>Ga0116217_10000025_pt1 | contig 189110 bp, 166 predicted proteins | sample Sb_taG_6_FD_89697 | JGI IMG/M metagenome (GOLD analysis project Ga0116217, IMG submission 89697) | Peat soil microbial communities from Weissenstadt, Germany - Sb_50d_4_PS metaG | ecosystem: Environmental > Terrestrial > Soil > Wetlands > Peat | place: Germany: Weissenstadt | collected...
ACAAGTGGTAAACCACCTCGACGAGCGACAGCTTGCCGATGTGATTTACGAATTCGGAGAGGAAAGGAGGTCGCGGAGAATCGCCAGAGCCATTGTCCGGTCGCGGCCGATACGATCTACCGCGCATCTTGCGGATGTCATATCAGCCGCGGCCCGGCCAATGAATTCTGAACAGAGGCGAATTCATCCCGCGACGCGAACCTTTCAGGCTCTTCGAATCTTCGTAAACCGCGAACTGGACGATCTGCGGGCGCTGCTGGAAGCGGCGCCCCGGATTCTGAAGCCAGGTGGGCGCGTGGTGGTGATCAGTTTTCACTCGCTGGAGGATCGCATCGTAAAGGATGCCTTCCGCGAGGGCGCGATGAAGGACAAGTACTTCCGGATACTGACCAAGAAGCCGGTGACGGCATCGGAAGAAGAGAGCGATCGCAATCCGCGGGCCCGGAGCGCGAAGTTGCGGGCGGCGGAAAGAATTTAGAAGCGGACCTCGGGGGAAGTCAAAGGCTTCACCACAGAGGGCACAGAGGGCACAGAGGGCACAGAGGACACAGAGTTTTGCTCCGGAAAACCTGCCGGAGTCCCCGGCATAGCTGTAGCAGGCGTGCCGGGCCTAAAGGTTCTGAACGAAGGTGTTCGGAAAAGAAGCGGACAAAGATCCGCAGGATGGCCTTCAGGCTTCGGCCTTCGGGCTACGGCGACGACACAAGAAAGGCCGAAGCCCGAAAGCTGAAGGCGGAAGCCGGGTTTCAAGGGGTTCCGTGGTAGGAATCCAAAATGAGGCTGGGAAATGTACACGGGAACATTGATCAAAGATCTGATGGCAGCGGTGGAGCGGGCGGAGCAGAGGGCAGCGCAAAAAGCGCGCCGTCAGGATTGCGCCGTCGAAATGGAATTGCAGATGCTGGAGGCGATGTACAGCCAGCCGCTGCAAACTCAACGGGCTATGGCAGGGGCGGCATAAATGGCGGCAGCGGCGGCGGCAATTCGAAGCACTGCAGCGGTGGCGCGGCGGAAAGCCTTCTGGACAGGAACGCCGGAAATTTATTTCGCCAAGCCCATCGACAACTCACGGCTGCTGAAGGTGGAAGATCCGCGGCGTAATCGCGAGATGAAGCAGTTTGGCACGGCGCTGGCCGTGCTGTTCCTGCTGGTCTTTACTTATGCGTGGCAGCATTTCAAGGCGATTGAATACGGCTACCAGATCGAGTCGGCGAAGCGCGAGCTGAGCGGGTTGACCGAGATGAACCGGGCGCTGCGGCTCGAAGATGCGTCGCTGCGCGATCCGGAGCGCATTGATGTGATCGCCCGGAGCATGGGGTTGGTGCCGCCCGAACCGGGCCAGATCATCCGCATGGATAGCGCTGCGGCGGATGGCAGCGGGCCGGTGGTGGCCAGCGCCGAGCCGGTGCTGATGATGGCGGGGCAGTAGGGTAGCGGGAGCAGCCGAGCTTTGCTCGGCACGACAGCCGAGGGCGGCTGTCGCCACATGAGTTATCTGGCGGACTGCCTTAACGGCGGGCCGCCATGTTTGTCTGCGAGCAGCATTCAGCGGTCAGCATTCAGCATTTTAGCCCTGACGTTTCTTGCCAGCCTGCAAGAATGCGGATGGCTGAATGCTAAGTGCTAAGTGCTGAATACGAAGGGCAACCGAGTCTCCCATGGCAGATAATTCCACCCTCGGCAAGAACTCCCGGCTCTACCTGCTGGGCGCCATGCTCTTCTTGTGGTGCGCGGCGATTTGCGGGCGGCTGGTCTACCTGCAGATCTTCAGCTACGGCAAATTCGTAAAGCAGCAGGAACACCAGCAGCAGCGCGCGATTCCGCTTTCCGCGAAGCGCGGCGTGATCTATGACCGGGCGGGACACGAACTGGCGATGTCGGTGCTGGTGGATTCGGCGTTCGCCGTGCCCAGCGAAGTCAAGGATCTGCCGACTGCCGTTTCTCTCATCACGCGCATCACCGGCGAGGACCACCGCGTGGTTCTGGCCGATTGCCAAACCCACAAGACGTTCTGCTGGGTGGCGCGCAAGGCCGACGACGAGACCATCGAGCGCATCCAGTCGCTGCACCTGCAAGGGATCCATTTCCAGAAGGAGCCGAAGCGTTTCTATCCGGCGCGCGATCTGGCGGCGCAGGTGGTGGGAACCGTCGGCATGGAAGACTCCGGACAGAGCGGCATCGAGCATGAGTTTGACGATCAGCTGCGCGGCCGGCCGGGGAAGATGTCGATCTCGGTCGACGCGCGCAAGCAATGGTTCTCGGACGTGGAGCAGCAGCCGGAGCCGGGCGAGAACCTGGTTCTGACCATCGACAAGAATATTCAGTACGTCGCCGAAAAAGAGTTGGACCAGGCGATTCATGACACGAAGGCGATTGCGGGCACGGTGATCGTGGAGAATCCGCACACGGGGGAGATTCTGGCGCTGGCCAACCGGCCCACATTCAATCCGAACCGGCGAAAAGAGGTCACGCCGGAGACGCAGACCAACCGCGCCGTGAGCTATGTGTACGAGCCCGGGTCGACGTTCAAGCTGGTGACGATTTCGGCGGCGCTGGAAGAAAAAATCACGAATCCGGACGAAGTGTTCGACTGCCAGATGGGCGCGATTGTCTACAACGGCATGCGCATCCGCGACTCGAAGCCGCACGGGCTGCTGCCGGTGTGGGGCGTGCTGGCGGAGTCGAGCGACGTGGGGGCGATCAAGATTGCGCTGCGCCTGGGCGAAGACCGCTTCTACAAGTACATTCGCGCCTATGGATTTGGTCAGCAGACCGGCATCGAGCTGCCCGGCGAGACGCGCGGGCTGACCAAGCCGGTGAGTCGCTGGTCGAAGGTTTCGATTGCGGCGATTTCGATGGGGCAGGAGATTGGGATTTCACCGCTGCAGTTGGCGGGCCTGGTCTCGACCTTTGCCAACGATGGCGTGTGGGTGGCTCCGCGCATCCTGGCCGGGACCGTGCAACCCCAGGGCACACCGCAGATGGTGACGTTTCATCCGGGGAACTCGCGACGGGTAATTTCTTCCTTCACCGCGGCGGAGATGCGCTCGATGATGCAGAAAGTGGTGCTCGAAGGCACCGGGCGCAAGGCGATTCTCGAAGGATATTCGGCCGCCGGAAAAACGGGGACGGCGCAAAAGGTGGATCCGGCGACGGGCGCGTATTCGAAGACGAAATATATCGGGTCGTTTGCGGGATTCGCACCGGTGAACAATCCGCAGATTGTGGTGGCGGTGATCCTGGATTCGGCGGTGGGACTGCACCAGGGCGGCCAGGTGTCGGCGCCGGTGTTCAAGCGAATTTCGCAGCAGGTGCTGGAATACATGCATGTGCCCCACGATCTGCCGCTCGCGCCGCAGCATCAGCTGCTGCTGGCGGCGGCCAGGACGAAAGAGAAGGATTTAGAAGAAGGGACGCCGGACCATCCGGGTGAGCCGCTGGAGACGGCGGAGGTGAGTGGGGCCTCGACGGAGGTGGTGGGAAAACCAACGGGCGCACCGGTCGCGGGCGAGGGCGCCCGCGCCACATCAGCAGGACATGTTGTGCAGGCAGCGATTCGGGAGAGCGAGCCGGGATCAAACGCTCCGGCTGCCGATGGGAGCCTGGGTCAGGAGGCGGCTCAGAATTTGAGCGCGGCCGATGCAGCCACCGCACAACCCAAGTTACCGGCGACAGGAACTGTAGTTCTGGACGTCGAGCAGGGTGGAATCGAAGTGCCGTCGTTCCTGGGCAAAACCGTACGCAGCGCGGTGGAGGCCGCCCAGGATGCCGGACTCGAACTCGAAGCTGTGGGCAGCGGCGTGGCGCGGCAGCAGTCTCCAGCAGCAGGAACACACTTGGCTGCGGGGTCGCGGGTGACGGTGCAGTTCGGACGGTAACAAACAAGTTCTCCACCACAGAGGGCACAGGGTTCCACAGAGGAATTCCAGGGCTTTTTGCTCCCTGTTCATTTTTCTCTGTGAGACCCTGTGTCCGCTGTGGTGAGACATCCTTCGGTTTGACCCGCTGAAAAACCACGTGGTACGGTTATCAGTCACACCATCCCAGCAGGCCCGCCGCTGCGCTGATTGAGGTCTTGCTTGTCCGCTGTTGAGGCGACCACGCACGAAACTCCCAACACTCCCGCCGTGCGCAAGACTGCGCTGAACGCCGTCCATCGCCAGATGGGCGCGAAGATGGTGGAGTTCAATGGCTGGGACATGCCGGTGGAATATCCCGCGGCCATCGGCTGCGGAATCATCAACGAGCACATGGCGGTGCGCACGGGCGTGGGCATCTTCGACGTCAGCCACATGGGCGATATTCGCCTGGCGGGTCCGCAGGCGCTGGCGGCGGTGCAGCATATCTCAATGAATGACGCGTCGCGGCTGGCGCTGGGGCAGGCGCAGTATTCGGCGCTGCTTTATCCCGAGGGGACGTTCGTGGACGATGTGATCGTTCACCGGCTGGCCGAGGACGACTATCTACTCGTGATCAACGCCGGCACGCGCGAGAAAGATTTCAACTGGGTGCGCGAGAACACGCGGCAGTTTGACTGCGCGGTGGAGAACCTTTCGGACGATTTCACACAGATCGCCATCCAAGGGCCGAAGGGCGTGGATCTGCTGCAGAAGCTGACGGATGCGGATTTGAGCGCGGTGAAGTTTTATTGGGTGACGCGGGGCACGGTGTGCGGCATCAAGAATGTGCTGATGGGGCGCACCGGATATACGGCGGAAGACGGCTTCGAGATTTACATTCCTGCGGACGAAGTGACGAGTGCGCGCGTGTGGCATGAGATTCTGGCAGCGGGCAAGGAATTCGGCGTTCTCCCCTGCGGTCTTGGTGCGCGCAATACTTTGCGCCTCGAAGGCAAGCTGCCGCTCTACGGCCACGAGATTTCCGATACGATCAATGTCTGGGAAGCGGGGCTCGACCGCTTCTGCAAGATGGAGAAGGTGGAGTTCGTCGGGCGGGCTGCGCTGGAGAAAGCTCGGGATTCCGGAGTGAAGCGGACTCTGGTGGGACTGGAGATGAGCGAACGGGGCATCGCGCGCGATGGGTATAAGGTACTGGACAACAGCGGGCGCGAGATCGGATATGTCACGAGCGGCTCTCCGGCGCCGTTTTTGAAAAAGAATATTGCGCTGGCCTACGTGCCGGTGGAGTTGGCGGCGGTGGGAACGGCGGTGAAAGTAGAGATTCGCGGGCAGGGCGTGGGGGCGGTAGTGGTTGCGACGCCGTTTTACAAGCGGCCGAAGAAGAAGTGATGTTTGGAGACTCAAATCGTGCGGATTTCCTTGTCGGCCCGTGGCGGTGTCGACATGCCCGGCGTCCTTCGACTCCGCATTCCCTTTCACGTTGCGAAAGCGAAACGCTCGGCTCAGGATGACAGCTTGGTTGCGAAAAGGACAAGTTCGGGAATCTGAGGGAAGGACGAATGAGCTATCCAACAGATCGCAAATATACGAAAGAGCATGAGTGGATCCAGGCGAGCGGGAATTCGGCGACGGTCGGCATCACCGACTACGCCCAGCAGTCTCTGGGAGACATTGTGTTCGTCGAGGTGCCCAAAGTGGGCGCGGAACTGGCGGCCGGCAAGACTTTTGGCACGGTCGAGTCGGTGAAGGCGGTGTCGGATCTGTATGCTCCAGCTTCGGGGACGGTGACTGAGGTCAATGGCGCCCTGGCCACAGCGCCCGAGAATGTGAACAAAGATCCGCATGGCTCGTGGATGATCAAGATGACATTGAAGAACGCGGGCGAGCTGGATGCGCTGCTCTCGGCCGCCGACTATGAGAAGTTCGTGGCGGAAGAGGCGGGGCATTGAAGAATTGCCGATTGGCAATTTCCAATTGCGGGATGGGCGGCGGTTTGCAATTGTCATTCGGCGATCGGCAATCGAAAACCACGTGATTCTGGACACTGCTCGACCATCGGATGAGTGTCACAATCCAAGCGACCATCAATAACATCTAATCAATCTCCTATGCGCTACTTACCGAAATCTCCTGCCGATCGCGAAGCCATGCTGAAGGCGATTGGCTTGCGCTCGGTGGACGAGCTGTTTGCGCCGATTCCGGCGGAATACCGGCTGGATCGCGACCTGAAGATTCCGCGGCAGATGGCGGAGTCGGAAATTGTCGACTACTTCCGCCAACGTTCGCGGGAAAACGGTGAAGGCTATATCAGTTTCCTGGGTGCGGGCGCGTACTCGCATTACCGCCCCGTCATTATTGATTCGCTGATCTCGCGCGGCGAGTTCCTCACCGCATATACACCGTACCAGGCGGAGATTTCGCAGGGCACGCTGCAATCGATTTTCGAATTTCAGACCATGATCTGCGAGCTGACCGGCCTGGAAGTGGCCAACGCCTCCATGTATGACGGGTCGACGGCAGCGGCTGAGGCGGTGATGATGGCGGTGCGGCTGACGGGTCGGCGGCGAGTGGTGGTGGCGCGCAGCCTGCATCCGGAGTATCGCGAGGTGCTGGCGACTTACGCGACGCATCAGGGCATGCCACTGGCGGTGGTGGGTTTCGGCGCTGACGGGCGGGTGAGCCTGAAGGAGATCGAGAAATCGATTACGGCCGAGACGGCGGCAGTGCTGATCCAGTCGCCGAACTTCTTTGGCACGATTGAAGATGTGGCGGCGATTGCGGAGATTGCGCACAAGAATGGCGCGATGCTGGTGGTCTCGATTGCCGAGGCCGTGTCGCTCGGGATTGTGGAGCCACCGCGGCAAGCCGACGTCATTGCGATGGAAGCGCAGTCGTTTGGTGTGCCCATCGGATTCGGGGGGCCGTACTGCGGCGTAATTGCGACGCGCGAGAAATACGTGCGACAGATGCCGGGGCGGCTGGTAGGACAGACCGTCGACAAGCAGGGGAAGCGGGGGTTCGTGCTGACGCTGGCCACGCGCGAGCAGCACATCCGGCGGGAAAAGGCGACGTCGAATATCTGCACCAACCAGGCTCTGGTGGCGCTGATGGTGAACATTTTCATGACCGTGTACGGCAAGGTTGGGTTGAAAGAATTGGCCAAACAGAATTTGGCTAAGACGGCCTACGCGGCGGGGCAATTCGCCAAGCACGGCAAAGTGCTGTTTGGCGCGGCGCCGCGGTTCAATGAGTTTGTAGTAGAGACCAGCGAGGATCCCTATGCGATCAACAGCCGGCTGCTGGGGCACAAGATGGTCGGAGGGTTGCCGCTGAAGAAGTTTTATCCCGAACTGGGGAATGCGGCGCTGTGGTGCTGCACCGAACTAACTACGCGATCTGCGATTGATACGGCCGTGGGGCTGGTGGCTGAGAGCCAGCGCTCGGTGCGATCGGCCAAGGCAGAAGATGTGGAGGAGGTGGCGCGATGAAGCACATGACACGCAAAGCCACCCGCCACGTCAGTCAGAACGAAGGGCTGATCTTCGAGAAGTCGTCGGCGGGGAAAGCCGCGTGGAAGCTGCCGCCGCTAGACGTGCCCGACGTGGATGCGGCTGCACTGCTTGGTGCCGCCGAAAGGAAAGACCTGGGCAACATGCCCGAGGTCAGCGAGATCGAGATCATTCGCCATTTCACGCGGCTTTCGACGTGGAACTACGCGATTGATCTGGGCATGTATCCCCTGGGCTCGTGCACCATGAAGTACAACCCGCGCGTGAATGAAGCGGTGGCGCGGGTGGAGGGGATCGCGAATGGGCATCCTTACCAGCCGGAGAAGATTTCACAGGGCGCGCTGCACATTCTGAAAACGCTGAGCGAGTACCTCATCGAAATTACCGAGATGGATGCGATCACACTGCAGCCCGCGGCTGGCGCGCACGGCGAGATGACCGGGTTGCTGATAGTTCGTGCGTATCACCAGGCGCAGGGAAATGCGCGGAAGAAAATTCTGATTCCGGACTCGGCGCATGGGACGAATCCGGCGACGGCGGCCATGGTGAACTATGCCGTGGAAAATTTGAAATCAGATTCCCGCGGCATGGTGGACATCGGCGCACTGGAAGCGCAGATGAGCGAGGACGTTGCCGCGCTGATGCTCACTAATCCCAACACGCTGGGAGTGTTCGAGCAGGACATCCACAAGATTGCCGACATTCTTCACGCCAAGGGCGGCCTACTTTACATGGACGGCGCCAACATGAACGCGCTGGTGGGCAAGGCGCGGCCCGGCGACTTCGGTGTCGACCTGATGCACCTCAACCTGCACAAGACCTTTTCCACGCCACATGGCGGTGGCGGGCCGGGATCGGGGCCGGTGGCGGTCAAGAAGGCGCTGGAGCCGTTTCTGCCGACGCCGGTGGTGATCACCAAGCCTGACGGCACGCTGGGTTTCGACTACAACCGGCCGCAGTCGGTCGGGCGTGTGCGGGCGTTTTACGGAAACTTCGGAATGTTCGTGCGCGCGCTGGCCTACATTCAGGCGAACGGCCCTGACGGTCTTCGTCAAACCACCGAAGACGCCGTGCTCAACGCCAACTACATCCGCAAAGGGCTCGAGGGTGTCTACGATCTGCCGTATTCCACGCCGACCATGCACGAAGTTGTCTTCAGCGACAAGGTGCAGGCAAAAAAGCGCGTGCGCACGATGGACATTGCCAAGCGGCTGATCGACTACGGATTTCATCCCTATACGACGGCGTTTCCGTTGATTGTTTCGGGCGCGCTGATGATTGAGCCCACCGAGAGCGAGTCGAAAGAAGAGATGGACCTGTTCATCGAGGCGATGAAATCGATCGCTGAAGAAGTGGAAGAAGATCCACAGACCGTACTCGACGCGCCGCACTCCACGCGGGTTTCGAGGTTGGACGAGACGGCCGCGGCCCGGAAACCTGTTTTGCGCTGGAAGCCGACTGGTTAATTGCTGATTGTTGATTTCTGATTGTTGATTGGAAACCCGGGTCCAGGTGTGCAGATTTTCAATCAACAATCAGCAATCACAAAATCAACAATTCTCGCCGACGCAAAGCCTGCCCTTGTCACCGGATCAGACCAGGCGCGCAGTCAAAAGTGTCGCCTTAGAGCGAAAAGTCCTGACCTTCGGTTAGCTCTTCTTCCCGGTCACCGCGAAAAATGCGGCTGCTTCCTGCTCAACGTGCTTGCTGCCACAATGCGGGCACTTGGGAACCTGCTCGTCGTGCTCGTGCAGAGTGAGGACCGTTTCGAAGGGTTTATGGCAATCGAGGCAAACGTAATCGTATACGGGCATGGGAACCTCCCGTGGAAAATGCCGTTGGGAGGATTATACGCGGAACCGAATTGTTGATTGCTGATTTTTGATTGTTGATTGGGAAGCGCCCTGACGCGTGCGCTCGAGCAAAAAGGGGTTCCAATCAACAATCAGTAAATCAACAATCAACAATTGCCCCGAGAAGTCCGCACGCGCTATTTCGCGGAAACGTCCACCGAGGCGCGCGTGGTCTCCCAGTCGATGTGCAGCGTGCAGCCGCTCCCTGCCTTGTCATAGGCAATGGTGAAGTTTTCCACCGGCGATGGCAGCTTGGAAACCCTCATGTCTACGCGGGCCAGTTCATCGCTCTCATATTTGTAAGGGATGCCCCACTCGCCTGTCTTCTTGTTAACGATCAGCGTCCACTTGTCGGCAGCCGGAACGGTAAAGATGGTGTACTTGCCCGCGGGCACGGTCTTGCCGCCGACCACCACATCGGCGCTGGTGACAAACGTCGTGGCCTCGTTGGCCCCGGTGCGCCAGACCTCGCCGAAGGGCACCAGCTCCCCGTAAATCTTGCGCCCTTTCATGCGCGGGCTGGAATAGTCGGTCTTGATAGTTTTTCCGGCGCCGAGGTCGCAGGTAGCGGAGGCGGCGGGACTGGGGCGGCCGCTTTGGCAGGAAGCGGCGAGGGTGAGGGCGAACATCAGATAGGTAAAAAAGGCGATTCGCTTTTGCATGGTTTCTCCTGAAAGACGTATTGAGCAATTAGCAGCTGGCATTCGGCCATTGGGCAGGTCGCGCTAGCCTTGGCAAGTGTTGAGTGCCGAGTGCCGGGTGCCGATTGCCAATTGTCAATTGCTAATCCCTTTGACGTATGGACGAAGCGGCGGAAAGCAGCGCAGCGATTATGCGCTCCCTGTCGGCTAAGTTACAATCGTCCGATGCCGGTATTCGAGGAAAAACACGAAGAACTGGAACACTACGAGACCATGATGGGCGTGGCGCGCGGACGGCTGGCCGTCACCATGGACACGATCACCGACGCCATGGCTCAGGTCGGGCAGCACGGAGTCTATTGCCAGAGCCAGCGCTGGCCGGGCAAGCCGGTGATGGACATCCAGATCATCATGAAGAGCTTGACTGACGCGAAGGAGCTGATCCAGAGCGTGATGGAAGAACTGAAAAAGAATCCCTGATCGATGAGCCGGTATCTATAGCTTCGGCGTCGCCGCTGTAAATTCCTCAGGAGAGAATTCATGCCAGTGAAGAAAACGCCGGTGATTCTTGCGCTTACGCTGTTGTGCCTGGCTACTGTTTCGATGCCGGCGCAGACCGCCCCCACGACCTTAACTCCCCAGGAGCGGGAAGCCGCGCTCAAGCAATTTCAAACCAGCCGTGACAACTTTCTGAAGTCCATTGCCGGACTTTCCCAGAAGCAGTGGACCTTCAAACCCGCGCCCGACCGCTGGTCCGTGGCCGAGGTCGCCGAGCACATCACGGTTTCCGAGTCGGTGTTATCCGGCTTCGTGGAAAAGCAACTCATGCAGTCCCCGGCGACTCCCGACAAGCGCGATCAGGTGAAGGGGAAAGATGACATCGTCCTGCAAAAGGTGCCGGATCGCAGCCATAAGGCGCAGGCGCCGGAATTTCTGCGTCCGACGGGCCGCTGGGGCACCGAGGCCGATCTGGCCAAAGCATTCGAAGACAGCCGCGCGGCCACCATGGACTACATTCGGACCACCAACGACGACTTGCGCGACCACTTCCTGGAGCATCCGGCGATGGGTCTGCTGGATGGCTACCAGTGGCTGCTGTTGATCTCGGCCCACAGCGCACGGCACAGATCGAGGAAGTGAAGGCGGATCCGAACTTCCCGAAGGAGTGATGGCGGAATAAAGAGATTAACCACGAAGGACACGAAGTGCCTTGGGATTGCTTCTAACAGATAGCAGTTTTCTAAAGTGCGGAACAAATTCCCCGAACGCTGGCTCGAGCTGAAGGAATTTTCCCCAGCGAGCGGCCGCCCTCTAGGTATCCGCCGTTGGAAGCTACTTTCTTGGCCTGGTGGCTGTGCGCTTTGAATTTCTGGACTGTTTCCCCTCTGGTTTAGCGGTTATCTGCGGCTTGGGCGTCCAGAACTCCGGATCGCCCGCCGCAAACTCTTTGGATACGTGTGACTTTTCGGGATTGATGGAATAAAGATTGGTCTCCGTCCCGGCGTACGCTTCGCGCGCAATCTGCTGCATGCGCTCCACAGCTTCGCCTTCCGCTGCGTCCAAACTTTCGCGGCTCTTCAGCAAATCATCGTTTTGTCCCTGAGCTTTCATTGGCACGAAAGCCAGGAACGTGGGCGAAGGCATCCCTAGATCTACCTGATACACCACCCATGGCAAATCCGATTCCGTTTTTTCATAAGCCGCGCTGAGGTTCTGAAACGCTTCGGCGAACTTGTTCTCGCGGCCAGGATGCAGCCGCACTTCGAGAACGCGCAAGAACCGGGCCTTCGATAGGTCAATGCGATTCGCGCGGTAGCTCAAGTCGTCTCGCCGCACGGCGATCACCGTTCGCTGGCTCGCCAGAGCGGCGTTAATCTGCGCTTGCAGTCGTCCTAGCTCCGGGTGAGTCGCGTAGATAGGGCCCCACTCGGCAACAGGTTTTTCCAATTGCGCAAACGAATCGAATGGATCGAACGACAGCACTTCTGGCTCGCCGGTGACCGATTCAAGCACGATCCACGAATTCGGAACCGCCAGCTCTTGGCAAGCGCGCGCTGCGGCGATTTCCCACTTGTCGCGGTCGCTTCCCTTGTCGAACGAAAATCTCTGATACACCAATACAAGCAATTTCGGCGGAGCGGTCTCCGATTCTACCGATTCTTTCGTCTGCCCTCCTACAACACTTGCGGTAGTCAACATCAATGCTGCCGCAGCAGCAATCAAGTTCGCGATCATCATGATTGTTTATGTCTCCTGTACCGCGAAGGACATCTGTCGCACCTTCGTGGTTGTTGCCCTTACGGTTTTACAATCACCATCACGATGCCGTGCGAGGCCACGGGTGCGGAAAATTTCCCGGTGAACTTGCCTAGGTCTTTGTGCTGCCACAAATCGCGCACTGCAGCACTGAGGTGGCTAGGATAGCCCAGCTCTTCCCAGTTCGCGGTAATTTCCTGCTCCGCACTGCCGCGATTCAGCAGAACCACGGCGCGGCTACCGTCTTTTAGCTGCTTCGCCCATACCTCCAGATCCCCGTTCTTCCCCACGCGTTCGCCTTCACGCCCGAGCGCATCCTGATCTACGGCGATCACTTCTTTGTTGGTAAGGATGTCGTGGATCTCGGGCCGCATGTCACGCAGATCATTGCCGGCGATCAGCGGCGCGGCGAGGATCGCCCACAGACTGAAGTGGGAGCGATACTCGATGTCGGTCATACCGCCGTTCCCCACTTCCAGCATGTCAGGATCGTTCCAATGGCCGGGCCCGGCGTAGGATGCCAATCCGACCTGCTGGTCCAGTATTCCCAGCACGCCGTACGCGCAGCAGCTGCCATCCGGCCATTTGGTTTTGGCTTCCCACTTGTCGCTGATATCGCCGGTGGTGCGCCACAAGTTGCCGCCGACTTCTTTCCCCCAGAGCCAGGGTTTGGCGGTGCCCCATTCGCAGATGCTCAACACGATGGCGCGACCGGAACCATCGAGCGCGGCGCGAATGTTGGCGTACGATGCCTTGGCGTCTTGCGTGGTGGTGTTGCACCAATCGTATTTCAGATAGTCAACGCCCCAGGCCGCGTATCGGATGGCGTCCTGATATTCGTGGCCGAGGCCGCCGGGGCGTCCGGCGCAGGTCTTCGAGCCGGCGTCGGAGTAGAGGCCAAACTTCAGTCCGAGCGAATGAATGTAGTCGCCGACCGCCTTCATGCCGTGCGGAAAGTTACGGGGGTCACCGATGATGTTGCCGCTCGCGTCGCGGCTCACCTGCCAGCAATCGTCGATGTTGACGTACTCGTAGCCGGCGTCCTTCATGCCGGACTTCACGATGGCGTCGGCCATGCTCTTGATCATGTCTTCACTGACGTTGCAGGCAAATTTGTTCCAGGAGTTCCAGCCCATGGGCGGCGTGAGAGCGAGATTCCTCGAAGGGCTGTTGTCTTCCTGCGCAACGAGAGCTGGGAACCAAAGCAGAACGCCGGCGATTGTAACCAAGACTTGCCTACTCTTTTTCATGGAAGGGTTGTATCAGAAATATCTCGACATTTACACCGGCACTGCTCTACCGCTAGGTCAGGGTTGTCGTCCCACTTTTTCGTCGAAGAATCTCGCCATCAATTCGAGGGCTTCTCTGGTTTCGGGCAGCTGGAAGTGATACCAGAAAGCGTGCGGCAGCGCCTCGAAGACGACGAGCTGTGCGTCATTGCCGGCGCGGAGCAAAGCACGTTGACAAATGGAAGTGCCACTAAGCAGGATGTCGCGCGTGCTGGTCACCAGCAGGCTGGGCGGCATTCCGTTCAGGTCGGCGAACAGAGGTGACAGGACCGGGTCTTTGCGACCCGTCTTGCCCACGTAGGCATCGTCCGGGAGATGATTCTGATAAGTTGGCTGTAGTTCGCCTGGAAACCCGTCCAGGGTGAAGAGTTGCCAGGAGTCTCCGGGTTGGCTAAAGTCCGCCAGCCCCGAAAAAATGCCCAGCGCCGCGGGCAGCGGGATTCCCAATTGCTTCAGGCGGACGGTCACTTCGCAGGTCAGGATGGCTCCTGCCGAAGTGCCGAAAATTCCGATGCTCTGCGCCTTGTAGGTTTTCAGAAGCTCCTTGTACACGGCAACGACGTCATCGACTGCGGCGGGGAAAGGATTCTCCGGAGCGAGACGGTAGTAGACCGAAACCACCTTGATCCTTGCCAGATTCGCAATCGGAACGCCTTCGATGAGCGAGCCGGAGTCAGAATTGAACCCTCCTCCGTGGAGGTTGATCAGCACGCGATTGCGATTCGCTTCCGGCGTCGCGAGTGGCGTAATAATGTCGCTGCGCACGCCGGCGATGGTCGTTTCCTCGATATTGACGGGATAAATCTTGCGAGCCTCGGCAGAATCTTGTGCGCGCCAGGCATCCGTGTTCGCTCGCCGTTCGGCCAGGGTCTCCGGTCCGGATTTCTTTTGCGTGAGTGATGCCAGCCATTTCTGTGCCTCAGGGCTGATCGTGGACGGCATCGGAATCACGCGCGTGAGGTGTGCGGTTCCGTCGGAATCGAAAGTGGCGGAATCTGCTTGCACAGGTGAAGGCGACTGAGCACCCAAAGACTGGGCGAGCGCGAATGCTGTGACGAGGGACAAAACTCTGGTTTTCATTGAGACATTTGTACCAGAGGGATCAGACGCTGGAAAGCGTGGGTGTTGACACTGGATTTGCGCAAATGAATTTGCGCCCTCTCATCCCGAGCGAAGCGAAGGACCTATGCCATTCGCGGCAGATTGCATAGGTCCCTTCGACAGGCTCAGGGCAGGCTCTTCGGCCCGCATAGAACGCCCACCTCAGGATGACAGGCTTCCGACCACGGGCAGTCGCGCACCGGGATCGAAGATTCCCTAGGGGATTGCGGAACTCAAGCAGATGGTCCCTAGCTCTTCCTCTACGCCAGCGTGTACTTTCCCCGCTCGATCACTTTCTGCGCAATCTGCTGGCGCAATTCGATGGTGTTGAACGGCTCGTACTTAGCCAGGCGGCGTAGGATGGCAAGCTGAGTGCGCATCATGTCGCCGTCGGCGACGGCCGCGATCACTTTCCTGGCGGCCGACTCGATTTTCTCCATCGCCTGCGATAGATAGACCCGGGTCATCGCGATGGGAAGAGCGGCGGCCGCCCCGCCTTTGGTTTCTGAGATCTTTTGCGCGCGCAGCACGGCCGATTCCATGGCGTAGCTTTCAATCGTCATGTCGGCGATCGCGCCCATGATCTCCTGCTGGTCCTGAATCGCCTGCATATATTTCTGCGTGGCGGCCCCGGCGGCGAACAGGCCGAGCTTCTTGGCTTGTGCGACCAGTTTGCGTTCGTCGGCGAGCACGCCTTCCAGGTCGTCGCTCGTGGAAGGTCCGGCGAGAACTTCGTCCATCAATTTCTTGATCGCCGGCATCAGCGGCAACTGGCCGCTCATCGCGCGCTTCAGCAGAAAGCCCGTGATGATGAGCCGGTTGATCTCGTTGGTGCCTTCAAAGATGCGGTTGATGCGGGCATCACGGTAGGCGCGCTCGGCGGGATACTCTTCGACGAAGCCGTAGCCGGCGTAGATCTGCAGGGTCTCGTCGACGATGTAGTCGATCATTTCCGAGCCCCAGACCTTGATGATCGAGCACTCGACGGCGTATTCCTCGATGGCCTTCCGGGTTTCTTTGATTGCGTCAGCGCCTGCCTTGTCGACATCGCCGAGGGCCACGTCCATCATGCCCACGGTGCGATAGACCAGCGATTCCCCGACGTAGAGCAACGCGGCCATGTTGGCGATTTTTTCGCGCACCAGTCCGAAATCGCCGATCACCTTGCCGAAAGCTTTGCGCTGCTTGGCATAGCTGATAGCGTTTTCCAGCGACACGCGGCCGCCGCCCACGCACATCGCGCCCAGCTTAAAGCGTCCGATATTCAGAATGTTGAAAGCGATCACGTGCCCCTTGCCGATGTCGCCCAGCAGATTCTCGGCCGGAACTTTGCAATCATTGAGGATGATCGGGCAGGTGGACGATCCACGGATTCCCATCTTGTGCTCTTCGCCGCCGATGGAGAAGCCGGGAAAAGTTTTCTCGACCAGGAACGCAGAGAACTTTTCGCCGTCGACTTTGGCAAAAACCGTGAACAGATCGGCGAAGCCGCCGTTGGTGATCCACATTTTCTCGCCGTTGAGGATGTAGTGTTTGCCGTCGGCGGACAAGACGGCGCGGGCGCGACAGTTCATGGCGTCGGACCCGGAAGTGGATTCGGATAGCGCATAAGCGCCGACGATCTCGCCGGCAGCCAGGCGCGGCAAATATTTCTTCTTCTGGTCTTCGGTGCCGAAATAGACGATGGGCAACATACCGATGCCGCTGTGCGCGCCCCAGGTGGTGGCGAAGCCGGCGTACTTCGCGATGTGGTCGGCGATGACGGCGGCAGTGACCTTGTCCATCTCAAGGCCGCCGTAGGCTTCGGGAATCTCCACCGAACTCAGGCCCAGTTCGCCCGCTTTCTTCAGCAGAGCGAGCGTCACGGAGAAATCCTTGTGCTCGATCTTTTCGACGTTGGGCAGGATTTCGTTGACCGCGAACTCTTCGGCAGTCTGGCCGATGAGCTGGTGCTGCTCGGTGAAGTCTTCGGGCGTGAACACGTCCTCGGGGCGGCATTCTTCGAGCAAGAAGCTGCCGCCGGAGATTCGGGCTTTGGGAATTGCAGTCGTCGTGGCCATAGATTAGTCCTCGAAACGAAAAATCCGGAACAAGCTACAAAGTTGAGAACATGCATATTCTAAATGCGCAGGCCGCGGGAATGATAGGCGGGGAAACGCCCCCGTTATTCCGTGTTTTGTACCCCAATTTGCCGAGGCAGCCAATTCGACCGCAGGTCGGATCCCTTCGGTTGCCCTCCGTCTGAGCAACCGAGAGGAGCGATCGTTATTGGCCGAAGTCCGCTAAAGCGACAGAGGATCAGCCAGCATCGCACGGCAGTTTACCGGAGCCTCGTTCATTAGCATCCTGTAGCGCTGGGTCGCTCCGTTGTAGTTCTGCGTGAGATCGATGCACTCCTGGCCGGAAGGATCGTTCGAGCACGCGGTCTGCATCTGTCCTTTGATGCCGCGCAATTCATTGGCTAGAGAGGCGCCTCTTGCGCTGATGGACGCACATTCCGTTGAGGAAACGCAGAATGCGCCATTCCAGTATTCGGTCGGCGGACATTGATGAGCAGAGAAGGCGCAGCCCGCGCCGTTCCAGTATTCACCCGGCTGGCACTGGTCGGAAGTCACGCGAGCGCTGGCGACACATCCACCGTTCTTCCCGCGAGTCTCTCCGGGAGGGCAAGCGCATGGCTTGTCCTTGCAGATGACGACGGGGCGTCGCAGGTCGCTCTCGGGGGGCATCGGCGACTTGGGGGCGGGTTCCTTGCACGGTCCGTCTTTGCAAATCGGGTGTCGCAGGTCCGATTTCGGCTCCTGCTCCTTTGCGGCTGGAGCTTCGCCGATGCGGGGCGACGGAACGATCCTGCCCTCTGTGCCGTGGACCTTTGGTTCCGGCATGACGCGCTCTGAAGTAGGTTCCGACGGCGGAGTAGCGGAGTGCGGGGCGGAGGGCTGCGAAACCGGCGATGGTGCGCTGGAAGCGTGGCTGCTCGCGGAACTCGGACTACTGACTGGCGACGGACTGCTCGACGGCGACGGACTGCTGGGGGCACTGCTGTGAACCGAACTCGCACTCGATCCCGCGCTCGACGAACTGCTGGCGGGAGCGGTGGGAGGAGAAGTGGGAGGCGGGCTGGAACTGCTCGAGGAAGAATGTTGGGCAAGAACAGCGGAGGAGAACAACAGGATTACTGCAACTGCCAGGCTGGAGAGCCGCATAATGCACCTCCTACCAACCACGGGTCGATTTTGCGTCTTACGTTACTTAGACTGGCCCGACATTCTCGAAGGTAGCGCTGAGCCGAGTAAAAGAAAGTAACGATTGTGTAAAGAACTGTGCACGCTACGGCGTGGTCAGAAGCACTCGTTCTTCAGTCGTTCGCAGGCCAAAGCGCGCCGCCGGCTGGCAGGTCGTATACCCGGCTGCGTGTGTGGAATCGGACCGCGGATCGTCGCGAGCCACCTTGTAGCTGCGCAGGGTGTAGCAGAGATTCTCGGTCTGCGACGCGTAATCCGGACCAATCGAGAGGATATGCGATTTCTTGTCCGGACTAACTGGGGAAGCGTGTGGCAGTACAAACTGGTTCAGCCGCGGGTGGTATTCGTCGATGTCAATGCGATCCAACGGATTGACCGCGTTCTGTTCAGTGTTCAGATTCTGCGAGAAAGGATAGGCACTATTAAGAAAACTGAGTGGTGAGAGCTCACTGGGACTCACGGCCGGATTTGTCTCAGCTAAAGACTGCGCCGTAGCGGGCAAGGTAATCGCTGCGATCAGCAGCGAAAAGAGCAAAAAGCGGGAGATTGACATTAGGGTTTCCTCCCTGCGACAAATTATATCTGCCCAACAGATTCGGAGACTAAGCAAAGGGCTAGCGCCCTTCCAGTTATTTAGGATGCCAATTGAGCCTTCCACGCCTTCCGCGTTAGTTCAGGTTCTCGAAAATGCCAGCGGCGCCCATGCCACCACCGACGCACATGGTGACCATGCCATAGCGTCCGCTGCGGCGTTTGAGTTCGCGGATGATGCTGGCGGTCAACTTGGCCCCGGTGCAACCTAAAGGATGTCCCAAAGCAATCGCGCCGCCGTTTGGGTTGACCTTCGTCGGATCCAGCCCCGCTTCTTTGATCACCGCCAGCGACTGTGCGGCGAAGGCTTCGTTCAACTCGATGACGTCAATGTTAGAGAGCTTCAGCCCGGCCATCTTCAGCGCCTTCGGAATCGCGAAGACCGGGCCGAGTCCCATTTCCTCGGGCTTGTATCCCGCGGTGGCGAAGGCAATGTATCGCGCCAGCGGCTTGATGCCTAGCGCCTTCGCGAGCTCGGCGGACATGACCACCGCGGCGGCCGCGCCGTCAGACATTTGCGAAGAATTCCCCGCGGTCACCGTGCCTTTCACGTGGAATGCGGGCTTCAGCGCGAGCAGGGCTTCGAGCGAAGTGTCGGCGCGCGGGCCTTCGTCGACTTTGAAGGCAATCTCCTGCCGCATGGGCTTCGATCCATTGGGGGTGGTAAAGCTCACGGGGACCGCGACGGTCTCGTCGGCGAACTTGCCGGCCTGGATCGCGGCCATTGCTTTCTGGTGGCTGTGCAGGGAGAACTCGTCGGCGGCTTCGCGCGTAATTCCCGCGCGTTGCGCCACGCGCTCGGCCGTGAGGCCCATGGAGAGATAGGCGTCAGGGTAGTGGTCGACGAGCCACGGGTTGGGCGAAATTTTGTGGCCGCCCATGGGGATCATTGACATGGACTCGGTGCCGCCGGCGACGATCGCTTCAGCGCCGCCGCTCATGATGCGCTCGGCCGCCATGGCAATGGCCTGCAATCCCGACGAACAGAAGCGGTTGATGGTGAGCGCCGAGATCTCGACCGGCAATCCGGCGCGCAGCGAAGCGATCCGCGCCACGTTCATCCCTTGTTCGGCCTCGGGCATGGCGCAGCCGAGGATGACGTCTTCTATTTCCTTGGGATCAAGTTGTGGCACCCGCTCCAGCGCGGCCTTGATGGCGACAGCGGCCAGTTCATCGGGGCGAGTAGCGCGAAGCGTGCCTTTGAAGGCGCGTCCCACGGGCGTGCGGACGGAAGAAGCAATGATGACTTCTCGCATAAGAAACTCCAGGAGTATTGTAGCGCTGCACAGGTCGTTGATGCTGCCCATTCGGCGCAGGCTTCGGCGCCGCTGTGGAGCCTCAGTGCGCGGGCGAGTAGAAAAAATAATCGGCGGTGTAACTGCTTTTCGTCTCGGCGTCTTTGTGAGACGCATCACAGCCCTCCGCTGGAGGCTTGCCACCGTGCGTGTGCACTCGCTGAATGGTCGTTACGTTGGCGAGCAGACCCTTTCCGGAATGGCTGACAACGTTCACCAGAAGCCAGGGAATTGAGTCTGGATCAAGAGAGTCCACATGAGCCGCGGCTTTGCCTGTGACTTCGCTGCCGTCCTTCAGCTTCCATGTCGGACCGGCGGAGTGCTGGCCGATGACCTTATCGTTGCGATCGCGAAGTTCGGCCTCGGGAGCCTTGAGGGTCCAGGTGAACTTGCCATCGGCCCCGGCCTGGCAAGTGTAGACTTGCGATCCTGAGCCGTGCGCGAACAGCACTACTTCTTCGCCTGCCGGAGCTTGAATCGCGTCCGGCACATCAGGAGCAGATTCTCGTGGCGGGGCGGTTTGTGCCCCTCCAAGGGCGCTCCCGGCCAAGGCCAAGCCGAGAATTGTGCAGCAAAAGTAGAATCGCGGCATGCACCGGATTCTAGCAGGCGAGCGCATCCGAAGGGTTGCGGCATTTCCGGATTTCAGACGCAAGCAAGCGCTGCAAGGACGATACCTCGTGCGGGATCCCACATTCAGCGCGGGTCTAAGCCTTGGCAAAGGGTGTCGCTGCCATTTCCACTGTTCGCAAAGGACGCGAAGAATGGGGCACCCGGGTTCGGGCTGAGACTACTGGATGGTTTCGCGCGAAACGCCAGACGCGCCCAGTAGTTTTGCGTTCAAGGATCCGCCCGCGAAGAGCATCTCCTCCAACGCGGAATCCACTTCATTCGCGGTCAGAGAACCATCCTTGCCGTCCTGGAGATTGAACTGGGCAGCACGCCGCATCAGTTCCTTGATGAAGGCTGCGCTCGCTCCCTTGGTTTTCTTTACCAGCGATTCGACCACCTCGTCAGAGAGCGGCAATCCGCAGGCGTAAAGACGGACAAGCTGACGGCGGCCCTGCTCGTCGGGCAAGGGGAATTCGATTGCCTGGTCGACGCGGCCAGGACGGGAGGCCAGCGCCGCCTCTAGCTGCTCAGGCCGGTTTGTAGTAAGCACAAACAAAACGGCAGCGTCCTCACGCAAGCCGTCCATTTCATTGAGCAACTTGTTCAAGAGGCTCTCGTCGCACGGCCCGTACATTTCTTCGCGCCTTCGAGCAATGAGGTCGACATCCTCGACGACGATCATTGCGGGTTGCAGAAAACGTGCAAGCTGGAAATAATGATCGAGCAGAGCGACCTGTTCCGCGGTGACCAACAAAGTAGTGTGGTCAGGCAACTGGCTGGCGAGGTAGTGAATGGTGTGAGTCTTCCCCGTCCCTGGCGGACCATAGAACAGCAGGCCCTTCTTGATCGGCATGCCCAGCCTCTGGAGATATTCACGATGCCTAATAAAGTCCCTAACATTCCGGTCAAGCAACTGAAGGGTCTTCGCCGGCAGGATTACTTCCTCGCGGCGCACGCCACGCAATTTGTGAACCCGCAGAGTGCCTGTTTGCCCGGAATAGCGGTCAGGCTGTTCCAGCGAGATGACCTTTCCCCGGTAAGAGGCAGTTTTCTTAACGAGCGCTTCAAGCTCCTCAAAAATCCGGCGCGACAAACTTGAGCCGACTTCGCCCGGTGGCACAGCGATCTCCAGATGTCCGCCGGTCGTGCGGCCGTAACTCTGCGCAGCGCTCATCAGCACGGCATATGCTGTCTTGCCGGAAGAGGCGAGCCACAAGCCCTGTCGCAGACAGCGAGCCGGCAGAGTGTCGCCGATATCGACCTCTTCGTATTGGAGTGGGGAGATCACTGCAGGGTCGTGAACGTTCTGCATGAGATTGGCAAAAGTCAGCGTCTCGTGACTGTATTGCCGGTGGACTCCGTAGAGCTTCACGCCAGGCCCGTCAAGTAGCTTGTCGAGAGCGGACTGCGTGTCGACTCTCGCCGCGATCGGGAAGGTGCGACTGGAAGTGACCAAGTCATGTAGACGAGTCTTGCCGAAGTGCCGCTTCAATGCGGCTTCTGCGAGGACGAGAACAGGCTTGCCTTTCCGTTTCATATCGCCACTATGCACTGTAGCAGAGGATCCCGGTCGGCGACACTTGAGGGCACTGGCGAACAGCAGATTCCTCGGCCGCTTGGGCGCCTGCGGCGCCTTCAATCAGCTCGGAATGACAAGCCTTAAGGACGAATCGCCAATCCTCAGTTCCTCAGCGTTTTCCCTGTCTTCAGCGTGTACTGGATTCGCTCCTGCGTTTTTTTCTCGCCGCAGAGGGACTTGAATCCCTCGCGCTCGAGGTCGAGGATGTACTGCTCGCTGACGGGCGTGCCGGGGGTGACGTGGCCGCCGCAAAGGACTTCGGCGATTTTGCCGCCCAGCTTCACCTCGTAGTCTGTGATGTAGTCGCCCTGGCGCATGAGGTGAACGCCCATCTTCAGCGCGGCCAGAAGATTTTCACCGGGAGCGGGGATGTCGGTGCGCGGCACGGGTGGCTCGTATCCGGCGCGGACCAGTTCAAGGGCGCGAGCTTTGGCGTCGCTGAGCACGCGCTCGCGGTTCATGGAAATGCGGTCGCTGTCGTTGAGGAAGCCGAGGGCGCGGGCCTCGTGCGCGGAGGTGGCGACCTTGGCGGTGGCGATGGCTTCAAAAGCACGCTTCATCGCCTCCATCATTTCGACGGAGCCTGCCAGAGCCTCGCCGGAGGTTTTGCCACGCGATGCGGCGGCGCTGTCGACGGCGCGCAGCAACATCTCTTTGCAGCCTCCGCCGCCGGGCAGCAGGCCGACGCCGACTTCGACCAGTCCGGTGTAAAGCTCGGCATGCGGCTGGCGAGCCGCGGCGTGCAGCGAGATTTCGGTTCCACCGCCCAGGCATAATCCGAAAGGCGCGGACACTACCGGTTTCGCCGAGAACTTGATGGCCTGCGTCATGCCCTGGAACTGGCGGATGGCGAGATCGACGTCGTCCCACTCTTCTTCCTGCACGCTCATGAGCAGCAGCATGAGGTTGGCGCCCACGGAAAAGTTCGTGGCGTCGTTGGTGATGACGAAGGCGTCGAAGTTGTCGCCGGGGCCGCCGGGTTTGAGGGTTTGCAGAATGAGGCTGATGATGTCCGCGCCCAGCGAGTTCATTTTGCTGTGGAACTCGATGCAAGCCACGCCATCGCCGACGTCGACCAGCGATGCGCCAGAATTTTTCTTGACCACACCGGCGGATTTCTTGGCGACGGTGACCGACCACACGCCCGCGGGGACTTGCACTGGTTCCCAGTCTTCGGTTCCCATTTCCCAGAACTTGCGTCCAGACGGGGATTTTGGATCATCGGTGTACCAGGATTTTCGCCCGGCAGCGAGAAGCCTTTCGACATTGGCCGCTACTGGCTTGCCTTCTTTTTTCATGCGGGCGACGGTGGCTTCGACGCCGACCGCGTCCCAAAGCTCGAAGGGGCCGAGTTCCCAGTTGAAGCCGAGGTGCATGGCGCGGTCGATTTCAACAATGGAATTGGAAATTTCCGGGACGCGGTTGGCCGAGTAGGTCCACAAGTCGGAGAGAGCCGACCATAGGAACTGGCCTGCTTTATCAACTTTCTGCGGGCCGCTGCCGTCGAGGCCGAGCAACGTGCGCAGCCGCGCGCCGGTGTCTTCGATGTTCTTCGCCATGTCGAGCGCGGCGAACTTCGGCTTCTGCCGGGGATGATATTCGAGCGTCTTCCAGTTGAGGGCCATGCGCTCGTCTTCCTTGCCATCGTGACCCTTGGCTTTTTTATAAAAGCCGCCCTTGGTCTTGTCGCCCAACCATTTGTGCTGCAGCATCTGCGCGAAGAAGTCGGGTAGGCGCAGGTCGCTGCGCTCGTCGTGGACGTTCGTGGTCATGTTGCCGACGACGTGGCCGAGGATGTCGAGCCCGACCAGATCAATCGTGCGGAAGGTTGCCGACTTCGGCCAGCCGACGGCCTGTCCTGTCAGCGCGTCCACGTCTTCGATGGTGAGGTCCATCTCCTGCATGAGGCGCATGACGTTGAGCACGGAAAACGTGCCGATGCGGTTGCCGATGAAGTTGGGCGTGTCTTTGGCAATGACGACGCCTTTGCCGAGGCGCACGTCGCAGAAGTGGGCGACGGCATCGATGGCCGCCTGATCGGCTTCCGGCGTTGGAATAATCTCCAGCAGGCGCATGTAGCGCGGCGGATTGAAGAAGTGGGTCCCGAACCAGGCCCAGCGGAAGTCGTCGGAGAAACCTTCGGCGATTTTGCCCACGGGCAGGCCACTGGTGTTGGTGGTGACGATGGTGCCGGGCTTGCGGATGGCTTCCACTTTCCGCAGCAGCGCGCGCTTGATGTCAAGATTTTCGACGACGGCTTCGATGATCCAGTCGACGTCGGCCAGCTTCTTCAGGTCATCGTCGAAGTTGCCAACGGTGACCAGGCGAGCGAGGGATGGCTCCATAAAAGCAGCGGGCTTGGATTTCTTGGCGGCATCGAGGCCGGCGGCGGCGATCTTGTTCCGCGCGGGCCCGTCGGCGTCAGGCGGCACAATGTCAAAAAGGTAGCTGGGGACGCCGGCGTTGGCGAAGTGGGCGGCGATGCGGGCGCCCATGGTTCCGGCGCCCAGGACAGCGACTTTATTGATGCGCTTCATAGGATTAAGCCTCGATGAGGTCCTGCTTATAAGGGATACGGAGCGGCACGAGGATTGTCAATTTCCGACTTCCGATTGCCGATTGAAAGCTGCAGGTTCTGGCGCACAAATCGGCAATGGGAAATTGGAAATCGGCAATCGACAATATGCTCTGCCTATGGAAGTTTATCTATCGCCCAGTCGTTGTTACCAGTCCTCAAAACAACTAGGCTGGAAAAGCGGCGGCGGAGATGGCTGCTTTTTCCCGTGGATTCGGCGGAAGAGCAGCCGAGGAGCATGACGGGAAATTCGTAGCGGCCGCGGTGGAGCGGCTTGCCACGACTGATTTCGTAGGCTGCGGGCGAGGAGCCGGAGAAGAATGCTTCGAGATCTTCGCGGGATACCTTCTCCTTGGCGTGGCCGGTGAGGAGCACGATTCCGTTTTCAACGTCGCCGGCTTGCCAGGCCTGGAGAAAGCGATCGGCGGTGGCCAGGGCAGATGCGTAGTCCGTGCCCACGGTGGCAGATCTTGCGGGCGCCGTTCTGGGCGCGGCGGGGAGAGCCAATGGTTGCGCGAGCGTGATCAGCAGGACGGAAGCACCAAGCAGGTAGAAACCCCAAGACCGAAACATAGAATTATTATGACGCGACAGAACGGTCCGCCGGGACGGGGGAATCAGGACAGTATCGGGAGAGTCGAGTACAAAGATCCTTCGCTTCGCTCAGGATGACAATGCGTAGGTGCTGTATTGGCAGATACGGCTAGAGGTCCGGGTGGGCAGCCACGTACTCCAGCGCACGGCCAGCCATTTCTTTTTCGCCTTTGTAGGCTAGCAGCTTGGGGGCTTCCTCCACGCGAATCCACTTGGCGCGGCCGACCTCGATGCGCATCTCCGGGGCGATGTCATCGATTCGGCCAGAGTGGTAGCGCATCAGGTAGAAGCTGACGATCTTGAACACCCGCGCGCCATCGGCCCAAGAGCGAACGTAGAAGTACCGAACGTCGCCCAGTTTCGTGATCAGATCGGCAGTGACGCCAGTCTCTTCACAGACTTCGCGGAGCGCGGTTTCGGGAGACTTCTCGCCGGGATCGATCAGGCCTTTGGGCAGGGTGAGCACGGGCTTTGATCTCTTGACGGCGCGGCGAATGGGATCGGGCGCGCCCTCGGGAGGGTTCTCGGGTAGTTCGATCGCAGCCATCCACCAGGCGTCCTTGATGCGTCGAAGCACCACTCCGCCCGCCGAGAATTCCCGCACCATACCCTGCAACTTAGCAGGATTACAGGACTTAGTCACGGGAGCCCGGGGCTCGCAGGCGTAACCAGTTACTGCCCCAGGTAATCGTGCTGGTGGCACAAACGTGCCCTACAGCACAACTGGCGGTTGTGGCATCTTACATAGTAGTTAGGGGTTTAGGCAGTTCCGGGCGGCATGGCCCGGAGATGTGGGGTCGATGTGAAGAGCCTGGGGAAGATTATTCGCTCGGTTCAGGCCTTTGGGCGGGAGCTCTCCCGCAAGACCGGAGCCTCTCCTGACCAGCCAGTTCCTGCCATCGGCCTGGCCTTGGGCGGCGGATTCGCCCGCGGCATCGCTCACATTGGAGTGCTGAAAGTCCTCGACGAAGAAGGAATTCCGGTTCGCGTGGTCACCGGCACCAGCGTGGGCGCACTGATTGGAGCCTCCTATTGCAGCGGCCTTTCCGCTGCCGAACTGGAAGATGTTGCCCGCAACGTCCGCTTCACCACCTTTGCCCGCTGGACGCTCTCGCGCTACGGCTTTGCCTCGAACGACCGCATGATCTCGTTCCTCACCCGCACGCTGAAAGTGAAGACGTTTGAAGAATTGCGCATTCCTCTCGGCGTTTCCGCCACCGACTTCAACACCGGCGAGGGCGTGGTATTTCACTCGGGTGGAATTATTGATCCAGTGCGTGCCAGTTGCGCCTATCCCGGAATGTTTTTGCCGGTCGAAATTCGTGGCCGCTTCCTGGTTGACGGCATGCTCTCGCATCCGGTGCCCACTCGGCCCTTGCGCGAAATGGGCGCGGAACGCGTGTTGGCAGTACATCTCAAAGGCACGTGGGCCAATGGCGGATCGCCACGCCATCTGTTTGACGTGATCGGACAATCTTTCGCCATCGCGCAGGACGCCATGTCTTCGCTATGGAGAGATGCTGCCGACCTGGTCATCGAGCCCGACGTCGCCGGTTTCGCCTACGACGACTTCAAGCGCTCCGCCGATCTGATTCGCGTCGGGGAAGAGGCCATGCGGCAGGCGCTGCCCGAAGTGCGCAAGTGGCTGGAAGCCCCAGCCGAAACTCCCGTTCCCGCGAAGCCGCGCCGCGCTGTGGCAAGGCCCGCGCCCATGCCCGCGGATTGATCTCTTGTTGATTCCGGCGCATTACCTTCCGTAGAGCAGTCGTTCCAGCAGGGGACGAGGGCCAAGGCAGGAAGACAGCTCAGGGCCACCATCGTTGCCAAACACTCGCATCGCTAATGCCGAGGCGGAGCTTCGAGCGCGGTGTGTGCCCGGTGCCACGCCGCATCCAAGTCGCGGCGGTCAAGCGCGCCCAGCGCGCTCGCGGTTTCCCGGATCGCGTTCGCCTGATCCGACAAGGCTCGACGGCAGGCGTTCGGAAGTCGCGGCGCCAGCCGGCGGATCGAGTCGAGTTGGCGGATCAGCACCGCGGGCGTCGTGGCGGAGGCTTGACGGATCTGATCGAAAGCCAGCTTGGCGAGCCGCTCCAGCCGCACTGGTGGCATCCATACCCGGAGCCGACTGCCAGTATCGTACCAGTTGCCTTCGAGCGGGGGCCGTTCAGCTAGTGTGAGCAGCGCGTCGGAGAGCCAGTCGACGCAAGCCACGCCGGTGAACGTATCGTTGACCGCGGGCGACAGGGCGCGGATCGCGATCTCAACGACCTGCGCGATGCCGAACTCGCTATCCTGTGTGAGCGTGCGGTGGCGGCCGATGTGAATTCCACGATCAATCGGCGCTTCAAGCGTGCCGACTTTGCCCGCCGGGACGATTGCGGCGAGCTGCTCGCCGCGGAGCACGAACTGGCCTGGGCGGAACCTCAGCACGATCATTGCGTCCGCCGCGCGAGCGGCCGCGACCAGCGCGCCGTGATCGACATGCTGCAGGTATCCGCTCTTCGGGCACGACACGATCGCGCCGGTCTCAGCCTGGCGCAGAATCGCGGCGTCGTCGGGCGCCGCGCCGGTGCCCTCGCCAGGGCCGGACACATGCGCGCCGCCGGCCGCGACGTACAAATCGTCGACGATCGCGCCGATCATGTCGGGGTTCTGGATCGATCTGGCAACCCGGTGGCTGTAGTAGACGAGGAAGCCGAAGCTGACCACGACGAGGATCCAGGCCGTGATCAGCGAGATTTGCGGGATAAACGACGACTGCGGATCCTGATGGGTGACGAGGAAGACCAGGCAGATGTACACGAACGTGCCCATGAACATGCCGATCGTGACCTGGGTCACCCAGTCCTGGAGGAACCGGTAGAGCAGGCGCGGGCCAAACAACGTCGAGACCATCGACAGCACGAGCAGGGCGACCGAGAAAATCAGTGCGAGCACAGTCGCGACCGCGCCCATCATCGCCGACAGGATCGCGCGCGCGTCGTCGATGCTGCCCATCGTCAACCACGACGGGATGTGAATGACGCCATACTTGTCGAGGATGTCCGGAATCAGTGTGATCGCGAACAGCGCGACCGCGGCGAGCGAGAGCTGCAGCGGGATCCGCCACAGGTTAATGTCGCGTTGCGAACGGAGTTTTGTTGGGCGCGGGGCGAGCATCCGATGTGATTCTAAACGCTTTCATCTTCCGAGGAGCAATCGTTCCAGTATCGGACCGAGAGCCAGGGCCGGGAGATAGCTCAAAGCCACCATGGTTATCAGACAGGTCGTGAGCAGGATGCCGAACAGCAAAGAATGGGTCGGAAGAGTTCCCGACGAAGAAGGGGTACTTCTCTGACGACCGAATAGAGATGCCAATCCCAACGCAGGAATCGCCAAGCCAAACCTACCTACCATCATCGCCAATGCTGTGGTGAGGTTATAAAACGGAGTGTTCGCGCTCAGACCGGCAAAGCTTTGGCCATTGTTGGCGAAGCAGGAAGTATAGGCAAACAGAATCTCGGTAAAACCGTGCGGACCGCCGTTGATCGTCAACCCGGACAGTCCCGCCCTGGTGCTGACGGCAACGGCGGTGAGCGGGAGCACGACCAGCGGCGCGGCCAGAGCGTACAGCATGATCATCTTGTTCTCCGCTGGGCCGATTTTCTTCCCTAGATATTCAGGGGTACGCCCAACCATGAGGCCGGCAAGAAACACAGCGATCGCAGCGGCCATGACCATGCTGTAAAGACCAGTCCCCAGACCTCCGAATACAAGTTCTCCGAGCAGCATGTTCACCAGCAAAACCATGCCACCGAGCGAGGTGTAACTGTCGTGCATGGAGTTGTAGGATCCCGTGGCCGTGTGTGAGGTAACGACAGCCGTGAGGGTCGAAGCGCCGATTCCGAAGCGCACCTCCTTGCCTTCCATGTTCCCGCCCGACTGGACGCGACTGCTGCGGAAACCTACATTCCCAAGTTGGGGACCTCTCTGTTCAAAGTGATGGACGAAGAGCAGTCCGCAGCCAAAAAGAAGGAGCATCACACAGTAGAAAAGCCATCCTTGCCGAGGCTGGCCAACCATCCTGCCGAAGGTGTTGGTCAATGCCGCAGGCAGGAGCACGATCGCCAACATTTCGAGAAAGTTTGTAAGGGGCGTGGGGTTCTCATACGGATGAGCTCCATTCGCATTGAAGAACCCGCCGCCATTCGTACCGAGATTTTTGATGATTTCCAGTGCGGCTACCGGACCCTGCGGTATGACCTGGTGGGCGCCCTCGACGGTAGTGGCAACGGTATAGGGGCGGAGGTTCATAGGAACACCTTGCCAAACAAGCAACAAGGCGCCTAGCAATGCTCCGGGCAACAGGACCCAGAGGAGGCCGCGAGTCAGATCAACCCAAAAGTTGCCGAGCGTGCCGGAGAGTTGCCGGGCAAGGCCGCGGATAAAGGCAACACCCACGGCTAACCCCGCAGCGCCAGCGAGGAAATTCTGCGCGCACAGTCCCGCCATCTGGCAGAAGTAGCTCATCGTGCTCTCGCCCGCGTAGGCCTGCCAGGTCGTGGTTGTCGAGAAGCTGATGGCAGTATTCAGAGCCAGGTCTGGAGATAGCGGCGTCGTGTGGTACTGCGGAAAGAACCAGGGGAGAAACTGCTGCACTCTGAGAATGCCATACAAGAGGAGTGTGCCGGTAAAACCAAAGAGCACGAAACACGTCGCATACTCTTTGCCGGTCATCTCCAGATCAGGATCAACCGCAGTGATGCGATAGATAAATCGCTCAATCGGAAGGCACAAACGATCAAGTACGGTCCGCTTCCTGGAAAAAACCCGCTCCATGTATCCACCGAGGGGTTTTACCAGGACGGTGACGATGGCCACAAACGACAAATATTGGAGTGCGCTATTGAGATCCACCAGCCCTACTTAGAAGCAGGCCGACCTGGGTCTCGTTAGATGCCCAGAAACATTCTGTATCGGCTTGATTCTTCATTGAAATCGTTTTGTCAAAGCGCGACATCCACTATGGGCCGAACGCAGCAGGCGTTCTATCGCACTGCTAAAAACATTCTAGTGCCCCCCGCGGCGTGTTTGAAAGGGAACAGGTTTCGCATAGGAGGCTCGGAATCCCGGCTCACGGAAGAAGGATTCTTTCCTTCAAGTCCTGAGCGGCTTGTGCCACGTTTTCCGGCTTGCCAAGATCGCGCCAATAGTATTCATCGGCGCGGAAGGCGAGGATTCTTTCTCCCTGCGCAGCCAGCCGCAAATAGCAATCGACGATCGAGAATGCGCCTTCCTCCGTCATCAACGGAAAAATTCGAGGAGAAATGATGTGGATGCCGGAAAACGCCCAAGCCTGAACGCGCTCAGCGGGGCGCACCAACTCCGGTGTGCCGTTGCGTCCAGCCCGGCGCCCACAAAGCTGACGCCGGTCGTCGAAGAGCAGATAGCGGGATGTAGCGCGATCCTGCACTGCCAGCGCGGCAAGCGCATCATTGTGAAGAAGAAGCTGCCTCATGCATTCGAGATCGATTGTGCTGATCACATCGACATTGTGCAGTATGAACGGAGCATTTTTTCCAGAATGCCCACCACCATGCTTCAGGAACGCTGCAGCCTTCTTCAACCCGCCGCCGGTATCGAGCAGCGTATCCTCCCGTGAAATCTCAACGTACATGCCGAAGTTGTCGTTCTCCTTCAGATAATCGACAACCATGTCGGCGAAGTGATGCACATTGATGATGACTTGGCGAACGCCAAAGCTGCGCAAGCGCGAGAGTGTGATCTCGAGCAATGTGCGGCCGGCAACTTCGACCAGCGCCTTGGGCCGCTCGTCGGTGAGCGGCTGCAGGCGCGTGCCCAGGCCGGCGGCCAGGATCATCGCCTTCATCGGCCGGCTTTCTCCGAAGCAGCCTTTTCTGACCCAGGCTGTTGCTCCGATGCCATGCGCTCCAGTTCGCGATGGTGAACGACGACCTCAACGCCGTTCCGGCCGCGCAGGTGCTTAGCCAGTTGCTCCGCCAGGTAGACGGAGCGATGCTGGCCGCCGGTACAGCCAAACGAGACCATCAGGTTCTTAAAGCCGCGGCCCTGGTAATTGCTCACGCTGGCATCCACCAACGACATGACGCCGGCCAGAAACTGGTGGACGCTCTCCTGCTGGTTGAGATAGTCGATCACCGGCGCGTCCTTGCCGGTGAGAGACTTGAAGCGTTCTTCGCGTCCGGGATTGGGCAGGCTGCGGCCATCGAAAATGAATCCGCCGCCGTGGCCGGTTTCGTCTTTTGGCAGGCCGCGGTGAAAGGAAAAACTGAAGACCCGTACGACGAGATTCTCCGCTTCGGAAGCCAAGCCTTGCAGTTTTTCCGAGCGCAGCATGCTATGGAAGGCGTCCATCAGCGTGGGCAACGCGATGGGCAGTTCGATGTGGTGCAGCAGCCAGCGCAGGTTTTTCAGCGCGTAAGGGACGCTCTGCAGAAAATGCGCCTTGCGTTCATAGAATCCGCGAAAGCCGTAAGCGCCCAGCGCCTGCATGATGCGGACATAAACATAGGCGTAGTAGTGCCGCAGGAACGCTTCGCGCTCAAGGCGGATGAAACCCGCAAGCTGGCCGAGATAGTGATCGAGCAGCTGCTGGCGTAGTTCCGCAGGCAGATCGGCCTTGGCGTCGTACAAAAGGGAAGCGATGTCATACTGCAGCGCGCCTTTGCGTCCGCCTTGATAATCGAGGAAAAACGGCTGGCCGTTCCGCAGCATGACGTTGCGCGACTGGAAGTCGCGATAGAGAAAGTAATCTTGAGGGGCGCTTAACAGGAACGTCGTCAGGCGCTCGAAATCGTCCTCGAGGGCTTGTTCGTTAAACGGAATGCCCGCGAGCCGGAGAAAGTAATATTTGAAATAGTTCAGGTCCCAGGCGATGGACTGGCGGTCAAACCTTGCCCGCGGATAGCACACCTCGTAATTCAAGTCGCGTCCAGCCTCGATTTGAAAGCGTGGCAGCGTGGCCACAACCTTGCGATAAGCCTCGATCACTTGCGGAGCGATGTTTTCACCGGTACGACTCTTCGAGAGAAATTCGAACAGCGTCGTGTCGCCGAAATCTTCTTCGAGATACGCGCCGTGGTTCAAGTCTTCCGCATAAATCTCGGGTACGGGCAGGCCGTGGCGCCGAAAATGCCTGGAGAACTCCAGAAACGCGACATTCTCCTCGCGCACTCCATACAGAATGCCAATCGCGCTGATCTTTTCACCGGCCAGCCCGCCGGCCAGTCGCAGGATGTTGCGCCCCGAACCGCCGAGCTGCCCCTGCAGCGGCTGCACCCGCTCGACCGGCGTGTGAAAATGCTGCTCGAAAAGATTCTTGAGAACGTCCATGGGATCGCATGCAGCGCACCAGTTGCTGCATCACCCACCAAGATAACACCGTAGGTATTTATGAAGTGGTTTCCAGCTTAGCTGCTTCTTCCGTGATTCGCTTCCATGCTTTCTCGACGTGCCGAGCCTGCGTGTTCGTTTGCCCGACGCAGAGCCGCAGGGTGAGCTTTCCGTTGAGCTTGGTGTGGGTGAGGAAGAGATCGCCGCTGCGGTTGAGGCGGTCCATGATGGTCTGATTGATGACATCCCCGCCTTTGTGGCGGAAGCAGACCAGATTGAGGGGAGCCGGGGCGGCGATCTCAAAGCGGCTGTCGTTGCGCACCCATTCGCTGAACTGTTGGGCCAATTGCACGTGGCGGCGGATATGGTACTGCAGGCCTTGCACGCCGTAGTGGCGGATCACAAACCACAGCTTGAGCGAGCGGAAACGGCGGCCGAGCTGGATGTGCCAGTCGCGGTAGTCGATGACTGCGCCTGATTCCGTTGCTTGGTTGCGCAGGTATTCGGGCAGGATGCTCAGCGTTTGAATCAGTGCCTTGCGGTCGGCCACCCAGAAGCAGTTGCAGTCGAAGTTGGTGAACATCCACTTGTGAGGATTGAAATTGTAACTGTCGGCGAGTTCAACGCCGTTTTGCAAGTGGCGGAACTCGGGGCAGAGCGCAGCCGTGCCTGACATGGCCGCGTCCACATGCAGCCACAGGTTGTGCTGGCGGCAGACCTTGCCGATTTCGGCGATAGGATCCATCGCGTTCGACGAAGTTGTTCCCACCGTGGCGCAAACAAAGCAGGGAACCAGGCCCGCACGCTTGTCGGTGTCGATCTGGCGAGCGAGGGCCGCAGGCCGCATCGCAAAATTGTCGTCGACCTCGACTAGGCGAAGATTTTCGACGCCGATGCCCGCGATCATCGCAGCTTTTTCCAGAGACGAATGCGTCTGCGTCGAAGCGTAGGCGACCAGGCGACCGTTGCATCCTTTCCTGTTGCTGGCGTAGTGCGTGGCATGCTCGCGGGCGGCCAGCAGCGCGCACAGCGCGGCGCTCGAGGCCGTGTCCTGGATGACGCCGCCGCCGGTGTTGGACGACAGAAATTTCTCGGGCAATCCCAGCATCGACACCAGCCAGTCGAGCACGTGCGTTTCGAGTTCGGTGCAGGCGGGGCTGGTCGACCAGAGCATGCCCTGCACGCCGAGGCCGGAAGAAAGAAGATCGCCGAGAATGCCGGGGCCGGAGGCGTTGCAGGGGAAGTAGGCGAAGAAGTTCGGCGACTGCCAGTGGGTGATGCCGGGAAGAATCAGATGCTCGACGTCTTTCAACAGAGCGTCGAAGGACTCGCCCTGTGCGGGAGGACTTGCCGGAAGCGAGGCGCGAATTTGTCCCGGCTTCACTTGCGAAAGCACGGGAAACGATTCGATGCGGGATTGGTAGTCGGCGATCCAGTCGACCACGGCATGGCCGTGGCGGCGGAATTCGTCGGGGGTCATGTGGAAGGATTTTTCGTCGGACACGGTTCTCGACCTCGGAGGATTCGACCAGAGCAGATCGTATCAAAGCAGGCTTGGATTGACCTCGAGGAATCCATCAACCACGAAGGACACAAGGGTTCACGAAGGAGTCTGTTTCAAGCTAAGCGACCGGAATACAGCCGCGTGTTGTATTCGAACGCAACCCGGCCCTCGCCCGCGTGTGCATCGAAGATGCGCCGCAGCTCTTGCAGCATCGGGGCATGCTTGGGTTGGTCCGGCCCCGGCGCATAGGACGACGACAGCAGACGTCCCTCCAGGCCCGTATAGTCGAACTGCTGCCGCATGTCGAACAATCGCTCCTGAAACGGAGCAGGGTCGAAGAATTCGTTGACCGCAGCTGTGGTGCGCTCGTGCCGGACCTCCTCATAGTCCGTGCCGTAGGTCAGCAACAATTGCTCGTAGTCGCGCAGAAATGGTGTGGAATCGGTGATGCGCTCGTTCCACAACAAGACCAGCCAGCCGCCCGGTTTTAGGATGCGGACGAATTCCTGCCGCGCGCGCCCGCGATCGAACCAGTGCGCGGCTTGCGCCGCAGTTACGAAGCCCACGCTTTGGTCGGACAGAGTCGTGCCTTCGGCCGTCCCGGCGATGCTGGTGAAATTCGGAAAGTCCGCCAGCAGGCGCTCGCCGGCCTGCCGCATCTCTGGGTTGGGCTCGACGCCGAAGACGTGGTTGCCGTTCTCCAACAGCATGCGACTCCAGATGCCCGTCCCTGAGGCGACGTCGCCAACTACGTCGGCGGGAGTCAATCCGCACTCGGTTCTGAGTGCTTGCACGACTTCCGGCGGATATCCCGGGCGGTAGCGGACGTAATTCTCCACCCGGTCGGAGAAGCGAGTAGTGGCATCGGAAGCTGGCATCGGAGCGAAAGACGGCAAGATGTCTTACCTTGCCAGGAATTCATTCTAACGGCAGGGTCGAGGGATTGTCTCCGCGGGCATCGCGGCCTCACGCCTTCGCATTTCGGAAGATCGAAGAGTAACGCCCCCTCCGGCAACGAGTGCGATACCATTCCAACTGAACCATGCGAATCGTCATCAAAGTCGGCACCAGCCTGATCGCTCCGGGTGGGCAGATTGACGCCAACATTTTGCGCGCCATGGTCGATCAATTCGATCTCAGCAAGAATGAATACCTGATTGTGACGTCAGGAGCGATTGCGGCCGGGATGTCAGGATTGGCATTACGCAAGCGTCCGAACGACGTGCCACGGATGCAGGCCTGCGCGGCTGTCGGGCAGAGTAAGCTGATGCACACCTACGAGCGGCTGTTTTTCGGCAAAAAGGTGGTTGCGCAACTGCTACTTTCCAGCGACGACTTTACTTCGCCGGTGCGCTATCGGAATCTGAAGAACGCGCTGGCCGAGTTGCTGGCGCTGGGCGTGGTGCCGATCGTGAACGAAAACGACAGCGTATCGGTGCGCGAGCTGGAGGGGGCCTTCGGCGACAACGATGAACTGAGTGCGCTGCTGGCCAAGGTGGTAAAGGCCGATTGGCTGCTGCTTCTGACCGATGTCGACGGATTCTATCTGCCCAAGGGACGCGAGAAGCCGCGGCTGGTGCGGATCGTGCGAAAGCTGACACCGGCGTTGGAGGCACAGTGCAACGGCAAGAGCAGTCTGGGCCGCGGGGGCATGATCTCGAAGCTACGGGCGGCGAAGCTGGCCAGCGAAGCGGGCGTCCACGTGGCGATTGTGAACGGGCGCCATCCACACGCCATCACGCACGGGATCGAACGCAAGACCGGAACTTATTTCCCCCCGCGGAGGGCTGGGCGATAGTGGCCACTACGATCACGAACGCGGCTTCCACGCAGAGGAAGCTGCTCCGCGCGCGCTCTGCGGCGGTGAAGCTGGCCCAGCTTTCCACTGGTGAAAAAAATGCTCTGCTGCTGGCCATGGCCAGTGCTATCGAAACGAACGCGGAGAGCATCCTGAAAGCGAACCGGGAAGACCTGAGGAGTTCAGGACTGGAAGGGGCGATGCAGGACCGGCTGCTGCTGACGCGCGCACGGGTTGGCGAGATGGCGGCCGGCGTGCGGGAAGTGGCAGCGCTGCCCGACCCCATCGGCGAGACTCTGGCGGAGTGGACGCGGCCGAACGGCTTGCTTATCCGCAAAGTGAGAGTACCGCTGGGCGTCGTGGGAATTATTTACGAATCGCGTCCCAACGTTACGGTCGACACGGCGGCGCTGGCGCTGAAGACCGGCAACGCGGTCGTGTTGCGTGGCGGGAAAGAGGCAGCACAGAGCAATCAGCGGCTCGCGGAAATTCTCGCGGCCGTGCCCGGAGTCCCCGGGGGCGCTATTGAGTTGCTGGATTCGAGCGGCCGGCAATCGGTACGGGATCTGATCAAAGCTCGCGGGCTGGTGGACGTGATTATTCCGCGCGGCGGTACTGGATTGATCACTTTTGTAACGGAAAACTCCGTGGTTCCTGTGATCGAGACCGGGGCCGGCAACTGCCACATCTTTGTCGACGAGTCCGCTGACTTCGACATGGCCGACGCCCTCGTGATCAACGCCAAGACGCAGCGTCCGTCGGTGTGCAATGCGGCGGAGAAATTATTGGTGCATGATCGGGTCGCAAGAGAATACGTCCCGCGAATTGTGGTGAAGTTGATTGAGGCCGGGGTCGAGGTGCGCGGCGATGGAAAGTCCCGCAGCCTGGCAAGTGGATTGAATGTCGGACCCGCCGAAGAACAGGATTGGTACGAGGAATATCTGCGGCTGTGCCTGGCGATTCGTGTGGTCGCCGATGTGGACGAAGCCGTCGCACATATCAACCGCTACTCCACCAAACACTCGGACTGTATCGTGACGTCCAACGAAGGAAATGCGCGCAAGTTTCTCCGCGAAGTGGATTCCGCGGTGGTCTATTGGAATGCCTCCACGCGCTTTACCGATGGCGGGGAATTCGGCTTTGGGGCCGAGATGGGCGTCAGCACGCAGAAGCTTCATTGCCGCGGCCCGTTCGCGCTGGCGGAACTCACTTCGTCGAAGTACGAGATCGTGGGGACCGGGCAGGTGCGCTGAGTTGAAATCCTAACCGATCGATGGACAATACAGGGCAACAATGAATGAGTGGCAGAAATGTCTCGCGGTCCTCGCCTCCGGCGCGGATCAATTGGCGCAAGGCAATTACACTTCGGCGGAGAAAGCCTTCGCAGCCGCGCTTCTGCTTGCGCGGCCCCTGCCGCCGGAGCAGGCTCGGGACATACGGTCGCTGACGCTGTGCAACCTGAGTCTGTTGCGATCCCAACAGGGACGTGGCGAGGAGGCGCAGAAGATGCGTGAGCAAGCCATGGCTTGTCTGGCTGATGGGGAGGGCAGCACCCGGGACGCATTGTTTCAATACCTGATGGTGAGTGTGCTGATGGATCTCGGTGAGTTCCGGCATGCGATCCCGTTTTGTGAGCAGTTGATCCAGTCGGAAATGGAACGGAATGAACCGACCGCAATAGGCGAGGCACTAAGGTGTGCAGGGACCTGCTACAGCCGGGTTGGTCTGCGCGATCACGCTGCGGTCACCTTGCGAGAGGCGGTGAAGATCTTTCGCGCGCAGGCGGGAGACCCGAGACTGCCTGCGGTTCTATTGACCTTGGGGAACGCGTTGCGGAAGAGTTCTCCCGCCGAAGCCGAACGCCACTACCAGGAGGCTGCCGACTGGTATGCGGCTAAGGCTCAACTGGAATCTGCGACACCAGCATGGGTGAACCTGGGTGTGCTCTGTTCCGAGCAGGGCCGGTACGCTGAATCCCTCGCGCACTATGAAAAAGCACTGCACGTGCGAGAGCGTTCTCCAGGCACTCCGCCCCAGCGCATCGCAACATTGCTGAACAACATCGCAAACTGTTACCGGCGGATGGGAGAATTCGCAAAGGCCGTGCAGTCGGTGGATCGGGCAATCACGCTGCTCGAGCCGATTGGAGGTTCCTCGCTGGCGTCAGCGTATGGAACCCGGGGGTTGATTTTCCGGGATGACGGCCACGACGCCGAAGCCGTGGAATGGCTCAGAAAAGCGGACGCGGAGCACGAGAGGCAGCCAAGTCCAAATCTCGAGACAGTCGCGGAAGACATGGAAAATCAAGCGGCAGCACTGAAGCGGCTGGGCCGGATCGAAGAGGCGAGGGTCGCCGACGATCGGCTGGCGTCGATACGTGCCGCGATGACGGCCATACCCAAGGTTGATCGTGATTTGAGCAGCGTCAGGGCTACGACGGAAAGCGCGGTCCTTATCGAGCTAGGTTTTGGTAGTCGCCCAGGAAACACTTATGGCAAGACTGATATTGTGCGGCTAGCGGGCCGGCTGGCGGAGGTAGTCGAGACAGAGGCGGCCGGTTGGTACAGTGGGGATCTGGTGAGTCCGGAGAGTACGACGCTTATGTTGTATGGTGCGGATGCGGAGAGATTGTTCAGCGTCGTCGAGCCGATTCTGCTCGCCGAAGCCATGTGTCAGCAAGCGAGGGTGACGATCCGGCAGGGTGGAGGATACAGGGAGGTATTTCTGCCGGGCCCGGTGATGTGAGGGAAATGCGTTTGACCGAACGCTCTTTCTTACCTCCAGACGCCGATGCGCATTACGTCGAAGTGATGGTCGTAGGTCCAGACATCGAAGTTCAGGCGCGTTGCCATAGCCGCAACGGTGGCGTCGAACAACGTAATGGGCTGGTCTGTCAGCGCTCGAAGTCTGGCCACGGCCTGCCGGTAGTCCTCCGGCGTGGGATTGACCAGAGCCGCGTCTGCCATATCGGTGAGCCAATCAGAGGCGGTGTTCCTCCCAAGGCGGTGCAGAACCAAAGTGTAAGCCTCAAGCAAGATTGGGTAGGCCACCACGACCTCCCGCTTCTCGCGAACCAGTCTGCTCAGCTCACCGAGGGCCTGCCTGTGGCGCGCATCGTGGGGGTCGACCGCCGCGTAGAGCGGTCCGGTATCCGCCAGCACGGCGTGCATCATTTCTTAACGCCCGCCAGGTAAAGGTCATGCTCCAGACTGACATCGCTGCGCCCGCTGCCTTGCTTGGCCGGCCTGATCTTCAGCGGCTTTCGCGTCCGAAGGAATCCCCGCTCGCCCAGATACTCCCGCAGCGCTGCCTGCACAACGGTGGTGAGGGCAGGAGGGGTCTCATGGGCTTGCAAGTAGTTGTCGACAGCCTCGGCGAGGTCGTCCGGAAGCGTCATGGTGGCGCGTTTCATGGACTCAGTATATCACCAATTGGTGAAGAATATGAAGGAGATGATAATGGTGACGATGGTGACGGCAGCGACCCTCTCAATGATCTCGGTTCCGGGGAGCGATCCATTCATCCCGGTGAAAAAACCGCCAGTAGCCGCTGTGCTACCTTACTTACTTTCACCGCGAGAGCCCCATGCGATTCTTTTCTGCAGCCATTCTTTCCTCGTTCATCCTGTTTTCTGGCCTATCGCCCAGCGTCGGCGGTAGTGCCTCTGATTCTGCGCATGATGCGCCCATCTTCGGTTTCCGCGACTCCGCCGCCGAAAATGCCGCGGAAGCGCGCTTTCTGGCCGCGCCCGATCCAAAGCGGGCAGAAGAACATTTGCGCACCCTGACCAAGGCTCCGCACATGGCGGGCACGCCCGAGGACAAAGCCACCGCCGACTACGTGGCACAGAGGTTTCGCGAAGCCGGACTCGATACCGAAATCGTCGAATACAAAGTCTGGATGAACTATCCCGCGGAGGTCAGCGTCGATACCACCGCGCCGGCCGGCGTTGCGATGCATGGTCCCACCCGTGAACACGTGGATGGCGATCCTTACCAGGACGATCCGCGCGTAGTGATGCCGTTCAGCGGGATGTCGCCGTCAGGCGATGTTGAGGCGGAAGTGGTTTACGCGAACTATGGGACGCCGGAAGATTTCGAGAAACTGGAGAAGCTGAAAGTCGACGTGCGGGGCAAGATCGTGCTGGCGCGCTATGGGCAGAACTTTCGCGGCGTGAAGGTTTTCGTTGCGCAGGAGCACGGCGCGGCTGGCGTGATTCTTTATTCCGATCCGTACGACGACGGCTGGCGGCGGGGTGACAAATATCCCGACGGGCCGTGGCGGCCTGACACCGGTGCGCAGCGGGGCTCGGTGGGATACATGTTCGAGTTTCCCGGCGATCCGACCACGCCGGGAATCGCATCGGTCCCCACACTGCCGGACGCCCGACGCACGCCGCCGGAGAAGTCGGCGCAGCTGCCGAAGATTCCCGTGACCCCGCTTTCCTATCACGATGCCTGGCCCATCCTGCAGCACCTGGGCGGGCCCGACTCGCCGCGCGAGTGGCAGGGCGCTCTGCCTTTCACCTATCACGCTGGTCCGGGGCCCGTGAAGGTGAGAATGCACCTGAAGCAGGACTACCAGTATCGAACTCTCTGGGATGTGATCGGCCGAGTGCGCGGCTCGGAATTGCCGGATGAGTGGGTGGTGGCGGGCAATCATCGCGATGCGTGGGTGTACGGCGCAGTGGACCCGAACAGCGGCACCACGGCCATGCTGGAAGCGGTGCATGGGGTAGGCGAATTGGTGAAGTCAGGCTGGAAGCCCAAGCGGACCATGATCTTCGCCAGTTGGGATGGCGAAGAAGAAGGCTTGATGGGCTCCACGGAATGGGGCGAGCAGCACGACTCCGAACTGGCGAATTCGCCGGCCTATTTCAACGTGGATGTCGCGGTTTCAGGGACGAAGTTCGGCGCCTCGGCTGTGCCCTGCCTGAAGCAGTTTTTGCGCGATGTCACCAAGGCTGTGCCCAGCCCCAAAGGTGGGACTGTGTATGAGGCGTGGCAGAAGTCAGCGCAGCCCGGGGAAGGAGGAAGTCAGCAGGAGCCGACCACCAGCAATTACCGGCTGCCGGCCGCGCAGGTAAAAAGCGATGTGCCGGTGGGTGACCTGGGCAGCGGGTCCGACTACACAGTGTTCCTGCAGCATCTGGGTGTGCCTGCGACCGACATCGGCTCGACCGGGCCCTACGGCGTTTATCACTCGGCGTTCGACGATTTTGCCTGGTTCAAGAAGTTTGGCGATCCGGATTTTCTTTACGAGCAGCAGATGGCACGTGTCTATGGCCTGGAAGCGCTGCGCATGGCGGATGCCGACGTGCTGCCCTACGACTACGAAGAATATGCCAAGGAAATAGATATGTATGTGGATGCTGCGAAGAAGCGGGCGGAGAGCAAGTTTGGCGATCGTGCGGTCGATTTCAGCGCGGTCAATTCGGCTGCGAAACGCTTTCGGGAGGCTGGTGCCAAAATTCTCACCAAGCAAAAGACTCCACCGCGGGATCCTTCCCGGCTGAATCAGGCGCTGCGCGGAGCGGAGCGGGCGCTCCTTATGCCCGACGGTTTGCCGCATCGTCCGTGGTTCAGGCATGCCATATACGCTCCGGGCGAGTACACGGGGTACGCAGCGGTGGTGATTCCCGGCGTGAATGAAGCTCTCGACAAAGGGGATGCGGAACGAGCGCGGCAGCAGTTGGCGATCCTGGCGGCGGCGCTGGAAAGGGCGGCCAAGGCGCTGGAGGGATACCGGTAGAGTCGTGATCTTTGGCTGACATGATGACGCCTGCCCACGCCCTCGGACACTTCCTGCGTACGCTGCCGGCTTCGGCGGCGACCACGTTTCTGGCGCTGTTTCCCATCGTTGATCCGTTCGGCGGCATCCCCATCTTCTACAGCCTGACGTCATCGTGGACCGCGCCCGACCGCCGCCGCACAGCGCTCAAGACCGGGGTTTACGTTTTCGGCATCCTGGTCGTGTTTCTGTTCTTCGGCCGATTCGTGCTTTATTTCTTTGGAATCTCTCTGCCGGTTTTGAAGATTGCCGGAGGCTTGATCGTAGCCAACACCGCTTGGGGCATGGTGACTTCTACCGCCCGCATCACGCCGGCGGAAAGCCACGAAGCCAGCACCAAAGAAGACATCTCGCTTACTCCGCTGGCCATGCCGCTGCTTTCCGGTCCGGGCGCGATTGGCGTGGTGATGGCACTCGCCGCGCACGTGGACAATGCTGCAGCCTATCTGGGCATGGTGATCGGGATTGCTGTGGTCGCTCTTTCGGTTTACCTGTTCTTGTGCATGGGCGGCCCTCTGGTGCGGCGCCTTGGTCCCAATGCCGTGGGCGCCCTGAACAAGATTTTCGGCTTCCTGATTCTTGCCATCGCTGTTCAACTGGTGTGGGATGGCGTGGCGGATTTCAAGAGCTGAGGTGGGCGCCTTGCCCGCGATCCCACTTCCTCGCAAAGGAAGCGAGAAGTCGGACACCCGCCGAGGGAATCCCACCCACGACCGGACAACCACTGGGGTAATATAGTTCCGAAAGTTTGCCTACGCTCAGGGATAAAGGCATCAGACTATGACAAAAGCACGGACGCTCGCCCTACTAGTTGTCGCCGCACACTGGATCGTCGCCATCTGGCACCTGTTCCTTGCGGCCAAGATTCTTCCAGCCCCAAACAACCACGTCAGTTGGCTAGCCATAGGTTTGATAACGTCCGGGCACGTGGGCGTATCCATTCTGTTATGGAAGCTCAGCGATAAAGTTGCCGGGTTTGTCTCGGTCATTTTCTTTTTGGCTGCAATGGGTGCCGATCTTTATGAGCACTTCCTGCATGCCTCTCAAAACAACGTTTTCATGGTAGCGCGCGGCGATTGGACCGCCATCTTTAACCTAAGCGTCTTCATCCTTCTCGCGCTGGAAATCGCGGGATGCTTGCTTGGAACTATCGTGCTCGGTGGCAGGACAAGGAACCAGAAGTCACCGGGACGCAATTCAAGATTCAGCAATCAGAGTCCCAAGCTTTTCTCCGGTCAATTCAATACGCTGTCCTCGGACGAGGTGAGTCTGGTGTGAAAACTTATGCTGTTCGTGGCGGGCGCTATGAGGAATGTGGTCCGCTCGCTTCGGCGGCATCGCCGGTGAGGTTTGATGTTTGGAATCCCACCCTTTCGCAAATTGCGCGAAAGGATGGGCCACCGGCGGGAGGAAATGTATGTCCGCTCCTGATTTCCTGGCATGTAAAATATAGGCAGGAGGCACGCAATGGCGGCAGACAAACAGCACGCTCACGAACTGATCGAGCAACTAGCCCCGAGCCAGGTGCCGGCGGCGATCGGTATGCTCGAACGTCTCCTCGACCCCATCGCCCGCGCAATTGCGAACGCTCCAGTCGATGACGAACCACTCACAGCGGCAGACGAAAAGGCCCTCGCGGAAGCTCGCGATTGGTCGAAGCATAACAAAAGCACTTCCCATGAGGAGTTCCTGGCCGAACTCGGCATCACTCAAGAGGAGATCGACAACTATCAGGAACCGAAGTGAAGCGGATCGTTTGGACCGATCCTGCCAAAAGTGATGTCCGCAGCCTGAGCAAGCCCGCCGCGATGCATATCTTCTCCGCGCTCCTTCGTTTTTCACAATCAGGCGTGGGTGACGTGAAAGCTCTCCGAGGAGGAGACGAACTTCGGCTGCGCATTGGTGACTACCGCCTCTTCTTCGTCTCCCCAGATGCCGACACCATCGAGATTCGCCGCGTCCGGCATCGCAGCGAAGCCTACCGATGAGGTACTCCGACTGTTCTCAGATCTCGTAAGGGAGGAGAGAGCGAGGCGCCCAGGGGCCGTGTATCATGAGCCCGACAGACGTTTCTTAGTTGGGAGAGTTACTATGCCCACGTCCCAGACCGACCTTGCCCTGAAGGAATCGAATCTTATAGCCACAATCGAAAAGATGCTGCCGGATTTTGCGAGGGCGTGTCGTAGTCCCGATGCCCCGGTTATCGTCATGCATCAAGATGCCTTTGCCGCTGACTATCAGGAAGAGGAGTACAAGCTGCTCGGCATGGCGGTGAAGTTTGCTGGCATCTGCGGTAAAGAAGTGCAGATCATAGGAACCAACTGAAACACTGTTGACCAACCGCAGATGCCCCATTGAGTTGACGGGGCAAGCACGAAGCGGAGCATAGTGCCAGAGGAATGCTGACTGCCTGCTCGCTGAACAGCTGAGGGCAGACTTCCCCACATGCGCATTTACTTCAACGATACCAACTTCTCCACCAACTCCGAGTAGTCCTTTTTCTCGATGCCGTGCACCTGCTTGTTGTACTCGTCCACTTTCGACGAATAGTTCATCGAGCAGAATTTCGGTCCGCACATGGAGCAGAAGGCCGCCTCTTTGTAGTAGTCGTCGGGCAGGGTTTCATCGTGCATCGAGCGGGCGGTCTCGGGATCGAGCGAGAGCGCGAACTGCTTCTCCCAATCGAATTTGTAGCGGGCGTAACTGAGGGCGTCGTCGCGGTCGCGCGCGCCGGGGCGTCCGCGGGCGATGTCGGCGGCGTGGGCGGAAATCTTGTAGGCGATGATGCCGTCTTTCACATCTTTTTCGTTGGGCAGGCCGAGATGCTCTTTCGGCGTGACGTAGCAGAGCATGGCCGCGCCGTACCATCCGATCATGGCCGCGCCGATCGCCGACGTGATGTGGTCGTAGCCGGGAGCGATGTCAGTGACCAGCGGCCCCAGCGTATAGAACGGAGCTTCGTAGCAGAGTTCGACCTCTTTTTCGACCTGCTCTTTGATTTTGTCCATGGAGACGTGGCCGGGACCTTCGATCATCACCTGCACGTCGTGCGCCCAGGCGATTTTCGTCAGCTCGCCCAATGTCTTCAGTTCGGCGAACTGGGCTTCGTCGCTGGCGTCAGCCACGCAGCCGGGACGCAGTCCGTCGCCCAGCGAAAAGCTGACGTCGTACTTTTTCAAAATCTTGCAGATGTCGTCGAAGCGCTCGTAGAGGAAATTCTGCTTGTGGTTGTAAGCCATCCACTGCGCGAGAATGGCGCCACCGCGGCTGACGATGCCCGTGATGCGTTTGGAGATCAGCGGCAGATACTGGATCAGCACGCCGGCGTGAATGGTCATATAATCCACGCCCTGCGCGGCCTGCTCTTCGATCACTTCCAGCATTACGTCGGCATTCAGATCTTCCACCCGCTTTACCCGCGCGATGGCCTCGTAAATCGGCACGGTGCCGATGGGCACAGGCGAGTGGCGCAGGATGGCTTCGCGAATCTCGTGAATGTCGCCACCGGTGGAAAGATCCATCACGGTGTCAGCGCCGTAGTGCACTGCGGTGTGCAGCTTCTTGAGTTCTTCGTTAATTTCCGAGGTAACCGCGGAATTGCCGATGTTGGCGTTGATCTTGCACAGCGAGGCCACGCCGATCGCCATCGCCTCCAGTTCCGGATGGTTGATGTTCGCCGGAATAATCATCCGGCCGCGGGCGACTTCGTCGCGTACCAGTTCCGGCGCCAGCTTTTCGCGGTGGGCCACGTAGCCCATTTCTTCGGTGATCATGCCCTGGCGGGCATAGTGCATCTGGGAGAAGTTGCCGTCGGCGTTTGCCTGCCTGCGGCGCGCAATCCACTCCGCGCGCGGCTTAGGGACGTTATACCCGTTGCTGCCGTTGCCGTTCGTACCGTTCGGGGGGGTCATGACAGGGTCGGCCTCACTGGATTTGCTCATCAGCAGATTATACCCATCTTATACCCGTTCGGGCCGCCCAGCTCGATTACTGCATCTGCATCGCGCATTCGACCGAGGTGCAACCCCCGGGGCCTTGCGTGCGAACGTTGCCCACCGCGTTCTTGATGTGAAGCACGGTCATGGCCGCAGGATAGGCCCACCAGAATTTTCGGATGACGCGGTCGCCGGGCAGCCAGGGATGCGGCTTCTTCAGTTCGTAGGCTGCGAGGAATTCGCTGCCATACAGCCCCAGGTCCTTCGCAATGATGTGCTGGTTGGCAGGCACGTGGCTCACCCACGGAGCTCCCGCGGCAAACTCGTGTTCCAATACCAGCTTGCGGGTGGTGAAGCGGAAGCTTTCCGCCCCTCCCAGTGCTCCCAGGACGGCGAAAAACTTCTTGTCAAACACCCGCTCAGGCTTGGGCTGGGAAGGCGTGGAACTTAGCTGAATGGGTGCAGCGGGGAGCGCTTCGGCGGTAATTTTATTGAAATCCCAATTTTGAGCGGTAAGCTGGCTTCCCAGCAATAACACGAGGATCGGCAACTGAGCTGCGGTCAACATGGTCTCCTTCATCTGGATCGAGTTGCGGGTGCATGAGGGAGGGAAAGTGGCAGCCGCTGGCTTGCGCCGCGGCAGGACCGCCCGCGGCGCGCTGGGCACGGGAGCAAGCTCCTGACCACACGCGGAAGGTATTTTTCAGCGAAATGCACGCCGTTTTTGTGTTTTGGGAGGACGCCGGCGCGCTGGAATGTGCAAGACGTTCGTCGAACGTATGTCTAATGTTTCCAACCCGCGTTCTCATGAGAGAGCGTCAGAACTCAGAGGTCAGGTTCTGCTTGGGTCAGAACTTTTCTAATCTTGCGGGAGCGCGTCCGTCGACACGAAGTCACATGAAGGAAACCCCCACAATGAAGCCCTTCGTGATAGTTCGTGTTCTTCGTGGTTCGTTGGTCTCTTCTTCTCTTCGCTGGTCAAACTCACCCGCCCTGCGACCCCGCCAATCCTTGCCCATCCGCAGTGCCAGGCTTAAAATCTCATCGGTTCCTCGAAAAGGAGAAGTCTCCCATGCGAGTGTTTCGCCTCCTCCCGGTCTTATTGCTTCTCGTAACTGCTGGCAGCTTCGCGCAAACCGCGTCCCCCAGGCCGGCTCCAGGCTTCAGCCTCGACAACATCGACAAGAGTATCGATCCTTGCGTGGATTTCTATCAGTACGCCTGCGGCAACTGGATCAAGAACTCCGAGATTCCTCCTGACCAGTCGCAGTGGGTGAGCTTCGTAGAACTGAACGAGCGCAACAAGGATATCGAGCACGGCATTCTGGAGAAAGCCGCCACCGGCGGCGCAAAGCGCGACACGATCGAACAGAAAATCGGCGATCTCTACGGATCCTGTATGGACGAGAAAGCCGTGAATGCGAAAGGCATCGAACCGCTCAAGCCGGAACTCGACCGCATCGCGGCCGTGCAGGACAAGGGAGCGCTGATTGACGAACTCGCGCACCTGCACCTGGTGGGCGGGAGTTCGCTGTTCAGTTTCTACTCGGCGTCCGACCTGCACAATGCCGACCAGGTCATCGCATACATCGATCAAGGGGGCCTGACACTCCCTGACCGCGACTACTACATCAAGGACGACGCCGATAAAGTTGAGAAACGGCAACTTCTGGTCGACTATGCCACGCAGGTGTTTACTCTGGCCGGCCAAACCCCGCAGCAGGCCGCCCACTCCGCGCATACCGTCCTGGTGATCGAGACCTTGCTGGCCGCAGACTCGATGGATCGCACCAAGCGCCGCGATCCCAAGAACCGCGATCACAAGATGAGCCGGGACGAGGCAGCCGCGCTCGGACCCAACTTTTATCTCAATCGCTACTTCACTGCGGTCGGAGCACCCAGCTTCACCCAACTGAATGTCACCAATCCCGACTTTTTCAAGCAAGTGAATGGCGTGCTCGATTCGGAGCCGCTGGACGCTTTGAAAACCTATGTCAGCTGGCATGTGCTGAACGCCGCCGCTCCGTGGCTTTCCCAGCCCTTCGTGGACGCCAACTTCAAGCTGCAGCAGAAGCTTACGGGCCAGGAGCAGATTCAGGCGCGATGGAAGCGCTGTGCGAACCTCACCGACCGCGAATTGGGCGAAGCTTTGGGACAAAAATACGTGGACGTAACTTTCGGTCCGGAAGGCAAGCAACGCATGCTCAAGATGGTGGACGCGCTCGAGAAATCCCTCGCGGAAGACATCCACGAATTGTCTTGGATGAGCGACGACACCAAGAAGCAGGCCAAGTTTAAGCTCGATGCCATTCGCAATAAAATCGGCTATCCCGATGTCTACCGCGACTACAGGTCCGTGGTGATCAAGGCCGACGACCTGTTGGGCAACATCGCCCGCGCCGACGAATTCGAGGCCAAGCGCCAGATCGCCAAGATCGACAAGCCGCTGGATCGCAAGGAATGGGGCATGACCCCTCCCACCGTGAATGCCTATTACAACTCGTCGTTTAACGAGATCGTGTTTCCCGCGGGCATTCTGCAGCCACCGTTCTTCGACAAGAGCATGGACGATGGCGTGAACTTTGGCGGCATCGGCCTGGTGATCGGGCACGAGCTCACCCACGGTTTCGACGACCAGGGGCGTAAATTCGATCCGCAAGGCAATCTGCACGACTGGTGGACGGAACAGGATGGTAAAGAGTTCGAAAAGCGCGCCAGCTGCGTGGCCGACGAGTATTCGAACTTCGTCGCCGTCGACGACCAGAAGCTGAACGGCCGGCTTACCCTCGGCGAGAACACGGCGGACAATGGAGGCGCACGCATCGCCCTGATGGCGTTGGAGCACATGATTGCCGACGACAAAACTGGAAAAGAAGGCCAGAAGATCGACGGTTTTACGCCCGAGCAGCGCTTTTTTCTCGGATTTGCTCGCGTGTGGTGTGAGAAGCGGCGACCCGAGGTCGCCCGGCTAAGAGTGCTCACCGATCCTCATTCGCCCGGCAAATATCGTGTGGATGGCGTGGTACAGAACATGCCGGAGTTTCAAAAAGCTTGGGGATGTAAGGCGGGACAGCTTATGGTGGCTGAAAACGCCTGCCACGTGTGGTGAAGCTTGCGAAAGCGCCATTGAGTTCTATATCGAGTGGTAAGACGGGAGCGCGACCACTGCCCCCTCCGCACGGGCTGCGTCAATGACGTGAACGATGGCGGCAAACGGCACGCCGTCGTTGGCCTCGACTCGAACGACCTTCGTGCTACGGCTTCGCAGTAGCCGTTTGAGCGTGCCTGGCAAATCTGGCCAAGATACGGCCTCACTGTTTACTCTCAGGGTTGGCGGTGTCTGCCCGGAGCCGGACAATTGTACTTCGATGGCTTCCGCAGTTGATGACGGAGCGATCAGCACTTCGAGTCCCCTCGGGGGAACGATGGTCCCCGCCGCTGCCGGCGCGGGCTGCGATGTCAGGAGCACCGGGGCCTCGAAGAAGTTGGCGCGGGCAGCCGCGAGAGCTGTTTTCACGTCGGCAAATGGCGCATGCGCATCCGCCTTGATGTAGAGCTTCTGCTCGCGTCGACGGGGACGGCGTTTCATCTCGCCTGCCAACCCATCAGCGGTGACTGGGTCGACCCCGAGGTAGAGCCCTCCATCCGCCGCGACGGTGATGATCCACGCGTCTTCGTTGTCCGCATCGGGCATTGGCGCCGCGTTGCTGGTGACCGCTAGCTCGACGCTCATACCCTTTTGCATCGGCTGGGCCGGAGACTGCGCCCCGAACGACAGCGTAGTGCTGAAAACCGCGGTTATTCCAAGAAACATTTCAAGTAAGCACTTCATAAGTCACTCCTTTCGCCGATTCTTGTGGAAGGGTTACGGTTTCGCGCCGCCCAGTGCGGCGGTGGCCAGGCTTCCACCCAGGCCCATGGTTTCCACCGCGGACGATGGCACAATCACCATCGATCCGCGTTCCTTGATCGCTTCGTACAGCATGTTCATGGCGCGCAGATGCAGAGCTACCGGATTTTCGGCGTAGGCGGCGGCCGCCTTGACGAAATTGTCCGAGATCTCGGTTTCCGCCTGGCCCAGGATGATACGAGCCTGACGCTCGCGCTCGGCTTGCGCCTGGCGAGACATGGCGTCTTCCAGGCCCGGCGGAATCCTAACGTCGCGAATCTCCACCGACTGCACCGTAATGCCCCAGGGATTGGTTTTCTCATCGAGAATGCGCTGCAACTCGCGTCCCAGCGTCTCGCGCTCGGTGATCATCTGCGCCAACTGATGCCGGCCAATCGATTCCCGCAGCGCGGTCTGGGCGCTCATCGTGATGGCTTCGATAAAGTTCTCCACCTCTAGAATGGATTTTTCGGCGTTCCATACCAACCAGAACACGATGGCATCCACGTTGACCGGAACCGTGTCCCGGGTGAGCGTGGATTCCGCGGAAACGCTGGCCACGCGGACCCGTTGGTCCACATACGGGCTGAGCGTCTCCACGACGGGGATGATGTGAAACATCCCCGGGCCGCGCAGTCCCACATAACGTCCCAGCCTCAACACCGCAACTTTTTCCCACTGCCGCACCACTTTGATCGCGAACATCAGATACAAGCCCAGCACCGCGCCCGCGATCAGACCGGCGGGATGTTTGGTGGCGGAGGTGACGATCGCACCCCCCAAAAGGCAGATGACAAACAGGGATCGTCCGATGTTGCTGATCTGACCGATTTCGATTTTCGTCATGGCTTCTATCTCCTTGGCGCGGGCTGGTCGATCAACTCGCGCAACTGGTCGAGCAATTCCTGGACCGCAAATCCTGCGGCGCCGGCGCGGGCTGCGAACTCACCCGTAAGCTGCGCCAATTGGCGTTCCCGCTCGGCGTCGCTCCTGCTGATTTTCTTCTCGCTGATAAATGTCCCGGTCCCCTGGTGGGTTTCGAGCATGCCGCCAAGTTCGAGCTCGCGGTAAGCCTTCAAAACCGTATTCGGGTTGATGGCCAGGTCGACCGCAAGCTGCCTCACCGTGGGAAGCTGATCGCCGGGCGCGAGCGTTCCCGACGCCACCCCCAACCGCACCTGATCGATGAGCTGGCGGTAGACCGGCATGCCGCTGCGCAAGTCGAGCGAGAAGCGGAAGGGAAGCCGGCGCGTCGCCAAGTTCATCTTTGCAGTCATATAGAACAATAGTGTTATAGATCAATAGTACATCTCTGTCAAGTGGAAAATGAAAGCAACAAGCCGCTCACTTGCGATCCTCATGTTCTGCGTCATGGTGGCGAATCTTTGACAACGCGATGACGACAAAATGACAGCTGTTTGACGGCACCGTGACAATGCCTCTGCGAGCTTGTCCTAAGGTCCTCACTATCAAGCGCAAAAATCCCCTGCGAACTGAATAACCAATGGCCCCCGAAGCACGGGCAGGCGGACGCCTTGCCTTGTCCCGGGATGAGCCGAAGCGACTGATGACGATCGTGCGATGACGATCCACGCCATGAGGAGGACAACATGAGCAGACTTTCTTCCGGTGCGCTGGTGATTGCGGTTTGCCTGGGAGCGGCGGCGATGCATGCCAGCAGCGGCGCGCCCGCCTTTGAAAGCGCAGGCGGCGATGTTAACCAGGCCACGGAGGGCGCGTTCCGCGACGGGCTGTATCTGGGCAAACTCGCCGCCGAGCGCGGCCAGCGCTCCCACATCTGCAGCGGCCGCTGGGCGCGCGAGAAGGATCGCACCCTCTTCTCTTCCGGCTATCGCCAGGGTTACAGCGAGTTTCTTTCCTCTCGGGCGAGAGTGATGGAGGTCGAAACTCCAGCTGAATAAGTCGGCGGGCCGCTCCCCGCTGGAAAACCAATCTCTTGGAACAGCAACCCGAAACGAGATTTTGTGAGACAGGATTCAGTGAAACGAGATTTAGTGATATGAAAGCGAAATACTTTCTTCTTGCTACGGTTCTGGCCTTGACGGTCTGCCTTTATCGGCAACCGGTGAAAGCAAACGGCGCTGCCCCGAATGCCACGGGCGCGGCCTCGGTCCATGGTGCAGTGAGGTTCGCAGGGACGGTCCCGCAACCCAAGCCTATCAGCATGGCGGCGGACCCGGTGTGCGTGAAACAACATGCGGGACCGGTGTTCGCGCAAGACATCGTCGCCGACGCCAAGGGTGACCTGCAAAACGTCATCGTGTTTGTCGCGGACGGTTTGGGCGACCGTACCTTCGATCTGCCTACAACCCCGGAGGTCGTCGAGCAAAAGGGCTGCATGTATGAGCCACACGTGATGGCAGTGCGCGCCAACCAGCCGTTGGAGGTGGTGAATGATGACCCCACTTCGCACAACATTCATCCGATTCCGGCCAACAATCGCGAGTGGAACAAGGCCGAGCCGCCAGGATCGAAGATGGAAGATACCTTCGCGCGCGAGGAGATCGCCATCCCGGTGAAGTGCAACGTCCATCCCTGGATGCGGGCGTACATTGCGGTATTCAAGCATCCGTATTTCGCCGTGACCGGCAAGGACGGCGGTTTTGATCTCAGCAATCTGCCGCCGGGCACTTATACGATCAAGGCCTGGCATGAAAAGCTGGGAACGTCCAGCCAGACAATCACCATCGGAGCCAACGAGACCAAGGAAATCACTTTCGTCTTCAAGGGCGTCTGACCTGCGTCAGTGTTTCACCGCTGGTTTGAAGCCTTTGCGGCGTTGCTCGCTGTAGCGGTGCAGCGCGTCGAGAATGATGGGATACGCTTCTCCTGGGGGGCGTATCTCATCGACCTCGACCGCTTTGCCCTCGAGTTGCTTGTAGTCCTGAAAAAACCGCCGCAGCATAAGCAACCGGTGAGGCGGCATCTCTGCCGCCTCGCGATAGGAGTTGAACTCTGGATCTTCCGTAGCGATGGCGATGATCTTGTGGTCCTGCTTGCCCGCATCGATCATGGTCATCAGCCCGATGGCGCGCGCGTGAATGATGGTCAACGGCACCACTGTCTCCTGGCACAACACGAGCACATCGAGCGGATCGTCATCTTCGGCCAGCGTCTGCGGGATGAAACCATAATTCGCCGGATAGTAGACGGCGGAATAGAGAACGCGGTCGAGCCGGATCAGCCCGCTTGACTTATCCAGCTCGTACTTCACGCTGGAGCCGAAGGGAATTTCAACGACGCAGTCGAATTCCTGCGGCAACTTGTCGCCGGGAGTTACGTCGTGCCAGGGATGAATCATCAGAGTCTGCGAATGCTCAATGCTCTCCTAATTCTAACGGAGTACGACGGTTCACGCGGAGTATCCGGCACCGTACACTGGCCGTCCGGACATGTCTGGGAGGACACAGTCGAATCTTGCTTCCCAGCGGCGCGACGCGTAGAGTTTTACTTGGAGCGCAGGCTCGTGGGGTTTGTTTCCATGTCTAGCGAAGGCAAGACTTATGTGAAGTTCGGCGCGGCTGTGGTCGTGATCCTGCTGCTGATGGGCTACCTGGCCTACACCGGGGTGCAGGACAGCAAGAGTTATTACGTCACCATCAAGGAGCTGCATACGATGGGCGACGGCGCTTACACCAAACGCCTGCGCGTGGCCGGCAACGTGCAACCGGGCTCGATCAAGCGCACCGGCACGCATGTGCAGTTCGTGCTGGTGGAACAAGACCAGCTGCTCTCCGTGGATTACACCGGCACTGAAGCTCCACCAGACACTTTCAAGGACGATTCTCAGGCACTGGCCGACGGGAGTTTCGGACACGACGGCGTCTTCCATGCCAAGGCACTGCAGGCCAAATGCGCTTCCAAATATGCCCCGCAACAAAACGGCACTCCCGGCAATCAGATGCAGGCCGAGCCGGCTAAGAGCATGACGCAAGCCCAACCTGGACCGATGACTGGCGCAACGCACTGAGTTCTTGGCAACCACATACTGATCCGTTTCTTGGCACTTTAACGGATGCGCTTCTGCTCCTCGACTTCGCCCCGCACTTCCGATATCTTCTACCTTCGCGGAGCTGAACCGCAGTTCTGTCAATTCCCGTGAACGACGCCGCCATCGCGCAAGGCCCAATCATCATCACCGTCACCAACCTCATCAAGCAGTTCGGCCATTTCGCTGCTCTGCGCGGGGTGAATGCCGAATTTGCCGCGGGTAAGTTCTACGCTATTCTGGGCGACAACGGGGCAGGGAAGACGACTCTGCTGCGCACGATTGCCGGACTGGCGCATCCGACGCGAGGCGAGGTTTCCATCCTCGGTGCCAGCCCGCGCGCCGCCTGCCGCGAAATCGGCTATATGGCGCATCCCTCGCTGCTTTATGACGAGATGAGCGGCATGGAGAATCTGCGCTATTTCGCTCGCCTGTACGGCATCGCCGGCGAGCAGCGCTGTGAGCAGGCCATCCGCGCAGTGGCGCTCGATCCGGGCCTGGCTCGGCCCGTCGGTCAATACTCGCAGGGCATGCGGCAGCGCATGTCGCTGGCCCGGGCAATCCTGCACGATCCCAGGATCCTGTTGCTCGACGAACCTTTCTCCAACGTGGACGTGCATTCCGCGCGCGATATGGTCGGCCTGCTCAAGGGCATGCGCGACGCGGGCAAAACTGTTTTTGTGGTCACCCACCAGGCTTCGCTGCTGGCAGGAGCGGCCGACGAATTCGTGTGCATGCAGTTCGGCCAGATCGTGGAGCGCACTCCGCATCTTCCTTCCGACGTTTCACCGGCGGGGGTGCAATGAGTTCGCCCTGGTCCATCACACTGGCGACTTTGACCAAGGATATCCGCCTGGAGTGGCGGTCCAAAGACGCGCTGAACTCCATGCTATTTTTCTCGCTGCTGGTGGTGATAATCTTCAGCTTTTCCTTCGATCCGAATGCCGAGGAATCGCGGGAGATTGCCGGCGGACTGATCTGGGTGGCATTCCTGTTCGCGGCAGTTGTGGCCTTGAACCAGACCTGGGCGCGGGAGTTGCGCAATCAGGTGCTGGACGCCTACCGGGTCTCGCCTGCTCCTCCCAATTCGCTCTTCCTGGCCAAGGCGCTGGGAAATTTTGTTTTCGTCATCATTCTTGAATGCGTGATGACGCCGCTGTTTGTGGTTTTCTATAACCTGCGCGTTCTGGGCCCGGCGTGGCAGCTGATTCCGGTCGGCCTGCTGGGGACCTGGGCGCTGGTGGTGAATGGCACGTTCTTCGCGGCCGTTTCGCTGCGCACCCGCAGCCGAGAGATTATGCTTCCGCTTCTCTTGTTTCCGATTTCGATCCCGGCCGTGCAATCGATGGTGGAAGCGACGCGCATCATTCTCGCCGGCGACGGCAACGCTCGCTTCTGGATCGTATTGCTTCTCACCTACGATGTGGTGTTTACTACAGCTAGTCTGGCGTTGTTCGGAACGATTCTGCACGCGGAATGAAACGCCTCTTCCCCATTCTCGCGCTCCTGACGGCTGTGCTTCTGATCTACGGTCTCTATCAGGCGCTGGTGGTTGCTCCTACCGAGCGGACGATGGGCGACGTGCAGCGCATTTTTTATTATCACGTGCCCTCGGCCTGGACCGCGTTCTGCCTGTTCTTCACCAACCTCCTTGCGTCCCTGGTTTATCTTGTGTGGAAGAATTCCAAGGCGGACGCGCTGGCGGTCGCTTCCGCCGAAGTGGGAGTGATTTTCTGCACCATCGTGCTGGTCACGGGGCCCATCTGGGCGCGGCCCGTGTGGGGTATCTGGTGGACCTGGGATGTGCGCCTTACCACCACTCTGGTTCTGTGGCTGATCTACGTGAGCTACCTGGTACTGCGCCGCTTCTCCGACAGCGCGCAGACGCCCGTGCTCGCCGCTGTGCTGGCCATCTTCGGGGCGCTGGATGTCCCGCTGGTTTATTTCTCGATCTGGTTCTTTCGGACTCAGCACCCGCAGCCGGTGATCGGCGGCGGCGGCTCGCTCGACCCGCGCATGTTGCACGCTTTTCTGATCAATCTGCTGGCTTTTTCATGTTTCGGAGCGATGGTGTGCTGGGCGCGGTACCGGCTGGAACGGCTACATCGTGAAGTGGAGGAGGCGCAAGCCCTGGAATCACTCCTCGGAGCCCCGCAATGAACTCCATCAAGTTCCTCTACGCCGCCTACATCGCAACCTGGCTGATCCATGCCGTTTATCTCGGCAGCCTGGTCCGCCGTTACAGCCGCCTGCGGCAGCAGATGAAGGAACTGGACAAATAGGAACCGGGCTTTCGGGCTTCGGCTTTCGGGCTTCCGCCAATCCAGGTACGCATCTGCGGATGAACTTGCACAGTCGTTGGCATTTGGCTGTATGCGAGTCGCGCTGCTCAGAAGATGGTACGGGGTGAGATTCGCTGAAGCCCGAAAGCCGAAGCCCTGCCTTTCAGTTTGCCGCTTTCCACTCTCTCTGCAGCGCATTGAACAAATCAGGGTTTCCGTTGGAACGGAGGAATTCGTACTCCTCGATCATGGCAGCAGTGCCAATCCGCTGCGAGGGCAGCGGAGATTCCACGCGGATCACGCGCGCCGTGAAGCGCACGCGTACGGCGTCCGTTAGCGTGATGTGGGGCGGAAAGGTCAGAATGACGTCAAACCGGGTGCCTGCCGGCAACTGCCGGTCGAGGTAGAAAAAAACTCCGCGGGCGCTCACGTTCTGAGTTTCGGTGTGGAATTGGCTGGCGTCCTCCAGGGACACAACCGCGGGAAGGCGCATATCGAAGCGCCGCATCATCCGCCGTTCCTGAAAATCCGGCTGCCTCCGTGGTGTTGTTTCCGAGAACATTTTTTTCGTGAGCGCGTTCCGCTCGGTACCGCCATTCGCTGCGAGAGTCGGAAGTCCCAACCCCGGGTCTCCTAGCGCCAATCTATAGAATTCACTGCACTTTGCAAGAGCAAAAACGACCCTGGAACTGCATCGGTAAATGCTCGGGCAGACTGGTCCGGCGCGGTCGGCGGCAGCCGGAAACCTGGGGAGGAGGCGCGTCTCGACGTAAGAATTCGCAGTTCTACCAAGCAATCCCGCTGCCATCGCTGGTCAGCGAGCGTCCTCACTTTCCGGCAGGGAATGGGCAGATTCGCGCGGATGCTTGCACCCTCGCGGCGGCGGCGTGCAATGCTTTGCAGAAATCGCACGCGCCGCTGCGGTCTGCAAGAGCCTTCAGCCACTTTCGTGCCACGCCGCGGCATCTTTCCAGGCACCCTCCCGCATCTGACGATTCGCGGAAGCAGGTTGGGGGCGGAGCCTCGCTTGACTTGGCTATCTGTCAGATGTTTAAGTAGTTGTTTATTTTCCGCCAGTCATTGACTAGCAAACAGCGGGCGGCTTCGCCGGCGCCGGGCAAGAACTGACCTGCGCGCGGTTTCTAACTCTCTCCACTGATCTGGACCAAGTTTGATCTGGACGAAGTTTGATCTGGACAAGTTTGATCTGAACCGGTCGAGGATCTGGCGAGTCGATCTGAGCGAATCGGAGGGTTGCGTGATGGGAAATGGCCGTCATTCGGGAAATCGTCGGGGGTGGGTGCGTGCGCTCGGCGCCGGGTTGGCGCTGCTGGCAGCTGGCTGTTTGCTGCTTGGGTTGAGCGCCCGCCACTCCAGCCAGAATGCTGGAGTCCAGCTGCCCGATGCTCCCATGTCAGCCGCTTTGTCAGCCGGTGCCCGCGACACCGTGGGCTCGAGGCTCGACGCGCATTCCGTTCTCGGCCAGATGCCCCTGATCTTTGAGCCGAACCAGGGCCAGGCTGCTCCGGGCGTGCGCTTTCTCGCGCACGGCGTGGGATATGGTCTTTTCCTTGATTCCGCCGGAGCAGTACTGGCAGTGCCGACCGCCTCCGCGCCGCATTCCGGTCCTCGCGCCGCTTCCATCCGCATGAAGCTGGTGGATCCCGACCCGCACGCGTCCCTGACCGGAACTGGCCAGTTATCCGGCCACACCAACTACTTTCTCGGCAACGACCCGCGCAAATGGCACAGCAACGTTCCTCAATTCGCCGGCGTCCGTTACGAAAAAATTTATCCCGGCATCGACCTGGTTTTCTACGGGAACCATGGCCGTCTGGAATACGACTTCCACGTGGCTCCGGGCGCAGACCCGGCGCGCCCGGAAATGGAATTTGAGGGTGCGACCCGGCTCGAACTCAGCCATGGAGACCTGATTCTCGACTGCGGCGCCGACGGCCGCGTACTTTTTCACGCTCCACGCATCTACCAGCGTTTCGGAGACCGCGAGCAGGATGTGCCCGGCGGCTTCGTGCTGCGCACCGGCAGCCGTGCCGGTTTTGAGATCGGCGCCTATGATCACACGCGCGAATTAATCATTGATCCCGTGCCCGACATCGAGAGCTACTTCGGGGGCAGCGGCTCGCAAACATCTCCTTCCTTGGCCGTCGACCCTTCGGGCACTTTTATCTATCTTGCCGGTTCCACCACTTCGGCTACGGGCTTCCCGGCCAGCGGCGTGCAGACGCAGTTCGGCCCCGGCAGCAATGTTTTCGTCGCCCAGATCACTCCGTCTAAGCCGCCGTCATTGTCTTACCTCACTTTCCTCGGTGGCAGCGGCGCAGATACCGCCACGGGCGTCGCGGTTGACGGCTCGGGTGATGCCTATCTGGTGGGCAATACGACTTCACCCGATTTCCCTACCACGCCGACCACCGCCTATCAGTCCGCGCCCGCGAGCAAGACCGTAACATGCACCGGGACCTGCTCCTCCATCTTTGTCACCGTGTTGAACCCGACCGGCACGTCGCCGCTGATTTATTCCTCCTATGTGTCCGGCAACGGCAACGACCTTTCCACCGGCATGACGATCGATCTCAATGCGGACGTCTTCATCACCGGAACCACCACGTCCAACGATCAGCCCAGCATTACAGATGCTTTTCCGGCAACCGAAGCCCCTCCCGCCGCACAAACCGCCTACCAGACGTTTCCCCTGGCCCCGCTCCAGTTTTTCGTGACCAAGGTGAACACGGCGAGCGCCGGCAACGCCAGCATTGCCTATTCCACCTACTTTGGCGGAGGAGCACCCAGCAACGCCACCGTGGTGGGTGGAGGCATTGCGGTGGATTCCACCGGCAACATCTATTTTTCTGGCACCACCAACTTCATTTTCACCGGCAACGGACGTCCGCCGGATTTTCCGATTCTCAACCCCTATCAACCCTGTCTCGATACGCCCCCGCCGACAACCATCACCAATCCCATTCAATGCCAGAATACGACGGCCACCAAAACGGATGCATTCGTGGCCAAGCTGAACCCCAACACCTCGGGCCAACAATTACTGTTCTCCACATACCTGGGAGGGAGCGGCAACGATACCAGTACTGGATTGGCCATTGATTCCGGCGCGGCCAACATCTACATCACCGGAACCACCGACTCCACGGACTTTATCGTCCCCACGGGAACCGCCGCGTTTCAACCTTCCAACACCTGCGGAACCTGCGCCTATGTAGGCCGATTCAACAATCCTGCTTCGACCACCACCCAAACTGACGTAGCGCTGACGTACTTCTCGTACCTCGGCGGGACAACCACCGTGGGCGCGACCAATGGCCAGGCAGTGTCGGTCGACACCGCTAGCGGCGCGCTACTAACCGGGTCAACCACGTCGCCGACGCTGCCCGTGACTGCCGGTGCGCTGCAAAGCGCGCTCAACGGCCCGCAGGACGCATTCTTCGCCCGCATCGACACCGTCACCGTTTCCGGCCAGAACAACGGTCTCGGTTCCTACCTCACCTATTTCGGCGGGAGCGGCACCGAACGGGGCACCAGCGTCGCCATCGACCGCAATACCAACACCTATTTTGCTGGCGACACGACCTCGAACGACTTGCCGACTGCGAATCCGCTGCAGTCCACGCTCAACGGAACCCAGAACGACTTCTTCGTCAAGTTGGGCACGGCAGCCGATTTGTGCATGAACTGTGTCGCGCCCACAATTTCTCCCATCGATGGGATCGTCGACGCTGGCAACCAGGCCACCATCACCTACACGGTCGTCAATAATGGTCCCGATCTGGCCACCAACATCGTCGTGAGCGGGTCGGCGTCCTCCTCGAACATTACGTTCAAGAGCGCCACCGCCAGCTCGGGAACTTGCACTTCGCAGGTCATCAATGGCGGGCTGGCGTGCACCATCAACACTATGCAGCCTGGCGCAACCGCCACCATCAAATTCACAGTCGTGCCCAGCGTCGGTGGCACCGGCTATCAGGTCTCTGCCACTGTGTCTTCCATCTTCAACAACGACCCCAACCCGAATAACAACACCGCGCAAGTCTCGTTTCAGGCTACCGATTTTTCTGTTAGCGCCAGCCCCACCAGTCAAAGCATAGTGGCGGGGCAAAAAGCGATCTACACGGTGACGCTCAGCCCGTCGTCTTCAGCGGGATATTCCACCAGCATCTCGCTGAGCGATAGCGGTGCGCCCAATGCCACCACCGCCAGCTTTGCCAGCAGTACAATGACCCCCAATCAGAGCCCGGTCTCCACCGCCCTCAGCCTGGCCACGACGGCGCGTTTGCAGCCCGTAGCCAGCTTGAAATCCAGCCCCCGCTTCTACGCCTTCTGGCTGGCTATGCCGGGCCTCGCGTTGTTCGGAATAGGTACGGCAAGCAAACGCCGGAAGCGATGGCTGGGGGTGTTGTTGCTCTGTGCGATGTTTGCTCTGGTGCTGCTCCAGCCTGCCTGCAAAAGCAGCCCGCAGACCACGGCGGGAAGCGGTACGCCTGCTGGTACATACACCGTTACGATCACGGCAACTTCAGGAACGCGCACCCGCTCTACGACGATCAACCTGACTGTGAATTAGAGTTGGGTGTTGTGACGGTTGGACGCGAACCGGTAATTCTCTACGCGCCAGCGGACAGCTTGTGATGGCTTTTGGCCTCGGCGATTCCGTATTGCCGGATCTTGTAAAGCAGAGCCTTGTAGCTGATCTGCAGCAGCGCCGCCGCCTGCTTGCGGTTCCAGTTGGTCTGTTCCAGTGCTTTCTTGATGGCCTCGGCTTCGGCTTCGTCCTTGGCGCTGCGCGCCAGCGATTTCAAGCCGCCTGTTTCTCCGCTCTTGGCGCCGGACTCGGCCTTGGCGCCGCCCGTGCCGTCATTGCGGGGCTGCAATTCCGCCACAGCCAGATTCTCGTCGCCCAGGATCAAGTAGCGTTTCAGAAAGTTGTTCAACTCGCGCAAATTGCCCGGCCACGGATGCCCCTGGCAAGCCTCCAGCAACGCCGGCGACAGAGGCAGCGGCGAGCGCGCATAGCGCTCGGCCATGCGCGTCATGAAATGCTTCAGCAGAATGGGAATCTCTTCCTTGCGTTCGCGCAGCGGCGGCAGTTGCAGCATGAAGGCATTCAGGCGGTAGTAAAGGTCTTCCCGCAACCGCTTGGTGGCCAGTGCCTGCGGAATGTCGATGTTGGTCGCCGCCAGGATGCGCACGTCGACCTTGATGACCGAGCGGCTGCCTAGTCGGGAAAACTGCTGGTCCTGCAGCACGTGCAGCAACTTCGCCTGCAGAAGCGGCGGCATCTCGCCGATTTCGTCCAGCAGAATCGTGCCTTTGTTGCACAACTCGAACTTCCCTGGCTTGGCGTGAGTCGCCCCGGTAAAGGCGCCGGGCTCGTAGCCGAACAACTCGCTTTCCAAAAGATCCGCGGGAACGGCGGCGCAATTCACCTTCAGGAACGTGCGGTGCGCGCGCGGTGAGAGCTTGTGGATCAGCCGCGCCAGCACTTCCTTGCCCGTGCCGCTCTCTCCCAGCAGCAGGACGGGGATATCCACGTTGGCCACCAGAGCCGCCTGCGAGCGGATCTTGCGCATCGCCGGGCTGGCCGCGATGAAGAACACGTCGTCGTAGAGCTCTTCGACTTCGCCGCCGAAGGTCTCTTTCCCCTGCCCCAGGCACTGGTCGAGGACCGCGTCCAGTTCGGCCTTTTGAAAGGGCTTGGTGAGGTAGTCGTGCGCGCCCAGGCGCATCGCCTGCACTACCTTGCGTGTGTCGTTGACGCAGGAAAGCATCACCACCTTCACGCCGGGCTTCATCTGGCGCAGCTGCTCCAGAGTCTGCAGGCCGTCGATTCCCGGCATCAGCACGTCCAGAAGAACCAGATCCGGGGCTAAACCCTTTTCGACACAGCGCACCGCTTCTTCGCCGGTCGACGCGGTTTCCACCTTATAGTCGTCGACCTCAAGCAGTGTCCGAATGTAGCGGAGCATGCCGGGTTCGTCGTCGACCAGCAGAATCTTTGAGCGCTCACTCATCGATGCTTTCCCTTGCCGGACGTGGTCGAGGGGACCTTGAACGGAATCAGGAACGAGAACTTGCATCCCGCGCCCGGGTCACTTTCCACCCAAATCTTTCCACCCATGGCATTGATCAGACGGCGTCCGATTGCCAGTCCCAATCCCATGCCCTCCTGGCTTGCGTTGGTCGGCAGCCGGAAGAAATCGTCGAAGACTTCCAGGTGAAATTCGGCGGGAATTCCCGGCCCGGTATCGGACACGCTGACCTTGACCGAGTTCGGTTGCGCGGTGTTCTGGTGCCGTCTCTCTCCGGTGGCGGCCGGTTGCACCACCGCTCGCCGCTCCCACATATGAGGCTCGGCGTGCAGCCAGACCGTGCCTCCCGGCGGCGTGAACTTGAACGCGTTCTCCAGTAGATTCGAAATCACTCGCTCCAGCTTGGGAGCATCAAAGGGAAACACCGGCAGCTTGTCATTAGCCAGGAAGTACAGCGCCAATCCCTTCTCCTGAAAGCGGTTCGACCACAGGCGGCAAACTTCGGAAAGGCACTGGTTGACGTTGCCGGCCTCAAACTGCATCTTCAACCCGCCGGTCTCCAGCGCGCTGTAAGTCAGAAAATCCTGAATGAACTGTTGTAGCCGCTTTCCGCTCACCTGCATATCGCGCAGGACTTCCTTCTGCCGGTCGCTCAGCGGACCTAGTTTTTCGTTCTGCAAGATTTCGACGTATCCGTTCAGAATGGCAAGGGGAGTCTTCAGGTCGTGCGCGGCCGAGGCCAAGGCGTTGGTGGTGCGCTGGAAGCGTTCCCGCAGATCGTTGTAGGCCTGTAACAGTTCGTCCGGCCCCGGAACCTCGGAACCCGCAAGCCCACCCTGGGGCATGGGATTTTGCCCGTTCGCCTGTTCCTCGCGCGAGCCGGAAACATACAAATTCTTGTGCCCAGTGGCCATTTGGGGAACCTACACGGTGAAACGCGGGGAGGGAATCGCACTCAGCTGCTTAAGTGAGAATGCCGTTTTTTGATCGTAAGCCGGGCAGTTTTCCTTGTCAATCAAAAATGCAAGCTGATTACCCAAGTGTAGCAAAAGCTTGCACTTATGGCCCCGATGGGACTAAAGCCTCTGGGCCTAGAAGCTGTACGCTTCGGGGTGGCAAGAGCGGGGGAAAGGCCTTGCTTCTGGGGCTTTGGGGTTCCGGCGCTGGCTCTCGACCGTGCACCTCGGGCCATGACCCGGCTTCTTCCTGAAATGTGGCCCCTAAGGTGCTCGAAACACTAGGCTAAACCACCTAGGAAGAGGCACCCGTGCACCCTAGATCCCCAGTGGCTGAACGTCGTCGATGGCCGCGGTTGCCACTAGCCATTCCCGTCTTTGTGCGCAGTCAGGACGGTAAAGAGAAAGAGTTTCTGGAATTTGCCACGGCTCTGAACGTGAGTGCCGGAGGGATGCTGGTGGCCGTGCGCCGCTCCTTCCCGTCATCGGCGCAGGTTTCGCTGGAGATCCCCAGCGCTCCGTTGGCTGCCCTGGCTGCTTACCCCGGGCCGCCCGCAGTCTGCGCGCCAAGGCTATGCGCCTGGAACGTGCCGAGGGCTACAACTTAGTTGGGCTGAAGTTCTCTCGGCCTCTGGTCAATTCGCATCCTCGAACCAAGGTGCGGCGGCGGAAACTGACTTCTCCGGTGTGAAAATGTTTTCCTATTCAATTCCTTGGTTTTGAGGCTTTTACCTCGCCCCGCCATTACCTGCGCTCCTCTCGGTCGATCTTTGGTAAGTTGCTTTTCTTCAATGACATAAGCTACCTTGGATGGATCTGTTTGCTCCCCTCGAGGTTTGGTTCTCGGGATGCACGGCACTGAAGTGAAGCGGGCTGCGCACAGCCGCCTGAAACCAGGATCAAATGAACAGCTCCAACCCTGTCAGCTCGCTGGTCCAGCCCTTGGGGGAAATGCCGCCCGAAGCCGTGGTCTTCGGTCGTACCGAAGCCATGCAGGCCGTCCGTGATCGTCTGACCAAGCTGGCGGCGGCCAACGTGCCGGTGTTGATCCAGGGGGAAAGCGGCACCGGAAAAGACATCATTGCCCGGATGATCCACGTGGCTTCGCCGTGGAAGACCGGCCCCTGGGTGAAGGTCAACTGCCCAGCTATTCCTGGAACACTGCTGGAGAGCGAGCTATTCGGTTATGAGAAGGGCGCGTTCACAGGCGCTTTTGGCATGAAGCCGGGCCGCGTCGAGATGGCACATCGCGGAACGCTCTTTCTGGATGAGATATCGGAGCTGGACCTGTCGCTGCAATCAAAGCTTCTGCAACTTCTGCAGGACGGCCAATTCTGTCGCATCGGCGCGCAGGAAGACAAGAAGGTGGAGGTGCGGGTAGTCTGCGCTACCAATCGCAAGCTGGAACAGGAAGTCGACAATGGCACCTTCCGCGCCGATCTGTTCTACCGCATCAACGTGGTGAACCTCCACATGCCGGCCCTGCGCGAGCGGGCTTCCGACATTCCCGACCTGGTGGAATATTTCCTCGAATACTACAACCGCAAGTTCAACGCGCGGGCCAAACCGCTTTCCAGCGACCTGATGAGCGTGTTGGGCAAATATCATTGGCCGGGGAACGTCCGCGAGTTGGAAAATCTGATGAAGCGCTATGTGATCCTGGGCAGTGAGGACGTCATCTCCAGCGATCTGCAGCCGCGGGCACCCGATTTCTTCAACGCTGAGATTCCGCTGGACGGCCAAATTTCTCTGAAAAAGGTGACTCGCCAGGCGGTGCGGGAACTCGAACGCAAGATCATCCTCAAAGTGCTGCAGAACCATCACTGGAATCGTAAACAGGCAGCGCGCGCGCTCAGCATCAGCTACCGGGCGCTGTTGTACAAGATCCGCGACGCGGGTCTGCCGTCCAACCGTATTGCCCGCCGCAAGCCGGCACAGGACTCTACCAGTCAAGGACTTGCTGCCGACTAGAGCTGCAGGGGGAACTGCTCTCGAAACGCCGTTTACGCTTGGCTTCTTGCTACCCCGCCGCCCTTCCCACCAACCACAGCAGGGCGACGACGGAAATACAATTCACCGGACCCAGCAGGAAAAGGAAGGATTGGTTGTTACCGCGAAGCGGCGCCTGACGCCCAAGCTTCTTGAGCAGCTTCTCAGAGCTCAGAGCTGCCCAGAAGCACAGGAGCGCCCAGCCATTCCACAGCAACGGTGAAGGAGCACCAAGCACGCGATAGAGCAAGAAACCCGAAGGATCCACAGTACCGAACAAAACCAGCAAAGGCAGGATAAGGAGGACGGCATAAAGCCCTAGGACGGAGAGGCGATCGGCGCGAGCTGCGGGGCGTTGTTCGGCGGCAATCCTGGCTTGAGCCCGGTCGTAACTGATCAGTTCCATGGATGGCGGAGAATAAGCCTTCCTGCGACTTGCCCGCTTCATGCCTTCCTCTTGCTCACGACGCCTGCCAGAACTGCTCCTGCGAAATCTCGCACACTCGCTGCGTTCGTCTGGTTAGGCCTGCAGAATCCATTCCGGAGTACGCTCCACGAACTGAAAGCCGTAACGCTGCCAGGCCGTGTCGGGTTCTTCGCGGCGCACGGCACGGGCGCGGCCCACGAAGCGATCCTGTCCCGCGTCCGACAGAAAAACTTCGACCACCGCGTCCCCAGCCAACGGAACCGGGAACCCGCAGAGAAATCCGCCGGCGCTTACGTTTTCGGTGGTGGTGAGCTGCTCGAAAGAGCGGCCGCGCTCGTCGGTACCCTTCAGCTTGAGTACGAATTTCATGCGCACCCGAACGTGAGTGCGGCGTTCGCCGTGCGTGGTTTGCAAGGCCTGGGCAAGACGGCTTTTCATCTCGGGAAAGTTGAGGGGCTTTTCGAAAAACCCGGACGCGCCCAGGCTGCTGACGTAGTCGCGGTATTTTGCCGCCGACTCCCCGCTGACGATGAAGATGGGAATGCGGGCAGTGTAGCTGAGCGTGTGCAGGCTCTGACAAAGCTCGAAGCCGGAACAGTCGGGCATCATCAAGTCGAGCAGGATGGCAGCCGGTTTGTGCTCGAGGGCTAGGCCCAGGGCTTGCTCGGGATTGCCGGTGTCGATTACTTCGTAGGTGTCGGCTAAGCGTCGCTTAACGAGGCCGCGCATGGCGTCATCGTCGTCCACGATCAGGATCTTCTGCATCTCTTCACGTCTCCCTGCCGCGTGAGTTAAAACACGCAAGAACGAAACTCGTCTCAACCGGCGGCGGCTGCAGTCCTGCCGTCCAAAGCCTCGCGAATCTTGCGGGCCAGCGCTTCTTTGGTGAACGGCTTGGGCAAGAAATGGCTGCCCTCGGCAAGCACGCCGTGCGCGCCGACGGTCTGGCCGGTGTAACCGGAGGTGTAGACCACCTTTAATTGCGGCCGCTGCTGGACCAACTGGTCGGCGAGAACCCGCCCGCTGATTCCGGGCATCACCACGTCGGTAAAAAGCAGGTGGATGTCGCGTTGTTGGCGGCTGACTTCCAGGGCCTGTTCTCCGCTATTGGCCTCCAGGACGACGTAGCCGCAAGACTCCAGCAGATGCGCCGCGAGGGCGCGAAGCGAGGTCTCGTCTTCCACTAGAAGAATGGTTTCTTGGCCGCGCAGAGAGGCGGGCAGATCGGTTTTTGTGGGGGCGGCGACGGGCGCGTCCACCTTGGGCAGGAAAATCTTGAAAGTGGCGCCGGAGCCGGGCTCACTGGCGACGTCGATGTAGCCACCACTTTGTTTGACGATGCCGTAGACCATGGACAGGCCGAGGCCGGTGCCCTTGCCTTTTTCCTTGGTGGTGAAGAAAGGTTCGAAGATGCGCGCCTGGGTCGCAGCATCCATGCCGATGCCGTTGTCGGCCACTGTAAACAGCACATAATCGCCGGTTTGAACGGGATAGGGGTAGCGGCGAACGAAGTTTTCGTCCATGTGGAAATTGGAGGTGGCCAGGGTGAGCTTGCCGCCGGAGGGCATGGCATCGCGAGCATTGACGGCGAGGTTCAGAATGGCCTGTTCGATCTGTCCCTGGTCCGCCTTGACCCGTGCCAGCGAGGCAGCGAGTTCAGTCTTGAGCTCGACGTCCTCGCCGATCAGGCGCTTGAGCATTTTCTCCATGTCGCGGACAACGACGTTCAGGTCGAGCACGGTGGGATCGAGCTGCTGCTGGCGGCTGAAGGCAAGGAGTTGGCGAGTGAGGGAAGCGGCGCGGTGTCCGGCTTTGAGAACTTCATCGACGCTGGGGCGCAGGGCGTGTTCGGGGGGAAGATCCTCCTGGAGAATTTCACCGTAGCCGATGATGACCCCGAGCAGATTGTTGAAGTCATGTGCCACGCCGCCGGAAAGACGGCCGACGGCCTCCATTTTTTGCGCCTGGCGGAATTGCTCCTCAAGCTGTTTGCGCTCGGTGATATCGCGATTGACGATGACCATCCGTTCGACCGCGCCCTGCCCGCCCAGAATCGTAGTGGCTCTGGACTCCAGGGTGCGCCAACCGCCGTTCTTGTGGCGCATGCGGTATTCGACGCTTTGGCCGACGCCGGTGAGCCGGGCTTCGGTGGCGGCCCTGTGGACCTTCTCGCGATCCTCAGGATGGATCTCGTCAAAGGCCAGTGAGCCTTCCATGTCCTTCGGCGTGTAACCGAGAATCTTCTCGTAGGAAGGGCTGTTATAGAGCCGGTTGCCCTTGACGTCGACGACCGCGATCATGTCGGCGGCATTTTCGGTGATGAGACGGAAAAGCTCTTCACGTTGCAGCAACTGCTTGCGCACCGCCTGAATCTGGAAATGCTGATACACGGTGTAGATGTCGAAGAGCAAAACCAGGCCGACTAAGCCCAGAACCGTATCGCTGAAAGGCGCGGAGTTGAAGGCCGACCAGTGCGTATGAAGCTCGGGGAGGGCAAATGAGAGGATGGCCGCGGTCAGAAGCAGGGTGATTAAGATAGCGCACAACCAGAGCCACCAGTCACGGCGCTCGACGGTGCGCATGCGATCCATTGCGGCATCAGCGTACGGGTTGTGTTGGGGCTTGGGCGGCGAAAGCAGAAAGCCAAGAGCGCGGCGAAAAAAGAAAGACCAGCGGCCTTCCGGTGGGTGATCTGGTGCGGACACACCAATCGGGTTGGTGGAATTCGGACCACCGATGTTTGCGGACGCCATGTACTGCACACTCCCGGCGTTTTTCTCGACAGCCGCCGTCCAAGCCGCACGCCTGGACTACGCAAGAATTGGACTTCCGCACGAGCCCGAGGTCGGAAGCGAACAGCTCTTCACTTCCAACGCTGTCGAACCGCGAAACGACGCCCCAGCGCTTCGTGGCTCACCTGGGGAACGCCCCTCCGGTGAACCGCCCTTGACTCTGAGTCAAACAAAATCGCAGAAGCCCGTCAATGCAATTCTTGCTTTAGAGCCTCGAAGGTCACGGCGGAGACGCCGTTCCGAGCCTCACGCCGCACCTGGAAAGGGTCCGGCTCTAGGTTGCTCCTTGCGATAGTGGCCCGCTATCCGCGCAGCTCGGACAACGCTTTGCGCGCGTCCGGATCGTTGGGCTTGAGCTTCAGCACACGCTCAAGTTGCTGGCGGGCTTGCAGCGGTTGATTGGTGCGTTGATAGGCGAGACCCAGATGATAATGCATCGTCGGGTCATCGGCGGCTCCGCTCTTTTCGTTGAGGCGGAGTGCCTCCTGGAACATTTCAATGGCGGGTTGGTACACGCCTTTTTGATAGTACGCCCACCCGAGCGTGTCCGCGGCATTGGGAGAGTCGGGCATGCCCCGCCAGGCGGTCTGGGCCATGTGGAGCGCGACATCGACGTTTCCCCCCTGCTGCAACATGACGTATGCGAGGTTGTTGGACGCCAAAGGATTGTCGGACTGAATGGCCAGGGCTTTCTGATACATATCCTTGGCCTGATCCCACTTTTCCTGCGAAGCGTACATCTCGCCGGCGAGAATGTAGAACGCGATATCGCGGGGATGGTCCTTGATCGATTGCTGGTACGTGGCCAGGGCTTGGTCGACCGAGCCTCCGGCGGCCTGCACCTCACCTAGTTTCAATAGGGCGTCGGAATTGTTGGAGTCGAGTTCGACCGACTTGCGGAAAGCAGCCTCGGCGCCTTTGAGATCCTTCTTATTCTGGAACAGGGCGGTTCCCAGCAGATCATAGAATCCGCTGGTGCTGGGCGACTTCGCGATCTGCGCCTGGGCGGCGGCGACGGCCTGGTCGGGCTGCTTCTCGGCGAGATAAGTGTTCATCATCCCCTGCACGGCGTCGGTGGAAGCAGGATCTTTGTCGAGCGCCTGCTGATAGGACTTGATGGCGTCAGCATATTGCTTTTGCAGCAGATGCAGATTGCCGGTCTGCACCCAGGGAACAGGACTATTCGGTGCGACATTCTGCGCCTTGGTCAGATCCTGCTCGGCGTTCGCGTATCTCTGATGACTCATCTCGGCCAGGGCGTGCAGCACGTAACCGTCGGGCGCATAAGGGGCGTTGGTGATGATCTGCTGCGCGGACTCGGCGAGAGCGGCAAAGTCTCCCCGGCGAATATCCAGGGCGGCAAGCGCCCGTTGCGCGTCCGTTAGATCGGGGCGCGAGCGAACCGCCTCCCGCCACTCGGATTCAGCGCGGGCATCGTTCTGCTGCATGTCGAAGGCGATGCCGAGCTGGTAATGGGCCACGGCATTGTCGGGATCGTTCTTCACCGCCTGTTGCAACGTATCGACGGCGCTGCCGGCGTCGTTATGGCGGAGCTGGATTTGGCCGCGATACACCAGCGCGTCAACATCGCGCGGATTTGTCTTCAGAATCTCGTCGTTCAGCTTCGAGGCCTCGTCCAGACGGTTCTTCAGGATAAGAAGCTGAATGTAGTTCTTCTTGACTTGAGGATCCCTGGGATGCTCGCCATAGAGAGAACCGTACTCCGCCGTGGCCTTGTCGATATCGTTGCTGGCGAAGTAGAAGTCGCCAAGCATGCGGTAGCCTGCGGAATTATCGGAGAGGTCCTTCTTGGTTTGTTTCAGAAAGGATTCGATCTCCCCTTTCTTGCCCTCCGCCATGAGAAGGCGAACATAGGCGGCGCGGGGATCGGGATCCTTGGGATCGACCACGATCGCATGCCGGAACTGCTGCTCAGCTTCGGGCAGGCGGTTGCGCGACTGGTAGAAGACGCCCAAGGCTAACTGGGCGTTCATGGCTTTGGGGCCGGTCTCGGCAGCCTTTATGAAATTGGCCTCGGCATCCTTGAAGTCGGCCTTAGGGTTGGACGAATCGGCGCGATTCTGGAGAAAGGCCAGGTTAAGGTAAGACTCGGAGCGGCTTGGGTCGGCGGCAATGCCTTTCTGCATCTCCTGCACGGCCGCGCCCAGATTGTCCTGGGCAGAATAAAAGTTGGCCCAAGCTTCGTGAGTTTCGGGTGTGTTGGGCTGCTTCTGGCGGAGGACGTCGAGATAAGTTTGTGCCTGCTTCGGATCGCCGTGCGAGATCAGCAAGTTAGCCAGATCGACCTGCGCGGGATAGTTGTCGGGCGCGAGTTCCGCAGTCTGATAAAGTTCAGCATAGGCGTGGCTGTCGTCGTGGAGCTTCAGGTAAGCCTCGGCCAGCTGATAGTGCGCCTCTGCGAAGCGGGGATCGAGCTGAACCGCGTTCTGATACTGGATGGCCGCCTCGCGGAATTTACCCTTGTCGCGGTAGCGGTTGCCGCTCTCCAAGAATTTCTGCTTGCGGACGTTGGGATCGCGCGAACAGCCTGCGAACAGGCCGGCAACGAGGGAAACGAGGAGCAGCAGGCGTAATGCGGTACAGCGGCTCATGACTCTTCTCCCAGAGTAAAGACGCGAGGACACGAATGAAAACACACTTTTAAACACTACACCAAGGTACCGCAACTCAGGGCCGCAAGACAAAGTTACGCCAGTACCGGCGGCCCGCATAGCCTCGCGGGGGCATCTTCCGGGCGTGAAACGGCCTTGCTAGGTGATCTCAGGGTAAGGGGACGAAAAGAAATCGGGGCGCTGCCAGAACTTCTCGTAGCATTCGGTGCGAGCCGTACTGGATGGCTTCGTAGCGCGGGAAGAAGATCACGCGACGCGCTTTCTCGGTGTAGCGCTCAAACATCGGTTACTCCACAGGCGCAATCTTGCGGTTGCCACGCTTCCAGTATAGGTATCCTGGCACACCGACGAGCACGATCGCTGTGCCCCAGAAGGCCTCCGTGGGGCGCGTAATGATGGTGTTGAGGGTCCAGGCAGCACCAATCAGCACGTAGATCGCGGGCAGCCAGGGATACCCGGTGCAGTGGTAGGGACGCGGAATCTCCGGTCGTTTCCAGCGCAACAGGAACATGCCGATCACCGTGAGCGTGTAGGACAACACCATGCCATAAATCACGTAGGTGTAAAGCTGGTCGTAGCGGCCACTGATCGTGAGAGCAGCGGCCCAGACGCCTTGTCCGATCAAGCTGAATGCGGGAGTGCGCCACTTGGGGTGGATGACTGCCATGCGCTTGAAGAACACGCCGTCCTGCGCCATCGCGAGATAGACGCGCGCGCCCGAGAGTGTGCAGGTGGCGGCCGCGCTGAAGCAGGAAAGAGCAATCATCAGCGAGAGCCAAACTGCGGCATGCGGGGAGAATAGGACCGCTGCGGCGGCGTGGGCGATGGTCTCGTGCTTGGCAATTTGCGTGAGCGGCAGGGCGTACATGTAAGTGACGTTCATGGCGATGTAGATCACTCCGACCGCGAGAACGCCCAAAACCATGGCCAGCGGCACGTTGCGCCGGGGATTCTTCACTTCGCCAGCTACCCAAGTGATGTAGACCCATCCGTCATAGGCCCAGAAGACCGCGATCAGGCCCACGCCCAGCGCGGAGATTAACGGCCCCGGGGCTAGGCCTAGGGTGAAGTTCACGCCATGCGGCCGAAAGTGTGACCAGTCGCCTTTGCCGATGGCGAGTCCGAGCACGACGAAGGCCGCCATGGCGGCGAACTTCGTCCAGGTGGAAAGATTCTGCAGCAGAGCTCCCCAGCGCAGCCCGAACACGTTGACGTAAGTGAGGATCGCGATCAAGATGAGGCCGAACAGATGAGCACGTGTGATGACAATGGCTCCGAGCGACAGGACCACGTGCTCCTGGGAAACGATGGGGAACACATTGCCGACATATGCCGCTGAGGCGACGGAAAGCGCGGCGATCGTGCCGCCGTTCGCCACGGCGAACAGCATCCAGCCGTAGAGGAAGGCCACGAGGTCGCCGTAGGCTTCGCGCAGGTAGACGTATTGTCCGCCGGAGTCGGGAAACATCGAACCCAGTTCGGCGAAGGCGAAGCAGGCGCAAAGCGAGATCGCCGCGCCCAGCACCCACACAAGCAGAAACAGCACGGGCTGAGGGAGGGGGCCAGCGATGTCTTTGGCGGTGAGGAAAATCGATGAGCCGATGATGCCGCTGACAAGCAGCAGCACGGAATCGAGCAGGCTGAGGCCGCGAACCAGGGAGGGCGGCGAGGTCGAGGCGCGAGTGTCGGCGGCCGGGGCCGCGGTGGCTGAGTCCATTATCCGATTCCGAGTTCGTCGGGGTTTTCCAGCGGCGTGCCACAGCGGCGGCAGATGACTGAAGAGCAGTCTCCGCAGGTGAGAGGATCAGTCACTTCTTCGGCGCAGTTGGGACAATAGAGCGCTCCGGGCTCCGGGTCGGGGGGAGAATTCTGGGGGCGGGTTGCCATGCGGAGGAGAACTGTAGCATAGAAGGATGACCGCCGTCCCAAGGCAGGCGCCCCCGAAATCCAGCGTTACAATCGGTTAGAGCAACCATGCCCGAAAAACCTCTCACCCCCGACGAAAAGCTGCAACAGGAATTTAACCGCTGGGCCACGGCCGGGGAAGGCCCGAAGATGGAGAACCACCATCTCGACATTACCGAGAAGACGCTCCGCTTGATGAATCTCCGTCCCGGCGAACGCGTGCTCGATCTGGGCTGCGGCTCGGGGTGGGCTACGCGGCTGCTGGCACGGCTGGTGGGCGAAGGGCCAGAGGGATTCGGCCAGGTCGTCGGCCTCGATGTTTCCGATGAGATGGTGCGGCTGGCGCGGGAAGCGTCGAAGGAGTTCGACAACATTTTGTGCGTTTGGGGATCGGCGCATCAAATTCCGTGGGAGGAAAACTTCTTCGATAAAGTCCTGTCGGTGGAATCGTTTTACTACTATCCTGATCAGGACCGGGCGCTGATGGAGTTGTTCCGCGTGATGGCGCCGCGAGGGAGGCTGTTCATCCTCATCAATCTTTACCGGGACAACCAGTATTCGCTGCAGTGGGTGGACAAGCTGAAAGTCCCCGTACACGTGCGGTCTGCCGCCGAATACATCGAACTGCTACAGAAGCATGCTTTTGAAAACGTGGAAGCGCGCCGCATCCCGGATGACACGCCCACGCCGGATGACTACAAAACCAAGTCCTTCGACAGCCTGGAAGAGTTGCGGGCGTTCAAGCGTGAAGGCGCGCTGTTGCTGATGGCGTCGAAGCCGGACCTGCGCACGCCCGCGCCGGGGTATGCGATTTACTAATACCTCGGCCCGATACCAGATTGTGCGATATCATTCCGGGCGTCATGTGGCGCCGTCGCTTCAGGCTTCTCAAAAGGCTGGCGATCGCGGCTGGTGCAGGTCTGCCTTTTCTCCTCGTTGCAGTTCTTAGGGATCTCGACCGTCTCGCTGTCCTTTGCGCGGTCGTGGGTGCGTTGCTATTGCTCCCCGCTTTCGTCTATTGGTACATCTTGACGATCTGGCACTGGAAGGATCGTTATAGGGGCCGGCACAGCGATCTCTGGGGCGCTCTTCTTCTGGTTGAAACCAGTGGATGGTTCAAGCTGGTGTATCTGTTCCGTCATCTATTGCCGGATGCACGGGGAGAGGGACGCTACCTTGTTCCTTGGCTCCCAGGTGAACATGATAGTTCACAGACGATTGATCGCTAAATCTCGCTATCGTCATCATCATCCTCATCGCGATGGTGGCGGCTAAGGTCCTTGACCGGGCTAAGCGCGCGACCGTCGGAGGCGTGGTGAATCTCGATCCTGCCGTTGACGTCATCCAGCTTGATGTGCGTGCCGCCGTTGGCTAATTCGCCGCGAAGATCGTGACCGACGAACTGGTGATGGTTCACGCGCAGGCCGAAGTCGTTTTCGATTCCGCCGGAAACCGTGCTGGCTTCGATCTCCGCTCTGGAGTCGGAGGGAATCGTCAATTCCACTGAGCCATTGACCGAGCTTAGATCGACTGAGGATCCGGTGAGCTGGTCAAACCGGGCATCCAGATGGCCGTTGATGGTGGAGAGTTCTGCTCGGCCAGAGAGGTTGTGAGCTTCCAGCCTGCCGTTGATGCAGGAGGCGCGCACTTCGCCACTCACGCCCGTGATGTCAAGCGCGCCGTTGATCAGCTTGATTTCGTCAAGCCGGGCGCTGCGGGGAACGGTCAGCGTGTACTCGACGCCGGCGGGGTTGTTGCGCGAGCCCCAGTTGAAAGTCTGATCGTGGTCGGGGTACTTGGTGCGGATGGAAAGATAGTCCTTGCCGGAATCGATCTCGATACGGGCTTCGTCGAGCCGCTCCTTGGTGCCGGCGTACTTCACGGCGTCGATCTTGACCTCGCTCCGGTCCCAGGTGGAGATATGGACCGGCCCGTTGATGTTGTCCACTTCCACCCGGCCGTCCGGTGTGAGGCTGTAGGTTTGATGCATCTCTTCGGTGACGGCATGATCGGAGGCCCGGGCCCCCAGAGCGAGCACAAACAGGGTGCACACCGTTCCCAGGATTGCTCCCAACCAGGCGGGGAATTGGCGGTGCATTTCTGTGTGGGTCACGGCGGCGCGGGTCATGATTCCCTCCGTTTCAACGAATTAGACGCGTCAACATCGGATTAGTGAGAAGTCAGACCTTACGGCGCAGATATTCCCACACCGATGTATACGAACATTACCTCGGTGATGTTCCCCAGAAGTTCACGCTGAACGACAATTCCATGAAGAGCTTACGTGGGGTTCAGTTTTGCTGTTTCTTACGGGAAGGGCCGCTGTTTGGCGCGGGCTGAGCACTGTTCTGCTCGGCGTTGTGGTGCTGTCCCTGCTTGCTGCCTTTGCGCCAACTCTGGCGACAGCCCAGACCGAGGCCGTCGAAAAACCGGTTCCGATTCTCAGCGGCAGCGCGGGATACTTCAACTTCGTCACCGCTGGGCAGAATTTGATCGACACCCAGTTCAATCCTGTCCTTTTGCTGCCGCTCGGCGAGCGCTGGCTGGTGGAGTCGCGTGGGGCATTCGAAGGCCAGTTTCAACGTCCGCCGGGCGGTGGACCCTATGGCGGCCCGGTGAACAAAACCCTCGACTATCTGCAGGCCGACTTCATTGCCAATCCCTACGTCACGATCACGGCAGGGAGATTTCTGACGCCATTCGGAATCTTCAACGAGCGCCTGTATCCCATCTGGATTCGATCCCTGCAGCCGGACCCGCTGACCTTGCCGATCGGCACGGCGGACAGCGACGGAGCGATGGTGCGCGGCGGCTTTCCCGTTAGCTCCGGGGCCAACATGAACTATGCGGTGTACGCCTCGGTAGCGAGCGTTGGCACAACAGGCTTGGAATCGGAGCGCCACGCGGGCGGCCGCCTCGGATTTTTCTTCCCCGGTCCGCGGCTCGAAGTGGGCGGGTCTTTTGAAAAATTCCTGCAGGGTGACCGAACCAACGCCTTTGGATTCCACATGGGATGGCAGCCGGCCAAAGTTCCACTGAATCTGCGCGCCGAATTCGCGCGCTCGTTTCAGGGCAGTGGCTACTGGGTCGAAGGAGCATACCGGCTCAGTCAGGCGCATCGCTGGCAGAAGCAGTTGCGGCGCACGGAAGTGGTGGCTCGCGCGCAGCAGTTTTTCAGCGGCAGCGTCGGACCGGACCAAGCCCAGGCGCTCAATCTGCCGAGCGCCGACGCCCGTGAGGGAGATTTCGGCGTCAACTACTTCGTGAAAGACGGCCTCAAGGCGGTGGCCAGCTACGGACGCCAGTTTGGTCCGGCGGGCAATTTCAACCAATGGACCGTGGGGATTGCCTATCGCTTCCTGATTCCGTTGGGCAGAACGGGAGCGCCATGAAGAACACGTTCAAGGTTCTGCTTTGCGTGCTGGTGCTGACACTGACGGGCGCTGCGTCCGGGCCGGCGGGCCGGAAGGACAATGCGGAACCCCCGATTGTGCACAACGCCGACGCCGACACCATGCGGGTGCAGGGCGAGCAGAGTTTCCGGGCCAACTGCGGACGTTGCCACGCGGCGCCGCAGAAATTTCCACCGCGCGTTATGGCGACCGTTGTTCGGCACATGCGCGTGCGCGCCACCATCACCGACGAAGATATGCGCCTGGTGTTGTTTTACATGACGCAGTAAGCGGAGCAAGATGAAAGCGAAGCAAGCGAGATTTCTCCCATTGGTTTTGGTAGTGACCGCCATCTCCCTGATAGGTTCGGCTCGCGCCAGCGGACAGGCTCGGGTGATCGAACTGGTGGCGGACAGCGACAGCCGCTACAAGATGGCGGGCCAGCGCAGTCCGGAGATCACGGTGAAAGCTGGCGAGCAAGTGCTTTTGCGAGTGACCGCGCGCAGAGGCAAAACATGGAATCGGGATGGTTCGATCCACGGCTTCACCCTGCTGCGAGCCAAGGACCGAACCAAGGTGGAGGGCTGGGACCTGCTGTTCAAACCGGGCACGCAGGAATTTCAGCTTACCGCTCCGGCTGAGCCGGGCGAGTACGAAGTCGTCTGCACTGTGATCTGCAGCGAAGACCATGAGGGTATGCATATGAAGTTCACAGTGCTGCCCTGAAAAACAGAATGCCAGGAGTCATTATGAATCGAATTGCCATTTGGAGTGCAGCAGGGGTGCTGGTGTTGGCGGGCGCGGCCTCTGGCCAGAGCGCCAAGGTTTTCCGCGGGGAAGTGTCCGACAGTCACCAAAACCAATCTGATCCATGTTCTGAGGATTGATTTGGACGAACATCGGTAAGGCGGCTTGGATTTGGTTCTCTCGGCGAATGCGTCGCGGAGAGGATCTCACGCGCCAGGTTGCGCGTGCTCCGCCCTCTCCTTGGGTTTCTGTCCTGCCTCAGTCAAGAGATATACGCCCAGAATCGCCATCTCCGGCTCGATGGGATGGCGATAGCGCTGGTTTGGGTAGACCACGTAATACACCGCCGGATAAAGCAAGATCAGCCAGAACAGCAGCCACGCGCCCGGCCGGCGCTGGCGCAGGGCGCGTCCCAGACCCCAGAACATCAACACCGAAGATGCCAGGAATAAAGAGTTCTTGACTTCCGCCAGCCACCAGATCTGCGACAGCCGCGGCGGCCCGGCCCAGAAATAGACAAAACGCTTGAGGCAGAGGACGGCAAAGCGGGGGTAGTCGGCCTCGATGTAGTCCAGGGCCTGCCCCTTGCGCAGGGCGACGTAGGCGAGTTCGCCCATGGTCCTGTACTGGCGCATGGCATAAATGTCTTGCGTCGGATGCAGGTACTGCATCCATGTGCCGTCGGCGCCACGGCCATTGCCCAGGCGCAGCTCTGCGCCGAAGTTGTCGCGGATGAAGATGAACTTGCCGAATGTTCGATAGTCGCGCGCCAGCCACGGCGCGATGCAAGCGACGAAAACGACGGAGGCAAGGACGACCCCCGCCAAGGATTTCTTGCCTCGTTTGGCGCGCCGGTACCAGGCCCACAATCCCGAAGCTGGCAGAAAAGCCAGGAGAACCGTGCTGTTGAGCGCGGCAATGCCCCAGAGGAGCCCAAACTCGACCCAGGGCCTCGCGCCGTCGCGATCCTCCATCGTGAGCGCGAGCCAGAAAATCGCGGCCATCAGGAGCGCGGAAAGGCTGGTCTCCCACACCCAGCGCGTGCACCAGAACATCACGTAGGGCAGGAGAGCCCACGTCCAGGCTGCACCGACGGCAACCTTCTCAGAAAAAATCCGCCGCGCACTGAGAAAAACCGGCACACAGGTCAGCGCCGAGAAAACGCTATTGATCGTAAGCAGCACAAACGCGGACGCGTGCGAATAGATGCCGAAGATCTTGAATACGCCGCCGACCAGATAAGGGTAGAGCGGTGGCTCCCACGCCGTGGGGCCGGTGGGTGCGCCGAATGGGTTGCTGAAGCCTTGTCCCGAGGCGATGGCCGCGCCGATACGTCCCATCTCCCACCCGAAGCCGAAGTTCTCTTCCGTGCTTTTGAACTTGTAGGTGTGGCCGACGATGATCCAGCCCACGCGCAGAAAAAGGGCAATAGCGACCATCCAGAACGGCGACGTGCGGATGCGCCTCCAGAAAGCGAGCGCTCCACCAACACTATGATCAGCCGCACCCGTTTCTTTGATCGTCGCCTGGCTCGGGAGCATGGAGATTCATTTGTAGCTGAGTGTGGGCTGGCGGGCAACTCCCGCGCCGAACTATAATCATGCCTACCGAGGGCACCCCATGGGCTGGCTGCAAAACAAGTTTGAAAAGAATTTCATGATCAGCACGGTCGACTACGTCTTCAACTGGGCGCGGAAGTCGGCCGTGTGGCCGATGACCTTCGGCCTCGCCTGTTGCGCCATCGAGATGATTGCATCCTCGACATCGCGCTTCGACATCGCGCGCTTCGGCTCGGAAGTGTTCCGTCCCAGCCCGCGGCAGAGCGATTTGATGATCGTCGCCGGAACCGTGACACTGAAGATGGCGCCAGTAGTGAAGCGCATTTACGACCAGATGCCCGATCCGAAGTGGGTGATCTCGATGGGTGCGTGCTCGTCGGTAGGCGGACCGTTCAACACCTACGCCGTCCTGCAGGGCGTCGACAAGATTGTGCCCGTGGATGTCTACGTCACCGGCTGTCCCCCGCGTCCGGAGAATCTTTTCTACGCGCTGCTGAAGCTGCAGGACAAGATCGACACCATGACCTTGGCGAAGAAGCCGACGGAAGTCCGCCTCGATCCGAACATGGTGGAGAATTTCAAGAAGCAAGTGATGATCGCGCAGACGCTGCAACCCAAATAGCTGTCAGCTATCAGCCGTCAGCGGGAATCATGTGGGGACAGCCGCCTCGGCTGTCCAGCCGAGCCCAGCGAGCCAGTTCTTCACCGAAAGCCGGAGCCTTGAGTGCCCAACCTGATCAAGCTCACCAACCAGTCCGATCTCCCCCCCGAAAACGAAGCCAAAGAGTTTCCCTGTGGCGATAAAACCATCTGCATCGCCAATGTGAATGGCGAATTCAGCGCCATGGACAACGTCTGCCTCCATCGTGGCGGCCCGTTAGGGCAGGGCATGATCGAAGGCAACAAAGTGGTCTGCCCCTGGCACGGCTGGGAATGGGACGCCAAGACCGGCGCAGCCGCGCAGGATCCCAACCTGAAGGTTGCCGTGTATCCGCTGAAGATCGACAACGGCGACGTGTTGATTGAAATATGAGAAGTTGAGATCTGAGAAATGCCCGAGCTGAGTCGTACGACTCGGGAAGGGCACGACTTCCAGTCGTGCCGCAAGAACCGCCTACAGATCGTGGGCTTTAGCCCCTGAGGTCTCTTGCTTTACATCTGTTCCTGAAACCTCTGCGATTCGACGAATCAACCCCTCAGCGGCTAAGGCCGGCTCTAATCATGCGGCAGTTGCGGCACGGTGAAGCCGTGCCCTTCCCGAACGTGAAATCAAGGCTGCCGCTATCCCAGGAGTCTCAGAAACTTCCCCGGCTGATTCTCGTATCCCGGAAACACTTCATTCAGATTCTTGTTCCCCATGTGCCGCGCAACTCCCTCACCCAGCACCCGGCGAAAGTCCGTGGTCAGCGCGAGGTCGCGGCCTTCGTACAGTTGCGATTGATCAAGGCCGGGCCAGTGTCCGTAGACTTTGCCACCCTTCACGGGCCCGCCCAGCACGAACATAACGTTGGCGTGGCCGTGGTCGGTGCCGCGATTGCCATTCTCGCGCGCTGTCCGGCCAAACTCGGACATCGTGACGACAACTGTATCTTCTCCCAGATCGCCGAGATCGATCCAGAAGGCGCTCAGCGACTGAGAAAACTCGCGCAGCACATTGGCGATCTGGCCTTCGGTCGAGCCTTCGTTCACGTGATGGTCCCAGCCACCGATATCCGCAAACGCCACCTGCACGCCCAAATTCGCTTTGATGAGCTGCGCCAGTTGGCGCAAGCTGTCGCCGAAGCGTCCCTTGGGATAGTCGGCGCCCGGAGCCGGCTTGTACTTCGACGGATCGGCGGACTTCAACATCTTCACGGCGTCAAACGTTTGCTCGCCGGTGCCGTGCAAGACCGTGTCAACGGAATTGTCGTACATCGCCTCAAACGCGTTGGCCACGGGCGACGCTTTCGGATTGCGCCCGCTGATGCTGAAGTCATTGATGTTGTTCAGGGCGACTGCGGGCTCGGAACCGCTCAGAATGCGCGGCAGCGACGGTCCCATGGCGATGGCGCGGAATGCCGATTTTCCCCCGGCTTCCGGCATCGCATGCAGCGAGCGGTTGAGCCATCCATCTTCGGTCGCCTTCACTCCCGGCGTGCCCGATTCCATAAAATCCTGCGCGTCGAAATGGGAGCGTGTAGTGTCCGGCGATCCCGCCGCATGCACGATCGCCAGGTGCCGCTGCTGCCACAAAGGCTGAAACGATTCCAGCGCAGGGTGTAAGCCGAAAAAGCCGTCGAGATCGAGCACAGCCTTGCGAGGAATATGGATGCTGGGCCGCATGGCGTAATACTGCGCTTCGCCGTGAGGCACAACGATGTTGAGTCCATCGGCCGCGCCACGCTGGAAGATGACAACCAGGCGCTTGTTGCGCGTGCCCGCCTCGGCCGCTCCGAAGGCGGCGCGAGTCAGAAAACTTGGGACCGCCGCCGTGCCGACCACGGCGAGCCCGCTGTTGCGAAGAAAAACCCGACGAGTGATGGACATAGTGAACCCCAGTTCTCAGTCGTCAGTTCTCAGTAAAGTCAGCCCCGCACGACTGATGACTGACGACTGATGACTGACGACTGACGACTGACGACTGACACCTACCTCCTTTGAAACTCTGGCGAACCCAGCAGCAACCCCGCGATCGTGCCCACGTCCGGTGGACGAGCTGCGTCGTTAGTCCTGCGAGGGTTCGCCTTGTTATCTTGCTTCTGCGGATCGCCATTCTTTGCCGCTGCTTCGATCTGTGCCGCAATCGAGTTGTGCGTCTGCTTCGATACATCACCGGCAAGCAGGCTGTACTCCAGCGCGATCACGGTCTGCCCGGGATCGGCCGGCACCGGCCCATTTCCGGCCAGTTGCCCCGAATCCAGCTTCACCCCACGCATTTTCCCGGCCGTGAGTTGCAGGGCAAAGTTCATGCGGCTCAGAAGCGCGGAGGAACTCACCCACGTCTCCGCTTTCATGGAATAACCCGTGGGCGGCTGCGCACCGTACAGCGGCATTCCGAGATTGTTCAGTTGGCGGGCCAGCGGCATGGCGTCGGTCACATCCGCGCCGGTGGCACGCACCGCCGAAGCGACAAACTCCAGCGGCGTTTTCACCTTGGCGCGGTAGGCATCGTCGGCCCAGAACTCAGGCGAATGGAAGAGCACACTCAGCACTTCGCGGATGTCACCTTTTTTCTTCAGAAACGTTTTCGCCATGTGATCGACCAAAGCCGGCGGCGGAGCGTCGGACACGAAGCGCTCGGCCAGCTTCAGCGAAATGAAGTGCGCCGTCTGCGGACTGGTGGCCAGCATGTGGAGCAACTGCAGGCCCTCGTCTTCACCTTTGGGTTTGATGCGATGACCGAGGACGAACTTGGGGCCGGGCTCGTGCATGCGCGGCTCAAACTTGAAGCCACCGCCTTGATATGGCTTGTCGATGGTCCACCCGGTGAAGACTTTGGCCGCTTCGGTGACATCGCGCTGCGAGTATCCGCCGTTCACGCTGAGCGTGTGCAGTTCCAGCAGTTCACGGCCGTAGTTCTCATTGAGGCCGCTGGTGCGCTTTCCCTGATTTGGTCGGGGCGGTCGTGCAGGATAGCGGCGCCAGTAAGGTCCGTAGGGCCGCGTCGGAATACCCAAAGCCTGCATGGAGTTCGGCCCCACGCTGAGCCAGTTGTCGAGATAAAACAACATCGCCGGACTCTTCGCCGTGGCCACCAGGAGGTCCTCAAACCTCCCTAGCACGTGCGGCCGGATCACGTCGCGCTCGTAGCTCGGCAGCAGCCACCGGTCCCCGCCCTTGCCGACGAATACATTGAAGTGGTTGAACCAGAAATCGGTCATCACTTCTTCCAACTGGCGCTCGCTGTAGACGGCGCGCAGAAGCTTGGCTTGCATCAGTTCCTCGGTCACCACGCCCAGTGGATTGTTGATGGCGAGCAGGACTTCTTTTTGCTTCGGGTCCAGACCCTCGAGAAAATCCTGCCCCTTGCCGCCGCGCAGTGAATCCGCAAAGATGATCTGCTCCTCCGGCGTCATGCTGAGGACTTTCTTGTATCGCTGGTCGGGTGGATCGTTCAACAGCCCTTCGACTTCGAGATCAGCGTAGAGATGTTCTTCGCGGCGGCGGGCCTGCGCTTCCTCCTCAGCTGTGAGTTTGGTCGGCGTGGCAACTGGGGGTGCCATCATTTCGTTGTCGCTGTCTTTCGCGGAAGAGTTTTCCGTAGTAGAGTTCGCGGCCGTGTCGACGGAGGCATTCGGCGGCATGGCTGCGGAGTTCCAGCCCAGTGCCTTGTTGGCTTTTTCTGACCCACCGGCGGTCCGATTGTTGTTCGATGCTTCTTCCTTGCGCTCTTCGCGCTGTTGTTGGCGGGCAATCTGCACCTGAAACATCGCGCGCCGCGCGGGATCGGACGGCATGGGCTTCTTGCCGTTTATGACCTGCTTGATTTCTTCCGGGTTGGGAAACTCTTCCGCGATCTCCCGCGTGCTCATGCGCACCGCGCGCAGCGGGGCCAGGCGCGCGTCGAGGGCATTATCGTTGATCTTGTCAGGATGGAGTTGCAGATCGATCCATTGATCTACTCCCATCGCCATCACCTGCTGAAGATCTCCGGGACGCGGCCCAAACGCCAGACGATTCAGCGCATGCAAGGCGCGCTTCTGGTCGCTCTGCGCGTGCGGGGACTTGTCTTTCTTCTTGGCCAGAAGCTGTGGTACGACGCACACCAGGGCGAGAGACAGCGAGAGAATCGTAAACTTGGCGCGGCCCGATCGCATGAGAACGCCCATAAGAGGAGGACCACGAACCCTCCTATTATCAACCCCGTCGCCGGGAAAAGTTGCTGTCAATGTTGGTCATGGGAGTTTCCGGAAGTGGCTGTGAGTCTAAGACTTGGTGGGATTTTTCTCGATGGTGAAACTCCGCCTCAGATCACTTACTTGCGAAATCAGGGCGTCAAAAACACTTTTCCGTGGGACACCTTGTGCTGCAGCGTCGCTGCCAGGTGATCGATGTCGCCCGCGGCGATGGTAACCGGCATGCGATCGGCCAGCAGAGGCACGCGGCTGCTGCCTACCGCGTCGCGCCGCACCTGGATCAGCAGCGCCTGGACCACGTTCGGATCGTATTTCTGCGGGGCCATGCGCACCAGGTCGCTCAATGCGCCGCCCAGCGAGAGCGGTTCCCGATAGGGGCGCGCACTGGTCATGGCATCGAAGGTGTCGGCGAGACCCACAATCCGAACCGCCATCGGCAAGTCTTCGCTGGTGAGGGAATCCGGATAGCCGGAGCCGTCGCCCCGCTCGTGGTGCCAACGAACCGTCTCGGGAATCTTCGGCCAGGGAAACTGCACGCTGCTGACAATCTGATGTCCGACCACGGTGTGGTCCGCCATCTCGCGAAACTCTTCGGGATTGAGCGCCCCGGGCTTGCCAAAAAGGCGGCGATCCACGGCCACCTTGCCGATATCGTGCAGGTAGCCGGCGCTGCGCAGGGCCGCGACCTCGCTCGGCTCCATGCCCATCGCTTCGCCGATCGCGGAAGCATATCGGCCCACGCGCAGAGAGTGGCCGTGAATGTTGACGTGCTTTACGTCAATGGCCGTGGCAAAGGCTTCGAGCGCGTTGTCGTAGAAGCCGTGCAAAGACGCCATCAGCCGCAGGTTTTCGGTGACCCTCTGGGCCAGAGTCTGGGTCAGGGTATGGTTGTAGACGGCGAGGCCGACGTAGCTGCAGAGCAGCTCCATGGCATCGAGTTCGTCGTCTTCGTAGAGCGCGTCTCCGGGACGGCGCCCCAGAGCGACCACGCCGGCGAGTTTGCCTGCCGCTTTCAGCGGAGCCAGACACTTGAAAAGTTCGGGAGCCACATTGCCGTTCGAGCTGAAAAAGACGGAGTAGGTCGAGGCATTCAGCACTATGGGACCGCGCGCTGCGGTGAGCGCATGCACGTGCTTGGGCAGAAGAGGAATAAACGCGGGCTCGGGCAACAAAGCGAACCCTTCCGCTGCGGCGGAAGCCAGCATGGCCGGCTTGTCGTTGAAGAGGAACAGCGCACCTTCGCGCGCGCCCGCCGCCTCCATGACGGCGGAGAGCATGAGGCGCGAGCTCTCGCTGAACTCGTGCTCAGCGGTGAGCTGGGGCCCGAGTTCGGAGAGCGCTTCGACCGTGCGCAAAAGCCGCCGAAAATTGTTGGTCTGCACTGCCACGAAGTGGTAGCGAGAACGCAGAGCAAATCGAGCGTACCATGCGCAAAAGGCTGGCAGCGAGGCCCGGTTGTTGGTTAGTTTGGTGCTTCTCCTTTGTGATTAGACAGGCGAAGAAGCTGAACGAATCACCTTGGCGAACAGCGATCGAGTGTGACTGCGAAGAAGGGCAACACAATCTTAGTGACGGGCTGACGCGGCTTCATCGGCCGCACGGTGTGCGTGAGCCTCTCTAGAAATGCTCCCGCAATTCAGCAAAGCGGCCAACAATGAGCAGTTGCTGCGATGGCGGGGCGGCCTTCACTTCGTCGTGTTCGAGGATCCAAGTGTCGCCGTGGGGCACGAAGACGGCATTCAACCCCGCAGCCAGCGCCGGATTGATGTCAGATTTCGGGCTGTTCCCCACCATCCACGTGGAATCGTGCGCCAGTTCGTATTTCTCCATGATCAAGTTGTAGGCTCCGACGTCTTTCTCCGCCACGACTTCAACGGCCGCGAAGTATTCTTTCAGTCCCGAGCGTTCTACCTTGCCCGTTTGCTCGATGATCGCGCCCTTGGTCATGAGAATAAGATGGTGCCGCTCCGCAAGGTACTGCAGCGTTTCCGGAACTTCCGGAAGAAGTTCGACGGGGTGGTCGGCGACGCTATGTGCAAAGCTGTTGATCTGCGAGTGCAACTCGGGTGTGACCGGCTCGACGCTGAGCTTCTCGAAGGTGTCGACCAGAGCGTGCGCAAAGCTGTGGAGGCCGTAACCGTGCTTGACGATGCATTCACGCTCTACATCGTTCAGAACCTCGCGCACCTGCTCCGGAGAAAACTCGTGGTGATTGAGGAAGGTGATGAAGCGCGCAATCGCCCGCTCGAAGTAGATGTTGTTCTCCCAGAGGGTATCGTCGGCGTCGATCAGCAGGGTTTGAGCGCCGTTGCTGCTTCTGTCGATACCTCCTGACAAAGACGTGCACCTCACAACAGATTTGGATTCCCACCCGGCGGTTTGCGTGGCACTCGTGGGAAGATCGACGGTGGCCACCTTTGCGAATGCAGCCAAAAGCCAAGAGCCAAAAACTTGCTACCCCACCCACTCCACTCGCGCTTCCGGCCCCACGATGCCGGCCTTGTGACCCATATCGAGCAGGCGGCGCACCGCCTCCCGGCCATCAGCGCCGTAGTCAATCGTCCGCTCGTTCACATACATTCCAACGAACCGGTCGGCCGTCTGCGTGTCGAGGTCGCGAGCAAACTGCATCGCGTAGGCGAGGGCTTCCTCGCGATGGTCGAGCGCATACTGAATGCTGTCGCGCAAAGCACCCGTCACCGCCGACGAGAGTTTCGGACCCAGCGCGCGGCGAATGGCATTGCCTCCCAACGGCAGGGGCAAGCCGGTCACTTTCTGCCACCATCGGCCGAGATCGACGATGCGGTGCAGGCCAGCCTTGTCATAGGTCAACTGGCCTTCGTGAATGATGAGGCCCGCTTCATGCTTTCCTTCCAGCACCTGGGGGATGATCTGGTCAAAAGGCACGACTTCAGTTTCCACGCCCGGTGCGAAAAGCCGCAGGGCGAGATAAGCCGTGGTCAGCTTGCCTGGCACAGCAATGCGCTTCTCGCGAATTTCGCTTTGTGTGAACGGCCGCGTGGAAACCACCATCGGGCCATATCCTTCGCCCACGCTCCCTCCACAAGCCATAAGCGCATACTGATCCTGGATGTAGGGATAGGCGTGAAACGAGATCGCTGTCACGTCATACACGCCTTCGCGGGCCTTCTGATTGAGCGTCTCGATATCGCAGAGCGTGTGGGTAAAACGCAGGCCGGGGACGCGCACTTTGTTCGTGGCCAGGCCGTAGAACATGAACGCGTCATCAGAGTCCGGGCTGTGCGCCACGGTGATCTCCCGCACGTCGGGTGACGGGAAATGCCCGGGCGCTTTAGCGGCTTGCTCTGAGACGGGTGTCATCACGAAAGACTCCGGAGAATTCCAATGCTGATTGTCGTTAAGCGTTCTGGCCACGCTGCCAGCGCACCGCGATCGCCGCTGCGAACATGATCTTCATCACTTCGGCGGCGAGGAACCAGTACACGCCGAGATAGGCAGCCTTCGCCAGCGAATGGGTCAGCACGTAAAGCCATGCGACGCCACCCACGAACAGTACAATTTCGGCCAGCAGCCCGGCGATCGCCGCCCGGGCAAAGGTTTTCCTGCCGCGCTCAAAGATAAAGCCTGCCAGGCCTGCCACCAGCGGATACATAATGAGGTAGCCCCCGGTTGCACCCAGCAGTTGGGCAATTCCGCCCGGACCCGCGGGACTGAACACCGGCATCCCCATCGCGCCTTCAGCAAGGTAAAGAGCAAGTGCCGCAAAGCCGCGCCGGCTGCCCAACAGCAGGCCAACCACGAGCACTCCAAAGTTCTGCACCGTTAGCGGAACGGGTGTACCCGGCAGCGGAATCGTGATGCGAGCGCACAACGCCACAAACAAGCTGGCGCCCACCACAAGCGCCACTTGCCGCGCCGCTTCAAACCCCCGCTCTTGTGGAGTGCTTAAAGTTCCAGTTGCTGGCTTGGTCATGGGAGAGCCTCCGAATATTCCAACGTCAGTGCCCGTCCTTGCCCGTCTGACGCTTTTCTAGATGGTTCTCAGCCCCTTCGTGCGACGCATGTGCAGCCTGCAAATGACGGCGCAAGCGCATATACAGGGCGATCGCCACACACACCACTACCAGCGTGCTGACACCCAGGATCAGGAACCACCAGATCATCCGCACAACGCATTAGGATACCAGATGATCTGCGGTGGCAAGTGATCGCCATCACCGCTCCACTTTTCTTTTCGCGTTCCGCTTTCAGCTTTGCTTGGCGGCAAGTGTTCTCTGGCGCATGGTTTCCACCCGCTTCATCATGAACTGTAGGCGGTTCTTGCCCCACTTCGTATGGGTCACGGCCTTTTCGATATTGAGGAAGGCTTCCGGATCGTTCAGCTTTTCGCGCAGGTCCTTTATGAAGGGGTGGATCTTGGAGTAGATCAGGAATAATTCACCGCTGAAGCCGGGCTGCAGAAATAAATCCTCGTTCAACACACCCGTCAGGACAAAGGACGCCACGATCCCCCAGTAGCCGCTCACCTGGCGCAACCAGGCGTTCTCCTGCGTGCCCATCGCCCATGCAACCTTCAGAAAGTCGTCGGCGTTCTGCGGGAAAAATTCGCCGGCCCACCAGCTGCGCGCCTTGCGCATCTCAGCCTCGCGGCGCAGGTCATACAGCTGGATAATCAGTTGAGCATCCGCAGCAGTTGGCTTCTTGGACATGAAAACACCTCGGGAGAATTTTGTTAACTGGGTAATCGGATAATTTCGTAAGTGGCGTGGACTCTTTATTGGAAATCGAACCAGCCCGTACGGTCTCCAATTACCAAATTATCCGATTACCCAATTACCAAATTATTCTACGCGCTGGTCGCCGCCGCCTCGGGAGGCGCGGGCCGTTCGTAGTCACACTCTTTGTTGGGGCAGGCAATTACCGGCCCGGCTTTCAGATTTTTCTCGACGAGGTACTCGCTGCCGCAGCTTGGACACTTCTCCGCGATCGGCTTGTGGGCGGAAGTGAACTTGCACTTGGGATAATTCCCACAGCCATAGAACGTATTGCCCTTGCGGGCGCGTTTCTCCACCAGTTCGCCGTCTTTGCATTCCGGACATTTCACGCCGATGAAGTTCTGTTTCACGTACTTGCATTCCGGATATCCGCTGCAGGCGGTGAACTCTCCATAGCGTCCGTGGCGGATCATCATATTCCGCCCGCACTTCGGGCACGGCTCATCCAGAGGAATGTCCGGAACTTTCTTGCCCTGATCGAGCCGCCGCGTGGTCTTGCAGTCGGGATACCCTGTGCAGGCCATGAACTGCCCGAAGCGTCCGCGCTTGAGCACCATCACCCGGCCGCAGTTCTCGCAGTATTCTTCTGCCGCACCGGTCTCCTGCATGTCGGCCGAATCGAGATCGGGCAAGTTGATCGGATTCTCTTTGGTAAACGTGCAGGTGTTGGGATCTTCTTTATCGTAGGTGCTGCAGGCGTAGAAGGATCCGTGCTTGCCCCACTTGATCACCAGCGGCGAGCCACAGCGTTCGCACTTCTCGTCTGTCGGCTTCTCCATCCGCTTGATGTTCTCCATATGCTTTTCGGCATATTTGAGATCCTTCTGGAATTTCTTGTAGAAGTCGGCGAGCGCGTCGGTCCACTTCTCCTTGCCCTCTTCGATCTCGTCCAGTTCTTCTTCCAGCCGCGCCGTGTATTGCACGTCGAAAATATCGCGGAAGTTTTCGACCAGCAGGTCGGTCACCACCAACCCGATCTCGGTGGGCACAAACTTTCCGCCCAGTTTCTGAACGTACTGCCGCTCCTGGATGGTTGACAGGATCGCGGCGTAAGTGGAAGGCCGGCCAATGCCGCGTTCTTCCAAGTCCTTCACCAGCGACGCTTCGTTGTAGCGCGGCGGCGGCTCGGTGAAGTGCTGCTCCGGCTTCAGCTCCCTGAGCGTGAGTTTCTGTCCGGCTTCGAGTGCGGGCAGTTTGTGCTTCAGTTCTTCATCTTCCTCGTCCTTGCCTTCTTTCGACTCCTCATAAACCTTCAGGAAGCCGTCAAACTTGAGCACCGAGCCGGTGACGCGAAACCAGGATACATCGCTTCCAGTCTTCGTTTTTGCGTCGATGTCAACCGTGGTCTGGTCGAAAACGGCGGGCATAATCTGCGAGGCCACAAAGCGCTGCCAGATCAGCTTGTAGACTTTGAACTCATCTTCTTTTAAGTACTGCTTGATCTGGTCAGGATGGCGCATCGCCGCGGTCGGGCGGATCGCTTCGTGCGCGGCCTGCGCCTCTTTCTTCTCTTTATAGGTGTTCGGCGATTCGGGCAGATAAGGCGTGCCGTACTCTTTGCCGATGTACTCGCGGACTTCCTGAATCGCCTCGGGCGCAACGCGGGTTGAGTCGGTACGCATGTAGGTAATCAGACCAACTAGGCCTTCTTCACCCAGCTCCACGCCTTCATACAGCCGCTGCGCGATCATCATCGTTCGCTTCACGCTGAAGCGAAGCTTGCGCGAGGAATCCTGCTGCAGCTTGCTGGTGGTGAAGGGAGGGGCAGCGTTGCGGCGGCGCTCTTTCTTGTCGACCGACCGGACAAGCCAGTCGGCTTGTTCCAGCGCGCCGCGGATCTTTTCCGCATCTTCGCCGTTGGTGACTTCAATCTTTTCTTCGCCCTTGCCCAGGAACCGCGCATCGAACGCAGGCGGCTTGCTGGCGGCAAGGTGCGCATCGATCGTCCAATATTCTTTCTTTTCGAACGCCTTGATTTCGCGTTCGCGCTCGACGATCAAACGCAGCGCGACGGTCTGCACCCGCCCAGCGGAAAGTCCACGGCGAACTTTGTCCCACAGCAGCGGCGAAACCTGGTAGCCGACCAGCCGGTCGAGCACGCGACGCGCCTGCTGCGCGTCTACGAGATTTTGGTCGATGGCACGCGGATGCTCGAAAGCCGCCTGCACCGCTCGTTTCGTGATTTCGTTGAATGTGACACGCTGAATCCGCGGCGGGGCGTCCGCGTCTTCTTTCTTCTTCTTTTTCTTCTTCGCGTGGCCGTTACCGTCGAGTTCGCCCGCCAGATGAAATGCAATTGCCTCGCCCTCGCGATCCGGGTCAGGCGCCAGGTAGATCGACTCCGCCGACTCCGCCAGCTTCTTCAGCTTGGTCAGAACCTTTTCTTTGCCGGGGATGACGATGTATTCCGTTTCAAAATCGTTGTCGGTATCGACACCAAGGTCGCTCTTGGGCAGGTCTTTGACGTGGCCGAGCGAAGCCTCGACCGTGAAGCCTTTCCCCAGATATTTCTGGATGGTTTTCGCCTTGGCCGGCGATTCGACGATGACTAAACCTTTGGACAATGCTCCCTCAGTTCCGCGCTACCCGTATCGAAACTAGCACGAAGATGTAAGTTCTTGCCAATATGCGAGGCTGACGAAAGTCACCACTGACTCTCGAACGTATGCTGCAACACTGAGTTTCCGCCCGTTGAATCAGTTGGAAACAAAGCATCTTCCAGCGATTGTGGCCACAGGGTGGGTTCCTCGTTCCCTTTTGCTAGACTTCTCAGTTCCTGATCTGCGCTTGCCAGCAGATCACCTCGCGGAATCACGCGCAGGATCGCACCCAGATTGATGCGCTGGAGAACGCTTTTCTTGACGGGGCGTTTAGCATCCCAAAAAACAATAGAGTTTAGGAATTCCGTGCATTGCGGAGCATTAAGCAGTGCAGAAAGAAGCGCGGCTTGGCACATCGACGAGCAAGGTACCAGATAGCATGTGTCATCAAGCAAGACAGGTTTGTCTCCGAAAGGCCCGACTGCCCGAAACCGCACTTTCTTGTGGAGTCCTGACACAGCAACCTTGTAATCGGAAAAAGAATAGGAACCTATGCCAAACATCGCGAACTGAGGCTGACTCCGGTAAATCGTCGATTTCCTCTTCTCGAAAATTTCCTGGTGATCCGTAAGGTACCGCCACAATCTGGGGGCAGCCACCTGGAGCTTGGATGTTTCCTCGCCAAGCTGCCGTTGAGTGACGATCGCGCGAAGCTGTGGCGATGTGCAGTCTGTTGTAAAGAGATCAGTCCCCTTCAACAAGGGATACACATACTGTTCCTCGACCTCCACGGTTTCGCCCAGCGCATTTCTCAATCCCGAGGGCGTTGCTCGAAGCTCCATTACTGCCGCGGCATCGTGCTTTACCCCTTGCCGCCAGGTCAGCGGGCATCTGCCATCAGCGAATGCACTTACCTCGTACAAACCCAGGTCGGGCACCAGTTCGCCATTCGCAATTCCGGTGATCCGCGTCGGCCTTTCTGCTTCGAGATCGTCAAACACCGCGAGGTCGTAAGAGGTCTTCTCGCTGCCTACGTCCAAACGCAGCAGACATGCGTCTACGGAGACTCCAAACCACGCCTTCGCATCGATCAGACGCATAGACGCGTTGTTTATGGAAAGGCCGAACTGATGGGCGAACCGAACAACATTCCGGGCTACTGCGGACTTGCACAGGAGAGCTATCGTCGGCCGCTGTTCAGCGAGTTCGTTGATCAACTTCAGCCATATACTCTCAGCGATATCGAAGTTGGAGTCTCCGGTTAGAGCCTCAATGCCACGAAGCCTTCGTATATTGCTCTTGCGCGGCAAATTTCCGCTGCCAAGTGATCCCAGTTCGGCGCTTGTCACCCAGGGCGGATTCCCAACTATAAGCAGAGGGCCTCGCTCATTCCATCTGATGTCCCTTCCGAAGTGAATCTGGAACACGTTGGCGCGCTCAAACCGCAAACGAGTGCCCGGGGTAGTGCCCACCAGCTCATAGGCGCTGTCTAGGTGCGATTGCTGGATTTCTACGCCCACGATTTCTCGGGGTGGCACGGAAAGTTTGAGGGATTCCCGTATAAAATTACCTTGCCCGCAATTCGGCTCGAGCATCCGGGGCCAAACGTTGCCGCTGGCGCCGACGCACTCCAGTATTCGCCTTGCTAGGTCAGGTGGCGTCTGGAAGTCTCCCAAATGCCTAACCGATGAGCTTTTCGATTCCATCCTCAGACCCCGCCACGGAAATAACGCGACCATATTGCAGCCGCCATTGCAATGCATTCGATATTGTCAAGAATCCCTGATTTGGAGACCGACGCAGAATCCGCTCGGCTAGTGCATCCCTGCCCACCTCATCCAAGGGTAAATTTCTCTCTTCAAGAAACGCCAACACATCGTCCTTGTTGCCGTTTCGGCCCAAAATGTCTCTGATTCCGCGCGTCGTCTGGTAGTCACCCGTGCGTTCGGCGGAAACGAACACGGCATGTTGGAATTTTAGTCGGGCCGTGCGGCTGGTCTGGTCGTCCGCCTTGTCGTAGACAAACACCAGCAAGTGATAGCCAAGGCCGAACACCTTCTGGCCCGCATCCCGAAACGGACAAGACGACTGCGGCTGGCCTAGGGAAGTAACTTTCAGATCGACGTCGATCTCTGGAAAATCAATCCCCGACGCGGAGCTCCCGGCATTGTAGGCATATCTCTCGCTCAGATATTTGTGAAACTCATGCTCGACGTGAGTACCGACCGCTTTGCCATCCGTCACGCCGAAAAGATGGGAAATCGGTACGCCAGAGATACCCTCCAAGAAATTGGCGGCTGCCGTTTTCAATTCCGACACAGAAAGAGGAGGCGTTGGCATGTGTACGTTTGCGCTGATTTTACCTATGCGCGGGTATTTCTCATAATCCTGCTTCGCTAAAAGACCTTGACAAAGTTTTTCCCGGGCATCTGCCGAACTTTACCCCCCAACTCCAGCTCAAACAGCGCCGCAAAGATTTCTGAAGGAGACATTTCCGTCTCCAGACGCTCCACCAGTTCATCGATGTGCGTGGATTCGTCGGCCTTCAGCAGGCTCAGGATTCGCTTTTCGTGAGGAGGAAGCCCTTCGTCCGGGAATAGAGATGCCGAGGAGGCACCGGCGGATTCAGGCGAGAGTGGCGGAGTCAGTGCAAGTTTAACTTCTGGCGGGAGATCCTCCCATACATCTTCCCAGGTTGCGACCAGCTTGGCGCCTTGCTTGATCAGCGTATTCGGCCCCCAGGAATTCTTGTTGGTGACGTTGCCGGGCACGGCGAAAACGTCGCGATTTTGCTCCAGGGCGCAGCGTGCCGTGATGCGTGTGCCGGAGTATTCGGCCGCTTCGACAACGAGCACTCCCACTGACATCCCGCTCAGAATGCGGTTGCGAATGGGAAAATTCTGCGGCGCCGCGAACGTGCCGATAGGGAATTCGGAAATCAGCGCGCCGCCCAGGGCCAGAATCTGCTCCGACAACCGCGAATTTTCTTTCGGGTAAATCACATCAACGCCCGTGCCAAACACCGCGATCGTCTTGCCTTTGGCTGCGATGGCTCCGCGATGGCCGGCCGTATCCACCCCGCGTGCCATCCCACTGATGATCACCAGTCCCTGGGCGGCCAGATCGCACGCCAGACGTTCCGCCATTCCCAGGCCATACGGAGTGGGATGCCGCGTGCCGACCATGGCGAGGCCCGGGCGCGTTAGCACTTCGGAGTTGCCGCGGACATGCAGAACCAGCGGAGGATCGTAAATTTCCTTCAGCCGCGGAGGATAAACAGGGTCATCGATGGAATGCACCACGGCGCCAGCCGCGGCGGCGCGCGCGATCTCTTCCCGCGCCAACTCCGCCGACTTTCCCGTCGCTATCGACTGCGCGGACACTGCCTGAATCCCCGTGCTTTCCAGTTCGGTGAGGGAAGCGTGGAACACCGCCTCCGGCCCGCCGAAATGCTCAGCCAGTTTCCTGCCGCGCGTAGGGCCGAGGCCGGGAGTCAGCGCGATAGCAAGCCACTCCAACAAATGCGTGGCGCTCGGAGATGCTGTAACCGGCATGGCCAAGGCTGAACTCCAATCTGAGACCCGCTGGGAAGCGACTCGCTTCTCTCGATCGATCTTCCAGCATTTCCCCAGACTCGCGGACTGTAATGACCCGCGAACAGCGCGTCAAGGGAAGCCGTCACATGGGTCTGTTGAAAACCGTGCTCTGCTAGAATCGACGAGGAATGAGACGTTTGCGCATTTCCGCCATCTCCTACCTCAACACCGCGCCGCTCATGTGGGATTTCGAGCACGATGAAGCGGGCCGGCAATTCGATATCTCCTACACGCTGCCCTCGGATTGCGCTCGCGCGCTGGAGGCCGGAACCGCCGACATCGGAATTATTCCGGCAGCAGCCTACGCGCAGATTCCCGGGCTGCAGGTGCTGCCCGGCGTGGCCATCGCTTCCCGCCGCGCCGTTCGCTCAATCCTGCTGGTCAGCAAAATTCCGGTAGAGAAGATTCGCACCATTGCGCTCGATACGTCTTCCATGACCTCAGTGGCGCTCACCAAGATCCTGTTCGAAAAATGGCTGGGAGGCAAAAGAATTTTCAGCGCTATGGCCCCAGACATCGAAACGATGTTGGCCCAGCACGACGCCGCCCTCCTTATTGGCGACCCCGCTCTGCAAATCAACCGCTCCCGTTACCTCACGCTCGACCTTGCCGAAGAGTGGATTCGCTACACCGGCAAACCGTTCGTCTTCGCTTTCTGGGCGATTCGCGGCGATGCTCTCCGGGACGCCGCGCCGTCGTTGGATTTAGCCACGCTATTTCAGAACTCCCGTGACCACGGCCTTGAGCCGTCGAGCCTCGCGCAGATCGCCCGCGAGTGGGCGCCGCGCATTGGCATCAGCGAGGACGAAGTCTGCCGCTACTTGACCGAAAACATCCACTACGAACTCGACCCCGGCTGCCTGGAAGGATTGCAACTGTTCTATCGCTATGCCGCTGAGATCGGAGCGCTGCCTTCCACGCCGGAAATACGCTTTCTCAATGCCGCAACGGCGGCGATTGTTTAGCGTAATCCAGCGCCCGCCCTGTAGACTCTCCCAACCCAAATGCTGAGCCATCCGCATCTCCTGCTCGCAATTCCGATCTGGCGACAATTGCGCCACCTGGGTGGAGTGGGTCTGGTCCTGCTCGGAGTGGCAGACAACTCAGTCATCCCGCTGACCGGCAGCATGGACGTGTTGACCATCTGGCTGGCCGCGCGTCATCGTGAACCGTGGCCCTACTACGCCGTGATGGCCACGCTGGGCGCGGTGATCGGCGGCTACATCACCTACAGCCTGGCTCGCAAAGGTGGCAAGGAAACGATGGAGCGCAAGCTCTCGAAGAAAAGAGCGGCGCAAGTTTACAAAGCGTTTGCACGCTGGGGATTCGGCGCCGTCGCGATTCCGGCCCTATTGCCTCCGCCGTTTCCATTCGTCCCGTTTCTGTTGGCTGCGGGCGCGATGCAGTATTCACAAAAAAAGTTCCTGGCAGCCTTGACCCTCGGCCGCGGGGTTCGCTACACCGTCGCCGCCGGCCTGGGATTCCTCTATGGACGCCACATCCTCCGTTTCTTTGACCGATATTACAAACAGGCCGTAGCCATTCTGATCGTGCTCGCCGTAATCGGCACGGCGCTGACCGTCGTTCAATACCTTCGTTACAGAAAGAAGTAGACGGGACGGGTTATCAGCCGCGAAGCGGCGGCATTCATTAGCCCCGGACGTAAGTCCGGGGTAAAAGTGGGACAGAGAGTGAGTCCCGCGAGAGACGGTACCCGTTCTCACGCTCGCTCTTCAGCTCTGACATGCCTGAGCGGAACCTCCCAACCATGATAGTTGGAGCAAGTCGCCGACCTCCGTTAGAATTGAGCGAGCCGACATGTCCCTGACCAAATCCCAAGCCCTGGAGCTATTCCACTCCGATGACCTGATCGGTATCGGCATGGAAGCCGACGCTGTCAGGCGACAGCTTCATCCCGAGGGTACGGTCACCTACATCATCGACCGCAACATCAACTACACCAATTTCTGCACCGAGTACTGCACCTTCTGCGCCTTCTATCGCCCGCTCAAGGGACCGGCCGCGAAGGAAGGCTACATCCTCGATTTCGACACCATCTACGAAAAGATTCGCGAGACCGTCGAACTCGGCGGCACAGGCGTCCTGATGCAGGGCGGCTTGCATCCCGACCTCAAAATCGACTGGCACGAGAAGATGTTGCGCGGCATCAAAGAGCGATTCCCGCAAGTCCATCTTCATTGTTATTCTGCCTCTGAGATCATTGCCATCGCGGAGTACAGCAGCCTCAGCATCCGCGACACGATTCTCCGCCTGCGCGACGCTGGCCTCGATTCCATTCCCGGCGGCGGCGCCGAAATTCTCGACGACGAAGTCCGCTATAAAATCGCCCGCCTCAAGTGCCTGACGGGTGACTGGATTAATGTCCACCGCACTGCCCACCAGATCGGCATGCGTACCACCGCGACTATGATGTTCGGCGTCGGCGAAAACTACGAGCACCGCATCAACCACTTCCAGCAGCTTTACGATCTGCAGGAGGAAACCGGCGGCTTCACCGCGTTCATCCCCTGGAGCTTTCAGCCGCAGAACACCGCCCTCGGCGGCCGTCACTGGGACGAAGCCACTGCCGTCGATTACCTGAAAGTGCTCGCCATCTCGCGCCTCTATCTTTCCAACTTCCTCAACGTGCAATCGAGTTGGGTGACGCAAGGACTGAAAGTCTGCCAGATGGGCCTGCGCTTCGGCGGCAACGATGTAGGATCGGTGATGCTGGAAGAAAACGTAGTGAGAGCCGCCGGTGTGAACAACTGCACCACCGAAGAAGAGCTGCGCCGCATAATCCGCGACGCCGGCTTCCGCCCCGCCCAGCGTGACACGCTGTATAGGCAGTACTTCCTGAACTAGCAGCCATCTTTACAGACCGCCCAGCCGGACAAGACTCATGTGGGGACAGCCGCCCTCGGCTGTCCGGCCGGGCAAAAGCCCGGCAGCTTAATGTAGAGCGGACACTCCAGTCCGCTGCCTTTGACTTTGCTCTTGAACTCTGTCCCGCGCCTCGCTCTCTATTCTCCACGAACCGGGAAGGGCACGACTTCAGCCGTGCCGCAAGATAGCCAAGAAGGAATCCGGCTTCAGCCGCTGAGGTCCGCGCGCCGCGCCGGCTTCCACCGCCGGTGCACCCGTGGAAGAGCGGCCCTTTCAGGGCCGCGTAAGTGGACGGAAATCGAAACGGGCTTTAGCCCCTGTGGTGCATTTCCGGCAGTCAAGCCCGAAATGCAAACGGCCCCGGAAGCCCGGGGCCGTTTGCGAAAAACCGGTAATCAGTTCCCTGCCAAGGTAACGTTGTTATTATCGAAGCAATCTGGCCGCAAATCAAGTTACTTTAAGGAGGGTCGCACCCTCCCCGCGCACCCTCCACCTGTCCCTGAGAGACCAGGAATCGTATCAGGGCACGGCTTCAGCCGTGCCGCATGCAAGCCAAGAAATAACCCGGCTTCAGCCGCTGAGGTCCGCGCGCCGCCAGCTTCCACCGCCGGTGCCACCGTGGAAGAGCGGCCCTTTCAGGGCCGCGTAAGTGACGGAAATCGAAACGGGCTTTAGCCCCCTTTGGTGCATTTCCCCCAACCAGGCCTGAAATGCAAACGGCCCCGGCAACAACCGAGGCCGTCGCGGAACCGATAGCCGGCGTGAACAGCTGCACCAAGAAATATTGGCTGATGCGACTTGCCCGAGGTGTAAAATTGCGCTGCTTTCCCCTGAAAGGCAGTCGCCAACCCTATGCAAGTTGTCTCCTTCATGAACATGAAGGGCGGCGTGGGGAAAACCACGCTTGCCGTAAACGTTTCCTATGCACTGGCTTACGTCCACAAGAAAAACGTACTTGTCGTGGATGGCGATCCACAATTTAACGCAACCCAGTACCTCCTGGATGACGACGTCTATTTGGCTCATCTTGATGACGAAAAAAAGGGAACGATAAGGGACATATTCGTGCCGCGTCGCCCGGGAAGGGTCAACACGGTGAAGGGAATGGCAAAGCCGACCAACCGAACCAAGATGTCCCTTTCCGACTGCTCGCTGACGGTCTTTAACGGCGGCCAAAATCGAGGGAAACTCGATATTATTCCGTCCACGCTGCAGCTCATGGACGTGGAAACCTCGAGCCGTGGCACGGAGGCAAAGTTAAAGACGTATCTGAAGGAAAAGGCTACAGGCTACGACTACGTCATCATCGACTGCCCGCCGACCATTTCCATATTCACCCAGGCCGCGATCCTCGCGAGCGACAAATATCTTGTGCCCATAAAACCAGACCCCCTGTCGGTTCTCGGTCTGCCACTTTTGGAGCGATGGCTTGCCGACTATACTGATGACGCCGGGACCGAGGTTGAACAGGTTGGATTAGTATTTAGCATGGTTCGCGGACCAACCCCACAGGTAATGCGCGAGGTTATGGAGGAGATGCGGGCCGAACGGACAAACACCGTCTTTGCCGATCACCTGAGCGTGTCTACAGATATTGCGAGATCTGTGGTTGCCCACGAACCTATATTCTTGCACAGAAGAAATTCCAAGCCCGCGCACCAGATTCTGCGCATTGCCGCTGAGTTTATTCAGCGGACCCAGTAAAGAGCCAGAAGAGGGAAAGAATATCGGTGGTTCAAGATCAGAAGCACAAAAGTTTGCTGCAGTTCATTCGCAAGGTTGTTGACGTGGCGGCTGGCCACTCGAAGGAAGACCTTGCCGCGTTTCGGAGCGCCGCATCCAAGGAATATCCCTCTGTTGTTCCTTTGATAGACGAATATCTTCAGTTTGCGGAAAGGGCAGACACGAATGTCTTGCCCTTGAGCTCTGGGGGGAACTCCTCCCGTCGCCCTAAGGTTCCCGAAGGAACTCCGACACATCTTTTCGACATGCTCCGTGATAAGCGGGCCTTCCCCTCGAACTCAGACCTTTCGGACTTCGCGGGCCGCATTCTCCCGAACATGACAAGAAAGCGATTTGACAAGATGTCGAGAGGCGAGATTGTTGCGAAGATTATCGAATACGTCGAAACCCTGGACGCCAAGACCCGACGGGATCTGGAAGCCTCAATGCGGGACGCTATGACACCTGGCGCTAGCAAGCCTGCCGATAGGAGAAGTTTTCTGTCGAAGTGGGAGAGAATAATCAAGGGCATCCAACTGTGACATGGCTAAGCCTGCAATCCCTTCAGTTGCCGCCGATTTCGGCCAGGTCATCTCCTTCCTTCAAGCCAAGGGGTTAGTGTCAACAGCCCCCTCCGTATCTTTGGTCACGAACGCTAAGCGAATACATCGGGCCACTTACAGCCTAATCTTGTGGCGCTTTCGCCTGCATGGCCTCCCGGCTCACGGCTCTGCCTTTATTGAGGAAATTGCTTCGGACGCCCTCCAACTTTTGCCCCAAGTTCTCATGGGATATGGGAAGACCGCCAAACTCTTGACCCGGGGAATCGTTGAGAACACCTTGCGGCATCTTTATTTCTCGGACCATCCAATCGAATTCGAAAAGATGAACCGCGAATCGAGTTGGCACATGAAAACCGGAGACCTCTTGAGCTACCTGAAGGAGCATCCAGCATTTCTTGAAACCGAAAGGAAGTTTGATGCCATTGCTCGCCTGAGTTCACTGCACAGCGACCTATCTGCGGGAATTCACGGTAGGCAGGTGCGCGACTTGGAAATGAGAGTCGCGCTGGGCAAGATTAGATACTCCGATCAGATCGCTGGGAAGGAGATGGCCCTCATTGAGAGATGCACTGAAAGCACCAATTTTCTATTGGCCGTGTTTCACCGTAAAAAGATGGCGAAGTTTGACCTCGAAGACCGACGCATTATCCTCCGAACAATGCCTCCCCGGGCAAGGCAAGCGTGGACCGAACTTCTTTAGAATTGGTATTTGACGGGCAGGATTCCACGGTCGCTTCCCGCTAGCGATCTCTCGCTGGCTTGTGAAGTGCTTCGTGGGGCACCCATCTCACACCCGAACAATTCCCTTGACTCCATCCTAACCATGCCTCATCATATCTCTATACGCATTAGCTCTTTGACATCTGAATAGCAATGAGATAAGTCGTTTGAATGGAATATTTTGCGATTCGGGCCACTGATTCCAAGCCACTTAGTCCGGCCGAGATCACCTAAGTCCTTTGTATGGAGTATTTTGCGGTTAAGTTATTTCCTTCCAATATTTTAGCCGGACCGAAAAGTCTAACTTGCTGATTCCAGAGATTTTACAACCCGGATGTGCATCTTTTCCAATCGGGATCGCCATCGAATCGGGTTAGAATAGCAGGCGAAGCAGCTCGATCGATCCTCACGGTCGACATTCGGCGAGCCCGCGTTCGGCGAACACTCACAGGCCCTCCTGCATTCGAGCAAAATGAAGCTTTTTCCCGGAGGTTTGTTGTGGCTCGTGGTGGCTGCCGCCACGCTCTCGGCGCAGAGTTCTCCATCCGCCGTGCAGACTTCGACGCATTCCCGGGCCACCCTCGGCGGAATCGTCACCAAAGAACCGGGCAGCGAGCCGGTGAAAAAAGCTGTCATCGAGCTGATCGCCGAAAGCCAGACCGACGGCGGCAACTACACCGCGCTCACCGGCCCCGACGGAAGTTTTCAGATCGAAGGCATCGCGCCCGGCCGCTATCATTTATTCGTCGAGCGCCCCGGCTACCTGGAAATCGACAAGCACCATCCGCGCACCCAGGGCCGCGTGCTTACACTGAATGCCGGGCAGGAGCTCAAAGACCTTGCCATCCATTTGCAGGCAGCCGCGGTGGTCGCAGGCCGCGTCACCGACGAAGATGGCGACCCGCTGCCCGACGCGCAGGTCGCGGTGCTGCGCCAGACCTTCGTTTCCGGCCGCAGCCAGTGGGAACAGGCCGGCGCCGAGCGCACCAACGATCTTGGCGAATACCGCATTGCCGGCCTCGCTGCGGGCAGCTACTACGTTTCCGTAACGCCGCCGCCCGATTTCAAAAGCTTGATCGAAGCCACTGGAAAAATCTCCGCGCCCGAACCGCGCAGCGGCACCGCTCCCGACAAGCCCGCACCCACGTCCTATCAGACCACTTTTTATCCGGGCACGCATGAGCGCGGCCAGGCGGCGCCCATCCAGTTGCATGCGGGCGACGAGTTTCCCGTGAATTTCTCTCTGACGCCGAGCCCGACGCTGATCATTCGCGGCTCGGTGATAAACCTGCCGCCGGGAGCGACCGCGGCCATCCTGCTGCAGTCGAAAGATTTCAGCACGGTGCTGAACGGAACCGAAGTCCGCAAGGATGGCAGCTTCGAGATCCGCGACGTTTCGCCCGGGGCTTACACGGTCGTGGCCACGTTGGAGAACGCAGCCGTGCCCATGATGGCGCGGCAAAGCCTGCAGGTAACGTCCAGCAACGTTGACGGTCTGCGCCTGGCGCCCCAGCCGGGCGCAACAGTTCGTGGCCGGGTGCGACTTAGCAACAATGCAAATCCAAGCGGTCCCGCAGGCAGCGCCCGACGCGACCTCGACCAGATCTTTCTCGCGCTTCGTCCAGCCGACGCAGATGATGTCCTCCCGGACGCGTTCATCTTGGGCGATGGTTTTGCCACGCTAGCCCACGTGAACGGCGACGGCACCGTGGAGTGGAAGAATGTTCCGCCAGGTCATTATTACGTCCAACTCTCCGGCGACGCCTCAGGGACGGGCGAGTGGTTTCTGAAATCCGCGACAACAGGAGGTTTCGACATAACCGATGCCGGATTCACCGTGAGCGGCAGCATGACTCCCCTCGATCTTGTCGTGAGCGCGAAGGTGGCCATCGTCGAGGGTACTATCGGCAATCACAAGGGTGAACCGGTCGCCGACGCCGTCGTCGTGGCCGTTCCGGAAGCCCGCCTGCGCAGCCATCTCGATCGCTTTCATAGCGTGCATAGCGATCAGAGCGGACGCTTCTCCCTGCACGGACTCCCTCCCGGCAACTACACACTGTTCGCCTGGGAATCGATCGACGGCGAGGCTTATTACGATCCCGCATTCCTCAAGAACTATGAGGGACAGGGGAAGGCGTTGCAGGTAAACGAGGGCGAGCGAACTAGTGTGCAACTGGAGGCGATTCCAGCGCCTGATCAAGCCTCAGAGTCGCAATAAGAAGCTGGGCCCGTTCAAAACGGTATCGCTGATCGAATTTTCTCCAGCCCACCTCTCGCAAGAGACGCGAAAAATGGGGCACACCATTAGCGGGATTTGTCAGGGATTAAAGGGGAACATGGCTGGGCCCGTCTGTGAGTTCCATCCCTTTTTCATTTTATCTACCACATTTTAAACAGCTTATAGGAATTGTTGATTTTCTCCACAGACTTTCCTTGACAAGGAGAACGGTGCGCTGTAAGTTAACGATGTTAACTAAACGTGGTTAACTAAGAGATGGGCGTTGCGGACAAACGGTATGGGAGTCAAAGAGAGACGCGAGCGGGAGAAGTCGGAGACGCGGGACAAGATTCTGGACGCTGCGCGCGAGTTGTTCGTCACAGAGGGGTATGAAGGCGTGTCGATGCGGCGGGTCGCGGAGAAGATCGAGTACTCGCCCACCGCCATCTACGTTCACTTTGCCGATAAGAATGAACTCTTCCACGAACTGTGCCGGCAGGATTTCGCGCGACTGCAGGACGTGATGGCTGGCCCGGCGATGCCATCGGACCCGGTCGAGCTGCTGCGGCAGATTGGGCGGAACTACATCGAGTTCGGCGTCCGCTATCCCAACCACTACGTGTTCATGTTTATGACGCCGCATCCGGCGCATGAGCCGGATGATGAGGACCGGGAAATCATGGGCAATCCGGAAGTCGACGCCTACGCCTTTCTGAAGTCGGCGGTGCAGCAGGGGATCGATGCCGGACGTTTTCGCGAGGAACTGCGCGATGCGGAACTGATTTCGCAAACGCTGTGGGCGTCGGTGCATGGCGTGATCTCTCTGAACATTGCCAAGTGCAAGGATCCGTGGGTGGAGTGGCGGCCGTTGGCGGAGCGGGCGGAGATGATGCTGGATGTGACGCTGCGGGGAATGCTGCGGGAGGCGACCCCACCTTTCGATAAATCCCCACTTCTCGCAAAAGACGCGAGAAATGGGGCACCCGCACCCGATTCCGGGGCGCCCGTACCCGGTGAGGAGGGGAAATAACATGCCTCCTCTGGCGCAACGAAATCTTTTTCACGACAAGGTAAGGCTGGCGGTGACGCTAACCGGAATCGTGTTCGCCGTGGTGCTGATCGTGGTGGAGTTGGGGCTGTTTGTCGGCTTCACGGTGACGACTTCAGGTCTGATTGACCACTCGGGCGCCGATTTATGGATTACGTCGAAGAATGTGCCGTATGTGGAGCAGGGAGTCGCATTCAGCGAGCGCAAGCTGAATCAGGTGCGCGCGGTGCCGGGCGTTGCGGATGCGCAGAAGTTGGTGGCGCATTGGACGCAGTGGAAGCGGCATGACGGCGGCGAGGAGTCGGTGCAGATTGTCGGGTTCAATGTGGACGACAGCCTGGAGAGTCCCTGGAATCTGGTGCAAGGGCGGGTGGAAGATCTGAAGTCGCCGGACGCGATCATTCTGGACGAACTCTACAAACAGAAGCTGGGCGTCACGCGCGTGGGCGAGGTGTTCGAGATTGGCGGGCATCGGGCGCGGGTGGTGGGGTTCACGAGGGGAATTCGGTCGTTCACGACTTCGCCTTATGTCTTTACGACCTTTAAGAACGCTCAGAGCTATACGGGCATGCGGGAGGACCAGACGCTGTTCATCCTGGTGAAACTGGCGCCGGGCGCGAATCTCGAGGTGGTGCGGCGGGAGCTCCTCTCCCACGTGAAGGATGTGGAGGTTTACACCACGGCGGAGTTCAGCCACATGACGCGCTTCTACTGGATGTTTACCACCGGCGCGGGCGTAGCGGTGCTGATCGCGGCCGTGCTGGGCTTGATCGTCGGATTCGTGGTGGTGGCACAGACTATTTATGCGACCACGATGGACCACATCCGAGAGTTTGGCACGCTGAAGGCCATGGGCGCGCCCAACAGCTACGTCTACAAAGTCATCATGAAGCAGGCCGCGATCAGCGCGGTGATCGGCTATGTGCTGGGAATGATCGTGAGCGTGTTCGTGGTGCGCGCCAGCCAGGAAGGGGGAGCGGCCATCCTGATGCCGACGCCAATGGCAGTGGGCATGTTTTTCCTGACGCTGGCGATGTGCATCGGCGCGGCCCTGGTTTCGATTCACAAAGTGACGCGGATCGATCCGGCGATGGTGTTCAAGGGGTAGGGTCATGCGGAAGGCGGGATACAGCAGGTTCCTCGCTTCGCTCGGAATGACAAGACTTTAGTAAGTCACTTGGGGATCACAAGACTTGAGGAGATAGCAACATGCAGCCTGCAATTGCAGTTCGCCAGCTCACGAAAACATACGCAGAAGGCAGCGCGGGAACGCTTGCCCTGCGGGGCGTCGATCTCGATGCTCACGCCGGCGAACTGCTCATGCTGATGGGCCCTTCGGGCAGCGGCAAGACCACGCTGCTGTCGATCATGGGATGCATTCTGACGGCGAGTTCCGGAAGCGTTCGCATTGCGGGCAGGGAAGTAACGAAACTGCGGGAGAATGAGTTGCCCGCCATCCGACTCGAGCACATCGGTTTCGTGTTCAGGGATTCAACCTGTTTCCGACGCTGACCGCGGGGGAAAACGTCGAGCTGATGCTTGATCTGAAAGAGACTCCGGTCAGAGAAGCGAAAAAGCGCGCTCAGGAACTGCTCGATCAAGTTGGACTGAGCGGAAAGTACAACAGCTTTCCCGCAGACTTAAGTGGCGGACAGAAGCAGCGCGTCGCCATTGCGCGGGCGCTGGCCGGCGATCCCAGAATCATTCTGGCCGATGAACCGACCGCTGCGTTGGACTCGCACACCGGCCGCAACGTGATGGAGATGATGAGCGAGTTGGCCCACAAGCGCGGCCGCGCGGTGGTGATCGTCACCCACGATTCACGCGTGCTCGACTTCGCGGACCGCATCGTGAAGATCGAGGATGGCGCGATCGCGGGCGCCGACGCCTCCCATCCCGCGCCCGTTCCGGAGGGGATGCTGGCGCACAATCTTTTGCAAGCAACAGTAAACGTGGCTTGAGATGAATCGAGCCGTCCGCGGCTTTTTGGAGTTTCGTCATGAATGTAAATCTCGCGATCGGGAAGTTTTTCAAGAATAGAACCGTGGTTCTCATCGGCGTTGCTGCCTTTTTGCTGACCACATCTCTGGTGCTGGCCTCACGCCGTTCGCAGGAGCACTCCGCGATCGCAGCCGCGGCGTCGGTGAACCAAGGTCCAACGCTGATCGCGGGTCCGGGCCGCGTGGAGCCGTATTCGGAGGACATCAAGATCGGCTCGGAGCTGAGCGGGCGGCTGAAATCTGTATTCGTTGAGGAAGGAGACGCCATCCACCGGGGTCAGGTTCTGGCCGAGTTGGAGAACGCCGACTACCGGGCACAGGTCGAATCGGCGCGGGCGAACGTGGCGGCCAGGCAAGCAACTTTGCGCAAGGTCGTCAATGGCGCCCGCCGCCAGGAGCGCGACGAAGCCTGGTCGTCGGTGAACGAGGCCAAAGCCGTTATGGAAAACGCCCAGTCGGAACTGCATCGCCGGCAGGAGCTTTTCGCTGCGGGGGTTGTCTCGCGCGAGGAACTGGACCGCTACGCCCGCGAGGCCGATGTGGCCAAGGCGAAGCATCAGGCCGCGGTGGAGCAGCACTCGCTGGTCGACGATCACGCGCGCGAGGAAGACCGTTCCCTCGCCGAGGCTGATTTGCAACTGGCGCAGGGGCAGCTCCAAGAGGCGCAGGCGCGCTATGAGAAGACTTTCATTCGCTCGCCCATCGACGGCGCCGTGCTGCGCAAGCACCACCGCAGCGGAGAGAGTGTGTCGAATTCCTCCACCGTGCCCGATCCGATCTTAACCATCGGCGACCGACAAACCTTGCGCGTACGAGTGGATGTTGACGAAACCGACGTCAGCAAGGTGCGTGTCGGACAGAAGGCTTACGTCACTGCGGATGCCTTCGGCAAACAGAAGTTCTGGGGACACGTTGTGCGCGTGGGCCAGCAACTGGGGCCCAAGAATGTCCGGACGGACGAGCCCACAGAGAAAGTCGATACCAAGATTCTGGAGACGCTCGTCGAGCTCGACCCCGGGACGCAACTTCCGGACGGCTTGCGCGTCGACGCATTCATTGTGCCCGAAGCCGCAGAAGTTGCATCAACCAATCTGAATCGCTTCTAGTCAGCACACATCCATCCTTTGGAAAGGAGAGAGTTCATGACCAGAGAAGCCAGAATCATGTGCGGAGTCATCCTGATCACCGTTCCCACGATTCAGTACGGAGGGTACTTCCTGCTGACTTCGCTGTGCGACCGGACAAGCCACTATATGGACAACGCTTTGCGTCAGAATTTTTTCCGCGCTGGTCACGCTCACGCAGGGGTTATCGTGATCCTCTCGCTGATTTGCCAGTTGTTGGCGGATGGTGCCGCGCTCCCTGGTGCGTTGCTGTGGATGGCACGGATTGGGATACCTCTGTCAGCAATCCTCATTCCCATGGGGTTCTTTCTTTCCATGCCGTCTCCTACGGCTACTCAGCCGAACGGGTTGGTGTCGCTCATCTACGTCGGCGCAGTGGTGCTGGCGGTGTCGGTGGTGACCCTCGGAATTGGGCTGCTCCGCTCCCCGATCCGGTAGAATAAGGGTTTCTACCGGATCCCTTGCTCGCTTCTGATCACATCTTGTCGGTTTTGTCCATGGCGGCGCTGGCCGCCCCCCGGGGCATCGGGCAATATCTCCGCCAGCATTTTCTGGACAAGACTTTTCAAGGCTTGTACCACGCCAATGGCTTCGATCTGGCGCTGCTCATTCCCTATTTCATCGTCCTGATTCTGCTCGCAGGTTACGGCGCGCACCGCTACATCCTCGTCTATCTCTATTACAAGCATAAGGATAAGCGCACCGTGGAACCATCTGCACTGTTCCCGGAACTTCCGCGCGTGACCGTGCAACTTCCGGTTTTCAACGAGCAGTACGTGGTCGAGCGGCTGCTCGATTCCATCTGCAAGCTGCATTATCCGCGGGAGAAGCTCGACATCCAGGTGCTCGACGACTCTACCGACGAGACCGTCGAAGTGGCGCGCAACCTGGTTGAGCGCTTCGCTGCTCTCGGCCACCCCATTACCTACCACCATCGCACCAACCGCGAAGGGTTCAAGGCGGGCGCTCTGGCTGAGGGATTGAGGACAGCGAAGGGTGAATTCGTCGCCATCTTCGATGCAGACTTTACCCCGCCGGAGGATTTCCTGCTGCGCACCATCCATCACTTCAGCGATCCGAAGGTTGGCATGGTCCAAACCCGCTGGACCCACATCAACCGCGGCTATTCCTTCCTTACGCAGGTAGAAGCCATACTGCTCGATGGTCACTTTGTCCTGGAGCACTCGGGACGCGCGAGAACAGGGCTGTTTTTCAACTTCAACGGCACAGCGGGCGTCTGGCGGCGGAAGGCAATTGACGAAGCCGGCGGCTGGCAGCACGATACGCTCACCGAAGACACCGATCTTTCCTACCGCGCCCAGCTCAAAGGGTGGAAGTTCATCTACCTTCAGGATGTGGAGTGTCCGGCGGAATTGCCGGTGGAGATGACCGCATTCAAAACCCAGCAGGCCCGCTGGGCGAAAGGACTGATCCAGACCGGCAAGAAAATACTGCCGCGCGTTCTGCGCAGCGACGCGCCGCTGCACACTAAGATCGAAGCCTGGTATCACCTGACCGCGAACATAAGCTACCCGCTGATGATTGTGCTTTCCACGTTGCTGTTGCCGGCCATGGTCATCCGGTTCTATCAGGGCTGGTTTCAAATGCTTTATATCGACCTGCCGCTGTTCATGGCGTCGACCTTTTCCATTTCCAGTTTTTATCTGGTTTCGCAAAAGGAGCTGTTTCCCCGTTCTTGGCCGAAAGCGCTTCTGTATCTTCCATTCCTGATGGCGCTGGGCATTGGCCTGACCATCACCAACACGATCGCCGTCATCGAAGCGCTCATCGGTAAACAGAGCGCGTTCGCGCGTACGCCGAAATACCGCGTCGAGTCGAAGAAAGACAAGGTTGGCGCGAAGAAATACCGCAAGCGTCTTGGTTGGGTTCCCTGGATCGAATTGCTGATCGGCACGTATTTTGCGGTCACGGTCTACTACGCTGTGGAGAATGAGAACTACATCACGGTGCCGTTCCTGCTGCTGTTTGTTCTGGGCTATTGGTACACGGGATTGATGTCGTTGTTGCAGGGACGATTCGCCGGCGTTTCGCTCAGTGCCGAGAGCCACACAAAGCCGTTCCCGGTGGGAGTGTAGTTGCAGCGTCTAACCCAGCTGCTTTCCTTCCCTTGACCTCTCATTTACAATCCGAAGTCCAAACGTTCTCATCGGGCTCCGTAGCCACTCGTAACGTTCCGGTTCATAAGGAGGATCCGATGCTCCGCTTCCGAAGACTGTTTTCGTTTCTCTGCCTCGCGTCTCTCACGGTGTTGATCAGTTGTGGTTCAGTGCACGACTCCGACGAATATTATGCGTTCGTCGCCGCGAACATCCAGGTTCCTTACTGGCAAGCTGCGGGCGCCGGCTTCACCAAGGCTGCTGCGGAATTCAAAGTACGCTCCGATTTCGTTGGGCCGAACGTTTACGATCCCATGGCCGAGCGCGATGCTTTCGATAAAGCTGTGCAGCAAAAAGCCACCGGGATCGTGCTTGCGGTCACCGATCCCTCCGTGTTCAAAGACAGCATCAACAAAGCCATCGCCGCAGGAATTCCCGTCGTCACACTCGATTCCGACGCCCCCGACAGCAAGCGCCTGTTTTTTATCGGGACCAACAATTACCAGGTCGGTCGAACCGGCGGCCAGCGACTCGCGAAGGAACTGAACGGCAAAGGCAACGTGGTGGTCTTCACCATGCCCAGTCAGCCCAACTTGCAGGACCGCTTGCGCGGCTATCGCGACGCGCTCGCGAACACGGGTATCAAGATCACCCGCGAAGTGGACATTCAGGGCGACCCGCGCATCGCCTTCGATACCACGACGCAAATCATCGGCAAGGAAAAAGACAAGGTCGACGCGTTTGTGTGCCTCGAGGCGCAGTCCGGCAAAGAAGTAGCCGGCGTGCTCAACAGCTACCGCGTCACCGGCAAAGTCGTGATGGCCATGGATACCGATCCCGAGACGCTGGAATGGATCCAGAAGGGCGGAATCGCCGCCACCATCGCGCAAAAGCCTTACACCATGGCCTTCGTCGCTTTGCAGATGCTCGACAATCTCCACCACCACAAGCCGGCGGCGCTCGACACCGATTGGTCGAAGGACAGCTTTGCGCCTATCCCCATCTTTGTGGATACTGGTTCTGCCCTGATCGACAAATCGAATGTGGGTTCTTTCCTGCAGGCGAAGCAAAGTGCCACGGGTGGCCAAAAATAGTTTTGCGCATGTCGGGATCTGCTGTGAAGGAGTGCTGCCTCCAGTCACGCTGCAAGCGACGTCCCGGTGGCGCCGAAGCAGAACCGAAATCCGCAACACTGGGATGGAACATCCTGAACATGCGAAAGCTGACTTGGCTTCTCCTGTTTTTCTGGCTCATTCTCGCCATCGCGCCCGGCTCGAGCTTCGCTCTAGATCGCCAGTCCAACTCCGACTATCACGCCCGCCGCGAAGCGCTCGCCAAGAAAGCCGGAGGCGTGATCGTGCTCTTCGCGCCGCTGGAGAGCGAGGGCCCGAACGATCTCTACGGCTTTCGGCAGGACGACAATTTTTTCTATCTTTCTGGCCTCAGTGAGCCGGGCGCAGCGCTTCTGATCGCGCCCGCCACCGAAGGTAAAGCTGAAACGCAGGCGCGTCCCTACACGGAAATGCTTTTTCTTCCTCCGCGCAACTTGACGCAGGAGAAGTGGACCGGCCCCAAGCTGGGCGCGGAAAATCCCGAAGCGTCCAGGATTACCGGCTTCGATCACGTCGAGGACATGGGCAAGCTGCCCGACAACGTGGCGCGGCTGGTGGCGGGCGCGCGTCCGGTCGTGTACACCGACGTTCCCTCGCACGCCGAGACCTCCGCCTCCGCCGAGCCGCTCGCCTTCCTGAAGCGCGTCAATCGGTTCTTATCCTTCCAGGACGTTAAGCCGATGCTTTCTTCGCTACGTACCTACAAAGATGCTGGGGAAGCGGCGCTGATCCGCAAGGCGGTGGATGCGTCGGTGGCAGCGCACTTCGCCGCCTTCAAAACTGTTAAGCCGAACGTGAACGAGCGCGAGATCTCGGCCCTCATGCAATACGAGTGGGGCAAACGAGGCTGTGAGCGTCCGGCGTACGCCCCCATCGTGGGCTCCGGCTTCGATTCCACGGTGTTGCACTACTCGGACGACTCCGCCGTCATGAAGTCCGGCGACGTCGTGGTGATCGACGCCGCCGGCGAATACTCGATGTACGCGTCCGACATCACCCGTACCCTGCCCATCAATGGACACTTCACCCCGCGCCAGCGTGAAATCTACGACATCGTTCTCGGGGCGCAGCGCGCCGCCGAGGCCGCTTTTCAATCCGGCAAGTCGAGTCTCACTCGCACCGACGCGAACTCGCTCTATCAAGTGGCTTACGACTACATCAATACTCACGGCAAAGACCTGCACGGCCAGCCGCTGGGGCGGTATTTCATCCATGGTCTCAGCCACTACATCGGACTGAACGTCCACGATCCTGGGGACTATTCCGTCCCGGTAAGTCCGGGCATGGCGTTCACCATCGAGCCGGGGATTTACATTCCGGAGGAGAACCTCGGGGTTCGCATCGAGGACGACTACTGGGTGGATGCTGCCGGGAAACTGATCAAGCTCAGCGCCGCGCTACCCTCCACGGCCGAAGAAGTGGAGCGATTGATGGCAGGGAAGTAAGGACAGCGGCCAGTGTGAAGCCCCAATGCGACTGGTGTTTTTGCTGACCACTGAACACTGACCACTGCTACGAAATATATTCCCGGATGTATTCATCCTGCGTGTGCGCCAGCTCCTGAAGGTCGCCGTCGAAAATCACCTTTCCGTCGCGCAGAACTAGAAAGCTCATCGGTACCTCGCAGTGCTGTCCGCTCGGAAGGGGCACCATGCGGTTGGCTTGTTTATCGAACTGGTGCGTGGCCATGGTAAAGCCGTCCTGCAGACGGTGCGAGACGAGCAGGGAACTGGTTTTATACACGTCGCGTTGTTTCACGATGAGTTCGATGATGGTGTTCGACGTCACCGGATCGAGTCCGCCGGTCGGCGAATCGTAGAGCAGCAATTCCGGTTGCGTGATGATCGCCCGGGCAATGGCCACGCGCCGGCGCATGCCTCCAGATAACTCCGAAGGATCGAGATCGAGCGTGTGCTCCAGTTCCACGAATCGCAATGCTTCGCGCACCCGGCGGTCAATTTCGTCGTCGTAGACGCCGTGTTCCTCCATCAGCCGAAAGGCGACGTTTTCCGCTACGGTAAGCGAATCGAACAACGCGCTTTCCTGGAACACCATACCGATCTTCCCGCGCAAAGCAAACAGATCTTCCTCGCGCGCGCCGGTCACTTCCTGGCCGAGGACCGTGATGCGTCCCGAGTCTGGCTTGATGAGGCCAAGGGCCAGTTTGAGAATTAGACTCTTGCCCGACCCCGCCACTCCGAACAGCGCCTTCGTCTCGCCGTAGGCCAGGCGAAATGAGACTCCGCGCAGCACCTCATTCTCTCCAAAGGCAACAGCCACGTCTTCAAAGACCAGGGCAAGGGCGGATGGCCCCGTCGTCGTCGTGACCACGGAATCGATTGGCAAGGTCGGGGCGGACATGAAATCTCAATGAAAGGAAAGTACAGCCATGAGCAGGCGTGTGACCACCAAATCCACCGCCAGGATCAGAACTGAAGCCGCCACCACCGCCTGCGTGGTCGCGCGACCCACGCCCTGGGTTCCACCCCGCGCAGTCATCCCGTAGTAGCAACCCACGGTGGCGATGATGAAGCCGAACAGCACCGGCTTGATCAATCCCATGAAGACATCCTGAAATACGAGTGTCTCCCAGGCGTTGCTCCAATACTGCCGGGCATCCAGCCGCAACAGCACTTTGGCGATCGCCAGGCCGCCCACCAGGCCCACCAGGTCGGAGATGATAGTCAGGAAAAAAAGCATGAACACGGTGGCGACCACTCGCGGGGTGACCAGCTTTTTCATGGGATCGGTGCCCAGGGCTCGCATGGCATCGATCTGCTCGGTGACAATCATCGAGCCCAACTCGCTGGCCATCCCGGAAGCGTTTCGTCCGGCGACCATCAAACCGGTCAGCACCGGACCCAGCTCCCGCACCATGGAAGTCGAAACCAGTTGCCCCACCAGCGTGATAGAGCCAAATCGTTCCAGCGTGTTCGAGGTTTGCAGCGACAGCACCGCGCCGGTGAAGAATCCGGTGAGCACGACGATGGGCAGCGAACCTACGCCGATCAGGTCGGCCTGCTGCATCATGTCGGCAAAATAGAGAGGTTTCCGGAACAGATTGGCCAGGGATTGAAGGCTCAGGAATGTGTATTCCTGAACCGCCTGGACTTTTCCCTTGGCGATCTCTGTGGGCGACGTCAGTTCCATGCGATTTGCAGGCCAAACTACTTGATCGAACTATAGCAGAGAAGCTGTCGGCTATCAGCCGCGGCGGGCGTCGGACCTCAGACTTCAGACCTCTAACTTGTATGTTCCTGAGATCTGATGGCTGAGGGCCGAGGTCTGAGGTCTGACTTTATCCCCGTCCCTTCTTCTTGATCTCAATGTTCAGGCGGCGGATTTTCTGGTTCAGAGTAGAGAGCGGGACTTTGAAGCGCTCGGCGGCTTCGGTCTGGTTCCAGTTGCACCTTTCCAGCATGTCATTGATGACGCGCCGTTCCACGTCTTCCACGATTTCAAACAAAGAGGCGTCGGAGTGCGGATCGTGCAGGCCCAGAGAAGAGCCGCGGCCGAGCAGAGAATCGGGGAGCAGATCGATGTTGATTTCCGAGCCGGAGGAGAGCACGACTGCGCGCTCGATCACGTTTTCCAGTTCGCGCACATTGCCCGGCCAGGAGTAAAGCAGCAGAGGACGCAGCGCCTCCGGAGTGACGCGCTGCACCGGACGATCGTTTTCCTCGGCATACTTTTTCAGGAAGTAGTCGGCGAGCAGGGGAACGTCTTCTTTGCGCTGGCGTAAAGGCGGAAGCTCGATGGTGATAACGTTGAGTCGATAGAAGAGGTCTTCGCGGAAGCGTCCTTCGCGCACCATCTGGCGCAGATCGACGTTGGTGGCTGCGATGATGCGCACATCCACCTGAAGTTCCTGCACTCCCCCCAGGTGCATGAACTTGCGGTCCTGCAGCACGCGCAGAATCTTGGCCTGGGTCTCCATGCCCATGGTCGCAATTTCATCGAGGAAGAGCGTGCCTTTGTCCGCAACTTCAAATAGGCCCTTCTTGGAAGCGATGGCGCTGGTGAAGGCGCCCTTGACGTGGCCGAAGAGCGTGGATTCGAGCAGATCCGCGGGCATGGAGCCGGTGTTGACCGGGACAAAAGGCCGATCGCGCCGGGGCGAGTTCAAATGAATCGCTTTAGCGATGATCTCCTTGCCCGTGCCGCTTTCGCCTTGCAAGAGCACGGTGGAGCGGCTGTTGGCGACCTGGGCGACGAGGTCGAAAATCTTCAGCATGGGCTCGCTCTTGCCCACAATGTTCTCGAAGTTGTAGCGCTGCTTGAGGGCGCGCTTGAGCTGGACGTTCTCTTCTTCAGCACGGCGCCGGCCCACTGCTGCGCGCACATCGGCCACCAGCTTTTCGTTGTCCCAGGGCTTTTGCACGAAGTTGGCGGCGCCTGCCTGCATAGCGCGCACGGCGTTTTCCACGGTGCCGTAAGCGGTGATCATGATGACCGGCAATTGCGTATCGTGAGCTCGAATCTCGGCGAGAATATCCATGCCATCGCGGCCGGGGAGGGTCAAGTCGAGCAGAATCAGATCGAAAGGATGCTCGCCCATGCGCTGCAGGCCTTCTTCGCCGCTGACGGCGGCCTCCACGACGAAGCCTTCCAGTTCGAGCAGCGTCTGCAGCGATTCCCGAATCTCGACCTCATCGTCGACGATGAGCACAGCGCCGGCTGGGCCCGGGCTCCCGTTCAACGAATTGCGCGCAATCACGGCCACTTCAGACATGGACTGCCTTCCTGGTCAGGGGAAAGTCCAGGGTGAAGGTAGTGCCTTCGCCGGGGCGGCTTTCCACGTGAATCTGGCCGGCGTGCTCCTGGATGATGCCGTAGGTGACGGAAAGGCCCAGACCGGTGCCGCGGGGCTGGCCTTCGCGTTGAGAAGTCTTGGTGGTAAAGAACGGATCGTAAATGCGGCGGATGTTTTCCGGCGCGATACCGCTTCCCGTGTCCGAAATGCGCACGCTGATGCTGTCGCCGTTAAGCGTGGCCACGTGCAGCCTGCCGCCGCCCGGCATGGCGTCCTTCGCGTTCAGAAAAAGATTGAGAAACACCTGCTGCAACCGGCCTGGATTCCCCTGAATTGCTGGAAGCTTGGCGGAAAGCTCGTTCTGCACGACAACCTTGGCGGTCTTGAGCTGGTGTTCGAGCAACGCCAGCGTGTCGGAGATAACTTTATTCACGTCGACGTCGCAGAACTCGCTGCCACTGGTGCGGGAGAAGTTCAGCAAGTTGTTGACGATCTCCGAAGCCCGAAAGGTCTGCCTCGTGATCTTTTCCAGTAAACCGGACTTCTGCGGGTCGGCCTGTAATTGTTTGGCCAGCATTTGAGTGTAGGAGGAGATCACAGCCAGAGGCGTGTTCACTTCGTGAGCCACGCCGGCGGCCAGCAAACCGATGGAGGAAAGCTTGTCAGCCTGGGAAAGCTGAGCTTCGAGCTCGATGCGCTCGGTAATGTCGTCCATGATGATCAGCCGCCCCACCACCTGGAACTTGCGCGTGACCAGCGGAGCGATTGCCACATTCACCGTGCGGGTTTCGCCCGCCGGAGTTTTCAGCCGGAACTTGTACAGGTTGTGAATGCCGGGGCTTTGCCGTACCCGGGAAAACTCCTCGGCGAACTCCGCCGGGAAGATTGCCTTCAGCGGCTGGGTGAGAGTTCGCCAGCGCGGCATGGCGTACATCACTTCCATCTGGGCGTTCCAGCTCTCGATGCGGTCTTCCATGTCGAGCGCCATCACGCCCACGTTGATCGACTCGACGATGTTTTCGTTGAAATCCTTGAGACGCTCGTACTCGGCCACCTTCTGCTGCAGCGAGGCATAAAGCCGGCCATTCTGAATCGCGATGCCGAGGTAGCCGCCCAGGGTTTCGAGCAATTCCACGTCTTCGCTGGACAGGAAGTCGCCTTTGGTCGTTTTGCCCAGTCCGACCACCGCGATTGTCTTCTGCTGGGCGTGACAAGGGATGTAGTAGTTCAGATCCAGTTTGGCGATGGCTTCCTGCGCGCCGGGAGCCTCGCGCGGCACTTGGTGAGTGTTCTCGAAAAAGAGGTGTCCGGCCCCCTCGGGCCGGGGCTTGCTGAGGAACTCCAGATCGAGTTTACCGGGAGTCAGGCCGAAGGACTTGCCCAGCACGAACCGGTCCGGCTCTTCCCCAGTATTCAGGAAAATCGCGATGCGGTCCACCGCGAGCGTGCGCGAAAGGCGGTCCATCACAGAAGAGAGCAGCGCACTCAGATCGGTTTCCGAGCTCAGTTCCCGGCCGAACTCGATGAGCGTGCGGCGGTAGTCGTACCGGGTGCGGTAGAAGTATTGGTCGATGCGATCCTGAATCCACTTGCGCACCGGGTCGAACAGCAGCGCGGTAACCACAACTGCCAGGATCAGGCCGACCGGGCCACTGCCCGGCTGGCGCATGTGCACCAGTTCGGCCACACCTGCAACGAGCGCGAAATACATGCCCACGACGATGGCCGCGGCCAGGGTATAGACCACGCCGCGTTTGAAAATCAGGTCCACGTCCATCAGCCGGTAGCGGAAGATGGCGTAGCCGAAGGTGAGGGGCAAAAGCCCCAGCGACAAAACCGAGATCTTCATCCCTGTCCCGGGCAGCCATCCCATCAGATAGGGAAAAACATAAAACGCTGTGTAAGGGATGATGGCCAGGAAAGTACCGCGCGTGACCCACTTCAATTGCTGGCGCAGGATGGTGGTGCTGGCACTGCGGTAGCTGTCCCACAGAACCCACGCCGCAGCGATGAACAAGAGCGCGCCATAGGCCATTTCCTGACGATCGATGTCCCAGCGAAGATGCTCGCTGGCTTGCACCAGCTGCAATGCGATGATGTGCCTGCCCAGCAGCAACGCTCCCGGCAGGTACGCCAGCGCCAGCACCCAGGGATGTTTGCGGACGAAGTGCCGCTTTTCGGGGAAGGTCAAGACAAAGTGCAGAAACATCGCAGGCTGTAAAACCCAGGCCACGATGTTGCTCCAGTAGATGATCCAGTCAAAATCGTTGAGCTTGCCCGTGTATTTGAAGGAATAGGCGATGAACGAAACCAGACAGAAAATGTAGAAGTGGGTGGAGCCGGGCGCGGTCCAGCGGCGCAACAGAACGTAGACTCCGATTCCGAGGTAGATGAGGGCAATCAGCCGCAGCCAGTTGTTGAGAGAGCGCTCCGCAGGAACGAGAATGATGTTGGAATCAAGCGGCACGGCCTGCCGCACCAGCGAGTAAGTCGCCTTGGACCAGACTCCCGCGCGGTAGAGCTGGCGCTCCAGCCCAGGCATGCTCCGGACTTCCTGGCCATCGACCGAAACCAGCTGGTCGCCTGGCTTGATGCCACCCTTGATTCCCGGACCGTTGGGCTCAACCCGGTCGGCCACCAGATGGCCACTGTGCTCGACCCACCACACGCCGTCGTAAGGAACGGCGGACTTCTGTTCGGCCTGGAAGTTGAAACCGGCGAAAACCACCGCTGCCACGGTTAATAGGAAGAGCACCACGGCAACAAAACGGACTTGGCTTTCCCGATTCATGGGCTTCGGTAGCGGCCCCGAACCCTTAGGGGGTTGGATGGGGGCTGGAACTAGTCCCCGGCGATCCTCAATGAGCAACTTCGCTGCCATGTCGTGCCACGCGCCGATACCACCTAAGATGCGGGAAACAAGCCAACTCCCGGGATTATAGATGCGTTTTCGAACGCGAGCTACGGATTTTTGGAGGTTCCTGTGGGATTCGGTATCGGGTTTCCGTTGAAACGGTTAGGGTTACCGGGAATTGATTGCTGCTAATGATACAAGGAAAACTGCCATTCCAATTTTTGGACGGGGAATTCAGGAACTTCTTGGGCCCGGAGGATCATTAGGGGAGTTGTCGTCGTTCCAATTCAGGAAAAAACGTATCTTACTTCGTCTTGAGAATTCCCCCGAGCACCCCGAGTTTGTCGTCAATCGGGCCTGTCTTCAGCTTCGTGACGTCCAGACCCAGAATCTCGGCGATTAGCGGATATACGTCCACGTTCTCAAACGGCTCCAGCGCAACTCCCGGCCGGATGTCCGGTCCTGCTGCAACGAAGAGGGCCTTCATCTCCGGCATGCGGGTGGCATCATACCCGTGCATGCCCGCGGGGATGCGTTCCGGGCCATTGAGGTCTGCGGCCACGTTAATGAAATAAGGGCCGGTCGGAACGACAACGGGATCGCCCTCGCGAGGGTTGCTATCGAAATGAAGATCGGCGGGCACCTGGGCGCGGCGATAAACAGTAAACTTGTCGCTCTTTCCGCGCAGCGCCTCATAAGCCTTTTGCGCATCTTCGTCGGATCTTGGGTACAGAATCGAGCCCATGATCGGGTCGAGCCATGATGTCTTCAACCCGTACTGATCAAGGTGGATGGGCGCACCTTTGACCTCTACCATTCCATGGTCTGCCAGCACGATCAAATCTACGGGCAGCTTGGATTCCTTGATGCCATCCATCAACTTCCCGATCTCGCCATCGAGTTCGTGGACAGCGTCGGCAACCTGCGGACTGTCGGGACCGTACTGGTGTCCAGCCGTGTCGGTATCGGAGAAGTACAGGGTGATGAAATGCGGCCGCTGCTCCGGAGGAAGACGGAGCCAGGCCAGAACTTGCTCGACGCGCTTTCCGTTGGGAAACTTCCCGTCGAACTTCAGATAGTAGGTGGGGCGAACTCCCTGAATATCCGCCTCCGAACCTACCCAGAAGAATGAAGCGGACCGCATGCCCTGCTGCTCGGCTAACACCCAGAGCGGAGTTCCGCCGTACCAGGTGCCGTCGCCAACGGATTTGGCGTCACGATAGCTGTAGGTTTCTTTTCGAGCGGGATCATAGAAGCTGTTGGCGACGATGCCGTGATGCTCCGGGTAGAGACCGGTGACGATGGTGTAATGGTTGGGAAATGTGATGGAAGGATAAGCGGGAAGCATTCCCTCGGGCGCACTGGCTCCCGCAGCAGCCAGAGCGAGCAGATGATCGGCGTGATACTTTTTCGCGTAGTCGTAGCGGAAGCCGTCGAGGGAAACCAGGATGACGTAAGGTTTTGAAAGCTGCTGCGAGGCATTCGGGCCATGGTCAACGGTGATGACCGGAGCGATGGCTTGGCCGTAACACGCCACCGCGAGGAAACAGGCTGTAAGGGCGAAGCACAGGATGCGGTTTGCGATGCGGTTCAGCGAACGGTGCATGAAGAAGTTCCTGACTGCGCTTGAAGAGTGGGCAGAATTATACGCGAACAAAGTTACAGGCAGACATCAAGCTCTCTCAGAAAAGCCAGTTGGTTTTGCGCGGACGAAATCGAGGCCTTCCCCTTGGGGCTCCTGCACCAGTGCCACAAAGCGCTCCGAAGCCAGGGTCAGAGGGTTTTCTAGCCGGCCTTGCGCTCGTCCCGCTTAGGCACCTCCGGCAGCGCGCTGTCTTCGTCCCACTCGAATGAGAGAGCCCGGGCGGTGGTTTCGATGGGCTCGAGTTCCGGAATATCTTCAGCGACCGATGCGCCCAGCTCCGCGAACTTGCGGGCCGAAACCAGCACGCGATTTTCCAGCGATCCGACAGCCTGGTTGTAGGCTTCCACCGCGCGGTCGAGATTGGTGCCGACTCCGGTGATGTGTCCCGCGAGTTTGCGAAGGCGCTCGTGCAGTTCCTTGCCGAGTGCGCTAATCTGCTGGGCGTTGCGCGCCAGCTTTTCCTGGTTCCATCCGTAGGCGACGGCTTTCAACAATGCGATCAGCGTGGTGGGAGATGCGGGAATCACGCGCTGCATCACGCCTTGCTCGATCAGTCCGGGATCTTGTTCGAGAGCGGCGCTGAAAAATGTTTCTCCGGGAAGGAACATGACGACGAACTCTGGCGTGGCTTCGAACTGCTCCCAGTAACTCTTGGCGCTGAGGCGCGCCATGTGGTCGCGGACCTGGCGGGCGTGGTTGGCGAGGCACGCCCGACGCGCTTCCTCGTTGTCTGTTTCGAAGGCTTCGAGGAAGGCTTGCAGCGGAGTCTTGGCATCGACGACCACGTTCTTTCCGCCGGGCAGTTTCACGACGAGATCAGGGCGCATGCGGCCGGCGTCGGTGGAGATAGTCTCCTGCTCGGCAAAATCGCAGTAGGAGAGCATGCCGGCGATTTCCACCACGCGGCGCAACTGGATTTCTCCCCAACGCCCACGTACATTCGGCGTGCGCAGAGCTCGCACCAGATTGCCGGTTTCCGACTGCAATTCTTTCTGCGTGGTGATCAACGACTGAACCTGGGCGTGCAGGGCGCCGTAGGCCTGGCCCCGCTCTTTCTCCATCTGCTGGATCTGTGCGTCCACTTTATTCAGTGAATCGCGCACCGGCGCGACCAGATCCGTGACGGCTTTTTGCCGCGCTTCGAGGTCGCCCTTGGCCTGCGTCTGGAAGCGCTCAAGGCTCGCCTTGGCCAGCTCCAGAAATGACTGGTTATTGTTTTTCAAAGCGTCGGACGCCATCGCCTTGAAGGCGTTCTGCAGGTTTTCTCCGGCGCGCGTGACCAATTCCACCTTTTCGTTGCTGGTCTTTCGTTCCGCTTCCAGCGCGGATTCCAGCCTGGCGCGGGCCGCAATGAGTTCGGCCTGAGCCTGCAAAAGCCGCGCCAGTTCTGCCTTTTCAGCCGCTAATTCCTTTTCCATCAAGGACAAACGCACTCCCAGGGCGGCCGACCGCGAGCGCAGCGCCAGCCAAGCAATCACGCTTCCAAACAACAGGCCAATGACCCCACTGATCTCTAGTCCCATAGACGAAGGTAATTTCTCACGCTGGATTCCACCGTCTAGCGTAGCACCAGCAAGCAAGTCTGAGCTGGAAGGCTCGGGCCGAAGCAAGGCTTGACAACGAAACTAGGGATCCACCCCCAGGGTCTCGTGCTTGGGGTAAATTGATGCTTAGGGCCACTAGAGTCGTTCTGGCGCTCGTCCTCGGGATGAACTCCTCCTCGGTTTCGCCATCTGCGCGATGGATGGCCTTTTCCGGGGGAGAGGCGAGCACTGGGGAAAAACCGGCGCAGCATGCGACTGTGAAACCGGTGGCCGCAGCTACTCCCGACATTCCATTCGGCAACTACGATTCCGCTGTCGAGCAACAGCTTCTGGAACTTGCGAATCAAGCGCGGACGCAGGCCGGAGCGCCGCCTCTGACGCTCGATGCCGGCCTTTCCAAGGCCGCACGCGCGCACGCGCAAGAAATGCTTGCGGCGCGGCAACTTTCACATCAGTTTGACGGCGAGCCCTCCCTCCCTCAACGCCTGGCGGCGATGACTAAGCTGCAGCTCGATCAGGAAGGTGAGAACGTTGCCCTCGATTTCAACGCCGCAGGGGCGCAGCAGCATCTGATGCTTTCTCCTCCGCATCGCGCGAACCTGCTCAACCCGGCCTATAACGTGGTCGGGTTGGGCGTGGTCCGCAGCGGAGACCAGTTGTACATCGTCCAGGACTTCGGCCATGCCCTCCCCAATTATTCCGCTGCCGAAGTCAAGGACCGGATCGCCGCCTCGGTGGCGCAAACGCGCCACCAGGCCGGCCAGCCGGATCTTCCGCGCCGGGATCTGCTTACGGCGGACGATTCCGCCTGCTCCATGGCGAAAGCGGACAAGCTCGGCACCTCCTCCGTTCATCAGCTCGCGCAACGCTACACCGTTCTGACCTACACCAGCCTGCGGCCGGAAACTCTGCCCGCCAGCGCCGCCCACGCCATCGGTAGCCACAACCTGCACAGCTTCTCGGTGGGCACCTGCTACGCCCGTACGGACACGTATCCCACGGGAGTGTATTGGGTGGTGTTGTCGCTGGAGTGACGGGAAGAATTCTCCGCAATGTAGCGCGGGCGCTCCTGAAGTAGCCTCTCCGTTGTGGCAAAACTCACATCCTCCGGTGTCTAATCACGATGTGACCCACGGCCGATTCGCTCGTTATGCCCGCCGGATTCTCGGTATCGGTGTCTGCGCTCTGCTCCTGATCACCTTTGCGGTTCTGTTTTCCGATTGGAATAACCGGCGAAGGGCCGAGGCGATGCTGACACTTGCCAAGACACTCCGTGTCGGTGAAAGCACCGTCCCGGATGTTGTGCAAGCTGCAGGGATTCTGCGAAAGACCATGGATGTGATGAAAGGCGTCGACGAGTACCACATGCCGGTTGAAGAAGTGTCCCCCAGCGCATGTGCGAGCACAGATTGTGTATTTCTTTTCGAACCAGCACCTTGGGATAAACGCTCGCCTCTTCTTTACCGACTCCAGATCAAATATTCGAAGTTACGTAAATGGCTCCGTTGGAACACCCTTTTTGTGGAGATCTCAACGACAAAAGGGGTTGTCCAGGAGATTGGCGTCTTCGCCATGTCTGTGGATGAAAGGACATCTTACATGGCGAACACGAAGATCACGGGAGACAAGAAGGCCAGCCCCTGGAGAATCCGACGGGGTGGCGGGAGCATGGAAGGGCCCGGGGAGATCATCGCCGGGGTGGACCAGATCAAGATAGAAGCAACTCCGAATGCGACCAGCACAAGGCAAATCGGCGCTTTGGACTTTGATTTGGGTTGCCTCCGGCTGAACAGACATTGCTCCCCCTGCCAGCTTCTGCCGTTCGCGTGCCAGGAGTACGACCACGGTGACTGGCTTTACTTCGAAATGCCGGGTGATGTGCTGAAGAACTTTCAAACGGCAGTCAATGAACTACCTCTGGGCGGCTCAGAAGAAATGGTCGCCAGACGCCTGGGATGGAGTGGACTCACTCAACAGGAGTTGTTCGGAGACAAGCTGCCGTACCACTTCCCGGATGGCGCAATGTTCGGTGACAGCGATCCCAAGCGCCTGATCTACTATGTGAAAAAGTGGCGGGAAGAGTTTGACACCTCTTCGAAAGATGGAACAGTCACCTTGGTGTTTGACAAGAGCGACAGACTGATCAGAGTTGACTTGCAGGTTGATGCCATTCACAGCCGTAGCGTTCTAGGCACGAGGAACTGAGGCGAACAGGTTATACGATGTGTCCGGCCCTCACTTCATAGGAACGCTGTAGTGCGACGCCACGACTTGCCATCTGCCTCCGACTTTCATCCAGACATCCGTCAGCCGGTCGTGATACTCGTAGCGCTTCCCGTTGGACTCGCCTCTCTCGTGATACGCGCCCGTGACCACGGCGGTGTCCCCGTGCATGCGTACCTTGAGGTCCGACATTTCGGCAACTTCGACGTGGACGGAAGCGTCGGCACTATGGCTGATGTAGCCAGGCTTGCTGTACGTACTGCCATCCTCAATGGTGATGACGAAATCATCCGCCAGCAGCGACGACAGAATGTCGATTTGCCGCTGTTTGTACGATTCGGTCCACTTCAATTCCAGGGAGCGGATTTCGGCCGCGGCTCCCGCTTTCTCTTGCGCAACCAGGGGAGCCGCCAGACCGGCCAGCAGGCATACGATCACAGCCGAAATCAAGGGCGGGCGCATAGTTTCTATGTCGCACAGTTGGCCGGTTGCGGCAAGTTCCTTGTCTGAGCACCCCAAACGGCCCTCATCTCTCTTGTGCTAACCTTCCTCTGCCTTCCGTCTGCGGTTCCGCGCATGGAATCCTCGGCCCAAGCCCGATTTCCCCAAGCTCATTCACACGAGGTTCGCATCGGCACGGCTGGCTGGTCTTATAAAGACTGGGACGGCATTTTCTATCCTCCGGGAATGCAGCGGCGCAAGCAGCATCCGCTGGAATACCTGGCACGCTTTTTCGATACCACCGAAATCAATACGTCGTTCTACGGACCTCTGAAGCCGGAACTGGCCAAGCTGTGGTGCCGCAAGGTGGAAGCGGTGAATCCTCGATTTCTGTTCACGGCAAAACTCTACCGCGCCTTCACGCACTCACCGATCGCGGTGATGGAGCCAACGTCGGCTGCGACCATTCGCCCCACGGACGAGGACGAAAGCCGCACTCGCGAAGGCCTCGACGCCATCGCCACGGAGGGAAGGCTGGGCGCACTGCTGATCCAGTTTCCCGTGTCGTTCAAGAACACTCCGCTGAATCGCGAATACCTGGACCGGCTGCTGCGGCAGTTCATTGAATATCCCCGCGTGGTCGAAGTGCGCGACTCCAGTTGGAACAACGCTGAGACCCTCGCCGGCTTCACGCAGAAAGATGTCGCCTTCTGCAACATCGACCAGCCCGTGCTGGGCCGCTCGCTCGCCCCAACAGAGCATGTGACCGCGCCGATCGCCTACGTGCGGCTGCATGGACGCAACTACGACCAGTGGTTCGATTCCGACAACCGCAACGACCGCTACAACTATCTCTACAGCGGGAAAGAACTTGCGGGCTGGAAAGAGCGAATCGCAAACGTGGCGGAGAAAGCGCGGACGACCTACGTCATCACCAACAATCATTTCGAAAGCAAGGCCGGCGTAAATGCTCTGGAATTGAAGGCGCTGATAAGCGGGAAGCGAGTGCTGGCGCCGCCCACGCTGATCCAGAAGTATCCCGAGTTGAGGAGAATGGCCGACCCGGCGGAAGATTCCGGCGATGCGGACTCCGGTCCGCAGTTGCCGCTGTTGGCCTAGGGTTGCGTAGTTCCTAATTTTCCAGCGTTGCACCTTGATCAAGAACTAGTCGCAGAGAGCGCAGAGGAAATCCGCAGAGGACGATAAAGCTACCCAAGAGACATGAGACAGGAAGGAAGAATGCTAATTGCGGACCGATCACTGCTCACTGCTCTTACACTCCCATCGTGGCGTGCTCGGCCATGCGGCGCTTGTTGTAGCGCAAGGCTACGTTCATGTAGACGTCGCCGAGGGAAGTCTCGAAACAGATGATGAGGGCTTCCACATCCTCGCTGGTCTTGTCCCCTTCGTCCGCGGTCACCAACAGAGGAGGATGGACGCGGAAGTGAAAACCCTGATCGTTGAGGGCCGAGATGGCATTGCCCACGACCTGGTTGGCCAGTTCGAAGATGGTCTCTTTCACTAGCGAGTCCGACTCGGGAAGTTGGCTGCCGGCGTAGTGGCTGGCCACACGCACGGCGGTGTGCGGGTCAAGGTCCAAAACGATGCGTCCCTCGATGTCGCCGGTCAGCGCGACCATGCCCGCGACGCCTTTGCGGCGGTAGGCTTCTTCTTCCATCGAGAGATTTACCACCTTGGTGGTGCCTTGCAAGCCCTGCGATAACACAGCGTCTGCCGCATTAATGAAAGGCTGAATCAAGTCCATCTTCATGGGACTACGCCCCCGAGCCGGCGGCTGCAGTGGCCACCGCGCCGTCTTCTCCCAGCACATACTTGATGACTTCGTACAGCACTTCCGGCTTGACCGGCTTTTGCACGAAATGCCGCGCGCCCCGCTGCAGCGCGGCCACGATGTTTTCCTGGTAGCCGACCGACGACACCATCACGATGCGCGCCTCCGGATGGGCCTGCACGATCTTCTCGGCGGCTTCGATGCCTTCCATCTGCGGCATGGTGATATCCATGAGCACGATGTCCGGATGCGTGCGGTCGAATTCGCTGATCGCGGTTAGCCCGTCTCCGGCCTCGGCGGCCACCTGCCCGCCGAAGGTTTCGACCATGCGGGCTAAATTCTTGCGCGCGAACACTGAATCGTCCACGATCAAGTACCGCACTGCCTGGCCGTCCTTGCTGCGTTTGACTGGCGAAAACTGCTCCATACCATTCCTCCCCTTGCAACATTCCTACCACGGCGGCTTCCCGTCCGCCAGATGACCCAGGTGTTGCGACCCGGGTCAGAGATCGATTAGCGCCCGGCTCGAACCGCCCGTCCTGGGCCGGTTTCCCCCTGGCCGTCCCTGCGGCTGCACAGGGTCTGCAGGGCTGCGGCCATTCCGTCGAGAGCAACGACCCGAATGGCATAACCACGTTCGATGGCGGCTTTCGGCATGCCGTAGACGACGCACGATTCTTCGCTCTGCGCGACGGTCATCCCGCTGGCTCGCTTCACCGCGCCCAGACCCTCCGCGCCGTCGTCGCCCATGCCGGTCATCAATACAGCGACTCCTTGCGGGCCAAATTCATCGGCCACGCTGCGGAACAACACGTCCACGCTTGGCCGGTGCCCGTTCACCCGCGGCTCGTCGCTGAGCACGGCTACGTCTCCCATGGGCAACCGCTTCACTTTCAGGTGACGGCTTCCCGGACAAATCAGCACGCGCCCGGCCTGCAGCACGTCCCCCGATTGCGCTTCTTTCACCTGCAGCGCCGACAACTCGTCCAGGCGGCGCGCGAACATTTCGGTGAAGCCTTCGGGCATGTGTTGCACCACCAGAATCGTTCCCGGAAAATCTCCGGGCAATTGCGCCAGCAGGAATTCCATAGCCTGCGGTCCGCCAGTAGAGATGCCGATCGCAACCACCTTGCTGGGTGCCTGGGCAGCCCCAGCCGAAACTTTCGTTGGACGAGTGGCCGATCCCACCCTCACCCCGGGACGGACCATCCTGCAGTCGGCGGCGGCTTTGATCTTGGCGATCAGTTCGGCCGCGGTCTCGGCCATGTGCGCCGAAGCGTCTTTGGGCTTGGCGACGAAATCGAAAGCTCCCCAGCCCAGGGCCTTCATGGTGACTGACGCGCCCTCGGTGCTGTGCGAACTGACGACGATGACCGGCATGGGCTGCCGGCGCATGATTTCTTTCAAGGTGTCGATGCCGTTCATGCCCGGCATTTCCAGATCGAGGGTGACCACGTTGGGCTTCAGTTCCTCGATCTTTTTCAGGCAGAAGTTTCCATCCATGGCGGTGCCCACCACCTCGATGGACGCTTCGGCCTCCAGCATCTGGGGAATCAGCTTGCGCATCAACGCGGAGTCGTCGACGACCAGAACGCGGATCTTCTTGATGCCCGGCCCGCCGTTCATGCCTGGCCTCCTGCGGCGCCGAGAGCCAGCCGCATGCGATCGGTGTGGGTAAGCAGGAGTCCACTATTTGCCATACCCGCTTCTTGCGGCCGCGAGCGTGCAACGTGCTCGACCACCGCCGGCAGATTCAGGATCAGCACAACCCGGCCGTCGCCCAGAATGGAAGCGCCGCTTACCAGATCGGTCGAGAAAGTCTGATCGTCGAGAGCCTTGATCACCAGTTCGCCTTCGCCTTCCAAGGCGTCGACGATCAACCCGAATCGCTTTTCTCCGACCATGACCACGAGGACAAAGAGCTTTTGCGACCTGCCGTCGCCGTCGGGGGCCGGCGCGCGTCCCAGGCGCAGCAGCGGAAGCACCTGATTGCGCAATTGCAGCACCTCGTAGTTGTCCACCTGATGGACCTCGGATTCCGCGGTCCGCGCGATCTCGACCACCGCATTCAGAGGGATGGCATACAGGCGCTGCTCCACCCAGAACAGAAGCGCCTTGATAATGGCCAGGGTTAGCGGCAACTTCAGGCGGAACGTGGTGCCTTGTCCAAGATGCGTCTCGACGTGAACCGTGCCCTTGAGCCGGTTGAGCACGCTCTGCACCACGTCCATGCCGACGCCGCGCCCGGAGACTTCCGTGACCTGCTCCGCCGTGCTGAAGCCGGGGCGGAAGATGAAATCCAGGGCCTCGGCCTCGGTCAGGCGGGACGCTTCTTCGCTACTGACCATTCCCAACTCGATCGCCTTGGCACGAATTTTTTGGGCGTCGATGCCCCGCCCGTCGTCACTGACCTCCACTACCACTTGGTTGCCCTGGTGAAAGGCATTCAGACGAATGGTTCCACGCGGGGCCTTGCCCAAGAGCCGGCGATCTTCGGCGGGTTCGATCCCATGGCTGACCGCGTTGCGCACGAGATGGGTCAAGGGCTCCGCGATGGCGTCGAGGATTCCCTTATCAAGATCGGTATCCTGTCCGCTCAAGGCCAGATCGACTTCGCGGCCGCACTGCCGCGCCACGTCGCGCACCATTCGCGGAAAGCGCCGGAACAACTGTTCCACCGGCACCATGCGGATCTTCATCACTGAGCGCTGCAGATCGTTGAGTACCCGCGCCTGAAACGCCATGGCATCGGCGAAGCGGCCACGCAGCAAGTCTTTGGGATAACGCTTGCCAAATTCGTTCAGCGCTTGCTGCAGCATGGACTTGCCAATGATGAGCTCTCCCACCAGGTTGAGCACGCTGTCGATGCGGCCGGCGTCCACTCGCAGGACGTTTTCCAGCAAAGAGTGTGCGGTCGGCTCCAGCGCCGGGGGCAATTCCTCTGAGACCTGGGCGTGTGTCTCAGGCGCGACCGAGTCGTGCTCGGCAGGGGGCGAAGGTTCGAGCGCCTGGGCCGGAATGCCGGCCAGCAAGGCGGGCTGCAAGAGGGTAACGTTGACTTCGCTCGCGATGGTGGGAATCCGGCACTTGGCGGCAATTTGTTCCGGGGTTTGGCTGCTGGCCAGGACAAATTCGACCTGCTTGGCCGCAGCCGGAGATTTTGCGTCCGGCCGGACCACGACGACTTTGCCGATGCTGGTGACCGCGTTGTGAACCAGTTGGCGCCCGGCGATCGGCATGGCGCAATGGGGGTCGATTTTTACCACCACGAGATACAAAGCCAGTCCGGCCGATTGCGCGCGGAGCATCTCCTGCTTCTCGGGCTGGGTCCAGTCTTTGCCGGGTTTCAATTCCGGCTTCGCACCGGTGGTTTTCCGCCGCGATTTCCTGGCCGCGGGCGCCGAGGTCAACTCGTCAATCTTCTTTCGCAAACTTGCGGTGTTGGGCAGCTTCCCGCCTTTGTGGTAGGCCACGACCAACGCTGTGAAAACGTCCGCGGCGGCAAAAGCAATCTCCGGCAGCATGGCGTGCGAAGCGGCGCTTTCGAGCGAAAGGGCATCCTCGAACTGGTGCGTGACCTCGCTGAGTTCGCGGAGTCCGCAGGCCGCCGAGTCGCCCTTCAGCGTGTGTACCGTCCGCCGGATGGAGCGCACGATCTCCTCGTCGCCGGGATGCTTCTCCAGCTGGAGGGCCTGCTCATTCAGCGCCTGCAACAGTTCCTGCGAGGTCTCGAAGAACAGCTCCCGCAATTCTGCCGCGCGCTCGTCGGGGGCGTTTGTCACTCTCTCACCTCAATCCTCTGGTAGGCGGTTCCGCTGTCGCGATGCGTCATCTGAAACTTGCTCGTCAGTCCCAGCAGGCTTTCGGCATGGCCCACGAACAAATAGCCGCCCGGATTCAGGCAGCGGTAGAACTTCTCGATTAGCCGCTTCTGCTCCGCCTCGTCGAAATACATCATCACGTTGCGGCAGAAGATCACGTCATTGCGTTGCGGCAAATACTCGGTCTTCAGGTTGTGGAAGTCGAAGTGGATCATCTCCTTCAGGGCTTTCTTGACCGCGTACCGTTCGCCCACCTTGTCGAAGTAGCGCAGGCGGAAGCTGTAGTCCACCGAAGTCATCTGGCTCTCACTGTAGGTGCCCTCCTGTCCCGTCCGGAGCACGGAGTAGCTGATGTCGCTGGCCAGAATCTCCACTCGCCAGGGTGGGGGAATCAGGGGCTTGGGCAACGGCATCTCGATGGGCAGGGGGTTGCGCAAGTAGTAGTAGGCCAGCGCATCGGAGGCGAGCATGCCCAGCGTGTAGGCCTCTTGCCCGGTGGAACAGCCGGCGCTCCAAACCCGGACGGAATACTCGCGCCGCGTCTGCTTCTGCTTCAACAACTCCTCCAGTACGTGCTTCTGAAACAGATCCAGTTGAGCTTTGTGGCGGAAGAAACTGGTCTCGTTGACCGTGAGGTTCTCCAGCAGCTTGGCCAGTTCGTGTTTGCCTTCCTTGCTGATCAACAGCCGGTAGTACGAGTAGAAGGAATCGACGCGGCATTCCTTCAGGCGGCGCAGCAGGCGGTCCTGCAGAAAATGCGTCCGGCGCTCGTCGAAGTGCATGCCGCACTCCTGGTAGACGAGTGCCTGCAGCAACCGAAGTTCCGCCTCCGTCAGTATGGGAGCGGGTGCCGCTCCGAATGTGCTCATGCTCTTTCTCGTTCTCGCCCGATATAAGGGTTCTCAGCTCGCCGGCTCGTCATCCTCCGGTCTCAGCGTGCCGCAGCGCCCCGCGCTTCAGCTTTGGCGGGAGCTCTGCTCTCTCCTGCTTCGCCCTGTAAGGCGCCCGGAGCGAGGAGTTTGCTCATATCCAACAGCACCACCAAGCGACCTTTCACCTTGGCGAGCCCGGTGACGCAATTCAACCCGCCTTCCTGAAAGGCGGCGGGCGGGGCTTCGACGGCATCGGCGGGGATCTTCAGAACTTCCGACGCCGAGTCCACGATCAGCCCGGCCAACCTGCCGGAATGCTCGACTACAAGAATTCGGTTTTGTTTCCTAAGCGTGGCCTGCTTCTGGCCGAAGCGCTTGCGCAGGTCCATGACCGAGACAATCTTGCCCCGCAGGTTGATCACGCCTTCCAGGTAGTCAGGCGCGTCGGGCACGGCAGTGATTTCCGGGACCCGCACGATTTCGTGCAGGGAAGTGATCGGTACGCCGTAGGTCTCGCGGCCCACCTGGAAGCCCACGATATGGAGTTCGCGGTTCATGGCTGGTCCCTAGCTGTTGGCGCCCGCCGCGGCCCGCTGGGCGTGACGAGGCCGCTCTTCCTTGGCGACTGGCCGTTCGCTGGAGGAATCGTCCAGTGCGAATCGGTCCATGAACTCCAACAGGCCGCGCGACATCTTCGACATCTGTTCCGACGATGCCGCCAGTTCGGTCGAGCCCGAGGTCGACTGCTGCACCAGTTCGCGCATGCGCTCCATGGCCTTGACCACGGCCTGCGCGCCCGAGGCTTGTTCTTCCACCGCGGAGTTGATTTCGTGGGTGATTTCGTTGAGCCGCGTGGTAGCTCGCGCAATCTGCGAAGAGCCATGCGACTGTTCGTTGGTGGCTGCGCCAATCTCCTGCGCAAACTTGTAGACCTCGGTGACCACGTTCGAGATCTTGCGCAGGGCGGAGTTCAACTCGCCACCCAGCTCCAGGCCTTCGTTCACGATGGTGGTCGAGCGGTCCATGTTTTCCACCGCCTTGCGCGCTTCTTTCTGAATGCTCTGGATCAACTCGGAAATTTCCTTGGTGGACTGTGCGGACTTCTCCGCCAGCTTGCGCACTTCGTCGGCGACCACCGCGAACCCCAGTCCATGCTCTCCAGCGCGGGCGGCTTCGATGGCGGCGTTCAGTGCCAGCAGGTTGGTCTGCTCGGCCAGGTCGTCGATAACCTCGATGATCTTGCCGATATCGTCGGCACGCTGACCGAGCGCACCGATGATTTCTCCCGAAGAAGTGATGGTGGTGTTGATGCGGTTCAGCCCGTCGGTGGCCTTGTCCATCGTCGCAATGCCGCTGTGCACTTCTTCTCGCGAGCGGTTGGAGATGTCCAGCAGCACTTTGGCGGTGTCGGCCACGCGCTGGATGGAAGCGACCATCTGGTCGATCGAAGCCGAAGTCTCGCTGACGCTTGAGGCCTGCACCTGCGTGCTCTTCACCATGTTCTGCACGTTGACGCTCATCTCATGCATGGTGCTGGTGACCTCGTCGATGGCCGAGGATGCCTGCAAACCGATCTTGGCGGAATCGTCGGAGGCGTTCGCCACCTGCCCGGAGGCGCTGGCGACTTGCGCGGAAGCATCGCGTACGCTGCGCACCAGGCGGCCCAGGCCTTCCACCATGCGGGCAAAGGCGTTGCCCAGGGTGTCGTGGGAAGAGCGCGGCTTGACTTCCACCGTGAGATCGCCGCCCGCGATAGCTTCGGAGACGCCGGCCATTTCTTTCAGATAGGTGACCATCTTGGCGAAGGTGCGCGCCAACTCGCCAATTTCGTCGTCCCGGTTCACGTCAATGTTGTGCTCCAGATCGCCCGTGTCGCCGATCTGCCGCGAAACTTTCATCAGGTTAGTGAGCGGCTCGGTAATCGTCTTGGCGGTACGGAACGCGATGATGACGCCCAGGCCCAGCGCGACCAGCGTGCTGGTCACGGCGGCCAGTATGGTCAGCGTACTGGCCGTCTCATCCGACTTGCGCCGCGCTTCCACCAGGCTACGGTTCTCGCCGTCCGCTACTTCGAGGGCGTCGGTGGAATTCTTCACCCACGAGGAAGCGTCCTTCTGCAGGTAGTAGATTTGCAGTTCGGCGACGGTGGCGTTGCCCGAGTCCACATCGCGGCGCTTGTCAACCAATGGTTGCGCGAATTCCTTACCCCAGGACTGCTCCAGTTGTTGAACCTTGCTGAGCGCAGCTTTTTCCTGATCGGAGTTGGCCAGCGTCTTGCCCTGCTCCAGTTTCTCGTTGAGGGTGCGGAGACCCTCGTTCATGCGATCCACTTCCCGGGTGTCGCCGCTGAGCAGGTAGTTGCTCAAGTAGAGGCGATTCTGCATCATCTGAAAGCGCACCGCATCGGTGGTATCCGCCAGTTGAAGGGAGGCTGCGGCCGCGGCCTTGGCGGCATGTTCGCGCTGCACCGCCAGCAGGTTGACCAGGAACAGCACCACCACCATGCTGAGGATGATTCCGAAGTTCATGTACAGCTTCTTGCCGATCGTCATGCGGTTGCTCCTCATGAGGCTGCGCCTGCCGCCCCATTCCTGCCTACTGCTGGGGTTCGAACTTGAAGTCCACTATGCCCGTGCTTTCCACCGCGGCTGGTTCGAATTTCCACTTCTTGACGGCTTCGAGGGCAGCACCAGCCAACACCGGGTGACCCCCAACGACCTTGGCATCCTTCACGCTGCCGTTCGGCGCTACCACCACCTCCACCTTGACTGTGCCGGTGATGTTCATTTTCCGCGCCAGTTCGGGATACACCGGCTGCACTTTGCTCTTGGCACGCCGAACAATATCCGATGGGGTCTGTTGAGCTTGTCCCCCCCCCACAGCCATCCCAGCTACGGCCAGTACCGCCAACAACACTCCACCCCTGAGACGAGACACAGTTCCTCCTTGGCAATAGTTCTGGTGACCCAATGAGAGCAACGGCGTGGCCACCCGTCCTTTCCCGAAGAAACCAAAGTCACATCCTCAATCTCATTGACCTGGAATGATTTGGAAGAAATTTGCAAGTTTAACGGGGCACCCGCAGACACTGGTGGTGTCTCAAGTCGGGCCTTCTCATGGCCCTGATTCTCAAACTGAGATGCTCAGAGGGCGCATCGTCCCTGGGATTTCCCACCTTGGCACCCGTTGGCCCATTTCCCTTGACTCAAATTGAGATGGCAGATAGTTTTCCAATAGATTCAAGGACTTGGAAGTTACGAGACTTTCTCAATTTATCGAGCGGGTGGCATCCTGACCATGCTGGGAGGCAATTCGATGTTGTCGCCAGCCAGCGGCCCGGCTCCGGGCTCGGACGAGGCCTTCCAGAAACTGCTGCTGCGAATCGCCGACCAGGCCGCCGAACGCTCGGACCCGGCCGCGCTCATCCGACTTTTCTGCCGCGCCACGCGCGAGTTCTTTCAGGTCAGCGGAGTTTACTTCTGGCGGCATCAGCCCGACGATCAATTGCTGGGAGAGGAAGCCGATGGCAAAATGGCCGCCCGCTTTCGCGGATTGCGCGTCCAACCGGACGAGAGTGCGGTGACCGCGGAAGCCGTACGACAACGCCGCACGGTCTTCGTAAATCACCTGGACTCTGCCCGCTATCCGGCGGCCGCAGAATTTCAGGCGCGGTCGCTGATGGCCGCTCCGCTGGTGGTTTTCAACGAAGTGATTGGCGCCGCCACGTTCCTGCACGATTCCGATGACGGATTTTTCAACGACGATCTTGCCGCCAAAGCCACCATTTTGGCTGGGCAGCTGGGCAGCCTGCTGGAAGCGACCCGGCTGGGCGAGGCCTCGCGAGAGGAACATCGCCGCGCCGAGATTCTCGCCGATGTAGCCCACGCTCTGCACGGAACGCCCGATGTGAGCGCCATTATCGAAGCGCTGGCCGACCGCATCCGTTTGCTTTTGCGGGTGCGGCTGGTCTGTGTTCTCTTGCGGCGCGAGGGACCTTTCGAGCTGCGCGCGGTTTCCGCGGAGACTCCGCAGCTGGCCAATTCCGTCCGCGTGCGCCACGACCGTCAGACCATCCGCTTCGCCGCCGATCTGGCCCAACGCGCGGTTTCAGCCGGGGAGACGATCTCGATCTCCATTAGCAGCGACCTGCATTTTCTGGGGAGCCTGGTGTCTCCGGGGCAGCTGATCGCTGCGCCGTTCCGTACTTCGCGCACCCAGGGAGCGATTCTGGTCTATCCCCGGCCGGACGGGCTTTTTACCACGGATGAGAAATCCCTGGTCTCCGCCATTGCGGGCTTCGGAGCTGTCGCTATCGCCCACGCCGAACTTTGTGCCACCGCCCAGAGCCAGGCTCACGAACTGCACCAATTGCTGGAGATTTCCTCCGAATTGAGTTCCAGCGGGAACCTGGAGAAGTTTCTCCAGGCGTTCGTCGTCAGGGCGGCGGATTTTCTGGGTTTCGGGCGCAGTTTCATCGCGTTGCTTGAGGACGACCAGTTTCGCGTGCGTTACGGAGTCGAGCGAGGCCATCCACGCCACCTGGAACTGGTGTTTCCCGAGGGGCCCGCCACACGTGCGCTGCGGGCGAAGGAAGTTTTCTGGACCGACGAAGCGACTCAGAATCCGGGGGCCAATCTCGGTGCCATCGTGGAGTACCAGATTCATCAGATACTGGCGGTCCCGCTTCTTGGCGCCACTGGCGGATTGATGGGCATGTTCTGCGTTCTCGACCGTCTCGACCGCGCCGGCATTTCGCAGGAGGACATCCGCCGCGCGCGCGCCCTCGCTGCACAAGTCTCGGTGGTACTGGAAGTGGCGCGCAACCTGCATCAGTCTGAGCAACATCGCCGCCGGTCGGAAATCCTAATCCAACTGGCGCGCGAAATCGGCAGCCTGCTGCACCTGCCGGATTTCGCCCGCAAGTTCGTCCAGCGCGCGGTGGAACTCACCGGGGCGAGTGCCGGAGCATTAGCGATGGTGCAGGACGGGCGATTTCAGACTGTCGTGCTGCACCCACCAGCCGAAGCTCACCCGCCTTCCTCGACTGCGGAACATCCCGGAACAGAAAAAAGTGGTGACGAAACTGACGGAGCCCATCTCACGGGAGGCCGCTCTGCCGCTGAGGTTCGCGCAGCCGATCGTGCTCTCCAGCGGCGATTGGGACAGGCTCTTTCTGAGTTGTCGACGCAGCACACTGAAGCGATCGTCTCGGGCAGCGCAGCCGATCTGCTGGGACCGGAATTGGCCACGACTCTTGGCTGGAACGACTGCGTGGTGGCGCGCCTGCCCGGGGCCAACGGCGATCTCGCCGGCCTGCTCTGCCTTTCTGGCCGCACCCAGCCGCTGGCGCAGGAAGATCGCGATTTGCTGGAGGCCATTGCCGGTCACGCAGCCATGGCGCTGGAAAACGCCCGCCTGTTTACGCGCATCGACCAGGCCAACCGGCACTGGCTGGAAATCTTTGACGCCATCACCGATTTCATCGTAGTGCACGATGAAAGCGACAAGGTTTTGCGCGTGAACCGCTCTCTGGCGGCGATGATCGGCGTAGCTCCGAGCGAGTTGATTGGCGTCAACATGCGCGCGCTCTTGGCCTTGACCAGTGAAGCCACCGCCTATTCGTGCCCGTTCTGCCGCTCCATGGGTGAGGGCACGGACGAGTTCGTCCATCCCGCCCTGGACCGCACTTATCTGGTCTCCACTTCGCGCGTGCCAGGAGCATCGGGCGAAGGTCTGCAGACGATTCATGTGCTGAAGGACATTACCGATCGCCGTGAGGCCGAGCGCCGCTACCGCGAACTGTTCGACAACATCCAGGAGGGACTTTTCTTCAGCACCCCGGAGGGCCGCTTCATTGAAGTGAACGACGCTCTGGTACACATGCTGGGATATTCCAGCCGCGAAGAGTTGCTGCAGATCGATATTCCCACGCAGCTTTATTTTTCTCCGGAGCAGCGCCAGCTTCATGCCAAAACCATGGAGGAGCATGGGCTTTTGCGTAACTTCGAGGCTACGTTGCGCCGCAAGAACGGATCACCGATCTACGTGCTGATTAACGCCTTCGGCCTGTACGACAATCTCGGCCGCGTGCTGCAGATTCGCGGACTGATGCTCGATGTCACCGGCTTGCACACTTACCAGTCCGAACTGCAACGCGAGCGCGACTTCTCCGGCAAGATCCTGAGCAACACCCAGAGCCTCATACTGGTTTCTGACACGGCCGGGCTGATTAGTTATGGCAACCGCCGCTGGTACGAGGCCGGTTTTGAGCAGCGCGAACTGCTCGGGCGTCCGCTGCTGGAACTGGCTGCGCCTGGCTATGTCCGGCCCCTGGCCGATGCGCTGCAGGCCACTCTGCGCGGCGGACAGGTCGACAACCTGGAACTGCAGATCGTACGCGCTAATGGCACCGCCGGTCATTTCTCCGTCAACCTGAGCCCCATGCGCGACGAGCAGGGCAACATCAACAGCATCGTGGTGGTGATGACCGACATCACCGACTCTGCGGTTTTGCGCGACCAACTGGTGCATGCGGAAAAAATGGCAGCCGTCGGACAGCTCGTCTCTGGCGTTGCCCACGAGGTCAACAATCCCCTGACCGCGATTCTGGGCTTTGCCGACCTGCTGCTGGAGAGCTCCGACCTTCCGGAAAGTGCGCGCAAGGATTTGCGCGTGATCCTGCAGGAGGCGCAACGGACCAAGCAGATCGTGCAAAATCTGCTCAGCTTCGCACGGCAGATGCCGCCCCAGCGCAACCCGGTACAGCTCAACCTGATCCTGCGCCGCACCATTCAGTTGCGCTCCTACGACTTTACCAGTCACGGAGTGGAGGTCATCGAGCATCTCGATGAGCAACTGCCCGAGGTGATCGGAGATGCCCACCAGTTGCAGCAGGTTTTCCTCAACATTCTGAACAACGCCTACGATGCGGTCCACGAAGCCGGCCGTCCCGCCCGCATCGAGATCATGACCACCAAGGCGGGCAGCGCAGTCGAAGTTTCTTTCCGCGACAACGGCCCGGGGGTTTCGGATCCCACAAGAATCTTCGATCCGTTCTTCACCACCAAAGAAGTCGGCAAGGGAACCGGCCTCGGCCTCAGCATCTGCTACGGCATCGTGAAAGAGCACGGCGGAGAGATCCGCTGCCAAAACAACAGCAGCGAGCCGGGAGCCACTTTCATCGTCCGCTTGCCCTCAGCGTCCCACCTCGTTTCCCTGGGTGTGGCCGCGGGAGTGACACAACCATGAGTACACATGCCATCAAGAACGTCTCGCTTCCAGTGCTGCTTATCGAGGACGAGCCTGCGGTCATGGCCTACGTGCAGGCTGCTCTCGAACGCAGCGGTTATCCCGTAGTTTGTTGCGAGTCGGGGGTCGACGCCCTCCGCCTGCTGGAAAAAGGGGAGTTTCTCGGCGTGGTTTCCGACATGCGCACACCCGGCGGCGTCGACGGCGCGCAGGTGCATGCCTGGATCGCTCGCAACCGCCCCGATCTGGTTTCAAGAATCGTTTTCATCACCGGCGACATTGCCAACGAAGAAACCGTGGCCACGCTGCGGCAGACCGGCGCTCCCTGCGTGGAGAAGCCTTTCCGCGTACAGCAGTTCATCGACGTGGTCGCTCAAACCATGGGGAAGGCCCAGTGACCAACGCCCTGACCAAGGAAGACCTTCGCATCCGTTTGCTGATCGTCGACGATGAGCAGAGCATCCGCAAGCTTTGCAGCACGGTGGGCGAGGCTTTGGGGTTCGTCTGCCTCGAAGCCGATAGCGGCGAGTCAGCCCTGGCACTGCTCGAAGAGCAGCCCGTGCACATGGTGCTCTCTGACATGGTCATGCCCCGCATGTCGGGCCTCGAATTTCTTGAGAAGGTGAAGAAACTTTTGCCTCGCACCGAAGTGGCGCTCATGACCGGACACGGCTCCATCGAGACCGCAGTCCAGGCCATGAAACTCGGCGCGTATGACTACATCACCAAACCGTTCTCCCCACTGGAAGAACTGCGGCTGTTTCTGCGCCGCATGGCAGAGAAGGTGCGCCTGGTCGAGGAAAACGAATTTCTGCGCCAGCGCATGGACTCGGAAACCGCCGTCCATGGCATCATAGGTTCGTCCGCCAAAATTCAGGAAGTGCTGCGCATGGTTTCGCGGCTCAAAGACACGCGCACTCCCGTGCTCATCTCCGGGGAAAGCGGCACGGGGAAGGAGCTTGTGGCCCGCGCCATTCATTTTCGCGGAGCCTTCGCCAACCGCGCCTTCGTCGCCGTCGATTGCGGCTCGCTGGTGCCCACGCTGATCGAAAGCGAACTCTTCGGCTACGAAAAAGGGGCTTTTACCGGCGCGCTGAAATCAAAGCAAGGACTCTTCCAGGCCGCCGACGGTGGCGCCATTTTCCTCGACGAAGTGGGCGAGCTCCCGGTCGAACTGCAGGCCAAGCTGTTGCGCGTGCTGCAGGAAAAAGAAGTCCGGCCCGTGGGCTCGAACCAGCGCGTCAAAGTTGACGTGCGCGTCATCGCCGCCACCAACCGCGATCTGGAGATGGCCTACAAGAACGGAACCTTCCGCAAGGATCTTTACTTCCGCCTCAACGTGGTCACAGTCCACGTGCCCGCGCTACGCGAGCGCCGCAGCGACATTCCAATGCTTGTCAACTGGTTCTGCGAACGCTACGCGCCAGGCTCGGAGCTGCACGTTTCCAGCACGGCCATGAAGGCGCTGATGCAATATGACTGGCCGGGCAACGTGCGGGAACTGGAAAACTGCGTGGAGCGCGCCGTCGCGCTGGGTAACGGACAAGTGATTGATCTCGGTGATCTGCCGCCGACCATCGCGGCTTCGGGTGTGCGCGCTCCCCAGCTTGCCGTGGAATCCCCGTCCAGTCTTGGTTCCGAACTGGCCGCCGAGGAAGCTGCTGCAGGTGCTCCCTCCGCGCCGCTTTCCACCACTGACCTCGAGGACATCGAGCGTGCCACCATCCAGCGCGTCTTCGAGCAGGTCAAAGGTGACAAGGCGCTGGCCGGGCGCATGCTCGGCATCAGCCGCGCCACACTCTACCGCAAGCTCAAGCGCTACAACATCAGTGCGTCGGCGTCGGAATCGTCCAGCCACACGCTGCAGTAGGCCTAAAGTTCTTCAGGTGAGACGCCCGTCTCATCATGAGACACGAGCCTGACCGAGGCCCCCCGAGTAAGGATCGCAGTGCCCCTAACTTACTGAAAATACAATCTCCTCAGGGCTAGACCTTCCGTGCCGAACAATGGTGCATGCCGTGCTCTCTTTCTGCTCGAACCCGCGGCTCCGTGGCTCCCCAATGCTCTTCCTAACCGGGAAGAGGGGAGCCCGGCCGCATCTCGGTATTTCCGGAAAGTTTGGTCTGAGGGTTATCGGATTGGCGCAGGAAGCCACAGCCACAGCCCGCGCGGGGCAAGCCAGCTCAGTTGCTGAACTGGCTCGGTTCTTTCCCGAGGCTACTCCGGTGCGCATTCCAGTACAGCTGGCGCGTTCCAGCCAAGTCCGCGGCCAAGCCTTCAACGAAAGCACCGTCATCGAATTTGGAACCTCCCGCGAAGTGCTGTTTGCCTGCACCACGCCGCTTGAATTTGCCGATGTGCTGCGCTTGCGCAACGCCGACGGCTCCCTCGATACCGAAGCCTCCGTGGTCGCCGTGCAGTACCAATCCGGCAAGACCGTGGTTGCAGCCCGCTTTCTCCGGGAAGTTCCCAACTGGATCGTGAAAACATGACTCCAACTCCGCAGCCCGCATCGCAACCGCAGGACCTTGCTACCATCTGGGCGACTGCTCGCCATCTTCATCCCATCTACGCCGAACTGGCGCGTGAGTTCGTGATTGAATTGCCACCTTGCGCCGATCTGGAGGCGTCGGTGGAGGCGCCGGGCCGCGAGTCGGTGGAGCAGGCGCAGCAATGGCTCAATGACATGGATGAGCGTATCCAGGTCCACCAGTTGCGCCAGTTCCTGCAGACCAGTTCGCTGGTAGATCAGGAAGGCCTCGTCGCCTTGCTGCAGTACCTGCTGGCCAAAAGCGTCAGGAACGATTCCGTCCGCGACAAGGTCGATTTCCTGCTGGTGCAGTATTTCAGCCAGGTTGCGCCCACCGAACTCGACGACAATGAAGTGGATGTTGCCTACGTGGCGCAGGCTCTCGAGTCCATTCTGGGTCAGGTGGAGCTCAAGACGCCGGTGTGGTTGAACTCTCTGGATCGGGTGCTCGAGTCGGCCCGGCGGTGCCGTTCGCTCGATGAACTTCTTCACGGCGGAGTCCTGGAACAGGGACGGAAGGCCAAAGTCCAGGCCGGTGATCTGTTCTACATGCCGGTGGCTCTGATCGCCTTTACGCGTTTCGGATATCTTATGCGTCGGGTTTTCTTCCGGCTCATGCTTGGCGATCTCAACCACATTCTTGACGGCCTCGGCGAGCTGGAGGAAAAAGGAATCGAAACCATCGACTGCCGCCGCGCGCAATTTTCCGCGCAGGAACCGGTGATGCGTTTGCGCATGATCTGCCAGTCGTGGAAAGTAATGTTCCAGGCGGAATACTCCTCCGGCCAGCCGCTGCGGATGCTGGTCGATCTGCGTGCCTCCGTCGAACAGGCGCTGGGACGTGATGCGGCTGCCGATGCGGAGGCGAATGCCTCGGCTCCGGCGGTGCCGAAATCTGCGCCCGCGCCTGCGAAGAAGGCCGGCGATGCGCCGCGAGCAGCGGCTGCTGCCGCTGGCGCCTCAGGCCGCCGCGCAGCATCGGAGAGAGCCGGGTTCACCCCTGCGCCGGATGCTCCAGAATTCGAAGTTTCCGCTGGCCCGTCCGATTGGGATCCGGACTCCACTCAACCCGTGCCCAAGAAGTAAAAAAGGAAAGTGATCCGTGGATTCTCCGAACGTACTCATCATCTCCGACGAAGTGGAATTCTCCCGGCGCGTGACCGCGCACTGGCAGATGGAGCGTAACGTCCCGGCCTTCACGCTCCTGAGCGGAGAGCTGTGGCCACGCTCGGTCGGAGCCTTCGACTTGGCCATCATCGGCCCCATACGCCGTGAGATGCTTTCCGTAGTGTTGGAGCCGCTGCATTCGACTGCTCAGCCCGTATTTTGCGTCTGCGACGCTGCTACCGCTCAGCTGGTGCGCGAACGCTGGCCCCGCATCTGCGTGCTGCGCCGCGACGACGAGAGTTGGCTCGACGTGCTGGTCCTCGCTGGTCGCGAAGCGGTGTACCGCGCCCGCGCCGAAGCTCGCGCCCGCGCCGCCGAGCAGGCCTGCGCTGCACTCGAATGCCAGGCTATGCTGGGCCGCTACATGCTGGAGATGCGCCACGGCCTGAACAACGCGCTCACCGCGGTCCTGGGCAATTCCGATCTTTTGCTGCTCGAGCCGGGCAGCTTGTCGGCTCCGGCCCGCGCCCAGATTGAAACCGTCCGCCACATGGCGTTGCGTATTCACGAAGTTTTGCAGCGTTTTTCATCGCTGGAAAAGGAAATGCACGTGGTCGCCCTACAGGCGGCGCAGGACTCGGGCAAGTCCTATGCCGCCGCCGCAGGCGATTGAAACTAAGCTTGAGAACTGAGAACTGAGAACTGAGAACTGAGAACTGAGAACTGAGAACTGAGAACTGAGAACTGAAATCATCCTCCCCCGGCACACTGCCGATCTTGTCCTGTTCGTTTGGACAAGCGTGGGCGTGGCAACAGCAGGGAAGGACTTATGCACAAAATGACCGCGACGAGCACCATCCTCGAGCACGAACTCTCGGAAGTGCGCCTGCTCGTCGAGCGCCAGACCGGCGTTGTGCTGGATTGTCCCAACAGCGCGCTGGCAGCTCACGTCGCCGAATGCGTCGAAACCCAGGGCTTGGCCTCATCCACGGCGTGGCTGGAGCGTCTGCGCTCGGCCGAACAGGATCCCAGCGGACTGGCGCAGTTGCTCGACGGTCTCATCAGCACGAACACCGGTTTCTTCCGTCACCCAGGAGCGCTTAATGCCTTGGCGCGGCAGGTTCTGCCGCAACTCCACGCTCGCAAATCCGCGGATGGTACTTGCCCGCTGCGCATCTGGAGCGCCGGCTGCTCCAGCGGGGAAGAGGCTTATTCCGTGGCTATGGCGGTCTGCGATGCGGTGGGATCAGCGGGCACGACCAGTGCCGCAATGAATGGAGGGACTGCCGGCAACGGCAATGGCTGCAACACAAACGGGAACGGCAAGGACAAGAACGGCAGCGCGCGCAACGGAGGCATCGCCGAAGCCGGGCTGCCCTCCTCGTCGCCGGCCGCACCAAATTCGGTTGCGGCATGCGCCATTCACATCGTGGGCAGCGATCTGCTCCCTTCCAACATCGAATCCGCGGAACGCGGTGTCTACCCGCAGTCGGCGCTGGCTGGGCTGCCGCCGGCGACCATCCGCGCGTACTTCTCGAAGATTGGCTCGCCAAGCGCCGCTTCTCTCACCGGAAACGAAAACGGAGCCGCGAACGGAAGTGTGTCCATCCCTGACGCGCATCTGCTGGTGAAGCCACGCCTGCGCAGCCTGGTCACTTTCAATTGCATGAACCTCGCCCGCCCTGGCTACATTGGCCGCTTCGACTGCATCTTCTGCATGGACGTGCTGCCGCACTTTTCGCGCGCCCAGCGCCTGGCGCTGCTCGAACGCCTGCACCTCTATCTCGAGCCCGGCGGATACCTCTTCCTCAGTCAAACCGAAAAACTTTGCGCCCCCAACCTCAACTTCCGCTCCGAAACGTTCGACGGGTACACCTTTCATCGGAAGCCAGTAGCCGCCAGCGCCGCCTACGGACGATGAGCGTTCACCGGCACTAGAACTTCACCGGCAAGGCCTCCAGCCCGCGCAGGACCGGGGTCGCTCTCCACTTCAATGACTTAACTGGAACCGCCAGCTGCAGCTTCGGCAAGCGGCGCAGAACAGTGTTGATTGCGATCTGACCCTCAAGGCGCGCCAGAGGCGCGCCCAGACAGAAGTGGGCGCCCTGCCCAAAGGCGACGTGGCGGTTGTTCTGCCGCGTAAGGTCTAGTTCATCGGGATGATCGAACTGCTTCTCGTCGCGATTGGCCGAGGCCAACACGGCGAGCACCAGGGCTCCGCGGGGAATGGTGGTGCCGCCAACCGTCGCGTCCTCAAGGGCGAAGCGCATAGTCGCGGTTTCCAGCGGATTGACGAACCGCAGCAGCTCTTCCACCGCGGAACCGATCAGCTCCGGATTCCCGCGCAGCCGATTCATCTCGGCGGGATGTTCCAGCAACGCGAGAGTTCCCGAAGCAATCAAGTTCACGGTGGTCTCGTGCCCGGCGATGATCAAGAGCACCGCCATCGCCAGCAGTTCCTCTTCACTGAGGCGGTCGCCCGATTCCTCGACTTGTACCAGCGCGGTCATCAGGCCTTCGCGGGGCGTTACGCGCAAATCACGAAATAAAAGCCGCAAATAACGCATCCAGGCCCAGATCGATGGCATGGCTCGTGTGGGTGGCCGGAGCGCCGCCTTTGACCAGCCATGAAAGCGGTCGAGATCCTCGCTAGGAATGCCCAGCAACTCCACGATGACGGTGAGCGGCAAGGGGAGCGCATAGTCTTGAACGAGGTCCATGGAACCTTTGGCCTCGACCGCATCGAGGAGATGGTCGGCGATTCCCTGGATGCGCGGCTGGAGTTTCTCGACCATCGCGGGAGTAAATGCCTTATGCACCAGCGTGCGCAGCCTGCAGTGGTCGGGCTCGTCGAGGTCGAGCATGTTGCGCTCCAGCGGCTTCACGAAGTCCGGCAGCCACGGCTTCTTGGCCGCGTTTTCCCGGTTCTTGGCAAAGCGGGGGTCCTTCAGCACCATGACCACGTCGTCGTAGCGCGTAACCAGCCAGGCCTCGCGAATGCCGGGAGCCAGGCCGATGTCGACGCGGCACACCGGCTGTTCCGCGCGCAATCGCGCGTAAAACGGAAAGGGATCGGCCTTGAATTCACGGCTGACGAGATTGACGGAGGAATCGCTCAAAGGAATCGGCTGCTGGATTTCCTGCCTGTATGACCGGGCGACGACAGAACGCACACCTTTTGAAACTTGCAGGCAGGTCGAAGGCGTCATTCCGTGGCCGCCGACCAGCCCCTTGACCTCACGCGAATAAAAACTCCTTCGTCCTCAATTCCTTAATCGTATCCCTCAATTTCGCGGCTTTCTCGAACTCAAATCGCTTCGCTGCCTCGCGCATATCGCTTTCCAGCTTGCCGATATAAGAATCCACTTCCTCCTGCGACTTGAACTCCGGCATGCCCTCCGCTTCGCCCCCGGTCAGGTCGGCGTAATCCGCGGCCACAATCGCAGCCAGCGTCATATCGAGCGGGCGCACAATCGACTCCGGCGTGATTCCGTTCGCCTCATTGTAGGCAGTCTGAATAGCCCGCCGGCGCAAGGTCTCATCCATCGCGCGCTTCATCGAATCGGTCCTGCGGTCGGCGTAGAGAATCGCCCTCCCATTGAGATGCCGCGCGCAGCGGCCAATGGTCTGAATCAGCGACCCCGACGAGCGCAGGAATCCTTCCTTGTCCGCATCGAGAATCGCGACCAGCGACACTTCGGGCAAGTCCAATCCCTCGCGGAGCAGATTGATACCGATCAATACGTCGAATTCGCCCTTACGCAAGTCGCGCAGAATCTTCACCCGCTCCAGGGTTTCGATTTCCGAATGCATGTAGCGGCACTTCACGCCCACTTCCGCGTAATACTCGGCCAGGTCTTCGGCCATTCGCTTGGTCAAAGTGGTGACCAGCACGCGCTCGCCGTGCTCGACTCGCGCGCGAATCTCGTGCAGCAGGTCGTCAATCTGGCCCTTTACCGGGCGCACCTCAACCTCAGGATCGATCAGCCCCGTCGGCCGGATAATCTGCTCCACCACCACGCCCGCCGATTTGGTCAGCTCATAAGGCCCTGGCGTCGCCGAAACGTATACGAGCTGGTTCGTGCGATGCTCCCATTCCTCAAACGTCAGCGGACGGTTGTCCAGCGCCGACGGCATGCGGAAGCCGTACTCCACCAGCGTTTCCTTGCGCGAGCGGTCGCCGGCATACATGCCGCGCAACTGCGGCACCGTCTGATGCGATTCGTCGATGAACATCAGAAAGTCACGCGGAAAATAATCGAGCAGCGTCGGAGGCGGCTCGCCCGGCATCCGCCCCGTGAAATGCCGCGAATAATTCTCGATGCCATGGCAGTAGCCCATGGCCTTGATCATTTCCAGATCAAACATGGTCCGCTGATGAATGCGCTGCGCCTCCACCACCCGCCCCTGCTTCTCCATTTCGACTTCCCACCAGGCCAGCTCTTTCTTGATCGAATCAACCGCCGAGGCCCGCGTCTCTTCTTTCATCACGTAATGCGTCTTGGGATAAATCGGCAGCCGAATATATTTCTGCTTCACGGTGCCAAACAGGGGATCGATCTGGGTGAGCGACGAAATCTCATCGCCCCACATCTCGATGCGGTACGCCATGTCGTCATAAGTAGGGAAGACTTCGATCACGTCGCCGCGCACGCGAAAGGTTCCGCGGCGGAACTCGCCGTTGGTGCGCTCGTAGAGAATGTCGACCAGCTTGCGCGTGATGTCTTCGCGCTTGATCTTCTGGCCTTTTTCCAGAAACAGCATCATGCCGTAATACGCTTCCGGCGACCCGAGGCCGTAGATGCAGCTCACCGAAGCCACGATCAGCGCGTCGCGCCGCTCGAATAGCGACCGCGTCGCCGAGAGCCGCAGCTTGTCCAGTTCGTCGTTGATGGTGGCTTCTTTTTCGATGTAAAGATCGGCGGCGGGAACGTAAGCCTCCGGCTGGTAGTAGTCGTAATACGAAACAAAATACTCAACCGCATTATGCGGGAAAAAACTCTTGAACTCGTGGTAGAGCTGTGCCGCCAGTGTCTTGTTATGCGCCATCACCAGTGTCGGACGGTTCACCGCCTCGATCACCTTAGCCATGGTGAACGTCTTGCCTGACCCGGTAACCCCCAGCAGAACCTGATGCGCCTCGCGGTCAAAAACGCCGCGCAGCAGAGCCTGGATGGCAGCCGCCTGATCCCCCTGCGGTTTGTAATCGGAAACGAGTTTGAAATCCATACAAAACAGCCCTCAGCCGTCAGCTCTCAGCCATCAGCTTGAACCGAACCCGCGCAGACAGCCGGGATTGGTTTCGTTGTCGGTCTCCACAGAGCCGAACTTTGCCGACTGAGAATCTCTTTATTATAAACGCTGGCAAAACGGGCATGTTCTCACTGAAAGCTACTTCTCGTCCCGCACTTCCCCTACGCCCACAATCTTTGCTGTGGCGCGGAACTTCTTGTAATCGCGGTAGGTCTGCTCGACGGTCAGGTCTAGATTCTTGACCAGGGCGAGACGCACGTCGACCTTTGCGGCGACGCGGAGCGGCAGCCACACTTCGTCATTCACCCGCGTCTGCTCCAGCATGATGCGTGCTCCCTTGTGCAGCCGCGCCAGGAACAGTCCAAAAGAAATCGTGTACAGGCATTCCACGTCCATCTTGGCCAGCTGCAGATCGCTCTTGTCGATCCACACCTTTCCGTGAAACTTGGTCAGGATCTTCGCCCCCTTCGTATGCGGCTCATAGCCCGGACGCGGTTCACCCTCAATCGCCCAAGCTTCGCGTCCGCCGACCAGTTCGGTTCCCACCAGCTTGAAGTTGAAGGCGTCGGCGACCTCGCGGGTGAATTCCCGGTCCTCTTCGCGTGCTTTTTCTTCCTTCTCCTCGCGCTTCTTGCGTTCGCCTTCCGACTCGTTCTTGCGTTTGTCGATAATCTTCTGGATCTTCTCTTCTTCTTTAGCCGCGTCTTTTTCCGGGAGCGGCTTGTCATTCTTCTCGATCAGCCGCTGCACCTGTTCGCCATAAATCTCCAGGATCTCGTAGGTCTTCACTTCGGTGGACTTGGTTTGGCCCTTGCCATCCAGCTTGTCCTGGACTTCGCGCTCAATGTAGGTGTAGTTGCGCAGGAGCTTGTCGTTTTCCATGTCTTTGTCGGCGACGATGCGAAATAGCCGCTGCATCTGTGCCTGCGAGAGCGCACCGTTGGCATCCGGTGTTAAGTCGGGGATCGTCGGTGCAGCAGACGGCGGCGAGGCATGATCTGTGGTCGGATCGCTGCCGGACGCGATCGCAGTCGCGGGAGGCTGAGGCTTGGCCTGTTGATCTTCCGTCTGCTGAACCGGCGCCGCCTGAGCCGGGGATGCCGGTGCCTGATTCCCCTGTCCAAATGCCGCCCCATCGCCGCACACCAGCGCACACAAAAGAAGAGAGAGACCCAACCTTTTCATGACTTACTCTACGTCCTTGGAATGCAGAAAGTTCCCACCGGATGCCCGCCGAATCCAGGAGATCTAGCGACCCCGGTTGCTACCGTCCGCTAACCAGCGCCCTTCAACGCTTTTCCCAGACACTCCGCCTGAAACAGCCGCTGGTCCACGCGGTGCAGTCGCTTTGCTTGCGCGGGCGTGAGCAGGGAATAGTGCTTGATGTCGAACAGGTGATACACGATGAACCACACGGGTTTGTCGGTCGTCATCCAGTGCTGGCGGTCAAAGCGCTTCAGGCTTACCGGGCCCGAGAAGCGGCGCAGCGTGCGCTCCCCACGCATGTTGCAGTAAATGTTGAAATAGGTCAGAGCCAGTTCGCGCAACGTGCGGTGGACAGGCTCACGCCAGCGGCATCCCGTGTAGTTCGATTTGGCCACGGCACCCCAGCAGCCATTTTGGCGAAAGATGGCGAGCACGTGGTCGGTGTCGTGTTCCGCCTCGAAGTCCAGAAGCAGCGGAGGATAGCCGTTGGCCCGCAGGGCCGCGGCCCCGAAAATCGCACCTTCGAGGCAGTGCGCCGTTTCCTCGGCCAGCACGCGTCGCGGCGACCATGCCGTGTCCTCCAGGTGGTAGGGCATGTCATCGATAAACTTCTGAATGCCGTGCGGATCTTTCAGGCTGCGCAGCTTGCGCAATTCGGCCGGAGTAAAACCTGGGTTAGGAAATCCATTCGGGTTGGCCCGCAATTGGTTCAGTCCTCGCTATTCGATGATAATTGTTTTCTTCTTTTTCACCACCGCTCCGCTCTTCCCGTCAAATGAAATCGTGCAGCGGGATCCTTCTTCGTCGAAATCCCAGTTGCCGCTCTGCCACTGTTTCTTTTCCACATGCAGGTTGTGCCCGTTCACCACTTTCGAGACTTCGTCCTTCGTCATACCGGCCGAAACTCCGTCGCAGACCGAAGTACGATGCAGGTCCAGGTGCCGACCGGTATCTGGCTGCGGCTTCGCAACTGGCTGAGTCTCAAGAACGCCGCCGGTGCCGGTGATCTGCCGGCGCCACAACTCGCGTCCGTCGGCGGTGAGCGCGCGAACAAATTCGCCCTGCGGACATTCTTCCTCGACGTAGATGTCGGGTCCCGTGGCGCTTGGTACTGCCTGGGACATCTTCTTACCCTTGCACCCCGGCATCGGGGGAACAGTCCACAGCAGCGTTCCGGTCGGCACCGTGTGGCCCGAAAGAATGTCAACCGTGGCTTCCGCCGAGTCCCCTTCTGCGTAAGCGGTCAACATCATCGTAGAAGGCCCTTCGTTCGCCTGCACGATCGCTTCGTCGCCATTCGTATTGAGCTTGGCCGCATGTTCGGGAGAGATGCTCCAGCGAACGTTGTGGCGCATCCTACCGTCCTTCCCAACCGCGCGGAACGTGCGCGTGTCGCCTTGCAGCATTGTCACCTTTCCCGGGGAAATGCTGAGCGCAGGAATCTCCTGCGCAAAACCAGACGGCAAAAGCGCGTTGATTATGATCAGGACGGCAAGCACCAACCGTCCCAGCCAAGCCATAGACATTTCTGCCCTTTGTGTCTTCTATTCTGTTTTACCCGCGCGCCGGGCACATCGAAAGTTACTTTGGAGGGTAGAAATCTTGAACTGGAGATGATCTAACGGAACACTTCCGCCAACTCTCTCGGCGTATCAATCGAAATATCTGGCTCGGCGTCTTTGAGCGTGTGCGGGGCGAAGCCGTAGGTGACGCCGACAGTCCACAGGCCGGCGTTGCGGCCGGTCTCAATGTCGACGTGGGAGTCGCCAACAATAGCGGTCTCTGCGGGAAGAACAGCGTTTTCTTCCAGCAGCTTTCGTGCTCCTTCAGGATCCGGCTTCTTGGTGGCAAAACTGTTGCCGCCATAGACCTGCCCAAAAAACGTGCCCATGCCAAGTGCCTCAACGATGGCACGCGAGGGGCCGACGGGCTTGTTCGACAAGACGGCCATTCTGCGTGGCTCCCCGTTGCCGGTCACGACGCTCGATGCTTGTTGGATTGTGGCCAACGCTTCGTTCATCCCCGCATAAACCGTGGTGTGATCAAGTTTGTGCTCGCGGTAATAAGTAAGGAAGAATGCCAATCCCTTGCGCACCAGTGCCTCATCAACGTTCTCGCCGCCGAGCGCGCGCTGGATCAGGATAGGTGCGCCATCGCCCACGTAGCTGGCGATGATGTCATCGGGCAACTCGGGCCGCCCAATATGGCGCAGCGCCGCGTTGACCGAATGTACCAGGTCGAGGCGTGAGTCGATCAGGGTGCCGTCGAGGTCGAAGATCACCAGCTTGATCGAGTGGGGGTCGAAGGCGCGGCGGGTGTGGATCATCTTTTTTTAGGATAAATGATGGCAGAGTTTTCCGGCAGGCTCGAAGTAGCGGTGCAGCTTGGATCTTTGAACCTGTTTCGGGAACAGGGCGATTTCTGATTCAGCCGGACGGCGCCATCCCAAACGCTGCAACCGTATAATTCCAGCCATGGGCAAGAGCTGGAAGACGCGCCTGATTCATTCTGATGTGAAAGTGCTGGAGGGATACCGCTCCTTGGCGAGCCCCGTATTTCGCGGCTCAACCACGCTGTTTCCTGATGCAGCCTCAGTCAACGACCGCTGGGATCAGCACGAAGTTGGTTACACCTACGGCCTCTATGGCACGCCAACTACGCTGGAACTCGCGGGGAAAATCTGCGAACTGGAAAAAGGCTACCGCACCATCGTTATGCCCGGAGGCCAGGGCGCGATTTCGCTGATCAACCTGGCGTTGCTGAAGAGCGGCGACCACATCCTGATCCCGGAGAGCGTCTACACTCCGAATCGAAAGCTGGCTTATCACGTTCTGCGCCGCTTCGGCGTGGAGCCGGGTTTCTATCCGCCGGAGATTGGCAGCGGGATTGAAGCGTTACTGCGGGAAAACACGCGCCTGGTGTGGTGCGAGAGTCCGGGCTCGATCACCATGGAAGTGCAGGACGTGCCGGCAATCGCCGCCGCCGCGCACGGACGCGGAATTCCTGTGGCCCTCGACAACACGTGGTCGGCGGGAGTGTACTTCGACGCCTTCACCCACGGCGTCGACGTCACCATGCAGGCCCTGACGAAATATGTAGGCGGGCACAGCGACTTGCTGCTGGGGTCGGTGACGGTGAAAGAGAAGGCCTTATACGAGAAGCTGGGCTCAACTCACCAGCTTCTGGGCTGTGCCGCGTCGCCCGACGATTGCAGCCTGGCGCTGCGCGGCATGCGGACCATGGCCGTCCGGTTGAAGCACATCGAAGCTTCCGCACGGAAGATTGCGGAGTGGCTCTCGGACAGGCCGGAGATCGAGTTGGTGTTGCATCCCGCGCTGCCCAGTTGCCCCGGGCATGAATTCTGGGTGAGGGATTTCACCGGGTCCGCGGGAGTGTTTTCGATCGTCTTTAAGCCGGAGGCGACGAAGGCGGAAGTGGAGCGCTTTGTTGACGAACTGGAGTTGTTTGGGATCGGCTATAGCTGGGGCGGGGTAGTGAGTTTGGCGGTGGCGTACGATTTCCAGAGGTCGAAGGGACGGCCGGATTACGGATACCGCATTGTGCGCCTGAACATTGGCCTGGAGGATACGGCGGACCTGCTGGAGGATTTAGAGGGGAGTTTGCAGCGGGTGTGGGGAGGGCGGTTGGGGAAGTAGGGGGTGTGCCGTCGCGAGCTGCGCCCGACGGGACAGCCGAGAGCCTGCTCTGAGCGAAGTCGAAGGGGCGGCTGTCCCCACATGAGTCGCGGTGGGCCTCCGTGGACGACGATTACCAAAGGACCCTGTTTTCCGTAGGAATGAACTTGCATGCTTTTCCAATGCAGACACAGCATTTACAATGCAACAGGTTCGGCGCGCAGTGCACCTAATCGTGACCGAGGTTTGGCCGATTTCTTGCAGGCTGAGCCACGCTGAAACCGCGGGCTGACTGCAAGAATCTATCTAGGTATACAACCAGGGAACCGGATGGCGACCACAAAAACCGACCCCAAGCTTGGCCTCGCGGCCAACGGCGGGAAAAAGGGCAGGTATGAAGGCCTGACGCGCGATCAGATGATCGAAGCGTACCGCATCATGTATACCTCCCGGCGCATCGACGACCGGGAAATCCTGCTCAAGCGGCAGCAGAAGATTTTCTTCCAGATGTCCGGCGCCGGGCACGAGGGCATCGGGGTGGCGGCGGGCACAGCGCTCAAAGCGGGCTACGACTGGTTCTATCCTTACTACCGCGACCGCGCGCTCTGTCTGACGCTGGGGGCCAAGCCGCTGGAAATGTTTCTTCAGGCTGTGGGCGCGGCCGACGATCCGAGTTCGGGCGGGCGGCAGATGCCCTCGCACTGGAGCTATCCGTCGCTAAATATCGTCACGCAATCCTCGCCCACCGGTTCGCAGATCCTGCAAGCCGTGGGTTGCTCCGAGGTCGGGCGGTATTTTGCGCGGCATCCGAAGGCAGCGGACATCCCAGTTCTCGACAGCCCCCCACTTCTCGCACAAGACGCGAGAAATGGGGTACCCGAGTCTAGAAACGAGGCGCCGGACTATCGCCAGTTCAAGCGCGTCCGCTCCCATGAGGATGAAGTCACCTATGTTTCGCTCGGCGATGGCACTACGAGCGAAGGCGAATTCTGGGAGGCGATGAATGCCGCCGCGCTTAACAAGCTGCCCGTGATCTTCTGCGTGGAGGATAACGGTTACGCGATCTCGGTGCCGGTAGAGGTGCAGACGGCGGGCGGCAGCATCTCGCGGCTGGTTTCGGGCTTCCCAAATTTTCATTTTGAGGAAGTCGACGGCACCGACCCGGTGGCGAGCTATGCCGCATTTCAGCGCTCGGCGCAGTATTGCCGCGAGGGCCACGGGCCGGCGTTTGTGCACGCCCACGTGATTCGTCCGTACTCACATTCGCTGTCGGATGATGAAAGGCTCTACCGTCCCGATACCGAGCGCGAGCGCGATGCACAGCGCGATCCGGTGACGCGCACGCAGATGTTCCTGCTGCGCGAGGGCATTCTCGACGAAAAGGGAATCAACGAATTGGAGAAGAAGGTCGAGGAAGAGCTGCAGACGGCGGTGGATCTGGCGCTGGCCGCGTTGCCCGCCGCGCCGGAAACGGTGACGAAGTATGTGTACTCGCCGGATGTAGATCCGGCTTCGGCGGCATTCGAAACGCAGCCGGTCGTTCAGGCCGATTCCGCTGACGGCAAGAAGCCCGCGGCCAAGACTATGGCCGACCAGATCAACACCACCCTGCGCGACGAAATGAAGCGCGACGAGCGCATCGTGATCTTCGGCGAAGACGTGGCGGATTGCAGCCGCGAGGAATACCTGAAGCGCAAGCTGGTGAAGGGCAAAGGCGGAGTCTTCAAGCTGACCTTCGGCCTGCAGAACGAGTTCGGGCCGGACCGCGTGTTCAATTCACCGCTGGCCGAGGCCGCGATCGTGGGCCGCGCAACCGGCATGGCCACGCGCGGACTGAAGCCGGTGGTTGAGATTCAGTTCTTCGACTACATCTGGCCGGCGATGATGCAGATTCGCGACGAGCTTTCGGTAATCCGCTGGCGCTCGAACAATGGATTCTCGTGCCCGGTGGTGATTCGCGTGGCCATTGGCGGATACCTCACCGGCGGCGCGATCTATCACTCGCAGTGCGGGGAGAGCAGCTTCACCCACATCCCCGGTCTGAGAGTAGTTTTTCCGTCGAATGCGCTGGACGCTGCCGGATTGCTGCGCACTGCGATCCGCTGCGATGATCCCGTGTTGTTCCTCGAGCACAAGCGGTTGTATCGCGAAACCTACGGCCGCGCCCCGTACCCCGGACCGGAATACATGATTCCGTTCGGCAAGGCGAAGGTCGTGCATCCGGGAACGGATTTGACCGTGATCACTTACGGCGCGGTTGTGCCACGGGCATTGCAGGCCGCCCAAAAGCTGGAGCGTGAGCACGGCGTGAGCATAGAGCTCATCGACTTGCGCTGCCTGAATCCGTTTGACTGGGAGACGATTGCGGCGTCGGTTCAAAAAACCAACCGCGTCATTGTGGCCTATGAAGATACGCTGAGTTGGGGATACGGGGCGGAGATCGCGGCTCGCATCGCCGATCAACTCTTCGATCACCTCGATGCGCCGGTACGCCGCGTGGCCGCCGCCGATACCTTCGTCGCTTACCAGCCTATTCTGGAAGACGCCATCCTGCCCCAGGTGGGCGATCTGTTCCGCGCTATGAAGGAACTGGCGGAATACTAGAAGGAGCGGCTGGGCGCAGCTGCCGCTGGCCAGTCTCCACGCTGGACGAAGCGGTTGCAAGGTTTCGTGGAGTCTTCCGGCTGTGGGAGTTCCTTCCCGATTGACCCTGATTCCGCTATCACCCTAGAATCGAGCGCTGTTTGCTCAGGGGTGCGCCATGGTGTCTTTACGAGGTAGTTCTTTCCTTCGCGGGCTGGCCGGCCGTTCGGCTTTATTCTTTTTGATTTTGATCATGGCCAGCGCCCTTGCGGCTGTGGCCCAGACGTCGGTCACGACGTATCACTACGACAACTACCGTACCGGATGGAATTCGGCCGAGAGTCAGCTTACTCCGGCGAACGTAGGCACCACCAAGTTCGGGCTGCTGCACACCGTCAAGCTCGACGACCAGGTCGATGCCCAGCCGCTCGTCGTACCCGGAGTCAACATTACCGCGGGCACCCATCCGGGAAAGCACGATGTGGTATACGTGGTCACGGAAAACGACACGGTCTACGCCATCGATGCTACCGCCGGTACGGTGCTGCTCACAAAGAGTCTCGGCAAGCCTGTGTCCGAACCGCTCGGCTGCAACAACAACGCACCCAACGTCGGCATTACCTCCACTCCCGTGATTGACGGCGCCAGCAGCACGCTCTATGTAATGGCGTATACACAAGACGCCAAGGGGCCAACCTATCGCGTCCATGCGCTGGATCTGGGCAGCCTGGCCGACAAAGTGACGGCGCAGATTGTCACCGCTTCGCACACGCTCACGGATGGGACAAAGTTCACTTTTAATGCGACTTACCAGCGGCAGCGCCCGGCCTTGCTACTGGCGAGTGGCAACGTCTATGCAGGATTTGGCAGCTTCTGCGACTTTAGCGCCAATCTGTCGCGCGGCTGGCTGCTGGGCTGGAATGCCGCAACTCTGGCGCCCCTGTCGGCCAACCAGGTTTTCGATACCCAGGTCTCATCTCCCAACACGTTCTTCCTGTCTTCGATCTGGATGTCAGGCTACGGACCTGCGGCCGACGACTCAGGCAATGTTCTATTCGTTACTGGAAACTCGGACTACTCCGGCACGACCTACGATGGTGTGACCAACATTCAGGAGAGTGTGGTGAAGGTCTCGCCGGACCTGACCAGTGTTCTCGATTTGTTTACCCCCAAAAACCAGGCCGCACTGGACCAAGGGGACGTCGATTTCGGCTCCGGCGGCGTGCTGGTGCTGCCGGATCAGTCCGGCTCGCACCCGCATCTCGCGGTGGCCGCGGGCAAGGCAGGAACGATGTTCCTGATGAACGAAGACCACCTCGGTGGATATTCGACGGCGAAGAACAATGTTCTCGGCAGCTATTCCGTCGGCCCCTGCTGGTGCGGGCAGTCGTATTACGTGGATCCGACCGACGGGGTGGCACGCGTGGTCAGTAGCGGCGGGAAGAGAGTGCGGGTATGGAAGCTGCAGACTTCGCCCAAGCCGGCTTTGACCAACGTGACGAATTCGCCGTTCATCACCAACGGGCAATTCGGCGGCTTCTTCACCTCCATCTCGTCGAATGGCACGGCCAGCCCCATCATTTGGGCCCTGGGGCGTCCGGCTTCTCTGGCTGCCAACACGATTTATCTTTACGCGTTCAATCCCGATGCGGGTGGCAGCACGATGACCTCGCTCTTCCATGGCCCCGCCGGAAGTTGGCCCAACTTCTACGGCGACTCAAATCTGGTGCCAGTCGTTGCCAACGGCAAGGTTTACGTCGGAACCAATCAGGCGCTGAAGATTTTCGGATTGAAGCCGTAGCTTGCGAGTTGTGAATTGTGATGAAAGGGTCGCGCTTCGACGCGGCGCTTCTCGTTGCCGAACCTCAACTCGAACCCACGCCTTACTCCCCGAACAGCGCGTGGTAGATTCCTCCGCCTAAAGCGCCGCCGATCAGCGGGGCGACCCAGAACATCCACAACTCCTGCAGGGCCCAGCCGCCGGCAAAGATGGCGGGACCGGTACTGCGCGCGGGGTTCACGGATGTATTCGTTACGGGAATGCCTACCAGGTGAATCAGGGTGAGGCACAGGCCGATGGCGATGGGAGCGAATCCCTTGGGAGCGCGGCCATCGGTGGCGCCCATGATCACGAGCAAGAAGAAGGCGGTCAGCACGACCTCCGCAACGAAGCAGGAGAGCAGGGAATATCCGCCGGGCGAATTCACGCCATAGCCGTTGGAGGCGAAGCCGGCGTGCACGTCGAAGCTGGGCACGCCGCTGGCGATGACGAAGAGCACGCCCGCAGCGGCGATGGCTCCTGCCACCTGCGCCACCACATAAGCTCCCAGGTCGGAGGCGGGGAAGCGCTTGCCCACCACCAGGCCCAGACTGATAGCGGGATTCAAGTGGCAGCCGGAGATGTGTCCGATGGCGAAGGCCATGGTGAACACGGTGAGGCCGAAAGCGAAAGCGACCCCCAGGAAGCCGATGCCTAAGTTCGGGAAACCGGCGGCGAGCACAGCCGCGCCGCAGCCGCCAAAGACCAGCCAGAACGTACCGAAGAATTCCGCAACCGCACGTTTGCCAAGCGGCATGATGTCTCCTGCGTCGGGATGAAACTCTGTTTGAAGTCGTAGAGCCGGGCTCCACGAGGCGAGCAGGTTAGCACAAGCGTGCGAGAAAAAAAACAGAGAACCCCGGCCACAGATTGGCACAGATCCCCGCTGATTTCTCTTATTGATTTCTGATCGGTTTCTGATCCGTGGCGATCCGTGAAAATCAGCGGCGCCCCTCCCTAGGTTACGAAGGCTTTCTCCGCAAGGCTCTTCTCGTTGCTCGTTCTTTCCTGCGATGCTAGGCTGCGAGCAGTGAACTCCGCATATGCCAATTCCACTGAGAGAAGCCCGGCCTGGACGGGTCGGCTCTCCGCGTGGATGCAGTCGGCGTCGGCCGAAGTGTGGGCCAAGTTTCTGCTGGCGCTGGTGGGACTGGGCCTGGCGTTTGCCGCAGCGCTGTTCTCGACGAGCTCGCGCGAGGTGGGAAATCTCTGGCTGTCGGTCGCGCTGGCTTCGCTCGCACTCTTGCTGGCCGCATTTGTGGGCCTGGTCACCGTGCCTTACCTGGCGCGGCAGGTGGCCGTCGAGCGGCTGCGCGATAGCTTCGACTATGAAGTCACGCGTGCGGGTGTGGTCTACGTGCTGGTCACGCTGGTGATTGGCATCGCAGCGTTGAACACGGGAAACAACCTGCTCTACATCGTGGTCGCAGCCATGCTGGCGGCGATCTTGGTTTCCGGGTTCGTTTCCGCCCTGGTGCTGCGCGGGCTGGAACTCGATGTGCGCTTGCCCGAGCATGTTTTCGCGGAACGGCCGGTGGCGGGACGCATCGTGCTCAAGAATCCGCGGCGATTCTTGCCCTCGTTCTCGATTCAAGCAGTGACGGCGCGCAAGGGCGGTAAGAAAGTCCGTAAACAGTGGCGCCTGGAACGTACAACATTCGTTTTCCCATCGAACCGGCCTCCTCAGAACCAGTGGGTGCGCCTGCGCGACTGGCGCGTGCGCCGCGTGGCAGTTGCGCCTTCGGCGCCGGGGATCTTCGAAGGAGCGGTGTACTTTCCGTATTTGCCGCGACACTCTGAGTTGTCCGCCGATCTGGAGCTGCGTTTTGAGCGGCGCGGCCGATATCGCGAATCAGGGTTCGGGCTGGCAACGCGCTTTCCCTTTGCGTTTCTGACCAAGACACGGCATGTCGCACTCGAGCGCGAGATTCTGGTCTATCCGCCGGTTGAACCGGCCGACGAGTTCTTCGAGATTCTGCCGCTGGTGCGCGGCGAGTGGGAGAGCTTTGTGCGCGGGCGCGGCTCCGATCTCTATCGCATTCGCGAATACATGCCGGAAGATTCGGCCCGCCACGTGGACTGGAAAGCTACGGCGAAGTCAGGCTCGTTGAAGGTTCGCGAGTTCAGCCGTGAGGACGAACGCAAGCTGCGCCTGGTCTTCGATAATCCCTGGGCCGGTGCGGTTTCGCCGCAGGCCTACGAGCGCGCGGTGAATCTGGCAGCGTCGCTGGCATGGCACTTTTGGGAAGAGAACGCGGAGGTTTCGTTTGTCGTTCCCGGCTGCGCTCCGAGTGACGATTTGCATGCATTCCTGGCTCAGTTGGCGATGATTGAACCGGTTGCACCGGAGATCACTGGCGTCGACGCGAAGAAGAGGGGTATTGAGAAAGAAAAGTCGGACATGATAAACGTGCCCACGGATGTGCTTCGCCAGTTAGAGCTGGCGGATCCCGGCGCCGGCCGTTCCGATCAGTACAACATTGTTCTCACCGCCCGTCCCCGGGGAAGCATTCCCACGGCCTTGTGGAACTGCTCCTACTTTGTTTTTGTCGGCGAGGAAGCTGCCATGCGGCCGGCAAGCCCAAAATAGAATCCTGCTTAGCCTGATTCCCGTTTCCGGCATTTTTTTCTTGCCCCCACCTTTTAGCCCTTCCCCCGCATCCTATTTCGTCATATACTCGCGGCCCGGTGGATGCTTTTTGGGACCTCGGAAACTCAGTGCCCGGGAGGATCAAATGCGTATCTGCGACCTGATCAAGAATCAGGACACGTACAAAGCGGAAATGGGACAAACCGTGTTCGAGACGGCCCGTGCCATGGTGCAACGCAATATCGGTGCGGTTCCCGTGATGCACGGCGACAAGCTGGTGGGGATTTTTTCGGAACGCGATCTGATGAAGCGCGTGGTCGCGGAAGGCCGCGATCCGCGGAGCACCTGCCTGGCGGAAGTGATGACCGACGATCCCCTGACCATCCACATGAACGAGGAACTGGATGCCTGCCTGACTCTGATGCGGCGCCACAACTTCCGCCATCTGCCGGTTTGCCAGGAAGGCCAATTGCTCGGCATGGTCTCGCTGCGCGACATCCTGCTGCATGATTTGAATGAGAAGGATGATGAAGTGCGCATGATGCGCGCCTACATCCACTCGGTGCCCGAAGCCTAGCCGCGGCGGCAGCCGTCCCGGCAATACCGTGAGCCGCAGTGTATCGCCCAGTGGACGCTCGCCGGGGGCGTTCGCAGCCTTATCTCGCCGAGGTTCTTTCCCCGCCCCAAGCCACCGTGGACAGTAATGTCAAGAAGGTAACGTTACTTGTGGTTACTTTCGTACATTGAACACCGGAGTACTTCGAATTAACGTTCTTTAATAAGGAGAAAGTAGTGTCTGCGGACTCAGTCGCGACAACGGCCCATGAGGCTGGCTGTGTCGCTCCGCGGTCCCCACGGCCATTCCGATGAGCGAGAAAATAAATTTCTTTTATAACGCTCTCTGGATTGCGCATCCGCTGCTGCAGACCGGGATCGCAGTGGTCATGGTCCGCCGCAATCTGTATCGAAAGTTCAAGTTCTTCTTTGCCTATCTCTTGGTCCAGATTGCGACCTTCATGCTGCTCTACCCCTCCTTGATGCGGCACAGCTATGCCACGTTTTTTTACCTGTACTGGCTGACCAATGCGGTTGGGGTATTTCTCGGCTTCATGGTAATTCATGAGGTTTTTCTGGACGTTTTTCGTCCCTTCCACACTCTGCGGGATCTGGGAACCGTGTTGTTCAAGTGGGCTGGTTTGGTGATGCTGCTGGTTGCGGGTGTGGTCTCGGTCTCCAGTGGCTCTTCGGAATTGGTGCCATGGATGCAGGCCATCGTCACCACACAGCGTTGCGTGCGCATCATTCAGGTGGGCATGGTGCTTTTCATGCTGGTCTTTGCGCGCTACCTGGGGGTGAGCCGCCGCCAGCACAGCTTCGGCATCGCGCTCGGCTTCGGCTGCTACGCCACGGTGGAGCTGGCCCTGATCGCTTCCTGGGCGGGACATCACCTCAGGGGCGCATCGATTGACTTGTCCAACTTGATCGCTTACAACGCTGCGCTGCTGACCTGGCTTGGCTATACGCTGGCGAAGAGTCCAGTCCGCGCCGCGGCAGAACATTTGCTACAGCCACAGCGCTGGGAACAAAGCCTCACCGACCTTCATCATCCCTTGCCCAGTGACTCGCTGATCCCGATGTTCGAGGGCATGGTGGACCGGGCCCTCTCGCGGACCCAACCAGCCGTGCCCTCCCGAGGCGGGAGCGCCGATCAAGCGCCCGAGAACGACGTTGTCCGCTCCGGCCCGTTTGAGTTCCCCGGGTTTTCTCAGCGGAGGGTAGGGTCGAAAACCATCTCTTCCGCAAGGTTGCGCTGAAGTAAACCCCACCGATCTTGTCCGGTTTTTGTAAACGGCTTCCGACCCTCGGCGCCAGCCGCGGACGTGTTTCAAGTAAAACTTGATAGAAACCAACCTATCGCATTGTAGGAAATAGACAGGCTTCCGGCGCCTTTTCCCTTGTGTCCGGCCTTGAAGGAAGCTGAACCCGCCCTGTCCGAGGACTCCCAGACCAATTGGCTTGACAGCGTGCCGTATAATGCGGGGCCACAGCAAAAGTCCCAATTTTTCGGAACGTTTGCTGTGGCTAAGGAGAGAAAACCCCATGAAACGAACAATCAGGATGTCAGTCCTGATGCTCGGACTTGTGGGCACCTACGTAGCGGCCGCCATTCCCCAAGGTCCCGCCTTGGATGGAGGACCAATCCCGTTGTGTCCACCGAAAGTACAACAGGTTCTGCAAGGTAGCAACGGCGGTGGCAGTCCAGACTGCAAGCCGCAGGAACCTTACATGAAGTAATTAACCGGGAACCGGCGTGGCCGCAAGGTCACTAAGGTAACCAGAAGTAACATGGGCCCCAGGGCCGAACACTCAGGGCTCGCAATCTTTGGGCTGACGGAAACCTCATATTCCGTCAGCCCTTATTTATTGCGCGTCCTTCTTCGGCTGGTCCTTCAAGGCAAGCTCCACGGCCTGCTTGAGCTCGCTGGCGTCCGTCACCGGGGGCTGGCAGGCAAATCCAGAACACAGCACCGCAAACGGTTTGCCCGATGCCATCTGCGGGAGGTTCGGAATCGTGGCCGCTAACGCTGGCGGAAGATTGGCGGCGACGACTTCGTTCGCTGTCAAACGCACAACGCTCTTGCCGAAACTGAAAGCCGACACTGCCGCGGAATAAAGTTCACTGGCTCCGGCGTCGTCGGCGCCCTGCGCGATCACCACGACCTGCACGTGAGAGTCGAGGAAGTGCGCCACGGCGATTCCGTAGGTCGCCGCGAAGATCCCGTACTGATCGGCGATGCCGGCAAAGGCTTCCAGAGTCTGTTCAGCCTTGTCGCGGTAGGAGGAGTCTCCTGTGTAGTCATGCAGGCGCAGCAGCGCGATTGCGGCCATCGGATTGCCAGCAGGCGTGGGAGAATCCTGCAAAGGTTTGCGCCGAGTGGAGAGCACACCGAGGCTTTGACCGTCCCCGGACGGCTTGCAGTCGAAGAAACCGCCCGAGGTCGCGTCGAAGAACTTGGCGATCATCGCGTTGGCGATAGCTTGCGCGAACTTGAAATAGCTCAGATCCGCGGTGGCTTCGTAGGCATCGAGGCATGCAATCGCGGCGGCGGCGTAGTCGTCGAGCAAACCGGGGACTTCGCGGTGCTCCGCTTTTGGATCGGAGTAAGCAACCACATGCAGCAGTCCGCTCTTCGGTTTCCACGCTTCCGACAAGACCCGGTCGAGCGAGCGCAAGGCAAAGCGTCGGGCGTCATCGAGATGGAGCACTTTTGCTGCTTCGAGGTAAGCCGAGATGCACATGCTGTTCCAGCCCACGTAGATCGTCTTGTCGATGTAGGGCGTGGGGCGTTGGAGGCGCGCGGCGTACATTTGTTTCTTCGCTGAGGCCAGCAAAACCGTCACTCGTTCCGGCGCAAGACTCATCTTCTCCGCAATGGCTTCGATCGGGAAGTCCACCCAGAGCACATTCTTGCCGGGGTTATGGTGCATCTCGCCGACTTCCTTGATGTCATAATGCAGCGCCGCGACTTGTGTTTCTTCTTCCGTGAGCCCGGCGCGGGCCTCGTCGAGCGTCCAGGTGAAATAGTCGCCGTCGTCTTCCATGGAGATGTCGGCATCCTGCGAAGCGTAGAAACCGCCGTGCTCGCGGTCGCTGAGCCACTCGTCCATCCAGCGGATGATGTCGCGGGCAACGTTGGCGAAAAATTCCGAGCCCGTGGCCTGATAGGCGTGCACGTAGTTCTTCAGCAGTTCCGAGTTGTCGTAGCACATCTTCTCGAAGTGTGGGACGATCCAGCCCTCGTCGACCGAATAGCGATGGAATCCTCCGGCAAGTTGGTCATAGACGCCGCCATTCGCCATGTGCTCGAGCGTCGTGACAATCAGATTGCGGAGCTTCTCGTCGTGGTTGCGCGCGTACTGCTCGATCAATAAATCCAGCGCCGAGGGATGCGGAAACTTGGGCGCCTGCCCAAAGCCACCGTGCTGCGGGTCAAACATCTTGAAGGCCGATTCCTGAATCGCGGCGATGACGCTGGATGAAACGTGGCCGCTGCGTCCGGCGAAGGATTCCGACTGCGCAATCGCGCTCTCGACCATCTTGGCCTGCTCGACCACGTCGCCGTGCTTTTCCTTGTAGGCGTTCGCGATGCTCAGCAGAACACGCCGGAAACTCGGACGCCCGTAGCCATCGCTGGGCGGAAAATACGTGCCGCCATAGAACGGCTTGCCGTCGGGCGTGAGAAACGCGGTGAGCGGCCAGCCTCCCTGCCCGCTGACGGCGCTGACCGCCGCCTGGTAGCGGCTGTCGATGTCGGGACGCTCGTCGCGATCTACCTTCACGGCGATGAAGTGCTCATTCACGATAGCCGCAATTTCCGGATCATCATAGGACTCGCGGTCCATGACGTGGCACCAGTGGCACCACACGGCCCCGATGTCGAGCAGCATCGGCTTGTTCTCACGCTGCGCCACGGCGAACGCCTCCTCGCCCCACTCGTGCCACTGAATGGGCTGGTGCATAGCAGAGCGCAAGTAGGCGGAGGACGCGCGGGCGAGGGAGTTGAGGGCGGAGGTGGTCATGACTGGCCTCAGTTTAAATCGTTTCGGATATCAACGCTAAGGCAGGCGTTCGAGAACGGTTTTCGTGTGGTAAGACATCCTCTGCATTCTTCGCAGCATCCCTAGCAAATACAATAGCCGTCGGTCTCGGCAATTCAAGAGGACAACCTGCAATGAGCGTGAAAGCGGCGAAGGTCGTCTTTGGCGTGGGGCTTGTACTAATTTTTGTACTGGACTCTGGTCTGTCGCGGGCGCAACAGGCTGGAGCCACGCTCTCCGGCACAGTGACCGATCATAAGGGGCGCGTCCTGCCCGGCATTAAAGTCTCCGTCAAAAATCTGTACACCGGCCAGTCTGCCGATACCCAGACCGACTCTGCCGGACTCTACACGGCGCCGAATCTCGCGCCAGGAGATTACGAAGTTTCGGTGTCGGCCGACGAGGGCACGAAGATGGCGCAAGTGACGCTAACAGCGGGAACGAGCCAAAGGCTGGATTTGGTTCTGAATGCCGTGCCGCTTCCGCCGGAGGAGCCAGCGAACAATCCAGCTCAAACGCCTGCCAGCAACCTGCCAGACGCTCCTTCCAGCAGCAAGACAGCGCCTTCGCTCGAGGATCTTGGTTTCCCTTCCACTGAGACGCAGAGCAATGCCAAGGAGCAGGCGTTGCTCGATAAACGGACGCACATGCTGAAGGTCCATCAGCGGCTGGGCCTAATCACGACGGTTCCCCTGCTGGCCACGCTGATTACCTCCGTCAACGCGGGCGGCAAGAACACCAGCACCTCCTCCCGCGATCTGCATGTGGCCCTGGGTGCGGTGACGGGAGACTTGTATTTCATAAGCGCCTACTACGCCATTCGCGCCCCCAGGGTGGCTGGAACCGAAACTCGCGGTCCCATTCGCCTGCACAAAGCCCTGGCCTGGATTCATGGTCCGGGGATGATTCTGACGCCAATCCTGGGCGCGATCGCCTTCGATCAGAAAAGCAAAGGGGAAAAAGTCCATGGGATCGCCTCCGCCCATGGACCCGTGGCCATCGTAACGGCGGGGGCGTTTGGCGCTGCGCTTCTGTCGGTGTCGGTTAAGTTCTGAGCACCAATATGAATACGAAGATACTAGCGGCCTTCCTGCTCCTGGCGTTCTCTAGGCTCTTCGCAGCGGACAGCCAATGGGTTCTCGAGCAGTGCACTCTCACCTATCACGTCTCGCATCCGGTGCACCAGACGGAAGGCGTCAGCCATGCGGCGCGGGGCAAGGGCGTTTGCCACGACGGACAGTGTGATTTTCTCATCGCCGTGCCCGTGAAGTCGTTCGACTCGGGGGACAGCAACCGTGACCTGCACATGATTCAGGTCACGCGCGGCGCCGAGTTTCCCATGGTTACCGTGCGGACAAGACTTCCCGAGTCGGCAGCCACGTCGTCCGCTATCAGTGCCGATCTGGAGATCCAGTTTGCTGGTCAGACCGCCCAATACAAGCAGGTTTCATTGCAGCTGGTGACAAAAGGGAACGAAAAGGAAATCTCAGGAACAATTCCCGCGACCCTAACTGACTTCAAGATCGATCCCCCGTCGCTGCTGACGTTACCGGTTAAGAACGAGATTCCGGTGCGCGTGGAGATGACATGGCGTCCGCAGTGAGCCGCTTCGCGATCGTGCAATACAGCTCGATCGCCTGGTGCAGTTGCTGCTTCTCGATGTACTCCCCTTCGGTATGCGCTACGTGAATCGATCCCGGCCCGATCAGCAGCGGCTCGCCCCAGCTGGTTAACTTGGGGATGTCAGTGGTGAAGGCGGCGATCATGGTAGGCAGTCCGTCGACCGTGCGCAGGCGGAGGAAGGGGAGCTCCAGCGGGAATGTGACTTTCACCTGATCTCCGGCAGTCGTGACAATCTGGCGGCGCAGCTCTTCGGTCGGCCCAATGAGGCGGTAGAGCAGGTCGGCGTGGGCGTAGTCAGGGATGACATTGGGGGCACGGCCGCCCTCGATGAGCCCGATGTTGAGCGTGCACGGGCCGATCTCCGGATCAGAGGGCAGCGGCATGGCGCGCAGGCGCGTAAGAGCAGGGATCAACTTGTCGATCGCCGACTCCCCCAGCTCGGGATAGGCCGAGTGCGCCATGCGTCCTGACGCCGTGACCTCTACGCGCAGCGTTCCCTTCGAGGCCAGCGCGATGCGATTTTCAGTGGGCTCGCCGTTGACCAGATAGCGGCGGTCGGCGACCTTCTGATTTGAATCCCGCTGGCTTGCGGCATAGTCGTTTGCGACTTTCGCGCCCAGACTGTCGCGCTCCTCTCCCACCACAAACAGCAGGCCGACGTATATTTTCTCTTGTCGCAAGAGTTCGGCGGCGGCGATCTGCGCGGCGATGATCCCCTTGGCGTCGCAAGACCCGCGTCCGTAGATGCGCGTGGCGTCTTCGGAGGAGGGCATGAAGGGCGGCACGGTGTCCATGTGCGTGGAGAACACGACAGCGGGATGAGATTCGGCTTCCGGCCCCAGGTCCCCATTTTCCCTAATACCCTGCGGCGTGGCGTAAACGTTGAAGCGATCACCTTCCACCGGCATCTCTTTCGTGCGGTAGCCCAGGCGGCACAGCTCTCCGTAGAGATAGTTTCCGACCGCACCTTCGTTGCCGGAGATAGATTCTATGTCCACAAGTTGCCGGGTGAGGGTGACGGCGTCCATGCAGGAAGGATAACCCACGAGCAGTTCGCGCTGGCAAAGCGACTTAGTCCCTCTCAGCTTATGTGGGGACAGCCGCCCCTTCGACTTCGGTCAGGGCAGGCCCTCGGCTGTCCGGCGCGAATCCGGGCGCAACTGCCTCAATCGTGTAATCTAAAATCGGTGTTGGCTCAGAATTCAACCATTCGTTCGCTTTTTCTCGAGGGTCCGGCTGGGCGGCTGGAGGCCCTGCTGAATGCCGGCGTGGCGAACGCCACGCATGCGGCGGTGGTTTGCCATCCCCATCCGTTGTTCGGAGGAACGCTGCACAACAAGGTCGTTTTCCACACCATGAAGGCGCTGAACAGTCTTGGATTTCCCGTGCTGCGCTTCAATTTTCGCGGCACTGGACTCAGCCAGGGCGAGCATGATCACGGCAACGGCGAGGTTGAGGATGTGCGCGCCGCTCTCGACTGGCTCGATTCTGAGTTTCACCTGCCACTGCTATTCGCCGGATTCTCTTTTGGAGCGGCGGTTGGATTGCGGGCCGCGTGTCCCGACGCGCGGGTGAAGGTAGTGATCGCAGCGGGGGTTCCGGCGATTCCGGTGGCCGCGGATACGGAAGAACCACGCACCTACCAATACGATTTCCTGCAGGATTGTGCCAAGCCGAAGTTGTTTGTCAGCGGCGCGCGCGACCAGTTCGCTCCCCGAGCCAGGCTGGAAGCATTGGTGGCGGCGGTGCCGGAGCCCAAGAACCTATTGGTGATCGAGGGAGCCGACCATTTCTTCGAAGGCCGTTTGCGCGAGCTGCGCGAGGCGATTGAGGGATGGGTGAAGAAGGCTCTCAGCCATCAGCTATCAGCCCTCAGCTAGGCCTCAAATCAGCTTTCAGCCGTCAGCCATCAGCCGTCAGGAAAACCGCAGGCATCGGCTACTCCTCAGCAAATCGAAGGCGAATCCCTTAGACCCGCAATTCGGAAATGTGGGTTATGGGGCTCTGCCTGACGGCTGAAGGCTGACGGTTGAGCCTGGTCTTTATAATCCTTGCCATGTCCGCAGCCCCCAATCGCGAAGCTCTCCTTCGCCAGATGCGCGACATCGCGCGCCAAGTCTTCCGCCGCGCGCTGGCAGGGGCCTCCATCTCGAAAGCCTTTGCGCGGCACGTGCATTGCGAGCACGGAGTGCTGCGCATTTGCGAGGATCTTTACGATCTGCAGTCGTATTCCCGCGTGCTGGTGGTTTCGGTCGGGAAAGCCGCGCACGCGATGGTCGAGGCGCTGGCCGAGCAGGTGGGCGCGTCGTCGCTTGAGGGAATCGTAGCGAGTTCGGTCGAGCCCGTCGCCCAGGTGCGTGGGTTTCGCTACTTTCGTGGCGGACATCCCACGCCGAACGCCGAGTCGATCCAGGCGGCCAGCGCCATTCTGAAAATGCTCGACGCGCAAACCGCTACGTCATTGGTGGTTTTTCTTCTCAGCGGCGGGGGATCGTCGATTGTGGAAAAGCCCATCGACGATGAGATCTCGCTGAATGACCTGGTCGCAACCTATCGCGTGCTGGTGCATTCCAGCGCTCCCATCGCCGAGATCAATGCTGTCCGGAAACATCTTTCCGCCATCAAAGGCGGACGGCTGGCCCGGGCCGCTTTTCCCGCGCAGCAGGTTTCGTTGCTGGTCTCAGACGTTCCCGACAACGCGCTCGATGCGCTGGCTTCAGGACCGACCATGGCCGATTCGACGACTGTGGAAGATTGTTATCGCATCGCGGAGAAGCACGGTCTGCTGGAACCGTTTCCGCCCTCGACGCGGGAGTTGTTTGAGAGAAAAGCGCTGGAGGAAACGCCGAAGTCGGACGACCAGGCGTTCTACCGTTCGCGCTGGTGGCCCGTGTTGTCGAATAAGACCGCAGTCGAAGAAGCGGCCACCGCCGCGCGCGCTGCCGGGTTCACGGTGCACGTGGACAACTCCTGCGACGATTTGGACTACGAGCGTGCTGCGGAATATCTATTGAGCCGTTTGCGTGAGTTGCGGAGAGAATCCGAACGTGCGTGTTTGATTTCCGGCGGAGAAGTGACCGTGAAAGTCACGAATGGCGGCGTCGGCGGGCGGAACCAGCACTTTGCGCTGACCTGCGCGGCCAAAATCGCGGGAGAAAACATGACCGTGCTCAGCGCGGGAACTGACGGCGTGGATGGAAATAGTCCTGCGGCAGGCGCAGTGGTGGATGGCGGTACGGTCGAGCGAGCGCGAACGAAGGGGCTTAATGTCGATGGAGCCCTGGAGAAATTCGATGCTTACCCTTTGTTTAGCGCTCTGGGCGACGCCATCGAAACCGGGCCAACGGGAAACAACCTGCGCGATTTGAGGATATTGCTGGCGTACTAGACAGAATATCGATACCCAATAACTGCAAACGACGCGACGAACCTCGAGGGCGCGAAAGAGGTACCTTTTACGCCGCCTTGCTTTTTACCTGCACCCCCGCCCACTTTTCCAGCAGCGTTAGGGTTGCCGCGTAGTCGAGGTCCTGGTGGCCGTCTTCCGCGGTCATCTCGTAGATTTCTTCCACCGTTTCGAGCCCAGGCAATTTCACGCGGGCTTCTTTGGCGGCCTCGAGCGTCAGTCGAATGTCCTTATGCATCAGCCGGAGCGGAAAGTTGGGTGTAAAGTCACGCTGTAGGATAAAGGGCCCTTTGTAGTCCACCACACCCGAGCGCACCATGGTGGCTTCGATGAGCGACAGCAGTTGCTGCGGATCAACGCCAAGCTTGGTAGCGAGCGTCAGGGCTTCGGCGAAGCCTTCGAAGATCATGGCGATTTGCAGGTTCATAGCCAGCTTGGTGGCTTGGCCTTTTCCGGTGTCGCCCATACGAAAGATCTTCTTCCCCATGGCGGCGAACAGAGGCTTGAGCCGCTCGATGTCGGCTTCGGCTCCGCCCACCATGAAAATCAGCGTGCCGTTGCCGGCACCGATTTTTGAGCCGGTCATGGGCGCGTCGATGTAGCCGACTCCCTTATTGCGGACGCGGTCAGCGAACTTCGCCGTGGCCGAAGGCGAGATGGTGCTGGAATCGGCGATGATCATGCCTTCCGCCAAGGACTGCTCGACTCCATCCGGGCCAAACAGAATGTTCTCGACGGCCGCAGTGTCAGCGACGCACAGCCAGATCACTTCGGCTCCTTGCGCTGCAGCCGCGGGAGTAGGAGCGACGCCTGCTCCTTCCACCAGCTTGCCGGGCGTGCGGTTCCACACTGTGACTTCGTGACCCGCCTTGACCAGATTCGTGGCCATGGCGTGCCCCATGATTCCCAACCCCAAGAAAGCAACTCGCATGGTGCAATTCACCTCGTGAAAGATGCTGAGTTGCGATTAGATATGACGGCCGCGATGGAGGTCAAGCCACGACCGCGCTGCATTTCAAATCCTGACGCGCCGGTGAGTTTTCTTGCCTTTTTATGAGTGGGCCGGTTCTGGTACCGGCGCTTATTCTTGGGACGGGGTGCGCGGCTCGCTAATCGGGCCATGAGTGAACTAAAATAGAGCCTTCGAGTTTCCGATTTCATCGAAACTGGGAGTAAGAACGTTACCGGTTACAGCAGACGGCACCGGGCTTGGTACTACGCAGGTCAAACGCAAGACGTTAGCATAGGGGCCGAGGGAAAGTTAGTCCTGGCCCAGTCCCCAGCAGGATGATCAAAGCCACACTCCACAACCCGGCCCTGCGGAAACGTGCCCGGCAGTTTGGCCGGCTGGTGCGGCATTCCGCGGTGACTCCATGTTCGGGCGAAACGCGCAAGCCGCGGCTGGCCACCAACGGAGAACTGGGGGTCACGTTCATCGGGCACGCCAGCTTTTTCGTGCAGATTGGCGGGCGCAGCGTGATGATCGATCCCAACTTCGCGCGCTGGCTGTTTGTGTTGAAGCGGCTCAAACGCCCCGGATTGCACGTCCGCGATCTGCCGCCGATCGATCTCGTCCTGGTTACGCACGCTCACTTTGATCATCTCCACCGCCCCTCGCTGCGGGCGATCGTGCAGGATACGTTGCGCAAGCGGGGCGCCGCGCCCAGCATCATCGTTCCCAGCCATGTGTCGGACCTGGTCTCCGATCTGGGATTTTCCGAGATCATCGAACTCGACTGGTGGAAGACTTCGCGCTACGGCAATCTGGCGATTACTCACGTACCGTCCCGCCACTGGGGAGCCCGCATTCTTAAGGACTCGCACCGCGGTTACGGCGGCTTTGTGCTGCGCGCCGGCAAACATTCTGTCTATCACGCCGGCGACACCGCGTACTTTGCCGGGTTCAGCGAAATCGGCAGGAGGCTGTCTCCTGAATTGGCCTTGTTGCCCATCGGCGCTTACAACCCGCCGCAATTCCGTAACGTTCACGCCAATCCCGAAGATGCCACCCGCGCGTTCCTTGACCTCAACGCCCGCTGGATGGTCCCTATGCACTATGGGAGCTTCCGCCTCTCGCACGAGCCGGTCGACGAACCGCTGCAGTTGCTGCACCAGGAAGCCGAGGCGGCGGGCATCGAAGACAAGGTGGTTGTGCTCGAAGAGGGCGTAACTAGATTTTTCTAAAGTCCTTGCCGGCTGTCAGCTCATTGTCGAAGTAGCTCGAAGTCTCCGTCTGTTCGATGCCAGCTTTTCGCAACTCGGCCATGAAGGAACCCGGATTCACGGCATCAGCCAGGAAGTGGACGCCAGCCTTGATGACCTGACCCTGGGAGACCATGCGGGCAACGGTGGCCAGCACAAGCCCGTGGATCCAGTAATCGCGCCGATCCCTGTAAGAGACCTGAAACTTCAGGGCCAACCTGCGTCCTCGAGAACTCCCAAGAATGTGAACCGCGACAAAGCCGTCCGCCCCCGGCAGACGGTTTCTGCGAAACACGTTCCGCAGCAAGCGAACACCCAATTGCTCGGGAAGCGGGACGAGGGCAATCAGAGTCGTCGCCAGGACAGTCCGCAACCCCGACAGGTATGTGTAAGTGAAGACGTCGCACCCATTGAGCCGGCGGCCCACCTCGGCGAGTTCTGGAGTAGAGAACATAGCGAAACGGCCTGAGCCGACGGAGTCGCCCAAATCCACACGGCGGAAGGCTTCCGACGCTTTGGCGCGGGTCCACTCGCCCTTGTGAAAGTAGCCGGGGCTGCGCAGCCCTGTCTGGCGGATGAACCAAACCCCGTCGCGCAGAGCGCTGGCAGACCACTCGCCGGAGTCACCGAAATACACCGTCAACGATTCGACGGAATCCATCCTCGCGCTTGCCTGCGCATCCGCGTAAATGGGCAGGACCTCACTTAAGCCGGGCATCCACCCGGCCGAAATCACGAACGACAATCCTAAGTCTTCAATCTCCCGGGCATGAGGGAGCATGCGTTCCTTTACCAGGGACATGCCTGCCGCATCGATGTAGTGACACTGCCTGCGAAAGGCCGCTTGCGCGACGCGCTCCTGCAACAGCATGACAGGCCCGGCGCAGTTGACGATGATCGAACAGCGGCTGCAAAAGTCGTCCAAAGAATGGGCGTCGAGGATATCGAGACGCGCCGCGGACACTCTAGGATCGAATTCCGACGCCAGGGCCTGCGCCTTGGCAAGGTCGCGCCCGCCGATCAGGATTTCGCCATTGCAGGATCTCCAGAGCTCGGACGCAACGATTTGTCCGGTTGCACCGTAGCCACCAACAATGCCGAACGTGACAGGACGACTCATTGCTAGACTGGGCAGCATCCAATCGGCCATGGTCGTGGAGTATCAGTTTAGCTCTTTAATCCTGTCAAGCTAGATTGGCACAGTCGTCGCGCAGTTCCAGATCAAGCAGCCCTGTGACAAATACGCTCCCGTTTTTGGTGTAAACTCTTCGACGCAAAATCTCCGGCCAGAGGAGGCCATAATGAGTGCGAAACCCATTCCCGACGGTTACCACACCCTTACCCCATATATGACGGTGCGCGACGCTGCCCGCGCCATCGAGTTCTACAAGCAGGCATTCGGCGCCGTGGAAAAAGGCGTCATGAAAGGGCCTGACGGCAAGATCATGCACGCGGAACTGCGCATCGGCGATTCCATCGTCATGCTCGCCGATGAATTTCCCGAGTTTCAATCTCTGTCGCCGCAGTCGATCGGCGGCAGCGGCATGGGTTTGCATATCTATATCGAGGATGTGGACTCCGCGTTTGATCGTGCGGTGAAAGCCGGCGCCACCGTGGAGATGCCGGTCGCCGACATGTTCTGGGGAGACCGTTACGGCAAGTTGCGCGACCCGTTCGGCCACAAATGGTCGATCGGAACCCACAAGGCCGATCTGTCGATGGAAGAGATCGAAAAGGCGCAGGAAGAGTTCATGGCCAGAATGCCGAAGAGCGCCTGATCCAAGGCAGATTTTCGACCAGCCTCGAGCCAACTCCCGATCCATCTCACTGGGGGCGCGACGCCAGCCGCGCCCCGCTTACCTTCGATTACTCCCGTAACTTCGCTATTACATAACTATTACACGCGGCTTTTGCCGGCCCTGATAGCTTTGCAATTGGAAGCCTGTTTCAAATTAATCACGGGGACCTTACCAAACATGCAAGTTGAAGATCTGGAAAAACCGCAGGCCGCGAACGGCGAAATCAACTGGGTTACAACAATTTTCATGACGTTGTTCCACATCGGAGCAGTGGCCGCTCTGTTTTTCTTTACCTGGAAGGCCTTCGCCGTGGCCATGTTTTTGTGGTGGGTTTCCGGCAGCCTGGGCATCGGCATTTGCTATCACCGCCTGCTGACTCATCGCGGCTACAAAACGCCCAAGTGGGTGGAGTACTTCACGACCGTCTGCGCCACGCTGGCGCTTGAGGGCGGGCCAATCTTCTGGGTGGCGACGCACCGCATTCATCACCAGTATTCCGACCAGGAAGGCGATCCACATTCCCCCATCGACGGCACCTGGTGGGCGCACATGGGCTGGATTCTCACGGGAAAATCCATGCACCATGACGCGACGACTCTCGCCCGTTATGTCCCCGACCTGGCGAAAGACAAATTCCACGTCTGGATCACCAAATATCATTACGTCCCCATGATTGTGCTGGGCGTTATTTTGTTCGCCACCGGAGGACTGCCGTTCCTGATGTGGGGTATCTTCATGCGCACCGTCGTGGGACTACACGCCACCTGGCTGGTCAACTCAGCCACGCACTCCTGGGGGACGCGCCGCTTCGCCACGCGCGATCTCTCCACCAACAGCTGGTGGGTAGCGTTGCTGACTTTTGGCGAGGGCTGGCACAACAATCACCACGCGCATCCGACTTCGGCCCAGCACGGGTTCACCTGGTATGAGATTGACACCAACTGGTATGGCATCTGGGCGCTGAAGCAGCTGGGTTTGGCCTGGGATATCAAACGTACCAGCCTGGCCGACATTGAACGTGGCATGGTGGCGACGCCGAATGGACGACTGATTACCGCGGCTGTCCCCGAGGCCTCGCTGGCCGGCGACTAGTCGCGCAAATTCCTGACCGCCGCCCCGACCATCTCTGGTCGGGGTTTTGTTTGTGCTGACGCGCTAAAATCAGGCTGGAGCAGTTTCCATGCGCATTACCAGCCGCCGCAAAGCGATCGCTTTCTTCCTGGTCCTGGGCATCTGCCTGGTGGCGCTGGCCGTAGCGCTCAACGTCGGCTGGATCATCCTCAACTGGCGCGAAGGCGTGCTGCTGTTCTTTGGCGTTATCTTTTTTGCGCTCATCATCGCCGGCATGATCGTAAACACCAGCTTTCTGGTGCGGGAGATCCGGCGCAGCGAACAGCATGACAGCTTCATCAACGCCGTCACTCACGAACTGAAAACGCCGGTGGCTTCGATTCGCCTGCATCTGGAGACCTTGCAGCGCCGCGAACTGCCGGACTCGCAGAAGCAGGAATTTTACCGGCTGATGCTGAGCGATACCGACCGGCTCACCGAAACCATCGAGCAGGTTCTGCGCGCCGGACGCGCCGGAGACAAGAAGGCGGGGAGGGACCGGGCGGAAGTCGATTTCGCGGAGTTGGTGCGCGATTGCACGGACGCTGCTCGCACGCGCCACCATCTGCAGCCGGAGGCGCTGCGCTACGAGCAAGCAACCACGAACGGAGCGGGAGTTCACGTCCTAGGCAGCGCGGAGGACCTGCGCACGGCGGTCTTCAATGTGCTCGACAACGCCATCAAATATTCCGGCGAAAACGTCGATGTGTGCGTGCGCCTCGCCATGCCCGACGAGAAGCGCATTCTGCTCAGCGTGCAGGACCACGGCGTGGGCATCCCGCCGGATGACGTCAAACAAATCTTCAGGCGTTTCTACCGCGTCACTCACCGTTCCCTGGCGCACGTGAAGGGAACCGGGCTGGGGCTGTTTATCGTGAAGGCGATTGCCGAAAAGCATGGCGGAAAAGTATTCGCCGAAAGTGACGGCGAAGGTCGGGGCACGACGATTACGCTGGAACTCCCGAGGCCGGTGGCATGAGCCGCGTGCTGGTGGTCGAAGACGAAGCGCACCTGGCACAAGGTTTGCGCTTCAACCTGGAAGCGGAGGGATATTCTGCCGAGGTGGTCGGCGACGGCGAGACTGCTACCGAGCGCCTGCTGGGAAAGAAAAAAGAAGATTTCGACGCCATCGTGCTCGACATCATGCTTCCCGGCAAGGATGGCTTCAGCGTGGTATCCGAGTTGCGGGCCGCGCGGAACTTTGTCCCGGTGCTGATGCTCACTGCGCGGGGCCGTCCCGAAGACGTGCTCAAAGGATTCGCCTCCGGCGCGGATGACTACCTCGCCAAGCCCTTCGATCTTGAGATTCTGCTGGCACGGTTGCAGGGACTGCTCCGGCGCAGCGAATGGACGCGCAGCCAATCCGCCGAGAAACGCGCAGGCGGCCAGGCAGAACCCGCCCGGGATCCTCGGGATCTGACCGATTTCGGGTCTTTCTCTTTCGCTGGCAAAACCATCGACTTCGGCACTCTGGAATTGCGCAGCGGCGACAACGTGATTCAGTTGACGCTGATGGAATCGGAACTTCTGCGGCATCTGGTGCGCAACGACGGCCGGGTGGTTTCGCGCAAGCAGATCCTCGAAGAGGTTTGGAACCTGCACGAAGACACCGACACGCGCGCCATCGATAACTTCATGGTCCGTCTGCGCCGCTACATCGAGGACGATCCCTCCGAGCCGCGCCACCTACTCACAGTTCGTGGCGTGGGCTATAGGTTCCTGGCGAATCCCGAGAAGAAGTGACGGTTTATGCCCGGCACAGCTCTGCGACCAGTGTTTCCCGCCGGTCGAGCGCGATGCGATCGAGGCGGCGCAACACGACAACGTAGGCCGTGCAAGTGATCGCCGCCAGAAGCAGGAAGATCGCAGTGGCGATCCAGAAGCTGCCGTAGAACCGGGCCACCAGAAAAACGCCGACCCCAATCCCCACCACGACGATTTGTACCAGCAAGCTCACCAGGACCGTAGTCTGTGAGGCGCGCTGCCGCCCGAACGTCGCAAAGTCCAGCTTCTTCGGCGAATAAATTGACAGCAGGTTCCCCACGGTGAAGTTGACCGGTGCGGCAAACAGCAACCCTGCCAGCGATGCGATCGTGATACTGGGCGCGGGCGGACCGTACAGGAGGGTCACGGCGATCCACGAAAAAGTGGTCTCCATGACCAGGATGCAGGCGTGGGTCAGGTTCTTGGCCAGAACGATCTCGCTGAAGCGCGCGGGGGACGCGTAGAAAAACTGAATGCCGGCGGCGTCCCCGCCAAAGCTGTTGTAGACCAGGTTCGTCAGTACCAGCAGGGCATAGGCGGCTGCGGCGGGGAATGCCATGTTGGGCGCGCGCGACAGAAAAGCTCCTGTATGCCGCGCATGGCTCATCGGCCCGAGCCGAAATACCACTAGCAGAAAGATCGGCATAATCAAGGTGAGCAGCATTGGTCCGCTACGGCTCAGATAGCGAATCTCTTTTTCGAAAACCGCAGCCACGGACTGGGAGAATCCCGGGAAATTCCATCCCAGGCGGAGCTCGCGATCTTTCTCATAAACCGTTCGAGCGCCCACCTCGCTCAGATTTTCACCGCGATACTGCGCCACCAGGCGCACGTGCAGAAAGTATCCGATCAACATGGCAAAGGCAGTCAGCAGCAGCAGAGAGCTGAAGCCAGACATGAGTTGCGATTTCACTCCTTGCGCAATCGCATCGGCGGCGAGCCCCGGCGGCAGCATGCCCTGCACGGGCTGCAGGATTTCGACGAAGCGCCGAAACTCTGGCCGCGGCCTTTTTTCGAAGTGTTCTGTAATCGGCGAGATCAGTTGAAAGCTGAGCATCAGCAGAACGAACAGAACGCCCATGATCTCCCGTGTGCGGCGCTGCGCCAGCCAGCGCTCCACCCAGGCGAAGATCATCTGCATGAACAGAAGGTTGAAGGCGGCGAAGACCAGCAATACAAGCGCGATCCAGGGCAGCAATGCCGGTTTTGCGATGCTCGCTCCAATCAGAATGGCGAGTGACCACGCGCTGCCCAGGGCCGTCGCTGGATCGAATGCGCCGTACGCCAGCCGGACCAGAAAATACGAACGGTAGGTGAGCGGGAAATGGAGCAGCTCGGAAGAATCGGGGTTGTTGGTGAAGGCTGTCGCCATGATGGGGAAGCCTTGCCAGAAGAAGAACACCGGCCAGAGAAGAACCGCCAGCATTTCCGGCTTACCTGAAAAGACGAAATAGTAAGCCCCAACGGCCAGCCCGACGGCGCCTCCAAGTCCACCCAGCACGAACGACAGCGAGACGATGATGCGCGAGACCAATTCCAGCTTGCCGCGCGTGGTGCGCAGCGAGTTGGAAAATAGCCGCCAGCGCAGCCATCCTATGGCCGCTAGTTGGCTGCGGCGGTGCGCGGTGGGGTTGAGTGCACTCATGGGTTCGCCCGGTAGAGGGTGCCTGAAACTATCTCACAAATGGTCTGCCGCCCTGGCGCAAAGCAGCTCCCGCGAAAGGCGAGGGGACCGGATCGACCGCACCGCCCTATTAGAAAGGCCTACTGATTCGAGATGGTTACCTTGTTCCCGTCAAGCTTGGTGAAGGTGATACTGAACTTCTCCTTGTAACACTTGGCTTTGTCCTGGAGCATACTGATGGCCAGCGCCTCGCCCAAGGTCAGAGACGAATCGGTATCCGCGCGCCAGTGGATGCCTGCGTGGACGCCGTGACCGAAGCTGACGTTCCGCGCGAGCTTGTTCAGTTCGCCACCGACCGTGATCTGGCCCGCATCCTGGCCGGTGTAGGGTACCAGCGCAAGGCCATCGCTCGAGGGCACCAGCGGATTGGGAATCACGTAATTTTCGTCGAAGAAGAACTTCAATAGAGTAATGCAGGCGCCGGCAACCGTTCCATGACCGGTGGGGTAGGAGGGGTGGGTTGGCGAACCTTCCGGGAAAGCCTGCGACAGCAGATATGTGCCGTACTTGCTGAAGCTCTGTGCCACCGCCTTCGAGTTCAAAACGTTACTGTTCAACTTGGCATCGATCTTATTCTGATTCCCACTCAGGATTTGGTGCAGGACGCCTCCGCCCGACTCGGGACGATGGGTCAGGTGAATCAGCCACTTCTGGAACCACACCCGATCCAGTGCGCGAGCGGCGGCTTCTCCCTGGGCGGCGGCGTAATCCGGGCCGCCGAAGGTGCAGAAGCCATTCTGCGTCCTGGAACCGATGTAGGGGTTGCCGGGGTTCACCGGCGCCTTCAGAGTAGCCAGCACCAGGAAGGCAATGAGGTACCCCTGGTACAGCACGTCCGTGTGCGTCCAGGCCGAGAGACCACGCCCGTCATGGAGGTAGCGACGAACCGCATCGACTTGATTGCTGAGTCCGGTGCTGATGCCATTCTGCACCTGCAGGAAGCTGGCGGTGTCAGTCATGTAGTCGATGCCCGGCAGATACGTGTTCATCAACTGGTCAATCGGCTGCTGGCCAAAGCTGGTGGGAGTAATCATGAACTGCGACATATAGGGGCCAATCGTTTCCCCTGGAAAGGCGCCGCGGAACAGCAGATTCGGAGTGACATTCCCCTTGCTGTCTTTCGGGCCCCGGTAGTGTCGCAAGGTCGTAAGTTCGGCTGCCGCCGCAGCGGCCGTCGCATTTGAGGCGTAGTCGGTAAAGGCCACATCGCGCAACAGAGAGGCCCAGTACATCTCCACCAATTGCGTGCCATAAGCTGAACTGGCGATACGGTCGAAGGGAGGCACGACCGGGAGGCCGGTCGGATCACGCGCGAACGGAGCATTGCCGAACTGGACCGAGTCGAGACCTTCCATATCGAAGGCATACGCGCTTCGCGGACCGTTCTGGGTGCGCGTTCCGCCGATGATCATGGCCTCGAAGTCCTGATTCTTGCCGCTTTCGAGCGCCTTCTTAAACGAATCCCAGGCCGCCGGATTTACCACTCCCATGTCATCTTGCAGCAGGCCCTTGCTATAGCTGGCGGAATGGTCGGGATAGCGGTCCTCGTCGCCGCTGGTGGTATGTGGCGGAACCGGAATCTGGGAGTCTGCATTTGCCGCATCGACGCGAAGGTTAAAAGACCTGATCACCCGGGAGTTGTCGTTCAGCGAAATGCCACCGAACGCGTTGGCGCCGCTGGACTGGGCGACTGCGGTCGGGGCACCACCCAGTACACCGGCTGCCATCGTCGCTGTGGCTGCGGTGCCTAATTTACCCAGAAAGCTGCGGCGGCTGGGGGAGTCGACTTCAACATTGCTGTTTTCGGTAGAAGGCAGGCTCTCGGACGAACGATCGACGGTGCGATCGTCTTGGGGGATTCTGGGCATCGTTGCTCCTCTGCGAAAAGTTTAGAGATGCGACTGGAGGCCTGTCGTCTTGGGATCAAAGGGTGCACTTACTCACTGCGTGGCTTTCCCGCTATCGGCGGGTTTCTATCCTGCCGAGCGTTGCAGGGTCAAGTGGACTAATGACCCTAGGCCTTGTGGCTAACAGAAAAGTCTAGTGATGATTGGTTTCAAAACTGGCGATATTTGCCGGGGCCTCTACGACGTCTGTGAGATAGCTTCCTGAAACCTCTGCCTATCTAACCTAGCCACGAAAGTTCCTGCTCGCTTTGTCGCGAGCCACCGACGGTGTGCAGAAAGATTTCTTCCAGCGTCATCTTTTCGTTGGATGACGCCAAACCATCGCCCAAACCGGCTGGTGAACCGTCCCCCGAGACATTTCCTGAAACCGCCGGCGTCTGCGCCCGCACTCCGGCGCGCAACTCTTCGAGCGATCCCTGCGCCACCAGGCGTCCCTGATGAATGATGGCGACGTGGCTGCACAGCCGCTCCACGATTTCGAGCACGTGCGAGGTCAGGAAAATCGTAGCTCCGCGCGTGATCATGCCTTGCAGCATGGATTTGAGCGTGCCGGCGGCGATCGCGTCCACGCCTTCGAAAGGCTCATCGAGAAACAAGACCTTCGGCCCATGGATCACTGCGGCGGCCATGGCCAGCTTTTTCTGCATGCCGTGGGAGTAGTCGGTGACCAGTTTTTTCGGCTGGTCGGCCAGCTGCATAAAGTCGAGCAGCTCGGAGGCGCGCTTGGCCGCGGTTTCACGGTCCAGGCCGTACATGCGGCCGGCGAAGTTCAGAAATTCCGCTCCCGAGAGCCGTCCAAACAGCGCCATGCCTTCCGGCACCACGCCAATCTGGCGCTTCACTTCGACCGGATTCTTCTCCAGATCCAGGCCGAGAATCTCGATCCGTCCAGAGCTGGGCGCGAGCAGGCCGGTGAGCATCTTGATGGTCGTGGATTTGCCCGCGCCGTTCGGGCCCAGGAAGCCGAAAAACTGTCCCCGCGCCACGCGCAGGTCGACGTTGTCGACGGCCATCAATTCTCCGAAGCGGCGAGTCAGGGACTGGGTTGAGATGGTGGGTGCGGCATCCATCAAGCTTCTGAATCTAGCACACCCACGGAAACCACTGAACCACGAAGGACACGAAGGACACGAAGGAATGGCTGAGGCGAGGTTCCCTTCGTGGTTTCAGCGGTCTCTACTTTGCCGGCGCTTCTTTCTTCTCCGACGCTTGCTTCTTCAGCGCGTCTTCGGTCCATGGCGGGACTACGCCAATGAACCGGGCGTAGGCGATCGATTGTCCCAGGTGCTCCGCGGCGTGCCGCACGGTGAACAGCAGAATTCCACGCTCGGTAATCTTCCCGCCAAACCATGGCATGCTCTTTTCCAGATCGGCGTCGGGCATGGCGATGATTGCCTTCTTCGCGTGATCGAAGGAATCTTTCAGCGTGGCGATGACTTTGGCCTTGTCAGTGGTGGACTTCTCCAAGCCCTTCACTTCCAGCCCCTCCGGCACCTTCGCGCCGACGAGCGTGTATAGGTTGTAGTTGGCGGCGGCGACATGCAGCAACACCTCCGCAAATGACCGTACATCCACCGAGGGACGCCAGGTATATTTCTCCGCGGGAATCGCTTCGGCCAGGCGGGTGAACTTATCTTCCTGGATCATGACTTCCGCCAGCACTTCCGAGCGATATCCGGTAACCCCAGGCGTGCCTTCCTTGTAAGGGTTTATCTGGGCCGACAGTCGAACTGTCGCAGCCGCGAGCAAAAGCAGACAGAAAGCCAGAAATAGGCGGTTCATGGAAAAGCCTCCTTTGGGCCCAACCAGTCTAACCGCGTGTGCCCTCTTTTCCAGGACGCTTTGAACCAGAAAACGCGCGCTTCGTGACGAATTTCGATGGTGTAGTCCCAGCTCCGCTACCCGCGCTGCCAGCCTCAGTGTGTCACGGTCAGGCTGAGGGCTTGAGTTTTCGTTACTCCTCCGCCCGCAGCCGTCACCGTCAGGTTGGAGTTGCCGGCAACGGCGGTCGAGGCGGCCGCCAGCGTCAACCTGCTGCTGCCCGTGCCGGGCGAGGGGATGCCGGTGGGCGCAAAGGTAGCCGTAACTCCCTTCGGCAGTCCGCTCACCCTGAACGCAACCGCTGACTTGAATCCATTCAAGGCAGCCGTGGTCAGTGTGACGGCAGCGGACCTGCTAGCTGCCACTGTGGGAGTCGTGCTGCTTGGCGTCAGCGTGAAAGTGGGCGCCAGCACCGTCAACGCCAGACGCAGGATCCGCGTGAGCCCCGCTCCGCTTCCGCTAATCGTCAGCGTGGAATGACCCGCGGCCGCGTTTGACGCCGCGGAAATGGTAGCGGTCACAGGCACAGCGGCGGTCAGCGCTGAGGAAGAAAACTTCACGGTGACCCCGGCGGGCGCTCCGCTGACGGAAAGTGCCACCGGCGAGTTGAACCCACCTGAAGCGGTCAGGACTAGAGTGTCGGCGCTCGAACTCCCTTGTCCCACCGACACGCTGGAAGAGCTCGGAGTCAGTGCAAAGTTCGCGCCGCTGCCGTCACTCCAATGGTTTACCAGCAGGCTGGCGTCGACCGATCCAAGCCCAGTGGCCTCGTCATAGCCAGCGCCTGCGTTGAAGCCCGCGACTCCGGGAACGCTGTTATTGCCGCTGGTGATGTCATGGAATACGGCTGCCCCACCACTCGACAGCTGCAGCGTGGCCAGGCGATACAGAAAGGGGTTGACACTGCCCTGGGCCTTCCCCGATTTTTGCAGCACCATCGCCAGCACGCTGGCCAGAGAGGGCGTGGCTGCGGAAGTTCCCGCCACGTAAAAGACCGATCCCTGAACCTGAATGACGTAGGCGTCGTGAATGGCGGCGTCCATCGCAAGGTCGGGAACGTCGCGCCTGCCGTCGGCCGGAACTCCCGGCGCGGATTGCCAGGCGGGCTTACCGTACACGCTGCTCGCTCCGCCCCCGCTGGACCACAAGCCCCCGCTCCATCCGCTTTCATTCCATGCAACCTCGGGGATGTAGCTGAGCGCGGAGGAATTCCCCGAGCCATTCGTAGACGACCAATACTGGCCCGGGTTGGTCGCGTCATTGAACAGTGTTCCTCCCACACAAGAGCTGTAGGGACTGGAACAGAGGCCATTCACGCCCCGTCCTTGGGTTGCGGTTCGCAGGTCGGGAGAGTCGCAGCCCGCGGCGCCGCTGTCACCCGAGGAGACCAAGACAGACATCCCCTGGGCAGCGGCTTGCTGCCATGTGGCATTCCAGAAAGCATTGCCTCCGGAGCCGAGCGCCGCTTCGCACAAGCCGTAGCTCAGGGTCACGATCGGCGCCACGTTGTGCGCCACCGCGTACTGCGCGGAAAGGGCGATACCGTCGGTCGCTCCCGATTTCGAAGTGACGAACTTGACGTTGGCGTTCTTGGCGATCGCACCCGCCCACTCCACGTCCAGCGCGGATTCGGCTTCATCGTTGCAATCAGGAAAGCCCGGGTCCGCGCCGTTTACGATCATCTGCGGATCGTTGGCCGGCAAGCCGGCGTTGTTGCGGAAGGTCCGCACGTCTTGTAACGCGACATCCACCCGCCCCAGCACCGCGATGCTCTCTCCGGTTCCGTCGATCCCCTGGTTGTAGAGTGGGCCTACGTCGTAGATAGTGTCCCAGTCCTGAGGCATGAGGAAGTGCGCGCCATTGCCGGCGGTGTAGGCCGGAACCACCACGTAATTCGGAGTGCTGAGAAAATCATGAAGCGATACCACTCCACGCACCGCTACGGCCAGTGCCTCAGGAATCTCAAGGTCGGTCGCATTCGCGAAGTGGGTCTCTCCTCTGACAGAATACTTTCGCATGGCGGTGTGGAATGTTGTTTCCACTTGTGCGGCTGTGCCGCTGAAAACGATCGCGCGGTGCGACAGCGGAATTTCTTCAATTTCCATGCCGTGCATTTGCAGCCAGATGACTACCTGCTCCAAATCGCGGATGGATACTCCGAAACGCTTGCCGAACGCCGCTGGGGTAAGCCACTGATGGTAGTAAGGCGATCCCGGATCCTGCTGCGCCCGAATCAACTCCTCGAGAGCCGCTTCCTGGTCAGGACTCGGGCTTAGCACCAGCACCATCCGCTCCATGCGCTGCTCGGGCGGGACGTCGCCGATCGCGTACTCCGTTTTGGCTGACGGATGCCGTTGGCCGGAAAGCGTAACCCGCTGGCCTTCGTCGATTTGCTCCGTAATGCGGTCGGCCGGGCGAACAGCAAGATCTCGCATCGCTTCCGCGTTCGGTGTGGTTTGCGACCAGGACGGCAGAGATGAAGATGAACACGTGAGCAATAGGGTAAGAAGGACGGTAGCCCTGCTATGCATTTGCGCCTCGGAAGTAGGATGGTTGTGCCAGCACTCTTCCTTGGTTCATCGGCAGAGAATGCAATTTTTTTCAGGGAATCACGGGAGCTTGATGTGGCGGTAGTAAGAGCCCGAAGTTACTTTCGCTTCCCATAAGGCAGATTCTCAGGACATTCTCATCCCGCGGCAGAATTTGTCGGCCCTGCCTGGCCACTGGCGGGGTGTGTACGCTACGATAAACGGAAATTTAGATTTCTTGGAGAACAAGCAATGGCGAAATATCGCATCGCCCAAGTCAATATTGGCCGGGTGAGAGCTCAACTGGATGACCCAATTATGGCCGGATTTGTCACCCGGTTGGATGAGCTCAATGCGCTTGCCGACGACAGTCCCGGGTTCGTGTGGCGGCTCCAGACTCCGGAGGCAACGCTACCTACCTGCGGCCCTACGACGATGATCGCATCCTCGTCAACATGTCGGTCTGGGAGACCGTGGAAGACCTCCAACACTATGTTTATCGAACTGCTCACGCGGAGCTACTCCGGCAGCGCCACGAGTGGTTCGAAAAGATGACTGCTATATATGTCGCCCTGTGGTGGGTGCCGGTAAATCATCTTCCCGGCGTCGACGAAGCCAAAAAACGCCTGGCGTATCTCGAAGCGCATGGCCCAACCCAGTTCGCATTTACCTTCAAAACACTCTTTCCGCCGGATGAGGAGTTTCAGAAGGGAATTGACTGGTCTTCGTTTCAGCCTTGTCCCGCAACTTAAGCTGAGTTGCGCGCACGCCTGATTCGTTCGGTTTTACGAAACCGGAACAAGACAGACTCCATTGCCAGTCCTCTTGATGCTGTGTGCTAAACTTCGTCTCCCTTCCAGCACGTGGGTCCTATCCGGCGGTTTTAGTCTGTCTTTCGGGAGGTCACGTGGCCAAGAACATTGTCATCTGCTGCGACGGAACCGGAAACGAATTCGGCGACCACAATTCCAATGTCGTCAAGCTTTACAGCACGCTTGTGATCGACGGTCACCGGCAGGTCGGGTACTACCATCCGGGCGTGGGCACCATGGGTGCACCGACCGCACACAACAAGGTCAGCAAAGCTTGGTCCGTGGTGATGGGCCTGGCCTTTGGAGCCGGCCTCCTGGCGAACGTCGGCGACGCTTACCGATACCTGATGAATGTGTATGAAGACGGCGACAACGTCTTTCTGTTTGGTTTCAGTCGAGGGGCCTACACCGCGCGAGCGATAGCTGGCGTCCTGCACATGTTCGGATTGTTGTGCCCGGGCAATAACGGGTTGATCCCCTACATCATCCGGCTCTATGCTCAACGAACCCGCAGTGCAGCCGGAATGACTCACACCTTCCAGGTGGCGGACGGCTTCAAATCCACATTCTGCCGTCATTGCCCGCTGCATTTTGTTGGAGTCTGGGACACGGTCAGTTCGGTGGGGTGGGTGTGGGATCCGCTGAAGCTTCCCTATACAGCGCAGAATCCCGACATGGCCAATGGCCGCCATGCGGTCTCGATCGATGAGGGGCGCTGTTATTTCCGCAACAACTTGTGGGGAGAGCAACTTCCCGATCAGAGTCTGAAGCAGGTTTGGTTTGCCGGAGTCCACTCCGACGTTGGCGGCTCCTACGCGCCCCCGGAAAGTGGGCTCTCGCAGATCGCCCTCGAGTGGATGCTTTGCGAAGCCGTTTCGCTTGGGCTTCTGGTCGACCCGGTGAAAGCCGACCAAGTCCTGGGAAGAGTTCCGCCTCCTCCTCCAGTCAAACCTGACGCGTCCCAGAAGACGCACAACTCGCTGACCTGGGCCTGGTGGATCCTGGAGTTCCTCCCGCACTCTTACTACGATCCGATCGCGAAGAAGCCGAAGTGGCGTATTCCCCTGGGAGCGAGGCGGGTGATTCCGGAAAACTCCGTCTTGCACGAAACCGTGAAAGAGAAACTCAAAGTCGATCTGGACTACAAACCGTCGAACCTGCCAGGCGCTTCGAGCATCGAGCCAAGAAACCCGTGCCGTTTCTCTTGACGAAAACGCTAGCCCTCACAGAAGCACGAACGCCCTGACCTTACGGCCAGGGCGTTTCGTTTGGCAGAACCGCAGCGTTCTAAAACAGATTCCACAAGAACTGGTTGTAGACCTCGTGGTGATACTGCACCTCGGGCGCTTTCACGAACGTTCCCAAAGCGCGCGGGCAGCGGTCGGCGGCAGCCTGCTTCAAATCCGCATAGCGGCCTTTGACATCTTCGCCGAGCATCTGGGTGGTCCACTGCGCTTTGCGGAAATTGGCCAGTGCGTCGTAAATGTTATCGGGCAAATACCGCTCCGCCTGGCGCAGGTTCTTGATCTTCGCCGTTTCGCCGTCGATGCCGGTCTTGAAGATCGAGTACATCACCAGGTATGGATTCGAATCCGGCGACACTGAGCGCACTTCCACACGCATGCTCTTCTCGTTGCCGATAGGAATGCGGATCATCGAGCCACGATCGACCGGCGACGCCTTCAGCTGGTTGGGCGCCTCGAAGTGCGGATCGAGACGGCGATAGGCATTCACGCTGGCGTTGAGCAGCAGACAAATGTCATTGCCGTGGGTGAGGATGCGATCCAGAAACGCCCAGCCCATCTTGCTGAGTTTTTCTTCCCCTTTCGCGTCCCAGAAAAGATTCTTGCTGTCTTCGCTGATGGAAACGTTGGTGTGCATGCCGCTGCCGTTCACTCCCACCACCGGCTTGGGCAGGAAGGATGCCGTGAACCCCATGTTGGTCGCCACCTGGCGGCAGATCAGCTTGTACAGCTGGATCTGGTCGGCAGCCGCCACCACTTCCCCGTAGCCGTAGTTGATTTCAAACTGTGAGGGCGCGACTTCCGGGTGGTCTTTTTCGTTCTGGAATCCCATTGCACGCTGCACTTCAGCCGTGGTATCGATAAACGTGCGCAGCGGATCGCCGGGCAGCGAGTGATAGTAACCGCCGGTGTTGACGTACTCGAACTTGCCGGTTTCGTTGTAACGGCGCTCGGCATCAGGACCTTTGAAGAGAAAGCCTTCGATCTCGTTGGCGGCATTGAGCGTGTAGCCTTTTTTCTTGTACAGGTCGGCGGCGAATCCCTTCAGCACGCCGCGAATGTCGGCGGCATAAGGCGTTCCGCCCTTATCGATGACGTCGCCAAACACCAGCACCTTGCCTGAGCCGAATACGTCGGAGGGTCCCCAATAGAACGCTGCCCAGTCGATGCCCAGGCGCAGATCGCTCTCGCGCTGCGCCGTGAAACCGCGAATCGAGGAACCGTCAAACGTCAGGTTGTCCCAGCTCTTCAGCAGGAACTTCTTGTCATAGTCCAGCATGTGCAACCGGCCCTCGAGATCGCTGAAGAGCACGGTCACGGCCTTGATCCGCTTCTCGTCGGCCAGGTACTTCAGCCGTTCCTCCTGGATCTTGTGCGTGGCGACGCGATTCCTGCGCTGCTCCTTCGCCTTCAAATTCAAGGTTTCCAGTTCGTCGTAGGACAGTGCCAGGAAGTTACGCAGTTCAGTGGACATGAATCTCCTTCGTCTCCTAAGAATTCATCGGCAAAAGTCGTTGGCAGACCCGGACAGACAGAGAACCTGCTAGGGCTGGGCTGGGCTGACTCAAGAGGATATCGCGAGGCCCCAACCTCCGCCAATCGAAAAAGCTGATAAACGGGATAAAAGAGTTTTATCTGTGAGCGTGAGAGGCGGGCGACCCACTTCCCATTTGCCATATCTGGGTGCCCCATTTCTCGCGTTCTTTGCGAGAAGTGGGGATGTATCCCTGACCTGCTCCCCCGTTTCCGCAAAGCTGAGTACGATCCTCAGCGAAGGAATGGGAAAGTTTATCTCAGCTCACTGCCGGTGGGCCTTGGCCCCGGCGGCGAGCTCACGCAGCGAGCTCAGGAACCCGGCGGCCGCGTCCGGGTCGGCAAGAGATTCCAGGTTGACCGTGGCGGAAAACTGCGGCGATTCCGGCCGGAAGCGAACCTGCAAAATGTCCCGGTGCCGAGCCGACATGAGGGCATTGAGCTCCGAGGTGGGATCTTTTTTCCAGTGGGTGCGCGTAGTCAAAATGATAGGACCGGGCTGGCAGACTTCCCACTCCCGCGCGTCCCGTTTCCGGGACGAACCTCCGCGATTGTGCGCTGACCAGCGATGACGGATCACTTCCAGGTGAAAATCGGGCGAGCCGTCCAAGTCGGCCTCAAAGGTCAAGGTCTCCTTTTGGTGATGCCAACAGCTCAGCAGCCAGTGTACGGGAAGCGCTCTTGGGCGGAATTTCACGGTCAGGCGGGGGTTCTCAAACCAGCGGCCAGGAAAGTGCAAACGCGCATGCAGGCGGGAGCTGCTGACCCAACGGGACTCGAGCACGCGCCCTTTGCCGGCCCATGCGGTCTGCATCCAGCGCAGCGCCTCAGCTCCCTTTTTCCGGTTGTAAGTAGTAAAGACCAGATACCACAGCCCCAGGACTGTGACCGCAGTCACAACGTCAATCAGCAGAAGGCGCCCCACAACGCTCTCCCTACACTGATGGTACGTCCGAGGCTGCGACAGAGGCAAGGGGCCAATCGACTTTGGGGACGGATTATTTCGACCTAATCCTGCCCGCCTGTGGAAAAAGGGTCCCGGAATCGCTTCAGCACGAAAACCGCAGCCGAAACCAATCCTGCACGGGACGCAAGAAGAACGATGCGTGTCCGCTGCGGCACCCGGGTTCAAGAATCGTCGAATTCCGCCGATGTGTATTTTCAGGACACACATATGAAGGTTGAGACCACTAGCATTTCGGAGCCTATGTCGGGAGCTGACCGGAGGCGAAGTCCGAGATACCGCTTATCCGGCCCCATTACGGTAGAGGTGAAGGACGGCCCGCCCATTCCCGCGATGACCATTGAAATCAGCGCCACCGGACTGTCGGCGATTCTGTCGACGGCCATAAATGTAGGCGATATCGTGAATCTCCACCCGATCGCTGGCGGCACGGTCAGCGGCCAGGCAAAGCACAATATGGGGAAGGTGTACGGTTTTCAATTTCTCGGACTTACGGAGGAACAGAGCCAGAAGATCGTCGAAGATTGTCGGCATCTCCCAATCTACAATCCCAAACATCTGGGCATCTGAATCCGGCTGCGCTCCAACCTCCCGGCTACAATGGCGGCGTGCCTTTCACCATCCGCTCCTTCCAGCCGGAGGATTTCGACACACTATGGCGCATTGACCAGGACTGTTTCCCGGCGGGGATTTCCTATTCCCGCCAGGAACTCAGGCTCTACATTCGACGCCCGAGCTCGTTCACGCTCGTTGCCGCCTCCGGTCGAGCATCCGATCATTCTGACGTGCAGAGGGTCGAGAAACGCACGCGGTCGGCAGACTCTATCCCCGAGCCCATAGCAGGCTTCATTGTGGCGGAAGCCGGCACGCGTGGCTCCGGGCACATCATCACCATCGACGTAGTTGCGGCGGCTCGCCGCTCCGGAGTGGGATCGCTGCTGCTGCGCGCCGCCGAGGATCGGCTGCGCGACGCCGGATGCCACAGTGTCGCTCTCGAAACCGCAGTCGATAACCTCTCAGCCCTTTCCTTCTATAAACGGCACGGCTACAGCGTGCTTCGAACCTTCCCGCGCTATTATTCCAATGGCGTTGACGCGCTGGTGCTGGCCAAGAGCCTCCACTGACGCCCTTACCTGCGCAATAACCCATCAGAAGGACGGCGCCAAGTAAAGCGATGCGCATAGTCGGAAACACGATGAGGGTAATAAGAGAACTCCCAAACCATGAAAGGGGCACAAAACGCAGAAGCGTCACATGAAGCAACGACTGCGGTTGTCACGGGAGGCATGGCAGCGTCTGGCAAGGAAGGTTGATGCCGACCATGCCCGCGTAGGTTTTGGAACGCGCCTGTTGTATTCCGCCGCCAGCGCGGGCAATTCGTTGCTGGCGAAACTCCAAAACCTGAGCCATGCAGAGGCCTTGGAAGGCGCTGAAGTTCCGCCACCCATCTTCCTGCTGGGTTTTTGGCGGTCGGGCACTACTTTTCTGCACGAGTTGTTCTGCTGTGATCCCCGGTTCGGATTCCCTAGCACCTATGCCTGCTTGAACCCTGCCCATTTTCTGCTCACGGAAAAGGCGTTTCACCAGCGGGTGGCAAAACAGCCGACCCTGCGCCCGATGGACAACATGCAGTATTCCTGGGCATCACCTCAGGAAGACGAGTTCGCCCTCCTCTGCATGGGAGCGCCGTCACCTTACGAAGCGTTACTTCTTCCCTCGCTGATGCGCGATCCTCGAGTGCTCCTCGATTTGCGCGCTCGCCCTCGCGAGGAGCAGGATCGCTGGGCACAGTCGGTTCAGCTTTTGCTTCGCTTGCTTACCGTGCAGCAAGGTAAAGCGATGGTGCTGAAGTCGCCGCCACACGGCTTCCGATTGCCTCTGCTGCCATCTCTGTTTCCGCATGCGCGCTTCGTGATCATCGAACGCAACCCGTACGAGGTATTTGCTTCCAACCTCAAGCTTTGGCAGACGCTGCTCGATATGTACAGTTTGGAGCACGCCTCGCCGGAGCAAATCGAAGCTTTTGTGCTGGCCGCCTACCTCATCCATGAGGAGGCAATCATGGAAGGGACTCGCCATCTCCAGCCGGGAACAGTGTCACGTGTGCGTTATGAGGACCTGGTCGCCGACCCGCTTGGCCAAATAAAGCGGATGTATTCCGAACTTGAATTGGCGGATTTCGAGGCTGCGCGGCCGGGGTTGGAACAGCACATTGCGAGCGTGTCGGCTCACCAGCGCAATCGTTTCATGCTGTCGCCGGAGCAGAAGGCGGCCGTGGACGAGTTATGGGGTTCGTTCATCCGCGATAAGGGTTACACGTGGTCGGAGGCCTGGCTTAGCCTGAAAACGTCCGCTTAGTTACGAGGGGACTACAGGTGAGGCGGGGTCATAACGGCAATCAGTGAGTGTCGTGGCGATGTTCCAACACATGAGACGATTACTAACGCGTGATGGCTCTGATCACCTCCGGGTTGCCGACAATTCGCCAAGTGACATGTCAGTGACATAAAGTCGTCATCTGTTGGCAGAAATCAACGGAGCGCGATTTTCGGCTCGCATGTCGAAGTCCCGTCGCAATACGTCCTTCCTCCCGCTTGACGACGCGCTGTTCGCCGGCAAGCCGCGCAAGCCGGTCCCACATGAATTCGTCCTCGACGCGATCGCTACGCTGTCGCCCAAGACGTGCTCGATGTTCGGCTGCCTCGCGATCTACGTTCAGGACAAGATTGTCCTCATCCTCCGCGACAAACGTGATCAGATGGCAGACAACGGGGTGTGGCTTGCTACAACCGAAGACCAGCACCGGAGTCTGCGTCGGGAGTTCCCCAACATGCGATCCATCCAAGTGTTGGGGAAGAAGGTGACGGGCTGGCAGGTTCTTCCAGCCGATGCGCAGGATTTCGAGGAAGCAGCGCTGCACGCCTGCGATCTTGTCCTG
>Ga0116217_10000026_pt1 | contig 187205 bp, 169 predicted proteins | sample Sb_taG_6_FD_89697 | JGI IMG/M metagenome (GOLD analysis project Ga0116217, IMG submission 89697) | Peat soil microbial communities from Weissenstadt, Germany - Sb_50d_4_PS metaG | ecosystem: Environmental > Terrestrial > Soil > Wetlands > Peat | place: Germany: Weissenstadt | collected...
CGGTTCCCTTCCTCGTTGGCAATGCGTCGAACGCGGAGCACCATGCCCGGGACGGGAGCACTCCCCGGCACTAGCCTTTGCGGTCCGGAGGAAGCTACACTACCGCGCTAGAAACGCCACTAGCCACCCTCGTCCTCGAAAACCGGGCCAGCTGCCGTGGTTTGGCCCCGGGACATTTGCAGCTTCCCCGAGTGGCGGCTCGGAGTCCCGCATTTGGCTAGCGCATGCTACAGCTTGTCGTGGCATCAAAGATTGGTCAACCCGGGTTGACCTCTCAAGCCGTATCGAGTTCGTCCTCGTGAAATGCACAATTTCGAGGACAGACCCTCGGGGTCGCTCACGAGTCTCAGACGGCCCCAGGATCGAAGCGGGGATGGAAGAGTGTCAGGGGGTGGACGATTGAATCAGGAGAGAAGGCCGGAGGCGACTGCAGTCCCAAAGCCTGAGACGTCGACCGGAAACCTATGGACCCTTCCGCGCCCTTATGTCCCGAAGGTGGTTCCAGCCCTAGCCTCGCGCGGCACAGGGGTTTGCGATGGACGATGTGGTGGTCGTAGGCAAGGATGTGTGGAAGACCTATGGCAGCGGGGATACCGCGGTCGACGCGATCCGCGGTCTCAATCTCGAGATCCGACGGGGCGAGATGGTCGCCGTGATGGGACCTTCCGGTTGCGGGAAGACCACGTTCCTGAACTGCTTCTCGGGACTCGACACCGTGACCAAAGGCCAGGTTCTCGTTGACGGGATCGACATCCACGCGATGCCGGATGCGAAGCGAAGTGAGGATCGGGCGAAGCGCACCGGCTTCGTCTTCCAATCGTACAACCTCCTGCCGGTCCTCGACGCGGTGGAGAACGTCGAGCTTCCCCTCCTCATCGGGGGGGTCCGCGCCAAGGAGGCCCGACAGCGCGCCACCGAGATGCTGGGGCTGCTGGGACTGGGGGACCGGGCTAATCACCGCCCTTCGGAGCTCAGCGGCGGGCAGGCGCAGCGGGTCTCGCTCGCCCGCGCGCTGGTCGCGAAACCCGCGATCGTGTGGGCGGATGAACCGACCGGCAACCTCGATGACGAGGGATCCCACCAGGTCACGACCCTCCTCCGGCAATTGAACCACGATCACGGTCAGACGATGGTCGTAGTGACCCACGACGCCGACGTGGCGGCCAAGTGCGACCGAGTTCTCAAGATGCGTGACGGCCGCTTCGTGAGCTAGTCGAGGTTCCCGTTCGTGGTCGACGGCACGATCGCGCTCGGAGCGGTCCTCCTGGCCGTCGTCGCCGTCGTCGCCGGGGTCCTCATCTTGAGCCACCGGCTCGCCTGGCGGATCGCGCTGCGCAACGTGCGTCGCGCCCGCGGACGAACTCTCCTCCTCCTCGTGGGTCTGCTCGTCGGAACGACGATCATCTCCGGCAGTCTGGTGGTCGGATCCACCGTCCAGAGCCTGACCCTGCACTACACGTACATCGCGATCGGCAACGTGCACGAGGGGATCTACGCCACCGGCCCCTCGGGGAACGACCGTCCGTTCGGTTACGGCACGTACACCGCGCTCGCCGCGGCGACGCAAGGGTACTCGAGTATCGCGGGGACCACCCCGATGATCATCGAAACGAGCCAGGTCTTCGACAAAACGACCGGCCTACCGGAAACAAACCTGAACCTGATCGCCTCCGACTCGAACCAGAGCGCGAACCTCGGGGCCTTCACGACCACCACGGGGGCGACGAGCGGCGGCCCCGGTCCGGGTCAGGCCTTTCTTGACGTCCAGACCGCCGACGCACTCAACGCCTCCGTGGGGGACACCTTGGTCGTCTACGGAGCCACGCCGGTCGTGACGATCGTGGCCGCGATCGTGGTCGACGATTCCCGCGGCGGCTTCCTGACGGCGGGGATCGTTCCGGGCAACGTCTTCGTCAACCTCGCGACGGGACAAGCCGTCGAGAACTTCCCCGGAATGATCAACTTCATCGCGGTCACCAACGCGGGTGGTCAGCAGGGCGGGATCGGGAGCTCGGACGCCGTGAGTGGTTTCCTGAACTCCACCCTTGCTCACATCCCATCGGCGACCGGTCTCGCGGTCCACGAGTTGCTGAAGGACGCGATCGCGAGCGCCAACTCCTCGGGCTCGAACATCCAGACGATCTTCCTCGCCCTGGGACTCTTCTCGATCGCCGCCGGCGCGATGCTGATCGTCGGGATCTTCCTCATGCTCGCGGAGGAAAGGAAGGGAGAGATGGGGATGCTGCGCGCCGTCGGGATGCGGCGGCGCGAGCTCGTCCTCGTCTACTACTTCGAGGGCCTCGTCTACGCGGCCGGGAGCGCGCTCGCCGGCACGCTGGTCGGGATCGTCGCCGGGTACGGTCTGACGTACGCGTTCAGCCAGTTCATCCAATCGGGGGGGCTCACTTCCACCGCCATCCTTCAGTCGTTCACCGTCACGCCGGACGACATCGTGGTCAGCTACGTGGCGGGGTTCCTGTTGACCCTCATCACGGTCGCGGTCGCGTGCTCGCGCGTGAGCCGACTCAACATCGTCCAGGCGATCCGGGACATCCCTCCCAGCCCGCCCCCCCTCCGGCTCTACACGCTGCTCCTCGTCTTCGGAGTGATCTTGGCCGCGTTGGGAGCCCTGATCCTCGCGCGGGATGCGCACGGGACGTCGGACATCTCGATCCCGATCACCGGCGGCGCGCTCGTGATCCTGGGGTTGGGTCTCGTCGCGTCCCGGTTCATCCCCAACCGGATTGCGTTCAGCGCGGTGGGGGCGGGCCTCCTCGTCTGGGCGGGGTTCGCGCCGCTCCGCCGGGCTGTGCTCGGCACCGCCCACACCGGCGGGATCTTCATCGTGTTCACCGAAGGGATACTCATGGTCTCCGGTGCGCTCATCCTCTACATCTTCAATTCGGTCAGCGTGACCAACGGGCTCCTCAAGTTGGCCGGAGGTGGCTCGCGAGGCGCACCGGTGGCGCGGGTCGCGCTCTCGTACCCGTCCCGCCGGCCCGGGCGCACCGCGGTGACCCTGACGATCTTCGCCCTGGTGACGTTCACCATGGTCGCCATCGCCTGTTTCGGAGCGACCGTCCAGGCGAACCTCAACAACACGATCCAGACCGAATCGGGGGGCTACAGTTTCTTCGGCTTCTCCACGCAGCCCATCCCGGATATTTCGGAGCAGATCGCGAACAATTCAACCCTCGCCCGAGAGTTCGCGGTCGCGATTCCGATCGTGACCGGTTTCGTGGAGGTCAACGTCTCGGGCTCGTCCCCGAATCCGTACCTGGACTCGTTGTTCGCGGCGCCGACCAACGCCTCGCCGAGCTCGAACTTCTACTCGACGAACGGATTTTCGTTCTCCACGACCTGGGACGGGATGAGCCGGACCCAAGTGCTGGACGACCTGGAGACCAACGAGTCGGTCGCGATCTTGGACGGGAACTACGCGCCCCCCACCGCCAGCGTGACCGGGGGGCCCTCCTCGCCCCACCCCAGTTTGAATGTCGGGAGCTTCCTGTCCGTCACCCCGCCGGGGGGCGGCGCGGTGCTGTCGGTGCGGGTGATCGGGATCATGACCCAGACCGTCTTGAGCGGGGTCTGGGTCAACCCGACGGCGGCCTCCGGCCTCGGGTACACTTCGGAGGTCGCATTCCTCCTCACGGTCCACTCGGGGATCTCCACGACCACCGCGGCGCAGGACGCGAAGCGCGCCTTCTTCCCGGAGGGCCTCGTCCTCTTCGACATCACGGCCCTCCTCGAGAGCTCGATCGCCACGACCGAGGGGTTCATCGGACTCCTCGAGATCTTCGTGGGGCTCGGTCTCGGCGTCGGGATCGCAGCGATGGGCATCCTCGCGCTCCGCGCCGTGGTCGAACGACGGCGCGAGATCGGGATGCTGCGGGCGATGGGATTCACCGAGGCCGGGATCCTCCGCGCGTTCTTCCTCGAGTACTCGTTCGTGACCTTGCTCGGTCTAACGATCGGGACGGTCCTCGGGGTCTGGATCGTTTACGACCTCTCCACGAGCCCGAACGCGGCGGCCAACGGGGTCTCGTTCTTCGCCGTCCCCGTCCTCACCGTCGGGCTGATCGTCGTGGCGGCGTACGGACTTTCGATGCTGGCGATCGCGCTCCCATCGATCCGGGCGTCTCGGATGGCTCCCGCCGAGGCCGTTCGACCGACGGAGTAGGCCCGGCCCCGACGGCCGACCCACGGAGTCGCCCACGGACGGGGAAGCGACGGGCACCCGCCCCCCGAGGTCCTCGCCTTTGGGCCGAGACCCTCAGTACGACCGCCAGTGCGAACCCATCGTACCCCTTCCGGCCCACGGTCTGGAGCGTGGTAGCGAGCAGGCGGGGGTCGTTCGCCAACCGGGCATTCATGCGGCGGATCCCCTGGACCCGGGGATCTCGACTGCGGGTCTGCACTACTTGGCCGTCCCGCACGACGTTGTCGACGACGATCACGGTGCCAGGGCGAGCGAGCCGCACGGCCCAGTCGAGGTACGCGGGGTTGTTCGGTTTGTCCGCGTCGAGGAAGATCAGGTCGAACGGTCCTTCCCCCTCGGCCTTGAGCCGAGGAAGGGCTTCCAGGGCCGGTCCTACTCGCACTTCGACCTTCTTCGCCAGTCCTGCCCGTAGAAGATTTGCCCGGGCGACGATCGCGTGCCGGGGGTCGAGCTCCAGCGTGATCATGCGCCCCCCCGGCGGGAGCGCTCGCGCGAGCCAGCTCGTGCTGTACCCCCCCAGGGTGCCCACCTCGAGGATACGGCGGGCGTCGCGGATCCGCGCGAGAAGGTGGAGGAACCTCCCCTGGAGCGGACTCACCTGGATGGACGGAAGTCCGGCGGAAGCGCTCGCACGGAGGGCGGACTGAAGAGCGCGGTCCTGCGGGAGCAGCAGGCTCTCAAGGTACCGATCCACCTGGGACCACGTTCTCGCGCTCATGGCGGGGTCCTCCGGTACTGGCCGTCGGACACCGATTCGTCCTCCCCCGAGTCGTGGTTGGGGGAGGGGTTCCAAACCTACTTAGCGCGTGGCCCGCCTCCGGACGAGGGGGAGGCAGCGATTTCACCCGACCCGGTCCCGCCCGCGACGATGGCGCGATGCCATCGCAACTTCGTCGAGGGATTCTGGCAGTACACGAAGTCGACGCCGGGCGCCAGCCGCCGCGTGTCCGACGGAGGCACCTTGATGCGCAGCGGGATCGCCGCGTCGCAAGCCAACATCTGGTTCCTCGAGGAGCCGACGGGATCGCTCGAGTCCCTCTTCGCGGAGGCGGCCGCGTACTTCGGCCCGAACCGTCCGTGGCGGGTCATCGCCGCGGGTCCTCGGGCCGAGGAGGTCCATCGAAGCGCCGCCGCCCACCGTCTCGCCCCGATCGCATCCGAGCCCGGGATGATCCTGGACCCCCTCCGGGCCCCTCCCGCTCCGCTCCCCGGGTTGTTGATCCGGACGGTCGACTCCCGCGGCACGCTCGACGACTTTGGGGTGGCGTGGTGCGCCGCGTTCGGGATCCCTCGCTGGATCTTCGACATGGTGCTTCCGACCGTGGTACCGGACGATCCCGAGCACGGCACGCAGAACCGTTTCCTGGTCGGTTATGCCGGGGGCGGGCCGGTCGCCTGTTCGTCCGTCATCGTGTCGGAACGAGTGGCCGGGATCGTCTCGGTGGGCACGACCCGCGCGGCCCGGGGCCATGGGTACGGGACCGCGCTCACCTGGCAGGCGGTGGAGGAGGGGCGTCGTCTCGGGGCCGACGTCGCCTACCTGGCGGCCACGCCGATGGGATACCCCGTCTACGAGCGAATGGGCTTCCGCCAGGCCGCCGACTACCCCAGCTGGGCGACCCCGGTGGGCTTCTTCCGGCAGATCCGGCTGGTCCTCGGGATGTGGCGGCAAGCGCAGACGAGTCGCCGGCGCGCCGCTCCGCCCGGTGCGTGAGAGCTCGATCGACCCGTTTCAGGCCGCCCGCCGGCCGACATGGTGGGCGCGCGCGAGGGCGAAGTAGGCCTCCGGGGAGAGATTCTCGGGGCGGAGGTGCGACCAATCCTCCGGCCACCCGGCGGTCTTCGCCAGCTGCCGGGCGGCGTCCGTGGAGGGGACGACCCGGGGCAGGAGGTTTCCCAACTGCTTTCGGCGGGCGGAGAAGAGGGTCCGGACCAGGGATTCGAACTCCGGAACCGACGGGACGGGCAGGTCGCCCGCGCGGGCCGCATGGACACCGATTCGGCTCGAGACCTCGGGAACCGGGCTGAAGGACCCGGGAGGGACGCTACGGAAGAGCTCCACCGACCCGTAGAGCTGGGCGATGATCGAGAGACGTCCGTAGACCCGGGACCCGGGGCGGGCCGCAAGACGCTGGGCCACTTCGTCCTGGACGAGGAAGACCACGCGGGGGACCCGACGCGCGAACTGTGCGAGGAGGATGGGGGTCGCGACGGAGTACGGGAGGTTGCCGATCACGACGTCCGCGGGAGGGAGCGGGACGGTCAGGGCGTCGCCCTCCAGCACTTGGACCCGCCCTCCGAACACGGTCCGAAGGTGCGCGGCCAACCGCGCATCCCGCTCGACGACCGTCAGGGGGCGCACGCCGCGACGCACGAGAGCGGCCGTGAGGATCCCGAGGCCTCCCCCGATCTCGAGGACCGGCCGGCCGGGAGTGACCTCGACGAGGGCCGCCTCGGCGTCCGCGACGAAGGGGTCCGTGAGGAACGACTGGCCCCACCCCTTCGTGGGGCGGACCCCGAGGCTCTCGAGCGCTTCCCGGATCTCCTCCGGTCGCTCGGGGACCGGGAAGGGGTCCCGGTCGTCGCCGTCGTTACGGCGCGACGAAGAGGCGGTACTTGTCCTCGACACCGCTCAGTTCCTTCTCGATCCGTCCGACGATCAGGAGCTCGGGATTCTTCAAGTGCAGCCGGGTCTCCATCTCCTCGAAGCTCGCGAAGGGGGCCCGCTTGCGCTCGTCCACGATCTGCTGCATCGTCTTCTTCCCGATCCCGGGGAGGAGCTCCAGGAGGTGGAACCGTCGCGAGACGGCGGGCGCCTCGTTGAAGAACCTAAGGTAGCGGGGCACGTTCGACCGAACGATCCGCTCGAGGGCCGCCGGTAGCTCCGCCCGCGCGGAGACAGTCAGCTCATCGTAGGCCAGGCGGCGGCGGACGTGGTCGATGGGCGGTGGGACGTTGCCGATCGGGACGAGCGGGACCCGCGTGCCCGCTACCAGGACCGCGCCCGGATTCGGTACGAGCTCGAAGAGCTTCAGTTCGTCCTCGCCGACGGCGAGGGCGAGCGGTTCACGGTGGAAGCCGCGTTCGGTCTGCCGACCGTTCGGCAGGTAATCGAGGATGTGCGCGTAGCTCTCCAAGGGGTTCCCTCCCGGTCATCGGTGCTGCGCAATGATCTCGAGCAGTCGGGCGACCTGGGCTTCCTCGAGCGCGACGCGTTCCTTGGAGAAGAGCAGGCGGATCTCCTCGGGATACTGCGGAAGGGTATCGGCCAGCTTGACCGCGACCGTGGCGTCCACGAACGGAAGCGTCCGAAGCTCGGCGATCAGCTTCTCCGTCGCCTCGGTCGGGAGGCGGACGAAGAGCTCCGCGTGCTGGAGCGCGAGGGCGGCCTCCCGGGGAAGCGTCCGGTGGGCGGCCTCCTCGGCGAGGAGGTCCTTGACCCGCGCGAGGGGGACCGGCTCAGGCATCGGCCCTCGGGGTGTCCTTCACGGGCCAGAGGTGGACCGGGTTGGCGACGAGGCGCTTGACCTTGCCACCGTCCATGAACTCGATCAAGTAGGCGCGGCCGGTCTTCTTCACGACCGTGCAGGTTCGCCCCTGGTAACGCGGGTGGGGCATGCCGTGCACGTCCGAGGACTCGAGACGGAGCGTGACGCGGTCGCCGATCGCGAACTCGCGCAGGAAGCGGGTGACCGGAGGCATCCCCTTCTCCCGGGGGTGCTTCGTCGACCAGCCGCGGCTGCGGGAACGGAACCCTTTCGATGCCTTGACCATGTTCTCACCCTTCGGAATCGTGCACTTCGAGTACGTCGAGATAGCCGACCTTCAGCGGGACTCCGACGAGGCCGGAGAGGCTCGGGTCCGTGCGTCCGTCATCTCCTTCAACCCACTCCTTGACGTACGTACCCGCTTCGGTCCGGATCTCGAGCGTGAAGCCCCCTTCGGAAGAGTCGACGACGCGGGCCGCGACGATCCGACGCGCGCGGACGCGGTCGGACCGCCGGTGGGCGACGCGAGTCGGGGTCCGCTGGGCAATCGCTCGACCCTGAGCGAGGAGCAGTGCCTCATTAACTTTTGCGACCGGCACGACGCCCACCACCCCGACGCGGTAGCTCTTCTCCGGGGCGGCTTCCTTCACCCGGACGACGTCGGGCGCTTCCGCGAACCTCAGGGTGTCGACCTCGACCCGTCCTTGCGACCGGACCCCGATCTGGCGGGCCATCTCGGGGAGGTCGAGCGTGCGACTCCGCGGCCGGACGAGCTCGAGGACGAACGGGCGACCGCGCCCCAGCATACGGGCGTCGATGTCCTCGCGTCCCATGCCGTGGAATCGGGTACCCTCGGCTCCGGTCGCTTCGACGAGCGGGACCCCGGTGAGCTCCTCCACGCTGGTCGGGTAGGTCTTTCCGGTCCCCTGACAGGTGTCGCACCCGCGCCCCTGGCAGCGTCGACACGGCCAGTGGGTCTGAGGAAGCGTTCGGTCGAGTTTCCGGTAGCGGCCCCGAACGTAGAGGGGGAGGACCGTAAACTCGACCCGTCCGACCGCGAGGTCGGCCAGGAAGACGATGTCCGGGCGGTCGGGGCCGCCCGCGGCGCCGGTACGCGCCTCGATCGCCTTCCCCCACTCCCGGTTGAACGCGGCCCGCGCGCTCTCGCCCCACTCCGTCCCGGTCTCGAGCCAGGTGTTCTCCTCCCGGGCGAGCACCTCGGGCTCCCAGCGAGACCCGCAGGTGAACCGATGCCACTCGAATCCCTCGACCGCCCGCACCGCCCGGTCGACCCAGTTCGGGAGGCGGGAGAAAGTGTCCCCGCAACCGGGGCAGGGAGCCGTCGGCGGGGGGAGCGAGATCTCGAGCCGTTGGGCCAGGAGGGCCGCTCGTTCCGGGTTTGCGAGCCCGTGCCCGAGACGGCCGAACAGGCGACCGAAGCATTCGGGGCACAATCCCCGGACCGACCCCCGTCGGGCGGCGGCGAGCGCTTCCGCGGTCGGGTCGAAGGAAGGAGGCTCGGGCACGGCGGCGCGACCACCGAGTGCCACTAAACCGTGTCGGACCTACTCGGACGTATTACCGGTACCGCGCTGAGCTTATCCTCGGCGACGCCGGTGCTGGCGCGGACCCATGCCGTCCATCACCGAGGCAGAGCTGACCCGGGCGATCGAGCGGACCCTGGTCGTCAAGGGAAAGGTGCCGCCGGCCGAGGCCCGAACGACCGCCCGTATGGTCTTGGGCTACTTCGGCGCCGACGCGACCGTCCTCGACAACAAGCTGTCGAGCGACGACCGGGACCGGTTCTACCAGCTCGAGGAGGAGGGGTTGCTCACGAGCGAGGAAGAGGACGCGACCGTCTCGCGAGGCAAGACATGGAGGATCCACTACTGGCTGCTGCGCAAGGGCCGCATCCGCGACGCCGGCCAGGGCGGCGACGCGCCTCCCACGGACGAGGCGGAGGCGACGTACCGCGCGATCCGCGAAGCCGACTGGAAGCGCGACCCCGCGGCGCCCCCTCCGAAGTAGTGGCTCACGACGGCTTCTTGGGGCGGTTCAGGCCCGGGGTGTACGGACCGGGCACGAGCGCCGGATAGTCTGCCGTCACGATGACGGACCGGACGTGTTCGATGGCGATGAAGGCGAAAGCGATCGCTGCGAAAAGACCGAGGAACGACGCGGTGTCGACCGCGATCCCCGAGACCCCGACAAACGCGAGGATGGCGGCCAGGGAGGCGAGCGCGTTGAAGCTGGCGTGCATCGCGACCGCGAGCAGGTAGTAGGACCCCGTCCCGGGGCCGGGCAGGTTGAACCGGCTCCGTGCGTACCCGTAGCCGAACATTCCGGTCGAGCTGCCGTGCAGGAGCACGCTCGAGACGCTCCGGATGAGGATCAGGGTGATCCCCGCGGCCAGTCCCCCGACGAAGAACGCGCCGAGGCCGTAGAGGAACGTCTCGAAGAACCCGAACCCGAGCCCGACGGAGGCACCGAAGACGGGGCCGTCGGCGAGCACTCGGAACTGGCTGCCGAACGAGGCGACCCCCGCTCCCTTGAGACCCTCCTCGATGAACGGGGCCAGGACGAGGACGAGGAAGAACGCGCCCAGGGTCGAGTTCCCGTTCAGGAAGACGAACTCGGGTTGCGGGAACTGCTGGCTCGCGGCGGTCCCGACCGCGACGACGACCCCCTCCACGAAGGCGGCCGCGATCGTGGCGAAAATCGCTCCGTAGGCGAACGCCCGGAGGAGCGGGCCCCACGCCTCGCGCGCGTACCGCTCCGTCCGGCGGACGTAGGCGAGATAGAAGAGGGCCGGGAGCAGCGCGATGATGACGAGGATGAGGAGGTCCACGGCCGCATCCGTCGCGCTCACGGCTTCGTTCCTTCGGCATACTGGTAGAATCCTTCCCCGGTCTTCCGACCGAGCAGGTGCGCCGAGACCATCGTGCGAAGGAGCGGGCAGGCCCGGTACCGGCTATCGCGGAAGCCGTCCCACAGGACGTCCAGGATCGAGACCGTCGTATCGATCCCGACCAGATCCATGAGTTCGAACGGTCCCATCGGATGGTGGAACCCGAGCTTGTAGGCGGTGTCGATGTCCTCCTTCGTCGCCACTCCCTCGGAGAGCATCCAGGCCGCCTCGTTCACGAGCACCGCGAGCGCGCGCGTCGTGACGAACCCGGGCGAGTCCTTCGAGAGAACGACCGTCTTGCCGAGGGCGACGGCGAAGGTCCGCGCCCGCTCCAGGATCTCCGGCCGGGTCGTGTGGCCCGGGATGATCTCGACGAGCGCCATCTGCAGGACCGGGTTGAAGAAATGGACCCCGACGAGGCGGCCCGGATCCTTGAGATGCTGCCCGATCGCCGTGATCGGGAGCGACGAGGTGTTCGAGGCGAGGAGCGCGGTCGGCGACGTGACGCTCTCGAGCTCGGCAAAGAGCCGGCGCTTCAGCTCCAGGTCCTCGGGGGCGGCCTCGACGACGATCTGCGCCCCCTCGGCGCGGCGCATCCCGATCCCCACGTCGATGCGCGAGAGGGCCGCGTCGCGGTCGACGGTCGTGATGGTTCCCTTGCGGACCGAGTGATCGAGGGCCCGCGTCGCGTTCGCCGTCCCGCGACGGGCCAGCTCTTCGTTCACGTCCACGAGCGTGACCGGGTAGCCGGCGAGCGCGGCCTGGGCGGCGATGCCGCTCCCCATGATGCCGGCCCCGACGACGAGCACCCGTGTCTGCACGGACGCCCGCGGGTCGCTCTCGCCGGGCGAGGGGTCGCCGCTCACGGAACCCCTCGGGCGAGGACGGGCAAGCGCGTCGCGTCCCGGAACTCGCACGACCGGCAGACGGGTCCGCTCGACGGCTCGCCGCACCGAGAGCAGCTCTGGGGCGCTCCCTCTTCCTCCCCTTCCAGGTGCTCGAGAAGACGCTCCCGGGTCCGCAGGAGGGACTGGCGGGTACCGGGGATCGCCTCCTCCAACCGCCAGAGAACGTCCCGGAAGACGTTGCGGGCCGCCCGAGCGGCGTGCGGGCACTCCCCGTGGTCGAAGGGGAGGTCGTGGAGGTGCGCGTAGAGGAACACCTCGCGCTCGGGTACCTCGGCGAGCGGGGCGACCCGCGGGACGAGGCCCGGACGTCGGGAGCGATGGGGGGCCATGCGGACCAGCCGGTCGATCTCCCCCCGAGCGAGGTTCATCAGCACGGTCTGCGCCAGGTCGTCCAAGTTGAACCCAAGGATGAGAGCATCCGCCCCCATGTCCCGGGCCGCGCCGTTCAAGAGCCGTCGCCGCCAGACCCCGCAGTAGGAGCAAGGTACCGTCCCCGGATGCTCCCGTGCGGTACGGTCCGTCGTCGTGCCCAGCTCCGCCTCCATCGTGACGATCCGGTGCTCCACGCCGAGCTGTTCGGTCAGGCGGCGGGCGCTCTCGATCGTCCCGCTCCGATAGCCGGCGATCCCCTCGTCCACGGTCACGGCGACGATCCGGACGCTGGGCCGGCGGGCGAAATAGCGGTACGTGGCCCGGAGCGCGACCGCGGAGTCCTTCCCGCCCGAGAGCGCGACGGCGAGGGTCCCCCGCGAGAATTTCGGCAGCTGGCGGTGGAACTCGGTTCGGATCCGCTCGTCCACGGACGCGACGAAGTGGGCCGCGCACGCGTGCGCTCCTCGGTAGGGCTGGTCGATGACCGCAGGACGGTCGCATCGCGAGCAGCGCACGACAGGGAGACCTCGGCCGGATATTTAGCCCCGGGAGCGCGCGCCGGTTCCACTGCGCGCATACGATTATTAGGGAAATACCAGCCAGCGACCTCTAATGGCATCAGTTCCCGGCGCTCGGACGCCGGTTCCCCCCCGCCGAGGCCGCCCCGGGGAGCCCAGCGCAGGGGAACCCCCGGTGTTCCGGGTCGACGAGCTCGTGGGTCGGTTCCAGCGGATCCTGCAGGCTCAGGAGCGGAGTCCCTGTACCGTGAAGCAGTACGGCCACATCGCCCGAACGTTCCTCGGGTACGCCCAGAAGCCCCTCGAGGAAGTGACCCTCAAGGACTTGGAACGGTTCCGCGAGTACCTCGTGCTGGAGCGGCACTACTCGAAGAACTCCGTCTACACGACCGTGCGGGGCCTGACCAGCCTGTTCCGGAACTTCGGCCTCTCGATCGCCGACGGGCTCGAGCCGCCCCGCCGTCCCGAGCGGCTCCCCCGGTACCTGACCGAGGACGAGATGCATCGTCTCTTCGACGCGGTCCGGGGTTCTCCGCGGGACAGCGCGATCGTGCACGTCTTGGGGTTCGCCGGGCTCCGGGTCAGCGAGCTCTGTCATCTTCAGCTCGAGGATATCGAGTTCGAGCGGAACATCCTCCACGTGCGCAGCGGAAAGGGCGACAAGGACCGGGAGGTCATCATCGAGGACCGGAGCCGGGCCGCGCTCGACCGGTACTTGACCGAGCGGACGCTCGCCGGCGTCGGCAGCCTGCGACTCTTCCCCGTCGGCCCGGTCACGGTCGAACGGATCGTCCGAAAGGCGGCCCAGACCGCGAACATCCCCCGACGGGTAACGCCCCATATGCTGCGGCACACGCTCGCCACGGCCCTCCTCTCGCGCGGGTGCGACATCCGATACATCCAGAAGCTGCTCGGACACGCCTCCGTGGCGACGACCCAGATCTACACGCACGTCGACACCAACGCCCTTCGCGACGCCTATTCGCGCGCCCAGCCGCAGTATTAACCCGCTCCGCCTCCCGCCGGCGTGGCCGAGGAACGCGTCGAGGTGATCGTCCTCGGCGCCGGCATTGCCGGGTGCGCGCTCGCCTACCATCTCGGAGAGCGCTCGGTCGGTCCGACCGTCGTCTACGACCCCAGGACCCTGGCCGCCGGAGCGACCGGACGCGCGGCCGGGATCGTCACGGAACAGCTCTGGAACGAGTGGGACGTAGCGGTCACCCGAGACGCGCGCGACCAGTACGCCCAGCTCGCGGCCCGCTGGGACCCTTCCGCCTTCACGGTCAACGGGTTCATCCGCTGGACGGCCCGGGAGGAGGCGGCGCCCGTCCTCGCCGGCGTGCAGGCCCGGCTCCGGTCGTGGGGGGTCGACGCCCGCCCGATCGAGCGGAGCGAGATCGAACAGCGCGTGCCCTCGGTCCAGCTCGAGGACCTCAAGGGAGCGATGTGGAGCCCGGACGATGCCGTGGTCACCCCGAGCACGATCACCGAGATCTACGCCGAGAGCGCCCGGAAGGACGGCGTCGAGATCGAGATGGGGACCCCGTTCCACGGGTTGGCCCGGGACTCGGGCCGCTGGGTCCTCACGGTGGGAAATCGATCGTTCCGGGCCGCGAAGGTCGTCGTCGCGGCGGGTGCCTGGTCGAAGCGGCTCTTCGCCGCGTTCGGTCACCCCCTCCCGCTCGCGCCGTATCGCACGCAGGCCGCGACCCTGCGCCCGGACCCCGAGGGGCCCAAGAACTTCCCGTCCGTCCACGACCTCGACTCGGACGTCTACGTCCGTCCCGAGGCGAACGGGCGGATCCTGGCGGGAGACGGAACCGAGCTCGTCGAGGTCGACCCCGACCGGACGCCGAGCGGCGGCGACGACCGCTTCCTCGGGCACCTCGCCGAGAGCTTCGAGTCCCGATTCCCCGGCTGGGCCGGCGCCGAGCTCGTCCGAGCCTGGTCCGGAGTCTGCACGTCCACACCCGACCGCCGCCCGCTCGTCGGTCCGGTCGACGATGCGCCGGGCCTCTTCGCCCTGGTTGGGTTCAACGGTTTCGGGGTGATGCGTGCCGGGGGCGTCGCTCGCCGACTGGCTGCCCTGCTCGCCGCGGGGGAGGGTTCGACAGCGGAACGGGAGGCGCTGGGACCGGTGCTGCCCGGTCGGTTCCCGCCCGGAACCCCCGCGTCGGTGCCCCAACCCGGGTTCACCCTCGAGGGCGGCGATGCGCCTCGCTTCTGAGGCCCGGGCGATCGCACGCGCCGGGATCCGTGCCGTCGACCCCGGCCGGGTCGTTCGGGCGGCCGTGCACCGGCACGCGGGCGGATTGATCGTCGTGGGTCGCCCGCTCGTTCCCGGCACGGGAGGCCGACTCCACGTGGTCGGGTTGGGAAAGGCGGCCGCCGAAATGGCGGACGCCGTCGTCCGGGTGGCCGGACGGGACGTGGAGGGGTTGGTCGCGGTCCCTCGAGGCTACCCCGCGCCCCGGTCCGGAATACGCGTGGCATGGGGAAATCATCCCGTGCCGGGTCCGGCGAGCCTGAATGCGGGCCGGGCCCTCCTGCGGGAAGTGCGGTCGACCGAAGCGGCCGACCGCCTGGTGTTCCTCATCTCCGGTGGCGGCTCTGCCGTCGCGGAGGTCCCCGCCCCCGGCCTCTCCCTGTCCGACCTGGCGCGGACCACCCGGGAGCTGCTCGCCTCGGGCGCCCCGATCCAGTCGATGAACGCCGTACGACGTCATATCTCGGCGATCAAGGGAGGCCAGTTGGCCCCCGTGGGCGCGGCGGGACGGTTCGCGACCCTGGCGATCAGTGATGTCGTGGGGGACGCCCCGGAGAACGTCGCGTCCGGCCCCACCGTGCCGGACCCCACGACGTTTCGGGACGCGCTCCGGGTCGTGGGCCGCTACTCACTAACGCCTCGTCTTCCTTCCCGGGTCGTCGACCACCTGGTCGAGGGGACCCGAGATCAGCACCCCGAGACCCCGAAGCCCTCCGACCCCCGGTTTCGGGGGGCGCGCTTCCACTTTGTCGCAACGAACCGCACCGCCCTCGACGCCGCGGCGGACGCGGCCCGGCAGCGGGGCTACGCGGCTCGAGTCGTGTCCTCCCACGTCGTCGGGGAGACCCGCCTCGCCGCGGGCCGGTTCGCGAGCGAGCTCGTCCGAGGCACCGGTCGTGGACCGCGCGCCCTCCTCTCCGGAGGAGAGACGACCGTGCGCCTGGGCCCCCGGCCCGGGAAGGGCGGACGCAACCAGGAGTTCGCTCTCGCGGCCGCGAGTCGGATCGCCGACCGATCGGGGTGTCTCGTTCTCTCCCTGGGAACGGACGGCATCGACGGTCCGACCGATGCGGCCGGAGGCTGGGTCGACGGAACGACCCTCGCCCGCGCACGGCGCGTCGGGGTCGACCTCGCCGCCGCGCTCCGGGACCACACGTCCTACGACGCGTTGGAGCGGCTGGGTTCCCTCGTTCGGACCGGGCCTACCGGCACGAACGTCATGGACCTGCACGTCGGGCTCGTGCGCCCTCAATCCGGGTACGGCAGGAAGTAGTCGGCCGTGTGGGGCGTCTTCCAGTCGACGTAGATCGACTTCAACTGAAGGTAGTCGCGGACCCCCCAGACCGTTCCCTCCCCGCCGAGACCGCTCTGACGGAACCCGGCGTGGTATCCCTGCGGGTTCTCCGGGCCGACCCGGTTCACGAACGTCTCCCCGTAGCGGAGGTCCCGGACCGCCTGTTCGGCCCGGTCGAGGTCGCGGGTGAACACGTACGAGGAGAGGCCGTACCGGTTGTCGTTCGCGCGACGGATCGCGTCCGCCCAATCGTCGAACTCGAGGATGGGAAGGACCGGCCCGAAGACCTCCTCGACCGCCACCGGGTTCGCGTCGTCGACCCCCTTGAGAAGAGTGGGAAGGTAGAACGCGCCCTTGGCGAGCGCGCCCTTCGTCGGGCTCGATCCGCCCACGACCCGCTTCGCTCCGCTCTCGAGCGCCGTGTCCACCGCTCGCTCGACCGAATCTCGGGCGGAGGTCGAGTACAGCGGACCCATGTCGACCCCGGTCGCCCAGCCCGGTCCCACCCGGATCGCGCGGGTCAGGGCGGCGACCTTCGCGACGAACCGGGTCGCGACCGACGACTGGACGAAGCACTTCTCGGCGGCGATGCACGCCTGGCCCGCGTTCCAGAACCGGGCCCAGACTGTCGCACGGGCCGCCCAATCCAAGTCCGCATCGGCCGCGACCAGGACCGGGGCCTTTCCTCCGAGCTCCAAGAGGCATTTCACCACGCGCGGGGCGGCCAGCCGCAGGACCTCGATCCCGCTCGCGGTGGAGCCGGTGAGCGTGACCGTGGAGCACGCGGGATGGGCGAGTAGGGCCGGCCCGAGCTGGCCGCCCGGTCCGGGGACGACGTTAAGGGCCCCGGGCGGGAGCCCGGCGTCCCGGAGGACTTCCGCGATGAGCAGCGAGGAGAGCGGGGTATTGCTCGACGGTTTCAGCACGACCGTGTTCCCCCCGAGCAGGGCGGGGGCGAGCTTCCGGGTGACCGTCGCTGCCGGGAAGTTCCACGGCGTGATCGCCACCACGACGCCCCGGGGAACCCAGGCCAGCCGCATCGTCTCCCCGTAGGGGAGGCCGGCGACCTCGTCGCCGTTGAGGGTCCGGGCGAACGACGGGTAGTACTCCAGGTTGTCGATGGCCCCCTCCACCTCGGACCTGGCCTCGAAGAGGACCTTGCCCATCTCGCGCGTGATCAGGGGCACGAGCTCGTCGGCGCGGGCGCGGAGTCGCTCCGCCGCGCGGAGAAGGATCTTTCCCCGGGCCGCTGCGCCCAGCCGCTCCCACGCGGGCTGGGCCGTGGCGGCGGAGTCCATCGCCGCCTTCGCGTCCTCGGCAGTTCCCAGGGCCACCGTCCCGACCCGGGACCCGTCCGCGGGGTCCTTCAAGTCGAAGGTGGCGTGACCCCGAGGCGAGACGAACCGATTGTCGAGGAAGCCTCCGCGGACTGGAACGGTCGGCATGGAAGGGGTAGCGACCGTCCCGCTATACGGCTGGTGCCTGCTAGGTGGTTTCCGGGCCGATGGAGGAGGCCGGTTCAGTCGGGAGAACGGAGGTCCTCGAGCTTTTCCAAGAACTCGACGCCCTCCCCGGTCTTCATCCGCTGACCATCTTCCCGGACGAGCGGCAGTCCCGCGGCCGCGCAGGCGGCCTCGGCGGTCTGGCCCTCGAGGAGGAGCCGGACCGCGCGTTGTTCGCGCCGACTCAGGGTGAGGCTCGAGAGCTGGAACTCCTCGAAGGCCTCGAACGCGATAGGGGCCACAACCCGACCGATCTTGGCCATCTCGACGGCGAACAAGCGGATCTCCTCCTGGGCGTTAGGGTCGAGGCGCAGCGAGAGGAAGTGGAACAGGTTGTGAAGGTTCGACTTCCAGTACCACTGGGTGTAGTAGGCGACCGGGAGGAGGAGCCGGGCGGTCTCCCGGGCGACCCCGGCGGTGAGCGCGGCCGTGTAGTCCCGGTACGATTCCTGGGAGATCCGTTCGAGGTCGGCCCGGAACTTGTCTACGACCTCCTTGGGCAGCGCGTCGCCCCGACCCTGCCGGTTCCGGGTCGACTGCTGCCGGACCTCCTCGACGGGAGGGATCTCGTACTCGTCCGGGACGATGGAGTAGCGGGCCGAGTACTCGTTGATCGAGGCGGTGCGATGCCGGACGAACTGGCGGGCGACGTAGATCGGCATACGGACGAGGAACTTGTACTCCACCATCTCGAACGGGGTCGTGTGGCGGTGGCGCATCAGGTAGCGAAGGAGCGCGCGGTCGTCGCGGACGCTCTTCGTCCCCTTCCCGTAGGAGACGCGCGCCGCCTGCACGATCGCGGCGTCGTTCCCCATGTAGTCGACGAGGGCCACGAAGCCGTGGGAGAGCACCGGGTGGCGGACCCCGATGAGCTCATCGGCTTCCGGCACGGTCGGCCGGACCATGGCGGGCTCGTCGTCGGCCACGCTCCCCCGACCCGAAACGCGGGATAAAGAGGCTCCCGCCCGGCCGGGTCGGTCCGGTGCCGCCATGGCCCCGGTCCTCTTCCGTAGTTCTAGGAAGGGTCGTTCCTCGCGTTAACCGCGGGAAGGAACGTTCCCGGTACCCTCGGGGGTCTAGGCCCGGGCCGGGGGCCGGATCTTTGCGATCGCGGGTCCCGTGGGGACGATGTGGCGGGCGAGCCCCAGGTCCTCGGGCGTCGCCCCCAAGGCCAGTCCCACGACCTGAGGGAGATGGAAGATCGGCATGTCGAGGTCGTGTCCCACGGCCTTCTCGGCCTGGTTCTGATAGGCGTCCAGGGATACGTGGCAGAGCGGGCACGGGGTGGCCATCGCGTCGGCGCCGTGGGCCTTTGCGTCGTCGATCTGCCGACCGGCGATCCGGCTTCCCGTCTCGGGCTTGACAAACTGGATCGGGAACCCGCAGCACATCACGCGGCCACGGTAGTACACCGGGGTGGCGCCAATCGCGGTCAAGAGGTCCTCGAACGCGTGGGGCTCCTCGGCGCTCTCCCAGTGGAGCTCGTCCGCGGGTCGCAGGAGGTGGCAGCCGTAGAACGCCCCGACCTTGAGGCCGCCGAGCGGACGGACGACCTTGGCCCGGATCGCATCCACGCCGATGTCCTCCGTCAGCACGCGGAGGAGGTGCTTCACCTTGGTCGAGCCACGGTACTCGATCCCGAGCGGCTTCAGGGCGCCCTCGACCCGGGCCTTCACGGTCGGGTCCGTGAGCCGGAGGTTGGCGAGGGTGAGCATGCCCGTGCACGTCGAGCACACCGTGAGGAGGTCGAGTCCCGCCTTCTCGGCGATGGCGAGGTTGCGCGCGTTCAGCGCGACGTTCAGGACTTCGTTGGCCTCGTCGATGAACCCGGAGCCGCAGCAGGAGAACGTCGGGAACTCCACGAGCTCGATACCGAGGGCGCGGCAGACCCAGCGGGTCGCCATGTCGAGCTCTCGGCCGGACCCCTGGGCGACGCACCCGGGGTAGTAGGCGAGCTTCACGACTTTCCCTCCGGGACGTCGTCGAGCGCCTGGTAGATCTTCTCGACCTCGTCGAGCCCATCGATCCGGTGCGGGCTCTTCAGGATCTCGGGTTTCTTTCGGATCATCCGCAACCCCTGGGTGGCTTGGCCAGCCAGCCCGAGGAGACCGGAGGTCTGGCGGACGAGCTTCGACTCGTTGATGAGCCCCCGCTCCCGGATGTTGTCCTTGAACCCGATCGCGTGTTTGCTGCCGTGCTCGGTCCCGCCCTGGGCCGCGATGGCCATCTCCTTCAGGTCGCGGATCCGCTCCGAGGGCCGGACATCCTTGGGACACGCCTCGGTGCAGAGATGGCATCGGAGGCAGAGCCAGAGGCCCTCGGTCTGGATCCGGACCAGGCGGTCCTGGTGGCCCTGGTCGCGCGGGTCGACCACGAACCGGTAGAGCTTGGCGAGCGCCATCGGACCGGGGAATCCCGCGTCCGCCTCGACCGCGGGGCAGGCGGAGAAGCACGCGGCGCACGCGATGCACCGGGGCGTTTCCTTGAACCGGTCGACCTCTTGGGTGGTCATCGGGTTCTCCCGACCCTCCGGCATCGGTTTCCTCGGGTCGAGGATCAGGTGCGGCTCGATCTTGTCATACTGCCGCCAGAACGATTCCTGCTCTACGACCAAGTCCCGGAGGACCGGCTGGTTGCGCATCGGCTCGATCACGATCCGGCCGTCGCGCTCGAGCTCCGGTCCGATCGGGGTCTGGCAGGCGAGGCGGCTCTTCGAGTTGATCTGCATCGCGCACGAGCCGCAGATCGCGCCCCGACAGGAGTAGCGCAGGGTCAGAGACGGGTCGGAACCGTCCCGGATCTTGAGGAGGGCGGTCAGGACGGGCGTGTGGGGCGGGAGGTCGAGGACGAACCGCTGGTAGCGGGGCTTCGCGTCGCGCCCGGGCTCGAAGCGGTAGATGTCGAAGGTCGCCTTCACCGTCGTTTCGGTCATCAGTACACCCGCTCCTTCGGTTCCCAGCGCGTGTAGGCGACCGGCGCGTAGGAAAGCTGGGGTCCCTCCGCGCCACGGGTCGCGAGGGTATGCTTCATCCAGTTCGCGTCGTCCCGCTTCGGATAGTCCCGGCGGAAGTGCGCGCCCCGGCTCTCGGTCCGGGCGATCGCTCCGAGGATGATGATCTCGGCGAGCTGGATCATGTGCCCGGCCTCGAGCGCGTCCGAGAGGTTGACGTTGTAGACCTTCGACTGGTCGACGACCCGCACCTTGAGGAACCGCTCCTTCACGGCCCGGATCCGTCGGAGCCCCTCGACGAGGTCGGCTTGGTTCCGGTAGATGCCGACGTACCGGTCCATCGTCTCCTGCATCGCGGTGCGGAGCGTGGCCGGATCCTCCCCCTCCGTCCGGCTCGACCACGTCCTCAGGGGTGAGGTCGCGGTCTCGAGGTCGGCGTCGGTGAGGGTCGTGGCCGGTGCCGACGCGGCGTAGGCCGCGGCCGCGATCCCCGCCTCGTTCCCGAAGACGAGCGTCTCGAGGAGCGAGTTCCCCCCGAGGCGGTTCGCGCTGTGGATGGAGACGCAGGCGGCCTCTCCCGCGGCAAAAAGTCCCGGAATACTGGCGGCCCCGTGGATGTCCGTTCCGATCCCGCCCATCATGTAGTGCTGGGCGGGAGCGATCGGGATCGCCTCGACGACGGGGTCAATCCCGGCGAAGTTCCGGGCGACATCGCAGATCTCCTGGAGCCGGCTCTCGATCTTCTCCTTGCCGAGATGCATCAGCTCGAGGTGACAGGACCCGTCGGGGAAGCCGCGGCCTTCCAGCACCTCGGTGGCGATCGCCCGCGAGACGACGTCCCGCGAGGCCAGCTCGAGGACCTTAGGAGCGTACCGACCCATGAAGCGCTCACCGGATCCATTCTTCAGGAATCCCCCCTCGCCCCGCGCCCCCTCCGTGATCAGGATCGCGCTTTCCATGAGCGCGGTCGGGTGAAACTGGACGAACTCCATGTCCTTCAGCGCGGCGCCGACCGCGTACGCCGCCGCCACGCCGTCGCCCGTGCAGCTGTGGGCGTTGGTGGTCCGACCGTAGACCCGACCGAACGGGCCGGTGGCGAGGACGACGGAACGGGCCGCGATGCCCGCGAAGTCGCCGCGCCGACGGTCGAAGGCGATGATCCCCTGGACCCGACCGTCCCGGACGACTAGGTTGGTGAGGTCCCACTCCTCGTACAGGGTATAGTGGGACGTCCCGAGGTGTTCCCAGAGTCCCTGGAGGAGAGCGAGTCCGGTGCGGTCCGCCGCGTAGATGGTTCGGGGGAATCCTGCGCCACCGAACGCGCGCCGTGCCAGCGACCCGTCCGGCGACCGACTGAAGATGGTGCCGAAGTGCTCCATCTCGACGACGGTCGGTCCCGCCCGCTGGCAGAAGAACTCGATCGCGTCCTGGTCGCCGAGGTAGTCCGACCCCTTCACCGTGTCGTAGATGTGGGCGTCGACGGAGTCATCTTTCCCGACCGCCGCGTTGATGCCACCCTGGGCGGCTCCCGAGTGGGAGCGGAGCGGGTGGACCTTCGAAACGAGGGCGACATCGCGTCCGGCTTCGACCGCCGCGAGGGCGGCGCGTTGTCCCGCGAGCCCCGCACCGACCACGACGACGTCGTGCTTCTGCATCTTCTCGCGGGCGTCAGACGAACCGTCCTTTAATGCGTGACGCGTCGGGTCGGCCGCGCGGGGGTGCCGGGGAAGCGAATCCACGAGGTCGCCCGGGGTTCCTCGGTGGCCGGAACGTAATCGCCGCGTGAGCCCTTATATATCGCCCTCAGGTCCGCCCTCGTACTCTCTGTCCTAGACGGAGTCCGACAATGCAAGCTCAGATCAGTGCCATCGATGAGACGCGGCTCCTGAAGGGCACGACCACGATCGGGATCGTGTGCAAGGACGGGGTCGTCCTGGCGACCGAGCGCCGGGCGACCGCCGGCACCATGATCTCGAACAAGCAGACCCAGAAGCTGTTCAAGATCGACCAGAACATCGGGATCACCATCGCGGGCCTCGTCGGGGATGCCCAGGTCCTCACGCGGTACCTCAAGGCCGAGGTCTCGCTCTACCGCCTCCGGCGGAACGCCCCCCTCTCGGCCGAGGGCGCGGCGACCCTGCTCGCCAACTTCCTCTCGGGCAACCGGTACTACCCATACTACGCGTGGCTCATCCTCGGCGGCGTCGACGGGAAAGGCAACCACGTCTTCTCGGTCGATCCGGCGGGCGGTTGCATCGAGGACCGCTTCGTCTCGGTCGGCTCGGGCTCCACCTTCACCTACGGTATCCTGGAGGAGGGGTACACCCGCGAGATCACAACCTCCGAGGCCGTGGACCTCGCCCTGCGGGTCCTCACCGCGGCGATGAAGCGGGACAGCGCGAGCGGCGACGGCTACCTAGTACACGTCATTTCGGCCAAGGATTACCACGAATTCTCCGAGGACGAAATTAATAAGCGCCTGAAGGCACTCAAGATTGCGTTGCCTCCGGTGTTGCCCTAATCGTTACCGCCGTTCCGGGCCAACTCTTTCCGCCCAACCTCTTCCACAGTGAATGAGTTTCGATTCGCTAGTCAGTGAGACGCGGGAGACCCTTAAACAGGTCCTCCCGGAAGGCATCGAGGTCACCGACATCGAGCTGGAAGGCCCGCACGTCGTGCTGTATACGAAGCAGCTGGACGCGTTCCTTTCGGGGGGCGACCTCCTTCGGCAGATCGCCCAGCGCCTCCACCGCCGGGTCCTCGTCCGAAGCGACCCCGCCACCCTGATCGACCCCAAGGAGGCCGAGAAGCAGATCCGGGAGCTGATCCCGATCGAGGCCGAGATCAGCCAGCTCTTCTTCGAACCCGAGACCGGCGAGGTGACGATCGAGGCGGCCAACCCGGGCGCCGCGATCGGACGCGGGGGCGCGGTCCTGAACGACTTGAAACGACGGATCGGGTGGGTACCGACGGTCGTCCGCACTCCGCCGATCCCCTCGAAGACGGTCGAAGAGGTCCGGATCCACCTCCGCAACTCGTTCGACGATCGCCGCTCCTTCCTGAAGAAGGTCGGCATACGGATCGCCCGCGACCCGCTGCCCGAAAAGCTCTGGGCCCGGAACACCGCCCTCGGCGGCTACCGGGAGGTTGGTCGGAGCGCCCACCTGCTCACGACCCAGAACTCGAAGATCCTCATCGACTGCGGGATCGACCCCGGGTCGGACCGGACCCCGTACTTCAACGCGCCCGAGCTCCTCCCGCTCGACTCGCTGGATGCCGTCGTCGTCACGCACGCGCACCTCGACCACTGCGGGCTCGTCCCGGTCCTCTTGAAGTACGGGTACAAGGGCCCGATCTACTGCACGGCCCCCACCCGCGATCTGATGACGCTCATGCTCTTGGACGCGATCAAGGTCGTCAACCAGGAGGCGCGGAAGGGCCTGTACGACTCCTCCCACGTCCGCGACCTCGTCACGCGGACGATCCCGCTCCGCTGGGGGGAGACGACGGACATTGCCCCCGACATTCGTCTCACGATGCACAACGCGGGCCACATCCTGGGCTCGTCGATCTGCCACTTCCACTTGGGGGAGGGCGACCACAACCTCGCCTACTCGGGCGACATCAAGTTCGAGCGGAGCTGGCTGTTCAACCCGGCCACGAACCGGTTCCCGCGGCTCGAGACCCTCGTGCTCGAGTCGACCTACGGCGGCTACCGGGACATCCAGCCGAGCCGTCAGCAGGCGACCGACGATTTCAGCGCCCTGACCACACGGATCGTCAGTCGGGGCGGCAAGCTCATCGTGCCGGTCTTTGCGGTCGGCCGCTCTCAGGAGGTGATGCTGGTCCTCGAGGAACGCATGCGCGAGGGCAAGATCCCGAAGGTGCCCGTGTACCTGGACGGCATGATCTTCGAGGCGACGGCGATCCACACCGCGTACCCGGAGTTCCTGAACAGCCAGCTCCGCACGCAGATCTTCCAGCAGGGCGACAACCCGTTCCTCTCCGACATCTTCCACCGGGTCGACTCGCAGCAGATGCGGATCAGCCTTCTCGACTCGAAGGAACCGTGTATCATCCTCGCCACCTCCGGCATGATGAGTGGCGGCCCGGTGATGGAGTACTTCCGGGCGTGGGCGCCCGACGAGAAGAACGGGCTTCTCTTTGTCGGGTACCAGGCCGAGGGGACGTTCGGCCGTCGGCTCCAGCGCGGCCTCTCCGAAGCGACGTTCCTGGACGGCCCCCGGCAGGTCAACGTTCCGGTCCGCATCGACATCGCGACGATCGAAGGCTTCTCCGGTCACTCCGACCGGGTCCAGCTGATGAACTACGTCGCTTCGCTCGACCCGCGACCGCAACGGATCATCCTGAACCACGGGGAGGAATCCAAGATCATCGACCTCGCCGGGAGCCTGCACAAGCGGTTCAACCTGGATTCCCGAGCCCCGTTCAATCTCGAGGCCGTCCGGGTGCTGTAGTCCGACCCGCGTTGACCCTCGCCGCCCCTCGACGAGACCGCCGCTGGACGAAGGCCTAAATAGGTACCGGCCCGTCAATCGACCAACTCAATTGCGGGATAACCACATGGCATCCTCCGCTCGGCGGTTCCTCATCCTCGGCTTGGACGGGGCCACCTTCGACCTGTTGGACCCGCTCATGGAGGCGGGCGACCTTCCGTTCCTCCAATCCCTCGCCCGCGGGGGCGTCAAGGCACCGCTCACGTCGGTCTACCCCGCGAAGACCATCCCGGCCTGGTACTCCTTCGCCACCGGCCTCGACCCGGGCGAGCTCGGGATCTTCGGGTTTACCGAACCGGATGGCGCCCCCGGCCGATCCCGTCTGGTCCATTCGTTCCGACCGTCCGAGGCCGTATGGGACCGGCTCTCCCGTCTCGGCCGTCGCGTCGGGGTCGTGAACTTCCCGCTCCGCACCGGCTATCCGGTGCACGGGTTCATTCTCCCCGGCATGTTCTCGGCCACCTCCCCGACCTTCCCGAGCGGCCTCCGGGCCGAGGTCGAGGGGGAGATCGGGGGCGCGTACCCCTCCGAGCTCCCGGTGTTCAAGGAAGCGGAGCGGGACGAGTGGGTCGCGGAAGCGACCCGGTCCGTCGTGCAGCGCGGCCGGGCGGCGGCGGCCCTCGCGGAACGCCACCACCCGGACTTCCTCTTCGCCCTCTTCCGGGAGACGGACCGAGTCCAGCACCAGCTCTGGTCGGAGCTCGACCGCCCGGTCGACCGCATCCCGGCCGACCTGCGGGCCTTCTTCAAGACGGTCGATTCCGCCTGCGCCTCCATCGACCGGGTGTTCCGCGCGAGTGGCGGACCGGCGGTGACGTTCGTCATCTCCGATCACGGCCATGGGAAGATCGAGAGCGATTTCCTCACGAACCGGTGGCTGGCCGAAGAAGGGTTCCTGGTCTTCCGGGACGCCCCCGACCCCTGGAGCCGGCGCCTGTTCGCGCGCCTCCTGCCCCGCGTGCAGCACTGGCCCCTCGTCCGCCGGATCTCACCGAGGATCGCCGGGTTCCTGAGCGAGGGCCGGGGCGCCCTCCTCGCCAATCGGCTGCTCGGTGACGCTTCGTTCGAACGCGCGACGCAGCAGATCGACTGGGACCGGACCCAAGCGTACTCCTACCCCATTCCGGAGGGGATCTATCTCAACCCGACCCTCGCGGGCCCGGAGCGGGAGGCGGTCCTTCTGCGCCTGCGCCACCGGCTCGAGGCGTTCCCCGACGCCCGTATCGAGGTCTTCGGACCCTCGGACCTGTACGAGGGCCGGAAGTTCGAGCATGCCCCGTCCCTGCTCATCCGCGTCGACGGCATGCGGACCGAGCCCCGGATGGATTTTGCCTATCCGAACTCCCTCATCCGCGAGCGACCCGACTATTTCTGCGGAACCGGCACGCACCGGATGGATGGGGTCTTCATCGGCGCGGGCGACGGGATCACACCCGGCGCGAACGTCGGGGTCGTGCGGTTGATCGACGTCGCCCCGACCATCCTCGACGGGATGGGGGTCGAGCCTCCCGCGGCCTGGTCCGGACGGTCGTTCGGAGCCCGTCTCGGGCTCCCGGGCTAGCTCGCCAGTCGGACGGAACGTTTTTCGGGTCCCCCACCCCGAACGACCCCGGGATGCCGGGACGCACGGTCGACCTGATCGCCGTCGGCCCATGCCCTCGGGACCCCTACGACCCGGCCGCCCCGGCCTGGGCGCTGGCCGCCGGGATGGCGACCTGGGGGGACCACGTTCGGGTCCTCCACCCGACGGGACCCCCAGCCCCGGATCCGCCGGAGGGGGTCGAGGTACTCCCGATCGAGGTTCCGCTCCGTCGCCCGGGGGCCGCGGTCGAGGGAGCGGCCCTCGCGCTCGCCGCCGGGCGACGCATCCGACCCGACGCGGAGCTCATCGTTCGCGACCCGTTCGGTCTGGGTCCCCTTTCCCTCGGGCGACGCCACGGCGGGGCTCCCCCGATCGCGGGCGTCGTGCGCCGGGTCGAGCTCACGGCCTACGACGGCGAACCCGTCCACCAGCATCCGCCCGGTCTCGTCGGCCGGGTCGAGACCTGGCGGGACCGCCGCGCCGTCCGCCGCTTGGAGAGCGAGGCGCTGGCCGAGGCGACCCGCCTGTTCTACGACTCCCCTGACCTTCCCACCCTCCTCCAACGCGAGTACGGGGTCGACCCCCGTCTCTTAGAGTGGGCCCCTCCCCCGGTGCGCGGAGGCGTCCCTCCGTCGCGGGCGGAAGCGCGCAAGGCGCTCCGCCTGCCGCTCGACGTCCCCGTGGTCGCCGCGCCCCTCTCCTCCGAGGACCCCGTTCTCTCCGGCGCGACCCGGATGGTCGACGCCTTCCGTCGGGTCCGTTCGTTGTTCGCGGGGGTTCGCCTCGTGCTCGTCGGCGGCACGGCGGCCACGGAGCCCGGCCTCACGACGGTCCCGGACCGGGACACGTCCTCCTTCGAGCGGGCCTTCGCCGCCGCGGACGTCACGATCGTCGCCCCGTCGGCCGTGGGGTTCGATGCCGGAGCGGTCCTCGCCCTCCGCGCCCCGTGCGCCGTCCTCGCGAGCCCGTCGGTCCGGTTCCCCATGGACCCCGAGCGGGCCGTCCGCGTCGCCCCTTCCGAGGAGCCCGCCGAGCTCGCCGCGGTCCTGGCGGAGCTGCTCGCCGACCCCGCGGAACGGCGCCTCCTCGCCGAGTCGGGCGCCCGGTTCGCGCAGAAGTTCGACCCGGAACGGGTCGCGGCGACCGTCACCGCCGAGCGCCGGCTCCTCGCCGCGTGATCACGGTCCGGAGCTCCCGCCCTCGTCCAGCCGCCACTCGCGGAACCCTCGACCGTGGGACGCGCGACGCACGGAGCGGGGCACCCGGTCCCAGGCGAGCCCTTCCGGCAGATCCCCGCGTTCGAGGGCGTCCAGGACCCGGCGGAACCGCTCCCGAAGCTCGAGGTACGGGTCGGGGTCGCCGGGCCGGACCCACGCGCGAGCGGGGCGGACGACGTGGACGTGTCCGTCGCGAAGCGTCCAGATGCCGACCGGTTCCCCCCGCGAACCGCGGGTGCGGAGCTCGAGTCGTTCCGCGGCGCGGGGGGAACCCAAGAGGACCGCGACCCAGTCTCCCCAGACCCGGCGGGCGAGGGCCTGGGCCACCACGTTGCGGGACTCCGCGGCCTTCGCCTCGACGAGGCCCACCTCGGGGCCGCGACGCGCCACGAGGTCGAAGTAGTCGGATCCGTCCGGATTGATCCAGGTCCGGAATCCCTCCCCCTCGAGGTACCGCGCCCCTTCCTCGGCGACCGACCGCTCGGTCGGCCGAGGAGCGCGACGGGACGTCACGCGCCGGACCTGAGGAACCATCGGTCGAGACGACTGCGCGGGAGCCGGATGAAGATCGGTCGTCCGTGGGGACACGCGTAGAAAGACTCGGGAAGGGCCGCGAGGGCCTTCAAGACCCGGGCGAACTCCTCCGGCTCGACCGGGTCCCCGGCCCGAATGGCGGCATGGCAGGCGAGCGACGCGGCCCGCCGCTCCTCGAGGGAGTCGGGCAAGGTGGGCCGGCCTCCGGCCGCCAGCTCGTCCAGAAGCTCCCTGAGCCCCTCCGCCTGGAGCGACCGCCCCCGATAGACCGGCACCGACCGGATCCGATGGGTGGCCGGCCCGAAGGATTCGACGTCGAACCCGGCCGCCCGCACGGACTCCGCGTGCGCGGCCAGGGCCGCCCGCTCGGCCCCCGACAGCTGGACGACGATCGGCTCCACCAGCGTCTGACGCGCCAGGGTCCCGTACCGCCGGAGCGCCTCGTAGACGACCCGCTCGCTCGCGGCGTGCTGGTCGATGAGGACGGCTCCGTCGTCGCTTTCCGCAACCCAGTACAGTGCGTCGAGGCAGCCGAGCAGTCGCAAGTGAGGGGTTCCCTTTGGAGCGGTCGCCGGGGGGCGGGCGGGAGAGGCCCCCGCGATCAGGGTCCGCTGGCGGGACGGGGGAGCTGCCGTCGCGGGGGCCCGGCTCCGGGTCGAGGGAGAGACCATCGGTCGAGAGGAGACCGACCGGGGTGCCTCCGAGATGGCGGGATGCGCCAGCAACGCCTCGCGGACACGTCGCCTTAGCTCGTCGACCAGCTCGCGTTCCCGCTGGAACCGTACTTCTCGCTTCGTGGGATGGACGTTCACGTCCACCCGGTCCGGCGCGAGCTGAAGCGAAAGGACGCCGACCGGAAAGCGGGTTCGCGGGAGGTACTCGACGAACGCGGTCCGGACCGCTTGGGCGAGGGGGCGCGATGCGATCGTTCGCCCGTTCACGGAGAGGTAGAGGCCCCGCGATGTGGCCGCCGCCACGGCCGGACGGCCCAGGATGCCCGTCACGCGCCCTCCCGGGATCGGGGCGTCGACGTCGAACGACTCGCGGAGCATCGACGGCCCGAGCACCCGCGCTGCGGCGTCGCGGAGCGACCCGGTTTCCGGGTAGAGCGCGAGTTCCCGCTCGCCCGAACGGACCCGGTAGGTGGCGCTCGGATGGGCGAGGTACAGCCGCTCGACCGTGGCGACGACCTCGAGCTGTTCCGAGGCGGCGCTCCGCAGGAACTTGCGACGGGCGGGGGTGTTGAAGAAGAGGTCGACCACTTCGACGGTCGTCCCGGGGGCGCGCCCCCGGGGGAAGCGGCGTCCGAGCTCGCCGCCCTCGAGCCGGAGGCCGGTCGCCGCCTCCTGGTCGGGTGGTCGTGAGGTCAGCGTGAGCCGGCTCACCGTGCCGATCGCGGCGAGGGCCTCTCCCCGGAAGCCGAGCGAAGCGATCCGGTCCACCGGCCCGTCGGGGGGGAGCTTGTTCGTGGCGTGGCGCTCGAGCGCGAGCGCGAGCTCGTCCGCGGGGATGCCCAACCCATCGTCCGCCACCTCGATCCGGGAGAGACCTCCGTCGTCGAGCGAGATCGTCACCGATGTCGCGCCCGCATCGAGGGCGTTCTCGACCAGCTCCTTGACGACCGAGGCCGGGCGTTCGACGACCTCGCCCGCCGCGATCCGCTCGACGGTCGCCGGATCGAGACGGCGGATGGGGATCCGGGCGGTACGCGGCGCCGGGCTCACGGAGGCGCCCCGCTCGCCGGCGGAGGTCGGCGCGCCCGCCGGGTGAGCTCCTTGAGACGACGGTGCGCTTCCTCCGGCGAGAGCTGGTCGGTATCGATCGACCCCAGCTCCGCGAGGAGGGGGGAGGCGGAGCCCTCCTCCGCGAGCAGCATCGCCTGGGTGTAGCGGGGTGTCTTGCGCGCGGCTCGCCTCGGTCGGTCCGTCGCCGGGATCCCCTTGGACTCGAGCTGCTGGAGCAGCCGCTCGGCCGTGCCGAGCACTTCGGGTGGGAGTCCGGCCAGGCGGGCGACGTGGATGCCGTAGCTCCGGTCGGTGCTCCCCGGCACGATCCGGTGGAGGAAGACGATCCCGTCGGGCCCTTCCCGAACGGCGAGATGGGCGTTCCGGGCCCCCGACAGACCCGTGATCATCTCCGTGAGCTGGTGGTAATGGGTCGCGAGGAGGCAGCGGGCCCCCGTGCGATCGTGCAAGTACCTAAGCGTCGCCCATGCGAGCGCCAGCCCGTCGAACGTGCTCGTACCGCGGCCGACCTCGTCCAGGAGGATGAGCGAGCGGGCGTCCGCGGACCGGAGGATCTCGGCGACCTCGCTCATCTCGACCATGAAGCTCGACTTGCCGCGACCGATCTCGTCGGTGAACCCCATCCGGGTGAACAGGCGGCTCACGAGGCCCACCCTCGCGTACTTGGCCGGTACGTAGGAGCCGGCCTGAGCGAGCACGACCAGGAGTCCGACCTGACGCATGTAGGTCGACTTTCCCGACATGTTCGGGCCCGTCAGGACGACCATCCGTCCGTGCTCCAGGTCCAGTTCGGTGTCGTTCGGAACGAACGCCGTCCCCGACGCCCGTTCGAGCACCGGATGCCGTCCCTCGCGGATCACGAGCGCCGTCGAGTCCTCGACGATCGGGCGGACGTAGCCCCGGGTCTGCGCGAGGTGGGCGAAGGTGGCGAGGGCGTCCAGCTCCCCGACCGCTCGGGCCACACGGTGGATGGCGGGGACCCAGTGGTCGACCCGGCCCAGGAACTCCTCCCAGTCCGTGGCCTCGGCCGCGGTGGCCCTCTCCCGGGCGTCCAGGATCCGATGCTCGAGCTCTTGGAGCCGGTCGGAGGTGAACCGCTCCGCCTGCGCTACCGTCTGGCGCCGACGGAAGTGGGAGGGTACCCGGGCGAGGTGCGGCCGGGTTACCTCGAAGTAGTACCCGAAGACCTGGTTGTACGCGATCTTGAGCGTCTTGATCCCCGACGCCTCCTGCTCCAACCGCTCGAGCTCGGTCAGGTCCTGGAGCGCCGAGCGCTCCGCCTCGCGCCAACGGTCGACCTCCGGCGCGTGACCCGGGCGGAAGAGCGGGCCCGCGTCCTCGCGGTTCGGCAGCTCGTCCGGGAGGGCGGCGGAGAGCAGGGAGACGAGTTCGGTCGGAGGGCGGGTCTCCTCGGTCAAACCACTGAGGCGGTGTCCGACCGGACCCTCCGCGAGCCACGCGGGAACCCTCTCCACCACGCGGAGACCGCTCCGGAGCACGCCCAGCTCGGGAGGACGCACCCGACGTCCCGCGACGCGCGAGGCGATGCGGGCGAGGTCGGCGACGCCGTGGAGCATCCCGCGCAGTTCCTCGAGAGCGGCCCCGCGAGCGATGAGATCGGCGACCGCCCCCTGCCGGTCCTCGATTGCCGCGACGTCCGCGAGCGGGTTCGCGAGCCAGAACGAGAGGGTCCGTCGGCCCGGTGCCGTCACCGTCTCATCCCAGGTCTCGAGCAGCGTCGGTCCGCTCGGGTCGTCCGGGTTCATCGGGCGGCGGATCTCGAGATGGCGAAGGGTCTTCGCGTCCAGGGCGAGCCGACGGAGACCGGAACCCCGAGGGACGAGCGTGAGATGCGGGAGGAGGCGCGGCTCCGTCGCCTTCAGGTAGGCCGCAAGCCGTCGGTCCGCCTCCAAGAGAGCCTCGGCTCCGACGAACCCCTTTCCGAGCGATTCGGGCAGTTCCGCCGCCGCCACCGGCGAGGGCGCCGGCTCGAGCCGCGCGGCGGGATACTCCCGGCCGAGGGCCCGGGCGAGCGTCCCGGTGGAAGTGCCCTCCGCGGCCCAGAGGATCTCGCGAGGCTGGAAGGGGGCCAGGACGGAGACGACGCCCTCCGGGCCGGACCCGTCGGCCGCTCCGTGGTACCACTCCCCCGTGGTGATATCGACCGCGGCGTACTCGCCGCCGACCTGACGGACTACGACCGCGGCGAGGAAGTTGTGGTCGGGGCCGCCGAGGATCCGGTCCTCGACGACGGTTCCGGGGGTGACGACCCGCGTCACTTCCCGGCGGACGAGCCCCTTGGCGAAGCGCGCGTCCTCCACCTGGTCGCAGATCGCGACCTTGTACCCCTTGCGCACGAGGCGACCGAGGTAGGTGTCGACCGCGTGGTGCGGGACGCCGGCCATCGGAGTCCGAACCCCTTGAGCATCCGCGGATCGCGCGGTGAGCACGACGTCGACCTCCCGGGCGAGGAGGCGCGCATCGTCGCCGAACGTCTCGTAAAAGTCGCCGACGCGGAAGAGGACCAGATGACCCGGGTACCGTGCCTTCACTCCCTCGTACTGCTCCAGGAGGGGCGTCGACACGTTCGCCACCGGCATGGTCGGCCCGGCGAGCGGGGCCGCGCTTATAATCGGCACCGGGGGTGCTTGGAACACGGGGAGCGCCCGGCCGGGTTTCCACGCCGATGAGCAAACCGAGCCCGATGTACCGGGACCTGGCCGTCTACTACGACCGGATCTACTCGGGGAAGGACTACCGGTCGCAGACGGCCCACCTCGTGAGGCTCGCCCGGCGATGCGGTCGGTCCCCCGGTCGACGCTGGCTGGACGTCGCCTGCGGCACCGGGCGTCATCTCGAGTTCCTCCGGCGGCGGTTCGAGGTGGTCGGGGTGGACCTCAGCGAGCCGATGCTCCGCGAAGCACGCCGCCGTCTCCCGGGCGTACGTCTCGTGCGGGGGGACATGCGTTCGTTCGATCTCGGGGAACGGTTCGATGTCGTGAGCTGCCTGTTCAGCGCGATCGGATACCTCCGGACCGAGGCCGACCTCCGCCGGGCGTTCCGCACCTTCGCCCACCACCTCCGCCCTGGAGGGGTCGTCCTGGTGGAGCCCTGGATCGCACCCTCCCGGTTCCGTCCCGGCCACGTCTCCCTCGACGTCTACCAGGACGATTCCACGAAGATCGTCCGGAGCGGGTTCTCGGAGCGCCGGGGCTCGACCTCGCGGATCGTGTTCGACTACCTCATCGGCGAGACGGGTCGGGGGTTCCGCCACGTCCATGAGGTGGAGGAACTCCGGCTCGTGCCCTACCCGCGGTTGTGTCGGCTGCTCGGGGACGCGGGGCTGACGGCGAAGTGGGTCCGTCCCCCGAAAGCCACCCTCGACGCCCGGGGAGTGCTCGTGGGCGTCGCGCCCGGGGAGCGCTGAGGGGGAGATTTGAACTCCCGTGGCGAAACCGCCACCAGCTTTCAAGGCTGGCGCCTTACCGGGCTAGGCTACCTCAGCAGCGAGGCGACCGGGTCCCTCGGGAATAAACCCTCTTCCGGAGGGCCCACGGGGGTCGGTAGTGCAGGTGCCGGGAGTTTCGCGGCGGATCGGTCCGGTCCGCCGATTTGAACCCGGGCGGTCAGCTTGGAGGGCTGACATCCTACCACTAGATTACACCTGCACGGACTCCCGTGGACGGGGCCGCGGACCGCCTTCCGTGACTAATGCTTTGGGGTGGAACCGTGGCCGGCCGGGGGCGTGAGGTCGACGAGCGCCACCCGTTCCAGGACGAGGCCTTCCCACGCGGAGGCGGGCACGCTGGCGCGCTCGGCGGCCGTGATGCCCAGCCGGTCAAGCATCGTCTCGTCCACGGGGCGCGGGAAGGCGGCCGGAAAGGTCTGGAGGCCGAACCGCTCGATCAGCTGGACCGGATCCTGGGGCCGCTCGGCGACGACGACCATCTCGTGGGACTCATCGGTGATGCCTACCTTCGCGAGGGCGCGGGGAAGCTGGTCATCGCCCGCGACGTACAACGCGAACTCGGCTCCCCGGTCGCGGAGGCGGGACTCGCCCCGGGTCCGGGAACGGCCGAGATGCGCCCACGCCGACAGAAGGTGCCGTTCTCCCGCGATGGAGCGGGCATCGAAGAGCGCGATCAGGGTCGGCGGGTCCTTCGCGAACGTGCGGAGCGCCTGGACCAGTTCCTTGGTCGAGGGAACCCCCGGGCGGGGCCGCCGGGCCCCGACGGCCTGGAGGCTCCGTTCGGCGGGAGGGGGAAGGGGCGGCACGCTTCACTCCCGGAGGAACGCGAGGAACGCCTCGCGGGTCCTCGGCCGGAGGGTGTAGTTCTCCCGCTTCTCCTGCGCGATCGTCGAGGTCGGGGTCGGCCCGTAATCGTGTCCGGGGAGAACGACCAGGGCGTCGTCGAGCGCGACGACCCGACGGAGGAGGCTGTCGTACATCTCGCCCGGATTCCCTCCGGGGAGATCGGTCCGCCCGCACTCGCCAACGAACAACGTGTCCCCCGTCGCCACGTTGCCCTCGAAGAGGTAGAGCACGCTATCCTTGGTGTGGCCGGGCGTATGGACCACCTCGAACCGGAGCGGTCCGGCCGTGAACCGGTCCCCGTCCTCCACCGACACGTCCTGGCCCAGCGGAGCGACCTTGTGGGCGACGATCTTCGCACCGGTGCGCTCCTTCACGTCCTGGTTGCCAGCCACATGGTCCTGGTGGCTGTGGGTGTTGAGGATGTAGCGCACCTTCACGTGCTTCGCGTCGATGGCCTTCAGGACCGGGTCGATCCCGTACGAGGGGTCGATCACGACCCCCTCGCCTCCCTCGCGATCGGCCACGAGATACGTGAAGTTGAGATACGGTCCGATCCGGTACTGGTCGAGAAGCATCGCCCCCTCGAGTGGAGGGGTCTATTTGACGATGAACCGGGCGGTCAGCCCAGCGGGGGGGCGGCGACGGTTCTTCGGCCCGTGACCGCGTCCAGGACGACCCGGCCTTCGTGTCCTTCCGCGTACCAGTGGGGGAGATAGACCAACTGGAGCGGCCCCAGGCGCACGTCGTCCGCCGACGGCGGCACGCGCCGGGTCTCGATGACGAGCGCCCCCCCGTGCTGCTCGGTGTGGTCGACATGAACGACATGGTGGCGACGGATCGCCTCCATGGCGATCCCGGTGGCCTCGGCCGCGGCCACTTCGGGCGCGATGAACTGGTGGGGGAGGTCGAGCGTCGCGACCAGCTCCCGGTCCCCGTCCTCCCAGACCTCGGCTTGGCGCGACACGGCGTGGACCGCGACCATGCGGTCGAGGGTCGTGCTTCGGGCGCCGTACGGGGAGGCGGGACGGACCCGATATGGGGCGACGTAGTACGGAACGAGTCGTAGCGTGAAGCGGGGGCCGTCCACGCCGGCCAGCAGCTCGGCTTCCGCTCGACCGATCCGCGGACGCACGATCCGGGCGCCCTCTGGCAGGAGGGCGAACGGCGCGTCCAACGACGAACCCGGTCCGTCGTCCGCCTCCCCGACGATCGGGGGCAGGAGGATCTCGCCGAGAGCAGGACCGAGGGTCGAGGGGTCGAAGACCTCGATCCCTCGGTCCGCCGCGACCGCGCGGGCGGCCTCGCCCGGGTCCTCGTCGTAGACGAGCGTCCGGTGGATCGAGTCGGGGGGGTAGAGGCTCTCGACCTCGACCGGAGAGCGGGTGGACGGGGCGATCACTACGGCCCGACGGTCTCGCATCCGAACGGCCACCACCGTCTCGGTCCGCGTCTCGACCCGGTACCCCGCGGCGGTGAGCAGGCGAGCGAGCACGGAGGACGTGGCCGGGACGTGGGGCACAAGGCGCTCGACGTGGCCCCCTCCATATCTCGCTTCCGTTCGTAAGGCGAGGAATCCGGGGGCCCGGCAGGCTCGGCGGTGGTGGCGGCTCCGCAGACAACCTATTTAGCTCGCTCTCGGTCCAAATGCCCGCCGATGGGCGAGACCATCACACTGCGGGTCGCGGAGGCCTTCCAGCAGGACATCGGTCTCGGCACGGCCCGGTTGGACGTCCAGACCCGGCAACGCCTCAAGGTGGGGCTCGGGGATGTGGTCGAGGTCCGGGGCCGCAAGGCCACTCCCGCGGTCGTGAGCCGCGCCCAACCCGACGACGAGGGCAAGGGGCTGGTCCGGATCGAAGCCGTGGTCCGGCGGAACGCCGGAGTGAGCATCGGCGACCGCATCTCGGTCCAGCGGATCGACTGCCCGAACGCGGATTCCGTCACCATCGCCCCCATCTATGCCGGCTCGGCACGGATGGACCTCGGTCCCGGCCTCGAAAGCTTCGTGGCAAAGGCCCTCGCCCGACGCCCGTTCGTCCGGGGGGACGTCTTCGTCATTCCGGGCGTGTTCCTGATGGGGGGCTCCCTGCCCTTCATGGTCGTGGCGACCCAGCCGAAGGGGTTCGTCCAGGTCGCGCCGGCGACCCTGATCACGATCAAGGAAGAGACGGTCAGCGAGACCGAGGTCGCCGCTCCCCGCATCTCCTACGAGGACATCGGGGGTCTCAAGGAAAAGCTCGGCCGGGTCCGGGAGATGATCGAGCTCCCGCTGAAGCACCCGGAGCTGTTCGACCGGCTCGCGATCACCCCGCCGAAGGGGGTGCTGCTCTACGGACCGCCCGGCACCGGAAAGACGTTGATCGCGAAGGCGGTCGCGAACGAGGCAGGGGCCCACTTCATCGGCATCCAGGGGCCCGAGATCATCTCGAAGTACTACGGAGAGAGCGAGAAGGAGCTCCGCGAGAAGTTCGAGGAGGCCGAGAAGAACGCCCCGTCGGTCATCTTCATCGACGAGCTCGACTCGATCGCCCCCCGCCGGGACGAGGTCGTCGGGGAAGTAGAGCGCCGGGTCGTCGCGCAGCTCCTCACGCTTATGGACGGCCTCTCCGGGCGCGGGAACGTCATCGTCATCGCGGCGACCAACCGCGAGGAGGCGATCGACCCCGCCCTCCGCCGGCCCGGCCGGTTCGACCGCGAGATCGAGATCGGCGTACCGACGCAGGAAGGGCGGCTCGAGATCCTCCAGATCCACACCCGCGGCATGCCGATCGAGGGGACCGAGAAGGAGCGCGAAAAGTTGCTGAAGGACCTGGCCGCCCAGAGCCACGGGTTCGTCGGCGCCGACCTCTCCGCCTTGGGTCGCGAGGCCGCCATGCGGGCGCTGCGCCGGTACCTGCCGGAGATCGATTTCGACCAGCCGATCCCACTCTCGCTGCTCGAGCGGATGAAGGTCACCGAGACCGACTTCCGCGAGGCGCTCAAGTCGATCGAGCCGTCGAGCCTGCGCGACGTCACGATCGAGATCCCGAGTACGCGTTGGGAGGAGGTCGGCGGGGTCGAGCGGGTCCGTCGGATCCTGGAGGAGTCGGTGGAACTCCCGTTCAAGAATCCCCAAGCGTACCGCCACATCGGGATCGAGCCGCCCCGCGGCATCCTCCTCTATGGACCGCCGGGCGTCGGCAAGACCCTGCTCGCGAAGGCCGCCGCGACCGAGAGCCAGGCGAACTTCATTTCGGTGAAGGGACCCGAGGTGATGAGCAAATGGGTCGGCGAGAGCGAAAAGGCGATCCGCATGATCTTCAAGAAGGCTCGTCAGGCCTCCCCGTCCATCGTCTTCATCGACGAGATCGATTCGATCGCGCCGCGGCGGGGGATGCAGAACTCGAGCGGGGTCACGGAGCGGATCGTGAACCAACTGCTCACCTCGATCGACGGCCTCGAGAGTCTGGAACGAGTGCTCGTGATCGCCGCGACCAACCGGCCCGACATCCTCGACGAGGCGCTCCTGCGAACGGGGCGGTTCGACCGGCTCCTCTACGTCGAGCCGCCCAACGTGGCGGGACGTATCGAGATCCTGAAGGTCCACACCAAGCGGATGCCGCTCGCGGACGACGTCGACCTCGCCGCGATTTCCGCCCGGACGGAGGGGTTCGTGGGGAGCGATCTCGCCGCGCTCTGTCGGGAAGCCGGTCTCACGGCGCTCCGGGAAAGCATACGCGCCTCGAAGGTCACGAAAGCCCACTTCGAGGCGGCCCTTCACCAGGTCCGGGCCTCCTGCGACGCCGAGTCGCTCCGCTCCTACGAAGAGTACGAAAAGCGCCTGATGCGCGACCGCTCCGCTCCCCGCGGCGAGGCCGTTCCGGGCATCTACCGATAGTCGACACCGGCGCCCCGAAGGGCCCGCCCAAAAGCTCGCGAGCAAGCTATATGTAGCAGGGCCAAGTTCGGCGCCGCGCCCCCGATAAGGGGGCGGAGAACACGGGAGTCGTGAAGCAGGTGGAACGGCACTGGTCCCACGCCGCACTGTGGGTCCTGGCAATGCTCGTGCTGGCGGGAACGCTGGCATCCTTTGTCGGGGTCGCAGGCGCATCGTCGCCCACGTACAAGTTGACCGGAATCGTCGAGCAGCCGGGGATCAACACCCCCCCGGTCCCGGCGGGCGTACAGGTCGACCTAGTTTCGCGGGCCACGGGTGGGGTCTACACCACCACCGTCACGGGCACCGGCGGGTCGTTCGCCTTCACGAGTTCGGGCACCGGCAACACCCTGCAGCCGGGCTGGTGGGGCGTCTACGTCCCCGTCCAGACCAACATCTCGCTGCCGCTGTGCAAGCCGTGTGGGGTCCTGCCCCAGAGCTCGGCGCCGCTGTTCAGCTACTACAACTCGACCGACCTGACCACGACGACCTACCAGACGACCCTGAACAACGTCTCGGTCGTGAGCTACTCCGCCACCCTGACCGGCAAGGTCACCTCGAGCGGGAACCCCGTGTATCCCGGCTCGGTCTCCGTGCTGGCGCCCGGGTACAACGGGGTTACGCTGGTCAATAACACGACCCTGAGCAACGGGAGCTACTCGCTCAAGGTACCCGTGGGAACCTGGATCGTCAAGGCGGCGGACTTCGGCCCCACTACGACCTTCAACGTCAGCACGGTCGTAGTCAGCCCGGGGGCGAACACCTTCAACCCGGTCGTGCAGAACTTCCTCGTCTCCGGACGGCTCCGGATCTCCTCCGGGTCCCCGGTCGTGGGGCTCGGGAACGTCACCCTCTACAACACCGCGACGCACGCCATCTTCTCGGCTCCGACGGATACGGGATACTACGCCATCGGAGCCTACCCCGGTTCCTTCGACGTGATCCTCGCGACGGCGGGGTACACCACGGCGTGGTACCCGCTCACCGTCACGACCCCCGGCAGCCTGGTCAAGGATGTGGTGGTGTCGCCCGCGCCCACAAGCTCTCTCGCCGTCTACAACACGACGGTGAGCCTCGCGCCCCTGTTCCCGGCCTCGGGCACCGGCTCGGTCTCGGTCACGACGAAGGCGCAGCTCGGCAACGACTCGGTCCTGCCGGGCCTCGGTAACTCGACGGTTCGCCAGCTCTGGGCGCAGCTCGGCCTCACCTACACGGGGACGCTGAGCTTCCCCGCGAGCGACAATGCCAGCGTCGGGACGTGGGTCGGCTCGAACGGACCGTTCTTCCCGGCCGTCCAGGCGGGCCTCCTGGTCAACGGCACCGGATTCCTCGCGCCCAAGGTCGCTCCCACGCTCCAGAACTTCACTTCGAGCTGTACGACGACCTGCGACCTCGCCTCGGGCGGTGGCCTCTCCTTCGGATGGCAGTCCAGCTACGCGATCAACGGCACCGTGGCCCGGAACTCGAGCACCTACACGCTCGCGTTCGGATTCCGCCACCCGAGCTCGCCCTCGGAGGTCTACAACTACACGTTCGTCCTGCCCGCCAACTACGTCCTCGCGGCGAGCTCGAGCGCGCCACCCCAGACGTCGCTCAACCCCGATGGCACGGGACACACCTGGACCTCGTTCACGCTCTCGTCACTCACCTCGACCACCCCGGTCGGCTCGGCGAGCTTCTCGATCGTCAAGGTCGCGAACCTGACGGCGAACGTCAACATCTCGGTGAAGAGCTTCACGTTCTCCTCGCGGAACGTGCTCAACGCGACCCACAACAACTACACGGTGATCGTGGGCGTGGGCCAGAACGTCACATTCAGCGCGCTCAACTCGACCTATCCGGCGGGGACCAACGGGACCAAGTTCGTCTGGAACTTCGGGGACGGCAGCCCGCCCGTGACCACGCCGAACGCCACCGTCAACCACACGTTCGCGGTCGCGAGCGGAGCCAGCGCGTATGCGGGAACGCTCAACGTCACGAGTTCGGGTGGGATCACGAACGAGACGAAGTTCAACGTCTGGGTCGGTCAGGGGACCGTCGCGGCGTCCATCCTCGGGAACTGGTCGTCGAGCGCGTACAGCGCCGCCGGCCCCTATGCCAAGGTGAACTGGTCCACCACGCTCCACTTCAACGCGACCAACAGCGTCGCGACGCTCTCCCCGACCGCGCCGATCAAGAACGTGATCTCGATCAGCGTCTGGACCTTCACCGCGAAGGGGTACAAGTACACCGTCAACCTGTCCGCGAGCTCCCGGGCCCAGCCGCTCGGGAACGTGACGCTCCAGTTCCTCGGGGCCGGCATCTACTACGCGAACGGCATGACCATCAACGGCACGCCCGTCTCCCTGAAGGGCTGGCAGTACAACGTCACCCTCACGGTGTGGTCGGGAACGGGCCAGAGCGCCACGGCGAAGTTCACGGTCGTCGTGAACGACACGGAAAAGCCGGTCTCCTCCTTCCGGCTCCAGACCTCCAGCGGGAAGTCGATCTCGGGAACGGGCGTGCAGGTCGCCGCGAACGGCACCGCGCGCGTCGTCCTGAACGCCTCCAACGCCACCGACCCCCACAACGGGTCGGTCTCGAAGTACTACTGGCTGGTCACGAACTCGGGCAACAAGTCGGTCCACCGGGGCTTCAACTACACCTCCGTCCGACCGAACGCAACGCTTCCCGGACTGTGGCTGGACCCGCAGAACGCGAGCTACACGGTCAACCTGACCGTTTGGGACCTGAACGGGAACCATGGCTACACGACGCAGACGTTGCTCGTGTCGGTCAATTCGACCCTGAACGTGATCCTGGCCGCGAACAACCTGACCGCTCCCACGACGTTCACCGAAGGCACGTCCTACACCTTCTGGGTGAACATCTCGGTCGGTGGTGGGGCGTCGGCGGTCGCGAAGAACGTCTCGGTCTCGTGGTACCTCTTGTCGCCGAGCGGCACGGGCAGCCGGAGTTACATCGGGGGCACGACTCAGTTCTACAACTACACCGGCGGGGTCGTGAACACGGCCTCGTTCGCGTCGGGGAAGGTCCCGACGATGAACTTCAACACGACCTACCGGGCCGAGACCACCTGGACGCCGAGCTCGACGGGGAACTACCTCCTCTACGCCAACGTCACGGCGACGAACGAGTACGTCGGCAACTACGTCTCCGGGACGAACCTGGCCCAGCAGTCGGTGACCGTCAACCCGAACCCCACGACCGAGCTCATCATCGTGGTCGGGGTCGTGGTGGCCGCGATCGCAGCCATCATCGGGCTCATCCTCTGGATCCGCTGGCGCTCCAAGCGCGCGGCCGCTCCCCCGAGCCGGCCCGGCCGGGGCAGCAAGACCAAGGAGAAGGTCGAGGACAAGGACGAAGACGAGGACGAAGACGACAAGTAGGCCGTCCGTCCCCCTCGCCCGAACCCCTTACTTCTGATTTCTAGCAGCCTCGCCCTAGGGCAGGATCGCCGTCCCTGCGGAGGAGGGAAGGGGCGATCGGCTCGAATCGAGGAAGGGCGCGGCGCCGGTCGATTCGGGCGCGAGGGAACGGGGCGACTCAGCCGTACGGGCCGACTTCGTCGAGCAGGTCGACGTGGGTGAGGAGCATCCGCCGGCAGCAGTACCGCTCCAGTCCGAGCGCGTCCAGGACCAAGCCGGCGTCCTCCCCGCGAGCCGTCCGCTCGCGGTACTCGTCCCAGTGCTGGCCAACGACCGCCCCGCAGGTGAAGCAGCGGACCGGGATCATCATCGTCATGGGTCTTCCTCGGTCCTCAGCGGTACGACTTCTGCCGGCGCTTCCGGGCCCCGCGGCCGCCGGGCCGCTTCGGGAGCTTTCGGCGAGGGTCGCTCACGATCAGCGAGCGGTCGTAGTGACGGAACATCTCCCTGAGCTGGTCGTCCTTCAACCAGGAAAGAAGGCCGCGTGCCACGGCGGTGCGGGCCGCGGAGGCCTGCCCCACGATGCCGCCGCCGCGGACGTAGACCGCGATGTCCAGGGTCTTCGTCCGGTCGCCGACCATGAGGAGGGGCTCCTGGATCTTCTGGCGGACCATCTCGGGCTCGACCAGCTCGAGGGGCCGGTCGTTGACCCGAACCTTGCCGATCCCCTTGCGAACCGTGGCGCGGGCGACCGCCGTCTTTCTCTTGCCGGTCGCGAGGACGATCACCGGGGCCTTCATACGTGCGCTCCCAGGAGCCGGGTGATCTCCGCGAGGGTGAGGGGCGATCGGAGGGCGGGACGGGCCCGTGCGCCTTCCAGGGTCTCGGTCGGGGCCCCCTTGTACGCGATGGGGACGCCGATGTGGACCTCCAGTCGGTCCATCGCGAGCTTGCCTCGGGTCTTCAAGTGGGGGACCATCCCACGGACGGTCCGTCGGAAGATCCGGTCCGGGTACCGCGGGAAGTGCGGGCCGCTACGGACCGATCCGCGCGCGCGGGCTGCCGTGTAGAAGGCGAGGACGTTCGGACGGTTCCCCGTCACGACGGCCTGCTCGGCGTTGACCACGACGATCGACTCCCCCTTCAGGAGCCTCTTCGCGATGAGGCTCGCGGCGCGCCCGAGTACGAGACCGGACGCGTCCACGACCGAGGGCTTCGGGGCCTCGGGGTTCTCAGCCAATGATCCGCACCCCCGCTCCATCGGGCTTCGACTTCACGAGATCGTGCAGGGAGAGCGCGACCCCGCCGGCGGCATGGATCTTGCTCTTTGCCTGGACCGAATAGGAAAAGGCGGCCACCGTGAGCCGCTTCGACAATACCCCGTCGGAGAGGACCTTGCCGGGAACGACCACGGTCTCCTCGGCGGTCGTGACCCGGTCGAGATGGCCCACGCTCACCGGCCGGGAGGGGTGGCGGGCGCGCTCGAGGTCGTCCGCGACCGAGGCCCACACCGGAGCGTCGTGCGAGCGGGCCGCGCGACGAAGATCCCGGATCGCCCGGAGCAACTCCGGGTTTCCCTTGACGTGAGAACGGGCCATAGGCGGGTCGCCTCCGACCCGGGTGCGTGATATAAGCGTTGCCGGCCGCGCGACGGCGACAGGCGGGCCCGGCGGCCGGAATCGCGTCGCGGAACGCGAGAACGCGCCCTCCGGAACGCTCGTTCCCCGCCGAAGAAGGCTTCCGCTCGCCGTGAACGATTAAATACTGCCCTCCGCCATCCTCGCCCGAGGCCCTCACCCATGCGTAAGTTCCTTACCGAGCTCCGCGGCAAGACCGTGATGACGAACGACGGCCAGATCCTCGGACTCATCGACAACTTCGTCGTCGACACCATGACGGGCGGGATCGCCCACGTCCTCGTGACCCCGAGCGAGGACGTCGAGCAGCGACTGTTCCAGAGCGACGCGTCGGGCCGGCTCGTGCTCCCCTTCAAGAGCATGCGGGCGGTCAAGGACGTCGTCGTGATGGACATTGGGAAGTAGCGACCCGTCTCCCCCGCTCATTTCCGCCGTTATCACGGTCCGGAACGAGCAGCTCCACCTCGCCCAACTGCTCGACAGCCTCCTCGTTCAGGAGCCGCCGATCGAGATCGTCCTCGTCGAGGCCGCGAGCCACGATCGGACCCTCGAGATCGCGCGGGAATACGAGCGCCGCCATCCCGACCTCCTCAAGGTGATCGAGCGGTCGGGCTCCCGCGGGATCGGCCGGAACACCGGGGTCGAGGCGGCCCGCGGGGAGTTCGTCGCGTTCATCGACGGGGACTGCTTCGCGGATTCTCACTGGATCGCCACCTTGCGGGGCGCTCTCGCCACTTCCCCGGTGGTCGCCGGTCGGACCGTGACCGTGGGCCGACCGAACTTCGGTCAACTGGAGCGGGTCGAACTGTTCGTGAGCGGCTACGACGTCACGTATCCGTCGTGCAACCTCGCCTACCGTCGGGACCTCTTCCTCCGCCTCGGCGGCTTCGACCCGCGATTCGTGACGGCCGAGGACATCGACCTGAACCTGCGCGCGGTGGAATCGGGGGTCGAGATCCGCTACGAGCCCAAGGCCGTCGTCTACCACCACATCCGCACGACGTTCATCCGGTTCCTCTACCAGGCGTTCTGGAACGGCTACGGCCGAAAGCAGCTGACGGAGAAGCAGGGCGAACTCTGGGGACGGTACCGTATCCGCCGACTGATGAGCGGCCAACGCACCCCGATCGCCTGGGCCCGCCTCACGGCGGCCATGGCGGGCTACCTCTTCCGGGTCTGCACGGGCGGAGACCACCGGCTCAGCCGGGTCGCTTCCAGCTCCCGCCCGGAAACGACGCACGAGGAAGCGGCGGGACGCGCGGTGCGCTAGTTCGCCTTCAGGAGCTCGGCGACCTTCGCGACCTCGTCCATGACCTTGGTCACGTCCGCGTTCTTGTCAACGACCGCGACCAGGAGGGCCTTCTTGCCGCTCCCGACGATGATCGTCTTGGAATCGTTCCCCTCGATGAGGATACGCTCGGGGGGCGAACGGTTCAGTTCCGTGTTGGCAGTGGCGGCCGCCCCGAGGATGGTCGCGCACATGATCGCAAACGTCTCGGTGTAGACCCCGGCAGGGACGTCCGCGTAGAGGACCAGCCCGTCGCGCGAGACGAGCGCCGTCGCCGTCCCCGAGATCCGGGCCTTCAGGTCCTTGATCACGGTGCCGACGTTCCCGGTGGCCATCATCGATTCGAGTACCTCCCTACAATTCCTCTACGTGGAAGCGGCACTCGGGTTGGCCGGTACTGGCACACATCTCTTCTGTGCATTTAACTCGCCCCCCCTTAAAACGTTCGTAGAACTCGCGAAGGATGCCCCGGAGCCGGTGGCAGGTCGGAATGTCGCTCGGGGAGACCTCGATCGACCCGTGGACGACCACCTCGGACTCCGCGAAGCGGACGTCGGTGACCCAGCCTCGCTCCTTGAGCTCCTGGCCCGCCCGATCGAAGTAGTGGGCCCGGTCCTTGAGCGCGGCCTCGGCCATCGGCGCGCCGAGGACCGAGCCCTCCTTGAAGAACAGGCCGTGGCAGGCGTGGGACATGACGCCTTCGTACAGCTCCTTGATCTGGCGGAGCTCATCCTGGTCGAGCTTGACCTGACGCATTCCGGGGGCGGGACCGCCCCCTCTTGTATATAGGTTACCCGACCGAGGCGGGGGTCTGCCCGGCCGTCACCCTCGGCCGGTCTTCTGCAGTTCCATCAGGTCCTCGGTGGAGACCTTCTCGCCCTTCTTGAGGCGGGCGAGGAAGTCCTCCTCCCGCGGGGGCTCCGAGTCGGCCCAGCTCTGCGGCGCCCGGCCGCCGCGGGCCGCGTACAGCATCTTCTCGATATCGCGCACCTCCTCGATCGCGGCGATGTGGGCCCGGTGGGCCTCGTCCGCGGCGGTCTTGACCTCGATGAGCTTCGCCTGGATCTCGTCCGCCTGGCGACGGAGCTCGTCGACGGTCTCGTAGAGTGCGACCATCGATTCGTGCTCCTTCTGGGCGTCCTCCGCCAGCTGGCCGACCGCGGCGTGGTGCTTCTCCGCCTCGTCCCGGGCCTCGGTGAAGGCCTTCAAGGTCGCTTCGACCTCGGGGTCCTGACGAAGCTGTTCGTCCTGCTCCCGGATGGCGGCCTCGAGGCGCTTCATTTCCTCGATGAGTCGCTTCTCCTGCTCGCCGGTCAGGGCGGTCGTCATGTGGCGGAACTCGAGCTCCTTCAACTCCTTCCGCAGCCGCCACACCGGGATCGCGCCGGGTCGCGGCACGCGCGCCCGCTTGAGCTCCTGGACCTTGTCCCCCAGTTCCTGGAGCTTCCGGTTCCACTCTTCCCGGAGCCGTTTCGCCTCCCGGACGTCCGCGTTGAGCTGGTCCCGATGGCGCCGATGGTCCTGCGCTTCGGCACTTCGACCATGGAGTTCGTCGAGGATCCGACCCCGCTCGTCGGCGGTGGTACGGGCCTCGGCGTTGAGCTTGTCGCGGCGCGCCCGGTGCTCGTCCGCCCTCGCGTTCGACTCCGCGCGCTTGCGTTCGAGTTCTTCGGTGGCGTCGGTCAAAGGGCAGAGCCTCGCCACGGCGGCTCGTGGTCGAGGTGGCGTTCGACAGAGGGGCGCAATATAAAGACTTCCGAACGGAGGCCGACCGGCGCTGCTCTTGCCGCGTCATACTAATATCCGACCCACTCGGTGAAACGCGGTGTGGAGGAGGTCGGCCGCATCTTCGGGGACGTCGGCCTCGGCCAGTTCCAGCTGAGCCTCACCCAGCCGATCGAGCGCGGCGACTACCTCACCGTGGTGGACGAATACCACGGGAAGGTCCTCTGCCAACTGGACGACCTGAAGCGGAAGAGCGACCTCGACATCGAGCACGCCAGCGCGCTCCAGCCATCGGAGGAGGCAACGCTCCACACCAACCTGCTCGGGATCGCCCGTATCGTGGGGTATCGCGACCTGCACGGGCTCGTGAAGATCCCCACGATCCCGTTCCGCCCGGGGGCCCACGTCTTCCGGGCGGAGGAACCGCTCATCGCCGAGGTCCTCGGCCTGAAGCACCATGCCAACAGCGGCGCCTATGTAGGGCTGCTCCGGAACCACTCGCTGCACATCGAGCTCGACATCAACCAGCTCGTCCAGCGCCATGTCAGCGTCCTCGCCAAGACCGGCGGCGGCAAGAGCTACCTGCTGGGCGTCCTGATCGAGGAGCTGCTCCGTCACAAGGTCACGTGCGTGATCATCGACCCGCACGGCGAGTACGGTTCGCTGAGGATCCCGGCCGAGAAGAAGGGCGGGGACGCCCGGTTCGGAGTCGAGTCGCAGGGGTTCGGCAAACAGATCCAGGAGTACTCTCCCGACGTCAGCCTCAACCCCACGGCCAAGCCGCTGACGTTCAGCCTTCGCAACAGCGACCCTCGCGACCTCCTCGTCTTCATGGGGCTCACGAACGTGAAGTCGTTCCTGGCCCCGCTGAAGCAGATCATCGAGCGCGTCGCGGCCTCCAACCCCGACTACACCGTCCACGACCTCGTGCGGGCCGCCGAGGTGGGTGAGGGGGCCATCGCGGAGACGATCCACGAGCGGCTCGAGTATGTGGAGCAGACGAAGCTCCTGGGTCCTCAGGGAACGAGCCTGAACGACCTCGTGAAGTCGGGGGAGGCGACCCTGATCAACCTCCGCGGCGTCGCGCCCGACGTTCAAGAGCTGGTCGTGGCGCGGATCGCGACCACGCTTTTCGAGAACCGGAAGAAGAACAAGATCCCCCCGCTCTTCCTCGTCATCGAGGAGGCGCACAACTTCGCCCCCCAGCAGGGGAGCGCGACGTGCTCCCGCATCCTGAAGAACATCGCGAGCGAGGGGCGGAAGTTCGGCCTCGGGCTGTGCGCGGTGACGCAGCGGGCCGCCCGCATCGACAAGAGCGTCCTCTCGCAGTGCAACACCCAGCTGATCCTGCAGGTGACGAACCCGCTCGATCTCAAGGCCATCGCCCAATCGATCGAGGGTCTCACCCCGGGGATGACCGAGATGATCCAATCGCTCCCGGTCGGAGTGGCGCTCGTCACCGGCGGCGGATACCACACCCCCCTGTTCTGCGAGGTACGCCCTCGGGCCACCCGTCACGGCGGCGAGAGCGTCCAGATCGTGGCCGCGTAGGCGTTCGCCGGAATTCGATAGGGGCCACGGAGGAGGCGGGGACCCGTCGGACCGACCTTCGTCCGTCCCGCGAGCCGTCCTCAGGACCGGGCGAGGTCCTGCAAGTAGCGACTGACCAGGCGGACCCCAAAGGCGGTCGCGCCCAGGTTCTGGTACGCGGGTTGGTACTTCTTCGTCACGAGGCTGGTCCACGCCGGGCCGGCGATGTCGAGATGTGCCCACGGGGTCGTCCCGACGAACGTCTCCAGGAAGGCCGCGGCGGTCAGCATCCCGGCCCGGGGCAACTCGATCGAATTACGCACATCGCCGATGTCGCTCTTGACGAGCTCCCGGTGATAGTCCGTCAGCGGCATTCGCCAGACCGGCTCCCCCGTGGCCGCCGACGCCGCCAAGAGGCCATTCGCGAGGCGGTCGTCGGTCGAGATGAGGCCGCCCGTGTCGTCGCCGAGGGCGACCACCTGGGCACCGGTGAGGGTGGCGAGGTCGATCACCTCGTCCGGGTGGTACTGGTCCACGACATAGGAAAGACCGTCCGCGAGGACGACCCGACCTTCCGCGTCCGTGTTGAGGATCTCGATCGTCTTGCCGCCGTAGGCGGTGACGACGTCCCCCGGACGGTACGCCCCCCCGCCCGGGAGGTTCTCCGCGCAGCAGAGCACGCCGATCACCCGCGGGGCGACCTTGAGGATCGCCGCGGCCCGGAGGATGCCGAGGACGGCGACCGCCCCCGACTTGTCGTACTTCATGGCGGCCATGCCGGTCGCCTCCTTGATCGAGATCCCGCCCGAATCGAACGTGATCCCCTTCCCGACCACGGCGACCGTCCGGCCCCGGCGCGTGCCGCCCGGGTACTCGAGAATGACCAGACGGGGCGGGTGGTCCGAACCGCCCCCGACCGCGAGCAGGCCCCCGCACTTCAGTTTCGCGAGCTCCTTCTCGTCAAAGACGGTGACCTTGAGACCGGTCTCCTTGCCGAGCGCCCTTGCGATCTCGGCCAGGCGTTCGGGCGTGGCCGTATCGGCGGGCAGGTTGGCGATGTCGCGTGTCCAGAGGACGTTCTCCGCGATCTTGACCTCCTCCGAGACGTCGCTCGTGAGCGTCCGCTCCTCCGATGCGTGTTCCTCACCGAGCTGGATGGTGACCTCTTCGACGCCCCCCTCGGAGGTCGTCCGGTACCGCGTGAATTCGTATCCCCCCAGGATCCCTCCGTCGACGAGAGCTCGGGTCGCCGCCGCGGACGAAACGGGGCCGTCCACGAACGAAGCGAGGCGGAAGGCGACCGTGCGGGCGCCCTTCCCCTTGACCGCCCGCACGACCTCGGCGGCCGCCCGCCGAACGGTGTCCGCCGTGAAGCTCCGGTGGGGCCCGAGCCCGACCACGATCCAGCGGCCGCGTCCGTCGGGGCGGTGGAACACCGTCACCTCGCGGCGCTTTCCCCGGATCTCCTTTCGCTTCCAGGCCGGGAGCAGCAACCCGCCGGTCCCCTTGTCCTCCTTGAGGAGCGACGCCGGGGGTCGCTCGTCCTTCCCCTCGGCCTCGAAGAGGCCGGAGGCGACCACGTCGGCCGAGGCGGATGCCGCTTCGCGACGCTCGATGGCGAACTTCATCCCGGACCGGGGGTCCTAGAACGACGGCCGGATCTTCTGGCGGTCGATACGGATCCCCGCGGGCGTGATGGCGATGAGGTTCTTAGCGATACCGGCCACATCTCCGCCCGTGTCCTTCGCGACGTTCTTGAGATCGATGCTGAGGCGCTTCATCGCGATCTGGTCGTTCGCGATCGAGGTGTAGTCGAGCATGACGATGTCGCCCTGGTAGGCGAGCTTGGAGACCGTGTGCAGGTCCTCGAAACGAAGGATCTCGGCCAGACGCATCGTCCCCTTGGTGCCGGCGAGCGCGCCCGCCTCGTCCTCGAAGGTCATCGCGCCGAGGTCAATGAACGAGCCTTCTTCGAGAGTGTCCGATCCGTGGTGCCGCCGAAGGATTCCGCTTTTCTTCATCATCGCCGAGTGCCCCGCTACCGAGGTCATCGAGCGACGTTCGATTCTTAAGGCTATGGTTCCACGTCCGTCGCTTTAACGGTCGGTCGGCCGGCCGGGCGCGGGAATCGAAGGCAGAAGGTGACCCGGTAGACGTCCCGGCCGTCCTTCCGGCCGAACAGGCTGGCCGATTCCTTGAGGCTGGCCCCGAACCGCTGCTTGGCCATCCGGGCGACCGCCCGGGCCGCGAGCGTGTCCGAGAAGTAGCAATCCCATCCCTCCGGGAGCTCCTCCCGCCACTGGAGCGCCCGCTGCCAGTCCGGTCGGGCCTCCTTCCAGAGGCGGTCCCATTCCGCATCCAGCCGGGCTCGGAGCGCGGGGGGCTTCTCCACCGGTCGGGCGTCCGCCGGGCCGCGAAGCTGAAGGATGGCGGTGAAGTAGCCCCCGCTCCGCCGGCTGCACTCGGGACAGGTGCGGTGCTCGATCCGGACCGAGAAGGGTAGGTCGACCACCCGTTCGACGTGCCGGAACACGGCGATCGCGTGCGCGGTGTACTCGCGTACCATGGGGGTCACCGACGTCTCCTCCCAATCGACCTTCCGCACGCCCACTTCGGGATGGATCACGAGGAAGGGCGCCAGGTCCTCGGCCGTGAGGAGCGGGCTCGCTCCGGAGCGTTGCCAGACCTGGCCTACCCGGCGAGCCCCGCAGGTGGGGCAGATCACGATGTCCACCCGCTGGCGGATCTGGACGAGCGGGGTACGGCTCGCGGCGCACTCAGCGCACACGCCGTCGACCAGCGCGCGGCCGGTCGCACCGCAGACCACGCAGAACTCGTCTCCCCCCATCGGACACCATCCCCTAGCCGAGCAGGGCGAAGATCTCCGCATGGGGGATCCCGCCGAGATCCCCCGCGCCGCCCGGGTCGATGAAACCCCCCTCCTCGGCCAGCGCGAGCGTCCGGGCTCCCAGGAGGTTGGCGATCGTGGCCCGCTTCAACGCCCACAAGAGCTCCTCCTTCGAGACGTGCCGTTCGCCGTAGAAGTCCGCGGAGATCTTCACGGTCCGGCCCGCGTCCCCGACCGGGACCTCCCTCCCGAGGAGCTCCGCGTCGCAGGCGGCCACCACGAACTCCGTCCGCACGCGGTGGACCCGCATGACGAACGCCCCGTCGGACTGGTCCGGCGCCATCTCGGTTCGACCCGTACTAGTTCCGGAGCGGTAGATATAGCGATTACCGGAGCGGGTCAGACCGCGAAGCGCACGAGCTGGAGCTGGTTGGGCCGGGGTTCGATGACCTCGCCCTGGTTCCGGAGGGTGATGAACAGCGACTCGGCCTTCTTCGGCTCGACCCCGGCCTTCTCGGCGGCCGCCAGGAACGCCTCCATCGTGAAGGTCCCCCCGCCCGCTTCCTGCAGTTCCCGCATCACGCGGAGGACGACGACGTGCCGTTCCCGCTGACTGTGGCTCACGCCGGTCTGGGTGAGGTCGATGTCGAGGCGGCCGTCCTCGGCGGTCGAGACGCGCCGGAGGTAGTTCTCCATGATCTGAGTGGCCCGCTGGGCGTCGTGTTCCTCCACCACATTGGAGAGCCGAGCCCTCGCGGCCGCTTCGGAGAGCCGGACGAGGGCCTCGAGCTGGCGGGCGGTGATCGGGACGGGGGCGTTGGGCTCCTCCCCCTGCCGTCGAACTTTCACGTAGAAGTCTTCGAGGGTCAACAGGGCGGCGTCCGAGAGGATCGGACGGATGTTGCGACGTGCGTAGGCGATGTACTTCTTTAGGAGATCCGGCGAGAAAGGAGCAACCTCGGCCGCGACGCCGATGCCACCCGCGCCCGCCACTTCACCCTCTCGGTGCGAGGCGAGGATCCGGTTCGCTAGTCGGCGATCGCGCTCCTGGTTCGGGTGGTCCTGGATGGAGAAGATAACATCGAACCGCGACAAGAGGGTGGGGGGCAAGTCGATCTGTTCCGAGATCGTCCGATCCGGCGTGAAGCGGCCCCATTTGGGATTCGCCGCGGCGAGGACGGGGCATCGTGCGTTCAATGTAGATGTGATTCCGGCTTTGGCAATCGAGACGGTGTTGTGAAGCACCAAGCCGTCGCTCACAAATGTGTGGGTGGGTTCAACGGTGACATCGTACACCCATTTCTCCCCTGAGTTCGGGATGACCTCCACGCTACGGATCGGGACGAAACGGAGCGGCGATTCGACCCATCGGGTCAGGGCGGCAACCTCCTCCGAAACCCGGACGACTTTCTCTTGGGCGAGCGCGGCCGTGATTCGGAGGATTTCCTCGGCCTGCACGGAGTGGGCCTCCTCGTCGTGCAACGTGACCCAGGCGATTGAGCGTCCGGTTCGAGCGGCGACCGCACCCAACGGGACGTGGTACAACTTGCGAATCTCCCTAGGAGAGGGTCCATGGGGGCATGGGAGTCGCATCGATTCTAATCGGGTAATGGCGTGATGGAGGTACCTCGCCATTGTCCTCCGGTGGAGTTGGCCCCCTCCGGTCATCGCCTGATGGAAGGAGCCGTCGTCTAGGTCCAGCTCTCCAAGGAGGCACTTGAGGCGGGAAACGAGCTCATGGGGAAGTCGATCGCGGTCCTTCGGCTGAACCTCGCTGCGCTCCACAAACGAACGGATCTTTTCGGCTCGGGGGTCGTACCTACCCACGAGTTCGAAGAACCGGCGTTGGCTCTGGGCTCCCGAGACGACGATCTTGTATGCCGTTCCGGTGCGCTCCTTCCCGTATCGGTAGACCGAGCTGGCAATGTAGGAGTAGATGCCCAGCGACAGGAGAAGGTCGGCGTAATCTCGCGCCAGTCCTCCCGAACTCGTGGTCAGTCCGAATCTCTGGGAGTCATAGAAGCCATCGCCACGGTACGCCCCGAGAAGGAACTGGACTCGACAATTCTCCAGCGCATGGAAGATGGATCCGGGGATCCTCTTTTCCGGAGACTTTCTTGCCACTTCGGGGAAGTTGGATTGGATGAAATGGAGGAGGTCGACGCTGACCGCCCGGACGTCATGCAAGGGGAGGGTGGCTCTCCTTCGCCTCGAAGGTAGGTGGACCTGGACATAAGGGCAGATTCCGAAGACATACCGGAAGAGCTCTTCGACATCCTTGACGATACTCGGGTCGGTGTTCGAGACGCTTATCTCGGCGGGGGTGGCGTCGGGCGCTGAGGGGACATGGCCTTCGCTGATGAGGTACCCGAGAAGGCGCGAGAGATCGGGCCCAAGCCCCTCCGGAAAGTCGATTTCCTTCCTACCGGTGAGCATCTCCGGCGCCTTGAACACCGCCTCGTTCAGGGCTCGCGGGTACTCGGAAACGCCAGGAACGAGGTCTCCTGGAAGCGCGGACTCGGCGCTCACCGTCGCCCACTGGCCTGCTCTCCAGACGAAGAGGGGGTGTTCGGGGGTAACAGTCAGAACCCGTCCATTCCCATACGTTACACGGACGAATCGAGACGGCGCGGCGTGACGGCTTACACGATCGATCCGCATCCCGTGAAGACATTGAAAATCGGTGGAGAGAAGGGAGTAGTTCTCATGATCCAACGGGAGGATCTCGCAATCCTTTCTCGCGATGACCCTCTCGGGGTTCCGTTGGAGTTGCCCCTCGACGAACTCCCCGATGGCCCGCTTCTCACCGTTGAGGAACATGATCTCGAATGAGGAATGATAGCTTTGCTGCTCCAGCACCTCATGCATCGCGGATCGATCCTCCGGAGTCATCTTGTCCAACTCGTCGATCATGGCCATTCCGCCGTCGGCGAGGACGAGCATACCGGCTTCCAGGACCCACCGACCCCCGGCGAAGTCATCTTTGACGGCGGCGGCGGTCAATCCGGCGGCCGTGGCCCCTTTGCCACTCGTGTAGATCGCCCGGGGGGCGACGTCGGCCACGTAGCGGAGGAGTTGGCTCTTCGCGACCCCCGGGTCGCCAACCAAAAGCACGTGGATGTCGCCACGAACCCGAATCCCGTCGGAGTGGCGCTTCTCCACGCCCCCGAACAATTGGAGGGCGATGGCCTCCTTCTCCTGTTCCATCCCCTTGATCGTGGGCGCCAGAGAGAGGATGATCTTGTCGACGACGGTCGGGTCTCCGCGGAAGCTCAGGATCAGCTTCTCCTCCTCGGGAGAGATCTCGATCTCGTCGTACTGGACCTGCTTGGATTCGACGGACACGCCGAGGAGGAGGAGGTCGAACGTGGTATTCCGGACGACCCCGCTCCGGGACGGGCTCGCTCTCTGGTAGCTCTTCAGCACGCCATTCAACACCACTCGGTTGCCGGGAAGCACATGCCCGGTCAGGTCCTCGGTGAGGAGAGTGGCGAGCCCTTGAGGATGGGCTCCGCCTCGGAGCGTCTCGGGGTTCTCCTGGATCTCAATCCTTTGCGCGTCCACGTACGTCGACTTCTCGGGCAGGAGGCGGAACCGGGTCCTCCCAGCAGGACGTCCGCACCCCCCCTGGGAGTCGGGGCATTCGAGCGGCTCCCGGAACAACATCGAGGCGTCATCCTGGGGCTCGTGAAACTCGACGTGACAGGCGGCACACTGGAAGACGGCGTCCCGGATCTGGGGTCGCACCTCGGTCACCCGCCGTACGATCCCATCGATCGCCACCAGGTGGTTCAGGTCGGACTCCCGGAGCCCACGCACGGAGCGGTGGACGGTGGAGGGCAATCCGACCGGGCGAAGCCGAAGGCGGTCTGCCTCGGGGCCCGCGACCGGGAGGAGGTCGCGCATGGCGCGACGCCCGGCGTCGATGACCTCCTCCGGCCGGTCGAGGAGGAGGTCCGCGAGGCCGGTGTCGGACGAGTCGATGGTGGAGAAGGGAATCTCCAGCGAACGTTCCTCCGGGAACTTGTCCGCCAGCGCCAGGATCTGGGGACGGAGCCCGGCCTCCTCGAGAAGGGCCGCCCATCGACCCTGAAGTTGAGGCGGCGCGGGGAGGGTGAGCTTGACCGCGACCATGGATCCAACCTCCCTTACGGGTCCAGACGGTAGCGGTCCCGGGGGAAAAGGCGTGCCTCCCGGATATTGGGCAGGCCCGCCAGGTACTGAACGATGCGGTCGACTCCGATCGCCCACCCTCCGTGGGGGGGCATGCCGTAGCGGAACGCCTCCAGATACCCGGAGAATCCGGCCGGGTCCATACCGGCCGAAGTGATGTTCTGCAGCAAGCGGTCCACCCGGTGCTCGCGGGGACCGCCGCTCGTGATCTCGAGCCCGCGGAAGTACAGGTCGAAGTAACCGGTGCGACCGGGTTCCGCATCGTCCCGACGGGCGTAGAAGGTATGGGCCTTGATCGAGGTGGGGAAGTCGGTCAGGAAGTACATCGGCGTGCCAAATTCCTTCTCGACGCGCGCAAAGATCGCCTTCTCGTCCTCGGTGCCGAGGTCCTGTTCCTTCCCCGGACGGCCGAGCCATACCTCGCACGTCGCGAACGGGATTCGAGGGAAAGGGCGTGCGCCCAGATCCGGGATCTTTTCCGCGAGCGGGTTCCCCTGGGCCCCGATGTTCGATTTCGTGGTCGTCAGGGCCTCACGGACGATCTCCTCGAGCATCGTCTGGATCTCCCCGGCGGCGACCCGGACGTCCCCGCTGCCGTCGATGTAGGCCATCTCGGCGTCCAGGCTCCCGAACTCGGTCATGTGGCGCACCGTGTCGGACGGTTCGGCCCGAAAGGCCGGCGCGATCTCGAAGACCCGCTCGAACCCGGCCCCCATCAGCATCTGCTTGTAGAGCTGGGGGCTCTGGGCCAGGTAGGCGGTCTGGTCGAAGTACTGGACCGCGAACAAGGTGGCCCCGCCTTCCGCTCCCTGTCTCAGGATCTTCGGGGTCTCGACCTCCAGGAAACCACGGCGGACGAACGCGTCGCGGAAGGCCGCGAGCAGGGCGGACCGGAGCTCGAAGACGACCCGCACCGCCGGTTTGCGGAGGTCGAGGACCCGGTGGTCGAGGCGGGTGTCGAGTTCCGCCCCCACCTTGTCGATGACCCCGAGGGGAAGCGGGACCTCCGCCCTCGAGACGACCGAGATCCGGGTGGGCGCGAGCTCGATCCCCCGGTTGGCCTTCTCGGACCGGCGAACCGTACCCTCCACGTCGAGGACCGACTCCCGAGGGAGCTCGGCGAGGAGAGCGAAAAGCTCGGGGTCGGCGACCCCCTTCTTCAGCGTGACCTGGGTGGTGCCCGAACGGTCCCGGACCAGGGCGAACGCGACGCCGCCGAGCGCCCGGTAGTCCTCGAGATGACCCGCGATCCGGACGACCTCGCCGTCCCGCGAGGCGAGCTCACGCGATAGCCGTCGTGGGGCTGACAGAGCTCGGGACCTCCTGTCGTGCGAGGGCCGCCCGTACGAGCGCCAAGAAGAGCGGATGCGGGACCTCGGGACGGGAAAGGAATTCAGGGTGGAACTGGACCCCGATGAAGAACGGATGGTTCGGGGCCTCCAGGGCCTCGACGCGTCCGTCCACGGAGGAGCCGCTGATGACCAGGCCCGCGTCCCGGAGCCGGTCGAAGTAGGCGGGGTTGATCTCGTACCGGTGGCGGTGGCGCTCCCAGATCTCGGTCCGGCCGTACACTTGAGCGATCCGGGATCCGGGGACGAGGGCGATGCGCTGGGTGCCGAGCCGCATCGTGCCGCCGAGGTCGCTCACGCCCTTCTGTTGTTCAAGGATGCAGACGACCGGATCGGGCGTGGCGGGGTCCACCTCGGTCGTGTTCGCGTGCGACAGGCCCACGGCATTGCGCGCCACCTCGATCGCGGCCATCTGGAAGCCGTAGCACACCCCGAGGAAAGGGATGCCCCGGGTGCGGGCGATCTCGATCGCCCGGACCTTGCCTTCCACGCCGCGCGCCCCGAAGCCGCCGGGCACGAGGAGGGCATCGGCGTGCTCGAGGCGGGCGATCACTCCGGGATTCTTCGGGATGTCCTCCGCATCGTACCAGTGCAGTCGCACTTCCGTTCCGAGGTGGCCCTGGCAGTGGTGGAACGCCTCCGTATGAGAGAGGTAGGCGTCGCGCAATTCGGTGTACTTCCCGACGACGGCGACGTCGATCCCCCGGCCCTCGTTGCGGCGGTACATCTGGAGGAACTCCTTCCAGGAGGTGTGGTCGGGAGTCCGGTCCGGAAGGCCGAGCAGGCGCGAGAGGAGCGCGCCCACCCCCTGGGCCTCGAGGACGAGCGGTACCTCGTAGATGACCCGCTGGTCCGGGACCGAGATGACGGCGTCGGGAGAGACGTCGCAGAAGAGGGAGATCTTCGCCTTGATGTCGGGCGCGAGGGGGGCGGGGCCGCGCGCGATGATGAGGTTGGGGCGGATCCCGATCGCGCGCAGGTCGCGCACGGAGTGCTGGGTCGGCTTGGTCTTGGCCTCGCCCGTGGGCCCGATCACGGGGACGAGCGTCGTGTGCACGAACGCCATGTGGCCCTCCCCCAGCTCGTAGGAGAGCTCGCGCAACGCCTCGAGGAACGGCATCGACTCGATGTCGCCGACGGTTCCGCCGACCTCGACCAAGACGACCTCGGCCCCGGCGGCCTGGGCCACGTCGCGGATCGAGCGCTTGATCTCGCCCGTGACGTGGGGAATGATCTGGACGGTGTTGCCGAGGTAGTCGCCCCGCCGCTCTTTCTCGATCACCGAACGGTAGATCTTGCCGGTGGTGAGGTTGTGCGTGCCCGAGAGGCTCTGGCCGAGGAACCGCTCGTAGTTCCCGAGGTCGAGGTCGGCCTCGGTGCCGTCGTCCAGCACGAAAACCTCCCCGTGCTGGTACGGGTTCATCGTGCCGGCATCGACGTTGAGGTACGGGTCGATCTTGACGATCGTGACCGGGATGCCGCGGGCCTTCAGGATCCGGCCGAGGGAGGACGTCGTGATGCCCTTGCCGAGGCCGGAAATTACGCCTCCGCTCACTACGATCACTTTCATCCCAAATCCCCCGAGGTCGTAGCGGGTCGTTCGCTTAAAGTCTGTGGAGTCCGGCCGCGGACCGGCAAGTGCCGGACCTCGGTCGACCCTCTCACAGGGGTCGACGGCGGCCCGAGGAGTCCCGGTGGAAGGATCCGAAGTCCGGGGTGGCGAGGACCTTCTCCGCCGGGAAGACCGGACCATCCACGCAGACGTGGTAGGGTCCGATCGCGCAGGCATCACACATGCCGAGAGCGCACTTCATGTGGCGTTCGATGGAACAGAACACCGGGACCCCGCGCGGCGCCGCCAGGGCCGCCACTTTGCGCATCATCACCTCGGGCCCGCACGTCCATATCGCGTCGAACCGGTCGGCCTCGAGCAGCGATTCCGTCACGCCGGTGACGAAGCCGCGGGCCCCCTCGGAGCCATCGTCGGTGGCGACCACGACCCGTGCGCCGGCCGTGCGGAGGCGTTCCTTGAACAGGAGTTCCGGCGCCCGGGTCGCGCCGAGGGCCACCGTGACCCGGGCCCCCTGGGCGAGCGCCCGCTCGGCTGCGGGGGCCAGAACGGCGGTGCCCGACCCTCCGCCGACGATGAGGATTCGCGGGGGAGTCAGGTCGAAGTGGTTTCCATAGGGCCCCCGGATCCCGACCTTGGCCCCGGGGCGGAGCCGGAGGGATCGGCGGGTGCTCTCCCCCATCGCCTTGATCGTCACCCCCTTCGAGAGCCCCTCGGTGTAGGAGAGGGACATCGGGAGCTCATCGTCCCCCGGCAGCCAGATCATGACGAATTGGCCGGGCTCGGCGGACATGGGATGGGGGAACCGGAGCGTGACGGTCGACGGGGTCTCCTCGACCACCTCCGTGACCTCGAGGACCGACCGCACGAGCGCTCCTAGGTGGAACGGAATATAGCCCCGCGGTGGTCGCCCGTTAGCCGGCCGCGCGGTGCGCGACTCCGACCGCGTCCTCAACTCGGGCGAACCCGAGCTCGTCCAGGCGGGCCGAGAGTCCGTTCGCCAGACGACCGAACAGACTGACCCCCTCGAAGGTGATGGCGGTCCCCACCTCCACCGCGCGGGCGCCGGCCATCACGTACTCGAGCGCGTCCTCGGCCGAGCGGATCCCTCCCACCCCGACGATCGGGATGTGGACCTTCTCGAAGATCTGCCACACACACGCGAGACCGATCGGCTTGATCGCCGCGCCGCTGAGCCCGCCGAGTCCGTGGGCCAGTACGGGGCGCCCCAGCGTCGTGTCGACCGCCAGCCCGCGAAGCGTGTTGATCGTGCTGATCGCCTTGGCGCCCCCCCGTTCCGCGGCGAGGGCGAGGCCGGCGGGGTTGGCGGTGTTCGGGGTGATCTTGGCGATGACCGGCAGGTGGACGGCCCGAACGACCGCATGGACGATCCGCTCCACATCCTCGGGCTCGGACCCGACCTCCGTCCCGAACCCTTCCGCGTGCGGGCAGCTCAGGTTCAGCTCGATGGCCACCACCCCCGCCTCGGCCATACGGGCCGACAGCCGGGCAAACTCCTCGGCCGTGGCCGCGAACACGGAGCCGATCACGGTGGCCCCCGCCGCGCGCGCGACCGCGATCTCCCGAGGATACTCCTCGATCCCGGGGTTGGGAAGCCCCATCGCGTTCAGCATGCCCCACTTTTCATACACCTCGACGGTCGGGTTGGGGTAGCCGGCTCGCGGTTCGGCACCGATGGATTTCGTGATGACGGCGCCGGCTCCCGCCCGCCACGCCCCGGCGAGGGATTCCCCGCTCTCGCCCCAGATGCCCGAAGCGAGGAGGAACGGGTTCCTGAGCTTCACGCCGGCCAGGTCGACACGGAGTTCGGCCATCGGCGTGGGGAACGGGTGGTGCCCTTAAATCGACATGGGCCGATGGCTCGGACTCCATGCACCTCGACCGGCTCACCGATGCCGCTCGCGAGGCGCTCGAGAAGGCATTCTCCCGAGCTGCCGAGCTCCGCCACCCAGCGGTGGAGCCCGAACACCTGCTCGCCGCACTGCTCGTGTCCCCCGAGGGAGCGGTGACCTCGCTCTTGCAGCGTCGGGGAGTCGACACGGCGAAGTTGCGGACCGAGCTCGAGGAACGCCTCCAGGAACTCCCGACCGCCGAACACGTGGCCCCGTCCGACCAGTACCTCTCGCGATCCCTGACCCAGGTGATCGACGCCGCGGAGAAGGAAGCGGCCCAGCGAAAGGACCGGTACACCACGGTCGACGAGCTCCTCCTCGGCCTCCTGTCCGTCACCTCACCGGCCCGAGCGTTCCTCGAGTCGGCGGGGGTTCGCCGCGCGGATGTGGAGCAGGGCCTCGGCGACCTCCGAGGTACGTCCGAGCCGGTCGCCAGCCGGAGCGAGGAGGCTCAGTACCAGGCCCTCGAGAAGTACGGCCGCGATCTCACCGCGCTCGCGCGCGACCGCAAGCTCGACCCGGTGATCGGGCGGGACGAGGAGATCCGTCGGGTCGTCCAGATCCTCTGCCGCCGGACGAAGAACAATCCAGTCCTGATCGGCGAACCGGGAGTGGGAAAGACCGCGGTGGTCGAGGGACTCGCCGTCCGGATCGCGGCCAAGGACGTTCCGGAGATCGGACGAAAGTGGCGCATCGTCGGCCTCGACCTCGGCGCCCTGCTGGCCGGGGCGAAGTTCCGGGGCGAGTTCGAAGAGCGCCTCAAGGCCGTCCTCAAGGAGGTCGAGCGCTCCGAAGGCGAGGTCATCCTGTTCATCGACGAGTTGCACACGCTCGTACACGCCGGGGCCACGGAGGGGGGCGCCCTCGACGCGTCCAACCTGCTCAAGCCCGCCCTCGCCCGGGGGACCCTCCACTGCATCGGAGCGACGACGACCCAGGAGTATCGCAAGTACATCGAGAAGGACGCCGCGCTCGAACGCCGGTTCCAGCCGGTCCCGGTCTCGGAACCGAGCGTCGAGGACACGATCTCGATCCTGCGGGGCATCAAGGAGCGGTACGAGCTCCACCATGGGGTCCGGATCCGCGACGCGGCCCTCGTGTCCGCAGCCACCCTCTCTGCCCGGTACTTGCCCGACCGTCACTTGCCCGACAAGGCCATCGACGCCATCGACGAGGCCGCGTCGATGGTCCGGCTCACGCTCGATTCGCGGCCGGGCGAGCTCGACCAGCTCACTCGCCGTATCCGACATCTCGAGATCGAGCGCACCGCGCTCGCGCGAGAGAAGGATCCGGCGAGCAAGGACCGGCTGAAGGTCCTCGAGAAGGAGCTCGCGAACCTGCGGGAGAAGGAGACGGCCCTCGGCGCGCGGTGGAAGAAGGAGAAGGAGGAGGTCGAGCGCGTCCGCGCCCTGCGGGCCCAGCTCGACCAGGCCAAGGCCGAGGAGGCCCGCGCCGAGCAGGCCGGGGACCTCGAGACCGCGGCGCGGCTTAGGTTCGGAACGATCCCCGAGCTCCAGAAGGAGGTCCAGGCGCACGCGAAGGAGGTCGAAGGGGCCGGCGGGACGGGCCTCCTGCGCGAGGAGGTCACCGAAGAGGACGTCGCGTTCGTCATCGCCAAGTGGAGCGGCATCCCGGTCAACCGGATGCTCGAAGGAGAGAGCGATCGCCTCCTCCGCATGGAGACGGAGCTTGAGCGCCGGGTGGTCGGGCAGAACGAAGCCGTGCGGGCGGTCGCCAGTGCGGTCCGCCGCTCGCGGTCCGGGCTCGGCGACCCGAATCGACCGATGGGCACGTTCCTCTTCGTCGGACCGACGGGCGTCGGGAAGACCGAGCTCGCCAAGGCGCTCGCCGCGTTCCTGTTCCACTCGGAGAGGGCGCTCGTTCGGATCGACATGACCGAGTACATGGAGAAGCACACCGTGGCCCGCCTGATCGGCGCCCCACCGGGGTACGTGGGGTACGAGGAAGGCGGGCAGCTGACCGAAGCGGTCCGTTCCCATCCCTACACGGTCGTGCTGTTCGACGAGGTCGAGAAGGCGCATCCGGACGTCGCCAACATCCTCCTGCAGCTGATGGACGACGGTCGCCTGACGGACGGCCAGGGTCGGACGGTCGATTTCCGAAACACGATCGTCATCCTCACGAGCAACCTCGGGTCGGAACTGCTCGCCGAGGCGAAGACCGACGCCGAGCGACGCAAGGTGATCGAGCCGGCCCTTCGGGCCGCGTTCCGTCCCGAGTTCCTGAATCGGCTCGATGAGATCGTCCTCTTCCACGGCCTGACGGAGAAGGAGATCGCCTCGATCGTCAACCTGCAGCTGGCCCAGGTCGAGACGCGCCTCACCGATCGTCGCATCCACCTGACGGCGACGCCGGCCGCCCAGCGTCTCCTCGCGGCCCAGGGGTTCGACCCGCAGTTCGGCGCCCGACCGCTCAAACGGACGATCCAGCGCCTCGTCGTGGACCCGCTCTCGGCGAAGCTCCTGGCGGGGGAGGTCCACGACGGGAGCGAGGTGACCGTGGACGTCAAGGGCGACGAGATCGTGCTGGAGATCGCTTCCCGCAAGGGAGGGCGTTAGGAGCCATGCCGACCGGCGTCACCGTCGCGATCGTCGGGTCTCCCGACATCGCCAAGGACCTCGCCAAGAAGGGGAGCTCCTCCGACCTCACCCTGTACAACACGGTCCGGGACGGTCACGCGACGACCCTGGTCGAACCGACCCAGTTCCCCGAGAAGCTGCCGCCGCTCGTCATCGCGCTCGCGATGGCGGACCAGTGCCTCCTCGTGATCACCGAGCTCACGAAGGCGGTCGCCGAGACGATCGCCACGCTCGAGCTGGTCTCGGTGCCGACCACCGTGATCCTGGGACCCACGGTAGGGGAGACCGAGGTGGCCCGCCTCCTGAAGGGAGGCCGGCTGGAGTCGGCCCCGCGGAAACCGCTCGACTTGGTGCACCTCCGCGAGCTGATCGAGGGCTGGACGGCGCCCGACCTCCCGGGCCCGACCCGGATCCCGATCGACCACGTCTTCCCCGTGAAGGGCGTCGGGACGGTCGCCCTCGGGGTCGTGCGGCAGGGCACGCTCCGGATCCACGACCGGCTGCGCCTGTGGCCCAGCCCGAAGGAGGTCGAGATCCGGTCGATCCAGGTTCACGACATCGACCGCAAGGAGGCCGGGTGCGGCGAGCGGGTGGGTCTCGCCCTGAAGGGGGTGGAGCCGGACGAGGTGAGCCGCGGCGAGACGCTCGCCCCGGCGGGGAGCCTTTCCGAAGGGAGCCGGCTCGCGACGGGCCCGCTCGAGAAGTGCCGGTACTACCGGGGCAGCGTCGCCCACGGCGGCCAGTTCCAGCTCGCCCTCGGACTGCAGGTGGTCCCCGCGATCCTGGGGGAGACCGGCCCCGAGGGCGGGACGATCGTCCCCGACCGGCCGGTGGTCTATCGCCCGAAGGAGCCCGCGCTGCTGCTCGACCTCTCGGCTCCGAGCGGCCCCCGCGTCGTCGGTCGGTTCGACGTGCTCGGCCCGGCCTGACCGGGGCGTTCCCCTGGGGTCCGCCGTCCTAGGCGAACATCGTGACGGATTCCTTGCGGAGCTCTTCCTCGCCGATGACCTTCTCGATCGCCCGGTCGAAGTCCGCCACCGTCACGCTCTCGCGCTCTTCGCGGATCGCCCACATGCCGGCCTCGGTGCAGATCGCCTTGATGTCGGCCCCGGTCGCGCCTTCGCACCGTCCCGCGAGGGCCTCCCAGTCGATCGTGTCATGGAGCGCCATGCCGCGGGAGTGGATCTTGAAGATCTCCGCCCGGCCCTGGTAGTTCGGGACCGGGATTTCGATGATCCGGTCGAAGCGGCCGGGGCGGAGCAGCGCGTCATCCAGGATGTCCGGGCGGTTCGTGGCCGCGATGATCTTGACGTTCGCGAGCGGCTCGAAGCCGTCCATCTCGGCGAGGAGCTGCATCAGGGTCCGCTGGACCTCGCGGTCGCCGCTCGTGGCGACCTCGAGCCGCTTCGCCCCGATCGAGTCGACCTCGTCGATGAAGATGATGGTGGGCGCCTTCTCCCGGGCGAGCTGGAACAGCTCCCTCACGAGGCGGGCGCCTTCGCCGATGTACTTCTGGACGAGCTCGCTGCCGACGAGGCGGACGAAGGTCGCGTTGGTGTGGTGGGCCACCGCCTTCGCGATCATCGTCTTGCCGGTCCCCGGGGACCCGATCAAAAGGACGCCCTTGGGCGGGTCGACGCCGACCTTCTTGTACAGCTCGGAACGGAGCAATGGATACTCGACCGCCTCGCGGATGTCCCGGATCTGTTCGCCGAGGCCGCCGATGTCCTGGTAGGTCACGGACGGCTTGTCGACGATCTCGCTCGCTGTGACGATCGGGTCGAGGGACGCGGGCAGTACGCCCATGACCGCGAGGGTCTGCTTGTTGAGGGCGACCCGGGAACCGACCGTGATCTTCGTGTGCTCGACGGTCTCCGCGGAGTTGACGACGAAGTCGGGCCCCGTGGAGGACTTCACGATGACGCGGCCGTCGGTGAGTACATCCCGGACGCTGCCGACGATGAGGGGCGGGTACCGCAGGCGGTCGAGCTCGGTCTTGAGGCGCTTGACCTCGCGCTGCAGCCGGAGGATCTCGGCCTCCATGTAGTGCCGCTCGCTCTCGACGCGCTTGATCGCTTCGGCGAGCTGGGTGTTCCGGAGTTCCAGGAAGTTGACCCGGTCGAACGCGTCGTGCGGTGTCGGTTGCGCCTCCGGTTCGCTCATGGTGTGCCGCTACGGTCTACCCCAACGACCTTCGCCTTTCAATAAGCGTGGCGCCTTATAAGTAGTCGATTCATTCGAGGGCGCCGGACGGCCGATGCGCGGAATCGAGGAGCGCCGCGCCGCGGCCTTTGCCCCTGGGCATGTGACAGGTATCTTCGCTCCCGACCTCCGATCGTCGGACCCGCGTGGTCGCGGCTCGCGGGGGCTGGGGGTGGTCCTCGAGTCCGGCGCCCGGGCCGAGGCCGTCTGGCAGCCGGAGAAGCGGTCCCGGATTCAGGTTCGGGATGAGCGGGGCGGATCGCTTCCTATCACCGAGGTAGCGGTCCGCCACCTCGTACCGGCGGGGTCGGGCTCCGTTTCGGTCCTCGTCCGGCACGAACTGCCCGTCGGCCAGGGGTTCGGGATGAGCGCCGCCGGCACGCTCGCGTCCTCCCTCGCGGTCGCCCACCTCCTTTCCCTCCCGAAACGACGAGCGATCGAGGTCGCTCACTTGGCCGAGCTTCTGGGCGGAGGGGGTTTGGGGGGGATTCCGGCCCTCCTCGGGGGAGGCTTGGAGTACCGGAGCGTGGCGGGGATTCCTCCCTGGGGCCGGGTCGTCCACGTTCCGTTCCCGTACCCTCTCCTGATCGGGGTCGTGGGGAATCCTCTCCCGTCTCCCGGTCTCCTCCGCGAACCGCGGTTCCTGGCCCGCGTCGCCAGAGCTGCTCGCGACCTCGATACCCTGGGCCCCCGCCCCCGTTCCGAGGAGTTCCTCGAGGTCAGCGAGCGGTTCACCGACCGCCTGGGGCTGGTGTCGCCCCCTCTCGGGCGGATCGTCCGTCTCCTCCGTCGACGCGGCTGGAGGGCCGCCCAGGCCATGTTCGGTCGGAGCTTCTTCGCCGTGGCGCCCACACGTCGCGCTCGGGAAGCCGGCTTCGATCTTCTCCAGCAGTCCGGCATTCCGGCCCTCGAGCTCTCGGCCTCCCGCGCCGGTCCACGAATCCTCCGGGTCCCCGTTCCCGCGGGTCCCGGGAGGTAGTTCCTTCAACGCAACCATTTTAACGGGGCGTCCGTCCCGACTCCGCCTATGACGCGCAAACCGGCCCGCATGTACCGCAAGGTCGAGGGCCAGGTCTACACTCGCCGCGAGTACATGGGAGGGGTTCCCAACTGCCGCATCACCCAGTTCGACACCGGCAACTTGCACCTCCAGTTCCCTTGGGAGCTTTCCCTCGGCATGGAGGAAGCGGGCCAGGTGCGGGACATCGCCCTCGAAGCCGCCCGGATCAGCGCGGTGCGCGTCCTCGAGCGGACCGCTCCGAACGAGTTCCATTTGAAGATGCGCCGCTTCCCGCACCAAATCCTCCGGGAGCACAAGATGGCGACCGGTGCCGGAGCCGACCGGATTTCGGCTGGGATGCGACGCGCGTTCGGCAAGCCCGTGGGTCACGCCGTGCGGGCCGAGATCGGGTCCGAGATCATCACGGTCTACACGACGAAGGCCCATATCTCGGACGCGAAGGAGGCCCTCCGCAAGGCCTCGCACAAGCTGCCGGTGCCGACCCGGGTGATCGTCACCCAGCGGGCTTCGTAACCGACGGGCGCACCACGAGCACCGGGCACGGTGCGTGGTTGACCATCGCGCTCGAGACGCTTCCGAGCAAGAGACGCTTCGCGGCCGAGAGGCCCCGAGACCCGATGACCAGGAGGTCCGTCGGATGGTCATCCAGGTGGCCGAGGATCTCGTCGATGACGACCCCGTCGGTGCAGATCCCGGTGACCGAGGAGACTCCGGCGGCCTCGGCGCGCGTGACCGCGGCCTCGACGATCGCCTGATACCGGGGCAGGTCGCTCGGGTATACGGTCGTGGCCACGAACGGTTCCTGCGGTGCGACGTAGACGGGGGTGAGCGGCGCGACCGCCAGGATCGAGAGCTCGCTGCCGTACCGGTGCGCGAGATCGATCGCCACATCGAGCGCGTCGTTGGCGTGTTCGGAACCGTCGACCGCCACGGTGATGCGGTGGAACTGCGACGCGGTCATCGAATTAGAATGCCGGGCGAGCTACATCCCGCTTGCGTAACGGGGGGTTGACCCACGCCGGCCCACGGCCGGGGCCCCTCGGGGGCGACGCAAGCCTTAATTTCCCCCGGAAAGCCTCACTGGTCGGAACGGTGACCTCGTGGCCCCGGTATGCTCCAACTGCGGTGCGTCCGATTTCGTATGGGCGAATGAACTCAAGACGGGCTCGATCGGCGGGGGCTCCCTCTCCCTCCGTACCCGCGGGGAACTCCCCATGGGGACGCGACTGTGCCGGAGCTGCGGACACGCGGATCTGTTCCTGAGGGATCCGAGCATCCTCCGAATGCCCCACACGTGGAGGCCCGGCGAGTTCGTGCCCATCGCTCCCCGACCAGCCCCCGCCACTTCGCCGACCCCCTCTCCGACCACGCCTCCCACACCGGCTTCTCACCCCCACCACGAAACTCCCGCGACGCCCGCTCCCGTCGCTCCGGCGCCGGTGACCCCGGCTCCTCCTTCCCCTCCCCCGCGGGCGTACTCACCCCCTCCCCAACCGCCCGTGGTGCCGGGCCCTTCCGCGGATGCTCCCCCGCCTCCGCCCTCGGCTCCGGAGGCGTCCGCCTCGGGAGATGCGAGTGCGCCCAAGAAATCGGGTCGCCGGAAGAAAGCCGCCCGGGCGGCCGATGAAATCCCGCCCCCGCCTCCCCCATAAGGCGCGCACCTCCCTGGTCTGGCCCTGAGTGTCCAGGCCCCTCGGGTTAGGGGACCCTCCCTCAACTCGTAGAGCCTAAGGAACGCAACTTTTCTTCGTCTTTCGACGAACGCAGCCACAAGTAGGCCCGCGCCGACCGCCGCTCCGGTCGCGACGGCATACCACGGAAGGCCCGCTCCCCCAAAGAGGCCGACCACGAAGACTCCGAGGGGGGCCCCCCGACGGGATCTGGGAATGGCCATCGCACCGCTCGGGTTCCCCCACCGTGGCCCAGAGGTTTGGACTGCCGACGGGTCGCGCGAGCGACCCGTTCCGGACCGCCCTGGCGGGCGCCTCGCCGGAAGCTAGCCGGGCATGGTATCGCACCTTCGTTCAAATCCACTACCTAGTGTGAGTCGGAGCCGCGTTCCGACTTGGTTGAAAACCTCGGTGCCGTTCCGCGGTCATGCCGAAGTGGCCTCGCCCCCGGACGATGACCCCGCAGGCGGGGCAAGGGACCTTAGCTGCAGGAACCTGAGGGCGTGCTATGTACTGTCGCCTTCCCGGGGTTTCGATCTACTACGAGGCCAGAGGTCGTGGTCGACCCTTCGTGATGCTTCACGGTAGCCCAAGTGACCATACTCGGGCAATGGTCCAGGTCGAACCGGCATTCCGGTCCCGAACGGGTTGGAGGCGATTCTATCCGGATCTGCCAGGGCATGGAAAGAGCCCGGGCGCGAAGAGGATCCGGGATATGGACGACTACCTGGACGTCGTCCTAGAATTCATCGACGACGTGGCGACCGACGAAAGGTTCGCGCTCGGAGGGATCTCGTTCGGAGCGTATCTCGCCCTGGCCGTCGCTCGGCGACGTGGCCCCCAGGTGGCGGGATTGATGTTGAGCGTTCCCGAAGTCAATCACAGTCCCCGGGAGGAACTGCGGGACCGTCGATTCGGCACTCCCTCAATACTGACGCCCCGAGGGAAGCGCCCCGGTCTGTCCGAGTACTCGGAAGACACGGAGTGGCTGGAGGGCCTTCCGTTCCGGGACCTCTCCGTCCCTCTCTACCGCCCCGGATCGAACTTTCGGGCGCCGACCCTGCTCCTATTCGGCCGGCAGGACGCTCCGTTCCGCTACCGAACGTACTGGAGGCTATTGAATGGATTCCCGCGAGCGACGTACGCCATCCTGGACGCGGCCGGCCACACTCTGTGGACCGACCGGAACCCCCTTGCGGCTGCCTTGGTTCGGGACTGGCTCGACCGCATTCAAGATGATCGTCGCTCCCCGTCGGCTTCGCGCCGCGCCCGAGGGCCTACGACGGAATAGAGACGACTGCGTCATGTTGGAGTAACGGTCTCCTCCCAGCCGTCAGAATCGATTCCGTGAGAACCGGTTGGTCTGACGGAGGCGGCGATAGAAGTCCGGTCGCGGACCAAAGCCAAGAAACCTCACGACGTCCCCGTCGACTTCGTAAATGGCGCGAAATGTTCGGGGGGGAAAGTCGGTCAGTTTCAGCTTCCAAAGACCCGAGTGCCGGCGAACGCTGCCGACCGTAAAACCAGCTCCCGAACGGAAGGGCTGACGGACGAGCGCGGGCAGGATCCCTTCGAACGTTCGGCGGACGGAGACGGGAAGTTCGAGGTACTCCTGGTCCGACGGCGCGCGGAAGACGAAGCGACGCGCCAAGGTCAACGACCGCGGGTCGCGAGCTCCCGGGAGCGGGCGAGGACCGCCGTCCCGGCCACGTCGGGTCCTTCGATGCGGCGGCGTTCCATTTCCGTGTACCACCCCGGGGGGACGTAATCCTCGGCCATCTCCGTCAAGAATTCGTCCCAGGTTTGATCAGCAGTCTTGAGTGAGCGAAGTCGCCGAACGACATCAGCGTGGACCGGAATCGAAGTTAGGGGGCCTCCCGCCATATTAGTGACGGTACATGACTACCAATGATAAGCCCTGCGAATCGCCCGAACGGTGCGGCCCCCGCTCGGACGGGACATCTTCCCTCTCGGGTCCCTCGGACAGGGCTTGATCTGATGGTAGGTTGGTCTCGTGCGCTCGAACTGACAGTGGGGCCTTTGAGGACGTACCGTGGAGAAGAGCAGAACCCACGTGGCGACGGTATGGGGGCGGGCGAGTGCCTCGCCAGAAGCTAGCGGGGCATGGATTCAAACTCTCCGAGAGTGTGAATACTAACTTTGAGACTCGTTCAGGGACTCGGGAAGTCATCCTCTCTTGTTTTCTTGGACCGGCACTCGCGTGGGCGAACCGGCCAAGAACGTTCGATCGCCTGTGCTGGGATTCGAACAACTGCTCGTTCGAATCCTAGCGGACGAAGGCGGAGTTTGGAATGGGCCAGTCCGGGTTTCTCCTTTCGAATCCACTGCGCCCGATCGACTAATCGGTCGGGGGCGGGGTTTCCTCCGCGCCACCCGGCAATCCACGGCCCCGGGTGAAGGCGCGAGGACGGCGCCGCCGCGGGTATTGGACTATTCCTGCGGCAGACGAACCGATCTCACGAATAGCGAGGGAGACTTGGAAGGCACCCTGGGGATACGCGCGCTGCGGCGGATCACTGGCATGGGTTCGGGGTGAACCTGCGCGACTCGGGCCTCGGCAGCGGCGCAGTACTTCACGCTGTGGTCGATGTGGATGAAATGACGCCCGACCGACTTCGCCACCGCTGCGACCGTTCCCGTTCCCCCGAAGGGATCCATCACAGTGTTCCCCCTGTACGTGAAGAACTGAACCAACCGCCGAATCAGTTCCTCAGGGAACGTTGCTGGGTGTCCCACGACGCGCTTGGTGTCGGGCGGGATCTCCCACACGCCGTCAGACCAGTCACGGAAGTCCTCTGGCGAGATGTCGATCGTAGTCGAGTCGCCATCGAGTTTCCAACTCTCTTTGTGGAAAATCTCGACGTACTCCCATGAGGGGATTATGTGCGGGTGTCGAGGACTCTTCCAGCTCCCCCAGGCGGTTCTCGGGGCGGTCATGTTCTGCTTTGCCCAAAGGATCTCCGCACGGTGGGTGAACTTCGCAGCTCGAAGGTCGCGCGAGAGGTCATGATGGAGCGGAACAAACTGCGCGATACCCGTGGGGGCAACCTCGAGGGCGAGACGCCCGCCCCGCTTCAGGACGCGGAAGCACTCCTTCCAGACCTCGGACAGCCAGTAGCGGTACTCTGCATACTGCCGCTTGTCGTCGTAATCCGAGTACTCAATTCCCACGTTGTAGGGCGGGGAAGTGATGATCATGTGGATCGAGTTGCTCGGAATCTTGGCAAGCTCGATGAGGACGTCCCCACAGATGACTCGATCGAACTTGTAGCTCGACTCCACGGCTGGTTTCACGATAGTTATCGCGGTGTCCTCCGCGCGCAAGACGAGGGTGTTGTCGACGATGCGGGAGCGTAGTTTGGTTCCCACTCTCCAGGACAACTCTTCGACCTGACCCCTCGGAAGGATCGTGTAGAACGAGCCGTAGTCCGTGCCGCGTTGAGATCCACTCTTCAGCCGTGTCTTCCAACTGATAGAGGCCGGGTGGTCCCCCGCCACGTAGGGCTTAATCGGTTCTTCGTCCATGCGAGTTACAGGTACCCCCCGGACTTAAGGCTACGGGTACCCCGGATGCAACGGGACGAGGTGAGCCCGTTTCACGCCGGCGTCCGGTTAGATCTTCCCGGTGGCCAGCGCGTCGTCGAGAACGTCCAGCAACATCATCAGACAAGTCCGGCAGAGCCGGGTCGGGTCGATCCGGAAATAGGTCCGGATCCTCTCCCTTTCCGCCTCCTCTTCCGCGCCCACGTAGAGCTCCAATCTGGACGCGTTTGGCTTCCATCTCTTGAGCGATTTCAGACCCTGGAGCCGGAGTGCAAGGGTCACCCGGTCAGCCGGGTCGAGGTCGCTCGTGTGAAACCGGGGCGCAAGTGAATGGATCTGTCGTTCCGCCAACTCCACAGTTCGCCCGTCGAGGACCTCCTCGACTGCAGGAGTCTCTTTGTTCGGCGGCCCAAGGATCGCTCGTGCAAGGCGGAACAGCGCCGCCGTTTCGGTCGGGTAGAGGAGTGCCGTCTGAAGCGTAACGAGGACGCCGAGCCACAGCGAGCCTCGATACTCGTAGACAACGTAAGTGTCCGCGGGAAGTCGCGCCTCGGGAAACTTCCGAAGGAGCTCTTCCTTCAGCCTTCTGCCCTCGTCTTCGTCGGTCCGCTTCTCCAGCCGCGGCGAGATGATCTTCGGGAAGTACTCCTTGCGGAGTCGAGACGCCTCTCGCTGGAGCTGATCTTCCTTTCCTCGGTACTTCTCGTAGACTCGCTCCGTAAGCCCTCCGACGTTCTCGAGCCCATGTCCCGCCCTCTTCAGCGCAAAGATGTTTCCGAGGTGGAAAGAGATTGCAGCGGGTGTCCTCCCGAGTAGGTCTGCAATTTCAATGACCCACGGCGATGACGCCCGGTAGTTCTGCGAGTCCGCCGGGCAGGCGGCCAGGAGTAAAGTTATCTCTTCCTCAGTCCAGAGATCCTCTGGCCTCCACGGTCTACCGGACCGAACGGTCTTGTTGACCCCCCGTTGCGGCGTCAAAGACTACCCGTAAGCCGGGTTTGCCTGCCCCTTACATGAGGTGTTCGCACAAGGGGTTAGACGCCCGTGCTGGGATTCGTTAGGCTCGGCTAACGCACTTATGGCGAGAGCAGCGCCATCTGAATCAACGGGCTCGAATCAACCCAGCTTCCCTTCTCAGAGAGAAGTAGAACCCGCCGATGGCTTTCGTTGTCCGGAGTTTGTAGCCAATCTTGGCGAGCTGGGCCTCGACGTCCCTCATGCTTCCGCCTACGTCAATCTGTTTTCCGCTGCGACGGTTTCGGAACAGCCCGGTTCCTTGGCGCAAAAGTTCCCAGTCTCCCGCGACGGTCTCCGCGAGAGCTCCCCCCAACGGCGTCGGTAGGGTCACGGCCGCCGGTTGCTCTTCATATACGAAGATCTTCACGGCATCCCGGAGCGAAGCCGAGGTCTCGGCGTCGTGGTTGAGCCCGAGCTCTTTCTGGATGTGGTCAGAAAGCAGTTCGATCACCTTCTCCGGCTGGTCTTCCAGCCACCGTGTGGCTCCTGAATGAACGGAGATCTTCGTCGCCTCCGCACTTCGGGTGGACCCCCCGGGGATATCTTTGCCGAGAAGGCGAACCACCCTCTCTCGAAGAGCATCATCGTTCCCCAACCCGGTCAGATCGAGTTCGAGTACGAGAGCAGGGGAGTCGGCTTTGGGAAGGAAGATTTGGACACGGGTACCGTTCGTGAGGACGGCCAACTGAGCGCCTAGCTGGAGGGCGTAGCTCGACGCTTGTCTGGCGAATTCAGCGGTGAGGTCTTCCCTTGGCGCCTTAGCCTCGACAACCACCTCGTTCGACCCAGCTCCCCCGCGCAAGACATAGTCGACATGGACAGTCGTTGTTCCGATTGAAAGTGGGTGGCCCTGTCGCACGGATTTCATGTCTGACGGGTCCCAGCCAAGGCTTCGAAGCATCGGATCGACCACGCTCGCACGCGTCTGATGTTCGGACATGCCGGGCTCATCGGCGATGACGGCGAGCGAGGAGACCGCCCACTCCCTGACCTCCTGCTGAGGCATGTACTCCAGCCTAGCTGCGCGGCTTATTTGAGGCCCGTCGGGGCCGCCGTTCACCGTTCGCAGCGTTGAGACGCAGATTATAGCACTCGGTCGTCACGTGGCAGGGTCGGCTCGAGCCGACCCATCGAACCCAGCGTGCAGTAATACGGCGACAACGTAACTCTTCATGAGCAATCGGAGGCGTGAGCAGATCGGCATGCGGGCGGTTGAATCGGTGGCCGTGCCGTCATCTCGCCTCGCCGCCGGCTCCCCCCCGCGACTCTCCCCAAATGCAACGGCCAATGTCCTCCTCCGAGATGACGAGCCCATCCATGACTGGTATCGGTTCGTTCTGGCGTACCCCCCCCATTTAGTTCGGACGTACTTGGACAAGTTCGGCCTAGATGCCGACGACACGGTCCTCGATCCGTTCTGCGGGACCGGGACCACAGTGATCGAATGCGGGAAGGCCGGGATTCCGAGCCTGGGGGTCGAAGGTCACCCTTTCACCCACTTCGCCGCCGCGGTCAAGTCCGACTGGTCCCCCGACCCACTTCGCCTCCGAACAGACGCCGAACAGATCGCGACGACGTGCCTCCGAAAACTCGAAGAAGATGGAGTCCCCGACCATGCTTCCATCGACACCTGGAAGCCCCGTCAGCCTCGCACCAAGTCCCTTCAGACTCTGCCAGAAAATCTGACCAATCTGCTCCTGACCGACTCGATCAGCCCGCTCCCGCTGCACAAAGTCCTGCTTCTGCGGGATCAGATTCTGGCCCACGGGAATCCCGCATTTCTCAACCACGAGAGGCTCGCTTTGGCTAAGGTCGCAGTCTTTGGTGCCAGCAACTTGGGCTTCGGGCCCGAGGTGGGACTCGGCCCCATCAAGAAGGACGCGCCGGTTATCGAACCGTGGCTCGCCTCGGTTCGTAAGATGGCAAGTGACATCGCCCAGCTCCACCAGCACTCGTCCGCTCCCCCCCAAATCTTTCTCGGCGACTCTCGCCAGATCGGAACGGTGATCAAGAAGCGCCGTGTAAGCGCGGTCATCACTTCCCCCCCGTACCCGAACGAGAAGGACTACACGCGCACGACCCGGCTCGAGTCCGTCCTGCTTGGGTTTGTCTCAGACAGGGAATCGCTCCGGACCGTGAAGCGCGGGTTGGTGCGGTCGAATACGCGGGGCGTCTACAAGCAGGACGACGACGACCTCCTTGTCGCGGAGAACCAGGAGATTCAGGAGATCGCAGAGCGGATCGAGAAGCGGAGAATCGAACTCGGTAAGACCTCCGGGTTCGAGCGAATGTTCCCCCGACTCACTCGACTCTACTTTGGCGGCATGCAGAGGCACTTGGCGGACCTGCGAAAGGTCTTGCTCCCCGGCGCGCAACTGGCCTACGTCGTGGGGGACCAGGCTTCCTACCTGCGAGTCATGATTCGGACCGGCGAGCTGCTCGAAAACATCGCCAAGTCCCTCGGATACGAGGTCCTGGGAAGAGACCTTTTCCGAACTCGACTGGCCACCGCCACCCGAGAGCATTTGCGCGAAGAGGTCCTCGTCCTTCGCTGGCCCGGGGAGGAGAGGTAGGACCCTGCCGAGGAGAAGCAAGGCCCCGGAGGTGAAGGGGACGGATGAGTCCAGCCGGTATCAGCGGATCATCTCTTGGATCTTCGAGCACCACCACACCCCGGATTCGAAGGATTTTCGCTTCAGCAGGTCCGACCTCAATCAAGCCGCGGACACGTTGGGTTTCCCTCGGGTTCTGAACCCTGGCGACGTCATCTCTACGTTCAAGTTCCGCCAGCAGCTCCCGCGTTCCATCCAGGAGACCGCCCCGGCGGGGCTAAGCTGGCGGATCGAAACCGCTGGGCGAGGCGAGTATCGCTTCCTCCTGCTACGACCTTTCGAGGTCAGGCCCAACCTCCAGCTGGCCGAGACCAAGATCCTCGATGCGACGCCAGGAATCGTTGCGCAGTACGCCCTCGGAGACGAGCAAGCGCTCCTCGCCCGCCTGCGCTACAACCGGTTGGTGGACATCTTCACGGGGGTGGCGTGTTACTCGTTGCAGAACCATCTTAGGACGACGGTGTCGGGTATTGGTCAGATCGAGACCGACGAGCTCTATGCAGGCGTCGATCGACGGGGAACCCAGTTCATCCTGCCGGTCCAGGCCAAGCGTCGGACAGACCGGATTGGTGCCCAGCAAATCGAACAAGATATGGCGCTATGCGCCGAAAAGTTCCCTCGCCTCGTCTGCCGGCCCCTGGCGGCTCAGTTCGTGGCGGACGAGCGGATCGCTCTGTTCGAATTTGAGAGGGGCCCAGACGGACTGCGGATACTCTCGGAACGCCACTACCGCCTTGTCCCCCGATACGGGATCACCAACGGCGAATTAGAATCGTACCAGGCGCGACGATCGACGGCCGATTGAGTTTGAGTCGCCCTCGGGTAGAGGCGCCTCTCGACACCCATTCCGAAGCGTTGGTGTGATAGTCTGTTCCGTCGAGGGTCGATACCGAGATCCCTCTATCCTGAAACCAAGGTTATCGGACGGCCGATGAGGTCCGCCAAGGGTCGGCTTGGACAGTTGAAATAGGGCGCCGCCCTCGGCGAGCGCCTTGTCCCTTCGATGCGAGTTCCCCGAGCACTACCCGCCGGGATGTCCTCCAGTGGACACCGAGCTTTGCGAAACGTACTTCCACCTCGTACCCCACTCGGATCGAATCAGAAAGAAGGACTTCCGCTCGTACTACGACCGCGGCCTAGAGAAGGAGTTAGAAGAAACCGAGGGTTGCGGCCGCCGTAGCGTATCCGTTCACAAGGACAAGGCCGACTTGCATCGCATTCTCAAGCTCTATCCGACAAAGAGGGAACGCTGTATCGTACGAGTTGAGCTCCGAGGAGGGCACGGAGTGGTAATGCACACTCCATCGGAGGAGGGTGGACCTACCCACCACGACTGGTGGATTCCTATCGGAGTCAATCCGTGCGACTTCGCCGACAAGACCGCGGAGGGGCCATTTCCATGACGTCAAAGGCCCCCAAGCATTTCTACCAAGGTAAGATCGGCACGGTGGTCCCGAGCTCCGCGTTCCAGGGCTTCAGCCCGGGGCGCGTCCTGGTGAAGTACGACCGGCCGCTCTTGCAAGTGATGCACTCTCCGCGAGGGGAGAGCTGGCTGTTCAACTGGCTCGAGAGCAACGAGGACGTGGACTCCGACGACCTTGAGGATCAAGACGTCGAGGACACTTGGATCGCGTTCCGAGTTTCGGAGACACGCCTCGCCGCCATCGAGGGAGACAAGGTCTCATTGCGGGACGCCATACTGTGCTCCGAGCGCCAGTCTTACCTCGTATTCGGGCCGAACCCGCTTGAACCCACTCAGGTTCGAGCGGTTCACGACGGAGAGCTCCCGAAGGCGGGGCTCCCTCCGGGTGGGTTTACCATCCACGGGCGAGAGACCACGTCGCAACTGGAGCGCACGCCGGCGGCAGGCAGGGTTTGCTTCGACTTCCGGCTTTCGTCATCGGCGATCACGATGGGTGAGCTGCCATTCACCATCTCCGGGAGTTTTCACGATCGGTTTCAACGGTGGGCGTACGCCGCGGCCCATTATGCCTACAACCCCGTGCCGAAGGCGGTCGAGCTTGCCTACCCGACCGGGGACTGGGCGACTCTTCGAGAGAAGGCGTCGGCGACTGGGTCATTCAAGATCGAGGCGGTCGCGCAGGGAAAGCCGTTCGAACTGGATCGTTTGGATGAGGCCCTCGGTTTCTTGAGCCGGCTGATCGAAACCCGAACAGAGTCTGTAAAGAAGGACAAACTCGCGAAGGGGATTGGACAGAGCGGCTCCATCGCGCTGTTCTCCCTCCTTCACTTCGTCATGCTCGAGAAGATCGACGTCGAGCTTAATTGGAGTTATGGCGAATCCGAGGGGTCGATACACATCGACCCGAAGATTGCGCGGTCGATCGCGGCTCGGCTCCGACCGGAGCGTGCCCAGATTGAGAGTAACGCCCGGCTCAACATCCCGTTAACGCCCGAGGATGCTGCAAAGATTCGCCTGCCGGTCGTCGGCACCGGGGGGCTGCAGGACCTCTTGAGATCGCTCAACAAGGGGCTCAGCGACGACAACGTACTTTCGGTGAACCCGGGACAGATCGACCGCATCCTCCGCTACAGCCAGCGCTACGGATCCGGAGGTTTCCAAAGCCGGCTCCAGGGCGTTCTGCTAGAGATAAAGCGCCTGGGCGCTTCGCTCTCGACGCTGCGGTAGGATTTCTGTACATGACTACCTCTGCGGAACCCGTGACTGCAAAACTCCGCACTGAGGAGCTGGACGTGATACGTCGGCCCGTAGAGGGTCAAGGGGGAATGCAGTCGTTCCTCCGCGCCCTAGTGCCGCGAATCCAACCCGATGGGACCCTCAGCTTGTCGACCGAGGAGGTCGAGCGCGTGCGAAAGTACGGCGAGGACTACGGCGAAGGTGGTTTCCAGGAGCGGTTCCGGATTATTCTGAGAGCTACGAAGCCCCGCCCGGCTACACTCGAGGACCGCTGGTAGTCGGGCCTACTCCGCACGAAGGAGCCTGAGACTGGTCGCGTGGTACTCAGGGTCGATCTCGAACCCGATGCAACGAGTTCCTAGCCCGCGGCAGGCGAGCGCCGTGTTCCCGATCCCCATGAATGGATCAACTACCAGGAGATGACCCTTGTCGAGGCCGTGCAGCTTGAGGCACATTTCGGCGATTCCCGAAGGGAAGCTAGCAGGATGGGGCCGTTCGCTGTCTCGAGACTGGATCGTGCGGTAGGGGATGTACCAGGAGTTTCCGCGGCATCGGACCCCAGATCCACCCTCCTTCCAGCGCGCAACGTTGCCCTTGTCCTTGTAAGGCACCCCGATCGCGAGCCGCCGGAGGGGCACCGAACCGGACCTTGTGAGGTGGAAGATGTATTCGTGAGTGTCGTTCACGAATCGCTCGCTGTTGATCGGCTTGTAGTGCCCGACGTTTAGCGCCGTCTTGGTTCCGTAGCTCTCGTTCTCGACGTAGATCGACTTGACCCAGTGAATCACGTTCTGGAGCTCGAAGTGGCTCCGTAGGCGCGTGATCACCTCAAAGGGACCCCATGGGTTGCTGGGCGACGACCCGACGTTCAAGAAGAACGAACCGTCAGGTTTGAGGCGGCCCTTCACGTCTTCCGCGACCTGCTCGATCCAGGAGAGGTATCCCTCTCGATCCCCGGTATCATCGTAGGATCCGTATTTGATGCCGAGGTTGTAGGGTGGTGACGTCACCACAACGTCGACGGAATCAGCGACCAGGGCCCGGAATCCCTCACGGCAATCAACGTTGGCCAGAACGATCTCGGGATCCGTTCGAACAGTCCACTCCTCGGGCCAGGCATTCGGGCTTACATCGTGGGAACCGAGAGTCGCCCGGCCGATTGCACCCGCCATACCTCACCAGTCGCGATTGTCAGCCGTTCGTCCGACACTTAAAGGAACGTCTCGAATGCATACCGCCGCCCTATGCGATCGGAGTCTACCGTTCCCGCGAGCAATCGAAGGGCGACGGCAGCAAGCGTCGCAGATCGGTTTGGTTGGAGCCCTACCAAGGCCTCCGAGATTCTCGCTAGGTTCGAGGATGATCTCGAGCGCTCGGTTGAGTTTGGACTCTGATGCGCCAAAGGGGTCCCCTTCCCTCGGGGCAAGAGCAGGTCTCGCGGGCGCCGTTGATCCCAAGCTTGAGTTCTGGTTACGTCTTCGATGGAGGCCTGGAGACCGCCGGAGGTATGGGTGGAGGAGGCCCTCGTTCGCGGCGCTTGCGCCTCTTACGAACTTCAAACACGATAGCTGCAACTATCGCGACGGCGACCACAGCCCCAATAATCCATATCGTCGAGCTTCCGGGGGCAGCGCCCGGTCCAAAGATGGTGATCGCACAGACCGTCGTACCAAGTGTATACCCCAGCATTTGTGCAACAACCGAGAAGTCGTAAGTTTGGCTCGACCCGATTCCAGGACTCGGGGCGGTGAACGCGACGAAAACCTCTCCATTCCGGGGGGTCGCACTAGACGTTGTGAGAACCACTCCGTCTGACCCTTTAACCGAGACCAGCGCGCCTTGCACACCGACTGAGCCCCCGCCCGGAGCTTCCCACTGTACGTCGGCAACCCATTCTATCGAACTGCCGCCCTGGTAGGAACCGCCATTACCGCACTCCCCTGTCATGTTCACGGTCAGGGTCGCGGACTCAGCTCCAGTTTGAAGCGAAGCCTGATCCAACCCGGACGAACTACCTTGGACCGCCCGCGCACTGATCGAATCGGTTGATGAGGCGACTACGGGCGTTTCGAAGGTCCCAGTAACTGTTCCGGTGGCATCGGTCACCCAACCTTGGGTGGGAGAGAGTGGGCTAAAAGTATCTCCAAGACTGTCCGACAAGGACACTGTCGCGCCGTCAACGTTCGAACCATCATTCGTAACGTGGACGTCCACACATGCTTCGATTCCGCTTGGAATGTAACCACCAGTTTCATTCCCGGGTGTGCCACAGGCCCATGCCCTCATAGAAACCGAAAGACTCGAGGTCGCTCCCGGAAGCCCTGGTACCTTCCAAGTGCCGGTTACAACAGAGTTTGCCCACCATTCGCCCTGAGGGCTGGGGACGGTGGCCGTGGAGAGGTGAAGGCCCGCGGTAACCACCATGAGTGCCAGGCCCGTCAATACAAGTCCCCCGAAAACTCGGGAGGGGCCCGATGTCATGCAATAGGCCGGATTGGGCACCGGTTCATGAGTTCTCGCACCATGGTCTTCCCAGCGCATAGACTGGGCTTTCCCAGTACTGCCGGCGGACTTGGGTCAGTCACGAAAAGGGTCGGTTCCGCGCCGCAAGGGGGCGGTTCCAATCCTCCGACTATGTTCCAAAACCAACTATGGGGTTTCCCACACGAGGGTTAACGCTCCGGGAGGCCCGAGCCAACCTTGCGGCACGTCCCCGCTGGGATGCCGACATGCTGAGCAACAATCGACCACTTGAGGCCCTTGCCCCGTTCCTCTCGAATCCTTTGGATAATCTCGGCGGTCAAGCGGCGGGGCCGTCCGACCGGTCGGCCACTCTTCGTGCGGCGGGTACCCAGTTTGAAGCTGCTCATCGCCTCCTGTGTCCGCTCCCTGATCAAGTCTGCCTCGAGTTCAGCCATCGCGGCGAGCACAGTGCGAACCAGCCTGCCGATTGGCGTCCCGGTATCGATGGCCTGGTCGAGAACAATCACGCGCGTGCCGTGGGCCTCTGCCTCGTCAAAGAAGTTGAGGACGGCCGAGGCAGATCGCCCGAGCCGGTCGAGCTTGACCACATGGACCGATGCGATGTGGCGTGAGCAGATGGCCGACCGCAATCGGCTGAGCGAGGGGCGCTCCACACCGGTCCCGGAGAGTCCAAGATCGATGTACTCCTCCGCTCCTGGAACTGCCGTCCGCAATCTTGCGAGCTGAGTCTCGACCGATTGTTCGTTAGTACTCACCCTCGCATAGATTGCCAGCCGGTTCGTTGGTTCGTTCATTCAACCGGCTCCCCGTTGATTGACCAGTTCCCCGCCTTCGTGCCGGGTGTGCTAGGTGTGTACGGGGGGTCCACACTCCCCCCATCCGACGTGACCTTGAGTCCATCTTGGGTACAACCACCCGGCACACCCGGCACACCCGCACACAGGCGCAGGCCGAGCCAGACCTTGGTCATTCGGTCGTCGACCCGGTGTCGAGCCGCCCTTACTCCCGGAAGGAGCTGGGGCAGCTGGGCACCCACAATGTTGGCGGCTAGGGGGGTGGCATCGTTCTCTGCGCAGAACCGCGCGTAGGCGGACATGAACACATCCTTAGGGACGACACCCTCGCGATCCCTATCCACCCCCTCATCTACGAACCAGCGTAGCGAGTCCGAGAGGCGGTGCCAAGTCGCGGTCGACTCGTCGATTGTAGGCACGATATCAAAACGCCCGCGCTCCCTGAGCCGTCGCAATCCGCGCAAAGCGTGGTTGAAAATGCCAGGGAGCTCGGCGGCAAGGAGCGCCGATAGGTCGTGGACCTGTTCGGCGGTCGGGATCACGACGCCGAAGTCTACGACTTGAATCCTCCGCCAGAAGGCTGGGCTCTCCTGGTCGGGGTTGACCCTGGGCAGGCGGTTCGACGTGAAGATCATCTTGGCACGGTTGATGAAGACAAAGGACGGCGTGCCCTTCTTCTCGGCGGCAATCGGAGACCCCCCGGTGAGCATTTTGAACCGGCCGACGTCCCCAAGCTCAGTGGCCGGCAGGTCGTCGCAGAGGTTGGCCAGCTTGCCTTGGAGCGAGGAGGAGGCGAACCGGTTGTTTGCCAGCGCCTGGAGAGTCTCCGAGGAGAAGGCCCCGCCGAGGAGCGCGGTAAGGACCGCGATGAATGTGGTCTTCCCGTTCGCGCCCGGGCCGTTGAGGCAAAGTGCGAACTGGTGCGGGTAGCCGTCCTCGAGGAGATAGCCCATCCATTCCAGCAGGTGCGACCGGGTCGCCAGATCTGGAACTACGCGTTCGAGGAAGCGGTCGAAGGCGGGGCACCCGACGACCGGGTCGTAGGCGACCGGGAGCTTGACAGTGAATCTCGGCACCGGGGCGTGCGGGCGGACCTCGAGGGTGCGGGTGTCGAGCACACCATTGGCCAAGCAGAGAAGCCCAGGCGGGTCAAGCAGGGACCGGTCGATCTGGGAGCGAGCTCCCACAGACCCCAGGACCTCCCGACGGAAGTTGGTGCTCGACGTTTCCTCGCCGTGGGGCCTGCCGTCGCCCAGATTGTGGGCCCGGAACGCTGCCTCGACCCAAGCATCGACCGCCGCCGCGGCGGGAACGTACACGCCGTCCCGGTAGACCAGTGGCGCCCTGTCGTCAGTGGGAGTGGCGAAGACCATCTCATCCATGACATGGGCGACGAACCCGGGCCTGTGGGCGTCCCAATCTGGGCGATCCTTGCTGCCGTGGTCGGTCCAGAGAGGGGTTAGGGCCGCTCGGGCGGCAGGTTGGATGAGCCGGAATAGTTGGTCGGCGAGCTCTGGCGCTCCCGCCTCCCGACACCAGTAAGCCACCCCCACCCGGGGGAGGTCTAGGCGGTAGGTGTAGCCGATCTTGTCCTCCCTGTCGAGTGGGTCCGTGTCCCGGGCGAGATCGGCAATCGACTGGACGAGTCGACGCGCTCCCGGCTCGTGGAGGTTGAGCCACTTACGTGCGAATCCTGCGATGGCTTTGGTGAGCATCCACCGCACCCCGCGGCGCCAGAAGGGCGCTACCGCCCTCGCGACGTCGTCCAGGATCGGCGGTACATCCCCCTCCGACGGCTCGGGGTCGCAAGATCGCCAGAGCTCCCGGAGGTCGGGGCATGGGGGCAGGTCTGCGACGGGGGGGAGCGGCCGCTCCCACTCGTACGGCAAGCCCGAAACGGGATGGATCGACGGTGGCACAAGGGCGTACTTGTTCCTCACGTGGAGTTCCATCGTCCCGACGGGGGTCGGCCGGTTCGCCAGGTTATCCTGCCCGTCGGTCACATGGAAATACCAGTGGGCGCCACGCATCGAGCGAACATTTGGGGCGCCATACTTTCCCCTCGCCCAGGCCGTTGACTCGCCATCGTTGGTGATCAGGATTCCCGCATCGCCGCGGACACCGATCGCGAGGTTCCCCCCGGCCGGAATGTCGTAAGGCTCTCGATGTTCGACCCAACCCTTGGGGGGTGGTTCCTTTGACCGCGCCGGGAGCGGGAGCAGGAAGTAGCCCTTTGCCCGAAGGGCCGCCACGATTGACCCGTTATCCGAGCCCGGTTGGGCCGTCACGGGAGGCTCCCCCGACCATCGACGACGCGACCTTCTCCGTTGGCATCCTTGCGGTTAGGACATCGATTGAATCGATGATGACCGCGGAGTCCTTCACGAGCCGCAAAAGTTGCGCCGCAGTCTGCGCAACGATGCCACTCGGCACAAGGAACCAAGTTCGCCCAGCTGGCCTCGTCCTCATACGGACGCGGGGCTCTATTGCATCGCTCGGGGCGTGCGTCGGCTGCTGTCATCAGCCGGCCCTCCCTGACCCGCGAGGCCGGCGGCGCCGGCGAAGGATCCGACTTCGCCGGCGGAACGGCACTCTTTCAATTCTGACACAAGTCCCAGAGCAATGGAGCCGTCTCGGCGAACCTTGTGAGCGGGATCTTCGTCGGCAAACGTGCTAGAACGACCCGCAGGGGATGAGTTGATTCGAGGGTCGAGGCAACCCCCCTGAGCCCCGAAAGGTCGACTAACGCCGAAGGGGACTCCGAGGAACGTCTGGCCGGAACTGCCTTCGAGTGGCTAGCCATCAAAAAGAACCAGTCGTCGAGAGCCTGTCGAATCGGTGCCCACACGAAGTGCACCGCCAGGTCACGGTCGCCGAGTCCCCGTAGCTATCAACCTCGACTGGAACCAGCTCTCCGTTGAGGCACTCGCGACACAACGGGTAGGGACCGCCTCCGAGGGAAATCTGTGGCTTCAATGTACTCACTTCGCAGGGTACCCTTTTTTGGTATTCGATCGACTTGGGCCGGTTTGCGCTCGGGAAATCGCTATCGGTCGGTCTCCCAAATCCCGGTAAGAATCTTCCGGAGGCCAATCCGGCGAGCGGCCGCTCGCATCTCTCTGGAGAGGCCAGTCCGCTCCGCGATCTCCCTGTATTCGGGGGCAACAACTTCTCGGCCCACGCGAGAAAGCTCCGAGCTGATTCGGCGTAGCGCGGGGTTGGTGAGCCACGCATCTTTCATCGCGTAGCTCAGGGCAGCCTGCCCCTCTGGACCGGAAATGCCTCTCGGAACCGCGCGATCCGAGCGTTCGGAGGCGTAACCCTCCGAGAGGATCGTCTGTCGAGGTTCGGCTCCGTTCGTCCGTGGGACGTACCTGATTATGGTGGGTTCGTTCATTTTTCCTCCGGATTCTACTCAGATGCGGTTGTGGCTCCTGATGGCAAGGCTGGACGCTCCGAACCCGAAAGGGAGTGGATCGGAGCGGGACCCGTTACCGGGCGGTGCCTCACGACGAATGTCTTGCCGGTCATGCCGGCGACGACGCTGTCTGGAGTCGGTTCGCTCCCGACGGAGACGAAGATTGGGGCTCCGTCCTGCGGGTCGACCTCGGGTGTAGGGCTGATTCGGATCGACTTGCCAACATCGTCAAGATAGCCTGCCCGAGCAGCGTCGAGGAGCAGAATGTCGTCCTGCGCTTGCAGGGTGGCCCGAAGCTCCAAGACGCGGCGGATGTCTACCAACCCTGCGGTTCGTTCGGCGAGACGCGATTGGGGTCTTTCGGCGAGTTCACTCGATTCGGACACTTTCAGCTCCTTTGTATCGACTCTCCACCGCGGGTCCTGCCCTGGATTCGGTCCGAGCCAGGTTGAGCGACCGGTGAAGCGCAATTCCCTCGAAACGACGGAAGACCGACCCTCCAAGCGCCTGAAGGGCCTCCAAGGCTCGCCTCACACGCTGGATCCATCGACGCCGAACGGCCGCAACTTCGAGCGTGTCCTCGGCATAGCTTACCCGGTCGACGGTCTGGATTCGAGATCTGCCTGAGAAGGTCTGCCCGATGAGATCGGAGCCGGTAACCGGTTCGATTTCGCGATTGAACTCTGATGCCCTGCGCAGGCCCCCACATACCGGGCACCTGGCCTGGTACAGGACCTTGGGAGTGCCACCCGAACTGATGCGATCCTCCGACATCGCTAACGTATCCCACATGCTCGTACTCACTTCGCCCCCTATTGAACTTAAATTGAAGACAAGGTCTCAATTTCAGCGATGACGGGCTCACGACCTGGCCGCCCAAGGAAGGACGCGCCCTCCCGCAGCGGCCAACTATTCCTAGAAGCCCTCGTTCGCCTCAACCGGAGGTGGGTCGAGGAAGGGCGGGCCCACGCGCCTTTTCTCCAGCGCCCATGGAATGAACAGGAGATCATCGACGAGATTGCGAGAGGACGTGGGGTCCGGAAGGGACGCGAGAGTTCGGTCGAGGAGTGGGCGAGACAGGTATTCCGCCGAGGAGTGGAGGCGGCGGGAAGGGCGTATTTCCTCCGACTGAACGAACAATTTGAGCGGAATCTGGGTCAACTTAGGGCGAAGGGGATCATCGACGCGCGAACCCGCCGTGCGTTTACGACGTCGCAACAAGAGGCCAACCAGCGGCTCCTTGACAATCTCGACAGATTCAAGGAAATCGGTGCGAGCCTCCAGCAGCTGGACCAAATTCGAAGGGCGAGGAAACGTCGGCCGGGCGAGCCATATCCCGAAAGGTTGACTTCACTCCTCTGGGGTTGGGTGATCAAGGGGAGGATCAGTCCGGAGTTCTTCAACTGGGTCGTCGCACCGATTTCCAAGCCTCCCTCTCCCGGCGCGGTATTCCAGCCGGATGTTTTCTCCAACTCTGATTGCTATGTGAGGCCAAGCTCTCTCACGCCTGAGGAAGTTCGGAGCGCCCCTCGAGTCTCCCACGTTTACTCTGCCGAGTTTGAAGTTCGCAATCTTCGCAACCAATTGGAGAATCTGGCGGATCGCCGCGCCCTTAACTGGCGCACGGCCCAAGCAAGGTCGGTCGAAGCTGTTCTGCACAAACTTGAGGAGGAACTCGTTCTGCTCAGGAACGAACTTACAGAGACTCTATTCACGGAGGTGGGGATAGTGGATCGGCTCGTGAATCACGAGGAATGGCGGAACCAGCGCTTCACAATGCCGGGCTCGTCGGTTGCCACCCTGAATGTCTCGTTCCCGCCGCTCCGAGATGACGACAAGGAACAAATGGCCACGAAATCCCGTGCGCCACCCCCGAGTCCGGCGACAACCAGTTCCGTCCTAAGGGCCAAAGCTAGGAAGGCTCGGTATCGTTAGCGTATTGGGGGCTACCCACCCGAATGAATCCTGGTAAGGGTTCAGTCCGGTCGACGGAGGATTACTTCCGCTGCCCCCAGCGAAGCCACCCAAGTCCAACCGTTTGCGAGTCTAGCCCGGACTTCGCCAACGGGTACCACAGTCTCCGGAGGCGAGGCCGCTATGCCGGTTCCGTGAGACTCCAATCGGGCCGGTAGGGGTTCCGACTTCAAGGCAGCGGACGTCGGCTGGGCCGTATGTGCGTTTCTCAGTGCGTCACGGACGACTGCTCGGACATCTTCGGCAGTGAACTTTGACACGTCGACCTTGGACACTTCGTCGTCAGAAAGGAAAACTCGTAGGATCGCCCTTTTCAATTCAACTTCGTCAGGTGGCCTTGCTGCTGCCTGAGTTGAGAGGAATGGCTCGCACCGCTTGTACGCGGCCCGCGCCTCCTTCAGGAGGTCGTCCCCCCAGCGCTTGCCGACGTTGTAACGCGCTGCGACTCCACCGTCATGTCCAAGAATTGCCTCGCGGAGGTCACGCGAAATCTTCCCCGCGCCCTCCGCCATGAGGAGCCTAGTGGAGACGTAGCTCCGCAACACGTACGGCCTCCAACGGGTTCCTTCGGGAGCCGCCGACTTGAGAGCGTGATGAATCTCCTCGACCACGGCCTTGGTGACGACGAACCCCTTCGCGTACCTCGGGTCTGCACGCCGTCGCTCGGCGACACCTCGCGTCGAGCGCACGGAGATAACCGGGGAAGAAGGGGTAAGCTTCTCCCCACTCTCCCGCCGCTCAGCAAGATAAGCGAGGAGCGCGGAGGCGAGTTGCGAGGAGCCGAAGGTCACGTACGAGACTCGGGTCTTGGAGAGGGACGCCGGAACCCGAATTACAAATGGAACTTCGCTGAAGGCAATCTCCTTGCCAACCTTCAGGTCGGGGAGATCTCCGAGGGTCAGTCCGGCCTCGGCCTGATATGAACCCAGGACCCCAGGCCGAACCCCGGCATGCGCCATGAAGAGTGCAGCCACTCGTCCGCGGATGGAGAGCCGGTCGAGGACGCCCGCGAGCTCTTCCGGTGTGGGAACACGCTCTGTGGCGAGGCTCTCACCCTTGATGGGGGAGAGGGAAGGGAAGCTGTCGAAAGCTACCCGGTGAAACCGGAGGTACGACTTTAGCCCCTCAAAGAACTTCGAGATGTAGCTGTCGAGCCGTCCTTCCTTTTTCATCTGGGCTGCATAACGCACGAGGACGTCCCGGAGTCGATCGGGGTCGCTCTTGGCAAGGGTTACGATACCCGCTGGATCGAGGTTCGTCCGCTCGAGGAGAAACCCGAATTGACGGAGATATGTGTCGGCCGATAACTGAGAGCGAAGTGACCGAGCCTCCCACCATGAACGGATCTTAGGGTCGGCAAGAAGAGCTGCGTGTCGGCCGAGTACTCGGCCGACCGGGGTTGGTTGTAGAGTGCCTTTTCGGCGATCTCCGGTAGTGCGCCGGGCCATGTCCAGGGTAAGGTTTGCTGGTTTATTAACTCTCGGGGAGAGTAGCGGGGCATGGATTTGAACCATGGATCTACGGGTTATGAGCCCGTCGGGATTTCAGGACGGCCGGCCGCGCCGGACGTTTTCCTGACTACCCTACCCCGCTGCGGCGCGACGCAGGAGGATACCCTATTTAGGCCCTCTGCCGAGGAAGGACGCGCCGCGCTCCCACGCGGTCACTGCGCGGGGACGAGGTCCTCGCGCTCGCGCCGGAGGAGCCGCTCCCAGTCCGCGTGGACCTGACGCTGAATCATCGCCACGTCGACCTCGGTCAGGTGTTTGAATCGGCCCTGCGCGCGGAAGTACTCGGCGACCGGCTTGAGCTCGCCGCCCTTCCGGGTGATGCGCAGGTGATCGTCCACGACCTCGTAGAGCGGGAAGATCCCGGTGTCGGTCGCCAACCGGCCGAGCGCGATCGTCTGCGCGGAATCGAACTTCCAGCCCGGAGGGCAGGCGGAGAGCACGTGGAAGAACCGGGGGCCCGGGATGTCCCGCGCCCGCTCGACCTTCCGGTCGAAGTCCTCCGGGAAGCTCGGGTTGATCGTGGCCGCATAGGCCGGGTGATGGGCGAGGACGATGCCCATGATGTCCTTCTTCGCCTCCGGTTTCCCGTGCAGCCCCCCCGTGATGGGGGTCGTGGTCGTCCAAGCGCCCCAGGGCGTGGCCCCGCTGCGCTGGACGCCGGTGTTCATGTACGCCTCGTTGTCGTACATCACGTAGATGGCGTTGGTCCGCCTCTCGAGCATCCCGCTCAGGGACTGGAGACCGATGTCGGCCGTGCCCCCGTCGCCCGCGAACCCGACGACGTTCACGTCCTTCATCCCCATGGCGTCCGCGGCCGCCCGCAGCCCGAGATCGAGGCGCCCGTCGACTCGATCGGGTTGTCGAGCACGCCGACGCGGAGCGCGGTCGTGGGGTAAGGAGTGCCGATCACCGTCCAGCAGCACGCGGGAATCGAGATGAGCGTGCGCGGCCCGAGCCCCTTGAGAAGCAGGCGCATCGCGAGCGCGGGTCCGCACCCCGGGCACGCGGCGTGGCCCGAGAACATCAGCTCCTGCGACGGGATCGTGAGCTTAACCATCGGCCTGCACCTCCAGCTCGAGGTCCTCCCAGTGGGTCACGATCGGCGCCCCCGAGAGGAGCGTCTCGAACATCATCCGTACTTCCTGCGGCGTGACGTCGCGGCCTCCGATCCCCGCGAGGAAACTCGTGAGTACCGGGCGGTGGGGTGCAGAGTAGAGCGCCGCGCTCACCTCGGTCGCGGCCGGACCCATGCGCCCGAAGGTGTAGGAACGGTCGACCACCCCGATCCGGTCCACGGTCTGGGCCAGTTGGCGGATCTCGTCGTCGGGGAACGGACGGAACAGGCGCAGCTTCGCGAGCCCCACCTTGCGGCCGGCGGCGCGCAGCTCGTCCACCACGGAGCGGGCCGTCGTGGTCGCGGTACCCATCGTGATCAGGATCGCGTCCGCGTCGTCGGTGCGGTACGTGGGGATCGCACCACCGTGGTACCGTCCGACCAGCTCCTGGAACTCGTCCTCGACCATCGTCAACGTCGCGGGGACCCGCTGCATCGCGTCGGCGACCTGGCGACGGAACTCCACGTAATGGTCCGGTCCGGTGAACGAACCGAGTCGTCCCGTTTCTCCCGGGTGCAGGACGGCGTGCGCCTCGCGGGGCGGTAGGAATCGGTCGACGACCGACGCGTCCGGCACGTCGACCGGCTCGACCGTGTGCGACAGGTAGAACGCATCCTCCGTGACCATCACAGGGAGACGGACGTCGGGGTGCTCCGCGAGCCGGAACGCCTCGAGCACCGTGTCGAGGACCTCCTGGTTGCTCTCCGCGTAGAACTGGATCCAGCCGGTGTCCCGCTGGCTCATCGTGTCGGTGTGGTCGGCCCCGATGTCCCAGGGCGGCGCGACGGCCCGGTTGACGACCCCCATCACGATCGGGGCCCGCATGCCGGACGCCCAGTGCAGGAGCTCGTGCATGAGCAGGAGGCCCTGGCTCGAGGTCGCCGTGTACGTTCGCGCCCCGAGGGCGGCCGCGCTGATGCAGACCTGGAGCGCGCTGTGCTCCGACTCGACCTTGACGTACTGGGCGGGAAGCTCCCCGGACGCGACGAAGTCCGCGATCTTCTCGACGATCGAGGTCTGCGGGGTGATCGGGTAGGCCGAGATGACCTGCACCCGGGCCAGCTTCGCGGCGTACGACTGCGCGTAATTGCCCGACATCACCTTCAGCGTCATCGTGCGTTGCTCCTAGACCCCCGCGACCATCTCGATCGTCTTCGGCGGGCACTCGTTCGCGCAGATCCCGCATCCCTTGCAGTAGTCGAGCTTGAGGTGCGGGAATCCCTGGACGTCGAAGTCGATCGCGTCATCGGGGCAGAACTTCCAGCAGAAGTTGCATCGCGTGCAGTGCTCCAAGTGGATCACCGGCGTGAACGTCCGCCAGGCGGCCGTGTGGATCGACTCGCTCGAGGAGGTCGCGATCGGACCCTCGGGGAACGGACGGGACGCGTGCGGAGGGCGGGCGGGGGCGGGAGCGAGGAGACGACCGTAGTCCGCCATCCGGACGTTCGCGAACCCGTCCGTCGCGGCGAGGCGGTTCTCCTCGGGCCGGGCGGGTACGAACTCGCCGATCGCCCGTCGCAACGCTTCGAGGGAGACGACGCCCGTCGCCCGCGCGAGGGCGCCCAGGACCGCCGTGTTGACGATTGGCAGCATCGGCGTCCCGAGGCCATGGTCGAGCGCGATCCGGGTCGCATCCACCGCCGCGAGACGCACGCCCGCGGGAGCCTCCAGGCTCTCGACGGGTTTCGGTGTGTTGACGAGGAGAAGTCCCGTCGACCGAAGCCCCTCCGTGATACTCGTCTGGGCGACGAGCCCCGGGTCCAGCACGACGACCACATCGGGTGTGGTGATCGACGTTCGAACTCCGATCGGATGGGTGTCGATCCGCGTGAAGGCGGTGACGGGGGCTCCCCTTCTCTCGACCCCAAAGAACGGAAAGCTCTGCGGCAGCTTCCCGTCCAGGAACGCGGCCTGGGCGAGCAGTTCGGAGGCGATGACCGCGCCCTGGCCTCCTCGACCATGGAACCGGATCTCGATCATCGGGAGCCCCGAGAAGACCATCCCAACAAGAACGGATGAAGGGCTGGTCAAGCCGACTTGACCCCGCACCGGTTGTGCCCGCGTCCGCCACTCCGCCGGGCGCCGACCCGCCCTCCCGGGCGGGGACCCGAGGACGGGCCTAGGTTCGGGAGGCGGCCTGGCGACGGAACAGGTTCCGTTCCAGGACGTGGACCATTCCGGCCACGGCGAAGGCCATGATCGCGGTCGCCACTCCGAAGGCACGCTCGTTCGCGGCCCCGACGTAGGACTGCTGATCGAGCACGAAGAAGAGGGGGATCAAGAGTCCCGCGAGGGTGATCGCCATCAGGGCCATCGACCCGTCCCAGAAGGGGATGCGACCCGATTCAGCGGCGCGCTTCGGGACAGGGAGAGCGTTTGCCGAGGGAATGGAGGGCGGGTCCCGGGGAGTCTGCTTCGCCGCCGCCAGCCGGGCCCGATACGATCGCTGATAGCGGAGATAGAAGACGAGGATCACCAAGGCGTCCAGCAACGCGAGGGCTCCCAAGTAGGCCACGTACATCTGCACGGGGATCGGGGTCCCTGGCATCACCCCGCCCCAGACGGTCAGGAGGGCAAAGAACCCAAGCAGGAACGTCGCGGTGAAGAGCACGACCGGACGGTCCCGGGGATGGGTCCGCAGATTCTTGAGGCGGGGGAGGAGGTGGCCGAGGATCCCCTCGATCCACGGGACCAGGAGGATGAACAGCGCGAGGAGGGTCACGAGCACCACGGCGATCACGGGAGTGACGTACTGGAAGTCCGCGACCTTGTACAGCCAAAGGAAGTACCAGTCGGGCTCGGGCGAGGCGCCACCCTGGTTCTGGGCGCCGAAGGCAGCGGGCAGCGCGACCAGGAAGCTCGAGGCGATGAGGAGGAGGAAGCCGACGTACACGAATCCCCACTTGAGCATGTAGAGGAAGACCCTCGGGAACCAGCTCCCGAGCTTCTTGTCATCGGCGGAGGTCAGGACCCGTTTCGCCTTGGGGTCGCTGCTCGCGGCCGGTGCGATGCCGTGGGATTCGAACAGCGTGACGTGGGCGTACAGGAGGGCCAGGAGGACGACGGGGATCAGGACGACGTGGAGCGCGAACATCCGGGAGAGCAGGCCCTGGTAGGTCCCGTTGCCCTGGAGGAGTGGCGAGAGGATCGGGCCGACGATCGGCACGGAACTCGTGAGCGACAGCCCGACATCGGTGGCTCCCACGGAGAGCGCCGTGTACGGGAGGAGGTAGCCGGTGAACCCCATCCCCAGCATGCAGATCAGGAGCAGCGCTCCGAGCGTCCACGACACTTCCCGAGGGCGCTTGTACGCCCCGGTGTAGAATCCGCGGAAGAAGTGGACGAAGCCGAGCATGATGACGGCGTAGGCGCCGTACAGGTGGCTGGAGAGGAGCAGCCAGCCGAACGGGACCGTCTGGATGATGTACTGGGTGGACGCCCAGGCTTGCGGCGGGGCGCCGGTCGTGGCGGCGGCCGCCGAGGGGTCGTAGTAGAAGAGAAGCAGAAGCCCGGTGAGGACCTGGAGGATGAACCCGACCGCCACGAACGCCCCGGTCCAGTAGGACGGGTTGAAGCTGAACTCGGGCTGGGGACGGTAGGGCCACTTGGAGATATGGGTCCGGCTTTCCAGGAAGTCCCAGACGGTGTTCAAACCGCGGTTGTAGAGCGAGGCCAACGGCCCCCGCTTCGGGGTGGGTGGCGAGGTCGGGGTTCCGGCGCTCTTCCCCATCGATGACCCCGCCTATACCGGGCACTGCTGGGTCGGGCTCTGAGGGGCCTGGGTCGTCACCGGGTTCGCGACGACGTTCCCGCCGACGAGCGTGTCGGTATGTCCTTTCACCGGCGGACCGATCGCACCGATGGCGTACACCTCGTCCGTCGAGGAGTCCCATTGGAGGAGGATCTGCGGGAGGGGGGCCTGCGCGGGTCCGGTGACGATCGACGCGCCGCCTCCGGCCGCGGCCACGTTCGGGTTGTACGTGGAACCGTGGCAGACGCAGTGGATGAAGGCGGCGCCGTTGTTGTACCCGTTGCAGGCCCCGGGCGGATAGTACGAGATGAAGGGCGGAGTGCAGCCCAGGTGCTGGCAGACCGCCGAGAAGGCCACCAGGGTCTGGTTCGGGCCCACGCCCCGGGGGGCGGCGGAGGCCATGTTCAGGAGGAGGTTCGGTTCGTTGTCCAACGGATAGTTGAACACGATGAGGTCGGTGGACGTGGCCGGGTACCGATACTGGGAGGCGAGCACCGGTGTCCCGTCCGAGTAGAGGAGCTGGACCTTCGGGAACGAGGCGGCCCCCGCCGGGGGAGGAACGGCGAACCTGAGGAAACTCGCGACCCCGGCCCCGCCGAGTGCGAGGGCACCCCCGATGAGGGCGAGCTTGAGCGTGTTGCGCTTCGCCTCGTCGACCTGCTCCGGTGTGGGGGCCGCGACGGCCCCGACCCGACGCACGACCCCCGGAGGGTAGCGGGTCGTCTCGGGGTCCGTCATCCGGTAGAACGCCGGGTGGGCCGAGGGGCACAGCGCGCAATCGGGGCCGCCAGAGGAGGGGTGCTCGAACACGGTCACTCCTTCCCGGGCCGATTCTCCGGCGGCGGGGGCGAATAGGGCAGACCCTCCTTCTTCGCTCGTCGATACTCCTCCCACTCTGCGGCCGTGATCGGTACCTCCGCGGAGTCCCCGGGAAGCTCGGCCAGGTACGCGTCCCGGAACACATAGGCCACGATGCCGATGCTGACCAGGATCAGGATGAGCTCGGTCAGGTCGAGGACGGCGACGCACGTCCACTCCACCCCGAGGATGACCGGACCGCCGCCCGGGCAGAGGGCACTCGTGCTGGGTGGGGTCGAGCTCGGGTCGCTGGAGGAGTTCTGCGCCGACGGGAGGGAGTGGGCCAGCTGCGGAGCCGCGGGCAGGTCCCGGGCGAGCGACGGGAGCGCGGTCGCGATCCCGAAGACCACCAAGAGGCCGAGGAGGAAGGCCACCCTACGGCCGATCGGGGTCGGCTGCCCGGAGGGGGAAAACCAGCGCCGATTCCTCATGGCTCACGACGCGACCACGGTCATCGTTCCCGTCATGAAACCCGTGGTCTGCATCGAGTAAGGGTCGCACGGGGCGAGGCAGTTCCACGTGAACGTTCCGGTTTCGTTGAAGTAGGCAAAGAAGGTCACCGTGACCCCGACCCCCCCTTCGGGCGCGATGTTGATCGCGGAGGGGATCGGAACGTTGAATCCCGCGTACGCCCCATTCTCGAAGGAGAAGGTGTGCACGACGAATCCGGGGGAGACGGAATGGACGCACGGGCCGAGTGACGTGGGGGTGGAGTTGAGATAAATGCAGTTCCCCACGGTTCCGCTGACGTCCGCCTCGGAGACGGGTTCGACCGGATTCTGTCCGGTGTCGTAGTTGGTGAGGGTGAACTCGAGCAGGGTGTTCGCCGGAACGGTGAAGTTGGCCGGGGAGAACTGATCGGTGCTGGAATTGTTCGCCGTGTCGAACGGGTTGTTGACCGCGAGGAGGACGCCGGTCGGTGAACTGCCCGACGTGACCGACACCGGCGGCTTGCCGATCCCGACGGGATAACCCGTCAGGGCCGCGAACAGGAACCACGTCAGGAAGAACGTCACGACCGCCAAGACGAGGTACGGCAGCACACCGCTCGGGGATCCTCTGCGTTGTGTCGCTCGAGCCCCGTTCTTGATCGTCGCTCCGTTCGACCCGGGGGACCCGTTCGCCCCCTCCGTCATTGGACTTCGGACCCGACTGACTTTTTTATATGTACTGTCGGTGCGAGCCGACCGGGCCACGCCCGCCGGGGGCAGGGCCGGACCGAGTCCTCACTGCGACCATATAAGTCGGGAGCCGAGTCGACTCTCACCTGATGTCGCCCGCCCGGAGGCCGCCCGGGATCCGTTCTCTCCTCACTCTCGCTCGCACGAGGTCGCTCCTCTCCGGTTGGAGATACCGGCTTCTGGTCGGGGTGTTCGGGCTCGGCTACGCGCTCAGTGCGATGGTCTTCAGCGGGATGCTCTACCTCCCACCACACCCGCTGGCGACCGGCGGGTTCTTCTACATCTACCCCCGAGGACCCGGACCCTCGTGGAACTACCCCGCGATCCTGGCGGGAGGCCCGTACTTCCAGCTTGACCTGCCCTTCCTTTCCGCGATCCTGATGGTCCTCACCGCCGCCGGAGTCGGTCTCGGCATGGCCCTGGCCGTGTACCTCGGAGTCCGCCTCCTCCGCGACCGCAGGGACGGGCGGGTTTTGCCGACCGCGATCGGCACCTCGGCCGGGCTCACCCCCGCGATGATCGCCTTGGTGACGCTCGGCGCGTGCTGCTCCACGACGGCCGCGGCGACGGCCGGGATCAGTCTGGCAGCCCAGTCGTCCGGTACGACCACGGCCGTGCTGTTAGCGAACGCCTGGTACCTGGGTTTCTTCCAGGTGGCCGTGGTGTATCTCGCGCTCCTCGCTCAGGAACAGCTCGTAGGAATCTACGGTGTCCTGCTGGGCTGGACGATCGGGGAAACCCGGGTGGAGGGTGAGAGGCCACGACCGCTCGGCTGGGCTGGCGCGGGGAGTGGAATGCTCCGGATCGTGCTGGCCGTCGCCGGCATCACGTGGTCCCTCACCATGTTCGCCGACTGGATCAGCACCCCTCCGGGCCGAGCCGGGCTTTCGACGTGGTTCGGGTGGATCGTCCAGCATCAGGTGCCGGGTTTGCTGGCGATCTCGGTCGCGCTCCTTCCGGCCGCGGTGGCGGCGTTCTGGGCCATCCATTCAGAAACCCGGCGGGGACGCGCGCTCCGCGGGGCCCTCATCGCCGCCGGGCTCGCCCTCCTCACCTGGATGCCGGCCCCGGTGAGCCGAGCCGGCGCGGCGGCCCTCGGCAACGAGCTCCTGGGGTATTGGCACCTCTCGGCCGGTTGGGGTGCGGTTTCGCCCCCCGCGCTGGGTCCGTTGGGCCTGACCCTTCGATGGGGGTTCCAGTTCGTCCTCCTCGGTCTCCTATCGATATCCTTGGGCCTTTGGCCCGAAGCGACCCTCCGGCCCTTCCTACGATCCTCGGCGGCTCGCGTGGCCCGGCCCTCGAACGCGGCCGATCCGGGTCGCGCGTCGGCGGACGTCGTGTCGGGTCCCCCCACGTCGCGCGCGACCCTTCGGTGAGGTCCAAGGGATCAGCCGGCCCTCTCCCGTCGGGTCGACCGCACGCAGCCGAACGGGCCCTTCCCACCGCACCGCGCTGGCTCGCGCATCGTGTGGGTACCCGAATCGTCGGCGTTAGTCAGCTCGACCGAACCGGGGCACCGGGTCGGGGAAAGCCAGCCGCGGGAGGGATTTGAACCCTCGGCCTGCTCCTTACCAAGGAGCCGCTCTACCAGCTGAGCCACCGCGGCGTCAGTCCCGACTCGACCCCTCGTCCCTTTTCCGCTTTCCGCTCCCCGGGAGGGTCCGTTCGCGACCCGCGTTGTCGCCCCACGGGAACCCACGCGACTCGGTCTCCCAGTCGGAGCGGTCCCGGCCCGGAAGGGCTCGCTTCTCGAGAAATGCCTGCATCCCTTCCCGCTGGTCACGGGTGCCGAAGAGCCGAGCCCACAACCCGAGCTCGTAGTCGAGGTCCTCCGCGATCGTCGGGTCGACGGCCCGGAGGATCTCGTACTTGGCCGCCGCCAGGGCCAGCGGGGGCTTCGCGGCCAGCTCGTCTGCGAAGGCGAGCGCGGCGGAGAGCAGATCCGTCCGAGGGACCACCCGGTCCACCCACCCGTCGGCCTGGGCCTCGGCCGCGGAAACGGACCGCCCAGTGTAGATCCATCGTCGCGCCCGGGCGGCCCCGATCCGCCGGGGGAGCCGTTGGGAGCCACCCCATCCGGGGGTGACGCCGAGGTTGATCTCAGGCTGCCCGAACTGCGCCTCCGGGGAGGCGAAGACAAAATCACAGGCGAGCGCGATCTCGCACCCCCCTCCCAGACAAACGCCGTGGACGGCCGCGATCACGGGAAGCGGCAATCGTTCGATCCGTCGGGTCACGGCCTGGCCGCGTCCGCCATGGACCCGCGCCTCGTCCGGGCCCATCCGCGCCATCTCCTTGATGTCCGCTCCCGCGGCGAACGCCTTCTCGGCGGCGCTCGCGAGCACCACGACCCGCACCTCCGGATCCAATTCGGCCTCGTCCAGGCGGGCCATCAGCGCGTCCAACACCCCGCGCGACAGGACGTTCACGGGGGGGCGGTCGAGGGTCAGGACCAGGGTCCGTCCGTGCCGCTCCGAACGAACGAGCGGCCGGTCGGTCGAGTCGGTCACGGGGGCGCCGAGCCGGGCCGGCCTATTTATGGACGGCGGGTTGCGGTCCTTCGTGCGGGGACTCGTGTCCGGTCCGCCGGCTCGCGCCGCCGGTGGTCGACGATTCGAGCTAGGGAGTCGGAATCGATGACGCTCTCGGTCGTCACTTCCTGGTACGGCGCGTTCCTCCTGGAGGGGGGATTGGTGATCCGATCCGTGCCGGCCCCCCTGGATGCGGCGTCGCTGGCCGACCGGGTGCGTGCCCGCCGGGCGGGTGAACTCACCCCGGAGGAACGCACGCTGCTGGCGGAACGGGGATCGGCCGACTGGTCCACGCGAGACCGTCGCCTCATCGTCCACGGAGTTCATCTTGACCCAAGAGCGCCGGCGGACCTCGAGGCCCTCCTGGCAGGGATTGACCCCGGGCTCGAGAGGACCTTGCTGCTGTCCGCCGGCGTCGAGGCGTTGGCGGCGGCGTGGGATCCGTCGGTCCACGTGCAGGAGGCCGTGCGCGCGGCGACGGACTTGGACCGGGTGCACAACCTCGTCGGGGAGCGGCTCGGCAGCTGGGTCTCGCGGGACCGACCGGAGGTGGACCCGGGCGACCACGCCCGCGCGGCCCGCGTCCTGCTCGAGGGCGACCCCAGCTCTCCTCTCTCCCCCACCGAACCGGCCCTCACGAAAGCCCGCCGTCGTCTCGCCGAGCTGTACCGCTCGATCGAGGAGACTCGGACGGAGCTGACGCGGGCCGTTGAAGAGTCGGCCCCGAACCGGACCCCGAACCTGTGCGCTCTCCTCGGCCCCGAGCTCGCGGCCCGCCTCGTCGCCCAAGCCGGTGGGCTGGACCGCCTCGCCCGCCTCCCGTCGAGCACGGTGCAGGTTCTCGGTGCGGAGCGCGCGTTCTTCGAGCACCTGCGCGGCCGGGCGCCACCACCGCGCCATGGCCTCCTCTTCGTTCATCCCGCCCTCCAATCGGCACCGCGCGGGGAACGGGGGAAGCTCGCTCGGGCCCTCGCGGGCAAGGTCGCGATCGCGGCCCGGCTCGACCGGGCGGGTTCCCCGGTCAATCCTTCGCTCTTCCGCGCCTTCGACGCCCGTCGAGTGGAGCTCAAGTCCCGTCGCGGGTCGCCGCGGCCGCCGGGGAAGAAGCGCCCCTCACGGCTTCCACTTGACCGTGCATCCGGCGACCGGTAGTTCCGAGGGCACGACGGCCTGGAGGGCGAGGGCCTGGTCGATCGCCCGCTCGAGGTACTTCTCGGTCACCCGCTCGGGGTGCTGGTGGTCGTTGTCGATCCGTCCCTGGTAGAGGAGCTTCCGGTCCGGGCCGAAGAGCATCGGGTGCGGCGTCACGAGCGCACCGTACGCCCGCGCGATCGCCTGCGACTCATCGACCAGGTAGGGGAAGGGATACTTCTTCTCCGCCGCTCGGCGCACCATCGATTCGAGGCGATCCTCGGGGTAGGCCCGAGCGTCGTTCGAGTTGATCAGGACGACCTCGACGCCCTTCCCGGAGTACCGCCGGCCGATCTCGATCATCCGACCTTCCCAGGCCTGGACGTAGGGGCAGTGGTTGCACCAGAAAACGACGAGCAAGAAGGGGCTGCGGAACGTACCGAGGGAGTACGTCTTGCCGTCGACCCCCTGCAGCTCGAAATCCGGTGCCGGTGCGCCGGGGTGCAGCTTGAACTCCTCGATTTCGGCCATTGGGCGCGCAGTCGGGCACCCCTCTTAGCGGTTTAGAGCAGCCGCGGACTCCGCCCGGGCGGGTGGAGGACAGCGTACATGATCGACCCCGCCTCGCCGCTCCGCACCTCGGTCGACCCCCGCCGGGAGTTCGCCGGCTACCGTGATCTCCACGAGGGGATGCTTCGGGCGGCCCGGCCTAGGGTGAGCGTCGGAGTCGTCCGGGACCTCTCGGTCTCCTATGGAGTGGCCGAAGCCGAGGGGGCCTCCTATCTCCGGCGCGCTCGCGCGGAGGGGATCGCGACCGTTCGCCGGTCCTCGGGGGGCAGTGGGATCGTCCACGCTCCCGGAGACCTCGTCTGGGCGATCGTCCTGCCGAGGTCCGACCCGCGGGTCGGGCGGGACTTCGTGCGGGCGTACGACCGGTTCGGGCGGGGGCTCGTTTCCCTTCTCGCGGAGTGGGGCCGCGAGGGGCGATGGGTGGCCGCGCCCGGTCTCTCGGTGGAGTACTGCCCGCTCAGTACGCGCGGTCTCGTGCTCGAGGTCGATGGTCGGGTCCTGGCCGCCGCCGCGCAGCACCTCACGGGGACGGCCCTCCTCCACCACGGCACCCTCCCCCGGACCCTCGACCGGACCCGGATCGCCCGCTGGTTCGACCTCGCCTCGCCCGGTCCGGTCGACCGACTGACCTCGCTCGACGACCTCGGGATCCCGGATCCCGCGGACGAGGTAGCCCGGAAGCTGGCGGACCACCTCCGGTCCAGCCTATCGGTCCGTGGGACCTGACCTACTTCGGGCGCGCCGACCAGAGCGTATCGGCGGCCCCCTCGAGTCGGGTGCGAATCTCGTCCCAGTCCCCCCGAACGAGGCGGCGCCGCTCCACGACCGCGGTCCCGTCGACGTACACCGACTCGATGGCCTCGTCGCTGGCGGCGTAGGCGAGGTGGGAGACGATCGCCTCGGGACGCGCCGGGGTCAGCGTAGGATGATGCAGGTCAACGAGGAGGAAGTCGGCCCTCTTCCCGACCTCGATCGAGCCGATCTCGCGATCCCGGCCCAGCGCGCGCGCCCCCTCGATCGTGGCGAGGTCGAGGAGTTCCTGGGCCGGCAACGCGCGCGCATCCCACCGGTGGTTCTTCTGGACGAGGCCGGCGAGGTGCATCTCGCGCAACATCGAAAGCGAGTTATTCGAGGCGACCGAATCGGTGCCAATCCCGATCGTGGCGCCGGCGTTCTTGAGCTCGACGATCGGCGCCACGCCGCCCGAGGCGAGCTTCAGGTTCGAGCTGGCGCAGTGCGCGATCCCCACGTGATGGGCCCCCAGGAGCTGGATCTCCTGGGAGGTCAGCCAGACCGCGTGCGCGGCGACCTGGCCGGGCCCCAGGAAGCCGATCTCCTCCAGCCAGTCCACGGGCCGGCGCCCCGTCCTCGTCTCGTGTTCGTGGACCTCGCGCCGCGTCTCCGAAAGGTGGTAGTGGACGAGCGTGCCCGCCGTTTGGGCGAGGTCGCGGGCTCCGAGCCAGGTCTCCCGGCCGCAGACGTAGACACCCTGGGGTGCGACCAGGGGAGTGACCCGAGAGCTCGATTTCCATCGCTCGATGAACGACCGTGCGTTGTCGAGCGGCCTTCCCTTCTGGGTGGTCATCTCGGGGTCGAGGACCGCCCAGCCGAGGAAGCCGCGGATGCCGAGCGCCTCGACCGCCCGGGCGACGGCGTCCTCGAAATAGTAGAGGTCGAGGAAGGAGGTCGTGCCCCCGAGGAGCATCTCCGCGATCCCGGCGCGGGCGCCGGCTTCCACGTCGGCCTCCGTTCGGTGCGCGTCGACCGCGAAGAGCGTCTCGAGGAATCCCGCGAGTTCCCGGTCGTCCGCGATCCCGCGGAGGGGGTGCATGGCCACATGCGTGTGGAGGTTCACGAACCCGGGCACGATCGCACGGTCATGCGCGTCGACGACCTCGGCCCCCTCTCGAGGGGCGTGGGGGTCGACGTGGGTGAACCGACCCCCCTCCACCCGGACGTCCCCCCGAACGATGCGGCGAGCGGGGTCCTGGGTCACGAGCAGGGCGTCTCGGAAGACGCGGGGCGGCTCGGAGGAACGCGGGATCACGAGGGTCCTACCGGGAGCGGTCTAAAATGCGTTCCTCGCCACGCTGGTTGACGTCGGCGGGTCGGACTTCGGGCAGGTCGGTCAGCCCTTCTTGCGTTCGTGCTTCGAAACTTCCCAGGCCCGCGAGGACTTGGCGGACCCAGGGCCGGGAGAAGACGAGGGCGAGCGGGAGGATCGCGAGGGCGATCAGGATCCCGTCGACCCAAACTCCGGGCACCCAGGCGGCCGACGGCATGCCGAGGATCGTCGCGCCCGTGTTGGGAATGAGGACCACGACGCTGACCAGGGCCAGGACGAACGCGATGTACGCCACCCCCAACATCCGGATGTTCGACGTGTTCGCGAGTCCGGCGATCTGGTTCGACACGCGCGAGAGTTCGTTGGTCGCGACCGAGAGCCGGTTCGCTTCGCCTGCCGTGCGTAGGGCGAGCAGGTCCCGAATGCTCTGACCGACCGCGGCCGAAAAGTCCTGGAGATGCGAGAGCTCGGACTCCAACCGAGGAAGGACTCCCTCGAGGCTCGGGAAGCGTTCCCCGAGGGGCCCGTCCAGCTCCTCGACGGCGACCGCCAGGTTGCCCTGGTACTTTCGGAGGGCGCGGTACGACCGGTGGAGGGCCGTGAGCTCGGCGAGCGGGACGGCGTCCCCATGGATCTCGACCTTGTCGAGACGCTCCGAGAGGGCTTCGAACCCCTCCAGGTAGGACCGTGCGGCCCCCTGAAGGAGGTTCACGAGATCGGCGGTGACCCCGTCGAGGCGAGCGGACTCGGCGAGAAGGCTGGGGGCGGGGCGGGGCCCGACCCACTGCGTCACTCCCCTCGCGAGCCAGACCCCGTGGTGCGTCGGTCGACCCTCGCGGTCGAGGGTGGCCAGGAGCAGGAGCGTCCCGGTCGCGCCGTGCAGGATGGCGCGCCGCGGCATCGGTTGGTCGGGGAGGCCGAGCGCCCCGAGGGCCTCGGGGACGGTCGTCGGCTCGGTAGTCGCCGTCGGAACCTCCTCCCGTCTAGATGTCGAGGTTCGTGACCTCGATCGCGTGCTCCTGGATGTACGCGCGACGCGGCTCGACCTCTTCGCCCATCAGGATCTGGAAAAGGGAGTTCGCCCGACCCGCGTCCTCGACCGTCACCCGGAGCAGCGTGCGGGCGCCGGGCCGCATGGTCGTCTCGGCGAGCTGCTCGGCGTTCATCTCGCCGAGCCCCTTGTACCGCTGGATCGTGACCCCCTTCCCACCGCCGAAATCGCGGAGCTCCTTGTCGCGCTCCTCGTCGGAGAACGCGTAGGCGATCCGACCCCCCTTCTGGAGCCGGTACAACGGAGCGAGCGCGATGAAGACGTGTCCCTCGGTGATCAGGGAGGGCATCTTCCGGTAGAACAAGGTCAGCAGAAGCGTGCGGATGTGCGAGCCGTCGACGTCCGCATCCGTCATCAGGATGATCTTGTGGTAGCGGAGCCGGGCGAGGTCCAGCTCGTCGCCGATCCCGATGCCGATCGCGGTGTTCAGGGCGCGGATCTGCTCGTTCTGGAGCATCTGGTCGAGCCGGGCCTTCTCGACATTGAGGATCTTCCCCCGGAGCGGCAGGATGGCCTGGAACTCCCGGTCGCGACCCTGCTTGGCGGTCCCCCCGGCACTGTCGCCCTCGACCAGGAACAATTCGCACTCGGCCGGGTCGCGCGAGTGGCAGTCCGCGAGCTTTCCCGGAAGCCCGCCCCCCTCGAGCAGGCCCTTCCGTCGGGTCAGCTCGCGCGCCTTGCGGGCCGCCTCGCGCGCTTGGGCGGCCTGGACGGCCTTCGAGATGAGCGCCTGGCCCACCGAGGGATGTTCCTCGAGGAACTCGGAGAGCTTCTCGTTGACCGCGCTCTCGACCTGTCCTTTCACCTCGGAGTTCCCGAGGCGGGCCTTGGTCTGACCCTCGAACTGGGGCTCCAAGACCTTGATGGAGAGCACCGCCGTGAGGCCTTCGCGGACGTCCTCGCCGGTGAGGCCTTCCTTGTCGCCCTTCAAGAAGTTCCGCTGGCGGGCGTAGTCGTTGAGGGTTCGGGTGAGCGCCGCCCGGAGGCCGACCACGTGGGTCCCCCCGTCCACCGTGTTGATGTTGTTCACGAACGCGAGGGTCGTCTCGTTGTACCCGTCGTTGTACTGCAGCGCGAGCTCGATGTCGGTGGTGTCGCGCTTCGCGTGCAGGTAGATCGGGGGCTTGAACAAGGGGTTCGAGGCCTGATTCACGTCCTCGACGAACTCGATGAGCCCACCCGCATGGTGGAACGACTCGCGGGAGCCGTCCCGTTCGTCCGAGAAATGGATCGTCACGCCGGGGTTGAGGAAGGAGAGTTCCTTCAGCCGTCGCGCGATCGTGTCCTTGTCGAAGTTCGTGGTCTCGAGTACCGTGGAGTCCGGCTTGAACCGCGCCTCGGTTCCGGTGGAATCCGCGGAGCCCACGGTCTCGAGGGGCATGACCGGCGCGCCCCGCTCGTACCGCTGGAAGTACTCGTGGCCGTCCCTCCGGACTCGGACCTCGAACCACTCGCTGAGCGCGTTGACGACGTGGACGCCGACGCCGTGCAATCCCCCCGAGACCTTGTAGGTGTTCTTGTCGAACTTCGAGCCGGCGTGCAGCACGGTCATGACGATCTCGAGCGCCGGTCGGTGGTACTTCGGGTGTTCCTCGACGGGGATGCCCCGACCGTTGTCCCAGACCGAGCAGGAGCCGTCCGGGTGCAGGGTCACCCGGATCTCGCTGCAGGCTCCGGCGAGGACCTCGTCGATCGAGTTGTCGACGACCTCGTAGACCAGGTGCTGGAGCCCGCGCGCGTCGGTGGAACCGATGTACATTCCGGGGCGTTTCCGGACCGCAGAAAGACCCTCCAGGATCTGGATCGAACTAGCGTCGTATACGGAGGCGGTTGCGGTGTCCTGAGCCATCGGAAAACGCCGGTGGAAACCGACGTACTGAACCGAGCCGGGCGCCTGTTATAACACTTCTTCCGGGCTCGAAATTCGACCTTCTGCGGACCCTCCATTTGGCCCGGGATTGAGCGGGTCCTGGAGACCCGATTTGGAGGGTCGGCTCGGCCCCGGGGCCACCTTTTTCCCGCCCTTCCGCGCGGGCCCCTAAAGGGCCTAATACCTGAGCCCTCCCTCCGAGGCCGAGGTCGCATGCCCGACGAGACGGACGAGACTCCGTTGCCCGCGACCCCCCCGACGGCCAGTGAGCCGCCGCCCGCCCCCGCCGAGGACTGGTCGACCCGCTACAAGTATCTCCTCGCGGATTTCGAGAACTACCGTCGGCGCACGGAGCGCGAGCGCGAGAGCATCTCCCGCGCGGCTCGCGGCGCGCTGATCCGCGAACTCCTCCCCATTCTCGAAGCCTTCCGCTCCGCCCAGGAGGCGGTCCAGCGACTGCCGGCCGACGACCCCGTCCGTCACGGTCTCGAGCTGCTCGACCGGGCGTGGATGACCTTCCTGAAGCACGAGGGCGTGACCCCCATCGCGGAGGTCGGCCAACCGTTCCGGTCCGAGGAGGCCGAAGCGGTCGGGGAGGCCCCGCCGCGACCGGGCATCCCGGCGGGCGGGGTGACTGAAGTCGTCCAGCAGGGATACCGATTCTACGGTGGCGTACTGCGGCCGGCGAAGGTCGTCGTCGCCCGGGCCCCGCCCGTGCCCCCCGAGTCCGCGGCCGCCGAGCCGTCCCCGGAGGAACCGTGACCCGGACGTCCGAGACCTCCGGATTCTACCGCAAGTCGATCGCCGAGCGCCGGGCCTTCGCGCGCGATTGGGCGGGCCTGACCGAGGAGGAGGCGCGCGCGTGGGAGTTCCCCCCGGGCGTCGACCCCGGCACGCTCGACCGGATGATCGAGAACGTGATCGGAGTGATGCCGGTCCCGCTCGGGATCGCGACGCATTTCCGGATCAACGACCAGGACTACCTCATCCCGATGGCGATCGAGGAGCCGAGCGTCGTCGCGGCCGCCTCCAACTCTGCCAAGGTCGCCCGGACGGCGGGCGGGTTCCATGCCCAGACGACCGACCCGGTCATGATCGGTCAGGTCCAGATCATGGATGTTCACGACCCGGCCGCGGCCCGGCTGCGCATCCTGCACGAGCGCGACGCGCTGCTCGCCGCGGCGAACGCGAAGGACCCCGTGCTGGTCAAGTTCGGCGGCGGAGCCAAGGATCTCGAGGTTCGGATCCTCCCCTCGCCCCGCGGCACGATGGTCATCGTCCACCTCCTCGTGGACGCCCGGGATGCGGGCGGCATGAATGCCGTCAACACGATGTGCGAGGCGCTCGCGCCGGAGCTCGCCCGCCTGGCCGGCGGACGCTCCGTGCTCCGCATCATCTCGAACCTGGCCATCCACCGGCTCGCCCGCGCCCGCGCCACCTTCCCGGCGGAACAGCTCAAGACCGATACGATGACCGGGGCGGAGGTGGTGGACGGGATCCTCGACGCCTACGCCTTCGCGGTCGCCGATCCGTTCCGCTGCGCGACCCACAACAAGGGCATCATGAACGGAATCTCCGCCGTCGTCCTGGCCACGGGCAACGACACGCGCGCGATCGAGAGCGGGGCGCACTCGTACGCCGCCTGGCTGGCGGCCCCCACGGGCGGGGTGGTCCGACCGTTGACGACCTACGAGAAGGACCGGGACGGTAACCTCGTCGGCACGATCGAATTCCCCGCACCGGTCGGGTTGATCGGGGGCGCCACCGCGGTCCATCCGACCGCGAAGGCGAATGTGAAGCTGCTCGGCGTCAAGTCCGCCCGGGAGCTGGGCGAGGTCCTCGCCTGCGTCGGATTGGCCCAGAACTTCGCCGCCCTCCGGGCGCTCGCGACCGAAGGGATCCAGCGGGGCCACATGGAACTGCATGCCCGGAACCTCGCGGCCAGCGCCGGCGCGCGGCCCGACGAGGTCGACCGGGTGGTGGCCCGGCTGGTGGCGGAACATGCGATCCGCTTCGACCGGGCGAAGGCGATCCTCGAGGAGTTGCGGCGCGGGGGATGAAGGTCGGCGTCCTCGCGCTCCAGGGGGACGTCCCCGAACACTTCCGCACGGTCGGAGGGGTTCTCCCGGAGGGCTCGGTCGTGCTGGTCCGGCGACCGGATCAGCTCGCTGAGTTGGATGCGCTCTTCCTACCGGGGGGAGAATCGACGACGATCGCGCGGCTTCTCGCGGAGGCGAGGCTCTGGGAGCCCCTTCGCGTCCGTCTCGGGGAAGGCCTCCCCGTCCTGGGGACGTGCGCGGGACTCATCCTCCTGGCGCGCGACCTCGCGCCCAGCCCCGGCGGGCTCGACCCTCCGACGCTCGGCATCCTCGATGTTCGGGTGCGACGCAACGACTACGGCGCGCAGCGGGAATCCTTCGAGGCGCCGGTGCGCGTCGCCGACCTCCGCGGAGCGCCGTTCCCTGGCGTGTTCATTCGCGCCCCCCGGATCCTCGCGGTCGGGCCGGGAGCGGAGGCGATCGCCTGGCTGGGGAACGAAGTGGTAGGGGTGCGGGCCGGATCCGTGTGGGGGCTCACCTTCCACCCCGAGCTCGCGGGTGACCTTCGCGTGCACCGCCGTTTCCTGACGGCCGTCGGCCTCAAGGTCTAGCGCAACCAGAGCAGCACGACGACGAGGAGCACGAGCAGGGCGCCTCCGGCGGCGGCGGCCGCGATGCGGGTCCGACGCGACACTCCCCGCCACCGACCGAAGAAGATCGGGACCGGGCCGACCAAGATCAATCCCCCGACCTCTGACGGCGGTGCGGTGGCGTGCGGGGGCCGCGACGGTTCCGAGGTATCCGTCTCGAACGAGTACCCGAAGGCCAGCGGAAGGGTAACCACGCCGAAGAAGAGGAGCACGACGCCGAGGAAGAACTCGGCCGACCCGCCGAAGAAGACGGGAAAGACCACGACCAGGGCGACCGAGGCGCCCCCCCGGAGCACCGCGTCGGCGACCAACGCCCCGCCGGCCAGCAGCAGGACCCATGGGAAGACCGCGCTCCCGCGCATCGTCCTCACCACGTCGGGCGGGGCCAAGAACCTGCCGAACCCCTAGTGATAGGTATCGAAGCGATACGGGGCGAGCGGCAGCTCCCCAAGGGCCATCAGGAACTCGGGCGGAGTGAGGACGGGACGGCCGAAGCTCGCGCCGTCGTCCAGCGCGATCCGGGGACAGGCCGTGTTGACGTACGCGTCGAACGCCCGTCCTTCGAGGTCCCGGGGGTCGAGCCGGTCGAAGACCAGGAGCTCCGCTTCCCGGCCGGCCGCGCGGGCGCGCTCCTGGAGGGCGAGCGCGGTCGGGGAGCGGTTCTGGCCGCCGAACGTCGAGACGAGGATCCCCCACCGCCGGGCGTCCCGAGCCGCGGCGACCGTGAGCTGGCGACGCCCGATGAGGGCGGCCCGATCGATCGGGGGCTCGAGGGTCTGTTGGAGTGGGTCGAGGGACCAGACCGGTCGGTCGACCGCGAACGCGAGGCCGACCGGATGGAATCGCCCGGTGCCGAGGAAGAGGAAGGCGTCGACCTGCTCCACCACGGCCTCGGCGCCGGTGTAGTTGCATCCGAGCGCCTGGGCGGGATAGGCGAGCCTCCGATCCCCCTGGCCCACGTGAACCTCGAACCCCCGTCCCTCCAGCGCAGCGAGAAGGCCGGGCACGAGGTCGAGGTGCTGCACGGACGCGACGAGGCCGAGGCGGTGCGGCACGTTCGCGCGCTGGACGATCTCGGCGAGGGCATCGGGGTCGCCTCCCGGTTCCCGCATCTCCACGAAGTAGGTCGGGCGCGGAAGCGGGACGTTCGGGATCGGCGCGTGGCCGAGAACGACCGCGACGTCGGCGCGGGGCGCTTCGTCGGTCGAGGGAAAGTCGCAGGCCCCGAAGCACGGCCGGGTGGCCAGAATCACGACCGCACCGGTCTCGGTCCGCACCCGGTCGGCGAGCTCGTGGGCGTTCCTCACGAGACCGGCCGGTACCTGGAGCACGATCCGGGTCGGGTGAGCGGTCCGGAGCGCCTCGAAGAGGTCCGGGCCCACGGTGCGGAACACGAAGGCCGGGTGTAGGGATGCGGAGCTCATGCGTCCTCGCGGACTACGACCGAAGGGACCCGCTAAACCTTTGGGGAGCCCCATCGCAGGAACTCACGCAACCGGCCGACCGCCTCCCGGTTGTCCGGGTAATCGAGCCGTCGCTCGGCCTCGTCGAGCCCGACCCATTCGAACTGGACATGCTCTGCGCTGAGGCGGGGAAGGAATGAACGGGGGATCTCGACCGCGTACGCGTGCAGGCGCCACACCTCGCCGTTGTCCGCCCGGAAGGGCACGTGCCAGTCCAGCGGGTCGATCCGGAGCGGGTGGACGAGGCCCGTCTCCTCCTCCAGCTCGCGCGCGAGCGCGGCGTCCAGGTCGGCGTCCGTCGGGTCGACCTTCCCGCTGATCGGGACCCAGATGGACCCGCGGGCGGGAGGGCGGCGAAAGATGAGCAGTTCCGTCGGCGGTCGTGAGAAGAGGTAGCCCTCGACGCATTCCCGGGCGATCGGCTCCTCCGGCCGAGGGGGCCGGGGTCCGGGCCCGGCGGGAAGGAGCGCCATGCGGTCCCCGAAAGGGTCCCTAGTGTCCGCGGGTCAGGAGCGCCATGATCGCCTCGGCGGGCGCGCCGTTCGCGCCCTCCAGGGCTTTTAGCGCGGCTTCCCGGGAGACGTGGGCCTGTTCCATGACGAGCTGCACGTCCTCCTCGGGAGGACCGCTCGGGGCCACTGCCGAGGGAGCCGCGCCCGCGGTGGGCTCGGTCGACCTCGCCCGGATCTCGGGCGTTCCGACCACCTGGTAGGTCCGGACCCCCTGGACGGTGAGGATGGTGACCTCGGGGGCTGCGAACACGTGTTCCTTCGTCTTGGTGCGCACGATGACCTCCTCGACTCCCGCGACCTCCTCGGACTTCATCCCGAGGCGCCGCATCATCATCTCCATCTGGCGCTGGTTGCGCGGCCCGCCCGGGATCACGCTCGTGCTCCTACTCGTCGTCCCCGCTCGCCGCGCGCATGCGGCGCTCCAAGTCGGCGTCCTCGATGGTGTCGTCCACCTCGCCGGGCCGTCGCCGACTGCGGGCGCGGTCGCGGCGGGTCTCTTGGTCCCGCTGGACCTGTCCGCTCAACTCCTCCATGATGCCCGAGACCGCGGCCATGAGGTTCCAGCCGGTCTGGGAGGCGTAGAAGATCCCCGCGTCGGTGTGGAGGCGGGCCTCGACCGTGATGTCCGCGGTCCGGTGGGTCGAGTGCGGGCTCAGATGGACGCTGAAGAGAGAGGGGTGCACGTGGTGGGCGATCCGCTTCAACCCCTGTGCGATCAAGTGATCGATGTCGGCGAGGAGCGCCGGGTCGCTCGACCCCCGCAACCCCGTCACCTCGACGTAGACGTCCTCGATCGGGCCGGGGCCCCGCGCCGTCCGGGCGGCGCCCACGACGAGCCCGAGCAGGTCCGCGTGGCTCACGACCCGGGTCGGCCGGCCGTTCTCGACGACGAAGACGCTCGAGACCTTCTCTCGGGTCATCCGCTCGGCCGCGACGGCGGAATCGGTGCCGGACGGGACGGTGACCGCGGGCGAGTGCATGATCGACCCGATCCGCACGTCGAGCGCGGATCCCGCGTTCTCTGCGTCGCGCTTCCCGCCGGTGACGGGGCGCCAGAGGACCGACGCGAGGTCGGCGACCCCGACCGCCCCGACGAGGTGGCCCTTCTTGTCGACGACCGGGAGCGGATGCTCCTCGAGCAGACGGATCTGGCTCTGCAGGTGACGGACCGTGTCGTCCTCTCGGAGGACCACGGTCGCGGGCCCGCCGATCCGGTCGACGATCTCGTGCGGGAACGCGGGCAGGGAGGGCAGGACGCGGACGAGGTCGGCACGGGCGATCAGGCCCAAGAGCTCGCCCTTCCGGCCCACGACGGGACCGCCCCGAAGGCCGCTCCCGAGGAGCAGCTCCGCCACTTCGGGGAGGAGCAGTTGGGGCGTGATCAGCGGGGCCATGGTCAGGAGACCCCCGACCTTGGAGGCCGAGGCGCGGCTGACCCGGCGCGCGAGCGACTCGAACGTGATCATCCCCGCGAGGCGGGAGCGCTGGAGGACCGGGATCTCCCGGTACTCCTTCGTCCGCATCAGGCCGAGGGCGCGCGAGATCGGGGCGTCGAATGGGAGCGTGACGGGGTGGACGGTCATGAGGTCGGCGGCGGTGGGCCAATCACTGGGCATGGCGCGACCATCCGATGGGGAGGTTTTAGCCCCTGTGGGTCGAGGCGCACTGTTCTACTGCAGCGGTCGCGCCATCTGGTAGCCGTTCTCGCCGTCCGAGTAGTACCCCCGGAGGAGGTCGACGACGGAGTACTGGAACCGGGTGTAGAAACGGATCGCCGTGGCGTTCGAGACCCGGACCTCGAGGGTCACCCGGCGGTATCCCCGGGCCTTGCACCGTTCGAAGAACGTCTCCATCAGGAGCTGTCCGATCCCGGCCATCCGACGGTTCCGGTCGACCGCGAACATCAGGATGCGGGCCTCGTGCTCCACCTGCGAGACGCCGAGCAGGAAAGAGACCGGCACGTCGTGCGAGTCGGCACCGACCAGGAATCCCTCGGGCCATTCGGCGCTGAGGGAAAGGTACAGGCTCGGGTCGTAGTGCTCGTGGAGCGCGTCGGCGACGATGGCCGCGACGAACGGAACGTCGGACGGGCGGAGCCCCCGCAGCGTGACCGCGGGCCGGTCGCTCGGACTCGGGGCCACCCGCGGCCCCGGAGCCGTGTCAGCGATACATCTCACCCGGCCCTTCCGGCTCCACGTCCCGCATGCCGGCCAGCGACTCCTTCGTCTGCCGGAGGGTCTTCCGGACCTCGGTCTCGATCTGGCGCGCCTTCTCGCGCAGGGGCTTCGTGTCCAAGGCGATCAGGGGGACGAGGGGGTTCAGGGTCTCGATGATCTTGGCCGCGGCGCGGGCATCCGGATAGTCCTTGTGGGCCTGGGCGACGAAGCAGAGGACCGGCGTCGTGCGATTGATGGCGCCGAGCAGGAGGCCGCCCGCGAACCCGGTCACGACCCCGTTCGCGGCGGCGAACTGGTACTTCTCGAGGAGGCGGCCCGCGGCGTGGTTGGCCATCGCGACGACGCGCGCATCTCCCGTGATCTCGGTCTCGATCGGCTGGCCCTCGATCGCCGCGACGAACGCGATCCCCTTCGTCTCTGCCCAGTCGAGGAGGACGCGTCCGAGGGCGTTGAGCATCCCGGCGGGGGGCTGGATGTCGGAGATGACGACCACGAGCTGGTCGCAGGACCGGTCGACCCCGCAGACGAGCTTGCTGGCGTAGAACCGGACGGGGGCACTGACGATCCCCTCCTCCATGACGACGGTGGGGGGGAACTCCTCGCTGATCATGTACGCCACCGGTTGCATGTCGAGGGCGTGCACGAGATAGGATGCGGCGACCGAACCGACGAGGCCGTGGGTGGGGAACCCGACGATCATCATCGCGCCCCGGAGCGGTTCGTTCCGGGTGTCGACGATGCGTACGGTGCCGGACTCCATCGTTCGGGGGGCAGGGGCCCTTCCTCCTCGAGGGAGGGGGTCCTTATTCGGCTTTGCTTGGAGTCCGTGCGAAACTCTAGCGGGGTCGCCTCCCGTTTCCCATTCCTTTTTATTGGGGGGGACGCCATGTTCCCCCCGTCTGGGGTCACATGAAGGTTCTGATCACCGGTATCGACGGGTATTCGGGCTGGCCGCTCGCGCTGCATCTGCTCGCCCGAGGGCACGACGTTTCGGGGATCGACAACCTCGTGACCCGCAAACGGGTCAAGGAGGTCGGGAGCTGGTCGGCGACCCCGATCCCGACGATGCCCCGCCGACAGGCCGCCGTCCAGGAGCTCACCGGCAAGGAGCTCCGCTTCTACAAGGGCGACCTCTGCGACTACGACTTCGTCCGGACCGTCCTGGAGAAGGAGCGTCCGGATTCGATCGTCCACTTGGCCGAGCAGCGGTCCGCTCCCTACTCCATGATCGACGTCCACCACGCCGTCACGACGCAGGTGGAGAACCTCACGGGCACGCTCCACCTCATCTACGCCATCAAGGAGGCGTGCCCCGACGCCCATCTCGTCAAGATGGGCACGATGGGGGAGTACGGGACGCCGAACACGGACATCCCCGAAGGGTTCTTCGAGGTCGAGTTCCACGGACGCAAGGACTACCTTCCGTACCCCCGCAACGCCGGATCCTGGTACCACTGGAGCAAGGTCTTCGACTCGGGGGACGTCATGCTCGCGGCCAAGATCTTCAACCTGCGCGCCACCGACGTCATGCAGGGGGTCATCTACGGGGTCCGCACCGCGGAGATCACCGACGACCGCCTCCTCACCCGCTTCGACTTCGACGAGACCTGGGGGACCGCCCTCAACCGGTTCATCGCCCAGGCCGTGCTCGGCCTCCCCATCACCCCGTACGGGAAGGGAGAGCAGAAGCGCGGATTCCTCGCGCTCGAGGATTCGATGCAGTCCCTCCGGCTCGCGGTCGAGAACCCCGCCAGCCCCGGGGAGTACCGGGTCTTCAACCAGTTCGACGCGGCGTACTCGGTGAACGAGCTCGCCGACCGGGTGGCCCGGATCGCCACCGAGCTCGGACTCCACCCGACCATCGAGCACCCACCCGACCCCCGGGTCGAGGCGGAGCAGCACTACTACAACCCGATCCACGAGCACCTTCCGGCCCTCGGATACCGACGCAGCCGGGAGCTGGATGAGGTCGTCCGGGAGATCTTCCATGACCTACTCCGTTACCGGCGTCGCCTCGAGGCGCGCAAGCACGTCCTCGCGGCCACGGTCCAGTGGCGGGTTCCCGACAGCCGGGGACTCCTCGAGACGCGCAACGTTCCGGGGGCGACGACGGTGCCCGCCCCTGTGGGCCCTACCGTTTCCCACTCGGCCCACACCCCCGCCTAGGGGTCCGCTCTCGATGCATGCAGTAGTCACCCTCGCGGGCGAGGGCACCCGAATGCTCCCGTGGAGCCGGGGGCTCCGCAAGGAGTTCCTCCCGCTGTACGACCGGACGGGCACGGGCGAGCCGGTGCTGAAGCCGGTCGCCCACTTGGTGGTCGAGGCGCTCGCGGCGGCGGGCGCGGACCGCATCACGATCGTCGTCCAGCCCCGCGACGCCGGGTTCATCCAGAACTACTTCAGCGTCGATCACGCCTTCCTCCACCGGCACCGACGCACTCCGGATCGCCTCGTCGAGACCCGTCAGTTCTACCGGACCCTCGACCGGGTCCAGTTCAGCTTCGTCTCCCAGCCCCATGCCGCGGGGTTTGGCGACGCCGTCCTCCAATCGGAGGGGGTCGTCGGGAAGAGCCCGTTCTTCCTCCATGCGGGCGACGGGATCGTACTGGAGCCGCACCGGGGCGCTGCGCTCCGTGCGATGGCCAAGATCCGGGAAGCGGACGACCTGGACGCGGTGCTCCTCGTCCGCCGCGTCGCCGACCCTCGCCGCTACGGGGTCATCGAGGGGGTCCCCGACGGGAAGGAGGGGCCCTACCGCCGCCTCCGGGTCACCGCGATGACGGAGAAACCGGAACGACCGAAGACCCAATGGGCGGCGACCGCCGTCTACGCCTTCGGCACCCGGCTCTACCCTGCGCTCGAGGCGGTCCGCAAGCGAGACCGGCCCCGTGAGCTCGAGCTCACGGAGGGGATCCGGCACATGCTCGACCACGGGGGCCGGGTCGCCGCGCTCCTCATCACTCCCCGCACCGGGACCTGGCGCTCGGTCGGGTCACCCGAAGGGTACGCCCGGGCGCTGGTCCAGACCCGGAACCTCTCCCGACGGACCGCCTCCGGAAAGGCCAGCCATTAAAGGGCGTCAGGCCTTGCCGGCGCCGTATTCCCACTGGGCACGTTCCGGCGGGCGATGAGGTCAGCGACCCGATGAAGCGCCAAATGGTGGACATGCTCGCGGAGCTGATCAAGATCCCGAGCGACCCGTTCTCGGACAAACAGGAAGTGCTGGACTACGTCCAGTCGTTCACCGACCAGATCCACATGCGGAACACGCTCTTCGGGGACACGTCCGCCCCGAGCCTCCTCGCCGAGTACGGGCAGGGCGGGGTCGTCCTCTCGGGCCACCTGGACACGCCCCCCGTCGGGGACTACTGGAGCTTCTCGCAGAGCCAGCTCGCCTCGGGCCGGATGTACGGCCGGGGAGCCGCCGACATGAAGGGGACCGTCATCGCGATGCTCGAGGCGGCCCAGGACCTGGTCGCCCGGAAGATCCCCGTCGTGCTCGCCTTCACGACCGACGAGGAGACGACCATGCAGGGGGCGGCCGCGCTCTCGAAGACCCTCCCGCTCCGACGCGCGAAGGCCGTGATCGTGGGCGAGCCCACGGGCCTGAGGGTCGCCTACGCCGAGAAGGGGGTCCTGGATCTGGCGATCGAGACGCGCGGGAAGGCCGCCCACGGGGCGATGCCGCACCTGGGCGAGAACGCGATCGGCAAGATGATGCGCATCCTCCGGGGGCTCGAGTCCTTCAAGGGACGGATCGCGCACCCCGAGCTCGGCTCGGTCACGCTCAACATCGGCACCTTCAACGGCGGCAGCCGGCTCAACGTCGTGCCGAACAAGTGCACGAGCGAGGTCGACATCCGGTTCCCGCCCCCGTACACCCCGGACCAGCTCTACCACGAGGTGGAGGAGCACCTCCGCCGGATCAAGACCCCCTTCACGCTCCGGCGCATCCTGACGATGCCGGCGGTGCAGATCGACCCGAACTCGGACCACGTCCGCATCCTCCGCGAGGTGGCCCAGGCGGAGACCACCGTGCTCGTCCACGCGTCGGAAGCGGTCTACTACACCCAGGTCAACCCCCGGGTCGTCATCTTTGGGGCGGGTGAGGAGGAGCTCTCCCACCAGGCGAACGAGTACGTCAAGGTCGAGGCCATCGCGCGGGCGACCGAGGTCTACAAGAAGTACGCCCAGCGGCTCGCCGCGACCCGCTCGCCGGCCTCCTAGTCGGGCCGCGCTCCGCCCGCGCACTTATCATCTGGCCGCGCCGCTATCCTCCTCCCGTGAAGGTCGCCCAGGTCTCGACCCGGTTCCCGCCCGGGCCGGGCGGCGTCGAGCGCCACGTCGCGGAGGTCGCGCTCCGCCTCCCGGCGCGCGGCCACGTGGTCGACGTCTACACGAGCGACCTCCTCACCGAGTTCCCGTGGCACCGGCTGCCGACGTCGGTTCCCCGCGAGGAGACCCGCCCGTTCGGCCGCGTCCACCGTCTTCCCGTCACGTCGATGCCGGGCCCCCTGCACTACCCCTTCTTCCGGAACCTGGGGGCGGCCCTCGCCCGGGACCGACCGGACCTCGTGCACGTCCACACCTACGGGACGCACCAGGTCGCCGTCGCCCGGCGGTACGGCCGCCGCACCGGCACCCCGTTCGTCCTCACCGCCCATTTCCATCCGATCTGGTCGATCGAGGGAGGCTGGCTCCGCCACCGGATCCGGGGATTCTACGACCGGCAGCTCGCCGGCCCCATCGTGCGGTCGGCCGCCCGCGTGATCGTCCAGACGCACGAGGAGGAGCGACTGCTCCGGACCCTGGGGTTGCCACTTCCCCCGATCGCCATCATCCCGCCCGGGTATTCTCCCCCCGCGGCGCCCGCCACACCCGGCGCCTTCCGGACCCAGTACGGGATCTCCGGGCCGTACCTCCTGTTCGTCGGCCGTTTAGCGTCCAACAAGGGATTGCTGACGCTGGTCGACGCCTTCGCTCCCCTCACGCGAACCCACCCGGACGCGATGCTCGTCCTCGTCGGGACCGACGGAGGGATGCGGGCGTCCGTCGAGGCCCGGGTCGCGACCCTGGGGCTCACCCCGCAGGTCCGGATCCTCGGGCACGTGGACGACGAGCCCCTCCTCGCGGACGCCTACCGAGGCGCGCGACTCTCGATCCTTCCGAGCGAGTACGAGGCGTTCGGCCTGGTCCTCCTCGAGTCCCTCGCGCAGGGGACCCCGGTCGTGGCGTCCCACGTCGGGGGGATCCCGGAGTTCGTCGAGGAGGGTCGTGCGGGTCTCCTCTGCCCGCCCGGCGACATCCCCGCGTTCTCGAAGGCGATCGCCCGGCTCTGGGAGGACGAGGGACTCGCCCGCTCGATGGGCGCCTACGGCCGGGAGCACGTCGTGCCCCGCTTCACCTGGGACCGCGTGGTCGGGCAGCTGGACCAGCTCTATCGGGAGGTCCGGGGCGCGTGAGGATCGCGCACGTCGCCCTCCGGTTCGACGCCCCCGGGGGGGTCGAGACGAACGTCCTCGAGGTGACCCGACGTCTCCACTCCTCCGGCGAGGACGTCACGGTCTATGCGAGCGACTTGGTGGACGAATCGACCTGGTTGCGCAGGACGGACTTTCGCCCCATCGTGGACGGCGTCCCGGTCCGGCGGTTCCCGGTCCGGAAGCGGCTCATCCCCGGCCTCACCATGCCGATGATGGTCGGCCTGATGGACGCGCTTTCCGCCAGTGCCTCCGATGTCATCCACGCCCATTCGCACCGGTACGGTCACATCCTCGAGGCCGCGGCCGTGGCCGAACGGCGGGGGGTCCCGCTCGTCGTCTCCACGCACTACCATCCGGCGGACCGGGGAGAGCCCGGATTCAAGCGCGCGATGCTCCGTCTCCAGGACGTCGGGTTCGGCGCGACGGCCTACCGGGTCGCCCGCGCCCTGGTCGTGGAGACGGAGGTGGAGGCCCGACTCGTCCGGGAGTTCGCCCCCGCGGATCGCATTCGCGTGATCCCGCCCGGCATCGACCTCGCCGCGTGGAGGGACCCGTCGCGGGACACCCCGCCCCCCGGTCTCCCGCCGGAGTACTTCGTCTTCTTTGGCCGGATGGCGCCCAACAAGGGACTTCCCGTGCTGGTCGAGGCCGTCGCCCGGCTCGAGCCCCGACTGCGCCGCCCGGTCGTGTTCATCGGCCCGGATTGGGGGATGCGGGCGAGGCTCGAAGAACAGGCCCGCCGCCTGGGAGTAGCGGATCTGCTGGTCTTCCTAGGATGGGTGGACGATCGTTCGACGAGCCGTGCGGTGGTGCGCGGGGCGGCGGCGCTCGTGCTGCCGTCCGAGTGGGAGGCGTTCGGCCTGGTGCTGCTCGAGTCGATGGCCGCCGGCACCCCGATCGTAGCCACCTCGGTGGGCGGTGTGCCGGAGGTACTCGACCAGGGTCGGGCGGGACGACTGGTCCCCTACGGGTCGGTCGGCGATCTCACCGCGGCGCTCTCCGCCGTGCTCGACGACCGGGCCGGCACCCGGGACCGGGTCCGCCATGCGACCGAACGGGTCCAGGGCTACGACTGGTCGGTGGCCGCCCAGCGGCACCTCGACCTCTACCGCGAGGTCGCGGCGGTCTGAGGGACGGCCTTCTCGAGCCGCACGAGCTCGGACCCGACGTGGGCCAGGTCGGCGCCGGGATCCCCGCCCCGGACGCGTCCCACGGCTTGGAAGACCCGACCCAAGAGACCCGCGATCATCCGCCGGTCACCTCGTCCGCGTACTCCCGGAGGATCTCGAGTCCCGCCCGCAGCCGCTCACGCGAGTTGGCGAACGAAAGGCGGAGATGCCCTGCCCCCAAGCTGCCGAACGCGTCCCCCGGGGTGGTGATGACCCCCCGACGCAGGAGTCCGGTCGCGACCTCCGTCGAGCTCTGGCCCCAGTCGACCTTCGGGAAGGCGTAAAAGGCGCCGAGCGGGGGGACGATCGAGACGCCGCGGATGCCCTGAAGGAGCCGGACGATGAGGTCGCGACGGACCCGGAACTCCTTGACCATCTTCTGGGTGGCGCCGTGACCGGCGTCGATCCCGGCGACGATCGCGAGCTGGGCCGGCGTCGGCGGACAGGCCATGATGTGGTAGTGGATCTTGTTGAGCTCGACCGCGAGGGCCGGAGGCGCGACCAGGAAGCCCAAGCGCCAGCCCGTGACCGCGAAGGTCTTCGAGAAGGAGTTGACGATGATCGCCCGGTCGGTCCGTCCCCAGAAGGAGGTGAACTCCCCCTCGTAGACGATCTCGTCATAGACCTCGTCGGACACGATGACGAGGTCGTGGGCGTCCGCGAACCGGATCAGCCGGTCGACCGTTCGGGTCGAGAACATCCCGCCGGTGGGGTTCGACGGGCTGTTGACCACGATCGCGCGGGTGCGTCGGGTGACGAGGGACTCGAGCTCGTCCAGGTCAGGTTGGAACTTCCGGGGTTCGGTGAGCGAGTACGGGACCGGGACGGCCCCGGCGAGACGGGCGTGCGGACCGTACAAGACGAAACCGGGGTTCGGGACCAGCACCTCGTCGCCCACGTCGTAGATTGCGAGGGCCGTGGACATCAGTCCCTCGGAACCGCTCGCGGTGATGATCACGTTCTCGCGGGTCGTCCGTGGGTCCCGGTCGGCGTACCGGGCCGCGATGCGCTCGCGCAGGGGGATGATCCCCGCGGTCGGGCCGTAATGGTTGCCGCCGTTCTCCACGGCGTGGCAGAGCGCGGCGATGACCTTCTTGGACGGCTCGAAGTCCGGCTCGCCGAGCCCCAGGTTGATCGAGTTCGGGGGAGCCGACTCGAACATCCGGCGAATGCCCGAGATTTCGACGCGTCGCACCCGGTCGGCGACCACTTCCCAAAGGACGATGGCGCTCCTCTTTACCGTTATCGTGACCGTGCGGAGGTGTGACCGCTCGGCTGCCGTCCCCCGCTCCGGGGCGCCGGCAAACGTTTAGGTCCGCCCCCCGCCTCTCGGGCCCGGAGAGACCGTCGTGGCCCGGGTGTTCATCGGTGTGGCGTGGCCGTACGCGAACGGCCCCTTCCATCTCGGCCAGCTCGCCAGCACGTACGTCCCCGCCGACATCTTCGCCCGGTACCACCGGCTTCGGGGGGACGAGGTTCTCATGGTCTCGGGCTCCGACATGCACGGAACTCCCGCGCTGGTCTCCGCCGAGCGAGAAGGGGTCACGCCCGACGAGCTGACCCGGCGATACCACGCGCTCAACCATCGGGCGTTCGAGACCCTGGGGATCTCGTTCGACACGTTCACGACGACCCGGACGATCCTGCACCAGCGGACCGCACAGGAGATCTTCCTCGCGCTGCTCGAGCACGGGTTCCTCCAGCGCCGGACCACCGAAGGGGCGTACTGTCCGAAGCACACCCGCTTCCTGCCCGACCGCTACCTCACCGGGACCTGCCCGCACTGCGGCTCCCCGAGCGCGCGCGGGGACGAGTGCGACCGCTGCGGCCGACCGCTCGAGGCCAAGGACCTCGGGGACCCGAAGTGCGCGCTCTGCGGTACGCCCGCCGAGTTCCGTCCCACCGACCAGTTCTACTTGGAGCTCGACCGCCTCCAACCCCGGATCGCCGAGTACATCGCCCGCCAGGCGGACTGGAGACCCGGTACCCGGAAGGTCGCCGAGAACTTTCTGGCGGAGGGGTTGCGCCCGACGCCCATCACGCGAGACCTCGATTGGGGGGTCCCTTTGCCCCTGGACGGGTACGACTCGAAGCGCCTCTACGTCTGGTTCGAGGCCCTCATCGGCTACCTTTCCGGCGCGAAGGAGTGGGCGGTACGAAGCGGCCGGCCGGATGCGTGGCGGCGGTACTGGGACGAGGGAGAGCCCGCCCGCCACTACTACTTCCTCGGGAAGGACAACAAGTTCCACCACACGATCCTCTGGCCCGGGATGCTCCTCGGGGTGGGAGGGCTCCACCTCCCCGACAACGTCGCGGCAAATGAGTGGCTGCTCATCGGGGGCGGAAAGATCTCGAAGTCGCGCTCGACCGCGCGGGACGCGTTCCATCCGTCCCTGCTTGCCGAGTTCCCTCCCGACGTGATCCGTTTCTACGCCGCCCTGCTCGCGCCGGAGAACCACGACACGGAGCTGGACTGGGATGAGCTCGAGAAGGTCCGCGACGACGTCCTCGCGAACCAGTTCGGGAACCTCGTCCAGCGGACCCTCGTCCTCGTCCGGGAACGGTGCGGCGGCCGGATACCGGTTCCGCCCGAGGCGTGGAGACCGGACCTCGCCGACGGCGCGGGAGCCCAGATCGCGGCCGCCCATGCCCGCATCAGCGACGAGTACGACCGGGTCCATCTCAAGGCGGCCCTCGACCGGACGCTGGATGAAGTTAGAGAGTCGAACCGTCGATTCCACGAGGCCCGTCCGTGGCAGGCCACGGAGCCGGACCTCTCCCGGATCCTCTACGAATCGGTGTGGCGGCTGAAGGCCTTGGCCACGTGGCTCGCTCCGGTTCTCCCCTTCTCTTCGGCCGAGGTGTATCGCATGCTCGGCTACTCGGACCCACCGGCCCCCGGCGACTGGGAGCACGTCCTCGAACCCCCTCCGCCGGGCCAGGCCCTGGGCGAGATCTGGCCCCTCTTCCCTCGGGCCTCGACCCGGCCCGCTCCGCCGGCGGTTCCCGCCCCTCCCCCGGCCACGGTCGAGGGTATCCCACCGCTCGCGATCCGCGCCGGACGGATTCTCCGGGCCACCGAGCATCCCTCTGCCGACCGGCTCCTCGTGCTCGAGGTCGACGTCGGCGAGGGCAAGCCCCGTTCGATCGTTGCCGGCATCCGAGGCGCCTATTCGGTCGAGACGCTCACCGGCCGTCTCATCGTGTTCCTCTCGAACCTGGCCCCGCGGACCATCCGGGGGATCCCGTCGCAGGGAATGGTCCTCGCCGCCGACCTGGCAGGACGCCCGGTCCTCCTGATCCCGCCGGAGGGGACACTTCCCGGCGAGTTCGTGCCGGGTCGCGGGGTCGGGGATCGAACCATCACATACGAGGAGTTCGCCTCGTTCCGTCTCGCGGTGGGTACGACCGCCGGGCCCGGTCCGGCGGGCCGGACCCGGGTGAGCCTCGGCACGGCCTCGGTCGAGGTCGGCGGGAGCTGGCCCATCGGACAAACCGCCGTCGTGGTCACGCGACCGCCGGACGGTCCGGAGGGAGGGCTGATCGCGTTCGGACCGGACCGCGTGGTCCGACCGATGGAAGCCGTACCCGTGGGAGCGGTGGTGCGGTGACGGGCGAAGTTCGCCTCGACCTCCACGTCCACTCGCGTCACTCTCCCGATTCCCCTCTTTCGCTCGAGGCGCTCGCCCGTCGCATCCCCGACACCGGACTTCGCGGATTTGCCCTGACCGACCACAACTCGGTCGCCGGCCATGCCGAGCTCAGGGAGCTTCGTCGGGCTTACCCCTCGTATCTCTTCCTGCCGGGCGTCGAGGTCTCCACGATCGAGGGCCACCTGCTGGCCTACGGAGTTTCCGAAGCGCCGCCCCCCCATCGCCCGGTCCGAGAGACCGTGGAATGGGTCCGAGCCCACGGAGGCGAATCGGTCCTCGCCCACCCCTTCCGGCTCCGTCACGGGGTCGGCGGGCGCATCGCGGAGACGGTGACCGTGGACGGGATCGAGGTCCGCAACGGCCACAACTCGGAGATCAACAACGCCAAGGCGGAGCTGCTCGCCGCCCGGCGGCAGCTGGCCGCCACCGGGGGCAGCGACGTGCACGCCCTCACCGACCTCGGTCGGGCGTACACGCGCTTTCCGGACGAGGCGGCGACGGTGGACGACCTGTTGGAAGCGATCCGAAAGCAGCAGACGATCGCGGAAGGTCGATCGATGGCCTGGGTCGGGCGTGCTCGCCTCGTGGTCGTCAACACCGGGAAGTTCCTGCGACGCGGGTTCCACTCGGTGTAGACCGCGGGGGGCGCCCCGAGGGCTTTAAGGAGAGGGCTCTTCGCCCCCGCCGCGCCAAGGTGGCAGAATGGTTAATGCGGCGGACTGCAGATCCGCTTCCTGGGGGTTCGATTCCCTCCCTTGGCTCCACTCAAGTTAGCTCTCGATCGGTAAGGTTCCGATAGGTCCCGCCGAGATCGGTTGGTCGGGGCGCAGTTGACCCCCTCTCAGGACACAGCCCCAGCCATCCTTCTGTAAAGAACGGCCAGGGCACTCGTCACCCAAGCGATGACCAGACCAATCCCGACTCCCTTGAAGTAGAGGCTGCCCGTCACTAGGGACACTTCAAGAAAAATCACGCTCAGAACCAACTCGAATACTATGAGGGTCACATCCAACCGTCGCAAAACCCGGCGCCGCCATTCTGGAATCTCCGTCATGCCGTCGCGCAGGCCGGGAGGGGCTAAAAACCCACCCGCTGAGAAGCGGCCACCGGGTGCGGTTTCACCTCAAGAAACCGCATCGTAGATTTGGCCCGATCCGAGCCAAGAGTTGCCCCTTGACAAACCGATATTCGGGTTCGGAACCGGCCCCTATGCTGAGGGCCGGGGAAGTCGACTTTTCGACAATGCTCGCTACGGGATCTTGGGACATCTCCGTTCAGACTCGTTCAATCAATGAAACGTCGGTCAAATCCGACGGGCGGCGTGCTACTTACCTGGGAATGAGCTCCGCATAGGTAAGTCTAATACCCGCCGATGCAAATTGCCGTGTGAGCCATGGCGGTCGAATCGCTAGGAGACATTCACTGTTATCGCTGCATCTATACATGGACGCCCCGACACGCACCGGTCCGGATGTGCCCCCGATGCAAGTCGAGGCTCTGGAATGTTCCCAAAGTCCGTCCAACCCATGTAGGGACAGGGCTCGGGATTCCTGAGGTCCTGGGACTCCATCGCGACCGAGTCCTGGCCCTTGCCAAGAGATATGGCGCGAAGCGAGTCCGCGTGTTCGGCTCGGTACGCCGAGGAGAAGCGAATCAACGGAGCGACCTCGATCTCTTGGTGGACGGTCTGCCCAGGGCCTCGTTGCTCGATCAAGCCCACCTAGAGACCGAGCTCGGGAAGCTCCTGGGGCGCCAGGTCGACGTGGTGGAGGAGGATAGCCTTCCCTGGTCTATCCGACACCAAGTGCTGGCCGAGGCGATTCTTCTTTGAGGGACTCCGAGGTCCGGGTCCGCACCTTGGTCGATCGAATGCTGCGGGAAGCGTCAGCGGCCGAACGCTATCTTTCTCGCGGGAAGGAGTCGTTCTTCGACCTTCGCACGCCGGAGATCCGAGACGCGGTGGAGCTACGAATCCTTCACTTCACTGAGACCGCCACGAAGGTCGGACGTCCCTTCAGGAATGCGAATCCGCTCATTCCGTGGGATGATCTCGATCGGCTTCGGAACGACCTCGTCCACGAGTACCCTGAGGTCAAAGCCGATAAGCTCTGGCGTTTCGTACACGGCGACCTGCCCGGCCTCGTGGCCAAGCTCCGACGGGCCCGTTTCCTCGCCGACCAAGAGTAGTTGTTGAATCGGCCGCACTGGCATAGGGTTCCGTGTCGGCCGTCCCCATCCAGGAACCGGTGGTTGGCCGAGCGGCCCAGACCACAAACCGCCTTGATTCGAGCGGATCCAGAACTGGAGTGGGGGTCGAGGTCTCCGGAACGGGAACCGAACCGTTCGTCAATTCCTAAGGTTTCCATGGTTTGACCTCGAGGGAACTCAGATTTCGGCGGGTTCGAAGTAGTGTCCCATGCGGAGGGTTAGGGAATCGAACTTGCCGCCTCGGCCCTCCTTTGGCTTGATCCTCCGCGCGGAAACTTGAGACACAACCCCGCCGCGGTCCGGTGGTGCGAGCGGTCGTAATCGAGGCAATGACATCGGTGCTCTCCGAAATCGATCCGCGGCCGAGCGCCCGGTGGGGTTGATTCGCCCGCGGTTCCACGGTGAGGCTCACTCGGGGTGAGCATCGCTTATGGGGAGTGCTTCGTTCGTTTTGAACGGCGAAGGGAGAGCGAGTGAGCGCGACCGCGTTGACGACGACGGATCCCGTAGTGCACGCGGAGAACCTTCGGCACACCTACGACCGTCACCACTTCGCCCTGGCCGGAGTCACGTTCTCGGTACGCCGCGGGGAGGTGTTCGGCCTCTTGGGGAAGAACGGGGCGGGCAAGTCGACGCTCATCAAAGCGATGACCACGTTGATCCAGCCGACCTCCGGGACCCTGCGAGTCCTCGGGATGGACCCCGCCCACGACGGGCAGAAGATCCGCCGGCGCATCGGGGTGGTCCAGCAGGGAGAGTCGTTCGATTTCACGACGGTCCAGGGGAACCTCGACATCTACGGTGTGCTGTGGGGAATTCCGAAGACGGAACGAGTCCGTCGCCGGGAGGAGCTCCTCGCGAGGTTCGGTCTCCGCGACGTGCGCAAGCGACGGGCCTTCGACCTCTCGGGAGGGCAGAAACGGCGGGTCCAGGTCGCGCGGGAGTTCATGCACGACATGGAGATCCTCTTCCTCGACGAGCCGACGGTCGGTCTCGACGTGATCATGCGTCGGACCCTGCTCGATTCGATCCGTGACGAGGTGCGGCGGGGACTGACCGTAGTGTTCACCACCCACAATCTCGAGGAGGCCGACTATCTGTGCGACCGCGTCGCCGTCGTCGACGAGGGTCGGATCCTGGTCCTTGACACGGTCGAGAACCTGAAGCAGCTCTACGGGGGCAAGAAGACGATCGACCTGACCGTGGCCGCCAGCGACTCGGCCCGGTTCTTCCTCGCCCTGTCGGACGCGCTCGGGACCCGGGCCAGCGTGACGACGAACGGCCACTCGGCCGTGCTCCTCATCGACGACCCGAAGGAGGCCCTCTCGAAGATCGCCGAGCTCTCCCAGGCGATGGGCGTTCAGCTCGAATGGCTCACCGTCCGAAAGAACACGCTCGAGGACGTGTTCCTCCGATCGGTGAACCACGGAGGCGAGTCGATTGCGAGTACCTGACCTGATTCGCCTCATCTACCGGAACATCCGGGTCAACACCGACCCCGGGAGCCTGATCATCCTTCTTGGCCTGCCCGGGATGTATCTCATCTTCTTCGGGTTCGGGTTTCAGTCGATCACTTCGGCGGGCGGGTCCGGGAACAGCTACCTGGCGTACCTGACCCCGGGGATCATGTCCTTCCAGATCGTGATGGCCGGCACGGTGGGCGGCAGCATGCTCTGGGCCGACCGGCGTTGGGGGATGCTGTCCCAGCTCCTCCAGGGTCCCTTCACGCGCCTGCAGTATCTGCTCGGCATCCTGTTCACGTCCATGCTCTTCGGGCTCGGCGGGGCCGTCGTCATGCTCGGAGTCGCGTACGGTCTCCTCGGGACGATCCCGACCAACCCCCTCGCGCTCGGCGTGATCCTGGCGTCGATCGTAGTGGGCTCGATCTTCTTCGGCGCGTTGATGCTCCTCCTCGCCGCGGTCGTAAAGTCGAACACCACCTACAACAGCATCCAGATCCTCCTCCTCTTCGTAGTGAACTTCGCCAGCACCGTGTTCTATCCGCTGAGCAGCGGACTCCCCCTCGTTCTTCGAGCGCTCTTCGAAGTGAACCCTCTCACCTACGTGGCCGACGCCGTGCGGGGCGCTTATTCCGGAACCCTGACGCCGACCGACGGCTACCAGATGCTCATCCTCGTCGCGGAAATGGTGACCGTGCTCGCTCTCGCAACGTGGGTCTACATGCGCTCGGACGTCTCGTACGAGTGAGACCTGCGCCCGGTCCCGCTCGCCCTGACACCGGACACTTGGTCTCGCCGTCGGAGCAAGGTTATCCCCCGACCGGTCGTGAAGCGAACGGGGGAGTCTTCCATTTCCGGAGGGCAGAGATCCTCATTGCCGCCCACCACCGCTCGCACCGAGGGGCCCTTCCCGGCCCGGGGAATCGAGTCGAACCCCCTGATCCTTCAGGTTCGCCAGCTGCTGGGCGCCGGCGAGTACGCCAGTGCGGTCCGGCTCGCGTACCGGTCGGCCTTTGACCACGCGGTCCGGACCTACGGGTTGGTCGTTCCGCCGTCCCTCACGGACCGGGGATTCCTGAGACGGTCCTTGCAGTCGGACATGGGCCCGCTCCCCGACCTGCTCCCGAAGCTGTACCAACTCTACGAACCGGTACGATTCGGGACCTTTCAGGGCGGCGATGCGGCTGCCTTGGAGGCCCTTCTTCGAAGTCTCTACACCGACACCGTCCTCGCGCGAATCTACGACCCCCGATTCCAACCGAGCGGGCCGGACGACCGCGCGCCGGCAAGGGCTACCTACTCCGTCGTGGGGCCCGCTCCGGTTCCGGGGCGTGAGATCCCGTGACCGCCGCGGGCGCCGTCGGTTTCTCCGTGTCGCTCGCGCTGGGGAGTGCGTTGCTCCTCGACCTGGTCGTCTTCTTCGGCTGGGAAACGGGGCCCCATCCGGCCGAACCCCCGCGGTTCGTCGGCTACTCGGTCCGTCAAGGGTGGAGGGTCGATCCGATCGCCCTGCTCGACCAAGACCTACGCCGCGCGCGGCTCACGTGGGCGGTCACGGTCGTGCACGACCGGCTCGTCGGCGAGCTGACGGTCCGACACGGGCTCAATCCCGTGGATATCCTCTCGAGTACCCTCCCTTCTCCCCGGCGGCGGGACCCCGTGATCGACCGAGCGTGTCGGATCGTGGTCGCCCTCGAAGAGACCTATCGACTCGCGTACCGGGCCGAGGACCCCCTTCGCACGGACCTCTGGTCCGACTGGCGGAGGCCCACCTGGCGGTCGAGTGCGCGCCGGCGATTCCAGGAGGAGCTCTCCGAGGTCGAGGAACTCTGGCCCCGGTTGGAGGCGGCCGCATGAGCGACCCCGATGGGCCGGCCGGTGACCCGGGACCGACCGGGAACGGATCGGTCTCTCCCGCGGCGCCCGGTGTCGCGCCGCCCACGGTGGGCGCCGGCGGGCTCTCCCCCGGTGAGGCCCACGAACTGCTCGACCGTTTGCAGGGCGCGGTCGGCCAGAAGGTGATCGGCTCGGACGAGATCGTGCGGGCCTTGACGATCGCCGTCGCCGTGGAAGGCCACGTCCTGATCGAGGGAGTGCCCGGAATCGCGAAGACCTACCTGGCCCGGACGTTCGCGCGAGCTCTCGGGTTGTCGTTCCAGCGGATCCAGTTCACTCCGGATATGCTCCCCGCGGACATCCTGGGCGGTCTCGTGATGGACCCGGCGGACCGCTCGTTCGTCTACCGGCCCGGCCCGATCTTCGCCCACGTCGTGCTGGCCGACGAGATCAACCGGGCGCCCCCGAAGGTCCAGTCCGCGCTCTTGGAAGCGATGCAGGAGCAGCAAGTGACCGTGGACCGGCGGAGCTACCCGTTGCCCCGTCCGTTTCTCGTGATCGCCACCCAGAACCCCCTCGAGCAGGAGGGGACCTACCCGCTTCCCGAGGCGGAGCTCGACCGGTTCCTCTTCCGTTGGCTCATGATCTACCCGACCGCCGAGGACGAAGCGACGATCGTGCGCTCGCAGCTCGACCCCCGTGACGTCGCCCCCGGTCCGGAAGTCGTCTCCGCGGGAGAAGTCGACCGGCTCCGGGGGGGGATCTGGTCGGTGCACGTCGAGGAGGAGATCGTCCAGTACGTCGCCGCGATCGTGCGGGCGACCCGGGAGGACCCCCGGCTCGAGGCCGGAGGATCCCCGCGCGCGTCAGTCCAGTACTTGCGCGCGGCCTGCGCGGCCGCGTTCCTCGCCGGCCGGGGGTACGTGATCCCGGACGACGTGCAGGAGCTGCTCTTCCCGATCCTCAACCACCGGCTCATCCTCCGACCCGAATTCCGCGGACGCCGGTCGCTCCCGGGGGATCGACGGGGCGGGTTCGAGAGCGTCCGGACCATCCTCTCCGACACGCTCGCGAAAGTCCCGGTACCCCGCTAACCGGACCCCATGGCGAGTTCCCGGGTCGTGCTCAGCCCGTTGGGCTGGTCCGTGATCGTCGGCGGGATGGGGGCGCTCCTGATCGGGCTCGTCACCCTGAACCTCCTCTTGCTCATCCTGCCCATCTCGGTCCTCGCGCTCGCGACCACGGAGCTCCTCGCCTTCGACTGGACGACGCGGGACTTCGGGCCCTCCTGGTTCCGTTGGCAGCGGTTCGAGAACAGCTCCCAGGTGCGCATCGACGGCGTCGGGTCGATGGCGATCGACCTCGAGATGGTCGGGCCGGGCCCGATCTACGCGGAGGTGTTCGACCCGCAGCCGGACGGGTTCGAGGTGGTGCTCGGCTCGCCTCGCCTGCTGACGTGGTGGTCGGCCTCGAGCCCCGTCCGTCTGGCCTACGTGTACCGCCCCCGACAGCGCGGGCAGTTTCGGGTCGGACCCACGATCGTGATCGCGCACGACCCGCTCGGATTCGGCTTCCGGACCGCGAAGCTCGAGAACCGTTGGGAAGTCCTGGTCACCCCGGCCCTCTCGGTCCAGGAAGCGTCGACGGTCGTTCCGCTCGGCCCCCGGGGACCGAGCGAGGCGTTCCGCCGCCGGGTCGGGGCGGGGACCGAGTTCCATTCGCTCCGGGAGTACCAGTCGTCCGATGACGTCCGCAAGATCGCATGGCGGAGGTCCGGCCTCGACAAGATCTACGTCCGCGAGCAGGAGGAGGAGGCGCACCCCGAGATCCTGATCCTCCTCGACACGAGTCGGGACATGCGCCTCGGGCCCCCGGGGAAAGAAGCCCTCGAGCAGGCAGTGGAAGGGGGGGCCGTCCTCGCCGGCCAGGCGATCCGGGGACACGACCGGGTCGGGCTCTTGGTCTTCTCCGACCGGGTGTCGGAGTTCGTCCCGCCCCAGCGGGGAAGCGAGGGAGCCCTGGTCCTGACCGAGGCCTTCGGGCGCATCCGCCTCGCGCCGACCCCCTTCGACCTCGCCCAGGCCCTGACCCTCGCCCAGGAACGACTGACCGTTCCCACGACGATCGTCCTCTTCTCCACGCTCCTTTCGCTCTCGGGTCCCCTCGAGGGCCCGGTAGGTGCGCTCCGGACTCGGGGCCATCGATTGGTCGCGGTCTGCCCCCAGGTGGGGACGTTGTTCCCTCCCGCCGCGGATCCCGTCGCCGCGCGGACGCTCCAGTTCGCCCTCGCGCCGGTCCAGCGCCAGGTCGACCTCGGCGTGGAGCGGCTGCGCGCCGTAGGCGTGCCGGTGCTCACGTACGCCGCCCCCGAGGTCCGCGAGGCGACCCTGGAGCTCCATGCCTGGACCCGGTCCTGGGGGGAGCTGGGATGAGCGAGCGCGTGTGGATGGCCGGGCTGTTCTACCCGGCTCCCCTGTGCGTCGGGGTGCTGGTCCTCGAGCAGTACTCGGGCGGCGGATTCACCCTCCCGCTGGGTTTCTTGCTCGCCCTCGGGTTCGGTTCGGCGGTGGGGTTCGGCCTTCTCCGTCATCCGGTATGGGAGGGGCTCGGGCTCGTCCTCCTCACGCTCGCCGTAGGCGTGCCGATCGCGTACGGCCCTGCGGCGGGCGAAGGATGGCTCGGCCTATCCGTCGGAGTGCTCGTCGGCGTCCCATTCCTCTGGCTCGAGTTCGCGTGGCGGGAGGACGTCTCTCCCGGCGTCCGCATCCTCGCGCTCCAATCGACCTTCGTCGCCGGGATCGCCTTCCTGGCCGCGTTGGCGACCCCGGGGTCGCCGACGGGAGATCCCGCCGGCTGGCAGTTTCTCAACTCCCTGGGGAACGCCCTCGCAAACCAGGTCCAGGGGGGCGCGGACCTGCTCAGCGGCACGGCCCCCGGCACGCTGCCCCTGGAGGCCGCCTTCAACCCGGTCTTCGTGGCTCTCGGGGGGGTCGCCCTGGTCGCGTTGGTCCTGTCGTGGATCTCTCCCCGCACGGCGCTCGACGAGCCGCTCCCGTGGAGCTGGTTCAAGTTCCCTCTCTCCCCGACGCTCGCGGTTCCCCTGTCGGACGGGCTCGAGCTCCGAGACGGACAGCGGGAAGCGCTCGCGACCCGGACCCGTTCGAGCTCCCCGGGCACGGTCCTTTCGCCGGGGTTCGGCTCGCTGCTCGTGGCCGGCCTCCTGGTCGGGGCCTTCCTCGGCCTCGCCTCCGTCGTGCCGGCCCTCGCCCTGCTCGGCCTCGCGGTCGCCACCGCCGCCGCGATGATCGGAGTCGCCCGTGTGCTCTCGCGGAGATTGACGCCGCTCGGCGGACTCGCCGGCTAGAACGGGGGTATCGCCCGACGGGCGCTCAACGGGACGACGCGGGGGCGGGCGCCTCGCCCGACGGGGAGGGGCGAGTACCCGGTTCTCCCGGCCCCCTCTTCCGGAAGGCCGGCGCCGGGTCCATCCCTTTCTCCCGTCCGGCCGCGCGTGCGGCCGACACCCAGACGAAGCCCCCCACGATCAGGAGAGGGGGGACCAGCAGGAACGCCCAGAGGTCGACGATGCCGCCCGGCACCAGGCTGAACGACCAGGCCGGGGGCGCCGTCCCGGGGGCCGGTGTCAGATTGACCCGGTCGGTGCGGGTCTCGGCCGAAGCGAGGTCGAGTACGCTCGTGTTCGAGAGGTACCCGGCGGCCGACACGGTGACGACGTACGCTCCCGGGGGGACGTCGGTGACGTTGTCGTACCCCGAGGCGTTGGTGGTCCCCGCCAAGCCGCCCAGCCCGAGGACCGTGGCCCCGTCGATCGGGTCGCCGGTGGTCGCGTCGTGCACGATGAACGTCACGTTGGCCGGCGGAACGGGAACGAGGTAGATGTCCAGGGATCCGACGCTGCTCGCGTTCACGGCGACGAGGACCCCGGCGGACGGGAAGTAGTCCGTAGCGGTCGCCCGCACGAGGTAGAGGCCCTCGGGAAGCGCCACGCTCGCGAGACCCGATCGGCCGGTCGTGTTGAGGGCGGTGTAGGGCCCCGACGGGAGCGGATGCACCGAGGAAGCGTTCACCAAGGCGCCCGAGATCGGGAGATCGTCGCCGAGGCGGAAGACGCTGACGTAGAGGTGCCCGTACGGGAGGGCCGGGAGGATCAGGACCACTCGCACGGGCCCGGTCCAGGGTAGCGGGTAGGTCGTGATGTTGGGCGCGTAGCCGGGGGCCTCGCCGGTGAAGGACGAATACCCATACTCGGTCGTTGTACCGTTGACCTCTCCGAGCGAGCCGGTCACCCCGAACGGGACGTTGTCCAGGAGCACGATGGCGCCCGAGAGCGGGGTCAGGTCGCCGTTCGAAGATCGGCCGTACACGACCACGGTCACGAGCGGGTCGGGAACCACCAAGATCGTGCCCTTGAGTTCGCCACCGGGAAGAAGGACTCCGTCCAGGTAGTCCGGTCGCAACCCGGGGAGCCAGGTGGTGACGTTCACGGAGCCGGGGACGACCCCAAAGAAGGTGGCGGTGCCATTGGCGGCGGTGAGGAGCGGGATCGGATTGATCCGGATCCCATCGACCGTGAGGTTGAGCTCCGCGTCCGGGACGGGATACCCTAAGGACCGGACGACCTCGACGAGGACCGTCCCCGGCGGTTCGGGGGTGAGGGCGACGGTCAGGTTGATGGGCTGGCCCGGTGGGAACCAGAGGGTCCGGTTCCACGGGTAGTACCCGAAACCGGAAACGTTGAGGGCATGGCCGACCGCATTGACCTGCGTAAGGTTGAGACCGCCCGAGAAGTTCGTGAATCCTTGGAAGCGTCCGCTCAGGTTGACCTCGGCGTGGGCCAAGGGCGAGAGAGGAGAGGAGGCATTCACGACCTCGAGGCTCAGGTTCGTGGTGGCCGACAGCCGCCAGAGGTCCGCGTACGAGGCCGACATCCCTTGGCCCCCCGCGACCAGCCAGGTCTCATTGCCCGGAACATCGAGGAAGCCCGAGGCCGCCTCGGAGCGGGCCGGCGGTGCGGGGGACAGGGTCTGAGCGACCCAAGTGAGGTTGCGCGGGGAAAAGACATACGTATCGGCGAACGTGGTCGCGCCGTTCGTGCCTCCGAACAGGAGGTCGACGCCGAGTGTCGGGTCGTACGCCCAGCTCGCGCCGGTGCGGGCGGAGGGAGCCCCACCGATCGGAACCAGCTCGGTCCACTCCAGCGACACGGGGTCGAACTGCCAGACGGCCGACGAGCACGGAAAGCAGCCGCCGAACATCTCGAACTTCAGGGTGGAGGGGTCCCACGTCAGGGTCGCCCCTTCCAAGGGAGATGGACGTGCTCCCGTCACGCTCACCCGAGACCAGGAGTACGTCGAGAGGTTGAGCTCCCAAAGGTCGGAATACGTGATCGACCCGTTCGGTGAGTAGGCCTGGTTCCATCCCCCGAAAAGGAGTCCCACCCCGAGGGCGGGGTCGATCGCGAAGGCGGCCGCCTCGCGGGCGGGAGGGGCCACCCCCGGCGGCGCAGCGACCCAGTGGTCGGTGGTGACGTTCAGGATCCACGTGGCATTGGACACCGCGAGGCTCGTCTCGTTCGTTTGCCCCCCGAAGAGGACGGCGACGCCCGAGGTCGGGTCGAGGGCGAACCCGAAGTCGCTCCGGGGGCCCGGGGCATTCACGGTCGAGACGTTCCACCACGTGTTGTTGGCCTCGGAGTAGGCGGAGGTGACGTTGACCAGGCCGCTCGAGTTCTCTCCGCCAAAAACGAAGGCCGTGCCCGATGCGGAGTCCGCGACCATCTCCGCGCCCAGACTGGGCCCCCACGGGGGGGTTGTGATCTGCGACCAGCCCATCTGACGACCGACCTGGTAGGCACCGAGAGGCGAGGCGATGCGGTCGCCCGGACCGTGGGTCGCCGACGAGCACGGGGGGAAGGCCCCACACGCGAGGGAGGTGGGGGAATGGGTCGGTCCCGGCCCGAGCGCGCGGGCCGCTCCCGCCCGCCCGGCAAGAGGACCGCCCCCGAGCGTGGGAGCCAGCGCGGAAGCGAGGAGTACGACAACGAGCCCGATCGCGCCGACCCAGAGGATACTTGGGTGAGACCCCGCCCGGTGGTTCCGCAGGAGGTCCGGCGCAAGAAAGGTCACGCTCCTGCAAACGGGCGGACCTCGCTAATAGTCTGGCGGAGCGGCGCTCGGCGGGATTCCGACGGGTTCCCCGAACTCGGAGGAACCGCGGGATCGAACCGCCGGGCGTTCCCTCACCGGGTCCGTGGGCGGTTTAGAAGCGGTCGCCTGCCATGCAGAGGAACCGCGGGTCCGTCGTCGCGAATTGCGACCGGGCGGACGGTGCGCTCCAGCTCCGGCCGAGAGCGTTCGCCATGAATCCGTACCAGGTCGTGTTCACCAGCGTAAACCCGCCCGACCGGAACAGGCTGAGATCGTCCGTCACCGGAGTATGCTGAAAGGCGTAGGGAGTCTTCCTCGCCCGCCGTTCCACTTCGCCCATCAGGGCGCGGCGAGCCGCCATCGAAGTGGCCACCATCTCCCCGCAGATCGTTCGGTAGGGGGTCGAATCGACCTGGGCGTACCCCGACACCCGGCTCCCGGATCGGACCACGACCAATTCCTTGGCGGGATCGAGCTCGCCGGCGGCGGCCGCGGTCGCGAGGTAGCCCGGCTCCTTCCGGAGGAAGCCGAGCCGGCCTTGGGCGGCTCGCGAGTGCAGTTGCTCGATCGCGGGTAGGTCGTTCGCTCGAGCGGGGCGGATGCCCGGGTGCCGTTTCGGGGGACGGGGGGAGGGGGCGTGGACCGCCCAGGGCGAGGAGTACACGTCTCGATACCCCAACTTCTCGTAGAGTCCGTGGGCTCCCCAAGATCGGTTCGTCCACAGGGTCGAGAATCGCACCCCCGCCTCGTGCTCCCGTCGATGGATGTCCGTGAGGATGGACCGCGCGACGCCGGCCCGGCCCCGGTCGGGGCGGGTACCGACGGCCGCGATGGCGCTCACCACCTCGGTCCCGCCCGGAAACGTGTACGGGATCCGAAGGACGAAGGTCTGACCGATAAGGCGGCCCCGCTCGACGGCGAACACGCCCACGTACTCCGCAAGGAGTCGGGTCCGACGGCGCCACAGGTCGACCGAGCGGCGCGGGAAAGCCCCTCCAAAGGACGCGAGATGGATGAGGGTCCGGTCCATCTCCATCGAGGGAGTGAGCTCATCGTACGTCAGGAAGCGCATCGTGGCCCGGAAGGCTCCCGAACCACGAACGGGGATGAGGTTGCGGGGCCGGACCTCCCTCTGGGCTACGCGTCCGTCCTTCGGGTCGGGCGAAAAGAACATCCCGAGGAACCGGTCTGGCGGGGCCGGGTCGATCCTCGATGAACGCCCCGTCGCTGCGTCCGGCCCGCGGGACCACGCGTCTCGGCGCCGCCTTGATCGGATTCGGCGCGGTCCAGTTCGTGGCGGCCATGATCGCGGTCCAGAGCCGGTACCCCGGGTACTCGGACCTGGCCAATTACATCAGCGACCTCGGGAACACCGCCACGTCCCCCTGGCATGTGGTCTTCAACGTCTCGATCGCGACCCTCGGCCTCGTGTCGTTCGTCGGGATCCTCCTGGCGTGGACCGCCTTCCCCCGAGGAGCGTCGCGGATCGTGGGGCTTCCGTTGCTCCTGCTGGCGAGCCTCGCGGCCATCTTGGTCGGAGCCTTCCCCGAGAACGTCAATCCCCCGGTGCACGACCTCGTCTCCCTCCTCGTGTTCGCTCCCGGAGGGATCGCCCTGCTCGTCCTCGCGGTCGGGATGCGAACGGGATCCGGTTGGGAGGGGGGACGCGATTACTCCGCGCTGCTCGGCGCGATCACGCTGGTCTCCCTCGCCTACTACGTCCCGACCCAGGCGAACAACACGACGTTCGACCCCGGCCTGATCGAGCGATTGATCGTCGCCCCGATCCTGATCTGGGGCTTCGGGGTCGCCGTCCATCTCAGCCGACTGCGGTCCCGTCCCCGATTTGCTATCGGCGGGCAAACGTAACTCGGGCGCGACCGCCCACGTCCCCGCGGGAGGCGAGGGTGCGGCTGGGAGTCGCTAAGTGGCGAAACCGGGTGCCGGCCCCAGGGGGGTCGATGGATCGGGTCGAGGATCTCGTAAAGCGGGTCGAGAAATCGGGAGACCGGTACCTCGAGTTCCTCCGCGTTCTCCCGATGTCGGCGGGCGTGTACGTCCTCCCGGCCGGGGCGGTCGACCTCCAGCTGCCGCACGAGCAGGACGAGCTGTATTTCGTGGTTCGGGGGCGAGGACGGTTTCGTCACGGGCCGGCGGACCGGCCCGTCGCTACCGGGGACCTCCTCTTCGTTCCCGCCCACGACCCGCACCAGTTCCATTCGATCGAGGAGGAACTCGTCCTCCTCGTCGTCTCCGCGCCCGCCGAGACCGCCCTCCTCTGAATCGCTCGGGAGGGAAATCTGCGGGGGTTCCCCGAAACGCGGTCGGGCTCCCACCCGCGCGGCCGGGGGTTCGGCTCGCGCCCAAAACCCCTCCACGGGACCCAAAACCTCGATTACCCCCTGCCCTCTCCCCCCCGCGATGAGCGCCCTCCGCGACATTGACGCCGCAATCCAGCGCCGCCACCTGCTGCAGCATCCGTTCTACACGGCTTGGTCGCGCGGGGACCTCCCGTTGGAGACCCTGCAGGAGTATGCGGGTCAGTACTATCACTTCGAGTCGAATTTCCCGCGGTACGTGGCCGGGGCCTACGCACGATTGATGCGCTCGCGGGACCGCCAGGTGCTCCTCGAGAACATGATGGACGAGGAGGGACGCTCCCCCACGCACCCGGAACTGTGGGTCGATTTCGCCCGGGAGATCGGCGCCCGATGGAAGCCCGGCGCTCCGCCCGCCCCGACCCCGCCGACCCGGGCCCTCCTGTCGACGTACGAGCGGCTGACGCTCGGCCCGAGGGGCCGGCCCGCCGCGGCGCTCGGCGCGCTCTATGCCTACGAGCGGCAGTTCCCCGAGGTCGCGGCCGAAAAGTCGCGCGGCCTCCGGGCCAACTATGGGATCCGCGCTCGGTCCGCCCACGAGTTCTTCCGCGTGCACACGACCGCGGACGTCGCGCACTCGGCCGCCGAACGATCCCTCCTGGCGCACGAGCTCCGGGCGGGGGGCACGGCCGTCGGGGACGCCAAGCGGGCCGTGGACCAGTCCCTCTCCGCCTGGTGGCGCTTCCTCGACGGGTTCGGGCCCTGAAACCGGTCGTCCCCGAAGGAACGGTTCAACCGCGACCCGACCCACCCCGGAGGGCGGCGAGGAGCTTCGCCCCGTCCGGGGATCCCAAGCCCGTGCACGCATCCCACCCCGGTCCGGCCGAGTAGCCACCGTTGTTCCCGACGGTGATGTCGTGGAGCGCTCCCGACGGGACGGGAGAGTAGAGCCGCGGGTTCAGGAAACCGACCGGGGTCCCCAGGGCCTGGTTGATCCGGGCGATCAGCGCCCCCCAGAGGGGCGCGACGGCGCTCGTTCCCCCGAGGACGGCCGACTCCCCATCGATCCGCACGGCATACCCCGTCGTGGGGTCGGCGTCGCCCGCGACGTCGGGCACGCCTCGTCCGGCGAACCCGTTGGGCGCGTCGGGAACGGAGGCGGTCGTCTGGTACGCGGGCCGCGGGAAGGATTCGCTGACCCCGCCTCCCGTCGCCCCTTCGCCCTGGGCGAGCTCGTTCCAGGTCACCTCGCTCACGATCGCAGACCCCGCGAGAACGAGGCGCGTTCCTCCGCATCCGAGCGCGTAGGGGCTCGAGGCCGGGAAGTCCACGTCCCGGCTGCCGGCCGTTCCGCCATCGGCTGCACCCCCATCCCCCGACGCGACCACGACCGTGATCCCCATCGTCGCCGCATCCTCGCAGACGGCGTTCAGGGCGGAGAGGGCCTGCGCCGTCCACGAATGTTCGGGTCCCCCCCAGCTCACCGAGATGACGGAGGGCCGGTAGGTCGTGTCGTGCACCGCCTGACCGAGCCCGTCCAGGAATCCCTGGTCGGTGTTCGGGGCAAAGTACACCGCGATCCGAGCGGCGGGAGCCACCGAACCGACGACCTCGATGTCGAGCGCGACCTCGCCGTCCGGCCCGTTGGGGTCGCCGGTGGGCGAGTTCGACGCCCCGTCTACGGGGACCGCCACCACGAGGGGAGGTGCGACGTGGAGGCCCGAGAAATACGCCGCGAGGTCGGAAGTCGAGTAGCCGCCTCCGAGCTCGAGGATGCCCACCGTCTGTCCGGTGCCATCCGTACCGACGGGAAAATCGTACGCCGCGGCGACCGTGGGAGGGGAGTACGTGAGGTCGGTCGCACGAGCTCCCGTCCGCCGGCGAAAGTGCGATCTCGCCTGGGGCCGATTGTCGAGCCCGAAGACCCCCACGACCACGGAGGCGAGTTCGCCGGGGATCTGGATCGGGCCCAGCCTTCCTCGGTAGCTCCCACCGGGATAGGTCCACCGCTGCAACGTGACCCCGAAGGACTGCTCCAGGGCGGAGAGCGGTCCGCTCAGGAGGACCGTACGGGGCCCGATCGACTCCGCGAGCAACTCGAGACCGGCCCGGCGCGCGAACGTACGGACCGTTTCGAGGTCCGACGGGTGGGCACCGTGAGTGGCCGCGAACGCCTCGCGGGTGAGAATGGGACTCGCTCCGGAAGGCGAGGGGAAGGGAGCCAAGTCCGCCCGCCTTCGGAGGAGCAGCGTGACTTGGACCCGCTCGTCCGGGCGGGGACGGCCGAGCGCGCGCGCCTCCGGAAGCGGGACCCGGACACTGCCGGGCAGCTCCATGGGGCGGGGCAGGGGAATGTCGGTAATCTAGGTGGCGGTGGTCGGTGAGGGCGCTCGAATCAGTGTGACCGATTCAACAGAAAGTTCATCTGGTCGGATGAAGGCGGGGAAGTGTGGTCCAAGGCACCGGATATCGGCGGAAAAGGGCGCGACCGGTCGAGGTCGCGTTCGGCCGGTTAGGGCTTCGGGCCTAACGGGGGTCCAGCATGGCAATCGACTCCGGGGACACGGCGTGGGTGATCACAGCGACGGCGCTGGTCATGCTCATGACGCCGGCGTTGGGGTTCTTCTACGGGGGACTCGTTCGGCGGAAGAACCTCGTCGCCACCATCGTTCAGTGTCTCGCGATCTTCTCCGTCGTCAGCCTCGTGTGGGCCCTGTGGGGGTATTCCCTGACGTTCGGCCCCGCCGTGGACGGAGTGATCGGGAACCTCTCCAACCTGGGGCTCATGAACGTCGGGGCGGCTCCCGACCCCCGGTATTCCGCGTTCATCCCGTCGCTGCTCTACTTCGCCTTCCAGCTCAAGTTCGCCGCCATCACACCGGCGCTCATCATCGGGGCGTTCGCCGGGCGGGTCCGCTTCAAGGCCCTCCTCATCTTCATCGTCCTTTGGACGACCCTCATCTACGTGCCGATCGCGATGTGGATCTGGAACCCGGGCGGTTGGCTCCACATGCTGGGCGTGGTCGACTTTGCCGGCGGCTTGGTCGTCCACACCTCCGCGGGCGTGTCGGCGGTCGCCGCGGCGATCGTCATCGGACGCCGATCGGACGTGGAGAGCCGAGCGAGCCGGCCGAACAACGTCCCGTACGTGATCCTCGGGACGGCGTTGCTCTGGTTCGGATGGTTCGGGTTCAACGCCGGGAGCGCGCTCGCGGCCGACGCGGTCGCGGTCAACGCCCTGGTCACCACGAACCTCGCGGCCGCGGCGGCCGGGGTCAGCTGGATGCTCGTCGACTGGGTCCGCAAGGGTCGCCCGTCCGCGGTCGGGATGGCCGTGGGGGCGGTGTGCGGACTGGCCGCCGTCACGCCCGCGGCCGGTTACGTCAGCCCGTCCGCCTCGATCGTGATCGGACTGGTCGCCGGGATCTTCTCGAACTACGTCGCCAGCTGGCGCGCGCGGACCACGCTCGATGACTCGCTCGATGTCTTTGCCTGTCACGGGGCCGGCGGGATGTGGGGCACGATCGCGACCGGGCTCTTCGCCTCGACCGCGATCAACGCGGCCGGTCCGAACGGATTGTTCTTCGGTAACCCCCATCAGGAACTCGTCCAGCTCGTCGGCGTGGCCGTGGTGGCCTCCTTCGCCTTCGCCGGCTCGTACGTGCTGCTGAGAGTCATCGACAAGTTCTCCCCTCTCCGCGTGGGCCCGGCCGAGGAAAACGCCGGTCTCGACGTCTCCGAGTTCGGCGAAGAGGCTTACGATCTCGGTCCGGCCGGGTCCGGTTCGGTCGACCCGACCGGCGTCGGGTAAGACGGACCGCTCGGCCCACCGGGACGGTCCGCGCCCGGTTGGGGACCGGACCATGAGAATATGGAGGGCCAACCCTTCCCGACCGCGATGAAGGCCCTCGTGCTCATCGGCGGGTTCGGGACCCGTCTACGGCCGATCACCTACACGACCCCGAAGCAGTTGATCCCGATGGCGGGGAAGCCGATGCTGTACCACGTCCTCGACCTGCTCCCACCCGAGATCGAGGAGGTCGTGCTCGCGACCGGGTACAAGTCGGAGGTCGTGGACGCCTACGTCCGGGCGCACCCCCCACGGTGGCCAGTCCGGACGGTCCCCGAGGCGGAGCCGCTCGGGACCGGCGGGGGGATGAAGAACGCGTCAGAGGGAATGTCGGACCCGTTCTACCTGCTGAACTCGGACGTGGTGGCCGCGGTCCAGCTCCCCGAGATGCTCGCCCAACACCGGGCGCGCGGCGGGATCGGGACGATGGCGCTCGCCGAGGTCGAGGACACTCGACCGTACGGGGTCGCGGCCCTGGGTCCCGAGGATCGCATCACGGCCTTCGTGGAGAAGCCGGAGCCGAAAGATGCCCCGTCCCGGTGGATCAACGCCGGCCTCGCGGTCTGGTCCCGGGCCGCGCTCGACGCGATCCCGCCCGGCCGCCCGGTCAGCTTCGAACGGGAGATCGTTCCCGGCCTTCTCCCGTCCGGCGTGTTCGGGTACCGGCTCACTCGCTACTGGGATGACGCGGGGACCCCGGAGCGGCTGCTCAACGCCCAGCGGCTGCTCTTCGACGACGGTCGGGGCGGACCGGGCGGCGTGCCCCGAGGAGCGTTCGGGAAGGGGCCGGTAGCCGCGGCCCGGACCTCCGAGGTCCGGGGCGCCTCGTTCGGTCCGTACGTCACTCTCGGCGACGGGGTGGTGGTCGAATCGGGCGCGCACGTCGAGAACTCGATCCTGATGGACGGGGTCCACGTGGAGGCCGGGGCCTCGGTCGTGTCCTGCCTCCTGGGACCGAAGGTCCGGGTACGGGCCGGACACCGGGCGACCGGCCAGACCCTCGGGGACGGCGCCGAGGTCTAGCCGAGCAGGGCGGGACCGGTCACGACTACCTTGACGGCCTCGGTCGGGCGTCCGGCGAGGCGGAACGCCTCGTGGAGCTGGTCGAGCGGGAGACGGTGGGTGACCAGGTCCGCGACGCGCAGCTCCCCGTCGACCAAGAGCCGGTGCACCTCGGCGATGTCGGGTTCGGTCGTCGCGTACGACGGGACCAGACGGACGCCCCGGAGGTAGAGGTCTTGGAGGTCGGCGTCGAGCCGGCTCCCCGCTTCCGGAAGGCCGAACAGGTTCACGGTGCCGCCGCGTCGCACGAGCGTGGTCGCGTCCCGCACCACGGAGGGAAGTCCCGTCGCCACGACCGCGAGGTCAACGCCGCGTCCGTTCGTGGCCCGGTCCACGGCCTCCCGCGCGGCGTTCGGTTCCCGGGGGTCGACGGTCTCGTCGATCCCCCCGCGTTCCGCCGCCGCCCGCCGGAGGGGGGCGACCTCGGTCCCTCCGACCCAGCCGGCCCCGAGCGACCGGGCGAGGCGGGCGTACAACAGGCCGACCGGCCCCAGGCCGAGCACGAACACGCTCGCCCCCTCGGGCAGCCCGATCCGCCGCATCGCGGTCATCGCGCAACCGGCGGGCTCGAGGAGGGTGCCCGTGCTCCAGTCCACCGACGAATCGAGGGGGAGCACGGCCCCGCGGGAGACGTTCTCCGAGGGGACGCGGAACGCCTCCGCGAACCCGCCCGGATCCAAGTTCGTCTTGGAGTAGGTGGGGCAGAAGGTCGTGTCCCCGCGGGCGCACACCTCGCACACGTAGCAGGGAACGTGGTGGTGCACGAAGACCCGGTCGCCGATCGCGAGGTCGCCCACTCCCGAGCCTACCTGGGCGACCCGACCCACCGGTTCGTGCCCGATGACGCCGGCGGTGCGGTAGTTGCCCCGAAGCTTTTCGAGGTCGGTACCGCAGACCCCGCAGGCCGCGAGGGCCACGACGACCTCCCCCGGGCCCGCCTTCGGCTCGGGCCGCTCGCTCACCTCGAGGCGACCGGGACCCGCGAGGTGCCCGAACTTCATGCCGCCGCGCGGGCGGCCCGGATCGCCGCGTCCACGATCTCGACGCCCTCGTCGATCTGTTCGCGTCGGACGATCAACGGAGGGATGTAGCGGATCGACGACTTCCCGCAGGGGAGCAGGATGAGTCCCCGACGGTACGACTCCTCGATGATGCGGTCCCGGAGCCGGACCGCCGGCTCCTTGGTCGTTCGGTCCGTCACGAACTCGGTCGCCACCATCAGCCCGAGTCCCCGAACGTCCCCGATCTCCTCGTACTTGGACTGGAGCTCGTGGAGGCGCGCGATCAGGTAGGCGCCTTGGGTGCGCGTGTTCTCGAGGAGGTGCTCCTTCTCGATCACCCCGAGCGCGGCCAGCGAAGCGGCCGCGGCGACCAGGTTGCCGCCGAACGTGTTGGAGTGGGCGCCCGGTTCCAGGTCGAGGTCGGCCCGGAGGGAGACCGCGCCCATCGGGAGGCCGCCACCGAGCGCTTTGGCCATCGTCACGATATCCGGCACGACGCCGTGATGCTCGATGGCGAGCATGCGTCCCGTGCGTCCCATCCCGGCCTGGACCTCGTCATCGATGAACAGGATGCCGTGTTCGTCGAGGATCGACTTGATCGTGGAGTGCCAGCCCTTCGGGGGCACGATGTACCCTCCCTCGCCCATCACGGGCTCGGCGATGAACGCCGCGACGTCGTCCGGGGGCATCGACGTCTGGAAGTAGAGCTCCTTGAGGATCTTCGCGCAGTACAGGTCGCAGCTCGGGTACTCGAGCTTGTACGGGCACCGGTAGCAGTTCGGGGCCGGGATGTGGTGACCGCCCCCCGCGAACGCCGCGTAGCGGGCCCGCTGGACAGTCTTGGAGGTCGTCATCGTGAGCGCTCCCATCGACCGGCCATGGAAGGCCCCCAGCAGACCGATCGTGATCGGGCGGCGGCGGTGCCACCGGGCGATCTTGAGGGCCGCTTCGGCGCTCTCGGTGCCGCTGTTGGTGAAGAAGATCTTCTTGTCGAAGGCGCCCGGCATGAGGGTGACCAGTTTCTCGGCCAGGCGGACCTGGATGTCGTAGTAGAAGTCGGTGCCCGCGAAGTGGGAGAGGAGGCCGGCCTGCTCCCGGATCGCCCGGACGACCTCGGGGTGGCAGTGGCCCACATTATGGACCGCGACCCCGCTCGCGAAGTCGAGCAGTCGGTTCCCGTCGACGTCGGTGACCCAGACCCCGCTCCCGCTCGCTGCGACCACCGGGGAGGTCTTCGTCGAGGTCATCAGGAACTTGCGGTCCCGGTCGATGATCCGCTTCCCCTCGGGCCCGGGGATGGTCGTGCGGAGGTGAACGCCCCGCGCGGCGACGACGGGTTCCGAGGTGGAGGAGGAGACCGTACCGGTAGCACTTTCGGTCATGGAGAATCACTCGTGCACGGGCACGAGAGGGTAAAATCTTCGCGGTCGCCCCCGTCGCGGTCGCGTCATATGGAGGTCTCTCTTTATGGGGCGTTCCCCGGCTCGGACCGTCGAGGCGAGGCCGATTGGGGGGCACGGGATCGACCTTCGAGGCCGACGAGAAATCGGTCGAGGAGGTCGTTCCGCACCGGGCCGTGCTGACGGAGCTCGCGCGCGGTTTCCTCCTCGTGCACGAGTCGAACCCCCATCGCGCCCGGCAATTCGCCGAGACCTTCCTGCGCGAACGCGCCGGAGCTGTCGTCCCGTTCCGGGTCGAACCGGTGGCCAAGGTCACGATGTCGCGGCTCTCGCTCGGACGGTATCCCCGCGGCGCCGTCGAGCCCTTGCCGTCGCGCCTGCCGCGGTAGCCGGCCGGTCGGCTCCGCCCCGCACTTCGAGGTACGCCTCGAGGTCCGCCGGGAACGTCGGCCGGGTCAAGCAGATCCGGACCCCTTCCGGGGCGCCGAACAACGAACCGGGACAGACCAGAACGGAAGCCCGAAGGCACCGGTTCGCCAGCCGGTCCCCGTCGCCGTTCGGGTCGCGGTCAAAGTACACCGGGGCGTCCAACGACGGGACCGCGGGGAGCGCCCGGCGCAGCGCGGTCCGGTTCCGGTCGAAGAGCGAGCGCACGCGTCGAGAGATCGGACCCCAGTGGTTCAGTAGGTCGACGGCCGCCGCCGCGGAAGCGGGAGGCAGGTCATCGGCCACGGCGGCGTGGAACCGACCGAATTCCTCCGCCGCCTCCGGAGGGGCCACGGCGAATCCCACTCGAAGGGAATCCGCCCCGTAGAACTTGGTGAACGAACCCGTCGTCCATACGCCGCGGTCGCCCGCCTCCGCGCGGGACGGACGCCCCGAGAACTCCCGGAACGTCTCGTCGACCAGCAGGGTCCGCGCTCCGTCGGCCCATTCGGAGAGATCCTGCGAGGTCCACCCCACCCCTTCGGGGTTGCGCGGCAGGGAGACCAGGGCCAGGGGGACCCGGCCGGGACTCGGGTGGGGTCGGAACCCCGCGAGACGGGCCACTTCGAGGAGGGGTGGGTACTCGGGGAGTTGGACCCGGCAGCGGTGGGAGCCCGAGCGGGCTTCCCGGGCCGTGAAGAACATCACCCACGAGTTCGCTTCGCTCGCCCCATGGGTCAGGAAAAGACGACTCGGATCCACCCGGAGGTGGTCCGCGAGGACGCGGCGCAGCTCGTCGGTCCACTCGTCCGCAGTTCGACGACGGAGCTGACGGGGCGTGGGTCGCGGGGGCTCGATCACTCCGACCATGCCGCTCTTTCCAAGTTGGTACCGACAGTCCGCATGGGAATCGATCCAGTCGGAGAGGGGGAAGTGCACGAGCTGCAAGAGGGGCCGAACGGTATGAGCTTCCGGGGCGCCGTCGGGGCGCCCGGGGCCGTACCGGTCGAAGGCAACCCTCTTGAACGGAGGGTCCGACTCGGGGTCGTCCATGACCGCGTCGGACCCCCGCGCTTCCGTTCGGGTCGGACCGAACGGGCGAATCCTCGCGCTCTCCGTGGCCTGGTTTTCGGAAGGGGCTCGTCTTCGGGCCGAAGCCCGGCGGGCGGCGCTGTGCGTCGAGTGCGGGCGCACGCTGCCCAACCATCGTACCCCGTACTGCTCGCGTCGGTGCCAGTGGCAGTTCCACGGCCATTTTTTCTGGGATTCCGCTCGGTCCTACGTCATGCTGCGGGACCGGTACACGTGCCGCTTGTGCGGGACCCGTCGGCGCGCCCGTGACCTCGACGTGGACCACATTCTCGAGATCGCGCGCGGGGGTGCCGCCCTCGAGTACTCCAATCTACAGACCGTCTGCCGGCCCTGCCACCAGAAGAAGACGCGGGCCTTCCTGGCCACGCCCCGAGAACTTCCCACCGGGGGAGCCCTCGACAGGTCCTCTCCTGCGCGTCCCTTCGCGACGCGGTCCGAGTGATATCGCTCGGAACCGTGGGGGACCGGCCCTGGTCGTGCACGGCGAGGCACAACCCACAAGTACCCGCTCCGCTCGCCGATAGTGGGGGAAGCTGTTACGACCGTCCGGATTGTCCTCGGGGCTCAGTTCGGAGACGAGGCGAAAGGCAAGATCACGGATTTCCTGGCCAGCGACGCCCGGTACGTGGTCCGTTCCGGGGGCGGTCCGAACACCGGCCATTCGATCCACCTCCCCGAGGGGAATGTGGTCATGCACCAGCTCGCGTGCGGCGTCCTCCGGCGCGGCGTCACCGGCATCAGCGGTCCCGGTATGGTGATCAACCCGACCAAGCTCTTGGAGGAGATCCAGGACCTGGAACGTCGGGGGCTGCTTCGGGGTGAGATCGTTCTCTCCGACCGGGCCCACGTGCTCCTTCCGATCCACGAGCTCGAGGACGCCTGGGAGGACGACCTGCGGACCCGGACCGACCCGACCGCCACTCTCGGTACGACGCGGCGGGGGATCGGCCCGGCGTATGAGGACCGGTACGGACGATGGGGGATCCGGCTCGGCGACCTCTCCCGTCCGGCCATCGTCAAGGAGCGGCTCGAGATGCTCTACGCGACGAAGACCCATCTCACCAACCTCCCGCCCCTCGCGGAGGTGGCGGCCCAGCTCTCGGAGGTCGGGGCCAAGCTCGCCCCGTACATCCGGCCCACCGAGACCCTTCTCTGGGACGCGCTCGGCCGCGGGGAGCATGTGCTGATCGAAGGGGCCCAGAGCGCCCTCCTCGACATCGACTTCGGGACGTACCCGTTCGTGACCAGCTCCCACCCGACCACCGCGGGGGCCCTGATGGGGAGCGGGATCCCTCCGACCGAGCTGGACTCGGTGGTCGGGGTGGCGAAGGCGTACTGCACTCGCGTGGGAGCCGGCCCCTTTCCCACCGAGGACAGCGGACCGCGCGGTGAGTACTTGCGTCGCGCCGGGGGGGAACGTGGAGCCACGACGGGCCGGGACCGCAGGTGCGGTTGGCTCGACCTCGTCCTCCTCCGCTACGCCTCCCGCCTCAACGGCTTCACGTCCCTCGCGATCAGCAAGGTGGACGTCCTTGGAGGTCAGGAGTCGGTGCCGGTATGCGTCCAGTACGTCATGCCCGACGGGTCGACCGTCCGAGACGCCCCTCCCCTTCAGGCGAGTGACCTCGCGAAAGCCCAACCGGTCTACGAGCAGCTCGAGGGATGGCCGCCGTTCCACGAGCGCCTGAGGGAGCGGCTGCGACGAGAGGGGCCGGCCGCGCTCCCGTCCTCGCTCCGACGATTCCTCGAGTACCTCACCGAGCAGACCGGCGTCCCCGTCGAGTACGTCGGGTACGGCCCGGGCCGGGACGAGACCCTGTGGTTGGGACCTCCCACTGCCCACCGGCATCCCCCCGCCCTGAGCGCGTGGTCGGGCTAGTCGGACCGTGGAGTTCGACCCGTTCCTCTACGTAGCCTTTGGAGCAGGGCTCGTCGCGGGGTGGGTCGTCCGACCCCGGAGCCCCTGGGTCCCGCGCGCGACCCTCGTCACGGTTGGGGTCCTCGTGGGCCTCCTCGGGGCTTCCCTCAACGCGGTTCCCTCCGCGCAGCTGCTCCTCACGATCCCTCTCTCGCTGGGGTTCGCACTCCTCGTCCTCGGGCTGACCGGAGCCGTCGCGCTGGCCCTGATCCGTTCATTCCCCCGGACGGACGCGACCCGTCCACCGAAGCCCGGGACCGATGAACGGATCCCTCTCAGCGTTCTCTTGCTCGCTGCCCTGCTCGGTGGGTTCGCGGTGGGGCACTTCGTGGAACTGCCTACTGCTGCAGCCATCCCTTGGGCGCTCTACGCCCTGCTCGCCCTCGTGGCCTTCGACCTTCGGCTCCGGGTCGAAGCGCTGCGTACCCTATGGATCCCGCTCACGGCCGCGGTGGCCGGAGCTGCCGCCGCCGCGCTGGTGTTCATCGCCGTCGTCGGAACGTCCGCGTCGGTGGCGTTCGCCACGACCTTCGCGTTCGGATGGTACACTCTGGCGGGACCGCTCGTCGGGGCCCGAGCCGGGGCGGCCCTCGGTCTGCTCGCCTTCTTGACCAACTTCCTCCGCGAAGACCTCACGATGCTCCTCTCTCCGGTGATCGGACCGAAGATGCGAGGCGAAGGACTGGCGGCACTGGGCGGAGCCACTTCGATGGACACGACGCTCTACTTCGTTACGAGGTACGGGGACTCGGAAGCAGGCAGTCTTGCCCTGGCGACCGGCCTGCTCCTGACGGTCGGGGCGAGCTTGGTGCTCCCGCTACTCCTGCTCCTCCCATGAGAGAACGGTTTATGGACCCCGGTCGCTCGCCTTCTCCCGCGGGCTCGTGGTCCAGTGGTTACGACGTCGCTCTCACACAGCGAAGACCGCCGGTTCGAATCCGGCCGAGCCCACTCGCCCCGCCCTTCCGGGGCAAGGACGGCTCGCCCCGGCGAACCCGGCATCGCTTCGAACGGCGGGCGCAAGTAGCAGGACCTCGGATGGTACCTTCCCGAGCGGGATTCGTCCCGTCCGTCGAGACCTCGTGAACCAGAACGATCCGGGCCCGACATTGTTCGCCGACGGGAAGTCGGGCGGACCCCCCGCGGAGTGAACCATGCACAGCACGGTGGCCTCCTTCTACGGCGGCTACGATCTCGTGGTGCACGCACGCCCCACGCATCGGCGAGTCCGCCCGGTCTTCGTCCTTCTCGCCGTGGCCGCCCTGGTGCTCCTCGTCTTCATCGCCGCCGACGTCAGCGCCTTCCAGGCGCTGCCGGTCGCCGTGCATGTGACGGCCGTCGAGTGGTTCGCCGGAACCGAACTCCTGACGAGCACCGGGGGCTTCACGATGCCCTCCTCGCAATCCGTGACGCTCACGCTGACCTGCAATTTCATCTGCTACGAGATCACGTCCGCGACGGTCAGCGCGCCGTTCCATCTGGCCGGCTTCGTGGTGAATTACGCGCCGATCCAGTACGTCAACGTCACCGCGCCGTCCGGCAGCTTCACGGGACCGCTCGTCATCACCCTGAGTTGATCGAGAGCGATCGACGGAGCTCCCGGACCGAGAAGGGGAGCCCGGTCCCGGTGTTGTAGAGGAGCACCGATTCGCCCGCGCGGATCTGGCGGCCCCCGAAGAGCTTGGCGAGCGCGGCGTACGGAGCCGCCGCCTCCGGAGAGGCGGAGACGCCGTGGATCCGGGCGAGCGCCTCCATCGCATCGAGCAGCTCCGCGTCGGTCACGACCTCTCCGCCCCCTCCGCTACCGCGCACCGCTTCCACGATCCGCTCCGAGGAGAACGGGGCGGGGACGAGGAGGCCCGGCGCCACCGTGTGCGGCTCGGTCCAAGGGGTCACGCGGGACTCCCCCGCGCGGAGCGCACGAACGACGGGAGCGCATCCTTCGGGTTGGATGGCGTAGAGGCGCGGGAGGCGCTCCATGAGTCCCAGGGTGCGCAGTTCGGTGAACGCCTTGTACATCCCGACCAGACCCGTTCCCCCACCCGTGGGATAGACGATCGCGTCGGGGAGGGATCCCTCGGGGGACTGGTCGAAGATCTCGAGGCCCATGGTTTTCTTTCCCTCGACCCGGTAGGGCTCTCGGAGGGTGGACATGTCGAAGGAGCCGCGACCCTTCTCGGCCTCCCGCGCTGCGATCCCGGCCTCCCGGATTGTGCCGGGAACCGCGATGACCCCCGCGCCGTACTGGCGGCAGGTCTCGACGACCGACGAGGCGGTACGGGCGGGGAGATAGATCCGAACGCGCACTCGAGCGCGCGCGCCGTAGGCCGCGAGAGCGACCCCCGCGTTACCGGCACTCGGCACGAAGAGGTCGGTGAGGCCGAGTTCCCGGGCGCGGGAAACGGCGACCGCCATGCCGCGGGACTTGAACGACCCGGTGGGGAGGAGTCCGTCGTCCTTCAGGAGAAGCCGCACGCCGGGGGCCTCGGGAACCTCCGAGAGCGCGAGGATGGGGGTCCCTCCCTCCCCGAGAGATGCGATAGATTCGGCCGACCGGACCGGCAGGAGCTCGCGAAACCGCCAGAGCGATCCCGGTCGCTGGGCCACGGCCTCCCGCCACGCACGGGCGTCGAGCCGGCCGAGATCGTAGGTCGCGAGGAGGGTCTGCCCGCAGGTTGGGCACACTCCCGCCGGCCGGGACGGATCGACCTGGCTGCAGCAGGCCCGGCATTCGAGCGAGGTGAGGAGCGAACCCGTGTCCGTCACGTGGACCCGGGGGGGCTTACGGCGCGATAAAGCTCGTCGTACGGTCCCGGAGGTCGAGCTTCCCCCGGAGTCCGACGAGGTCTAGAACTCGCCCTTCAGCCGTTCGCCCGCGTTCTTGTTCACGAAGGGTCCGCTCAACAGGTTCGAATTACTGACGGACACGAGGCTGCCGTCGTCCAGGCGAAGCCACACCGTGACCAGTCCGAGCTGGACCACGCGTCCGGAAATGCCACTGATCGTGATGCGGTCGTCGATGCGGAGCACCCGGTTCCGCAGCAGGATGAAGCCGGCGATGACGTTCCCGATCGTGGTCTGCAGGGCCAGCGTCGCCGCGAGCGTGAGGATGGCCGAAAAGGTGAGTCCCGAGACGACGCTGACCGAACCGAAGGCCGCGTAAATGACGAGGGCGGCCGCGGCGAACCCGAGGAAGGAGATGATCAGGCGGGCTCCTCGCACCTGGTACGGCATCGCCCCGCGATGGCGCATCCGACGCGAGATCCTCTCGGCCAGGAGGTACCCCCCGACGGCGACTCCCGCGGCGACGAGGAGGGGAAGGAGGATGGGCAGGTACGACCTAAGATCCACGGTCGGTTCGCCTCGTTCGGTCGAGCAAGGACGGAGCTATTTAGGTCCGGGGACCCCGGCGGCCGGTCCCGGCCCCCGCTTCGCCTTTGCAAAAGGGTGCGTTGATTGAGCCCCTAGCCCAGCCCGATTTGCTTCATGAGCCCGACGAGGTCGTAGAACAACCGCTCCTCGATGATTTCCCCGTGGTCGTTCCAGGTGGCCACGGCTTTGTTAAGGTAGGCCCGGTCGACCTTCCGCTGCTAAAGTAGTTGCGCCAGCGGGGTTCTGCAACATGGTCGGGACCCGGGGCGGCCGGCACCGTCAGAGCGACCGGTCCCAAAGCCCCGACGTGTTACAGCACCGTCCGCGCGCGTCCTTCATGAAGCCGGCGCGGAGGCGCCCCTCCGCGCGGGCATCAAGACGCAGCGGCCTCGGTCTTCGCTGGAGTCGTTCTCGACAGACTGTAGACCTTCCAGCCGATCAGAATAGGGAAGATGACGAAGGTCAAGAAGGCAGGAATGGCGAACGTTGCAGAAGTAACCGCAAAGAGGGCTACGCTAACGAGCCCGACCACACCGATCGCCGCGCTCAGTCCGCCAAGGACTTTTCCCATCGCGGGGACCCCGAAAATGGCCACCGCGAGGAGTATGAAACCGATTGAAAGGAAGATGTACGCGCAGGTATCGAACTGATTGAACATACCCTGCGTTGCCTGCCACACCTGTACCGCTGCGGCCTGCTGGGCAGCGGTCGCGCCGGCCGCATGATACTGGTCGGAGATCGGAGCCATGGCAACATTCGGCTCACTCTCGACCCCCAGCACGGCGATGCCGAGAAAGCTCACGATGGTCCCGAACATCGCCGGGGCGAGGCTCGATCTTCGGAGGGCGAAAAAGAGGGCTAGGAAGAGAGGCATCAGCAAGACTGTACCCACGAGGAAGAGCGTTTGCCCCACGATGATTTGAGTGCGGAGGCCGGGGAAGTTAATGACCGGTGTCGCTCCCGAGGCGGTGGTCGACGTTCCGATGAACACCACTTGATAGATGATACTGACAATGAAGATGACGGCAGCCACCAAACCCGCGATACCTCCCCATTGCAGAACGCTCTTCTCCTGGTCCATAAACTCCCCGACCCCGGAAAGAGTTACACCGATAAGGAAGTACCTGTGAAGGCGATCGTTTGGACGCGCTACGGGCCACCGGAGGGTCTTCAGCTCGCAGAGGTGGCGAGACCTACTCCTAAGGACAATGAGGTTCTGGTTAGGGTACACGCGACAACAGTAACCGCAGGGGACTGTGAGCTTCGAAGTCTCAAGTTCTCCATCTGGCTCAGGGTCTTCTTTCGAATCTACATGGGCCTCACCAAGCCAAGACGGAAGATACTAGGGCAGGAGCTCGCGGGGGACGTTGAGGAAATCGGCAAAGACGTAAAGCGATTCAAGAAAGGCGACCAAGTCTTCGGAACAACCGGCTTTGGCTTTGGTGCGTATGCCGAGTTCGACTGTGTCCCCGTGGAATCTCAGACCGCAGTGTTGGCGACAAAGCCGGCCAACATGACCTACGAGGAAGCCGCCGCCGTTCCCATGGGTGGCCTTGAAGCATTGCGTTTTCTGAGAAGGGGAAACCTCCAGCGCGGACAAAGAATCCTGATCAATGGCGCGGGTGGAAGCATCGGTACTGTTGCTGTCCAGCTTGCCAAGTACTTCGGGGCTGAGGTGACCGCCGTGGATAGGACGGAAAAGCTCGACATGCTGCGGTCCATCGGCGCGGACCGAGTCATTGACTACACTCGCGAAGAGTTCACCGAGGGCTGTGAGACCTACGACGCGATTCTCGATGTGGTAGGTAAGGGCTCGATTTCACACGGCCTCAGAGTGCTGAAGGGCGATGGACGCTTCCTCGTAGCTAACCCGCGGCTGTCATCGATGCTTCGAGGATTGACGAGTTCGAAACGAGGAGGCAAGAAAGTAATATTCAGGGCACCGAACCCAACGACCGAAGACTTAGTCTTTCTCAAAGAGCTCATCGAGGCGGGGAGGATTAGATCGGTGATTGATCGACGCTATCCTCTGGAGCAGGTTCCCGAGGCGCACCGCTACGTCGAATCGGGACACACGCGAGGAAAAGTAATCATCTCAGTGGAACAGAACGACATCACCTGACCCTGCCGATTCCAAGAGGCGGGAGCGATCTTTCTTGCATCGTCCCTCACGGGTTTTCATCGACCATTGCGATGTGTTCCCCAACGGGCTCGTTGGCTAGTTAGGGGCCATCGAGTCGACCGCCCGCACCGTTTTCTAGCCAGGGGATTGTGTAACGGAGGGCTCCTCAATCAAGTGTGCAGGTCGCCCCACCGCCCTGGTATAGAATCGGAAGATTCGTTCAGAGCCTGGCCTAGGCACCGCCATTCTCTTCAAAGCCGGAGAAACGGTGGCCGTTGCGGATCAACCGTTACACAAGCATAGAATCCGAAGATTCGTTCCAGGCGTGGCCCCGGACCGGTCACTAGATCGCCCTGGGGGTCCAGACCTTCTCGCCCAGGACCCGGGGGACCTCGCGACGGTATCCGAGCTTCTGGTTGATCGCCCACATCGGGTGATTCAGCGAGTCGTTCGAGGTGCGGATCGACCGGAACCCGTGGTCCTGGGCGTACTCGACCGTTCGACGCTTCAGCTCCGTGGCGATCCCCCGCCCACGGAACTCCCGAAGCGTGCCCGTCAACACCTGGTGGAGGACTCCCGGCTCGGCCGCCAGGAGTTCGAGGTTGCTGACGCCGATATACCGGTCCCCCTTCCGCGCCAGGAAGAACGCGTCGGGAAGGAAGCCAGGCCCACCGAAGTTGAGGGTCACGAAGTGCTCGTAGGTGGAGCGAGTGTAGGACCCGATCCGGGGCTCGTCCTCCAGGACCGCGTTGAACAGGGTGTGGACTCGTTCCCGCACCTCCCTCTGGTCCGGACCCTCGTGCTCGAGAGTGGTGAACTCAATGCCGTCCCGAGCGAGCGCGTCGGCCCGCCGAGGGAGGGTCGCGTAGCCCGGGGCCGGGAGGTCGAGACGGGACTGCCAGTTCCGCCGCCGTTCCCGATACCCGCGACGCTCGAGGAAGGCGAGGTCACGCGGGCGATCGGTCCGCGCCATGGCGCGCACCCCCACGGTGCCGGCGCTCCGGGCCTCCGCTTCGAGCAGTTCCGCCAAGAACCGGCCGACCCCGCGACCCTGGTGACCGGGGTCGACGCTGACACCGACCCATAGGAAATGGGGGTCCTGCTCGTCCGGGTCGGTCATCAATTCCCCGAACCCGACCCCGACACCGGTCGCTCGCTCCTCTACGATGAAGGTCCGATAGACCAGCGGAGTCGCTCGCAGGGCGCGGTCCCAGTGACGGAGCTCTTCCTCCGTGTGCCTCCGCTCCGGATTGAGACGATGACTGACCGTCACCAGGGTCGCAAAGTCCCGGTCGAGAAATTCCCGGGGTCGGTATTGAGTCTCGTCCATGGTCGCGAGCGGACCCGTGCTGAGGGCCGGCTGCGGATACGGTCTTTGGTTCCACCCGGGGACCGAGGAGTCGCGCCTCGGAGGGCCGTTAGCGCGCCCGCATCCGGTTGTTCTTCGGATGGTGCTCGACTTCGGCGCGTCCGAGCGCCTCGAGGACCGGCGGGACGTACATGCCGAATCGTCCGCGGAACCCTTTCCGGATCCCGTACCATCCGTGAACGGGGTTGTCGGAGGCTCGGCCCCACGCTTCGACGGTCCCCGGGGTCGCGGGCTTCTGCTCGTCGGCGCTTCCCAACACCATCCAGCCGCCGTGCGCCTTCAACGCCGCGGTGAGGTCGTCCAGACAGCGGAGAAGGTACCGGAGCTCGGTGGTACCGGCGCGGATCACCAACGCCGGAGGGTCACTGGCCGGGTCGCGGAACGCGAGGAACTCGGATTGACCGCTGGGCGTGTTCAGCTTCCACGGATCCTCGACCGTACCGGTCCCGTGGACCGAGCCGGTCTTCTTCGCCGCATCGACGGACTTCATGGTTCGCGCTCCCTTCTTCCCCGATCGCACTGGAGGGGTGTGGCGCATTCCAGTCGCTTCGCCCTATAAGTTCGCAGGTTATCTCTTGTCCATCGGGGATCCTTCGAGCGGGGGGCCATCCGCCGAACGGGTCCTACACTGTGGGCGTCGGAGAGCCCTTCGGAACGAAGAGGAGAGAGATGGAGTTCACGCAATGTCGCGTGTTCTTCGGAGTGAACCGCTCCCCCTGGAAGACGTGGCCGAGATGGGCGTCGCACCGGGTGCAGCGGATCTCCGTCCGTTGCCCGTCCCGGTCCCCGAGGTGCCGGACCGCGCCGGGAACCTCGTCGTCGAAGCTCGGCCAGCCGCACCCGGAGTCGAACTTCGTTTCCGAGCGGTAGAGCTCGGCGCCGCACCGCTTGCACACGTACGTCCCCGCCGCCGTGGTATGCTCGTACTCCCCCGAGAAAGGGCGCTCCGTCCCTCCCCGGACGATCACGGCCTCTTCCTTCGGGGTCAGCTTTCGCAGGGCGGGCGGGGAGCTCGCGGCCATGCTATCGAAGGGGGCGCAGGCTACTTGAGTTCGGCGCCGAGGGCTCCCCCTGGCTCACAGGTGCCAGGTCGGTCCCCCGTATCCGGACGGAAGCGTGGGGGGCGTCGGACCCCCGAACGGGTCGGGCCCCGGCGTGGGGGCTCGGCCCCTCTTCTTCGCGACGTAGGCGTCGATCGAGATCGCGGCGCGGGTGCCGGCGGCCATGGCGTAGACGACCGATTTCCCGCCGGCGGCGAAGACTCCGTCCACGTCGGTCATCCCGTCCCCCTTGGGCCCCTCGGGCCACGGGTGCGCCGACAGGTTCAGGTCGAGCTCCTTGGGGAGACCCCGGACATCGGCGATTTCGCCCGCGGCGACGATGATCGTATCGCACGGGAACGTGGTCTCGGACCCGGGGACCGAGACGAGCGTGGGGCGTCCGGCGGAATCCGGCGGGCCCGGTTGCGTCGCTTGCAGGACGACCCCCTCGACATGCCCCTTCCCCACGATCTCGACCGGGGCGCGGTTGTAGAGGAAATGAACCCCCTCGTACTCTCCCCCGCCGACCTCCTCCTCGCCGGCGGGCATGTTGGCCCTCGACCGCCGGTAGACCAGGGTCACCGACCCTCCGTCCGCCGCGAGACGTTCCAAGGAGCGGGCCGCGTCGAGGGCCACGTCCCCTCCGCCGAGCACGACGATCTTCCGGTTCGTTCGGCCGAACAACACCGTTCCCTCGGGGCCCTTGTTGAGCCCGAGCAGGAACGGGAGGGCCGGGAAGACGCCGGGGAGGTGCTCGCCCGGGATCCCGAGGGCGCGAGGGTCGGAGGCGCCGATGGCGACGAGAACGGCGAGGTATCCCTCCTCCAGGAGCCCCTCGGGTGTGAGGCCCTCGCCCGCCCTCTGTCCCGTTCGGAACGTGACGTCCAATCCCCGGAACCGAGCCAGATCGGTCTCGAGGTCCCCCTCGGGAAGGTGGTACTTCGGGATCGTGTCCACCTGCCCTCCGAGAAAGGGTTGCCTCTCGTACAGCGTGACGGAATAGCCGCGGACGCCGAGCTCCCAGGCCGCCATCAGCCCGGTCGGTCCGCCACCGATGATCGCGATCCGCTCCTTCTTCGGTGCGCTCGCCACGTAGAGGAGGTCCGATTTACCCAGCTCGAGCGCCGCCCTCTTCAAGTGGCGGATGGCGATGGGCACGCCCTTCCCTCCCATGACGCAATCCTCCTCGCAGTAGTGGTAGCAGGTCTTGCAGAGGACCGTCGCCAACGGGTTCTCCCGCAGGGTCAGGATGGCCGCCTCATCGAACTTCTGCTGGGCGATGAGCCCGATGTACCAGCGAGCATCCTGGTTGATGGGGCACGCCTGGACGCAGTACGGCATCGCACATTGGAGACAACGTTGGGCCTCGAGCACCGCCTCCTCCTTCGAGTAGGAGTGGAGGATCTCGCCGAAGGTCTCCATCCGCTCGTCCTTGGTCTCCTCGGGAACCTCGGTGCGTTCGTAGCGGAAGGCGCACACGGTCGTTCTCCGGTACGGCCCGGGCCGGACCGTGCCCCCGAGGGGACGGAGAGTATAGGCTCGTCGGAAGGGCGCGTGAGCGGGGGTCCCCGGCCCTCAGGAGGGTGGGACCTTGCGGGGAGCCGTGAGGATGCGCGCCCCCTCCCCCTTCGCGACGTACACGTGTAGAGTATCGCACGTGCGGCGAAAGTAGCCGGATCCTTGGGGACCGAACTTCGAGGTGAGCCGCTCGGCGATCTCGGAGTCGGTCAGGCCCGGCTCGAGCTCGGGCGTGAACATGCAACCGAAGACCAGGAAGCGGTGCCCCTCGACCTCGAACCGGGTGGTCTCCCCCGCGCCACAGAACGGACAGCTGAGCACAGCCCGGCAGGAGGGGACCCATTCCTTATCGTTTCCGGGGCGGGACCGAAGCCGTCTTCGCTCCCGGAGAATCCGATCCGACCTGGGTCAGCTCTCGATCCGCCCGTACTGCACGAGGCACCCGGCGAAGCCGACCAGCCCGGCCGCGGCCAGCGCCCACGGAAAGAGTGTCGTCAGCCGGCCCTCGATCAGGAACAGGCTCCCGACCCCCGCCGCCACCACTCCGGCCAGGATGCCCGCGACCAGAGCCTGGGAAGCGCTCCGGGTGACGATCCCCGCCGCGGCCGTGACGCCACCGAGGAAGACCAGCAGTCCGAGGATCCCCACGGCCAGGTGCAGCGGCACCAGGATCGGCGTGGGAGCCGCGGAGGCGGGGGCGACGAGCGCGTTCGCAAGCCCGCCGACCGCGACGGCTCCGACGCCGTAGGCCGCGAGCGTCCCTCCGACGACGACCGCCAATCGACCGGCCAAGGCGGCCACCCGGGGCTGCGGAAGCGCGAAGGTCAGGTAGTGCGTCCGCAGAGCCAGATCCTCTCCGACGGCGAGGGCCGTGAGGTCGAGGACGACCAACGAAGCGAGGCCGGCCGTGATCAGGAGGCCCAGCACCTCCGCGGTGCCGGCGGACGGCACCTGGAGGTACAGGTCCGCGATCCCGCTCCCCACCGGACCCGCGACGACCGGGATGAGGAGCAACCAGATCCGCTTCGATCGGCGGAGGCGAGTGGCCTCCCAACGCGCATTGTGGGCCAGCGCGGCGAACTCCCCGCTCATGTCGCGTCCTCCCGGCCGACCCGTTCGAGGTACCGACGCGCGAGATCCGGCTCGGGAGCCGATGCGCTGAGAAGCGGTACGCCCGCCCGTATGATGCGGCCCAGGAGTTCGGCTTGCTCGGCATCGCCGCCGGCGAACCGGACCACCACTTGTCGGGGAGTCTCCCGCGAGATCCGGACGTCCGGGCCCGCGGCGCGAGTCAGGAGATCGAGGGGGAGGTCCGACCCGAACCGGAGCCGGAGGACCCTCGACGATCCGTCCGCGCCCGGGTCGACCTCGAGGTCGACGGCCTCATCGCCGACGAGGGCCCCGTCCCGGAGGAACAGCACTCGACCACAGACCTCCTGGACGTCCTCGAGGAGGTGCGTGGAGAGGAGGATCGTCAACCCCTCTCGGGAGAGGGTTCGGAGAACCTGCCGTAGGTCGTGTCGCGCCGCCGGGTCGAGACCGAGCGTCGGCTCGTCCAGGAGCAGGACCTCGGGGTCCCCCACGAGAGCGGAGCTGAGGAGCACCCGACGGGCGAGGCCGGTCGAAAGGGAGCCGAACGGACGGTGGAGCAGCTCGGCCACGTTCATCTCCTCCGCCGCGTGACGGGCGGCGGTCCCCCGCTGCGCCGCCGGAACCCCCTTGACCCGGGCTACGTACTCGAGGAGGTCCGCTCCCGTGAGATACGGGGGAATGCCCGGTGTCTCCACGAGGGCCCCCAGTTGTCGGAGGGCTCGGACCCGGTCCCGGACCGGGTCGAGCCCCTGGACTCGCACCGACCCCTTCGTGGGACGGGAAAGTCCGGCGAGGAGCTTGAGCGTGGTCGTCTTGCCGGCCCCGTTCGGTCCGAGGTACCCGACCGCCTCCCCGCTCCGGAGCGAGAACCGGACGTCCCGGAGGGCGTCGTGGTCCCCGTACCGCTTCCAGACCCCGTCGACCGTCAGCACTTCCGAGGGCACACTGAGTTCGAGCGAGGCGGGGGAATATCATCCTCGCGGTGGAGCGCCAGCGGTTCAGTCGATGTAGCCGAGGGAGCGCAACCGCTCCTTCAACACCCGCTCGTCCTCGGCGCTGAAGGCCCCCTCGCCGTGCTGGTCCAAGAGCCGTCCCAGGACGAAGGCGATGAACGCGTCGGGCGATTCGAACGAGGAGCCCCGCATGCGCTCCTCGATCGCCCGCACGATCTCTTCCGGCAAGTGGATCGTTCGGGTCGGCGGGTTGGGGGAGGGAGCGCTCATGCGAGAGTTCTCACCAAGAGGCCCGTCACTTAGCGCCTTCGACCGCGGAGGTCGTCACTCCCACTCGATGGTGGCCGGGGGCTTGTCCGTGATGTCGTACAGGACCCGCACGACCTCCCCGTGCAGGGAGCGGGTGATCCGCTCGGAGATCCGAGTGAGAAGCGTGCGGGGCAGCTCTGCGGCCGTGGCGGTCATGGCGTCCACCGACTCCACGACCCGAACGCTGACGGCCTCGCCGTGCACGCGGGAATCGCCGAGGACGCCGACGGTTCGTACCGGAAGAAGGACGGCGAAGTACTGCCACGGCTTCGCGATCGTGCCGGCGGCCACCGCCTTCTCGATCTCTTCCTCCACGATCGCGTTGGCGACCCGGGCGCGACGGACGCGGTCCGCCGTGATCGGCCCGCCCACCCGTACGGCGAGGCCCGGTCCGGGGAAGGGTTGCCGGTCGGGCGAGGGGATGCCGAGGAAGCGCGCGACCGCACGCACCTCGTCCTTGTACAGGTCACGCAACGGCTCGACCAGGCGGAGCCGCGAATCCGCGGGAATGCCGCCGACGTTGTGATGGGTCTTGATCGTGTCCCGGATCGAGCCCCCGCTCTCGATCCAGTCGGGGGCGATCGTTCCCTGGATGAGCCGGTCGGTCCCGAACCGGCTCGCTTCCTCCTCGAACAGGCGGATGAACGCGGTTCCGATGCGTCGCCGCTTCTCCTCGGGCTCCGTGACCCCCTCGAGCGCCGAGAGGAAACGGTCGGCGGCGGGTACCACTTCGTAGCGAAGGCCGGCCGTTCGGAAGAGCTGGCCGACCGTGGCCACCTCGCCTTCGCGCAGGAGGCCCGTATCGACGAACACGGCCCGGGCCCGATCCCCCAAGGACCGTTCGGCCAGGACGGCCGCCGTCGTGCTGTCGATCCCGCCCGAGGCGGCGACGATCGCGCGCTCGGGAACCTCCGCGCGGAGGCGCGCGATCGCCTCGGTCACGAAGGCGGAGGGATCGTTCATGCCGAGGAGGCTCCCTTCGGCCCGGGTTCCTCACGCCACTTGGCCCGGTAGGCGGTGAGCTTCGCCGTGAGCTCGGGATACTTGAGGGCCAGGATCGCGGTCGCGAGCAGGGCGGCGTTCTCGGCCGCGTCGAGACCGACCGCGGCCACCGGGATCCCCGGCGGCATCTGAACGACCGAGAGGAGGCTGTCGAGCCCCAGCCCTCGGTGGAGGGGGACTCCGATCACGGGCCGGAGGGTCCGTGCCGCGACCGCCCCCGGGAGGGCGGCGGAGAGCCCGGCCATGGCGATGAAGACGTCCACCGCCGGGTCGGCGACCAATCGGTCGACCTTGTCGGGCGTGCGATGGGCGGAGGCGACATGCACTTCGCAGGGAACCTGGAACTCCTCGAGGCGAGCGCGGACCTTCTCCGCGACCTCGAGGTCCGACTTGCTCCCGACCAGTACCGAGACCTTCACACGGACCGGGTAGCGTCCCGGGAGAAAACCTTTCGGAGCCGCCGTCCCCGGCGGAGGGTTACGCGACGCGCTCTCCCGCCCTTCCGGAGGGGGCGAGGGGCGCCGGAGATCCGGGAGCGACCCAGCCGCGGAACCGGCCGAACGCGCTGCGGAGCGGGCGGTGGAAGACGACCGCGACCCAGGTCGGGTAGAGCCAGTAGTTCCGCTTGAAGACGAAGAACGTCCAAGAGTGCCCGACGCACGTATTCCCCGGATCCCCCACGATCACGTGGCAGTAGACCGCCCCGGCGTCGATCCAGAGGAACGGGAGCAGGAGGGCGGCCGTGATCGCCACGGCCGCCGCGGCCCGGAGGTACTCCCGCCGCGCAAGATGGTAGAGGACGACCACGACGTTCGCGAGTTGCTTGAGCGCGAGGGCCACGACCTCCGCGGCCCACGTTCCCCCCCGCGAGAGCGGCACGGCGAGCGCCACCGTGAGCGCGAGAAGGGGGACGAAGTCGTTCTGCCCGTTCGCCGCGAGGAGCGGGATCCACGGGGTGGCGAAACCGCCCGCGGCCACCGGGTCGCGTCGCAGCCAGTAGAGCGAGCCGCCCCACGCGGCCAGGGAGACCCAGCGGTAGTCGAGGCCGGGCACCTGGAGGAACGTCAGCAAGGGGAGGTACACGTCGTACGAGTTCTCGACGTAGCTCGTCCCGTACTGAAGGTAGGTGAAATGGACCGGGTGGGTGTAGAGGCCCCATCCCAGGGCCGCGTACGCGGGCGTGCTGTATGGCTCGTCGGAGAACCCGTTCAGGATCCCGGTCACGATCGAAAAGACCGCGACGGCCACCCCGATCCCGACCAGGAGGGGGAGGGCGAACCGGACCCGGTCGGCGACCCGACCCATTCCCCACGCGACGACCAGCGTGAGGAGGAAGATCGGGACGATCAGGATGGTGGCCCCGTGGACCGTCGTGCCCGCGAGGAGCGGAAGGGTGGCTCCTCCGCCCAGGAGGACCAGGGCGGTCGTGCCGCGGGGACCCATCTCGGAGAAGGGCTACCGATGCCGCGGTAACAACGTTTCGGCGACCGAAAGGGGGCGCGGGGAGGGTCCGGCTCGCCCCCCTCCGCCGCGGCGAAGCTCTTACCTTCGACACGGTCTCGCGGCGCAATGCCGGCACGCCTGCACACGGGCGGTCACTTCCGGGCGTGGCTCGGCCGTCGGCTCGGGGGCGACGCGGAGCTCGGGGACCGGGCCTGGCGGAGGATCCTCCACAGCTTGGGGGCCTTCGCGCTCCTGTACTACGTCCTCCCCACCCATTTCTTCGTTATCCTGCCGAAGGAGGACGTCCTCCTGCTCGCCCTGGTCGCGGTCCTGTTCCTCGAGGTGCTGCGGCACGTCGCGGGGGTCCAGCTGCCGACGATCCGCCCCTACGAAGAGCATCGGGTGGCCAGCTTCGCGTTCTTCGCGCTCGCTCTCGTGGGAGCCATCCTGCTCTTCCCCGTTCCGGTCGGAGCCGCCGTCATCCTTGGGACCTCCCTCGTCGACCCAATCGCGGGGGAGCTCCGCCGGCACCATCCCTCACCGGCCGTGAGCTGGGGGGTCCCGATCGCGGCCTACCTGCCCCTCGCCCTGATCGGGATGGTGCTCTTCGGCGGCTGGCCGCTCCTCCCGAGCGTCGGCCTCGCCGCGCTGGCCGCGGTGCTCGCGGTGGCGGTCGAGCAGCCGAAGGTGATGTGGGCCGACGACGACCTCGCGATGACGTTCGTCGCCGCGTTCGCCCTCTACATCGTGGGCGTCCTCGTGATCGGCCTGCCCGGTTAGGGGCGCGGCCCCCGCGAGGAGCCCGTGCGGCGGAGCCGGCCTAGACGACCGGGGTCAGCACCGCGTGCGGAGCGCCCTTCTCGGGGTCGGGGCTGATGGCGTACAGGGTCGTGCGGGGGCGGATCCCGTAGATGCACGGCTGGCTGTCGATGTTGATGACGCGGAAGTACGTGTCCATCATGTTTAGGATCTCGCTCGAGACGAGCAGTCCCGGCTTCAGCAGCCCGATCCCGAGGTTGCCGACGTGCTTCGCGCGCGAGACGCCCTGGAAGTAGAGGCGGATGGCGACCTGGTCGCCCATCAGGCTCTCGAACGTGTCGAACGCGGTGTACTCGATGAACGGCTTGCGGTCGGGCCCGCCGACGGCCTTCTCGGCCGTCACCATCGCGCGGAGCGCCTCGTCGCGGCCGAACCGCGCCATCGGCAGGATGTACGGCTCCTCGGTCTCGTTGGCCGCGTAGTCGGGGATCCGGACCCGCGTGTCGAACTGGTTCGCGGGGATGTGGCGGACGAGGGTCTCGCGGAGCTTGTCCGGCGACTCGCCGGCCGCGAGGACCGCGATGATCCCCCGTCCCTGCGAGAGGAAGTTCAGGAACGTCGGGGTGAACAGCATGTAGTAATCGTCGATCCCGACGTTGACGTCGACCTCGAACGCGTTGAAGCTGCCGCGGCGGAACCCGCCGCCCAAGAGGGTGTCGAAATCGGGGATGCCGGTCGAATAGAACCGGTCGGGGTCCACGATCGGCTTCCACGCCCCCGTGGGGGCGAGCCCGCTCGTGCGGTCCGCGATGCCGAGCGCCTCGAACCGGCCGCCGTTCAGGGTGACCGCGTAGCGGGCCCGGCCGATGTTCGTCGCCCGCAGCTTCTCCAGGCGGAGGTGGCGGACGCGCCGTTCGTCGAGCTCTTCTCGGTTGATCGAGATGAGGCCGTCGACGAGGTACTCGATTCCGCCCGCCTCGGGCTTCTCCAGGATCATGACGACATCCGTGCTGGACCCCTCGACGAGGTCCTTCTGGAGGGCCATGACGAACTCTTCCATCTCGAGACCGTACTTGTGGGTCACGCCCTCCAAGGAGTCGATGACGAGGAGCGACTTCTCCGGGAGCGCCCGCTCGATGCGGGTGTAGACGTTCTCGACCTCGGGCATCGGGCTCCGCTGGAGGAGCGCCTGCAGGTGGGTGCGGTCGACGCGCGTCGGCGGCCCCCGTTCCTGGCCGAAGGTCCCGAGGACCTCCTTTCCCGCCCGGATCTTCCGCTGCTCGGATTCGGGCAGCGGTTTCTCGGAGGACTTCCCTCCGGCGTTGATCGTGTCCAGGAACAGCTTCGCCGCATCGAGGACGCGGGTGCGCATCTCACTGTTCTTCAGCCAGGGGAACTGCCGGTAGAGCGCCTCGTCGCCGACCCGGGTGGAGAGGTAGTACGACCGCGACGGCTTGCCGACCCGTTCGAGGAGTTCGAGTCCGAACGTCGTTTTCCCCGTTCCGGCTCCGCCCTTGACGATCAGGGACCGCCCGCCCTTCCCACTCAGGAAGGCGATGACCTCCGGTGGCACGCCCCCGACCGTGCTGCCGTCGTTTGCGCTCATGCACTTGCCTCGGTCCACGGCCGTATCGAGGGTCCTGGCGCCCGCGAATCCATTCCGTATCCCGAGGATAGGATGGGCATGGTCGGAAAGTAAAGCTTTCCGTCCGCAGGGAAGCGACGAAATCGGTTATCCGGCGGCCACCCGGCAGGCCTCCGCGCGGGCGGAGCGGAGCGCGGCGTCGAGGGGAGCTCCGGGCTCGCCCGAGGCGGTCGCCGCCGAGGGATTGCCGCCGCCCCGACCCCCGAACGAGCCCTTCGCCGCCTCGAGGACGGCGGCCGCGGGAACGCCGGGCGCGCTGGAGCCGACGAACAGGAGACCCTTCCCGTCCCGTTCGGAGATGAGGATCGCGACATGCCCGGTCTCCTTCGTAAGGAGGCGGGAGAGTTCCTGGAGCCCGTTGCGGTCCAAGTCCACGCGGGCCCCGACGAGGGTCGTGGTCCCCACGGTCCCCGTCGCCGCGGGGTCGGCGAGGAGGCGGGTCGCGGTCTGGCCGAGGTCCTCACGGGTCCGCGCCCGGGCCTGCTTGCGGGAATCCTCGACCTCGCCCAAGAGCCGGTCGATCCCCTCCGGCAGCTTCGCGAGGGGCACGCCGAGGCGGCGGGCCGCCTCCCGAAGGACCTCCTCGTGCTCCTCCCGGACCTCCAGCGCCCGGTCCCCGCTCACGTACGTGAGGCGGACGATACCGTCCTGGATCCGTTCCACGTCGAGGACGGCGATCGCCCCCACCTCGCTCGTATGAGTGCAGTGGGTCCCTCCGCACGCCTCGACGTCGAACCCCTCCACCTCGACGAGCCGAAGCTCCTTCCCCGGGACGGCTCCGCCCTGGTAGAGCGTGAACCCGAACCGGCGTTCCGCCTCGTTACGTGACTCGAAGTAGCTCTTCACGGGGCGGTCCTCCCGGACGATCTCGTTGACCCGCCGCTCGATCCGGTGCAGCTCCTCCCGCGAGAGGGGCTTGTAGTGCGTGATGTCGATGCGGGCCGACTCGGGTCCCTTGTACGCGCCCGCCTGCCAGACGTGCGGACCCAGGATCTCGCGAAGGGCGCCGTTCAGGAGGTGGGTCGCGGTGTGGTGTTGCATCAACTGCTGGCGACGGGCCCGGTCCACCTTGCCCCGCACCCGCTCCCCCGCACGCCACGCGGGCGGGCGGTCGAGCCGGTGCAACACCCACGGTCCGCGTCGCGCCACGTCGAGGACCTCGTGGTCGCCGAGGGAGCCCCGGTCGGAGACCTGGCCGCCCCCGGTCGGATAGAAGAAGGTCCGGTCCAGGATCACGAAGGGCCCGTCGACGTGCACGACGTGCGCTTCGAAGACGTCGGTGTACGGGTCGAGGTAGTAGAGGACCTCGGTCGGAGGGGTTCCCGGCGGCGGTTCGGGAAGGCCCTCGGATTTCTCGGCGTAATCGGTCGTCGGGGCCTCGGACTCGTGCCGCGCGGCGACCTGGGCATAGAAATCCTCGGGGATCGCGGGGGGGTGCTGGAGATTCTCGACCGCGACCTCGGGGGGAACGCCGAGCGAATCGTACCACTCCATGAGCTCCGCGGCGCCGACCCGAGCCCCGGAGGCTTCGGCCCGCTCCTCGTACCGGCGGATGATCGACCGCGCCCGTTCGATCGCCTCGGCGTACCGCTCCACCTCCGCCTGCACCACCCGATGCAGGTCGTCGCGGTGCTGGGCGATCTCGGGGTACTGGTGGGCGAGGGCTCGCGCGAGCCGGTCCAGGATCGCGGTGATCTCGGGCGCCTCCGGCGTCTTCTGGAGGATGCGGAGCATCCGACGCAGAAGGAGGCGGGCGAAGTATCCCTCCTTGCTGTTCGAGGGCACGACCCCGTCGGTGATCATGAAGTTGAGCGCGCGCGCGTGGTCGATCAGGATCGCGGTCTCCCGGGGCGGGAACGTTCGGCGGAGCTCTTCGTAGTCGGAGCCGAAGACCGCCTCGTAGGCGTTCTTGGTCCCTTGGCTCGCCCACACGAACCGTTCCAAGCCGTACCCGGTGTCCACGACCGTGAGTGGCATCGGCTTCAACTGGTCGCCGTCCCGAACGTACTCCATGAACACCAGCGTCGCTAGCTCGAGGCCCGCCACCCCGACGCTGAGCGAGGGGCCGAGGTTGCCGCCGCCCTCCCAGACCTCCTCCTTGTAAGTGATCGCGGTCGGGTCCGTCCCGAGCTCTCCCGTCAGGAGCTCGTGGCACAGCTCGACGCACCGGTCCTTGAAGTAGACCTCGTGGTCCGGCCGGTTGAAGGCGTGGTGCGCCATCATTTCGAACAGCGTGAAGTGGCGACCGCTCCGGCCGACCTCCTCCAAGTCGATGAAGCGGAGGCACGGCTGGCTGATCGTCAGCGGATTGGCCGGCGGCGGGATCGCACCACTGGTCACCCAGGGCTGGAAATCGTAGACCGACGCCTGCGTGAAGAAGACGTCATTGCGCCAGCGGGCCACGACCGGATACCGTCGCACGCGGGTGTGGCCGTGCCGCTCGAAGAACGCGAGGTACGTCTCCCGCATCTCGGAGAGCTCGTACGGGCGCTTGAACACGGGGTGACCGATGAATCCGTACTCCCGGCACGGAGCCTCCTGACAGCGGTCGTGGGTCCCGAGGCTCCAGAAAAACGCACCGCAGACGGAGCAGGGTTGTCGACGGAACCCGCGGGCCTGGAAGAAGGGCAGTTCGTACTCGGCCGCGTCCATCGAACGAGGCGCCGACGCCCCTCGGTGCTTAAACGGTTTGGTTGCCCGGGGATGTCGCTCGGACTCCATGATCCCGGTTTCCGCCCGCGAAGCGAATCGAGCGACCGCCCTGCTCGTCGCGCTGCGGGTGGGGTACGCCTACAACTGGTTCGCGCTCGGTCCGGCGCTCCCGGCGATCGGGATCGCGTTCGGGGTCGGACCCGCGGGGTGGGGGTTGCTCGTCGCCGTCTTCCTGGTCGGAGCCGGGCTCTTCCAGGTCCCGGCGGGTCTCCTGGCCCGTCGCTACGGCGCCCGCATCGTCTCGCTCGCCGGGGTCGGATTGCTGGCGATCGGGGCGGCCACCAGCGCGCTCGCTCCCAACTTCCCGACGCTGCTCGCCCTCCGCCTACTCGCCGGGGTCGGGGCCGGTCTCTTCTTCTCGCCGGCGATCGGTCTCGTGGCGAGCCTCTATCGGGAAGGCCATCGCGGTGTGCCGGTCGGTGGGTTCAGCTCCGCGTTCAGCCTGGGGGCGGCCCTCGGGATCTTGGGGAGCTCGGTGCTCGTACCGGCGATCGGGTGGCGCCTGGCGATCGCCGTGGGCGGTGAAGCGCTCGCGGTCCTCACCGTGACCGCCTGGCTGCTCCTCCCGCGCACGGCCGGCTCGCCCGACCCCGCCTCGCGAACGGCCCGGACCCCCGTCGCCTTCCGGTTCCGCGGGGTCTGGGCGGTCGGCATGGCCTTCATCGGGCTCGAGGGCGCGACTTTCGCGACGGGCCAGTTTGTCGTCCCCTACGGCGAGACGATCCTCGGCTGGTCCGCCCTGCTCGCCGGCTCGGTCGGGATGATGTTCGTGCTCCCCAGCGTGGTGGGGGGTCCGGTCGGCGGCTCCCTCGCCGAGCGCTACCGCAATCACCGAACCCAATTCGTGGCGGTCACGGTCGCCGCGGCGGGCGTCCTACTGGCCCTGCCGTTCGCGGGGGTCGTCGCCGCCATCGGGATCGGCGTCGTCTTCTCGTTCGCCTATGGGATCGTGTACGCCGTCATGTACGTGCTGCCGCACTACTGGCGGAACCTTCCCACCGGGGAGATCCCGCTCGCGATCGGCCTGTTCAACTCGATCCAGCTCGCCGGCGGGGCGGGGGTCTCGGCGCTGTTCGGATGGGTGGTCTCGGTCCGCTCGTACTCCGTCGCCTGGACCTTCCTGGCCGGCGCGATGGTCGTGACCCTGCTCGCGCTCGTCGCGCTCCCGCCGACCCCGGCGGCCGGGGGCGATCCGCCGCGCGCGGCGGGGCCCGCCCTTCCCGGAGCGCACGGCCCGTAGCGCAGATCTCCTCGATCGGACACTCGGGGCACCGCGGTCGGAGCGGACGACAGATGTTCTGGCCGTGCTGGACGAGCAAGGGGTTGACGGGGATCCAGTACTTCGGGTCGACCTTCGCCGTGAGGTCCCGCTCGGTCTGCTCGGGCGTCCGGGTCCGAACGACCCCGAGCCGGTTCGCGATCCGGTGGACGTGGGTGTCGACCGGGATCGCCGGTATCCCGTACCCGAAGACGAGGACGCAGTTCGCGGTCTTCGGGCCGACGCCGGGCATCGACGTGAGCTCGTCGAACGTCCGCGGGACCGTCCCCTGGAATCGGTCCCGGACCTCGACCGCGACCCGACGCAGCACCCGGGCCTTCGTGTGGTAGAACCCGGTGCCGCGGATCAGCCGCTCGACCTCCCGCACGGGAGCGTGGGCGAGCGTATCCGGGTCCGGATACCGGGCGAAGAGCCGTTCGCTGGCCACGTCGGTCGCCTCGTCCCGCGTGCGCTGCGAGAGGATCGTTCCGATGAGGACCTGGAAGGGATTCTCCGCGTGGTCGCGTAAGTACGGGGTGCGCCAGTCACCGGTCCGGTAGAACGCACTGAGCCGGTCGAGCAGCGTCTCCCACGGGAAGTCGCGTCCGCTCATGCCACCCCCCTCCGGCGGGCGGGAGGCGGCTCGGTACCCGGGTCGGAGAGGTCGGGTTCGATCCCGCCGTCCGGCCGCAGGAGCTCGCCGATCAGGTAGTCGCTCCCGACGACCAGCGTGAACCCGTCGGGTCCCGTGGCCGCCCGTCCCATTCGGACGCCCTCCTCGGCGCTGCGGGCCGCGACGATGCGCGGGAACCGTCCCGCGGCCTCGACCCGGATCTCCGTGGAGGAGAGGGAACGCTCCGAACGGACCGGCACGATGACGAGGGTCCGGGCGAGCGGGCTGAGCGCATCCAGGATGCGGGCGACGTCCTTGCCCCGGAGGCAGCCGAAGACGATCGCGTTCTCGTCGGGGTCGGCGAGAGGGAGCAATTCCCCGAGGCTTTCGGCGAGCGCCCGGGCGCTGGCGGGCGTGTGCGCGACATCGTAGTACAGGTCGGGACGCCGGCCGACCCGCTCGAGCCGTCCGGGCCAGCGCACCTTCGCGAGGCCGCGCTTCGTCGCTTCGGGGGAGAGCTCGCGACCGAGCGAGGAAAGGAACCGGGCCGAGGCGGCCACCGCGCACGCCAGGTTGTCCGCCTGGAAGGTTCCCCAGAGGGGCACGGCGACGCCCTCCAAGGTACGACCGGGGAAGTGGAGGTCGACCTGCTGCCCGGCCTCGGAGAGGGCGCGATGGTCGTACCGGACCTCCCTTCCCAAGTGCCAGAGCGGGACCCCCGCGCGGTCGGCCTCGGATTCCGCCACCGCGGCGGCCGCCGGAGGCAGCGGGCCGACCACCCCGGTCATTCCGGTGTGGAAGATCCCGGACTTTTCGCGGGCGATCGTCCCGACGTCCGGGCCGAGAAGTTCCGTGTGCTCGAGTTCGATGGTCGTGATCACGCCGACCCGGCTCGCGAGGACGTTGGTGGAATCGAGGCGACCCCCCATTCCGACCTCCACCACGGCCGCTTCGACCGCCTGCTCCGCGAACCAGTCGAAGGCGAGCACGGTCGTCACCTCGAAGAACGTCGGGGGGCGGTCGATGGCCCCCTCGCTCTCGAGGCGCCGGGAGGTCGCGTCGATCCGCGCGACCCCGGCGACCACCGCCGGGGGGGGGATCGGGGTCCGGTCGACCTGGATACGGTCCCGGAAGCTCGAAAGATGCGGCGAGGTGAAGAGGCCGGTCTTGAGCGCGTGGGCCCGGAGGACCGACTCCGCGAGCGCGGCCGTCGAACCCTTTCCCTTGCTGCCCGTGATGTGGAGCGCCGGGAACCGGCGCTGCGGGTCGCCGTGGGCGGCCAGGATCGCGGTGACGACTTGGAGGCCGGGGCGGATCCCAAATCGGCGGCGCGCGAAGAGGGAATCGAGGGTCGCCCGGTACGCGCGAGGATCCTCCGGGGTCGCCCGAGGAGTTCCCGAACCCTCGTTCAGCGCCACGCTCGGTCGGTTCTCTCAGTACGTGGAGCGCTCGCGATACGGCCCATACACATCCTGGAAGGCGTGCACGATCTCACCGAGGGTCGCCCGGGCGCGGAGCGCGCCCAAGACGGCCGGCATCGTGTTCTCGCTCTCGGTGGCCGCGACCCGGCGGAGCCCGTCGAGCGCGGCTCCCCACTTCGCCCGGGATCGTCGGGCGCGCACCGCCTTCAGCCGCCGGGATTGGAGCCGTCGCGCCTCTTCCGAGATCTTGAGGCGAGGGACGTGGATCGGCGTGTCCACCGGGTAGGCGTTGACCCCGACGACCTTCTGTTCGCCGGACTCGACGGCCCGCTGGTACCGGAACGACGCCTCCTGGATCTCCCGCTGGAAGAAACCCCGCTCGATCCCCGCGACGACGCCGCCCATCGCGTCGATGCGGGCGAAATACTTACGGGCCTCCTCCTCCATCCGGTCGGTGAGCCACTCGACGAAGTAGCTGCCCGCGAACGGGTCGACGGTCTCGGTCACCCCGGATTCGAACGCCAGGATCTGCTGGGTGCGGAGCGCGATGCGGACCGCGTCCTCGCTCGGGAGCTGGAGCGCCTCGTCGTAGGAGTTCGTGTGGAGCGACTGGGTACCGCCGATCACTCCCGCGAGCGCCTGGACGGCGGTGCGCACGATGTTCAGCTCGGGCTGTTGCGCGGTGCACGAACATCCCGCGGTCTGGGTGTGGAACCGCATCCAGAGCGACCGCTCCTTCTTCGCCCCGAACTCGTCCTTCATCACGCTCGCCCAGAGGCGCCGGGCGGCCCGGAACTTCGCGATCTCCTCGAAGAAGTCGTTGTGGGAGTTGAAGAAGAAGGAGAGTCGGGGCGCGAACTCGTCCACGTCGAGCCCGCGCTCGATCGCGGCCGCGACGTACGCCCGACCGTCCGCGAGCGTGAAGGCGAGCTCCTGGACCGCGGTCGAGCCGGCCTCCCGGATGTGGTAGCCCGAGATGGAGACGGGGTTCCACCGGGGCGTGTGCCGCGTGGCGTACTCGATCGTGTCGGTCACGAGGCGAAGCGCCGGACGGGGCGGGTAGAGGAACTCCTTCTGGGCGATGTACTCTTTCAGGATGTCGTTCTGGGTCGTCCCCCCCAGCCGGGCTTGGGGAACATGCATGGCCTCCCCGGTGAGGAGGTACATCCCCCAGACGATGTTCGCCGGGCCGTTGATCGTCATGCTGGTCGTGACGTCGGCGAGCGGGACCCCGACCAAGAGCCGTCCCATGTCACCGAGCGAGCTCACGTTCACCCCGCACTTGCCGACCTCGCCGAGGGACTCGGGGTCGTCCGCGTCGAGTCCGTAGAGGGTCGGGTCGTCGAAGGCGATGGAGAGGCCGGACTCCCCGTGCCGGAGGAGGTAATGGAATCGGCGGTTCGTGTCCTCGGGAGACCCGAACCCGGAGAACATCAGCATCGACCAGGTCCGGCCCCGGTACATCGTCGGGTGGACGCCCCGCGTGAACGGAAGGGCCCCGGGGTATCCGACCCCCTCGAAGCCTAAGCGAGCGGAGCGGGGCGTGTAGGTCCGATCGACCGGGATCCCTCCCAGCGTGGTGAACGCGTCTTTCCGTTCCGGGCTCTTCGCGAGCGCCGGGGCGAGCACCTCGGCCTCCCACTTTCGCGTGGCGTCGAGCACCGGGTCGGTGCTGCGGGCTCGGGTGCCCCGGGACGGCGCAGGAGGCGCGTCCGGCCGACTTGCGGACATCGGTGCGAAGAGAGGCGTCGGGTCGGATAAGCCCGGGGGTCACCCCGGCGGCGGGAGGCCCGGCGGGGGCCGGGTCCGTGTGCGGGGCGGCGGGATTCGGAGGCCGAGCAGATGCGACGTGCCCCGTCGGTAGACCTTGGCACGGACCTCTTGGGCGAACCGCGGGAAGGCGTCGCCCGTCCAGTTCGAGTTGTCCGCGAGGACCAGCGCCCCGGGCGGGAGCTTCGGACGGAGCAGGGCGAGTTCGTAGGAGAGGTTCTCCTCGGTGTGGAGGTCGTCGTGCAGGAAGAGCTCGACCGAAGGGAGCTCGGCGAGGAGCCCCGGAAGGAGCTTCTGCGCGTCGCCGATACGGAGGTCCCAGCGGGGGGAGCGGAAGGGGACCGCCCAACCGCTCGCGAGGCCGGGCGGGATCGAGACCGGGGACTCGTCCTTTCCCAAGATGGGGCCCTTCTGGGGCGTCGGAAGGTCGATCGAGTGGAGGGTCCCGGCGTGGTTCTTCTCGAGGGCCAGGAGCAGGTGTGCGGAGGAAACGCCGGAGCTGACGCCCGTCTCCACGATATGCTGGGGGTGCCGCAGTCGGACGAGCGCGTACAGTTCGAACGGCGCGCCGATCTGGGCATAGTTCCCTCGCCCCCCCGCGATGTGCCGCCGGCGCATCTCCTCCTCCACCGGCACCAGGGCGTCGAGCTCGCCCAGGACGGCGAGGATCTCGGCGGGGGTGCCTCCGGTGAGCGACCGGAGCCATCGGAGGTTGACCGCGGTTCGGGGGTCGCCGGTGGCATGCCGCGCCTTTCGGACGGCCGCCCGCACCTGGGCCGCCAGGTCGACTGATTCCACCGGGTCCGTCATGGGTCGGGGCCTCTCCCGGAGGGGGACCGCTTCGGTTCAAGATGGGCCTTTCGGACGACGAGCCGGGCCGTCGCCGGCCGGATCTCCCGGTCGACCTGGTCGAGCACGATCCGCTCCCGAAAGAACGGCGCGTCGACGACCAGCGTCTCGTACTCGCCTCCCTCGCCGGCGGGATGGACGCGAGGCCCCGGGGGCGACCGGCGCTCGAGCTCGGCGAGCCGGTCCCCGTCCAAGCGCTGGCCCAGCAGGTCCGGGGCGAGACCCTCCGCCGCGAGGTGGACGAATCGAATGTCGAGCCCGGCCGAGATCTCCTCGCGGACCACCCGGCCCGGGCTCTTCCGCCAGAGCGGCGTGAAGACCGGCCGGCCGACCCGGTCCGCGACCCGAAGGAGTCGCGCCCACTGGTAGGAGGACTCGATCGCCCCGGCGACCACCCATCCGCGGCGTCCCTCAAGGGCCGTCTCGAGCACGGTGAGCTCGGCGGAATCCCCGACACCCGAGACCGGGACGCTGCGATAGGATTTCCCCCAGGCCTCGGCCTGGAGCGCGACCAGGTCGAGGTTGGGGGTGTGGAACATCATCGAGTCCGGGTCGCTGGGACGAAGGACGAGGAGTTCGTCCACTCGACGCCCCTGCAGGTCCGCGAGGTACGCCGAATACACAGAGTCCTTTCCCCCGGAGACGAGGGCGGTGACGGTCATGATCCCGCTCAGCCCGGCAACCCGAGGCCGTACCGCCAACGTTCGTAGAGGGGACCCAGCAGGACCGTCGCGCGCCGCTCGGCGCCCCATCCGAGCTCGCCGTCGTGTCCCCGAACGGTGCCCAGGCGTCGGCTCGCGAGGCCCCGGAAGGCGCGCTCCCAGCGCGGCGCGTCGGACTCCCGGACCTCCACGACGAATCGGGACGCGCCCTCCGCGACGAGCGCCGTCCCGGGGGATTTCACCCCGACGGCCTTCAGGTCGACCGAGAATCCCAATCCCCCTCCGAACGCCATCTCGGGTAGGGTTACCGCAAGTCCTCCGTCGGAGACGTCATGGGCCGAGCGCACCCAGCCCCGTTCCATCGCGCGGACGAGCGCTTCCCCCAGGCGTCGGAGTTCCGCCGGCGCGGTCGGTGGGACCCGGAGGCCGGTGATCCCGGTTCGTCGGGACCAGAGCGAACCACCGAGTTCGGGCGAGGTTCGGCCGAGGAGGTAGAGGGCGTTTCCTTCCTCCTTGAGGTCGGAGGTGGTGGCGGTGCGCAGGTCCCGTAAGAGTCCGGTCGCGAGGAGCACCGGGGTCGGCGGGATCTCGGCCCCCAGGCCTCCGTTGTAGAGGCTGACATTGCCCGACGGGATGGCGAACCCGAGCGCTCGAGCGGCGCGCGCCAATCCCCGCGTGACGGCCTCGAAGTCTCCCATCACGTGAGGGTCTTCCGGATTGCCGAAATTGAGACAGTTCGAGAACGCGTCGGGCCGCGCCCCGACCGCGTAGAGGTTGCGGGCCGCCTCCTCGACGGTCGCCTCCCCGCCTCGGAGCGGATCCTCGCGGCACGTCCACGGCTGGGAGGCCGTCGCAACCGCCAGGCCTTCCCAACGGTCCGGGTCCGGCTGGAGCACCGCGGCATCGCCGTGCGAGGAGGTGCGGACGCTCCCGTGGAGTGGGCGCACCACCGTCCGGCCCTGTACCTCGTGGTCGTACACCCGGATCACCGGCTCCCGCGACACCGAGTCCGGAGCGAGGACGAGGTCGGTCACGAGGTGGGCGAGATCCTGATCCGGGAGGAGCGGGGAGGGCCGGGCCGCGTTGCGCCGGGCCCGGGCCGGTCGGTGGAGCGGCGCGTGCACGACCCGGAACCCGACCCGAAGATGGGCCACGGGGCGGCCGTCCCATTCGATCGTCTCATAGGGCGGTGGAGCGACCTCCCCGATCGCGTTCACCGGCACGTCGTGCCGGTGGAAGATCGAGGCGAGCTCGTCCAGGTCCGAGGAGCGGACGTCGAGGACCATCCGTTCCTGGGATTCCGAGACCCAGACCTCCCAAGGACGCAGGCCCTCCTCGCGGAGCGGGACGCGCGCGAGGTCGAGCCGGCAGCCGAACCCGCCGGCGTGGACGAGCTCGCCGAACGCGGAGGCGATCCCCCCACCCCCGAGGTCCTTCAGGCCCCGGACGAGGCCGCGGTCGAACGCTTCCAAGCAGGCGTGGATGAGCGGTTCCTTCATGATCGGGTTGCCGAGCTGGACCGCCCCTCGGGATTCCGACTCGCTTCGGTCGGTGATCTCCTTCGAGGCGAACGCGACGCCACCGATGCCGTCCCGGCCGGTACGACCCCCGACCAGGACCAGGAGGTCCCCCACCGCTCTCGCCCGGTTCGGCAACAGCCGGCGGCGCGGCAGGAACCCGATGCATCCGACGTTGACGAGGGGGTTGACGACGTACGCGGGGTCGAAGTACACGCCTCCCGAGACGGTTGGCACACCCACCCGGTTCCCGTAATCTCGGATCCCCGCGATGACCCCGTTCGCCAGGTACCTCGGGCTCTTCACGCCCTTCGGAAGCTGGGAATCCTTCATGTCGAGCGGGCCGAAGAACAGGGGGTCGCTGAGCGCGATCGGCTTTCCGCCGACGGCGAGGACGTCCCGGAGGATGCCGCCGATGCCGGTGGCGGCGCCTCCGTACGGTTCGACGGCGGACGGGTGGTTGTGGGACTCGATGCGGAGCGCGTAGGCGGTCCCCGGCGCGAACCGCATCACCCCGGCGTCGCCCGTTCCCAACACCCGCGCGCCCGGGCGAAGCCGGGAGAACGCCCGACGGAGGAACGGTCGGGAACTCTTGTAGCTGCAATGCTCGCTCCAGCTCTGGGCGAGGCCCGCCAGCTCGACGTCGGTGGGGTCCCGGCCCTCCTTCCGGAAGTACGACTGGATGCGGGCCAACTCCGTCCGGTCGAACCCCAGCCCCCGTTCGTGGGAGACCGCATCGAGCTGGACGGCGGTGGCGCGTCGTAGGGGAATGACGGTGACGCCGGGAGCCCAATCCGCCATGGATCAGGCCGAAACGGGGCGGACCGAGACCCGATGGATCACGGGGTTGGCGAGCAACCGCTCCACGGCCTCGTCAGAGAGACGCTTCGCCTCGGCCGCCGAGACCCCGTCGAATTCGAGGTCGTAGATCCGCGCGGTCGAGACGTGCGGGACGGAGGCGAGGCCGAGGAGCCCGAGGGACTTCTCGACGCTCTCCGCCTCGGCGTCCAACACGCCCGGTTTGAGCTCGATCCGAACCTCCATCCGCACGGACTTCTCCCCGGGCGAGGTCATCGGTCGTCGCTACCGACGCGGGCAGATAATCTTGAGCCACCGCGCGGACGACTCCCCGTACGGCCGGGGGTCCCGGACCCTCCGGAGGCGTTCTGCGGGCAGGCGGGGGGAGCGCCCGCCCAGCCGCGAGGGGGTGCCCGGGGGTCGCCCCTTTCAGAAAGCCTAAATAGTGGACCTTTCTCGGCCCGCCGGCGCGGTGGGGGGCCGGCCATCATGGAGGAGTTCATCTGCAGCGTCGAGTTCCTTCGGGGGCCGACTGAGTTCTTCGCTCGCGTCTCGAGCGAAGCGGGCGGGGTTCGTGAGTACCGCAGCGCCAGCCCGACCGGTGTGATCGATCAAGTGATCAACGACCTCCAAGAGGAGTTCGAGTCCGCCCCCGCGGCGTAGCGAGGACGGGGACCGGGCATCCGCAGTCAAGGTCGCGAGGACGCATTCTAGGAGAGAATCATGGAGAAACCATCGTCGGCGAAACCGCCGGTCAGCCGGGCCGTGGAGAGCGCCTTCACCAAGGTCTGGGGGGACGAACACGTCGTCGCCCTGATTGCGCTCAAGGTGGAGACGAGCGAAGCCGATACCGTCGCGGGCGAGGTCGCGAAGTTCGTCGAGGCCGAGGACGTCTTCTTGGTCACCGGCGACACCGACATCTTTGTCAAGGTCCGCTTCCCGCACTACGAGGAACTCAAGGAGTTCGTGCTCCACCGCCTCCCCGCGGTCCGCGGGATCCGCGAGACCAAGACGCTCCTGGTCGTGACGGCCTACAAAGAGGCGGGAGAGACGCACTCGCCGTGACGAGCCCGAGCTCTTCCGCGCCAGCGTCCGGCGGCTCCGTCGCCCCTCCTCCCGCGCCCGTGATCGTAGCCTCGCCGCTCCAACGCCTCGTGGAGTCTCTGGCCGAGCTCGCCGACGATTCGTCGGTGCCGCGCAACATCCGGCGCGGGGCCCATTCGGCCAAGGACGCCCTCGCGAAACCGCGCGTCGCGCTGGACGTCCGAATCGCCAGCGCGGTCTACGTCCTCGACGATCTGGCGAACGACCCGAACCTCCCGACGCACGGCCGGACCGCGATCTGGTCGATCATCTCGGGCTTGGAGAGCCTCCAGTGAACTGCCCCAGGGATAGGCTGAAATACGCCACCCGGGTCCTCCGCTCTCGGAGCGGTCGCGGGCCCGTAGCTCAGCTAGGCAGGCCGCGCGGTCACCCGAGCGGCCCTACAAAGAGCATCCGGCTTTTAACCGGGTGGTCGGGGGTTCGATCGAGCTTCCCCGCCGTCACGGCGGGGGGGTTCCGGACGTCCCCCCGGGCCCGTTCCTCTCCTCGGAGGATCCTATGAGCCCCAGCACCGTACGTCGCACTCGCAAGAAGAAGGACGCCAAGCCGGTCTCGACCCGGCCCTTCGTCATCCACCACCTCGCGCCCCCGCACGAGGTGCTGAGCGAGGAGGAGTCGCGGAAGGTGCTCGAGCAGCTCGACGCCACCATCGAGCGCCTCCCAAAGATCCTCGCCTCCGACCCGGGCCTGCAGACCGACCCCAAGTTCGTCGCGATGCGGGACGCTGGCGACCCGCTCGTTGGACGCCTCGTCCGGATCCGCCGGCCCAGCCAGACGGCCGGCCTCGCGATCGCCTACCGGGTGATCATCGCCTCCCCCGGAGGTTCGTAGTCCATGCGCGAAATCGTTGACGCCTTCTTCCGCGAGCGCTCGATCGTCAACCACCACCTGGCCAGTTTCAACGACTTCCTCCCGACGAAGGACAACCCCAACTCCCGCATGCAGCGGATCGTCGACGAGGCCCGCGTGAGCGAGGACTCGACCGAGCGCGGGATCATCCGCTTGGACGTCCAGAAGACGAAGAGCTCGATCTACGTCCGCGTCGGCCGCCGCCGGGACGCCCGCGGGGCGGTCAACCCGTCCGCGGAGCCGACCATCTTCATCGGCGCCCCGTTCGTCAAGGAGCCCGTCGGCTCGAAGCCGACCCTCACGCCGATGGAGGCCCGCCTCCGCAACCTGACGTACCAGGCCCCGATCTTCCTGAAGGTCACCGTCGTCGAGAACGGCGTCGAACGCGCCCCCGAGGACGTCCACATCGGCGACCTCCCGATCATGGTCAAGAGCCGGCCCTGCAACCTCAACCGGTACAAGGTCAGCGAGGACGACCAGCTCTGGTTGTCCGACGATGAGTACCGGGCCAAGCTCGTCGAGTACGGCGAGGACCCCTTGGACCCCGGCGGCTACGCGATCATCGGTGGCACGGAGCGCGTCATCATCAGTCTCGAGGACCTGGCCCCCAACCGGATCTTCGCCGAGTACAACGAGCGGTACGGCACGCCGATCGAGAGCGCGAAGGTGTTCAGCCAGCGCGGCGGCTACCGGTCGCTCACGGTCGTCGAGAAGAAGAAGGACGGCGTGCTGCAGGTCTCGGTCCCGACGGCGAGCGGGCAGATCCCGCTCGTGATCCTGATGAAGGCCCTCGGGATGAAGAACGACGAGGAGATCTTCCAGGCCGTACTGGGCGAGCTGTTCCCGCTGGACGAACCGTTCGTCCAGACGATGAAGCACCTATTGAACGTCAACGTGGAAGAGTGCGTCTCGAAGAAGCTCTACCCCCCCGAGGGGATCCAGTCGACGGAGGACGCCCTCATCTTCTTGGAGAAGAAGTTCGCGACGGGGCAGGCGAAGGAGTACCGGCAGCGCAAGGTCGACGGGATCCTCGACCGCTCCCTCCTCCCCCACCTCGGCGACGCGAAGGCGGACCGTCTCAAGAAGGCCCTCTACCTCGCGCGCATGGCCCGTACCGTCCTCGAGCTCCACCTCAAGGTGCGGGGCGAGGACGACAAGGACCACTACGCGAACAAGCGGTTGAAGCTCGCCGGCGACCTGATGGAGGACCTGTTCCGCGTCGCGTTCTCCCTCCTCTTGAAGGACCTCAAGTACCAGCTCGAGCGGTCGTTCGCGCGGAAGAAGGACCTTCGGATCGCGAGCGCGATCCGCCCCGACCTGCTCACCCAGCGGCTCGTCCACGCGCTCGCCACCGGCAACTGGGTCGGCGGCCGGGCCGGGGTCAGCCAGGTGCTGGACCGGACCAGTCACATGTCCACGATCAGCCATCTCCGCCGGGTCACGAGCCCGCTCACGCGCAGCCAGCCGCACTTCGAGGCGCGCGACCTGCACCCGACCCAGTGGGGACGCCTCTGCCCCAACGAGACGCCCGAAGGGCAGAACTGCGGTCTCGTCAAGAACTACGCGCTCTGCGTCGACGTCTCGGAGGGGACGGACGAAGAGGAGGTCACGCTCATCCTGCGGGATTTGAACACGCGGGAGATCGGCCCCGATGTCCTGCAGGAGGCCGCGGCCCCGAAGGGGCGGCGCGCCGCGCGGGTCTACGTCAACGGGAACCTGGTCGGACTCCACTCCCAGCCGATCGACCTCGTCCGCGAGATCCGCGAGCGCCGCCGCACTGGCACGCTCTCGCCGACCTTGGGCGACAAGACGTACGAGATCAACGTCCGCTACGACGACGAGATGAACGAGGTCATCGTCCACTGCGACCCGGGCCGGCTCCGCCGTCCCCTCGTGGTCGTCAAGTCGGGCGTGCCGCGCGTCGCGCGCTCGGACCTGGACGACCTCGCGCGCGGGACCCTCTCCTTCTCCGACCTGATCCGCCAGGGGAAGATCGAGTGGGTCGACGCCGAGGAGGAGGAGGACAGCCTCATCGCGGTCGACCCGTACGTCCCGCCCGACCGCTGCCCGAAGTGCGACAAGGCGCTCTCGCGCTCCGACCTCCGCTGGACCTCGATGGGCGACAAGTCCGAGGCGGCCGTGGTCGAGTGCGGCCTCTGCCACGCTAACTTCCCGACGGCGAGCCTCCTCACCGAGAAGCACACGCACCTCGAGATCGACCCGAACTTAATGCTCGGCGTCTGCACGGGGCTCATCCCCTACCCGGAGCACAACTCCGCGCCGCGGAACACGATGGGCTCGGGGATGGCCAAGCAGGCGCTCGGGGTCGAGTCGGTCAACTACCGCCGCCGCCCCGACACGCGCGGTCACCTGCTCCACTACCCGCAGGCCCCGCTGCTCCAGACCCAGACGATGCGCTACGTTCACTTCACGGAGCGGCCCGCCGGCCAGAACTTCGTGGTGGCCGTCCTCTCGTACGAGGGGTACAACATGCAGGACGCCCTCGTGTTCTCGAAGGGCGCCATCGACCGCGGCCTGGGCCGCTCGTCGTTCTTCCGTACCTACCGGGGCGAGGAGCGCAAGTATCCGGGCGGTCAGGAGGACCGCTTCGAGATCCCGCGCCCCGACGTCGCGGGCGCGCGCGTCGACACGGCGTACCGGAACCTCGGCGAGGACGGCCTGATCTTCCCCGAGCTCGAGGTCGCTGAGGGGGACGTCCTCGTCGGCAAGACGAGCCCGCCCCGCTTCCTCGAGGAGAAGACCGACCTGCTCACGCCCCAGAAGCGACGCGAGACATCCGTCACCGTCCGGTTCGGCGAGTCCGGCTGGGTCGACAACGTGATCCTGACGGAAGGCGAGAACATCTCGAAGCTCGTCAAGGTCAAGGTCCGCAATCAGCGGGTCCCCGAGCTCGGCGACAAGTTCGCGAGCCGGCACGGCCAGAAGGGCGTCATCGGGCTCATCGTCCCGCAGGAGAACCTCCCGTTCACGCGGAACGGCGTCACGCCGGACCTGCTGATCAACCCGCACGCGATCCCGTCGCGCATGACGGTCGCCCACGTCCTCGAGATGCTGGGCGGCAAGGTCGGCGCGCTCGAGGGCCGCACGATCGACGGCACGGCGTTCTCGGGGGCGCGCGAGGAGGCGCTCCGCGACGGCCTGAAGGCGCTCGGGCTCCACCCCAGCGGACGGGAGACGCTCTACGACGGGCTCACCGGACGCCGGTTCGAGGCGGAGATCTTCATCGGCGTGATCTACTACCAGAAGCTCCACCACATGGTCGCGGGCAAGATGCACATGCGCTCGCGCGGCCCCGTCCAGATCCTGACCCGGCAGCCGACCGAGGGCCGGTCCCGCCAGGGCGGCCTTCGGTTCGGAGAGATGGAGCGCGACTGCTTGATCGGCCACGGCGTGGCGATGGTCATCAAGGACCGCCTGCTCGACGAATCGGACGGCACCGTCCAGTACGTCTGCGGGAACCCGGAGTGCGGGCACATCGCGATCCCGGACTCGCGGGCGAGCTCGCTCCGCTGCCCGAGCTGCGGGAACACCTCGTCGATCTACCCGGTCGAGATGAGCTACTCGTTCAAGCTCCTCCTGGAGGAGCTGATCAGCCTCGGGGTCGTGATGCGACTGCAGCTCGAGGAGATGCGGTAGGAGGAACTCATGTCGCAAAGTCTATCGAAGCGGATCAAGAGCCTCCAGTTCGCCTTCCTCTCGCCGGACGAGATCCGCCGCATGAGCGGCGTGAAGATCATCACGGCCGACACGTACGACGACGACGGCTACCCGATCGAGATGGGTCTCATGGACCTCCACTTGGGGGTCATCGAGCCGAACCTCCGGTGCCGCACGTGCGGCGGCCGCGTCAACGAGTGCCCCGGCCACTTCGGGATCATCGAGCTCGCGATGCCCGTGATCCACGTCGGATACGCGAAGGAGATCAAGCGCCTCCTCCAGTCGACGTGCCGGGCGTGCGGGCGGATCCTCCCGGACGCGCCCAACCCCCGGGCGGAGGCGATCTCCGATTCGGACGACGCCACCCCCGCGCCCCGCTCCCGCGAGCCGAAGGACGAGCGGGTCTGCCCCCACTGTCACGAGGTCCAGCAACGGATCGTGCTGGACAAGCCGACGACCTTCCGCGAGAACTCGCACAAGATCACCCCGAAGGAGGTCCGCGCGCGGCTCGAGCGGATCCCGAACGAGGACGTCACCGCCCTCGGCCTGAACCCCCGGTTCGGCCGACCCGAGTGGATGGTCCTCACCGTGCTCCCGGTTCCCCCCGTCCAGGTCCGGCCCTCGATCACCTTGGAGAGCGGGGAGCGGAGCGAGGACGACCTCACCCACAAGCTGGTCGACGTCCTGCGGATCAACCAGCGCCTGCGCGAGAACCGCGACATGGGCGCCCCCCAGCTCGTCGTCGAGGATCTCTGGGAGCTCCTCCAGTACCACGTCACGACCTACTTCGACAACCAGACGAGCGGCATCCCTCCGGCCCGGCACCGCTCGGGCCGCCCACTGAAGACCCTCGCCCAGCGCCTGAAGGGAAAGGACGGCCGGTTCCGCTCCAACCTCTCGGGCAAGCGGGTCAACTTCTCGGCGCGGACCGTCATCAGCCCCGACCCGTTCCTCTCGATCAACGAGGTCGGGATCCCGGCCGAGGTCGCCCGCGGGCTCACGGTGCCGCTCCAAGTCACCGCCCACAGCCAAGAGACGGCGAAGGAGCTCGTCCGGCGCGGACCCGCGCCGCCCCCCGACGCGGACGGCCACTACCGGTGCGGCGTGAACTACCTGATCCGGGAGGACGGCCAGCGGATCAAGGTCATGGAGAAGAACGCCGAGGCGTGCGCGGAGCTCGTGCTCCCCGGCTCGGTCGTCGAGCGCCAGCTCGTCGACGGCGACATCGTCCTGTTCAACCGGCAGCCGAGCCTCCACCGGATGAGCATGATGGCCCACTTCGTCCGGATCCTCCCGCACAAGACGTTCCGGTTCAACCTCTGCGACTGCCCGCCGTACAACGCGGATTTCGACGGCGACGAGATGAACCTCCACGTCCTCCAAAGCCAGGAGGCGCGCGCCGAGGCCAAGGTCCTGATGAAGGTGGAGGAGCACATCCTCTCGCCGCGCTACGGCGGCCCCATCATCGGGATGCTCCACGACCACATCACCGCCGGATTCCTGCTGACGTACCAGAACCCGACGTACACGCGGGCGGAGGTCACCTACCTCCTCTCGAAGCTCAACTACCCCATGCCGCCGCCGGCCGGCAAGGACAAGGACGGCGAGCCGTACTGGACGGGCAAGCAGCTCTTCTCGCTCACCCTCCCGTCCGACCTCACGCTCGAGTTCCGGTCGAACATCTGGGCGCGGTGCGACTGCGCGCCCCTCTCGTGCAAGCACGACGCCTACGTCGTGATCGAGAACGGCGTGCTGAAGGCCGGGACGATCGACAAGAAGGCGATCGCCTTCGAGAAGGGCGCCGTCCTGGACGCGATCGCCCGGAACAACGGGATGCCGAGGGCGCGCCAATTCCTGGACGAGATGAGCCGCCTCTGCATCACCGCGATCGGGTTGAAGGGCCTCTCTACGGGGATCGACGACGAGGACGTCCCCGAGGGCGCCCAGAAGGAGATCCGGACCGCGCTCCAGGACGCGCGGATCCAGGTCACCGAATTGGTCGAGCAGTACCGCGTGGGCAAGCTCGAACAGATGCCGGGCCGATCCCTCGAGGAGACCCTCGAGGTGCAGGTGCGGCGCGAGCTCGGCCAGGCGCGGGACAAGGCGGGCGACATCGCGGGCCGCTTCCTCGGCCTCGAGAACCCCGCGGTCATTCTCGCGAAGTCGGGAGCCCGCGGCTCGATGCTCAACTTGACGCAAATGGCGGGCGCCGTCGGACAGCAGTCCGTCCGCGGGGAGCGTCTCCTGCGCGGGTACGTCCACCGGACCCTCCCGCACTTCGGACGGGGGGACTTGGGCGCGGACGCGCGGGGCTTCGTCAGCTCGAACTACAAGAGCGGCCTCTCCCCGACGGAGTACTTCTTCCACTCGATGGGCGACCGCGAGTCGCTCGTTGACACGGCCGTCCGGACGAGCCGGTCCGGCTACATGCAGCGGCGCCTGATCAACGCCCTCGAGGATTTGAACGTCTCCGAGGACGGCATGGTACGCAACACCGCCGGCACGATCATCGAGTTCCGGTACGGCGAGGACGGGATCGACCCGACCCGCTCGTTCCAGGGCGAGGCCGTGCCGCTCGACGAGGTCGTCTCGCAGGTCCTCGGGCGCCGGGTGCGCGCGGGCGACATCCGCGGCCCCGACGACGTCGACGGATCGCCCCCGGTCACGGAGGAAGAGATGGACCTCCAGGCCGAGGCACAGGCCGAGGAAGAGGGCGAAGAAGAGGAAGGCGAGGAAGTCGGCGAGCCCGGTGAGGGCCCCGAGTTCGGAGGCGAATGACGATGGTGGACGAGAAGAAACCGGGCAAGGATTTGGCGCAGCGGATCCAGGAGGTCGCCAAGGCCGAAGGCGTCCGCCTTCCGCCCTCCCTCGTCGACGGCCTGAAGGCCAAGATCCAGGGCCTCCGACTCTCGCCGTCGGACACGTCGAAGATCCTCCACGAGGTCGCCCGCCGGTTCGGTCGCGCCGAGGTCGACGCGCACGAGTCCGTCGGGATCATCGCCGCCCAGTCGATCGGCGAGCCGGGGACGCAGATGACCTTGCGGACGTTCCACTACGCGGGGGTCGCCGAGATGAACGTCACGCTCGGCCTCCCGCGCTTGATCGAGCTCGTGGACGCGCGCCGGGTCCCCTCGACGCCGATGATGACGGTCCACGTGGACCGGAAGTTCAAGAACGACCGGGACGCGGTCGAGGCGATCGCGCTCCGGATCGAGGTCACGACGGTCCCCGACGTCGCCGCGATCGGGACCGTGGTCGAGGACCTGAAGGTCCTCGTCAGCCCGCAGGCGGCCCTGATGACCGCGCGGGGCGTGAAACGCGCGGAGATCGAGGCGGCGCTCTTGGAGAACCTGGACGGACGCCTGTTCGAGCTCAAGCCGGGCTCGGGAAGCGGGGAGACCCGGACGTTCGAGATCCAGCTCAAGGAGGCCCGGACGACCCCGACGAAGTCCCGTAAGGAGGAGCTCGTCGAGGAGATGCCGTTCAAGAAGCTCTTGCTCGCCAGCGAGGAGGCGAAGGGGGTCCAGATCAAGGGCGTCCTCGGGATCCGCCGGGCCCTGATCCGGCGGGAAAAGGACGAGTATGTCATCTACACCGAGGGGTCCAACCTGGACGGGGTCCTCGAGATCGCCGGCGTCGACGGCGTCCGGACCACCACGAACTCGGTCTTCGAGATCTACCGGGTGTACGGGGTCGAGGCGGCGCGCGCGGCGTTGATCTTCGAGGCGAACCGGACCCTCGCCGAGCAGGGGCTCGGCGTCGACATCCGCCATCTGATGCTGGTCTCGGACCTGATGACGAACGAAGGGGACATCCGCGCCATCGGCCGGCACGGGATCTCCGGGAAGAAGTCGAGCGTGCTCGCGCGCGCCGCCTTCGAGATCACCGCCGCGCACCTGTTGCGCGCGGCGATCATCGGCGAGGTGGACGAGTTGAAGGGCGTCGCCGAGAACATCATCGTCGGGCAGCCCATCACCCTCGGGACCGGCGCCGTGAACTTGGTCTACCGCCCGCTCGCCCGGGTGGCCAAGCCCGCGCCCCCGCCGGAACCGGTCGCCGCGGTCGCCGCAGAGGGGTCGTAGACCATGGACCTCGCCCACGCGTTGAAGGTCGCCCTCGAGACGGGCAAGGTCAAGCTCGGCGTCGCGGAAGCGCGCGCCGCGGCCGAGGGGAAGAAGGCGAAGCTCCTCATCGTCTCGAAGACGTGCCCCGACGAGAAGCTTCGGACCGACCGTGTCCTCGGGAAGATCCCAATCTACCATTTCGAAGGGACCGCCGTGGAGCTCGGCCAGGCGTGCGGCCGTCCGTTCCCCATCAGCGCGATGGCGATCCTGGACGCGGGCTCGAGCGCGATCCTCTCTCTCGAGACCTGAGCGAGCCGTCGGACGGGAACCTTTTCGACCGATGACCGAGATCGCGTTCGACAACGAGACGATCGGCTACATCCGCCTGTTCGAGGAGCGGACGGGCGCCCGCGTCCGCGACTGCCTCGAGGCGGAGGACAAGCTTGTCTTCCTCGTCTATCCGGGAGGTCCACAAGGCCGTCGGCCCCGGTGGCGTGCTGGTCGACCGGCTGAAGGGATTGCTGAAGAAGGAGATCCAGGTCGTCGAGTTCGCCGACGACCCCGAGACGCTCGCCCGCAACATCTTCTACTGGTACTCGCCGAAGCGGGTCGACCTCGCCCCGAAGGGGAAGGGTCGCCACGTGACGGTGACGGTCGATCCCGCCTGGAAGGCGCGGGCGATCGGGAAGGCCGGCAAGAACCTGAAGGTCGCCCGGGCGATCCTCCTCCGCCACTCGGACATCGTCAGCGTCAGCGTGGCTTGACCCGAGACCCACGGGGTCCCCACCGGGCCGCACGCTCAAGGGTAATGAGAAGCGCGGGGCTCTTGGTCGAACGTGGCCGTGCGCGGAGCGAAGATCCGGGCGGTCCTCTTCGACGTGGGGGGGACGCTGGTCGACGAGCGGGACTTTTCCGGCTGGGCGGACCTCGCCCGCCGGCTCTTCCTCGACCTCGACATCGACAACCTCGCCCACGCCTACACCGAGACCGAGGGGAAGTACGACGCGCACCCGCCCTCGGGCTCGCAGGAGTCCCGCCTCGCCCGGTTCTGGCACGACGTGCTCTCCCGCGCGGCGGAGCGGGAGCTCGAGCCGGAGGTGGGACTCAAGTTCCTGCGCCTGCGCTCCCCCGACGAGCGCCCGATCCGGCTGTACTCGGACGTGCGGCGCTGTCTCGACACGCTGGCCCACGAGCGACGCCATCTCGGCATCGTGTCGAACTCCTCCAGCGAGGCGAGCCTCCGCCGGCTGCTCGACCGGGTCGGCGTCCTCTCGTACTTCGAGCGGATCGTCTCCTCCGGGACCGAGGGGGTGGCGAAGCCGGACGCGGCGATCTTCCGTCGTGCGACCGAGCGGCTCCAGGTCGAACCGACGGAGACCCTCTACGTCGGCAACCTCCCGTGGACCGATACCCGCGCCGCGCTCGCCGCCGGGCTCCACTCGGTCTGGCTCAACCGGGACGGAACCGGTATGGGGAGCGACCCGCCCGAGATCACCTCCCTTCTCGAGGTCCCGTTGTGCGTGCGCCAGATCGAACGCGGCGAGATGTGAGGTCGGTACCCCCCTGAACGAAGCGCCCGACGGAAACGTTCTTGACCTCCCCGCCCTCGGGAGAGGGAGGTCTTTGTGACCGCACGACCGGGAACCCCGAGCGGAGAGGCCGCGCCCTCCCCCGAGCCTCCGGCCCCGGACCCGCGCTTCTCCCTCGCCCGGCTCAACCGCGCCGTCGCCCCCTCCGACGACTTCTACGAGTTCGCGAACGGTACCTGGCGGCGGGAGAATCCGGTGCCGTCCGACAAGTCCCGCTGGGGGGCGTTCGACGAACTGCTCAACCAGAACTTCTTGCACCTCCGCGCGATCCTCGAGCGCGCTGCGACGGGCCCGGGCGCCCCCGCGAACTCGCCGTCCAAGAAGGTCGGTGACTTCTTTGCCTCCGCCCTGGATACACGGCGACGGGAGGACCTTAAGTTCCAGCCGATCGCCGACGACCTCGCCGCCGTCGATCGCGTCGCCTCGGTCGACGACCTCTACCGGGCGCTCGCGGGGCTCCACCGGATCGGGGCCGACGGGTTGTTCCAGAGCTACGTCTACCCCGACAAGCGGAACAGCGCGGTCTACGCGTTCTACCTGGAGCAGGGAGGTCTCTCCCTGCCGGACCGGGAGTATTATCTCGACCCCAAGTTCGGCGGGGTGCTCGGGTCGTACCGGGCCCATCTGGACCGGAGCTTCCGTTCCCTGGGACTCAGCGTGAACCGGGCGACCGCGTCCGCCGAGACGGTGGTTGACCTCGAGTCCGAGCTCGCCCGGGCGAGCCGGAGCCGGACCGACCTTCGGGACGAGGAGAAGAACTACCACCGGCGCACGGTGGCGGAGCTCGGGGCGGCGAACCCCAAGACCCCCTGGCCCATCTACCTCGCCGAGCGCGAGGTCGGCACCACACCCTACGTCGTCGTCGGACAGCCCGAGTTCTTCGAGGCGGTCGAGCGCGCCCTCTCCACGCACTCCCTCGCGGAATGGAAAGAGTACCTCCGGTGGCAGGTGCTCCACAGCGCAGCGCCCTTCCTGCACGAAGCCGCCGAGGGAAACGATTTCGACTTCTTCCACCGCACGCTCCTGGGACAGGACGAGCCGGAGCCCACGTGGAAGCGCGCGGCGCTCGTCATCGACCGCACGATGGGCGAGGCGCTGGGCGCGCTCTACGTTCGGGAGCACTTTCCGCCCGAGGCCCGAACGCGGATGGTCGAGCTGGTCGAGGATCTGAAGGCGGTGTTCCGGGATCGGCTCGCCCACCGACCGTGGATGACCGCGGCGACGCGGCGTCGGGCGCTCGAGAAGTTCGCCCGGTTCGCCACGAAGATCGGCCACCCGGAGAAGTTCCGGGACTACTCCGCGGTCCGCATCCGACGGGAGGAGTACTTCGGCAACGTCCGACGGGCCCGGGCCTTCGAAGTCCACCGGCAAGCGGTCCGGGTCGGCGACCCGGTCGACCGCACCGAGTGGGACATGTCCCCGCCGACCGTGAATGCCTACTTCAGTCCGGTGAAGAACGAGATCGTCTTTCCGGCCGGGATCCTGCAGCCGCCGTTCTTCGACGTAACGATGGACGACGGCGTCAACTACGGGGGGATCGGGGCGGTCATCGGGCACGAGATCACCCACGGGTACGACGACCAGGGGCGGAAGTTCGACGTGGAGGGGAACCTCACGGACTGGTGGACCCCCGCCGATGCGCGCGAGTTCGGCCGCCGGGCCCAACAGGTCGTGGACGAGTACAACCAATTTGAGCCCCTGCCCGGGCTCGCGGTCAAGGGCGAACTGACGCTGGGCGAGAACCTCGCCGACCTGGGTGGGCTCAGCATCGCGTACGAGGCCCTCCAGCGCCGGCTCCAGCAGAACCCCGAGCGCCGTCGCCCGATCGACGGGTTCACGCCCGAACAGCGGTTCTTCCTTTCGTGGGCGCAGGTCTGGCGTCAGAACCTGCGCGAGGCGGAGACCCGTCGTCTCGCCATCATCGACCCGCATGCGCCCGGGATGTTCCGCGTTCGCGGCGCCGTCGACAACCTGGACGCCTTTTTCGAGGCGTTCGGGGTCAAGCCGGGGCGTCCCATGTGGCGGCCGAAGAAAGCCCGTGTCGCGATCTGGTAGCCCGCCGGGCGAAGATTTCCCCGGGCGTGGGCCTTAAGTAGGAGGCTCTCCTCGGCCCGCGCACTGCGGTCGGCCCCCTCCGGGGGGACGACTGTGGGACGCCGCCACGGCGAGCCGGTGACTCATGATCCGGCCTCTTCCAAGGCGACGCCACAGATGGCCCGATGGGGCGTGGAGCCCCGAGAACCCCTCCCTGGAGACGGGGAGTGACCTCTCGGAGCCGACGGACGAGATCGAATATGTACGCGAATAGCTCAATTCAGCGAGAAGAGCATAATCCTGCCAGTCAGTAGATCGGTCACGACATGTAAGCCCCGCACACAGGCAAGTCAGTGTGCACACAAATCCGGTTGATCCTGCCGGCGGGCACCGCTATTGGAGTTCGCTTAAGCCATGCGAGTCGAGAGGGGTAAGCCCTCGGCGCACTGCTCAGTAACACGCGGACAATCTGCCC